>Ga0208628_1000006_pt1 | contig 428501 bp, 348 predicted proteins | sample LakWasMet16_LOW5_2_FD_183864 | JGI IMG/M metagenome (GOLD analysis project Ga0208628, IMG submission 183864) | Freshwater sediment methanotrophic microbial communities from Lake Washington under simulated oxygen tension - Sediment Metagenome... | ecosystem: Environmental > Aquatic > Freshwater... | reverse complement strand
CACGAAGGACACGCGCCGAAACGACCGCCGGGGGCGACGGTCATCGCGAGGGGGATGCAGAAGGTCGAACTCATCGCCGCGGTGCTCGAAAGCCAGGAGCGCGATAGGAAATGAGACCAACGCTCAGTCCTCCAGCGGCACCCACTGGCTGCCGCTCGGGGTCTGAGCGTTGGTCTCATCTTGGAGAGCGACCGCGACGCCAGCTCAACGCGCCTCACCGTCGCGAAGCGACGGGGCAATCGCGACGCCAGCCCAATGCGCCTCACCGTCGCGAAGCGACGGGAGCAACCGCGACGCCAGCCCAATGCGCCTCACCGTCGCGAAGCGACGGGAGCAACCGCGACGCCAGCCCAATGCGTCCCAGCGGTCCGGCGCTTCGACTCCGACCGGTCGAGCTCCGCACGGGTGGAACCGCCGATTCCACGAGGTCGCGCTGGGCTGGCGCCGCGGTCGCACCCGTCGCTTCGCGACGGTGAGGCGCATTGAGCTGGCGCCGCGGTCGCTCTCCAAGATGAGACCAACGCTCAGCCATCCAGCGGCACCCACTGGCTGCCGCTCGGGGTCCATACGTCTGCGCCTCCCCGGAGCGACCGCGCTACCCGCGCGGCTTCGGCCCCAGCACCCGGCCCAGCCAGGCGTAGAGCGTCGGCAGCACCAGCAGCGTCAGCAGCGTCGACGAGACCAGTCCGCCGATGACCACCGTGGCGAGCGGGCGCTGCACCTCGCTGCCGGCGCCCGAGGTGATGGCCATCGGGACGAAGCCCAGCGAGGCCACCAGCGCCGTCGTGAGCACCGGACGGAGCCGTCGCAGGGCGCCCTCCCTCGATGCGGCGACGAGGCCGGAGCCCTGCTCCCGGAGCTGGCGGATCTGGGTCACCAGCACGAGGCCGTTGAGCACCGCCACGCCGAAGAGGGCGATGAAGCCGACGCTCGCGGAGAGGCTCAAGGGAAGGCCCCGCGACCAGAGGGCCACGATGCCGCCGGTCGCGGCGAAGGGCACGTTGGCGAAGATCAGCAGCGTCGCCCCCACCGAGCGGAACGACATGTACAGCAGCGCCAGGATCAGCCCCAGCGCGAGCGGCACCACGATGGCGAGCCGGAGCTTCGCGCGCTCCAGGTTCTCGAACTGCCCGCCCCACTCCAGCCGGTACCCGGGCGGCAGCCGCACCGAGCGCCTCACCGCGCGCTGCGCCTCCTCGGCGAAGCCTCCCAGGTCACGGCCGCGCACGTTGGTCTGCACCACCAGCCGGCGCGCCAGGGCCTCGCGGTTGATCACCACGGGCTCGTCGATCACCTCGAGATGCGCCACGTCCCTCAGCGGCACCGTGGCGTCGCCCGCGATGTGCACCGGCAGCCGGCGCAGCGCCTCCACGTCGTCGCGCAGCCCCTCGGGGAGACGCACCCGCAGGGGGTAGCGCTGCCGCCCCTCGAGCACGCTGCCGACGGTGCGCCCTCCGATGGCCTCCACCATCGCGAGCGCCTCCTCGGCGTCCGCCCCGAGCCGCGCCGCCGCGTGACGGTCGATCGTCGCGCGCAGCACCGGCATGCCCTCCACCCGGTCGGTGCGAAGGTCCGTCGCGCCCCGCACCCCGCGGAGCGCGCGGGCGACCTGCGCCCCGAGCCTGGCCAGCGTCGGAAGGTCGTCGCCGTACACCTTCACCGCGACGTCCGCGCGCACGCCGCTCAGCAGCTCGTTCATCCGCATCTGGATGGGCTGCGTGAACCCGAAGCCCACGCCCGGCACCGCGCGGGTGAGCGCGTCGTGCATCCGGGTGATGAGGGCCTCTCGCTCCGCCGCCGGGAGGATCTGCGCCTCCGGGCGCAGCATCACCAGCACGTCGCTCTGCTCGACCCCCATCGGGTCGTTGGCGATCTCCGGCCGGCCGGTCTTGCACACCACCGTCGTCACCTCGGGGAAGCGCCGGAGCACCCGCTCGATGATCGTCGACTGGCGCACCGACTCGGCGAGGCTGGTCGACGGCTGGCGCACCGTCTCCACGATGATCGCCCCCTCGTTGAGCTGCGGGACGAACTCCGACCCGAGGCCCCGCGCCAGCGCCACGCTCCCGCCGAAGCAGAGGAGCGCGACGCCGAGCGTCACCGTCGGCCACCGCAGCGTGGCGCGGAGCACCGGCTCGTAGGCCCAGCGCGCGGCGGTCACGATGGGCGAGGGGAGGTCCTTCGCGTCGGCCGGGAGCAGCAGCGAGGCGAGCGCGGGGACGAAGGTGAGCGACAGCACGAAGGCCCCCGCGAGCGCGAAGAGCACCGTCAGCGCCATCGGCTGGAAGGTCTTGCCCTCGATGCCCTGGAGCGTCAGCACCGGCAGGTAGACCAGGGCGATGATCACCTCGCCGAAGGCCGTCGCGCCCCGCACCTCCAGCGCCGAGCGAAGCACCACCCGGTCGCGCTCCTCGCGGGTGAGCGGGCGCTTCAGCGCCGCGCCCTCGTGCGCGAGGTGATGCACGGCGTTCTCCAGCAGGATGATGGCGCCGTCGACCACCAGGCCGAAGTCGATGGCCCCGAGGCTCATCAGGTTGCCGCTGATGCCGAGGGCCCGCATCCCGATGAACGCGCTCAGCATGCAGAGCGGGATCATCGCCGCCGCCACGAGGCCCGCGCGCAGGTTGCGGAGCATGAGGAAGAGCACCACCACCACCAGCAGCCCGCCCTCGACGAGGCTGCGGGAGACGGTGCTCAGCGTGCGCTCGACCAGCGTGGTGCGGTCGTAGAAGGGGTCGATGCGCACCCCCGGAGGGAGCGTCGGGTTGATGAGCCTCACGGCGTCGCCCACGGCGCGGGAGACCACCCGGGAGTTGTCGCCGAGGAGCATCAGCGTCATGCCGATCACCACCTCGCCGCGCCCGTCGCGCGTCGCCGCGCCCTGCCGGAGCATCGGGGCGAAGCGGGCGCTCGCCACGTCGCGGACGTAGATGGGCGCGCCGCCGCGGTGCGACACCACGATGTCCCCGAGGTCGTCGAGCGAGCGGATCATCGCGTCGCCCCGCACCAGCAGCCCCTCGGGCCCCCGCTGGATGGCGCCGCCGCCGACCGCGACGTGGTTGCGCTCGAGGGCGGTGATGACCTCGCCGAGGGCCACGTGGCGCACGGCCATGCGCTGCGGGTCGACGGTGACCTCGTAGGTGCGCAGCTCGCCGCCGAAGACGTTGACATCGATGACGCCGGGGACGAGGCGCAGCCGCGGCGCGATCTGCCAGTCGAGGATGGAGCGCAGCTCCATGGGGCTGCGGCCCTCGCCGCGCACCTCGAACTGGTAGATCTCCCCGAGGCCCGTGGCGAGCGGCCCCATCTCCGGGACGCCGATCTCCGCCGCCACCTCCCCCCGGATGCGGGGCATGCGCTCGTTGACCCGGTTGCGAGCGACCTGGGCGTCGACGTGGTCGTCGAAGACCACGGTGACCGCCGAGACGCCGTAGCGCGAGAGCGAGCGCAGCTCCTGCACCTCGGGGATGCCGCTCAGGGCCATCTCCACCGGGGCGCTCACCAGCCGCTCGACGTCCAGCGCCCCGAGCGAGGGGGCCGCGGTGAGCACCTGCACCTGGACGTTGGTGAGGTCGGGCACCGCGTCGATGGGCAGCGCCATGAAGGCCCGCACGCCGAACGTGATGAGCACCACCACGCCCAGCAGCACCGCGATGCGGTGGCGAATGCTCGCCGCGACGATCCAGGACAGCATAAGGGGCGGTCAGTCCTCTTCGAGCGACGCGCGCTCGAGCTCGCCGCGCAGGCTGAAGGCCCCGTGCACGACCACCACGTCGCCCGCCGCGACGCCCGCCGTCACCGGCACCTGCCCCGCCCTCGGGGCGCCCACGCGAACCGGCCTCGGGGAGAAGCGCCGCTCGCCCACCTGCACGAACACCACCGGCGAGGCCTCGTGGGTCAGCACCGACTCCACCGGGATCCACAGCGCCGGAGGGCCCGAGCGCAGGGTGATCCACCCCGCGAGGCTCATGCCCGCGCGGAGCGACGCCCCGACGCCCGCGAGCGAGGCCCGGCACTCCACCATCCTCGTCGTCGGGTCGACCAGCTCGCCCACGAAGTCGAGCGTCGCGGCGAGCGCCACGCCCGGCTCCGCCGCCGTGCGCACCTCCACCGCGGCGCCCGGGTGCACCTGTGCCATGTCGGCCTCGGGCACCCGAAGAATCGCCCACACCGCCCCCGGCAGCGCCACCGTGGCGACCTCCTCGGTGCCCGACACCACCTGGCCCAGCGACAGCGGGAAGGCCACGACGCGCCCCGCGATGGGCGATCGCACGATGCTCCGCGACTCGCCGTGGGTGGTGCGCGCCCTCAGCGACCGGATGTCCCGCTCGGTGAGCCCGAGCACGTGGAGGTGCTCCTCGCCCTCGTGCAGCGTCGCGGTCGCGGCCTCGGCGTCGGCCTCGAGGTGGCGAAGCTCCTGCACCGAGCCCACGCGCTCGCCCACCAGGGCCCGCTGGCGCTCCAGCGCGTCCGTCGCCTCGCGCGCCCTCGCCACCGCCGTCAGGTACTCCGTGGCCACCTGGTGCAGCTCGACGGTGTCGATCTCCGCGAGGGGAGCCCCCACCGCCACGGTGTCCCCGAGCCTCGCCCGAAGGGCCACCACCCGCCCGCTGAAGCGCGCCCCCACCCTCGCCACGCGCTGCGGGTCGGCCATCAGCGTGCCGATCACCGGCAGCCGCGCCGAGAGCGCCGACGGGGTGAGCGCCGCGGTGCGCACCTCGGCGTTGGTCATCCCCTCGGCGGTGAGCTCGACCACCGGCGTCTCCTCCCGCGCGGGCTCCGCCGGGCGCGGGGCCTCCCGCTCCGGACCTCGGCACGCGGCGGCGACGACCATCAGCGACAGCAGCAGCGCTCGCATCCTCAGGGCTCCCATCCAGCGGCGACGTCGAGGGCGACCCGCGCCCGCACCCACGCCAGCAGCGCGTCGACCCTCGCGGCGCGCGCGTCCATCGCGGTGCGGCGGACCACCAGCACCGTGGCCAGCTCCGAGCGGCCCAGCTCGTAGGCGCGCGTGGCGAGGTGCTCGGTCTCGTCCACCGCCCCGAGGGCCATGGACAGCGCCTCGAAGGCCCGCCCCGCGCCTTCGCTCCGCCGCCACGCCGCCACCACCTCGGCCCTCGCCCTCGCCCTCAGGGCCTCGCGCTGCGCGTCGCGCGTCGCCGCCACCGCGGCGCTCACCGCCCTCGCGGTCTGGTTGCGCTGGTAGATCGGCAGCGGCAGGTCGAGGCCAGCCTGGAGGAAGACCTCGTTCTCCCGGATGCCCTGCAACAGCAGCCTGGGCACCGGCGTCCCGGCCCTGCGCTGGACCTCCACGTCGGCGCGGGCGAGCTGCGCCATGGCCCCGGCGGAGAGCACGTCGCTGCGCCGGTCGGCCCTCGCCAGCAGCTCGTCGAGCGCCGCGGGGGGCGCCGGGGGAGCGAGCGTCCCGGAGACCTCCATCGGCGACTGCGGGTCGAGGCTCAGCGTCGCCAGCAGCTCCGACCGCAGCGCCTCGCGCTCGGCCCTCGCCCGCAGCACCCTCGCCGAGGCCTCGGCCCTCACGGCGCTCGCCATCGCCACGTCGGTGTCGCCCGTGGCGCCCACGGCACGCCTCAAGCCCGCCACGCGGGCGAGGCCCTCGTCGAGCGCCGCGCGCGACTCCGAGAGCCGCAACAACTCGTCGGCGCCCAGCACCCGGGCGTAGAGGTCGAGCGCCTCGCCGATCGCCACCCGACCGCTGTTGTGAAGCTCCGCCTCGGCGGCCTCGGCCGCGGCGTCGGCGTGGCGCTCCCGGGCGCGCGGCGAGCCCGAGAGGTCGATGGGCCAGGTGAGCGCGAAGCTGAAGTCGGGCAGGGCGCCTCGGTCGCTGGTCCATCGGGGGCCGCTGCGGAGCTGGAGGCTGGGGTTCTCCCTCGCGGGCATCGAGGCGCCCTCGCGCAGCGCCCGGGCCTCGCCCGACCGAGCCACCGCCACGCGCACTCCCCACGATCGCCGCCGGGCCAGGTCGATCACCGCCTCGCGGTCGAGCGCCTGCCCCTGGGCGACCGGCTGGGCCCACGCCATCGTGGCGGGCGCGGAGAGGGAGAGCGCGGTCGCGACGATCCCGCGCACGAGCCAGCGCGCACGACACCGATCGTCGATCGGCCCGTCTCTCCGCGGTCTCACCTCTCAGGGCCTCCGGGCGTTGCGAGAGCGGGCCTCGGCGATCGCCCGCGCGGGCCGGTCTACGTAGGCGCGGTCGTCGCGGTCGTCGAGGTCGACGAAGGCCGCCTCGAGCTCGCCCAGCCGCGGCAGCGCGTCCATGCCGGCAGGCATTAGCCCAGGCAAACACCGAGCGTCAATCGGTGTCCGGCCGATGGGGCGCGGCGCTATGCTGGCCGACGGAGCGTCGATGACCCACCCCGACCACGAGGAGCACCACGACCACGACCACGAGGGCCACGACCACGACCACGAGGGCCACGACCACGACCACGAGGGCCACGACCATGGCGGCCTCGGGCACCACCACCAGCACCACGCGGTGACGGGCACGGCCTTCGGGGTCGGCGTGGGGCTCAACCTGACCTTCGTGGTGGTCGAGGCGGTGTTCGGGGTGCTCTCGCACTCGATGGCCCTGATCGCCGACGCGGCGCACAACCTCGGCGACGTGCTGGGGCTGCTGCTGGCCTGGGGCGCCATGCTGCTCGCGCGCCGCCCTCCGTCGGTCCGTCGCACCTACGGCCTGCGCCGGGGGACCATCCTCGCGGCGGTGGCCAACGCGGTCACGCTGCTCGTCGCGGTGGGCGTGGTCTGCCGCGAGGCGGTGCTGCGCCTCGGCGACCCGCAGCCGGTGCCGAGCGGGACGGTGATCGCCGTCGCGGCCGCCGGGGTGGCGGTCAACGGGGTGTCGGCGATGATGTTCCATCGCTCGCAGAAGTCGGACGTCAACGCGCGCGGGGCCTTCCTGCACCTGGCGAGCGACGCCCTCGTCTCTCTGGCCGTGGTGATCGCTGGGGTCGTGATGTGGCGCACCCGCTGGTGGTGGCTCGACCCGGCGATGAGCATCGTCGTCTCGCTGGTCATCGTCGTCAGCACCTGGTCGCTGCTGAAGGAGGCCCTCGACCTGAGCCTCGACGCGGTGCCGAGGCACATCGAGCTCGACGCCGTGCGCGAGTACCTCCTCGGGCTCCCCGGCGTGTGCGGCGTGCACGACCTCCACGTCTGGGCGCTCAGCACCACGGACGTCGCGATGACCGCCCACCTGGTGATGCCCGCGGGCACGGTGACGCGCTCGTTTCAGGGCCGCGTGGCCGACGCGATGCGCTCCCGCTTCGGCATCGGGCACACGACGGTGCAGGTCGAGGAGCCGCTCGGCGACGACGACTCCGGCGCGCCGGGCTGCGAGCACGCGAGCGCCTGCGAGATCACGCCGCGGTAGACTCGGCGGCCGCGTTGGCTGAACCTCCGCCCGCCCCCTCCATGACGCCCCTTCGAGCCCTCGGTCCCGCCCTCGCGCTGCTCCTGCTCGGAGCGTGTTCGTCTCCGACGCTGGTCTCCGACGCCTCCGTCGACCTCGGCGCCGACCTCGGCGTCGACCTCGGCGACACCGCGACGCCCGCGGTGATGGACGCCTCGGACGACCGCTTCGACAGCGGCGTCGCGGCGCTTCGCGAGGGGGAGATCCCTCGCACCTTCCGCGACGAGACCCTCCCAGAGTTTCGCGTCGACCTCGGCGCCGCCGACCTCGCCTCGCTGCTCGTCGAGGGCAGCACCGCGCGCGTACCCATGACCCTGCGCTACCTCGGCGGAGCCTACCGGGGGACCATCCGCCAGCGCCTTGGCAACAACTCGCGCTGCGGGGCGCTGCGGCAGTTTCGCATCGACTTCCCCGCTCCGATCACCTTCCCGGACGGCTACCGCACCGACCGCTTCGAGACCGACCGCGGCCGCTGCTACGTGCTCCACGAGTGGCTCTCCGTCAGCGTGATGCGCCGGGTGGCCGAGATGCACCCCGAGCTGCGGCTGCCCTTCAAGTACACCAACGTCGTCGCGATCTATTTCAACGACGCGCTCTATCACGTCGAGACGCTCACCGAGGACGTGGGCCGCGACCTCGGCCAGCGCATCGAGGGCACCCGCAACGTCAGCTTCTACGAGAACGGCTGCTACCTCGCGGAGACGACGGGCTTCATCGGCGAGTTCTGCCGCACCTTCGACCGGGCGCGCCTCTCGTCGATGCTCGACATCCCGGTCTACCTCCAGTGGTCGGCGACGGTGATGGCCCTCGCGCCCGGGGACAACTACCCCGACCGCCCGTACAACTGGGTGCTGATGCGTAACGACGACACCGGCGTGGCGCGCCCGCTCGGCGACGACTGGGACGAGGTCCCGGCGCTGGAGCCCGACGCGCAGGCCGACCCCTTCGCGCCGGCGCACCCCTCCGGCGACCTGCAGCGGCACTTCACCTCGCTGCTGGCCGAGCCCGACCTCCGAGCGCGCTACGTGGCCGCCCTCGGCGACGCGCGCCGCGCGATGGACCCGGCGATCACGCTCCCGCTGCTGGCGATGAAATACGCCCAGGTGAGAGCGCTGCTGGGGCGCGTGCCGGGCCTGCCCCTGACGCTGGAGCAATACGACAACCTGTATGACGTCCACGGCGAGGTGCCGCGCTTCCTCAGGGAGCGCTACGACTTCCTCGGCGGCGCGACGGGCGTCGGCGACGCGGGTGTCACCCGCTGAAGGCGTAGCCGAGGAGCTGCTCCATCACCTGCCCCTCGCAGCCGGCGTCGGGGGAGATGAAGTGGTCCGTCCCTTCGCCCACGCGGCAGCGGTAGAGCGGCGCCCTCCCGGGCCCGGCGCCGGTCTCGATGTACCCCACCGGACCGAGCGGCCGCAGGCCCTCGCAGCCCGCCTCGCGGGAGAGCAGGTCGTGCTGCCCCACGCGGCACTCGTAGAGCATCACGGCGCCCGGGTGGGGCTCCCTCCAGAGGCGCCAGTTCTGCTCGACGCGGAAGCCCGGCGGGGGATTGCGCGACGAGGCCCAGTGCCCTCGCGCCGCGGAGTAGCTGCGGCGCATGCGGGTGTACGGGAGGTCCTCGAAGCCGCACGAGAGCATCGGGGGCGTGAGGTCGCTGCGGTTGGAGAGGGCCCACACCGCCCACGCGGGCTTCGGGCTGCCGTCGGGGTTGCGCAAGCCGAGGCCGAGCCCGGAGGCGAGCTCCACCGGGTGGTCGGTCATGCGGTGATAGATGTAGCTCTCGATGCCGGGCGTCCCGAGCACGTTGCGCAGCGACTCGCAGACGCCGGTGGCCTGCGCCGAGGGGGAGGAGTTGGGGGCGACGGAGTTCACGCCGCTCTCGGTGAGCTGGATCTCCCAGGCGCTCGGGGTGGAGGGGAAGTTCTGTCGAAGCCAGCCGGGCAGCACGCCGAGCGAGCCGTAGGTCACCTGCGGATCGTCGTCGGCGGAGAACTCCGGCCGAAGGAGGTTCGGGGGATAGGGGTGATAGGCCACGCGCCAGGCGCGCGATCCGACGCGGGCGGCGAAGCCCCGGAGGAAGGTCTCGCCGGAGAGCAGCGGGCTCGCGGCGGAGGGGCGGTCGAAGGTGGTGCCGAAGTGGTGCTCCAGGGAGATGAGCACCTTGGCGGAGGGCTGCTCGGCGACGATGGCGTCGTAGGCGGCGTTGTAGAGCGCGGCGTAGGTGCTGATCCATCGCGTGGTGTCGCAGGGGCCCGCGCTGCCGCCGCAGCCCACGTCGAACCAGTCGTTGGAGTTCACCTCGTTCTGGATGACGAAGTCGGCGATGCGCCCGTTGCCCCGGCGGCCGTCGTAGCGGGCCGCGATGAAGCGGGCGAAGCGGGCGTAGTCCACCGGGTCGTCGGGCGCGCAGAAGCCCTCGAAGCCCGGCGCCGCGGGGGTGCAGTTGCGGGTGGTGCGGGCCCACGAGGGGGTGCCGTAGACCACCGCGGTGACGACGAGGCCGCGACGGGTCCACTCGCGGATGGCGTTGTCGACGTTGGGCTCGACGGTGAAGCAGTGGCCCTCGAAGGCGTGGGCCCCGGAGGCGCAGGGCGGGGCCGAGCGGGATCCCTCCCACTGGTACCAGACGAGGTTCATGGCGACGCCGCCGGTGTTGTTGCCGGAGACCTCGTCGTAGGAGGGCCAGAAGTCGGGCTGGAGCCCCTTGATGCGATAGAGGCTGCGCGTGGGGTAGGGCAGCGGCGGAGGCAGCACATCGACCGCGGGAGGGACATCGACCGCGGGAGGGACATCGAGGAGCGAGGGGCGATCGATGGCAGTGGGGACATCGCGCACCGCAGGGACATCGATGGCAGTGGGGACATCGCGCACCGCAGGGACATCGATGGCGGTGGGGACATCGATGGGGGCGCCGAGGTCCTCGGGCGGGCTCGCCACATCGTCGATCGCCGAGGCGTCGAGCTCGGGCACGTCGGGGACGCTCTCCGTGGAGGCGCAGCCGAGGAGCAGCGCGGCGGCCACCGCGTGGCGGCGCGCGGCGATCACAGCAGCGAGCCTCGGAGAAGCACCTGGGCGACGTTGAAGTAGATGATGAGCCCGGCGACGTCGACCAGCGTGGCGACGAAGGGCGCCGAGGCGGTCGCCGGATCGAAGCCGAAGCGCTTCACGATGAAGGGCAGCATCGAGCCCGCGATGGTGCCCCAGCTCACGACGCCGATGAGGCTGAAGGCCACGGTGAAGGCGATGCGCAGCCACGAGTCGCCGTACGAATGGAACACGGACTGCCACACCGCGATGCGGATGAGGCCGATGGTGGCGAGGATGGCACCGAGCGCGAGACCCGCGGCGACCTCGCGGCGGATGATGAGCCACCAGTCGCGGCCGGTGATCTCGCCGAGCGCCATCGCCCGGATGATCAGCGTGGTGGCCTGCGAGCCGGAGTTGCCGCCGCTGGAGATGATCAGCGGGATGAAGAGCGTCAGCACCACGGCGCGGGCGATCTCGTGCTCGTAGTGGGCCATCGCGCTCGCGGTGAGCATCTCGCCGAGGAAGAGCGCCGCCAGCCAGCCGCCGCGCTTCTTCACCATCGCGCCGAAGCTGGTCTCCATGTAGGGCGTGTCGAGCGCCTCCATGCCTCCGAGCTTCTGGATGTCCTCGGTGGCCTCGTGCTGCACCACGTCGACGATGTCGTCGACGGTCACGATGCCCTTCATGCGCCCGTCGGCGTCGACCACCGGCAGCGCGTTGAGGTCGTGCTCCGCGATCACCCTCGCCACGGCCTCCTGGTCCATGGTGTCGGGCACCGAGATCACGGCGGTGTGCATCACCTCCGCGAGCGGCTTGCTGCCCGGCGCCGTGAACAGGTCGCGGAAGGTCACCACCCCCCGGATGCGCTGCTCCTGGTCGAGCACGTACGCGTAGTAGATCGTCTCGAGCTGCTCCCTCGCCTGTCGCCGCAGGTACCGGATCGCCTCGTCCACGGTCATCTCCGGCCGCAGCCGGGCGAAGCGCGGGCTCATCAGCCCGCCCGCGGCGTCCTCCGCGTAGGCCATCAGCGCGGCCACCTCGCGGCGCGACACGTCGTCGAGCTGCCCCAGGAAGGCCGATCGCTCGTCCTCCGGAAGCTCCTGCACCAGGTCGGCCGCGTCGTCGGGGGCGAGCAGCCGCAGCCAGAGCCTGCGCTCCCCGCTGCGCATCGACCGGAGCATGGCCGCCTGCTCGTGGGTCGAGAGCCCCAGGAAGAACTCGTCGGCCTCGGAGCGGTCGAGGTGCTGGAAGCCCTCCAGCCGCTCGATGGAGGAGAGCACGGCCCAGGCGTCGCGAAGTTCGTCGCCGGTGAGTCTGGCGTCACTCATGTCGGCACCTCGGCGAAGCGGCTGGTAAAGGGTCTCTCTCGCGGTCGCCGTGGCCTATGACCGGGAACGCAAAGCCCTGTCAAGGAAGACCTTGCGCGCCCACCGCTTGGCGCGTGCAACGGCCCGCGGGGTGGGCTTATCCTGACGCCCCCGATGACCGCCCAGAAGAGGATCGATCCGCAGGCCGCCCGGGTGCTTGGTCAGGTCGCCGCGCAGGCGCTCTCGGGCATCCTGGGCGACCCCGGCGAGTGGTCGTCCGCGAAGGACGCCGTGCGCTCCACGGTGATGCGCGACCCCATGGACGCCGCGCTCGCCACCATCACCGGCGCGACGGCGCTCTTCTACCTGGCCGAGCGGAAGGTGAACCCCAAGGTGAAGTCCCCCGCCGACGCGCTGGTGTTCATCACCACGTGCCTCTCGGTGGGCTACTCCGACATCTTCGCGCGCACCGAGGCGGGCAAGGCCATCGCCTCGGCGGTGATGACCATCGGGCCCTCCATCACCGCCCAGCTCTTCGCCCCGAGGCCGAGCTCGGAGCCGCCCCCGCCCGACCCCGGGCTCAAGGAGATCGCCGACCTTCAACGGCAGATCCTGGCGCGCCTCGACCTGCTCGTGGCCGCGGCGCAGAAGCCCTCGGCGACCTGAACCCCTTGAAGGTCCCCTAAGGGTGCTGCTCCGAGGACGACGTTCTCCCGACCAGACCGAGGTGCGCCGCGACCTGTCGCTGGTGATCCGCCGCGCCGTGGTGGGAGCCTCCTTCGCCGCCGCCTCCGGCGCGCTCGCCATCGGCGTGGGCGGCTGGGCCTGGGCCCTCGCCGGGGTGCTCGCCATCCCCGCGGCCTTCACCCTCGCGTCCATCCGCACGCCCTTCGTGGCCCCGTGCCCCGGCTGCGGATCGCTCCTCGGCGCCTCCCTGGTGCAGCTCCCCGACGAGCCCGTGATGGGCCCTCGGGTGCATGACCTCCGCTGCGCCGCGTGCGGCATCTACGTCGACGCCTCCTCCGGCGTGGTGCGCGAGGTGCCGTTTCGCCGCGCGCTGGAGTCCCCGGGCTACGAGTGCACCCTCTCCGCCGAGCACCTCGACGCGCTCTCGTGGGGCGACGCGTGCGTGCGCTGCGGTCACCCGGCCACCCGCGCGCTGCGGCTCTCCACGCGCGAGGCGGGGGTGGTCTCCGGGATCGAGGCCGCCCTCGACGCCGCCGTCGACGGCCGCTCGCCGGGCTACTGCGCGGCGCACGGCGAGGGCGACGACCCGCTCTCCCGGGCGCTGGTGGTGGCCCGCACCCCGGGGAGGGTGACGGTGCAGCTCTCGCTCTACGCGGCGTACCGGGCGCTGCTGGACGCCAACCGCGACCTGCTCGACCTGTCGGTGCGCAGCGGGGCGATGCATGACCCGACGGAAGTCGGGGATTGATCGGGCCGCCGGAGCGCGCTGATACTGCCCCGGCACACCGCGGGGGCAGAAGCGACCCGGCGCCGGGCTCTGGAAGGATGTCGATGATGCGAAGTGGCAGTGCGGGTCTCCGCGGCGCGATGCTGGTGCTCACCCTTGCGGCGTGCTCGGACACGACCCGGAGCACCGAGGACGGCGGTACGGTCGACGCGCGGGTTCGCCCGATGCAAGACCCCCGGCAGTGGATCGAGTGCGTCCCCGGCCAGGAGCGCTGCTACCAGAACATCCACCAGCGCTGCGCGGCCTCCGGCGAGCTCACGCAGGTGATCGAGGACGAGTGCCTCCCTCGCGGCCTGGTCTGCGACGACCGGCTGTGGTGCGTGGCGTGCCGCCCGGGGGAGCTGCGCTGCACGGAGAACTCCCTCGGGGTCGAGCGGTGCCGCGCGGACGGCTCCGGCTACGAGCCGCTGCGGGACTGCGACACCACCCGCGGCGAGGCGTGCCGCCGTGGGCAGTGCGTGGTGCTCTGCACCGACGACTCGGTGGCCAACAGCAACATCGGCTGCGAGTACTACGGCGTCGACCTGGACAACATCGTGGAGACCGGCGGGCGCTCGGCCGCGTCGCAGCAGTACGCGATCGTGGTGTCCAACCCCGACCCGGTGCTGACGGTGCGCATCGAGGTGTCGCGCAACACCGCCCCTCAGGGGATGCCGCCGGTGATCGAGCGGCTGGAGACGAGGGTCATCCCTCCGCGCGACCTGGAGGTGCTTGAGCTTCCGGCGCGCGAGGTCGACTGCTCGACGGTGGCGGGGCTCAACGACGGCACCGGCACCTGCCTCTCGTCGCGCGCCTACCGGGTCACGTCGAACTACCCGGTGATCGCGTACCAGTTCAACCCGCTGTCCAACGTCGGGGTGTTCTCCAACGACGCCTCGCTGCTGGTGCCCACCAACTCGCTGGAGGGCAACTACCGCTTCCTGGGCTACCCCCAGCAGTGGTCGCGCACGACCAACCCGGACACCAACGGCGGCGAGGAGATCCGGTCGTTCATGACCATCGTCGGGACGCGCGCCAACACCCGGGTGCGCGTGACGCCGACGGCGGACATCATCCCCGGCGGGCCCTTCCGCGAGCGCCACCCCGCGGGCACCCCCTTCGACGTGGTGCTCGGCGCCTTCGACGTGCTCAACCTCGAGACCGGGGCCTTCCTCGCGGACTTCACCGGCAGCCTCATCGCGCCCGACGGCCCGGTGGCGGTCTTCTCCGGAACCGAGTGCACCGACGTCCCGTTCTGGCGCACCACCGCCGAGCGGCAGCCCGCGTGCGACCACATCGAGGAGCAGCTCTTCCCGGCCAACACCGCGGGGCAGAACTACGTCGCCTCGCGCACCCCGACGCGCACCCGCGCGGTCAACCTCGCCGGCGCCTCGGTGGCGGAGGTCAACGAGCCCGAGTGGTTCAGGGTGCTCAACGTCTCCTCGCGCATCGTGCACGTGGTCACCACGCTGCCCGAGGACATCAGCATGCCCGCCGGGCCGAAGGTGGAGTTCGACCTGGAGGAGGGCGGCTACCACGACATCCGAGCGCTCGCGGACTTCCAGATCCGGGCCGACGCGCCCATCTCCGTGGGGCAGCTCCAGGGATCGCAGTCGACCACGGGCATCCCCTTCACCCTGCCCGGCGGCGACCCCGCGCTCATCATCGTCCCGCCGGTCGAGCAGTGGCGCACGGAGTACGTCTTCCTCACGCCCAACAAGTACAGCTTCGACTTCGTGCAGATCGTGGCGCGCCCCGACGTGCGGGTCTTCCTCGACGAGACCGACGTGAGCGACTTCTCCGACTGCACCCGCAGCCGCTCCGACGGCTGCGTCGAGACGCGCACCAACCAGTGCCCAGCCCCCGTCTACGTGACCTACCGCTGCCAGCTGTCGTTTCCTCGCATCGACAACACCCGCATGCCCCCGGAGATCACCGCCGGGCGCCAGGGGGACGGCGTCCACGTGGTGCGCTCGGTCACCCCCTCCGACCGCCCCGCCGAGGGCGTGATGGTCCTCGTCTCGGGCTTCGATCGCTTCGTCTCCTACGCCTACGCAGGCGGAACCAACCTCGTCCCTGTGCGCTGACCCGGCGCCTCTCCCCCCCCTTCGCACACGATTGCGCCCCCAGGCCCGCCGCCCGATACTGGCTCGGTGGACCCCATCGCCCATCGCTCGCGTTCGCTCGTCCTGATCGCGACCGCGCTCCTCGCGGGCTGCTCCGACGACCCCTTCAGCGCCCCCGCGCCGGACGGCAGCGCCGACGCGGGCGCGGACGTCCCGCGCATCATCCGGGCCGACGTACCCTCGACGCCTCGCGACGTGCCCGCCGTCGACGTGCCTCGCAACACCAACCCCGTGGTGGTCGGCGTCGTGCCCGACCACGGCCCCTTCACCGGCGGCAACAGCGTGGTGGTGCGCGGCTCCAACTTCACCCCGGAGTCGGTGGTCACCTTCGGCGGAGCCCTGGTGCAGCCCCGCGACACGGTCGCCAACGACCAGGGCCGGCTCACGGTGCTCCCCCCGGCGGGGCGGGCGGGCGAGGTCGACGTCACCGTGGAGGTCGACGGCCGCACGGCCACGCTGCCTCGGGGCTATCGCTACGACGCCATCCAGGTCGAGCCCTCCGACGGCTCCCCCGCCGGCAACACCCTGCTCACGGTGCGCGGCCTCGGCACCCACTTCACCGACGCCACCGCGGTCACCCTCGACGGCCTCCCCTGCACGGGGGTGCGCGTCGGCGGCCCCGAGCTGCTCACCTGCCTCACGCCTGCGCACCCGGAGGGCCGCGTCGACGTGACGGCGGTCACCGGCGACGAGCGCATCGCCGTGGCCGACGCCTTCAACTTCACCGACAGCGCGGAGTCGGCGCGCGGCGGCCTCGGGGGCGGGCCCATCCTCGGCAACATCAACGTCACCGTGCTCGCGGGCAACACCGGCGACCCGATCCCCAACGCGCTGGTCTTCCTGGGCGAAGACCCGCAGGTGGCGCCGCCGCGCTCGACGCGCACCAACGACCGGGGCCGCGCCTCGGTGGGCTTCCCCGAGCTGCGAGGGCCGACCACGCTCACCATCAGCGCGCGGTGCTTCAGCAGCCAGACGGTGCAGGTCTTCGACGCGCGCAACGTGTCGGTCTACCTGTACGCGCACATGATCCCCGCGTGCGCCGACGAGGGCATGCCGCCGGAGTCGATCCCCGGCCGCGGGACCTACGGCACGCAGGTCTCGGGCGAGCTGGTGTGGGAGGGCCCCAACGAGTTCGCGCCCAACCCCTGGCGCAACATCCCCGAGCCGAGGGCGGGCGAGCGCCGCGTGGCCCGGGTGTTCGCCACCACCGCGGACATCCTCACCACCCCCAACCAGCCCTCCGCGGGCGGCCAGGTGGTGGAGGTCGTCAACCCCGGCTACGGCGGCCGGGGCTACCCCTTCTCCATCAGCACCCGCCCCGCCTCGCTGGCCATCTACGCCATCGCGGGCATCGAGAACAACCGCGACCCCTCGCGCTTCACCCCCTACGTGATGGGCGTCGCGCGCGGCGTGCTGGGCTCCCCCCGGGCGATGATCACCAACGTGGTGGTCCCGATGAACATCCCCCTCGACCACCAGACCGACGTGCGCCTGGCCAACCTCCCGCCGGCGGGCCGCGACGGGCCCAACCGACTGCGCGTCGAGGGCTTCATCGACCTCGGCGGCGAAGGGGTCATCGCCCGCTCGGACGTGACCGCCTACGGCCGCGACGTGAGCGACAACTACAACCTGGTCGCGCTGCCTCCCTTCAGCGGCGCGCTCGCCGACGCGCGGCTCATCGTGCGCGCCACCTACGGCGTCACCTCCGGCCGCCAGGCCGACGGGACCGAGTACCTCTCGCCCCCGTCGAGCACCGTGGTCATCGGCAGCATCACCACGCCCGACGACACCGTGCGCGTCGACAACTGGGTGGGCATCCCCGAGTTCGAGGCGCCCACCGAGGGGGGGAGGCTGCCCCCCGATCGCACCGTGCGCTTCGCCCAGCGGGGCAACGACCCGGACATGTTCAACCTGTCGCTGAGCGGCGACGTGCTCTACTGGCAGACCTGGGCCCGCAACACCGAGCGGTCGTTCCGCTTCCCCGACCTGTCCGGGGTGATGGGGCTGCGAGACCTCCCCACCGGCGCGGCCTACTACATGTACCTGACCGGGTTCCGCGTGGCGGGCTTCGTGTTCAACGAGTTCCGCTACAACAACCTGTCGCAGCTTTACTGGTCGGCGTATGCCGCGCGCAACCTGACCTTCACCCGCTAGCTCTTCCGCTTCGGCGGCTCGTGGTGCTCCGTCTCCGCCACCTGGAACTCCCCGCGTAGCCGCATCATCCGCTGCGCCTCGCTGGTCTCTCCGCGCATCTCCAGGGCCTTGGCGCGCGCCTCCACCAGCGGCGCGAGGAGCTGCTCGTCCATGCCCGGGTACGCGTCCCTCCGGTGCTTCACCCGCGTGACGTCGTTGCGCAGCACGGCCCACGCCGCGGCGCCCCGCTGGAGGATGCGCGCGGCCAGGCCCGGGTCGTGGCGCTGCCAGCTCCCGCCCAGCCCGTAGGTCGACTGCATCTTCTCCCACGCCTCGCGGATCTCGTCCGTCGGCGCGCTCCAGTGGACGCCCAGCGCCACGAAGTGGTTGGCGTTCTCGATGCGCGAGAGCAGCCGGGTCATGACCTCCACGGGGTTCTCCGAGGCCGCCATCGAGGGCTGAGACCAGTGCAAGATGCCGTAGAGGTCGAGCAGCACCACCAGCCGGTGCATCGTGGTGCGGCCGATGTATCCCTCGGCGAGCATCTTCTCGAAGCTGCGCGTGCCGTCGAGGACGTAGTCCACCGCGCGCTCCTCGGCCTCTGGCAGCCCGAGGCGGGCGAGGCGGCTGCGGCGGTCGTCGATGACCGACGGGGCGAGGCGCAGCTTCGTCAGGTGGGCCTGAGTGAACACCGCGTCGTCGAAGCTACGCAGCCGGATGCGCAGCCCGGCGACCACGAAGGCCGTGAGGGCGGTGCGGCTCTTCTGGAGCTGCCAGGGGAGCTTCTCGAGCTTCCAGGTGAAGGTTCCGTCGGGCCAGTCGAAGGGGCGCAGGGCGCGGGCGCGCTCGGGGGTGGTCAGGCAGATGCCGCCGCGCTCGATGTGGAGCACCACCTCCTCGGTGCGGTGGCGCAGCGTGAGGGTCCCGGTGTGCGCCCGAAGGAAGACGAACTGGTCGAGGAGCGTGGCCAGGCTGGGGCGGGCGAGGTCCTCGGGCTCCACGGGGTGGAGCAGCTGCAGCGCGCGGATCGAGTCGAGCGTGGGCAGCCCCACGAAGGAGCCCGAAGGGGGGATGTCGGCGATGCGCCCGGAGGGGGGCGCGAAGGAGGGATGGTCGCTGATGCGGCTGCCCTCGACCCGGGGGTGGCTTCCCGACGAGCGGCCGACCGGGGCGGTCGGCGGAGGCTGCGTGGTGTAGCGCTCGGAGGGCTCCGGGCGATCGACGATGGTCTCCAGCAGGTCGACGCGCTCGGGCGGCGGCGCCGTCGGGCGATAGGTCTCCACGATCGGGACCGCCTCGGTCAGCAGCACCGGGACCTCGATCGGCTCGGCGACCGGGGCCGGGGCAGGGGCAGGAACGCGCGTGGGGCGGCGGCGGGCTGAGCCCCGGAGGGCGGCGAGCGGGGACTCGTCGAGGTCGTCCAGGAGGTTCCAGGGAGGGACCATGCCGGTGAGGCCGACGGCGACGTGGGCCGCGCCCAGGGCGATGGTGCCCGCGGGAGCGACCTGCGCGGGGATGCCCCACACGCCGCCGAGGGCGCTGGCCAGCGCGGGGTCGGCGCAGCGCCGCCCGTTGCAGACGAACCGTCGGACCAGGGAGGCGGCCACCCCGGCCTGGCGGGCGGTGTAGTGCGCCACCTCGTTGATGAGCTGCACCAGCGAGTCGAAGCGCACGTTGGAGCCGTCGAGCCCCGCCACCGACTGGCGCGCTCGCACCCGGATCGTCCCGGCGGAGATGTCCACGAGGGCGAGCTCGAGCTGGTGGGTGCCGACGTGGGCGACGGCGCAGAGCCCGGAGAGGGTCGGGTCGATGACCGAGGTGGCGATCGCCAGCGCGGAGGTGTCGCGCACCAGGCGCATGGTCTCGACGGTGGTGTCTTCCATCGCGAGGAGCAGGTCGCGCCGTGCGCGGTCACCCCAGATCGCGGGCACCGCGACGCCGGCGAGGATGTGGTCGTCGCCCATGGCGTGCTGGAGCCCGACGAAGAGATCGTGCGCTGCGGCCACGGCGGCGGCCTCGCGCCCCTCGACGCCGAGCGACCACTTCCAGCGCTGCGCGCTGGCGCGCTGGATGACGCTGGCCATGTCGTGAACGGGGCGAAGGACGATCGTCTGGTCGGGACGCATCGCCGCCACGGAGATCCCGTCGGAGTGCAGCTGGAGGCCGATGAGATGGGGCATTGGAGACGGAACCTTCCCGGGAACCCCGAAGGCTCGACACAGGTCGTCAGAACAGTGGGGTCTGCGGCAGGATAGTCACAGGGACCGCGCGCTTATCCTTGAAGGAGAGTTCAAGAAGCTGTGCGGCGCAAGGGCCGCACAATCCCAATTGTGCGCGGAGGGGGAACCGCTCAGGTAGCGGGGGTGGCGGCGGGGGACTCCGCGGGGGTCTCGATGGGGGCGAAGAGGTTGGCGGGCGCGGCGCGCTCGGCGGTCTTGCGGCGGTAGAGGTAGAGGGGCACGCAGACGGCGATCGAGACGAGGGCGATGAACTGCGAGGTGGAGAGGTTGCCCACGGTGCCGCGCTCGGCGTCGTCGCGGATGACCTCGAGGAGCCCCCGGCCGATGCCGTAGACGATCCAGAAGGTGATGAAGATCTGGCCCTCCCACTGGCGGCGGCGCCACATGAAGAGGAGCGTCGCGAAGATGCAGAGGCCGAGCAGCGACTCGTAGAGCTGCGTCGGGTGCACGGGCACCGAGTGCTCGGTGGTGGGGGCGATGTGGCAGAGCCCGTCGGCGGTGTTGAAGAGCCCGTGGTAGGCGCGCTCGCAGACGTCGCGGGTCGCGCGGAACCCGAGGCGCACGTGCTGCTGCCAGGCGGGGGCGCCGTGCCCGTCGTGCCAGTGGGGGAAGGTGCCGAGGAACTTCAGCCACCCGGGCGCGCGGGCCGGGAGCGGCTCGCCGAAGTCGCAGCCGTACATGTAGCAGCCGAGGCGGGTGATCATGAGCCCGGAGCCGAGCGCGGGCACCGCGGCGTCGGCCCACTTCCAGAGCGAGAAGCCGTTGCGGTAGAGGTAGATCGCGCTGCCCAGCAGGCCGCCGAGGAAGCCGCCGTAGGCCACGAGCCCGCCGGAGCGGAGCTGGAGGATCTGCAGCGGAGAGGAGAACTCGTCGAGGTTGGTGAGGAAGTAGAGCACCCGCGCGCCGACGACGGCCATGAAGGCCGTGAAGACGTAGCAGTCGGCCATCTTGTCGCGGGGGAGGCCCTGCCGGTCGGTGAGCCCGAGCACGACGTACCAGCCGACCACGAGCGAGAGGCCGAGCATCACGCCGTACGAGTAGATGGGCAGCGACTCCCAGATGCCCTTCCAGATGGGGCCGCGGGCGAAGCCCTTGATGACCTGGATGGCCTTCTCGCCGTTGGAGCCGTGGAGGCCGAGCGGGGCGGCGTAGGCGAAGACGCCGATGCCGATGGCGATGGAGAGCAGCGCGTTGGCGGGGGAGTCGGCGATGGGGCCCTTGTCGGCGGCCGCGCCCTTCGCGTCACCTTCCGCGGGCTTCTTCGCTGGCGCGGAGCCGCTGCGGTTGACGTTGACGACGATGGAGTAGAGCCCCCACAGGATGAGGGCGGGGACGATGAACTTGAACGCCCACCCTGGGACCGTGATCATGACCGGATGCATGGGGCAGCGGTGTAGAAGGGCCTCCGCGTGGGGTCAAGCACCGGCGCCCGAACGCGCCGCGCCCGATCAGAACGAGCGGACGAAGGAGAGCAGCGCGGGGTTGGTCCACTCGAGCGTGCGGTCGAAGCGGGCGCGAATCACGCCGCGGGGGTCGATGATCCACGTCTCGGGGAAGAGCTTGGTGCCGTAGCGCCGCTCGACCACGCTGCGGTCGGGGTCGAAGAGGATCGGCGCGCGCATCGACGGCGCGATGAGCGGGGCGATGCTCTCCCAGTCGCGGTCGACGGTGACCAGCACCAGCGCGAGCTCGGGGGAGCCCTGCACCAGCTCGTCGAAGGCGGGCAGCGACTCCGCCAGCTCCTCGATGCAGGGGGGGCACTCCTTCGACCAGAAGTGCAGCACCACGGTGCGGCCGCGCAGGGAGCTCAGGCGCACGGCGCGCCCCTCCCGGTCGCGGAGGTTGAAGTCGGGCGCGACGCGGTCGTCGCCGACGTAGTCGGGGCGGAGCGCGGTGATGAGGGCCGTGGAGCGGCGGTGCTCGCCGTCGAGGGCCGCGGCGCCGAAGCCCACTGCCGCCGCGAGGGCCGCGACGACGAAGAGACCAGTGGCGACCAGGATGCTGGGGTTGCGGGGAGCGGTCATGGTTCCTGCGTTTCGTCCCGGCGGAGGCGCGCGAGGAGGGCGTCCGCGGTGAGTCGATACTTGAACGCCGTGCGACCGTCGACGGCGATGACCGGCACGTCGTTGGTGTAGCGGGCCCGCAGCGCAGGCTCCTGATCGATGTCCACCACGGCGAGCTCGAAGGGGTGCTCGGCCCGCACGGCGTCGAGCACCGCCTTCGCGTCATCGCAGAGGTGGCAGCCGAGCCGGGTGTAGAGCGTGACCGTGGGGATCAATGGCTTGCTCGCGGAGGCGGTAGCACCGTGCCGCGAGCGGGGTCAACCGCGTGCAGCCGATGTCCCGGGGATTCGTGGCGGCGTTTCACCCTGTCAGGTGCGTCCGGTCACCGGGCGGATGGGTGGGGCCGGCGGGACCAGCGTCTCGCCCCGCTCCAGCGGCGCGATGCGCACGGTCTTCGTGCCCAGCACGAAGGTCATCAGCCCCCGGTCGTCGGTGTCGACGTGCTCCAGGAACTTGAACGACGGCTGCCGGTCGAAGCGCGCGAGCAGCTTGCCCCCGCGGACGTGGGCGTACACCACCCCGTCGGGGTCGACCTGCACGGTGCTCAGGTCGAGGGCCTCGGTGCTGTCGTCCGAGAGCTCCACCTCGACGCGCATCGAGGGGTCGGTCTCCAGCCGCACCGAGCGCACCACCAGCGGCGTGTGATCGACGGTGACGAAGCACCAGTCGAGCGCGTTGCGCATCACGTAGCGGCCGTTGTCGTCGAGGTCGATCCAGCGGGCGAGGGTGCGCGCGAGGCCCGGGTGCAGCACCCGCTCGCCCTCGTGCCAGATGTGCCCGTCTCGGTCGACGCGGATCCTGCTCTCCCGGCTCAGCTTGAACGGCACGGCCTCGTCGCTCATGGGCTCTCCCTTCCTCGATCGGACACGACCTCGAAGATCTCCTCGTCGCGGAGCCCCAGCACCGTCCGCCCCGCCGCCCCGAGGCCCGGCATCGGGACGTCGCGAAACCTCGCCAGGAAGCCTTCGGTCAGCCGTAGCACCAGCGTCCGCCCGCTGCGACGGTCGCGCACCTGCGTGCGGGTCGCCCCGTCGGCGGCGTCCACCCGTCGGAGGTTGAGCCGCCCCACGCTGGCCCCGGTCGACGCCGCGACGCCGTCGGCGATGCAGCTGTACTGCACCTCCGCGGGCGAGGTGTGCTCGACCTCCACGTCGAAGCTCCCCCGCTGGATCGAGAACTCCGAGAGCGCCCGCTCTCCCATGCGGTAGCCCGCCACCGCGAAGGGACCGGCGCCTCCGTGGATCGCCGCCACCCGGGCGAGGGCCACCTCCTCGGCGCTGCGCCCCGGCGCCGCCGTGGTTGCCGTGGCCGCGCACCCCGCCAGGAGCGCGCACGCCACCATCGCGAAACCTCTCACAGAGCCCATGGCTTCAGCGCCTCCATCGCCCGATCGATCTCCTCGTCCGTGGTGTAGGGCGCCGGGCCCAGCCGCACGAGCTCTCCCCGCGAGTCGACGTGTATCCCCTGCGCCGCGAGGGCGGCCGTGGCGGCGCCTGCGTCGCGCACCCGTAGGGAGACGAAGCCCCCGCGCCGACCGTCGCTCCGCGGCGTGGCGACGTCGAGGCCCAGCGCATCGGCCCGGGTGATGATTCGCCCGGTCTGCCGCAGCGAGAGCTCTCGCAGCGCGGCGGGGTGAAGCCCATGGGCGGTGAAGAAGCGCGCGACGGCCCGGGCGCGGTAGTGGCTCACCGGGTCGTAGGTGGCCCCGGCGAAGCGGTCGGCGCCGTCGCTGCCGTAGAGCACGGGCGCGTCGGTGCGGCGGTCGGCGAGGTGGGCGAAGTCGGCGAACCACCCGGTCACCACGGGGCGCAGGTCGCACCCTGCGGGCACGCCGAGGAAGCACACGCCTTCGCCCCACTGGGCGTACTTGTACCCGCCGCCGAGCACGAACACGTCGTCGCCGATCGCCGCCCGGTCGAAGGGGACGGCGACGAAGTGGTGGTAGGCGTCGATGAGCAGCGGCACCGAGCTCGCGCGGCAGCGGGCGGCGAGCTCGCCGAGGCCGGGCACCAGGCTCGAGGTCTCGAAGAGCACCGAGGAGCAGAGCACGGCGGCGGTGTCGTCGGTCACCGCGGCGGCGAGGCGCTCGGCGAGGGTGTCGACCGGCGACGGGTCGACGAGGGTCACGCGCACGCCCTCCTCCGCGAGCCTCCGCAGCTGACGGTGCAGCGTGTGGAACTCCCCGGCCGTGCTCACCAGGTGCCGCCGCTTCGTCAGCGGCAGCGCGCTCAGGAAGCGGGTCACCAGGGCGTGGGTGTTGGCGTCGAGAGCGTAGTCCCGCGGGCGCCCTCCCAGCGCGGAGGCGAGGGCGGCGCGCACCTCGTCGGCGACGGCGAACGCGGCGCCCCACTTGTCGTCGACGTGGAGGGCGGCGTCGTCGAAGCACTCCAGCAGCGCGGCGCGCGCGACGTCGGGCCAGGCCTGATGCGAGTGCCCCGTGAGGAGCACCCGATCCGGTCGGAGGAAGGCGGTGTAGTGGGAGCGGAGGGTTGCGCTGTCGATCATCGAAGCGCGAGGGAGGGTATCACCGACCGCGCGGGGCCTGGGCCTGGGCCGGGGGCCCCTGCTGCGGACCCTGTCCCGGAGGGGCGGGGTTGAGGTTGACGAAGCGGCCCACCGGGGCGGCCGTGAGGGAGACGTCCCAGGAGAGGTCGAAGGGCGGCTTCACGTCGGCGGGGAGGCCGTCCATGGCGGCGCCCATGTCGAGCACCTGCTCCAGCCGGTCGTCGTCGAAGCCCGGCTCGTGGAGGCAGATCACGTTGGGCGTGGTCACCACGGCGGAGACCTCGTCGCCGCGCAGCGGCTTGCCGCAGGCGCCGTGCAGGGCGCTGATGAGGTGGTCGTTGATCACCACGCTCGCCACCAGCGGACCGAAGGCCAGCAGCGCGCGCTTCTGGTTCTTGTCCTCGTGCATGGAGACGTCGACGGCGAAGATGCTGTTGGGGAGCTCCTCGGCGAGGCGGCGGTCGAAGATGTCGCCCTTGAGCCCGGCGCCCTCCAGCTCTTCCTGCGTGGGGATGCGCACGTGCCGGTCGTCGGAGATGACCGCGACGAGGAGCGCGTCGTTCCACTGCTCGATGATCTTCGGGCTCTTGCCCTGGGTCGCCTGCTTGAACTGCTCGACCACGCGGGCCGGGAAGATGCGGGCGCAGACCCAGGCCTTGTCGCCGCAGGGGCACCACCGGGTGGGGTCGAGGTTCTTCGGCAGCTCGTCGCACGCGAAGCGGATCTCGCGCTTGAAGTCCTTGCTCCCCGGCGGCATCCGGAAGGGCATGTCCATGAGGTTGAGCGCGCGCCCGAGGGTGCCGTCGGCCCGCTTCGGGATGAGCTGCGTGCCCTGGGCCTGGAAGGTGATCTCCGGCCGCTCGGCGCGCACCGCGTCGGCGAAGCGCTTCACCTCGGTGATGCGCGCCATCGTCTCGCCCACCGCCGCCGCCGTCGTCTCCCCGAGGAACCACCCCAGGTGCGCCGCGCCCAGCGCCACGATCGGCACCTCCATCGGCCAGAGGAGCTCGCCCGCGGTGGCCACCAGCACCATGCCGTCGTTCTGCTCCTGCCACCCGAGGCCCACGCGCTCCATCTGCCCCTGGAGCAGCTTGCGAGTCGCCGACTGGTCCATCACCACGCCCGCGCGCAGCTCGCCCTTCTGGATCGCCTCGGAGTGCTCGTAGGCCCACTGCGGGAAGGCCGGGCCCTGCGGCATCGGGGCCATCTGCGGCAGCATCGCCAGCGGGAAGGCCGCCTTCTGCTTGTCCTCGCCGACGAGGTCCTTCACGCGCTGCTCGAGGCCCGCGTCCTCCTTGGGGCCGGCCCAGATCCAGTACCCGGGCTCCACCTCCTTGATGACCTCCTCGCCCTTGGCGGCCGCGTCGAGCGCGATCTTCCAGGTCTTGGCGAGGGTGAGCGGCCGGCCGAAGGTCTTCTCGATGGTCTCGTCGTCGACGGTGTCCGACACCTCCGTCTCCGCCCCGTCGAGCGGCGCGCGCAGCAGCCGCGTGCGGATCACCACGCCGTCGGTGAACGGCACGCCGCCGTCGCCGCCGGAGAGGGCCTCGACCACGAGCTCGGCGCCCGATCCCGGCATGGCCTTGATGAAGCGCACGCCGCAGACGCGCCGCGGGGTCGCGCCCTCGACGCTGACCATCTCGCCGGTGCGGGGGTCGGGCTGCGGGGGCATGATCTTCGCGCCGCAGACGCAGAGGCCCTTCCAGTTGGGGGGCTGCCCGACGGTCTTCGAGGGCTCCGAGGGGTCTTCCGCCGCGGGGAGCGGAGGCGGGTTCTTGAACAGCTCCTCGACGAACTTCGTGAGCTCCTTCGCGCCGCGGTAGCGCGGCTGGCCCTGCGGCCCGGCGTACGGCGGGTCAGGAAACCCGAGGATCGTCGCGCCCAGGTGCCCGCAGTTGGGGCAGGCGCCGACCACGTGCGCGGTGTCGATGGGGAGCGGCGCGCCGCGGGTGATCTGGGTGCGCTGCCCGCGGCTCTGGTCGAGCGCGCGGCGGATCGCAGAGGCGTCAACGGTCTCGGTCATCGATGAATCTCCATCCCTTGGCTGGATAAGTGGGCGGCGGAAGATAGACGCAATCCCAGGTCGAAACCATAGCCCTCGCGCGCCCTCTTCCCCGTCGTCCGGCTCGCTCGGGCACCCCTCCCTCGACTACGATCCCGCGCATGAGAGCCGCCTGCCCGAAGTGCGCGAACCCCGTGGTGAGCACCGCCAGCCGCTGCGGCCGCTGCGGCGCGACCTTCAAGCCCTCGAGGGTCGACCGCAACCTCGACCGGGTCGTCGGCAACCTGCGCCTCGTGGAGAAGCTCGGCACCGGCGGCATGGGCTCGGTGTACCGCGCCGAGCACGTCGCGCTGGGCACCCCCTACGCCGTGAAGGTGCTGCACTCGCAGTTCTCCGACGACGACACGGTGGCCGAGCGCTTTCGCCGCGAGGCCGTGGCGTGCAGCCGGCTGCGCCACGAGAACACCGTGTTCGTCACGGACTTCGGCGTGCACGACGAGGTCGGCATCTACCTGGTGATGGAGTACCTGGAGGGCATCGCGCTCCACCACCTCCTGCGCCGCGACGGGCCGATGCCGCTCGACCAGTTCGCCCGCGTGGCCTCGCAGGTGTGCGACGCGATGGACGCCGCGCACCGCCTCGGCATCGTGCACCGCGACCTGAAGCCCGAGAACGTGATGGTGCTCACCGAGTCGGGCCGCGAGGGCCGGGTGAAGGTGCTCGACTTCGGCATCGCCCACCTCCGGGACAGCGGCGAGCAGGAGGGCGGCAGCATCACCCGGGCGGGCACCGTGGTCGGGACGCCCGCGTACATGAGCCCCGAGCAGATCGACCGGCGCTACGGCGAGGTCGCCCCGGTGTCGGACGTCTACTCGCTCGGGGTGATCTTCTACGAGTGCCTCGCGGGGCGCCGCCCCTTCCTGGGCGACTCCGACATGGTGCTCATCACGCAGCAGCTCACCATGGCCCCGGAGCCCATCGCGATGCACCGCCCGGAGCTGGTCGACGCGCGCCTCGGCGAGCTGGTCGCGGCGATGCTCGAGAAGAACCCCGCGCGCCGCCCGCAGAGCATGGCCGTCGTGCGCGCGATGCTCTCCGAGGCGATGAAGGAGCTCGAGTCCCTCGGCATCGTCGACGACGCCCGCATCACGGTGCTGCCCGTCTCCTTCGACGCGACGGACGTCCCGCTCTCGCGCTCGGAGTTTCCGGTCGAGCCGACGCGCACCAACCCCGACCTGCTGCGCTCCAACCCATCGCTCCAGATCACGGGCATCGTGCAGCGCATCCGCGCCGAGGCGCCCGACTCCGCCGCCGCGACCCTGCTGGCCGCGCTGCCGAGCGCCGACGCGATGCGCAGCGAGGCCATCACCCTCGCCCTGTGGGGCGTGCTCCAGGACGAGCTGCTGAGCGCGCCGCCCGCCGACCCGCGCTTCGCGCAGAGCCTCTCGCACCTCACGCTGCTGCTCGACGCCGCGCTCGCCTCGCACTCGGGAGAGCGGCCGTCACCCTCTCAGGAGAAGGTGTTCCGCGGGCTGAAGAACCTCTTCACGCTGGCGAGCGCCGACCGGCAGCGCGCCATCGCCGCGGGCATCGCTCCGCTCTTCGGTCGACCGCTCTTCCCCCTCGACGCGGTGCCGCGGAGCCTGGTGCCGGCGCGCCCCGACGGGTCGCTGGTCGACAAGCTCCGTCAGCCGGTGTCGGTCTCCGCGATGAAGGCCTTGCTGACCCACGAGATCTCCCTCTTCGGAAAGAAGAAGAAGCCCGAGTAGGCCGACGCCCGCTGCCAGTGGGTGACTCACCTGGCACAGCGGGGCGCCACCGTCGCCCTGCGTCCCGCAGCCCCCGCTCCACCGTGTCTCCGCGCTGCGCCCTCGTGGCCCCTGCATTGCTCAGGGGGCGCTGCGTAGACGCGGAGGTTCCCGATGAGATCGACGGTTTCTGCCCTGCTGCTGGCCTCCATCCTCCATGGCTGTGGAGGCCCGGCGGCCCCGCCCGACGCGGCCCTCCCCGACGCTGGAGCCGACGTCTCGACGGACATCTCCCACGATGCCCCCGTGGACGCCCCGCTCGACGTCCCCTCGGACGCCCCGGCCGATGCCCCCGTGGACGCCCCGGTCGATGCCCCCCCGGTCGACGCTGGCGTCCCCGTGCGCTGCGCCGCGGGCACGGCCTGCGACGGCCTCCTCGACGGCGACGGTCTCTGCCGCGCGCGCTGCGTGGCCGCGGAGTACTCGCTGCGCTGCCACGGCGAGGTGCGCTCGGGCATCTGCTACGCGGCGCCTCCGCCCTCGACGAACACCTACGACCGCGACGGCTGGGAGCGCGCGGCGGTGACCCTGCCCGCCGAGGCCGAGGTCGGCGTCCCGCAGACGGTGGTGTTCTCGCTGCGCAACACCTCCGACGCGGCGCGCCCGCTCTCGTGGCGGGTCAGCGCCCTCGGGGCCTGGGCGATCGAGTCCGAGGACCCTCCGTCGGGCTCCACCCGCGAGCTGGCAGCGGGGGCCGCCGTGCAGGTCACCCTCCGGATGCGACCCACGGTGGCCAACGCGCTCGACCCGACGCGGCAGGTCGCGGCCTCGGTGGCCATCGACGGGGTCGACACCCGCGGTGGATGGCCGCTGTTCATCCCGGTGCGCTACCCCAGCGGCGAGGGCGCGCGCTGCGGCGAGCGTTGGTTTCCGGGGTCCCTCGCCGGGGACGAGGTGCGCTACGGGGAGGCGGCGTGCTGCGGCGGGGTCTTCTTCCCGGGCGCCCAGTGCTGCACCTCGTCGGACTGCCCTGACGGAGGGGTGTGCGGCGACGGCCGGTGCCTCTCGGGACCGAGCGCGGTGCCCTTCTCCGCCACGCCGCTCGCCGGCCCTCAGCGGGTGCTGGTGGTGCTGGTGGACTCCTCGCACGCCCCCGCCGCCGACCCCTGCGCCGACCGAAGCGCAGAGCTGCGCGAGGAGCTCGGGCTCGACGCCATCGAGCGCTGGTACGAGCGCACCGCGGTCGCTCGCATCGGCCGGCCGTCGGTGTCGTGGCGCTGGACGGTCCTCGCCGGGCTGCGAGGCGCCGACCTGGGGCTCCCGTCGGGATCGGTGCCTCCGGCCGTGCTGCACCGTCAGGCGGAGTCATGGCTTCGGGGCCGAGGCTGCCTCCGAGGCTTCGACCAGGACTACGACCGCACCATGGTCTACTCCCCCTCGGTCGACCTCGGACCCTACGGGGGCATGGTGTTCCGCACGCATCGCATCGCGCAGAACTCCCTGGGCTCTTCGCTCTTCGCGCACGAGCTCGGCCACACCTTCGGCGCGACGGACCGCTACCTCGACCTCGGAGGCTCGACGCACTGGGCCGGCACGCTGATGTCGAACGCCAACAACGTCCTCCTCGAGAGCGCTCGCGACGACGTCTTCTGGGCCGAGGTCGGCCTCGGCGACGCCGACTCCGACGGGGTCATCGACCTCCACCAGGCGGCGATCGCCCCGGAGGCGCTCCGCATTGGGACGCTCCGGGTGACGGCCTTCACCGACTCGCGCTCGCTCTCCTACTCGCTCTCCTTCGAGGCCACGCAGGGCGGCCGCTCGCTCCGCAGCCTCCCCCAGGAGGCGACCCTCTCCCTCCCAGGGACCAGCGCCCGCGTCGCCCTCGACCGCTGGGACGCCCTCGGCGGAGGCAACCGCGGCACCTGGATCGGCTACCTCTTCTCTCCTCGGGATGTCTCCGCGGAGGTCTTCGACACCATCGTGCGCGACGGCCGGGTGAGGGTGCGCGTCGAGGCGGGCCTTCACAGCACCCGCGCCGACTTCTCCCGCGCCTCGCTGAGCCTCGACGAGACCCGCGAGGTGACCCTCACGCCCCCCAGGTCGGCGCGGCTCCAGCTTCGACGCGAGGCCGCCCGACCGGGGTACGGCAGCTGCGGCCACTGACCGCGGGTGCCTACTCGCGGAGCACGCGACGCAGCGTCTCCAGCAGCGAGGCCGCGTCTCCGACCGGCGCCTCGCAGGTGGTCCCACGGCACACGTAGGCCCTCGGAGCACCCCCTTCGCCGGACGAGCGACCCATCACCAGCTCACGGTCGACCCCCATGGCGACGGCGGCCTCCTCGTCGGGAGCGCACACCAGCAGCCGATGCGGGAGGAAGACCGAGCGCGCCGCGGTGAGCAGCGCCCGGGTGTCGTCGCGCGAAGGATCTCCCAGCACGATCACCTCGATGCTCCCGCGGGTGGCGCGATCGACCGCGCGGAGCACCGATCCCATGCCCATGGGGTTGTCCGTCGCGGAGGCGGCGTAGAGGGTGAGCGCCCGGTCGGCGGCGGCGCGGTAGCCCTCCTCGCCGGTGAGCTCCGCCACGCGAAGGAGCGCCTCGAGGCAGAGCCCGACGCCGCCCGGGTAGGCGTGGTCGAAGGCGTCCCGGGAGCGGTAGAGCACCACCTCGGCGTCGGCCGGGGTGAAGCAGAGGGCGCCGGTCTCTGCGTCGACGAAGCGGGCGAGCACCGCGTCGAGGAGCGCGCGGGCGAGGGCGAGCGCTCCCGGGTCGAAGGTCGCCTCGAAGACGTCGACGGCGGCGTTGGCGAGGGCGCCGTGGTCGTCGAGGAAGCCCGTCCCGTAGGCCTCGCCGTCCTTGATGGCGTGGGCGAGGGCGCCGTCGGTGAGCGCTCGGTCGCGCCAGGCGTAGAGCCCGTCGCGGGCCACGGCGACGGCGTCGGGCTCGTCGAGCGTGGCGCCGAGGTGGGCGAGGGCGCCGAGGAGCAGGCCGTTCCAGGAGGCGAGGCACTTGTCGTCGCGCATCGGGTGGGGGCGGCGCTCCCGGGCGGCGAGCAGCTTCGGGCGCACCCGCTCGATCACCGCGGCGACCTCGGACAGAGGCCGGCCGAGCGAGGCAGCGACCTGCTCCATCGGTCGAGGGGTCCAGAGCACCGAGCGGCCGTGCTCGAAGTTGCCCTCCCGGCTCACGTCGTAGGCCGCGCAGAACACCTCCGCGTCGGCGGGGCCCGCGACGGCCTCGATCTCCGCGGCGGTCCACACGAAGAACCGGCCCTCCTCGCCTTCGCTGTCGGCGTCCTGCGCGGAGTAGAAGAGCCCGTCGGGGGAGCGCATCTCTCGCAGCAGGTACTCGCGCGTGTCCTTCGCGATGGAGAGCAGCGCCTGGCGTCTCGGCTCGTCGCCCTGCTGCGCTCGCACCAGGCCCGCGGCGTCGACCGCGAGGCGGAGCAGCTGCGCGTTGTCGTAGAGCATCTTCTCGAAGTGGGGCACCTTCCACTCGCCGTCCGTCGAGTAGCGGGCGAAGCCTCCGCCGAGGTGGTCCCAGATGCCGCCCTCGCGCATGCGCTGGAGGGTGAGCAGCGTGGCGTCGGCGCAGCGCGCCCCGAGGCCGCCGACGTCGATCGCCGCGCCCACGAGCAGCAGGTCGTGGGTCATGGTGTTGGGAAACTTGGGCGCCCGGCCGAAGCCGCCGTACTGGGGGTCGACCCGAGGGAGCACCCGTCCGAGCGCGCGCTCCAGCGCGTTGGGGGCGACGGCTCCGGCGGACGGGTCCTGGCGGCCGACGCGGGAGAGGGCGCCGGCGAGCTCGGCGGCCTGCGCGGCGACGTCGTCGCGGCGGTCGGTCCAGGCGTCGAGGATGGCGGCGAGCACGTCGCGAAACGACGGCATCCCGTAGCGGGCCTGGTTGGGGAAATAGGTCCCCCCGTAGAACGGCCGCCGCTCGGGCGTGAGGAACATCGACAGCGGCCAGCCGCCGCCCCGCTGAGACACCACCTGGTGGGCGAGCTGATAGACCTGATCGACGTCCGGGCGCTCCTCGCGGTCGACCTTGATGGACACGAAGCGCTCGTTGAGCAGGGCGGCGGTGGCCTCGTCCTCGAAGCTCTCTCGCTCCATCACGTGGCACCAGTGGCAGGCGCTGTAGCCGATGGAGAGGAAGACCGGCTTGTCCTCCGCGAGGGCGCGCGCGAAGGCGGCGTCGCCCCAGGGCTCCCATGCCACCGGGTTGTGCGCGTGCTGCAGCAGGTAGGGAGAGCGCTCGTGGATCAGTGCGTTGGGCTTGCGCGAGGTGTCCATCGGCGGCCGTTGTCAGGCCGTCGGCAGGAGAGCGCAAGCCGCTGCGTGCGCGGCCGAGCTCAGCCGTTGGACCAGACCACCTCTTCGACCTCGAAGCCCGCTCGCTCTACGGACTGTCGCAGCGCGGCCTCGGTCACGAGAGCGTCGTCGACGGTGAGCCTCGCCTCGCCGACCTCGACCTGCAGGTCGCTCACCCCCGGGACGCGCTCCAGCACGCGCTTCACCGACACCACGCAGCCGCCGCAGGACATGCCATCGATCACCAACGTCGCGCTTCTCATACCCGATGAGGTAGCGCCATCCGGGGTCGCCGACCAGAGGCGCGTCGCGCTACCTTCCGGGCGCCACCCATGAACGCCGACCCCCCGGTGATGCTCTTCGACGGCTACTGCAACCTCTGCAACCACGCGGTGGACTTCGTGCTCAGCCGCGAGGCCTCGACGGAGCTGCGCTTCGCGTCGCTGCAGTCCGAGGCGGGGCGCTCGCTGCTCACCCGCCACGGGGTGACGCCCCCGGAGGGCGACCCCGACACGGTGCTGCTGGTGGAGGACGGCGTCGTGTGGTCGCACTCGGACGCGGCGCTGCGCGTGGCGAGGCGGCTGCGGATGCCGTGGAGGATGATCGGGTGGTTCGGCTGGGTGCCGAGGGTCGTGCGCGACGGGATTTATCGCTGGATCGCGCGCAACCGCTACCGCTGGTTCGGCAAGAGCGACACCTGCCGCATCGCGACCCCGGCGGAGAAGGCCCGCTTCCTGAGTGCGCCCGGCGGCTGACTCAGGTGGTGGGCTTGTTCTTGTTCCAGTTGTAGCCGATCTGTTGGGTGATGAGCGTCTGGGTGCCGGGGCCCACCATGCCGTCGACGGAGTAGCCGAAGGCCTTCTGCAGGTGCACCACGGCGCCGTAGGTCGCGTCGCCGAACTTGCCGTCCACGTTGAGCCCGTAGCCGAACTTGTTGAGGTTCTCCTGCAGGGTCCTCACCGCGGCGCCCTCGGAGCCCTTCTTCAGAACATCACTACCCGCCGTGCTTGCCATGGTCGTCACTCCCTTTGCCGAGAGCTCCATTGCCCTCGAGCGGCGTGTCTATCGGGAGCGCTCCAGCGAACGTCAACTCCCCTTCTTCAGGGGTTCTTCATCGACCCACCGGAGTATCGCCTCGGTGATCTCGTCGCGGTTGGTCTCGTTGAGGATCTCGTGCCTCGCGTCGGGCCACACCCGCACCGTCACGTTGCGCATGCCCGCGCGCTCGTAGCCCTCGACGAGGGCGTGGAAGTCCTTGAGCCCCCGGTGCAGCGGGTCGCGCTCTCCCACGGTGAGATAGAGCGGCAGGTCCTTCGGGAGCTGCGCGAGGTTGCTCGGGGCGCCGAGGGCGGGCATCGCGCCGAGCAGGTCGATCCAGAGCTGGGTGCTCGCCTCGAAGCCGCAGCGGTCGTCGGCGATGTACTTGTCCACCTCCGCCGGGTCGCGGGAGAGCCAGTCGAACTCCGTGCGGTTGGGGGCGAAGGCGCGGTTGTAGTCGCCGAAGCTCATGCGGGTGAGCAGGGCGGAGGGCTTCGTCGCGCCGACGCGGGCGCGCTCGACGCGGGCCACGAAGCGGCCGATGGGAGCCAGCGGGTTGCTCACTGCGCTCGCGCAGCCGGAGAGCACCGCGCCCGCGAGCTGGTCGCCCCGCTCGAAGAGCACCTGCTGCGTCAGAAACGAGCCCATGCTGTGCCCGAAGAACACCCTCGGCACGCCCGGGTGCTGGCCGGTGATGTGGTCTCCGAGGCGGTAGAGGTCATCGAGCACCACGCGCCACCCGTGCTCTGCGCCGAAGTACCCGAGCGCGCCCTCCTTGGCGGTGCGCCCGTGCCCCCGGTGGTCGTCGGCGTAGACCGCGAGCCCGCGCGCCACGCACGCCTCCGCGAAGCGACGGTATCGCCCGGCGTGCTCGGCGAGCCCGTGCGCGACCTGCACCACGCCGCGAGGCGTCGACTCGGGAAGCCATCCGTAGACGAACACCTCGGTGCCGTCGCTCGCCTTCAGCGTAAACGTGCGCTCCAACATGGCGCGGACAGTACCCCAACTGCGCCGCGCGCCGAACGGCCGTTGCGGCCACTGCCCCTGGGCCTCTATGTCTGCGCGCCGTGAACGACCTCGCCCGCCTCCTCTTCGCCGCCGTCATGGGCGCCTCGGTGACCGCCGCCCTGCTCATCGTCCCCACCATCGCTCGCGGCGCGAAGGGCGCGGCCGTGCCCGCCATCACGGCCGCGGGGCTCCTCGCCTGGCTGGCGGCGGCGGTGGGCGCCTCGTCGGGCGCGCTTCACCACGGCCCTGTCGCCCCTGCGCTGGCGGTGGGGCTGAGCGCGCTCTGGCTGGGCGTCGGTCCGCTGCGGCGCGCGTGGGAGGGCGCCTCGATGGCGGGCCTCGTGGGCCTGCAGGCGCTGCGCTTCACCGGCGGGCTGAGGGTGCTCGCGGCGAGCGGCGGCTGGCTGCCCGAGCGGTACGGCACCCTCTTCGGCGCGGCGGACGTCGCGCTGGCCGTGGCCGCGGTGGCGCTCGCCCGGGCCTGGTCGAAGGGCGCCCCGTGGGCTCGCGGGGCGACCCTCGCGTGGGCCGCGCTGGGGGGGCTCAGCACCCTCGCGGGCCTGGTGGTGCAGGCGCGGCTGGTGCGCCCGATGCCGGGCTTCGAGGGGCTGTGGACCGCCTTCCTGACGCCGGTGCTCTTCGCCCTGCTGATGGTGGCGGGCTATCGCGCGAGGGTCGCGCCGTCGGGGGAGTGAGCGTCAGCCGCGCTGCGCGGTGATCATGGCGACGAGCGCGTCGTGGTTGCGCTCGAGGTCGTCGTACTCCTTGATGGGAAGGAAGCGCGACGCGGCGCCCTCCCGGGTGACGTGCAGGTAGCGCGTCTCGAACCACCAGGTGAGCTCTCCGATGAGCCGCTCGAACTGGATCGCGTCGCGCCCCTCGACGGTCTTGCGCGCGGCGCACCAGGTCCACGGGTGCTGAGCCTCGATGGCGTCGAGGTCGATCCAGAGGGTGTTGGTGTTGAAGAGCGGAAACTCCCGGTCGGGGAAGCCCGCGGGCAGCCTGAACGCCTCCGCCAGCACCAGCCGCCCGTCGTGAAGCACCGGGAGGCCTCCGCGGTCGCCGCCCTGCTTCTCCACCAGCTCGACGGAGACCTGCGCGCCGCTGCGGCGGTGCATGGCGTAGAGCGTCGGGTCGATGGTCGCGCCGAGGTTGTCGACGTTGGAGACGAGCACCGTGCGCACCCCCGCGGCGCGCCACGCGGCGAGCGTCCCGGCGGCGGCGAGGGCCTGCGGAAGGTCGCCGTGGCCCGTGGCGTAGGGCGAGGGGACGCCCTCGTCGGTGAGGAAGATCTCCCCCTCGGGGGTCAGCCGCAGCGACACGAACTGCGGCGCCAGCGTGACCATCTCGGCGCCGGGTGGGGGCTCGTCGACGAGCGCCGCGGCGATGAGGTCGTGCGTCGCGAAGCTGGTCATCAGCGCCGCCCGGACGCTGCCCGACCAGCGCGCCACGTCCGCGAGCTTCACGTCGAGGAAGCGCTCGTCTCCAGGGGTGTTGAGCGGCGCGAGGGCCTTGACCACCGAGCCGTAGCGGGTCGCCATGCCGCCCGCGAGCACCACCACCGCGAGCTCGCCCCGGCGGATGGCCTCGGCGCCCTCGGCGGCGAGCTGCCGGGCCTCGTCGGTGTCGGCGTCGGGCGCGCTCACGGCGCAGTCGGTCGGCGGCGGGGTGATGTGCCCCTCGATGCGGTGCAGCGACTCGGGCGACCCGTCGGCCTCTCGGAGCCGACGCCTCAGGACCTCCAACGGGATGCGCTCCGCGTGGAAGCGGGTGAGGGTCTTCGCGAGGTCGTCCGGGAGGTCGGTGGATTTCATGTCGCGGGAGCACCCTCGGGCTGCGGTGGCCCGACGGCGGGCCGAAGGGATACGCCGATTCCGCGATTGTCGCTACGAAGATGCGGCCCCGCGCCGGGGCACTGCGATAGGCTACGGGGCATCGTCATGAAGACCTTCCCGGTCGGGCTCTTGGTGGAAGACCGTCCGTGCCTCGTCGTGGGCGGCGACCGCGAGGCCTTCGACAAGGCGCGTCGTCTCCTCGCGGCCGGGGCGAGGGTGACGGTGATCTCTCCCGCGCTGATGCCCTCGCTGGAGGCCGTGATCAGGGCTTCGGACGATCGCGCCCGCTGGGAGGCGAGGGAGTTCGTCGAGGCCGACCTCGACCCGCGCCCCTTCCTGGTGATGTGCTCGGTGCGCGACGAGGCCCTCTGCGCCCGTCTTCACGCCCGGTCTCTCTCCGACGGCTTCCTGCTGTGCACCATCGACCAGACGCGGTGGTGCACCTTCACCAACCTCGCGGTGGCCGACGTCGGCGAGGTGGTGGTGGCGCTGGGCTCCGGAGGCAGCGCCCCGGGGCTGCTGCGGCGGCTGAGGGACGACCTCGTCGCGGGTCTGGGGGGATCGTTTCCGAGCTTCACCCGCTATGTGAGCGACGTGCGCGCCAAGGCCTCCCTCGAGGGTCGCCGCGACGCCGTGGCGGAGGCCATCTCGGGCCTTCGGCTGGAGATCACGGTGCACCTGCCGTCGCAGTGGCGAGAGCGCTGGAAGGCCCTCTCTCCAGCGGGCTACGAGTCCGGCGTCCACTCGCTCCCGCCGCTTCACGACGAGCACGACGGCGGCTGAGTCTCCGCGTTGCGACCCCCCCGGTCGGGTGGTACGGAACCCCATGCGGCCGCGTGAATACCTGATCCCCATCTATCTGTGGATCAGCGCGTCGTTGCTGCTGCACCTGCTCTTCGCCAGCGGCACCAAGGTCATCGCCGACCGGGTCGGCTCCGATCGACCGCGCCTGCTCGCCCAGCCCGGCGCGGGCGCTCCCAGCGTCTCGGAGATGGAGTTCGAGTACCCCCCGGAGCCTCCTCCGCCGCAGAGCCCCGCCACGCCTCCTCTGCCGACGCCTCAGCAGCAACTACGGCAGCTGGCCCGTCGCGAGCGCACCCCTCCGCCGCCCACACCGCCCGCCGCCCGAGCCCCCGTAGCCCCGACTCCGCCTCCGGTGCCGGTGGCTGCGGCGCCGGTGGTTCCGCCTGCGGTGAGGCCGCCTGCGCTGCGTCGCTTCGTCGACCAGGTGAACCCCAACGAGGAGCCCGTCCCGGAAGATCCGCAGCACCTCGCGCAGAGCAACCGCAACGTGGCCGAGGAGACCCAGGCCGCGCTCCGCAACCTCGAGCGCGACCAGGCCAACCCCCGCGCGGGGGGCGCTCCCAACCGCGCCGATCCCAGGAATCCAGGCAACGCCGACCGTCAGGTGAGCGCCGACTCGGAGAACTCCGAAGGTCGCTCCGACCGGGTGCCCGACCCCCGGCCTCGCACGGCCGCGGCCGCCGCGAACCGCCCCAACCCGGCCACTCCGCCGCAGGGTGATCGCGCTCCGGGGAGCGGCTCGGCTCCCTCCACCGCCGGGGCGGTAGGGCGCGAGGGGGCTGCGGGCGATCCGGTGCCGGGGGGCGCAGGGTCCATCGAGGTGGCGAGCGGAGCGCAGGGCGCCAACGGGGCCAGCGGCGGAGGCGCGACGAGCACGTCCACCGGCGGCTTCCAGGGGCTGCGGGGCATGGGGGCGCGGCGGGCGCTCGACTCCCTCACGCCCACGTGGAGCACCTACGCGTCCATCATCGGAGACGCGCGCATCGAGCGCGAGGCCGAGGAGGCGAGGCGCCGCCGCTCCGCCGCGAGGGGCAGCTTCACCGACGGCTGGCGAGACAACCGGGCCGCCATCGAGAACTTCGTCCCTCACGTGCGCGTGGGCAACCAGACGGCGCTGCGCACCGCGGCCTCGCCCTTCGCGGCCTACCTCACGGCGATGCACCGACGCATCCACCGGCTCTTCGCCGACGGCTTCCTCGAGGGCCTCGGGCGCGTGCCCGCCGACTCCCCGCTGCAGAACGAGGGGCTGGTGACCACGGTGGAGATCGTCCTCACCCGAGCGGGCGCGGTGCACTCCCTCGGCATCGTGCGATCGAGCGGGGTGCTTCCCTTCGATGTGGCGGCGCTCAACTCCGTGCGCCGCTCGGCGCCCTTCGGCGAGGCGCCCTCGGCGATCCTGTCGGGCGACGGCCGGGTCTACGTGCGCTGGGGCTTCCACCGCGACCACCGCCAGTGCGGCACCTTCAACGCCGAGCCCTTCATCCTCCCGGCCCCGGGCTCGGGCCCGGCGCCCTCGACCCCGGCGCCCTCGACGACGGACGACGGGCCGCCGGCGCGGCTCGGGATGGCTCCGGCCGCAGCAGGAGCTCCAGGTTCTCCAGGTTGATCAGCGCGTGCGCCGTGAGGGGCGCGAGCACCTCGCCGGTGAGGCGGTAGAGCAGCGCGAAGAGCAGGCCCATCACGAAGGCGCTCGCGGTCCACGGGCGCAGGGCGCGGCTCGACGGGATGTGCAGCAGCCCGAAGAGCGTCGCCGTGAGGAGCGCGGCCGCGGGGAAGTTGATCCACCCCGCGAGCGCCGGGAGCAGGGCCCCTCGGAAGAGCAGCTCCTCGCCGACCGCCGCGGCGAGCCCGAGGGAGCGGAGCTCGCGGGCGGGGGTGCCGCCGAGCCCCTCCCTCAGGGCCGACTCCAGCGACGCGGCCCACGAGGCTCGGGCGACCAGCGCCCGCGTCAGCCCGACCACCGCGACGCCGCTGAGCGCGCCGAGCGAGAGGGCCAGCGGCAGCGCGATGGCGTGCGTGCCTCCGAGGGGCGCTCCGTCGTGCAGGGCGCTCGCTCCGAGCGCGTGCCTCCACGTGAGCGCCACGAGCGAGAAGCCCGCGTAGACCAACAGCGCGGCGGTGGTGCGGGCGGATGCCATCGTGAGGGGGATCGGAGCCTACCGGGCGCTAACACCGCGCGGTAGGCGGCGCAACCGCTCGGGGGCTGCGTCGACGATTGACGGAGCGGGCGCGAGCCGTCAGTGTACCGCCGCGATGGAGGACGCCTTCTTCGACGCGGCGCCCCGAGTGCTGGTGGTGGATGACGAGAAGGTCATCCGGGAGATCCTCGCGGACTTCCTCTCGCTCGAGGGATTCGAGGTCCGCACCGCGGACGACGGGCAGAGCGCCCTGAAGGAGCTCGAGGGCAACGCGTACGACCTCGTCATCTCCGACCTGAAGATGCCCGGCATGGGCGGCCTCGAGCTGCTCAACGAGCTGAACCGCACCCACCCCGGCATCGTCACGATCATCATGACGGGCTTCGGCACGGTAGAGACCGCCATCGATGCCATGCGGCACGGCGCCTACGACTACGTGATGAAGCCCTTCCGCATCGAGGAGGTGGTGCACATCATCCAGCGCGGCCTGGAGAAGAAGCGCCTCACGGCGGAGAACCTCCGGCTCCGCGAGGCGGTCTCGCTCTACAAGGTCAGCGAGGCCATCGCGGCGTCGCTCTCGCTCGACGAGGTGCTCTCCACCGTAGCCACCGCGGCGCTCGACGACGTGCAGGCCGACCTCGCGCTCGTCTACATGGGCGACGAGGAGAGCGGCATGGTCGAGCGCTTCCGGCAGCAGAGCCCGCGCTTCATCGCCGACCTGGTGAGCGACCTCGGGATGCTCGGCTGCGACGTCCCCACGCTGGCGGAGCACTTCGCCAGCGAGCAGGTGCTCAACCTGAGCGGGGCGAGGGTGCGGCGCTTCCTGCTCAACCCCTCCGAGCGGCACATCGCGCAGGCGATGATCGCGGTGCCGCTGCGCATCCGGGGGAAGATCATGGGCTTCCTGGTGGCCCTCGGGTTTCAGCGAGGTCGGCGCTTCGACGAGGGCCAGCGCAAGCTCATCTCGGCGGTGGGCTCGCGCGCCGCGGCGGCCATCGAGAACGCCCGGCTCTACGAGAACCTCAAGGCCACCTTCAACCAGACCATCCAGGGCCTCGCGCGCGCCATCGACACGATGGACCGCTACACGGCGGGCCACTCCGACCGCGTCGCGTACTACTCGCGGGTGCTGGCCACGCAGCTCAAGCTCTCGCCCGACAACATCGAGACCGTGCGCCAGGCGGCGCTGATGCACGACATCGGCAAGATCGGCTGCGTGCTCAACCTCAACCGCCCGGGCAGGCTCACCCCGGAGGAGTACGAGATCTTCAAGAAGCACCCGGGGTACGGGCGGGAGATCCTGGAGCCGATCAAGTTCCTGCATCCGCTGCTGCCGGGGGTGCACCTGCACCACGAGCGCTGGGACGGGAAGGGCTACCCCCTCGGGCTCAAGGGCGAGGCGATCCCGGTCATCGCGCGCATCATCTCCGTGGCCGACACCTACGACGCCATGACCAGCGACCGCAGCTACCGCCGCGCGCTCCCGCACGACGTGGCCATCAACGAGGTCGAGCGCTGCGGAGGGAGCCAGTTCGACCCCGGCATCTCGGCGCCCTTCCTCCAGGTGATCGAGCTCGACCGCGAGGAGAAGACCGAGCGCGGCGAGACGGTGCCGGAGTAGTTCGTCGCTGCTATCGTCCCGGTCACCTTCATGACCAACCGACGCACCCTCGCGCCCTGCCTCCTCCTCGCGGCGCCTCGACTGGGTGACCCGAACTTCGATCACACCGTCGTCCTGCTCGCGCGCCACGACGAGAAGGGCGCGCTCGGCTGGATCGTCAACGGCCAGGCCCTCGGCCGCGTCGGCGAGCTCCTCCAGAGCAGCAACCTCGTCACCAGCGACTCCCCGCTGCCCGACGACGGCCCCTTCGCCCGCGACGCGCGCCGCGGAGGACCCGTGCAGGGGCACACCGGGTGGCTCCTCTACCGCCGGGGCGAGGTTCCGCTCGCCGGGGAGATCGACGCGGGGGACGAGCTCGGCGTGACCGGCGACCTCGACGCGCTCGCCTCGGTGGTGCGAGAGGGCAACCAGGACTTCCGGCTGCTGCTCGGCTACGCGGGCTGGTCGCCGATGCAGCTCGAGGAGGAGGTCGCCCAGGGCGCCTGGCTCCCCGCGGACATCGACGCCGACCTGGTCTTCGACAGCGACCCGGAGACGCTCTGGAAGCACGCCTACAAGCAGGTCGCGGGCATCGATCCCGGCGCCTTCATCAGCACCCGAGGCGGCAGCGCGTGAGCTCTCGCCGGGGCTGGCGCGCGGCGCTGCTGGCCCTCGCGCTCCACGCCTCGACCGCGTGGGCCGACCTCACCGGCGCCCGCTCGGCGCTCGACCGGGGGGACTACGGCGCCGTAGAGGCCGCCCTTCGCTCGGCGCGTCCTACGGAGCGGGCGGAGGCCGATCGGGTGCGCGCCCGGTGGCTATGGGAGACCGGGCAGCACGAGGCCCTCACGGCCCTGGCGACGAGGATGCAGCGCGCTGCCGCCACGCGCCCGGAGGGGCTGAGCTGGGAGGCCGAGGCGCTGGTGGGCGTCGGGCGCTACGAGGACGCGGTCGCTCGCTGGCAGCGGGCGATCGAGCTCACGCCCCGGGGAGAGGCGTGGAGGGCGAGGGCGAGGGCGGCGACGTGGCTGGCCACGCTCGGTCGGCGCGACGAGGCGCGCGAGGCGGCCAACGGACTCATCGACGCCTTCAACGACGGCAGCGCCGAGGGGGCGCGAGGCGCGGCGGCGGCGCGGCTGAGGGACGCGGATTTTCTTACCTGCGTGGGTATGGCCGCGAGGGCGCTCGGGGCGGTGCGAGACGCCAACGGGGCCTTCAACGACGCGCTGAGGGTGGCGCCGGGGAGGGCGGAGACCAACCTCGAGCAGGCCGCGCTGATGCTCACCACGGAGGACTACGGCCCCGCGGGCGAGGCGCTCTCGGCGGTGCTGCGGGCCAACCCGAGGCACCCTCGGGCGCTGCTGCTGAGGGCGCGCACCCGGCTCTCCTCGGACCTCGACATGGCGCGCGCGCGGGACGACCTCGCGGCCGCGCTGGCGGTCAACCCGAGGCTCACCGGCGCGATGGCGATGCAGGCCTCGCTGATGCTGCGGGACGACGACGTGGCCGGGGCCGGACGGCGGCTCGACGAGGCCTCGGCGATCAACCCGAGGGACCTCGACGTGCTCACCATGCGCGGCGTCGCCCGCTTCTCCGCGGGCGATCTGCCGGGCCTGCGCCGCTCCTTCGACGCCCTCTTCACCGTCGCCCCGGCCTGGACCGAAGGGTACGAGGTGCTCGCGGATTTCGCCGACTGGCAGCACCGCTACGCCGAGGCGGCGACGCTGATGGGCGAGGGGCTGGCGCGGCCCGGCATCGCGGCCGACCGTCGCGCCGGGGCCAGGATGAGGGCCTTCCTGGGCATCAACCTGCTTCGGATGGGTCGCGAGGACGAGGCCGTGGCCGAGCTGCGGCGCTCCTTCGAGCAGAGCCGCTTCAACGTGCGGGTGGCCAACCTTCTCAACTTCTACGAGCGCACCATCCCGGAGTCCTACGTGGTCGAGGCCGACGGGCCCTTCCGCATCCGGTATCACCGGGAGGAGAGGGCGATCCTGAGGAGGTTCGTGCCGCAGCTGCTGCGGAGGGCCTGGGACGACATGGTGCGGCGCTACGGCTACACCCCCGAGGGCCCTGTCTCCATCGAGCTCTACGCTGACGCGGAGCACTTCTCCGTGCGCACCGCGGGCGTGCCCGAGATCGGCGTCCAGGGCGTGTGCTTCGGCCGCGTGGTGACGGCGCTCTCCCCCCGAGGAGGCCCCTTCAACTGGGGGCAGATCGTCTGGCACGAGCTCGCCCACGTCTTCGCCGTGCAGCGCTCGCGCTCCAGGGTTCCGCGGTGGTTCACCGAGGGGCTGAGCGAGTGGGAGGCCTTCCACGCCCGGCCCGAGTGGGCGCGCGAGGACGACCCCTCGCTGCACCGCGCGCTCGCCGGGGGGCGTCTCCCTCGCGTGGCGGATTTCAACACCGCCTTCACGCACGCCCGCCACGCCGACGACATGCTCACGGCCTACTACGCCGCGTCGCAGCTCGTGGCCTTCATGATCGAGCGCTACGGCTTCGAGCGCGTCGCCTCGATGCTCCCGCTCTGGGGCGAAGGGCTCGCCACGCCGGAGGTCATCGCCCGCGCCCTCGGGGTGTCCGCCGACGCGGTCGACGAGGCCTTCCGCGCCATGCTCCGAGCGCGCCTCGCGCCCTACGACCGGGAGTACGTCGTCGACCGCGCCCGCTACCGCGACCGCGAGGCGATGGTGCGCGCCGCCGACGAGCGCAGCGGAGACGCGGGCGCCCAGGCCGACGCGGCGATGGCGCTGCTGCTTGGAGGCGACGGGCCTGGGGCGGCGAGGCGGGCGGAGGCGGCCATCCGGCTGGAGGGCGCGCAGCCGCTGGCCAGGTGGGTGCGGGCGACGCTTGCCATCGAGGCCCGAGACGGACGGGCGGCGCTCTCCGAGCTCGACGCGCTCAGGGAGGGGGGCAGGGACGGCTACGCGGTGAGGATGCTGGAGGCGAGGGCGGCGCGGCTGGCGAGGGACGACGGCAGGGCGCTCTCGGCGCTCACCGAGGCCACGCGCCGAGACCCGTCGCAGGTGGACGCGTGGAGGGCGCTCGCGGCGATGCACGGCAGGGCGCACCGGGAGGCCGAGCGGGTGGCGGCGCTGCGCAGGGTGGTTCGCCTCGACCAGCACGACCGGGAGGGGCTCTCGGAGCTCCTGGACGCGCTGCTGGAGTCACGGTCGTGGGCGGAGATACGGGCGCTGTCGGAGCACGCGGTCTCGCTCGACCCGGAGCGCCTCTCGGTGCACCTGGCCCTGGGGCAGGCGGCGCAGGAGACGGGCGACCGCGAGGCGGCGATCGCGGCCTATGAGTCGGCGCTGGCGCTCGATCCGCCCGACGCGGCGGAGGTGAGGGGGCGCATCGAGGCGGTGCGCCGGGGGGAGCGCGGGCTGCCGCTGCTACGGGCGCCCGCGGCCCCGCGCGCGGGGGCGCCGTCGCGCTGACGGTTTACCGGGAGGGGTAGTGCTTGACCCCCGTGGACGGCACGACGTAAAACCCGCTGGAAATCGTGTAAGCGGCGCGGCGGTATCGCAGTGGAGCGGCACCTTCGGTGCTGACGGTGTCCAGTGAGCGATGCTTCCCCTGAAAGCCTGACGACCCCTGCGGTGCCGCGCTCCCCCATGGGGCGACGGGTCACCGCGGCGACGATGACGGTGCTCACGGGGATGTTGATCTGGTTCGGCGCGGGGTCGCTGCACCGGGAGGTCTTCGCCGAGCGGGCGCCCAACCCGATCGACCGAGCGTGCCTCCCGGGGCTGCGTCGGCTCCACGTGGCCTACGAGGCCGCGTGGGCGTCCCAGCGGGAGGGCGTGGCGACGCCGCAGGTCGTCGCGCTCGACGGAGATCTTCGAGGTTTGAGAGGCCTGTGCGCGCGCGAGGGCGGCGCGTCCCAGGAGGCGTTCGATCACCTGGAGCGCTGGCGCTACCGCGCCGAAGATCAGGTGAGGTTGTGGCGTGAAGCCGTTGGCGACGAGGCCGGGCGTGCGCTCGGCAACCCAGGAAATTCCCCATGAGTGAAGTGCAGACCTTCGAGTCGTTCGGGTTGAGCGAGCCGGTGCGCAGGGCGGTGGCCGAGGTGGGCTACCCGACCCCCACGCCGGTGCAGCAGGCGACCTTCCAGACCATCGCCGAGGGCAAGGACGTCATCGTCCAGAGCCGCACGGGCAGCGGCAAGACGGCGGCCTTCGCGCTGCCGCTCATCGACCGGGTGATCAAGCCCGCGCGCAACGTCCAGGTGATGGTGCTCTGCCCCACGCGCGAGCTCGCGCTCCAGGTGGCGGGCGAGTTCGAGCGCCTCGGCAAGTACTCCGACCTCGGGGTCGCCCCGATCTACGGCGGCGCCGGGATGCAGCAGCAGATCGACGCCCTCAAGGCGGGCGCCAAGGTGGTCGTCGGCACGCCGGGCCGCACGCTCGACCACCTCCGCCGCAAGACCCTCGACGTCTCCAACCTCCGCGCCATCGTGCTCGACGAGGGCGACGAGATGCTCTCCATGGGCTTCGCCGAGGAGCTCAACGCCATCCTGGGCATGCTCCCCAAGGGCCGTCAGGCGCTGATCTTCTCGGCCACGATGCCCGACGCCATGTCGCGCATGGCCGCGAGGCACCAGCGCGAGCCGGTGACCATCGCGCTCAGCAGCGACAACGTGGCGCCCTCGGGCATCGAGCACCACGCGTACTTCTCCGCCTCCGGGGGCTCGGTGCCCGACCTGCTGAAGGTGCTGGAGATCGAGAAGCCCAAGGCGGCGCTGGTGTTCTGCAACACCAAGGCGGAGACCGAGCAGGTCGCGCGCGGGCTGCAAAACGCGGGCTACCGCGCGGAGTACCTCAACGGCGACCTCGCGCAGAACGACCGCGAGCGGGTGATGGGCCTGCTGCGCGAGGAGCGGGTGGACTTCCTGGTCGCCACCGACGTGGCCGCCCGGGGCATCGACGTGCCGCACCTGTCGCACGTGATCCACTGCGGCTTCCCGGAGTCGCCCGAGGCCTACGTGCACCGCTCCGGCCGCACCGGCCGCGCCGGGCGCACGGGCACGGCCATCTCGCTCATCGGCCCTCACGACATCGGCAACCTCTACCTGCTGCGGCTCACCTACGGCATCCGCCCCATCGAGCGCACCCTCCCGAGCGCCGCGGAGAACCGCACGCGCATCGAGGCGGCGCGGGTCGAGTCGCTGGTCACGGCGGCCTCGGGCAAGGTGTCCGACGACGCGATGGTGCTTGCGAAGCGCCTGCTCACGCACGACGACGCCGAGCGCGCGGTGGCCTGGCTGGTCGATCGCTTCGTGATGGGCGTCCGCGAGGAGGAGGCGATGCCTCCCGTCCCGGCCGAGAGGCCGAGCGCCCCGGCGGCGGAGGCGGCGGCGGAGGCCCCTGCGAGGGAGCCTCGCGCCAACGGCCGTCCCCCGAGGGAGCGTGCGCCGCGCCGGGAGCGGGCGGAGCCGGAGCCCGAGCGCAAGATCGAGGTCCACCACGCCGACCCGAAGGCCCCGGAGGCGACCCCGGGCGAGGAGATTGGGATGGAGAGCCTCGAGCTCGCGGTGGGCCGCCGCGAGGGCGTGCGCGCGGGCGAGGTGGCGCGGCTGCTGCGCGACGTCGGGCTGCTCGCGAAGTCCGAGGTGGGGCGCATCCACGTGCGCGACCGGGTGACGCTGGTGAGCGTGAGCGCGGAGAAGATCGACGAGCTGCTCGAGGTGCTCGCGGACGTGAAGTACAACGACGTCCCGGTGTCTCCGAAGCGCGCCGACGTGGCCTCGGCGCCGGAGGCCTCGGCGCCGGTGATCGCGGCGGAGACCGCGACGGCGGACTGAGCGGGCGGGCGTGCGGCGGCTGCATCGAGCGCGCAGGCTGCTGGCCTGCATAGGGGGGCTGTGCCTCGGTGCTGGCGCGGCGCTGCGCGAGGGCCGGGCCGACCCTCCGGCGGTGTCGGTGCGTCTCGACCTCGCGGACTGCCTCGCGAGGGCCGAGCGCGCGTACCCCGGGCTGGTGGCGGCGCGGCACAAGATCGCCGCCTCCGACGCGCAGCTCGACGAGGCCTGGGCGGCGCCCTTCTTCCCGGTGAGCGTGACGGGCTTCATGTCGCTGGCGCCGACGGCGCGCGGCAACTCCACCTACTCGCCGGACGTGTTCGCGCAGAACCCGCTGGTGAGCGAGACCGGGTACATCGCCCGGGTGACGGCGGACACGGGCGTGCCCATCTCGCCGTGGACCTGGGTGCGCCTCGGGCGGGTGCGCGACGCGGCGCGCGCGGGCATCCGGGCCAACCGGGGTGAGGCGGAGCGGGCGCGGCTCGAGCTTCGGGCCAACGTGCGCAAGGCCTTCTTCGGGGTGCAGTCGTCGCGCGACGCGCTGTACCTGATCGAGCGCGCCGAGGGGTACATCGCCACGGCGAGGGAGCAGCTCGCCAACGCGCGTACGCAGGACGGCGGGACGGTGGGTCCCAACGACGAGGCGCAGCTCGAGATGGCCGCCGAGGAGCTGGCGGTGCAGCGGGCCACGGCGACGCGGCTGGGCAACCTGGCCCGCGCGGCGCTGGGGCTGCTCACCGGCGTGGGGGACGCCATCGATGTGCCCGACGAGCCGCTGTGCCCCTACCGGGTGGAGCTCGGGTCGCTCTCCCGGCACCTCACCCGGGCGAGGCTCAGCCGACCTGAGGTCGACATGATCGCGGCGGGCGTGGCGGCGCGGCAGGCGGCGGTGTCCATCCAGGAGTGGGCCTACCTGCCCGACCTCGCGCTGGGGATCACCGCCGCGGTGTCGAACGCGCCCACGATGGCCGAGCAGCCCAACCCCTTCTCGGCCAACAACAACAACTTCGCCTACTGGGGCGGCGGCCTGGTGCTGCGCTGGAACTTCGATCCGGTGGTCAACCGACAGCGCGTCCGTCGCTTGTCGTCGGAGCTGGCGATGACCCAGGCGCAGCAGTCGCTCGCGCTCGGAGGCATCGCCCTCGAGGTCACCGAGGCCTACGAGCGGGCGAGGGAGCAGCAGTCCATCGAGGCCGCGCGAGAGCGTCAGGAGCGCTGGGGCTTCCAGTGGTTCACCGCGGTGTTCACGCAGTTTCAGTCGGGCGCCGTGGAGGTCGGGGACATCCTGAGCCCGCTGCGGCAGTACCTGACGGCGCGGGCCGGGCACATCCAGGCCATCAACGACCTCGACGCCTCGCTCTCTCAGCTCGCGATGGTCACCGGCCAGGCCGACATGGAGGGCGCTCCCTCGGCCGAGTGCCGGGCGCCCGTCGGCCCGGCGTCGCCCCCGGTCGCCGCGGACGGGGGCACGTCCGAGGATGACATCGAGGCGATCCTGAGGGCGTCGCAGGCGGCGGAAGCTCCGGCGGCGGCGGTGGATGCGGGCGTGCGACCTGCGGGCGCGGACGGGGGTATCGCGCGGCCGCGGTGATCGCCTAGTGTCCGGCGTCATGAGCGAAGCCGTGACGCGGCCCTGGTGGCGGTCGAGCACCCTCTGGATCTTCATCGGGCTCGCGCTGGGCATCCTCCTCGGGGGCTTCTTCCCGCAGGACCAGCACCCCGCGGTCTACAACCTCTTCCGCTTCTTCTCGAAGGCCTTCATCTCGCTCATCAAGGGGCTCATCGTCCCCTTGCTGCTCTCCACCATCGTGGTGGGCATCGCGCAGACCGGCGACATCAAGGCCGTCGGGCGCATGGGCGGAAAGGCCCTGCTCTACTTCGAGGTGGTGACCACCCTCGCGCTGGCGATCGGGCTCTTCATCGCCAACACCATCCGGCCGGGCGATGGATTGCCCCTCGACCCGGGCGCCCACGTGGCCGGCGTGGCGACGCAGCGGGCGCGCGACGGGTGGGAGATCGCGCTGCACATGTTTCCCTCGAACGTGGTCCAGCACGCGGCGGAGGGGGACATCCTGCCGGTGGTGATCTTCGCGACGCTGCTGGGCCTCGCGCTGGCGCGCTCGGGCGACGCAGGGCGCCCGGTGTTCGTCTTCTTCGAGGGCTTCGCGAAGGTGATGTTCAAGTACACCGAGATGGTGATGGCCCTCACTCCGCTCGGGGTGTTCGGCGCCATGGGATACAACATCTCGCACATGGCGGCGGGGCACGTCGTCGACGGTCACCTCATCAAGGGCTGGCCCGCGGTGCTCTACCTCCTCGGCCGCTACGCGCGCCTCGTGGGGAGCCTCTACCTCTCGCTCGCGGTGATGTTCTTCTTCGTCTTCGTCCCCGTCCTGATGATCTGTCGGGTGAGGGTGATGGAGTTTCTCCGGGCCATCCGCGAGCCCGCGCTTACCGCCTTCTCGACGGCCTCCTCCGAGGCGGCGCTGCCCCGGCTCCTCGAAGAGATGGTGCGCTTCGGGGTGCCCCGCCGCGTGGCGGGCTTCGTGATCCCGACCGGGTACTCGTTCAACCTCGACGGGTCGACGCTCTACCTGGTGTTCGCGAGCCTGGCCATCGCGCAGGCGGCGCACGTCGAGCTCACGGTGACCCAGCAGCTCACGATGGTGCTCACCTTCATGCTCTCCTCGAAGGGCGTCGCGGGCGTGCCCCGCGCCACGCTGGTGATCATCGCCGGCACCTGCGCCAGCTACGGCCTGCCGGGGGAGGCCGGGGTGGCGATGCTGCTCGCGGTCGACGAGGTGATGGACATGGCCCGCACGACCCTCAACGTGACGGGCAACGCGCTGGCCAGCGTGGTGATCGCCCGCTGGGAAGGCGTGTTTCGTACGGAGGAGCGCGGGGCGTAGCGGGCGGTCAGGGCAGGATGATCAGCGTGTAGGCCGAGCGCTCGGAGGAGGCCAGCATCGAGCGGTGAGGGCGGTGGTGCCGGCGTCGCACGGTGAGCGGCGCCTCCTCGACGGGCTCGACCGCCGCGGCGGCCTCGACGGGCTCGACCACCGGAGCGCTCGCCGGGGCGACCGGGGCGCGCCGGGCCGGGCGCACGGGGTGGGAGGTGAAGGCCGGGCCGGAGGGCTCGTCGGCGTCGGAGAGCGAGGCGTGGAAGCCGAGGGCGGCGCCGCTCGCGAGCAGCAGCCCGAAGGCGGCGAAGTGCCGCCGGGCCTGGTGCGCGGGGGAGGGCGCCACCGAGCGCCGCTCGACGGCGTCCGCGGGCATGGGGATCACCGAGCGCCGCACCGGGAGCGGGTGGAGGCTGGCTCGGGCCGTCGGCACATCGGAGTGGCGCTCATCCATGTGTCGATGACAACTCCATCGATGATGGTCGTCAATGGCGCCAATGAACAATCACCTTGTAGGTATAGGTGCCGAGCGAGCGCTGATGACCGTGGGAAGCGCGGAAAAGACGGTGGGCGGTGGTGTGGGGGCAGGTGCCGCGTCGGCGCACGAGGGCGACATATCGGAAGAGAGATTCAATCGATATCGGTGCGGATGTTCATTGGATATCTCAGCGGGCCATGCGGTCGAACTGCACCGGGTCGTGGGCGCAGAAGACCCGCACCTCGCCGCCGTGGTCTCGGGCGAGGTCGCGCAGCCGGGCGTGGTTGTTGTGCACGGCCGAGCGGTCGATGGCGATGAGGCCCTCGAAGGCGCGGAGGCCCGAGGGCATCGGGTCGGAGCCGGGCTCGACGGCGCTGCGGTGGAAGAAGGCGTCGCCCGCGTGGAGCAGCCACTCGGCGCCCGACTTCACGGCGATGCACGCGTGCCCGCGGGTGTGCCCCGGCATCGGGACCGCCAGCACCTCAGGCGGCAGCCCGGGGAGGTCGCGCACCGCGGCGAAGCCCATCCAGGGCTCCCCCGTGCCTTCGTAGAGGGCCCACCTCGGACCGTGCGCCCAGTGGCAGGCCCGGTAGCGCTCCCGCTCTCGCCAGGAGGGCGAATACGCCGCGTCGTGCTCCCGCTGGTGGACGTGCACCGTGGCCTCGGGGAAGTCGCCGAGGCCGCCCGCGTGGTCGAGGTCGAGGTGCGTCACCAGGATGTGCCGAACGTCCTTCAAGGCATAACCGAGCGCGGTGACGTGCTGGGCGGCGGTCTTGATCGGGGTCTTGCCCATGCCGACGGCCGCCACGAAGGCGGCGCCGAGGCGGCCCCGCGGGTCGAGCACGTCGGCGCTCCCGACGCCCGTGTCGACCAGGATGAGCCCGTGCCCGTCGGTCTCGACGAGCAGGCAGTGGGCGACGAGCCGGGCGGGCTCGAAGTAGCCCCCGTCGCCGTTGATGAGGCGGCGGGAGAGCGGGCACATGGTCGCGCAATCGATGTGGTGGACTCGCATGGGGGCGCCGACTCTATCCCGCCGCGGCGCCCGAGAGGGCTCTTCAGCCGGGCAGCTTCAGCAGCCCCAGCGCCAGCCCCGTGGAGAGCAGCGTCACCGGGACGCCTACCTTGAGATACTCGACGAAGCCCACACGGGTCTTCGCCTGCTCGAAGACGATCACGTTGGCCACGGAGCCCAGCAGCGTCAGGTTGCCCGCCAGCGTCGACACCAGCGCGGTCACCGTCCAGGCGTGCTCGAGGTCTGGGAAGGTCCTGATCCAGGGCTCGAGCAGCAGGATGAGCGGGACGTTGCTCACCACCTGCGACCCGAGGGAGATTACCGGCACCAGCAGCAGGTCGGCGTGGGCTCCCGTCGTCGGCCCCAGCACCCGGAGCGCGTCGGCCGGAAGGCCCGTCTGCCGCAGCGCCGCCACCGAGATGAACAGCCCCGCGAAGAAGAGGGGTACGCTCCACTCGACCTGGGCGAGCACCTGGTGGGCCTTCTCCCTCGAGGCGATGAGCGCGAGCGACGCGCCCGCCAGCGCGCTCCACGCGAGCGGCGCGCCCGCGAGGTTGGCCGCGATCACCACCCCCACGGCCAGCAGCGTCCAGGGCAGCATCCGAGCGTCGCCTTGCGCGGCGAGACCCTCGGGCTCCCTCGGGCCCTCCCCGGTCAGGCGCCCGCGATAGAGCCCGTGGAGCAGCCCCGCGGTCACCGTGAGCGCGGCCAGCGTGGGCAGCGCCGAGTGCGCGAGGTATCCCCGGTAGCTGAGCCCCGAGAGCCGCGCGACCAGCATGTTCTGGGGGTTTCCGCCGAGGGTGAGGGCGCTGCCCGCGTTGGACCCCATGGCCACCGCGAAGAGCAGCGGCCGCACGGCGGCGCCCGTCCTGCGCGCGAGGCGCACCACCAGCGGGGTGGCCAGCACGCACACCGCGTCGTTGACCAGCACCGCCGAGAGCAGCCCCGCGCCGAAGGTCACCGCGTAGAGCAGCGCCGCGGGGGAGCGCACCCTCGCGGCCAGCGCCTCGGTGGCGCGGTCGAAGAAGCCCGCCTCGCCCATGGCGGAGGAGACGATCATCATGGCCACCAGCAGGGCGATGGTGTTGGGCTCCACGGCGTGGAGCGCGGCGTCGGGGGAGAGGCCGTAGGGCCCGGCGAAGTGGCCGGCGATGACCAGCGCCGTGGCGCCCACCAGCGCCAGCGCCGGGCGGCCGATGGGGAGCAGAGACACCCGGCGGGCGCTGATGCCCGCGTAGGTCAGCGCGAAGAGCGAGAGGATGACCCAGCGCACGAGCGATCGCGGAGGGTCAGGGCTTGGTGCGGGGAGAGCCCGTGAGCTTGATGCGCTCGTCGCGGGCGTGCCGCTCCTTGGGGTGCTCGTTGTACCAGGTCTCGTAGCTCTCCCGGGTGATGACGACCTCGAGCACGCCCTCGCGCTCGACCTTCGCCTGGCAGCCCAGGCGGGAGACCGCCTCGACGTCGAAGGCCTTGTCGAGGATGTCGTTCTCCTCATCCTCCATCTCCGAGAGCAGGTTGAGGCCCTTCTTCACGTGCACGTGGCACGTCGAGCAGGCGCACACGCCGCCGCAGGCCGATCCCTCCGGGGCGTGGGCCTTCTGCGCCGCTTCGAGCAGCGAGGTCCCGAGCGGGACCTCGACCTCGACCTCGCCGTCGTCCGTGTTGAGAAAGCGCACCGTCGCCATCAGCTAAGTCTCCTTGTCGGACGCTTCGTCCGCCGCATACGAGGCCGCGAGGTGCGGGTGCTCGGGGCGGTCCTTCACCGTGTCCTCGATCTCCGCCACCGCGCGGCCCTTCATCGCCTGCTGCACCGCCCGGTCCATCCGCCGCTCGGCCAGCGGCTGCGTCGCCCGGTCGAGCCCCTCGGTGCGATGGTGGATCTTCTTGCCGTCCTGCGCCGCGATGGCGTCCCTCAGCGCCTTCAGGGCGCCGTCGAGCTCCGCGCGCTCGTCCTCGTCCAGCAGGTCGCCGTCCACCCTCAGCGCCGCCTCGGTGGCCGCGATCACCCGCTCGCCCTCGATGATCCGCTCCCTCAGCTGCCGCGCCGCCAGGTCGGACTCCGCGTGCTCGTAGGACTCCAGCAGCATCCGCTCGACGTCGTCGCCGCTCAGCCCGAAGGACGGCGTCACCTCGATGCGCTGCTCGATGCCCGTGTTGAGCTCCCTCGCGGTCACCGTGAGCATCCCGTCGGCGTCGACGCGGAAGGTCACCTCCAGCTTCGCCGCCCCGGCGGGCATCGGCGGAATACCCTTGAGGGTAAACTTCGCCAGCGAGCGGTTGTCCGCCGCCAGCTCACGCTCTCCCTGCACCACGTGCAGCTCGAAGCCCGTCTGCCCGTCGGCGTAGGTGGTGAACTGCTGCGCCCTCCCCGCGGGGATGGTGGTGTTGCGGGGGAGTATCTTCTCCGCCACGCCGCCCATGGTCTCGATGCCCAGCGAGAGCGGGATCACGTCGAGGATGAGCGCATCCTCCTTCGCCCCGTCGCCCGCCAGAAGGTTGGCCTGGATCGCCGCCCCGAAGGCCACCACCTGGTCGGGGTCGATGTCCGAGAGGGGCTCCTGGCCGAAGAGCTTCTTCACGTGCTCGCGCACCGCGGGGACGCGCGTGCTGCCGCCCACCAGGATGACCCCGTCGACCTCCTCCGGTCGCAGCCCCGCGTCGCGAAGGGCGCGCTTCACGGCGGGCGTCGTGCGCTCGATCACCGGCCGCACGATGTCCTCGAACTCCGTGCGGCGCACCGAGCGCTCGAAGGTGGTCTCCCCGGCGGTCACGGCGATCACGGTGTTGGGCCGGTCGGTGAGCTCGTGCTTGGCGAGACGGGCCGCGTCGAGGGCCGCGCGCACCAGCTCCGGTGAGGCGGTCGCGGGGTCGACGCCCATGTGCTGGAAGACCCACTCGGCGAAGGCGCGGTCCATGTCGTCGCCGCCGAGCTGCGCGTCGCCGCCGGTGGAGCGCACCTGGAAGACCCCGTCGTCGAGGGAGAGGATGGTGACGTCGAAGGTCCCTCCGCCGAGGTCGTAGACGGCGAAGGTGCCTCGGGTGCGACCCTTGTCGAGCCCGTAGGCGAGCGCCGCCGCGGTGGGCTCGTTGAGCAGCCGCAGCACCTCCAGGCCCGCGAGCTTCGCGGCGTCCTTGGTGGCCTGCCGCTGGGCCTCGTCGAAGTACGCCGGGACGGTGATCACCGCGCCGCCGATGGTGCGCAGCTTCTCCTCCGCGTTGGTGCGCAGCACCCGAAGGATCTCCGCGGACACCTCCACCGGCGTCAGCGTGCGGCCGTGCACCTTGAAGCGCACGGTGTTCGACTGCCCCGCCTCGGGCATGGCGAAGTCGTACGGTCCCATGCGCCGGGTCTCGGCGTCGTCGGCCCCGCGGCCCATGAAGCGCTTCACCGAGACCAGGGTCTCTCTAGGGTGAAGGGCGGCCTTCTCCTTGCCCGCGTTGCCCACCATCACGCCGCCGTGCTCGAGGTAGTGCACCACGCTGGGGAGCAGCGGGCTCATGTCGCAGTCGAGCACGCACTCCGGGCGTCCCTCGACGGTGTAGGCCACCAGCGAGTGGGTGGTGCCGAGGTCGATGCCGATCGGCGTGGGCCGCGCGGAGGGGTCGAAGATCTGGAAGAGCGCCATCGAAGGGTAGAACCTGTTGGGTGGGCAATCAGGAATCGAGCGCCGCGTCGGCTTCTTCCTCGAAGCGACGGAAGTATTTCAATCGCACCAGCGCGTCGCGGGCCCGTCCTAGCGCATCGGGGCCTGGAGCGGGCTGGTCATCGAACACCGACGCGAGGAGAGCCTCCTCGGAGCCCGACCGGGCGCGCACCTGGTCGAGCAGCGCGGCGATCTTGTCGGGCGAGCGCCGGGCGTCGTCGAGCGACTCTCGCAGCTCCATCACCTCCATCAGCAGCGACTGCGAGGGCCGGTCGGCGTCGCCCACCGCGAGGCCGTGCGCGGAGAGCAGCGCCTCGGCGCGGGTGAGCGGGTCGCGCAGGGCGCGGAAGGCCTCGTTGACGGCCACGGCGCGCTCGAGGGCCATGCGTCGCTCGCCGGGCGGGGCCTGCACGTAGCGGTCGGGGTGGAGCGTTCGGGACAGGTCGCGGTGGCGCTGCTCGAGCGCCGCGCGGTCGAGGGAGAAGCGGCGCTCCACGCCGAGGAGCTCGAAGGGGTCGGTCATGGTGGGCCGTCGATGAGGGGGGTGAGAGGGGAGTGCGAGGGCGGAGCGATCAGACGCCGAAGCTCTCGCCGCAGCCGCAGCCGGTGGCCTCCTGAGGGTTCACGAACTTGAACCCGTGCTGCATCAGCTTCACCTCGTAGTCGAGGGTGGTCCCGTTGAGGAAGACCAGGGACTTGGGGTCGACCACCACGCGCAGCCCGTCGAAGTCGAACACCTGGTCTCGGGTGCCCTGCTTGTCGGCGAACTCGATCACGTAGGAGAAGCCCGAGCACCCGCCGCCCCGCACGCCGAGCCGGAGCAGCGCCTCGGGGGTGCCGCGCTTCGCGAGCGCCTCCTTGGCCTTCTCCACCGCCTTCGGGGTCACCTGCACTGCCAGCTCCGTCACCATCGCTCTCCTCCTCTCCTTTGCCTACGCGCCGCGCTTCGCCGACTGCTTCTTGCGGAAGTCCTCGATGGCGCTCTTGATCGCGTCCTCGGCCAGCACCGAGCAGTGGATCTTCACCGGCGGCAGGTTGAGCTCCTTCACGATGTCCGTGTTGCGGATCTCCGAGGCCTCGTCGAGCGTGCGGCCCTTCAGCCACTCGGTGGCCAGCGAGGAGCTCGCGATGGCCGACCCGCAGCCGAAGGTCTTGAACTTCGCGTCCTCGATCACCCCGGCGTCGCTCACCTTGATCTGCAGCCGCATCACGTCGCCGCACGCCGGAGCGCCCACGAGGCCGGTGCCCACGTTGGGGTCTTCCTTGTCCAGGGTGCCGACGTTGCGGGGGTTCTCCGCGTGCTCGATGACCTTCTCGCTGTATGCCATGACCGTATTCCTTCTACCGTTGTCCGTTGAAGATCCGCCGCGAGATCAGTGCGCCGCCCAGACGATGTCCTTGAGGTTCACGCCCTCCCTGGCCATCTCGTAGAGCGGCGACAGGTCGCGGAGCTTCTTGACCTTGTCCACCACCAGCTTCGCCACGTAGTCGACCTCCTCCTCGGTGGTGAACCGGCCGAGGCCGAAGCGGATGCTCGTGTGCGCGAGCTCCTCCTCCACGCCGAGGGCGCGCAGCACGTACGAGGGCTCGAGCGACGAGCTGGTGCACGCGCTGCCCGACGACACGGCCACGTCCTTGATGGCCATCATCAGTCCCTCGCCCTCCACGTAGGAGAACGAGACGTTGAGGTTGTTCGGCAGGCGCCGCTCGTCCCAGGCGCCGTTGATGTGGCACTCGTCGAGCTCGGCGAAGAGCTTGTCCTTGAGCCGGTCGCGCAGGGCCTTCACCCGCTTCGACTCCTCGCGCCACTCCTTGTTCAGGATCTCGCAGGCCTTGCCGAAGCCCACGATGCCCGGGACGTTGAGCGTCCCGGAGCGGTTGCCGCGCTCGTGGCCGCCGCCGTCCATCTGCGCGGTGAGCCGCACCCGGGGCCGAGCCCGGCGCACGTAGAGGGCGCCGATGCCCTTCGGGCCGTAGATCTTGTGCGCGGTGAGGGACGCGAGGTCGACGCCCATCTCCTTCACGTTGAACTCGGTCTTGCCGATGCCCTGCACCGCGTCGGTGTGGAAGATCACCCCGCGCTCCTTGCAGAGCGCGCCGATCTCCTTGAGGGGCTGGATGGTGCCGACCTCGTTGTTGGCGAGCATCACCGACACCAGGATGGTCTTGTCCGTCATGGCCGCGCGCACGTCGTCGACGGAGACCACGCCGTCCTGGCCCACGTCGAGGTAGGTCACGTCGTAGCCCTCCTTCTCCAGGCGCTTGCACGTGTCGAGCACGGCCTTGTGCTCGATCTTCGTGGTGATGATGTGGTTGCCCTTGTCGCGGTAGAACTCCGCGACGCCCTTGATCGCGAGGTTGTCGCTCTCCGTGGCGCCGGAGGTGAAGATGATCTCCTCGGGCTTCTCGGCGCCGATCAGCGTGGCGATCTGCTCGCGGGCGTAGCCCACGGCCTCCTCGGCGACCCACCCGAACTTGTGCGAGCGAGACGCGGCATTGCCGAAGTGCTCCGTGAAGTACGGGAGCATCGCCTCGAGCACGCGAGGATCCATCGGGGTCGTCGCGTGGTTGTCCATGTAGATCGGGAACTTGAGGGACATCGTCTTGGCTCTCCGTAGTCGTCAGTCGTGTCGGGGGCCGTGGAGGCCCGCCACCAGCTCCGGCGCCCCGCACCCGTGCAGGTCGCACTGCGGGCAGGACGTGATGAGCCGCTCGGGCTCGCACTCGTCACAGGTCTCGAGGTAGGCCACCGAGGAGCGCAGCTCGTCGCGGAGCTGCAGCAGCCGCTGGAGCTGCTGCTCGGTGTCCGACAGCTTCTGTCGGTAGAGGTCGCGGATCTTCGCCATCGCGCCGGTCGCGTTGCCCGCCCGCTCCCACTCGGACACCAGCTCGCGGATGTCGGGGAGCGAGAAGCCGAGGTCCTGCAGCCGGGAGATCCAGCGCACCCGCAGCACCGCGTCGTCGCTGTAGAGCCGGAACCCCCCTTTGCTGCGCTCTAGCGGCTGGAGCAGCCCGAGCTCTTCGTAGAGGTGCAGCGCCCGCACGGTCTTCTGGGTCCGCTGGGCCAGGTCGCCGACCCGCAGCATCGCCCCGTCACCCCGCGAAGGGGGCGGCGGAACGAGCACCTCGGGATTCACGATGGGGAGCCGGATCGCCATTGCTGCCTCGAACAACCTCACCCATGCGTAAGGGTTTGGATGGGGTTGAACCCTTACGTACGGGTAAGAGTCTCCCAGGTCAAGCAGGGTTTCACTCGCGGCGACTCCCTCCCACGGGTTCTGTCCGCCGCCATGGCGGCGGCGGTGGCGGCCGGTGGGCGTCCCTCGGAGATCTGCGAGGAAAGCTCGCGGCACGCGCCGTGGAGTGGGCCGCGGACCATGCGGTGGATGGTGGCGGCGACGGTGGCGGCGTGGGTGCTGGGCAGCGGGCTTCACCTCGCGGGCGAGGTGGCCGCGGCGGGGCTGCTGCTGTCGCTGGCGCTGGTGTGCCTCCTCCCTCGGGCGTGGGCGGTGTCGCTCGGGGTGCTGCTCGCGGCGATGTCCGCGGGAGCGCTGAGAGGGCCGACGGAGCCCTGGTGGACGGCCCCTCCCAGGCCGGTCGCCCTCGCCATCGAGGGCCGTGTGCTGCGGGGCTGCGACGCGCACGGGGAGTTCGTGCGCTGCGTGGTCGCCACCGAGGCCATGGGGACGGTCTCGCTGCGCGCCCCCGTCGGCCGATGCGAGGCCGCGCCGGGCGATCGGATCACGGCGATCGTGAGCGCGAGGCCGGTGGTCCCCTGGCGCAATCCTCCCATCGAGGACCCGTCGATGCAGTCGCTTCGTCGCGGCGTGGCGTGGCGGCTGGAGACCGCCCGATGCGTGGTGACGGGCCGCGAGGCGGGCGCGCTCGACCTGCTGCGTCGCGAGGCGAGGAGGGCGCGGCGCTCGGTGGACTCGGCGCTGCGACGATCGCTCTCGGCCGACGGCGCGGCGAGGGCGGTGGCGCTGCTCTTCGGTGACGAGCGGGGCCTCGACGAGGCGACCGTGGAGGCCTTCCGGGAGACCGGGCTCGCGCACCTGCTGGCGGTGAGCGGGGCGCACGTGGCGGTGGTGCTACGGGCCACCGGCGCGGCGGTGCTCTGGCTCTGCAACCGGCTCCGCTGGATGGCCGCGAGGGGCCTCGGCTGGCGCTGCGCGAGGGTGCTGCCGCTGCCGCTGGCGGGCTTCTTCGTGATGATGACGGGGGAGTCGCCGGCGTCGGTGAGGGCGCTGGTGTCGGGCGTCGCCGTGGCGCTGCTCTCGCTCTGGGGAAGGCGAGCGAGGGCGCTCGATGTGCTGGCGCTGACGGTGCTCTCGATGGCGCTGATCGAGCCCGCGCTCACCCACGACCTGGGGCTGCAGCTCTCGGCCGTCGCGACCGCGGCCCTGGTCGCCCGGGGCGACGTCGAGCCCGGGCCGAAGATTACACGGTGGAGTAAGATAGCGCTGGCCTGGGCGCTCGGGGCGCTGTGGGCGACGGTGCGGGTGGGCCTCGCGGTGAGCCCGCTGCTGGCGCTGCGCTTCGGTCGGGCGCCGGCGCTGGCCACGCTCGCCAACCTGGTGGCCGCGCCGCTGGCGGAGCTGGTGGCGCTGCCGCTCTCGCTGGTGACCGCGGTGGTGGCGATGCTCTCCCCCACGCTGGCCTCGCCCCTCGCGTGGGTGACCGGGCACTCGCTCTCGGCGCTCTTCTCGCTGGCGGCGTGGGCGCAGCGGGTTCCGCTCGCGTCGACGGCGTGGACCACCCCGACCGCGGGGCAGGCGGCGGTGGCGACGGCGGCGCTGGTGGCCTTCGCGACGCTGCGCTGGAGGGCGCGCGCCGTGATGGCCGTGGCGGCGGCGGCGGCGATCGCGGCGATGGAGGCGAGGCTGCGGAGCGAGCAGTCGGCGCACGGAGAGCTGCGGGTGACGGCGCTCGACGTGGGGCAGGGCGACGCCATCGTGGTGGACCTCCCCGACGGGCGCTCGATGCTCATCGACGCGGGAGGGGCGCTGCATGGGGAGGCTGATCCCGGGGCGACGGTGGTGGTGCCGTGGCTACGGGCGACGCGGCGCACGGAGCTCGCGGTGGTGGCCCTCACGCACCCGCACCCCGACCACGGAGGCGGGCTGAGGGCGGTCTTCGAGGGGGTGACGGTGAGGGAGTTCTGGGAGACGGGGCAGGGGGGGGCGCTGGCGATGGGTGGCTTCTATCGCGAGGCGGTGACCGCGGCGCAGAGACGGGGGGCGCTGCGACGCGAGGCGGCGGGGCTGTGCGGCGCCCACCCGATGGGGGAGGTGACGGTCACGGTGCTGGCGCCCTGCCCCACGATGGACCCGGAGGTGGCGCCCAACGACGCCTCGCTGGTGCTGCGGCTCGACCACGGGAGGGCGAGCGCGCTGCTGCCGGGCGACCTGGAGGCGGCGGGCGAGCGGGCGCTGCTCTCTCGGCTCGCGCCGGTGACGCTGCTCAAGGTGGGCCACCACGGGAGCCGCACCTCGTCGACGGAGGCCTTCCTGGGGGCGCTGAGGCCGCAGGTGGCGCTGGTGTCGAGCGGGCACCCGTCGCCCTTCAACCACCCGCACCCGGTGGTGGTGGAGCGCTTCGCTCGGAGGGGTGTCCCGCTGAGGCGCACCGATCGCGAGGGGATGGTGGCGGTCACGCTGCGCCGAGACGGGGGCTACGAGTGAGGGACGCCGCGGGTCTGGATGCGGCCCTGGGACCATCTGACACGACGGGCGCTTCGCGCTATGTCCGCGGGCCTGTGATTCCTGCCATCGAGATGTCGGAGTTCAAGATCTTCGGTGTGACCTTCCACACCTTCGGGCTGCTGGTGGCGCTGGGCGTCCTGCTCGGCCACCACATGACGGTTCGCCGCGCCCGCTCCCTCGGCCTCGCCTCGGTCGGGCTCGTCGACCGCTTCGTGCTGGTGGTCTTCACCGGCGGCTTCCTCGCGGGCCACATGCTCGACTCGATCTTCTATCACCCGGAGGTGCTGCGCCGTGACCCGTGGGAGCTGTTCATGCTCCACCACGGGCTCTCCTCCTTCGGGGGCATCACCGGCGGGGTCGTCGCGGGGCTCGTCTACATCCGCATCCACAAGCTCGACCCCTGGGTCTTCACCGACCTCGCGACCTACGCCTTCCCCTTCGGCTGGCTCTTCGGCCGCATGGGCTGCGCCGTCGTGCACGACCACCCCGGGCGCCTCACCGACTCCCCCCTCGGCGTGCGCTTCCCCGGCGGAACCCGCTTCGACCTAGGGCTCATCGAGTTCGCCCTCACCCCGCTGCTCATCGCCCTCGTGGTGATCGTCGCGCGCCGCACCCGCCGCCCCGGCATGGTCACCGGCGCGCTCGCGGTGGTCTACCCGATGATCCGCTTCCCGCTCGACTTCCTCCGCGCGACCGACCTCGGCCCGGAGAGCGACCCCCGCTACGGCGGCCTCACGCCCGCGCAGTGGGCCTGCATCGCGACCTTCGCCCTCGGGCTCTGGATGCTCTCGGCCTCGCGCTCCCACGCGCCGCTGCCGGAGCCCGCGGCTCAGCCCGCCGCGTCGCCGCCGCCGTAGCGCTCGAGGCCCCTGGCGAGCTCGTCTCGCACCCGCTTCTTGAGCTCGTCGGGCTCCCGCACCACCGCCGCCGATCCCCAGCGCAGCACCCAGCCCACGACCTCGGTGAGCCCCGTCGCGTCGAACTCGATGCGCAGCTCGCCGCCCGGCAGCCGAGAGGTCTTCTGCGTGGGGTGCCACTCCCTGGGCTCGATGTACTGGGCCACGCGGGCGTCGAAGTCGACCACCACGTGCTGCCGCTCGGCGCCGCCGCCGTAGATGCCGAAGGCCCCCTCGAAGAGCCGCTGGACGTTGAACTCCGGGTTGCGCTTGAAGGGCGCCGCGGGGAGCGCCCGCACCCGCTTCATCAGGTCGATGGCGAAGGTGCGGTCGGCGTCCTTCTGCACGTCGCGCCCGACCACGTAGAGGCGGTTCTGGTAGAGCACCAGCGCGTAGGGCTCGACCTTGCGGAGCCCCGTCGTCGTGCCGCCCTCGTAGTGGAACTGCAGCGTCAGCGTCCGAAGGATGCCGTCGTAGACCTCGTAGACCTGGTCCTTGAGCTTGCGGTAGTTGCGCGGCGCCTCGGGGATGTAGTGGAAGCGGTCGGCCATCGCCCCCTCCTCGTCGCCCGGGGGGGAGAGCTTCGCGAAGAGCTGCGAGAAGTCGTCGTGCAGCGGCGTGCCCGTGAACACGTCGAACATCCGACGCACCGCCGCGAGCGAGTAGCGCTGGTAGCGCGTGAGCCGCACCGGGTCGGTGGCCTTGCCCGCGCGCACCACGCGCACCCGCCGCTCGCCCGCCACGTCGACCGCCTCGAGCTCGATGCCCGCGGCCTCGAGCGCCTTCAGGTCTCGACGGATCGAGCGAGGGGTGACCCCGAGGTCGCGCGCGATCTCCTCGATGCGCACGCCCTCCACGTTGGTCTCCAAGAGCTGGTGCAGCTGGAAGAGCCGAACCGCCTGGGTGTACTGGCCGGTGGGGCGGCCGGGGGAAGGGCGACGCGGCATGGCGGACATGGAATGTCACAGCCCGCGCCGCGGGTAAAGAGCGAACCACACCCGCTGCGAAGGACGTTTTTCTGCGCCGCATCGCAGACCCGCGAGGCCCCTCGCGCGTCAGGAGCCGACACAGCCCCGAGGGAGGTTTCCATGAGTCCACTGCGTCGCCTCGTGTTCGATCGTCGTTCGCTCCACGCCGTCGCCGCCGGGTGCGTCGCGCTCGCGGCGGGGGGCGTCGTGCTGCTCCGCGCGCCGACCCCGGGCGTCACCGCCCCGGTGGCCGTGACCGCACCACCGCCCTCGCGCGACGGCCTCTCCCGCGCCCCCCGGCGCACCGTCACCGGCCCGCAGCTCACGGCCCGGGTCGCGCTCTCCCAGGGCTCCGTCGACCGCCGCGCACCGGGGCACGTCTTCGCCGTCGTCGACCTCGACGCCGACCGCCGCGCCGACGAGGCCCGCCGCGCCCCCATCGCCCTCGCCCTGGTGGTCGACGTCTCCGGGTCGATGGCCGGGGAGAAGATCGTCCAGGCCCGCCGCGCGGTGCTCGACACCCTCTCCGCCATGCGCGACGACGACCGCGTCGCGCTCGTGACCTACAGCGACTCGGCCAGCGTGGTGCAGCCCCTCGCGAGGGTCGGCGCGGTGCGCTCCCGGCTGGAGTCCGTGGTGCCCACGCTCGAGACCATCTCGGGCACCAACATCCCCGCCGGGCTCGAGGCGGGCGCCGCCGCGCTCGGCGACGGGAGCGACGACCTCGTGCGCCGCGTGGTGCTGGTCTCTGACGGCCGCGACGGATCGGGCCAGAGCCTCGACCGCGTCGCCGGCGGGGTGCGGCTGCGCGCCGACCGCGGGGTGACCCTCTCCTCCCTCGGCGTCGGCGCCGACTACGACGACGCCTACATGAGCCGGGTCGCGGACGCGGGCCGAGGGAACTACGAGTTCCTCCGCGACGGGATGCAGCTCCGGGCCTTCCTGGGGAGGGAGCTCGACGCGGCCGAGCGCACCAACGTCGACCGGGCCACGCTCGACCTCGACCTGCCCGACGGGTGGCGCCTCCACCGCGCCTACGGCGTCGAGCCCGAGTCCCGCGGCGCGCACCTCCGGCTCCCGATCGGCGCCATGTCCGCCGGGGAGCACCGCCGCGTGGTGCTCGACCTCGTGGTCGACCCCTCTCGTGGCCCCGACGCGGCCTCCGCGGGCGCCCTCGGGATGAGCCTCGCGTGGAGGGCCGTGCCCGATCGGAGGGACGTCCGGCTCTCGGTGCAGGCGCTGCCCCTCGCGGTGGTCGACGACCCCGCCGCGGCCCTCGCCTCCCGCGACGCGGCGGTCTTCGCGGACGCGCAGTCCGTCGCCCTCGCCGCCCGCCAGCAGGACGCCGTGGAGGCATGGCGCAGCGGCCGCGGGGCCGAGGCGGAGAGCATCGCGCGCAGCAACGTCGTCGCGCTCCAGGCGCTGCAGGCCGCGGCCCCGTCGCCCGCCCGCGCGGCGCAGATCGCCCGCTACAACTCCGACGGAACCAACTTCAACCAGATGAGCGCGAGCAGCGACGAGGGGCGGGCCTACGGGCTCGGCTCCAACGCGCTGCACCGTCGCGCGATGCGCAGCGGCTCCGGGTACTGAGCGCGAGACGAGAGGAGACCACCCGATGGTGCCGATGCTGCGAGTGCTGGTGTTGGGGGCTGCGCTCTGCGGCGCGGCCCTCCTGACAGGGACCTGGACGGGCCTCCTCGCGGTGCTCGCCTCCTGCGCGATCGCCGCGCTGGTCGACGAGCGCTACGGGGCCCTCGCGCTGATCGCGGGCTCGCTCGCGGCGCTGCTCCACGCGGCGATCGGCGCCGGGCACCCGGTGCTCGCGGGGGCGCTCTGGTGCGCGGGGGTGTGGTCGGCGAGGGCGGCGCGCGCCCCGGACGCCCGCTCCCGCTACGCGATCGTCGCGCTCTCGCTGCTCGGCGGCGCGCTCGGGGCGTGGACCTCGTCGCGCTACGGGGCCGACCCCTCCGCGCCGGTGCGCCTCGCGGCGGTGCTGGTGGCGGGGCTGCTCGCCTCCGTGGGGGCGCTGGTCGCGGTCGACGATCCGGTCGCGACGGCCCTTCGCTGGGCGGTGCTGCCGGGGCGAGAGCCGGTGGACGAGGCCCTCTCTCGGGCGCTCGACCTGCGCCGCCGCGCCGCGCTCGCGGAGGTCTCGCAGCGCGTGGACGCGGAGACCTCGGCGCGCGTCGAGCGGGCCTGGACCTCGCTGGCGGAGCTGGGGCGCGACCTCGCCGCGGCCCGGCTGCGGGGCGCCGCCCCGGGGTGGATGACCGCGAGGGTGGAATCCCATGTCGCGGCGCTCACCCGAGCCCACGAGCGGCTCGACGCGCACCTCGCGAGCAGCGTGAGGGTGGCCGACCCGCGCCTCGCGGAGGTCGAGCTCGCGAGCGAATCGCTGGAGCTGGAGGTGCGCGCCCTCGACGAGGTGACCCGCGCGACCGCCGCGCCGGGGGCAAGCGCGCAGGAAATTTCCGTCCGCTGAATCGAGGGTGCTAGGGCGCCGTGCATGCGAGTGCTCGGAGCCCTGGTGTGCGCGGGATGGCTAACGTCGGCGCCGCTGGGGTGCGCGACCTCGATGCGCCAGACCCTGGACGAGACCGCGGCGGTCTTCCACGACGACCTGCGCTGGGGTCGGCTGCCGGCGGCGGAGACCGCCGTCGACACGGACATGCGCGCGGCCTTCCAGGCCCACCACCGCGGCTGGGGCGTCTCGGTGCAGGTGATCGACGTGGAGGTCGAGAGCCTCCGTTCGAGCTCCGAGCGCGGCACCGCGAGGCTGCGGGTGGCGTGGGTGCACGCGGGCGACTCGACGGACGTCAAGCAGAGCCTGGTGGAGGAGCAGTGGGAGAGCCGCTTGGGCTCGTGGCGGCTGCGCGGCGAGACCGTGATCGCCGGCGACCCTGGCCTCTTCGGCACCCCCGCACCCGAGCGACGCACGGCCTCGCGTTGAAGGAGAGACGAGCCATGGAGACGATGTGCCTCGACCTCGATCGCCGGAACAATGAGCGCACCGACGTCGAGCTGTGGGTGGACGCCGAGGGCGACTCCGGCTCGGCGGCGCACCGCGCGCTGGACCTCTCGCTGGGCGGGCTGCGCCTCGACCGCGGGGTGCCGCACCCCACCGGCACCCGGCTGATGCTGGAGCTTCGGCTGCCCGACCGCGAGGCCGCGCTGCGCATCGAGGCCGAGGTGACCGGCGCCCACCGCGACCGCGGCTGCGGGATGCGCTTCATCGGCCTCTCCCGCGCCCAGCGCGTCCGCCTCGCCGACTACCTCCTCCGCTGCTGGGCCTGAGCCTCTCCCCCCGCCGCGGGGGGAGACCGACCCTCGCGGGCAGAAGCCGCTCCGTGAAATGAAGAAGGCCCCGGTGGATGATTCTCCACCGGGGCCTTCGTTCGGGTCGCAGGGACCGCGTCGCTACCGATCAGTGGTGGCGGCGGCGGTGACGGCGGCCGCCGTGACGACCCGCGGGGGCCTCCTCGACCGGGGCGGAGATGCCGATCGCGGCCGGGCCGGAGCCGGCCGGGGCCGCGTTGGCGCAGTTGCCGGCGGGGGTCTCGGCGGTCACGATGACGAACTGCACGCGCCGGTTGGCGGAGCGCGCGGCGCGGGAGCTGCCCGGGATGAGCGGGCAGTTGGGGCCGAAGCCGTGGCCCTCGAGCCGGTCTTCGGTGATGCCGTGCTCGACCAGGTAGCGGCGCACGGAGAGCGCGCGGCGGTTGGAGAGGTCGAGGTTGTGCGTCGCGTCGCCGCGGTCGTCGGTGTGACCCTGGACGTCGACCCGGAGGTTGGACATCGCGCGGAGGATCGAGATGACCGAGTCGAGCACCTGGAAGCTCTGGCGGCCGACGATCTGGTCGCTGTCCGTGCGGAAGTTCACCTGCTGGAGGATGCGGATCGAGTTGCCCTCGGTCACGGCGAGAGACTCGCCATCGGGGCAGCCGTCCTCGTCGTCGCGGCCGTTGAAGGTCTCGGGCTGCGTCGGGCAGCGATCGGGACCTTCCGGCTGGTCGATGATGCCGTCGTGGTCGGCGTCCGGGGCCGGGCAGCCGCGGCGGGTGGTGCTCGGGCGGGCGCCGGCCGGCTCGTTGACGCACTGGTCCTCGTCGTCGAACACGCCGTCGTGGTCGGTGTCGGCGCGGGGGCAGCCGCGGCGCGACGGGTCGGGCGAGGCGCCCTGCGGCTCGGTCGGACACTGGTCTTCGGCGTCGGGCACGCCGTCGGCGTCGCGGTCGCTGGTCGGACACCCGCGGCGGGCCGGGTCGGGCGCCGCGCCCGCGGGCTCGTTCACGCAGAGGTCTTCGTTGTCATAGACGCCGTCGCCGTCGGTGTCGGCGATGGGGCAGCCGCGGCGCGAGGGGTCGGGGTGGTCGCCCTGCGGGGTGTCGACGCACTGGTCGTCGGGGTCCATCACGCCGTCGTTGTCGGTGTCTCGCACCGCGGCGACCTCGTCCTCGGGGACGCGGAGCGTGAGCGAGAGCCCGCCGCTCCAGAAGAGGGCGTTGGAGTCGTTGGGGGCGTTGATGACCTGACCGAGCGCGTCGGTGCTGTCCTGGAACACCATCCCGACGCGGAGCGCCGGGCCGATGCCGAGCCAGCGGGTGGCCGCGAACTCGAAGCCGAGGCCGGCGTCGAAGGTCAGGCGCTCGTCGTTGCCCGTGAAGGCCCAGCCGACGTTGCCGTCGACGAAGAGCCGACCCACGGAGCCGATGCGCGGCTCGATGCGCAGACCGCCCATCGGCGCCAGCACGCGGCCGGTGTCACCGGTCGTCGGAAACCACCAGTTGGCGAGGCTGGCCTGGAGCACCAGCGGCCCGACGATGGTGAACCCGAGGCGCACGGTGCCTTGGATGCCGAGGCCGTCGTAGCCAAGGCCGCCTGCGGTGGTCGCCGTTCGCTGGTGCTCGGCGAGCATCGTGCCGACGCCGCCTTCCAACCGAAGGGCGAAGCGCGAGATCACCTGCGCGTCAGCGTCGGGTGCGGCACTCAATACCGCCGCGATTGCGGCTACCACGCCCGCGAACTTCGCGGTGCTCTTCCCTACCGGGTTCGATCCTCTGCTCATCCCGTCGCCCTCATTGATGGTGACCGTCCGGCCCTCCTTCGAGGGCCGCAGCGATCGGTTGTTTCGTCCGCGCTGACGTTGATCGGAAACCAAGCGGCTCCCATCAGCTACACGCTCATCAGGCCGCCGCAGAATACAGTCGTTCGTCAGCGATAGGCATAGGAATCTACGAGCGCGGCGCTCCCCTCCGGGCGCTCTCCGCCAGAGCCAATTCCACCAGATTCCCGTCGTTTTCGGCCTCTCCGGCGCGGAGCTCCCGAAGCGGGTCATTGACCGCCGACCACGCCGCGTGCATCCCGAGCGCCCACCGGACACCTCGCATGAGACGCCACCTCCCTCTCGCCGCGCTCTCCCTCGTCGCCGCCTGCGCCGGCCGCTACGCCCCGCCCTCGCGCTGCCCTCCGTCCCCCGCGGCGCCTACCGCGACGGTCGCCGCGCTGGTCGACAGCGAGCGCCTCCCCACCGCCGACGCGCCTCGCCTCGGCCCCGCCGACGCGCCGCTCACGGTGGTCGTCTTCAGCGACTTCCAGTGCCCCTACTGCGCGCGCGCCCGCCTCGTCGTGAACGACCTGCGCGCGCTCTTCCCCCGCTCGGTGCGCGTGGTCTGGCGCAACCTCCCGCTGCTCCGTCACCCGATGGCGCACCAGGCCGCCGAGGCCGCGATGGAGGTGCGCTCCCAGGCCGGCGACGAGGCCTTCTGGCGCTACCACGACCTGCTCTTCGCCCATCAGTCCGAGCTCTCCAGGGAGAGCCTGCTGCGAGACGCGCGCGCCGTGGGCGTCGACGCCGCCCGCTTCGAGCAGGCGCTCGACGAGGGCACCTGGCGCGCGGCCGTGGACGGCGACGCCGCGCTCGCCGAGCGCCTCGGCCTCGACGGCACGCCCGCCTTCGTCCTCAACGGGAGCCCCGTGGTGGGGCTGCAGCCCTTCGAGGTCTTCGAGTCCGCCGCGAGGTTGATCCTCGCCCGGGCCGAGGCGATGCCCGACCGGTCGAGGGTCTACGCGGACATGGTGAGCCACCCGGTCGCCCTCCCTGAGCCCGCCAGCGAGGGCCGCGCCACCGTCGACCCCTGGGCGGGGGTGCACGCGCTGCCCGTCCCCGCGACGGCGCCCTCCCGGGGCGGGGCGAGCGCCCCGGTGGTGCTCCAGGTCTTCAGCGACTTCGAGTGCCCCTACTGCGCCCGGGTGCGCCCGACCCTCGACGCGCTCCGGGCCCACTACGGCGACCGGCTGCGCATCGTGTGGCGCGACCTGCCGCTGCCCCGCCACGCCCACGCGCTCGCGGCCGCCGAGGCGGCGCGCGAGGTGCTCGCCCAGCGGGGCCCCGAGGCCTTCTGGGAGATGCACGACCTGCTCTTCGCCCTGCAGTCTCGCGAGGAGGCGCTGAGCCCCACGGTGATCGAGCGACTCGCCGTCGAGTCGGGCGCCGACCGGGCCCGGCTGCGCGCCGCCCTCGAGGACCATCGGCACCGCGCGGTCATCGACGCCGACGTCGCCGCCGCCGCCGCGACGAGGCTGCGGATGGGCACGCCGGCCTTCTTCATCAACGGGCACTTCATGTCCGGGGCGCGGCCGCTCTCGGAGTTTCGTCAGCGCATCGACGGGCTGCTGGAGCGCCGGTGACGAAGCTCCACCGGGCGGCCCTCTCGCTCTCGCTTCTCCTCGCCGCCTCGGGCTGTCGGGGGAGGGACCCCTCGCGGGCCGCGCTGCCCGAGTCGTTCACCGCGGTGGACGATCGGGCCCCGACGCCCCGGCGGGTGGTGTGCCTCGTGCCGAGCGCCACGGAGCTGGTCTTCGCCCTCGGCGCGGGCGATCGCGTGGTGGGGGTCTCGACCTACGACGACTTCCCCCCGGAGGTGACCCGGCTCCCTCGCATCGGGGGCATGACCAACCCCTCCTTCGAGGGCATCGCCGCGCTGCGGCCCGACGCCATCGTCGGCGTCGAAGGACCGACGGACCTCACCGCCCTGCGTCGGCTGCGCTCGCTCGGCATCCGGGTGGTGGTGCCGAGGGTGGAGTCCATCGAGGAGGTGCTCTCCGGGGTCGACCTCTTCGGGAGGCTGCTGCGCCGCGCTCCGGAGGCCGCCGCGCTGCGACGCCGCATCGCGAGCGAGCTCGACGCCGTGAGGGCGCGCGTCGCCGGCCGACCCCGCCCCAGGACCCTCGTCGTGCTCGGTCGTCGCCCCCTCGTCGTCGCCGGGCCGGGATCGTGGATCGACGAGGTGCTCACCCTCTCCGGCGGCGCCAACGTGGTCACCGCGGGCGGTCGCTACCCGACGATCCCCAGGGAGTCTCTCGCCGCGCTCGCCCCGGAGGCCATCCTCGACCTCACCGGTCACGCCGACGGGGCGCAGCTCCAGGGAGAGCTCGACGGCGTTGACCTGCCCGCCGTCCGCAACCACCGGGTCACCACGCTGAGCGACCCGATGTTTCTCCGGCCGGGTCCGCGCGTCACCGAGGCGGCCCGGCAGATCGCCGCGGCGCTGCACCCCGACTGAGCGATTGCGTCCGACCCCGGGAGGCGCCACCTACTCCCCATCGTGGACGCTCCCATCTCGCTCGCAGGCCATCCCCTCGACAGCGCTCTCCATGGCGAGGTGCGCGCCCCCTGGGACGGCGCCCTCCTCGGGCGCGTCTCCCTCGCCGACGAGGCCACCGCGGCGGAGGCCGTTCGACTCGCGGCGGAGGCCTTCCCGGTCACCTCCCGCCTCCCGGGCTACCAGCGCTCGGCCCTCTGCTCCGCCGTCTCCCGTGCCCTCGAAGCCCGCCGCGAGGAGTTCGCCGAGGTCATCGCCCGCGAGGTCGCCAAGCCCATCGCCCTCGCCCTCGCCGAGGTCGACCGCGCCGTGCAGACCTTCCGCCTCGGCGCCGAGGAGGCCACCCGCGTGGCGGGCGAGATGCTCCCCCTCGATCAGACGCCCGCGGGCGCCACCGTAGGGGCCGTCACCCGCCGCGTGGCCATCGCTCCGGTGCTCGCCATCACGCCCTTCAACTTCCCGATCAACCTGGTGGCCCACAAGCTCTCGCCCGCCTTCGCCGTCGGCGCCCCGGTGGTGCTCAAGCCTGCCCCGCAGGCGCCGCTCACCGCCGCCCTGCTCGCCCGGGTCGTGGCCGAGGCCTGCGCCGGGGCGGGCGTCCCGGGGGCGATGCTCTCGGTGGTCCCCTGCGAGGTGGGCGTGGCCGAGACGCTGGTGAGAGACCCGCGCCTCGGGGTGCTGTCCTTCACCGGCAGCGCTCCGGTGGGGTGGCACCTGCGGGCGATCGCCCCCCGCAAGAGGGCGGTGCTGGAGCTCGGTGGCAACGCCGCGCTCATCGTCGCCGCCGACGCCGACCTCGACCGCGCCCTCGACCGCGCCATCGCCGGGGCATACGGCTACGCGGGGCAGGTGTGCATCAAGGCCCAGCGGCTCTTCCTCCATGAGTCCATCGCGGAGGATTTCACCCGCAGGCTCTGCGAGAGGGTGGCGGCGCTCGCCGTGCTCGATCCGCTCGATCCGCAGGCGCTCTGCAGCGCGCTCATCGACCGGAAGTCCGCCGACCGGGTGAGGCGGTGGATCGACGAGGCCGTCGCCGAGGGAGCGAGGGTGCTGGTGGGTGGAGCGCAGGATGGCTCCCGCATCGCGCCCGCGGTCATCGCCGACGCCACGCCGGGGATGAAGCTCTGCGACGAGGAGCTCTTCGGCCCGGTGGTCACGCTCCATCCGTGGCGCGACGCCGACGCGATGATCGACGCGGTCAACGCCAGCCGACATGGTCTCCAGGCGGGGCTCTTCACCCGAGACATCACCCTGGTCGCCAAGGCCTTCCAGCGACTGGAGGTAGGCGCCGTGGTGCTCGACGACGGGCCGACCTTCCGCGTCGACGCGATGCCCTACGGCGGCGTGAAGGACTCCGGCCAGGGCAGGGAGGGGGTGCGCTCCGCCATCGCCGAGATGACCGACCTGCGGATGCTGGTCTGGCGGGGGCTGCTGGGCTGACTCAGCCCGTCCACGGGGACTCTCTCAGCAGCGCCGAGAGGGCCTCGTGGAGAGGCCGCCGGGGGTCGTCGAGGCGCGCGGCGAAGTGCTGCGCGGTGGAGGGCTGCACCGCGGCGAAGACGGCCTTCAGCGCGCCGGCCTCCAGGTGTCGGGCGACCATCGGAGAGGGGAGCACCGCCACGCCGCCGCCCTCCAGGGCCACGCGCTCGATGGCCGCGAGGCTCCCGAGGTGGAGCACCCGGCCGAAGCGGACCTCGCGCAGCCGGGCGGGCGCGGCGTCGAGCCAGGGGCGCAGGCAGGGCAGGGCAGGGGAGCGGTCGAGCAGGGTGAGGGAGGCGGCGTCGTCGGCGACTCGGAGGGCGTGGCGGTGAAGCAGCGAGGGTGCGGCCACCATGCGCCAGGAGAGGCCCACCAGCGGCACCGCGAGGAGGCGAGGGTCGCGCACGGTGGGACCCAGCACCGCGGCGTCGATCTGCTGGCGAACGAGCGACGCGTGGAGGGCGTCGTGGTCGGCCACGTGGAGGTGCAGCGTGAGGTCCGGGCGGAGGCGTGCCCAGCGGGAGAGGAGCGGGGCGATCCAGCGGGCGGCGGCCTCGGCCTCGACCCCGAGGGTGAGCTCGGTGCGGGGGGCGGGGAGGCGCTCGCCCGCGGCGTGGGCGCAGTCGAGCATCGCCTCGACGGCGCGTCGCGCGTAGGGGATGAGCGCCTGGCCCTGCGGGGTGAGCGCCACCGAGCGCGTGGTGCGGCGGAAGAGCGGCGCCCCCAGCACGGCCTCGAGCTGCCGCACCCGCTCGCTCACCACCGCCGGTGCCACCACCAGCGCCCTCGCGGCGGAGCGGAAGCTGAGCGTCTCGGCGATGGTGAGGAAGGTCCGGAGCTGGTCGACGGTGGGGGACAAGGCAGCGCTCGGGAGGGTATCAGCCCTCGCGGCGGCGGCGCAGCAGGTCGGACACGTACGACTGCGCGTAGGCCAGGGCCTCCGGCCCGATGAGCCCCAGCGCCACGAAGGCCGCGAGGCGGGGAGAGCGACGGAGCGAGGGGCTGCCCCGGAGGAAGGTGTCGAGGGCCTCGAGCCGGTGTCCCGCGAGCAGGTGCTGCATCACCTGCTTGCTCTCGTAGTGGGTGAGCACCCCAGGGGCGTGCTGCCGTAGCTGCGGCGCCCACGCTCTCACCACCGAGTCGGCGTCGCCCGCGCCGTCGGCGGCGTCTCGGAGCTGCCGCCGGGCGAGGGCGCGAGGGGCCGAGGCGGTGATGCGGTTGCTGGCGTCGGTGTGGATCAGCACCACCCGGTCGGTGCACATCCAGAAGCGCCAGCGCGCCGCGGCGGCGAGGTGGAAGCTCGCCTCGTAGGCGCGGCCCCCGGGGAAGCGCACCGTGGCGAAGACCTCGCGCCGGTAGCAGTTGAACCACTCGCTCACGGTGAGCGAGGAGATGAAGCGAAGGTAGGCCGGGAGGTCGAGTACGGCGGACGCGGTCGGCGTGGGGATGGGGGTGTCGGGGCCGTTGTCCCAGCGGCACACGGTGGCGACGTTGCCGACGTCGTCGGGGGCGGCGTCGCAACGCGCGGCGAGGAGGTCGAGGCCCCCGGGGAGCAGCTCGAAATCGCTGTCGAGCATCACCAGCCAGCGGCCCCGGGCGACGTCGATGCCGGCGTTGCGGGCCGCGCAGACGCCGCGGTTCACCGGCTGCCGGAGCACGCGCACCCGGGGGTCGCCGAGCGACTCCACCACGGCCACGGTGTCGTCGGTGGAGCGGTCGTCGATGACGATGATCTCGTAGTCGTCGCGCCCGGAGGCGAGCACGCTGCGCACCGCACGGAGGATCATCCCCGCGCGGTTGTAGGCCGGGATGATGAAGCTGAATCGAGGGGCGCTCGGAGGGGCGTCGGGGCTCACCTGCGCTTGGTTGGCAGCATCGCGCCCGGAGTTCAAGGGCCTACGCGGTCGGGCGCAGCGAGGCGAGGCAGCGGCGCACGTCCTCGACGTGGGAGTCGATGGCGAACTCGTGGTGGAAGATTCCCCGGATCACCCCGGCCGCGTCGATGACGTAGGTGACCCGCTTCTGGAAGATCAGGCCCCCGAGGCGCTTGACCTGGAAGGCCTCGGCCATCTCGCCCGCGGGGTCGGCCACGAGCTCGTACTGCAGCCCGTGCGCGGCGATGAAGCGCTTGTGGGTCTCGACGTCGTCGCGGCTCACCCCGACGACCCGGGCGCCACCCTCGCCGGAGAGCTCGCCGAAGGCGTCGCGAAAGCTGCACACCTCGCGGGTGCATCCGCCGGTGAAGTCCTTCGGATAGAAGAACAGCACCAGCGTGCGGCCGCGCGCGCCGTGGACGGTGAAGGTCGAGTGGTCCGGGAGCTGACCCGAGGCGTTGGGTGCGATCTGGCCGATGCCGAGGCTCATGGAATGGGTCTCCAGTGCATACAAGGGGGAGTAACCCTGGCTGGGATGCTCCTCGCGAGGGTGGGGATGCGTCGCTCAGAGATCGCGGTCGATCACCGTGCGCACCGCGAGCCCCAGCGGGATCGCCACGAAGAGCGCCATCACCAGCAGCGCGACGCCGACGGAGGCGGAGGGCGCCTCGCCCACCAGGCTGTGAAGAAGGGGCGAGGCGTCGACCCCGGCGAGGATCAGCACCTGCCGGGAGAGCGAGACCACCTGGAGCGGCCCCCAGAGCGAGGGGAGCGCCACCTCGGTGACCGCGAGCGCGCCGATGGCGACGGACACCGGGTGCTTCGGGGCGAGGGTGGCGACGCCCACGGAGAAGCCCGCGAGCGCCACCGCCTCGGCGAGCATCGCCAGCGGCAGCCGGGCCAGCGAGGAGATGGCCGCGTTGCCCGTGAGCGCGTTGGCCACCGCGAGCATGGCGCCGCCCAGCAGCAGCACCGTCCCGACCGCCGCCGCGGAGCCCAGCCACTCGCCGAGCAGCGCCGTCGGGCGAGCCATCGGCCGCACGAACCAGTAGATCACCGTGCGCCGCTCGAAGGCCTCGCCCAGCACGCCCGCCACCCACGGCACCACCAGCAGCGGCGCCGCCACGTAGACCAGCAGCGGCGCAGGGACCGAGAGCGCGTCGTAGCCCGTGGCCCCGAGCCATCCCCCGAGCGCGGCCGGGAGGAAGGCCAGCGCCGAGAGCCACCACGAGCTCGGACGGCGCACCGCCCGGAGGATCGACACCCGCGCGATGGACAGCGCAGCGCTCACGCCGCACCCCCTCTCGCGCCCATCGTCAGGTAGCGGAACACCGCGCCCAGGTTGTCGTCCGGCGAGGTGAGAGAGAGCAGCGGCAGGCCGAGCTCCTTCGCGATGCGAGGCACGGCGGAGTAGCAGCGGTCGGGGTCTCGGGTCTCGACCATGAGCTTGTCGTCCCCGTCGAAGCGGAGCGCCACCACGAAGTCCTCGTTGGCGAGCGCCGCGGCCAGCTCCCGGGGCTTCGGCGTGCGCAGCGCGAGGTGGTGCGGGTGACGGTCGATGAGCCCGCGGATGGCGTGCAGGTCGCCCTGGGCGAGGAGCTGTCCCTGGTAGAGCACCACGATCTCCCGGGTCATCACCTCGACCTCGTCGAGGATGTGGCTCGACACGATGACCGTGCGCCCCTCGGCGCCGATCGACTGGATCAGCGCCACCATCTGCGCCCGCCCCAGCGGGTCGAGGCCCGTCATCGGCTCGTCGAGCAGCACCACCTCGGGCTCGTGAAGGATCGCCTGCGCCAGCTTGGTGCGCTGCCGCATGCCCTTGGAGTAGGTGCTCACCCTGCGGTTCATGGCCGACTCCAGGCCCACCCGCTGGAGCACCGCGGCGGCGCGGCGGTCGGCCTCGTCGCGGCTGAAGCCGGAGATCTCCGCCAGGTGAGCGACGAACTCCCGGCCCGTCAGCTCCTCGAAGAAGACCTCGATCTCGGGCGCGTAGCCGAGCTTGCGGAAGACCTCCGGGTCGGGCACCCGGCGGCCGAACATCCGCACCTCGCCCCGGCTGGGCCGCACCTCGCCGGTCATGCACTTCAGCAGCGTGGACTTGCCCGCGCCGTTGGGGCCGAGCAGCCCGGTGATCCCCGGGTTGATCTGGAGGCTCACGTCGCGCAGGCCCAGCACGGCGCCGTACCACTTGGAGACGCCCACGAATTCCAGCACCGCGCTCATCCCCGGTTGACCTCCGCGCGCGACAGCCGCCAGCCCGCGAGGGCGAGCGCCCCGGCCGTCCAGACCAGCCACGCCAGCGCCGGGATGGCCGCCTGGGCGCCGCGCAGGGGCGAGTCGTGGTTGAACTGCGAGACCATCGCGTCGACGCACGACACCAGGTCGAGGGTCTTCACCCACGGCGCCCGGATGAGCGCCCCGAGGCTGCGAAAGAGCACCCACCCCGCGAACACGATGGCCGCGAACATGGCCTGCGCGAGCCCCTTGCGGCGGGTGAGCGACGAGACCCCGAGGGCGACCGCGGACATGGAGGTGAGCTCGAGCAGCACGGCGACGGTGCCGAGCCCGAAGGCGCGGGCGGCGCCGAGGGGGGTCGACTGGAAGGCCAGGCGCTCGATGCAGAGCACCAGCAGCGTGGCCATGGAGAGCGCGAGGGCCCAGCCCGAGGCCGAGAGCATCCGCCCCGCGAGGTAGCGCGACGGGCTCACCGGCCGGGAGAAATGAAACTGGAAGGCGCCCGCCATGAGGTCGGCGGAGATGGCCCCCGCGCCGCACCAGAGCACCAGCAGGAAGGCCGGCAGGAACTGCGCCCGCAAGGTCATGGTGAGCACGTCGGCCTCGCCCTCGCGCACCATCTCCGCGAGCTGCGGAGCGCCCATCGCGCCGCCCCCGAAGGCGGAGCCGGAGACGATCGTGGGGAGGGCCCACTTGAAGCCCATCGCCGCGGCGAAGATGGTGAGGAGCAGCAGGCCCACGAGCAGGGCGACCTTGACGCCCCGCTGTCGCAGCTGCGCCATCAGGGCGTAGCGGGCGATGACCAGCGGCACCAGGGCCGACGATCGCCGCGGCCCGGCGTAGCGGGTGTAGGCCAGCGAGTGGACCACCCCGGCGGGTGAGGAGGCGGGCTTCGGTGCGGGGGAGGTGGCCATCGGGTTCACGCGAGCAGCCGGAGGAAGGCCTCGTCGAGCGAGGCCTTGCGCTGGGCGAGGTGCCGCACCTGGACGTCGGCCCGGAGGGCGGCCTCCCAGATGGGCGAAGGGTCGTCGGGCGAGGAGGGGCGGACGATCCACTCTCCGCGGGCGTCGGGCGAGGGGTCGCTCTCGCAGCCGAGGTCGCGCAGCGCCCGCTCGAAGCCCTCGAAGCGCTCGGCCACGGGCTTCACCCTCACCAGGTAGCGCCCGTCTCCGAGGCCCAGCACCTCTCTCAGCGGCGCGTCGGCGACCACCTTGCCGGCGTTGAGCACCACCACGTGGTCGCACACCCGCTCGACGTCCGCGAGCAGGTGGGTGGAGAGCACCACGCTGCACCCGCGCCTCGCCCGCAGGTCGGCGATGAGCGAGAGCATCTCCTCGCGGGAGGCCGGGTCGAGCCCGTTGGTGGGCTCGTCGAGGAAGAGCAGCTCCGGGTCGTGGACGATGGCCGCCGCGAGCTTGGTGCGCTGCCGCAGCCCGGTGGAGTAGCCCTGCACGGGCATGTACCGCTTGTCGTCGAGGCCGACGTAGAAGAGCGCCGCGTGGGCCCGGTCGATGGCCTCGCGGGGGGGCAGGCCCGCGAGCTCGGCGCCGTACGCGCAGAGCTCGACCGCCGTGAGGTCGGGCAGGTGGGCGTCGTCCTCGGGCATGTAGCCGATGCGGGCGCGCACCCCGAGCGGGTCGCGCCGGGGGTCGATGCCCAGCACCTCGATGTCCCCGGCGGTGGGGCGCACCAGGCCCAGCACGCACTTGAGCAGCGTGGATTTGCCCGCGCCGTTGGGCCCCAGCAGGGCCGTGCGCCCCTCCGGGATCGTGAGGGTGACGTCGTCGAGGGCGGTGACCCCCTCGTAGCGTCGCGACAGCGATCGGACCCGAAGCTTCACGGCGGCGGACGCTACCATCATCCCGCGGAGGCGCGCAGGCGACTACGCCGACGTCGACACACGGCGCGTCCATCGGCTCTGGGGCGCGAGGCTCACCCACGCGGTGAAGAGCACGATGGGGATGACCACCACCGAGAAGAGCTGCGAGATCACGACCGAGAGGTCGTTGCGGTAGAACGGGATGCTCTGCGACGACCAGGTGACGAGCAGCACCACCTGCCAGAGCATCGGCTGCGCCCCTTCGCGGTGGCCGCTCCAGCTCAGCGCGCGGTTGATGCCGCCGGCGATGGCGCCGAGCACGGCGCCGAGCACGATCACCCCGAGCTCGCGGCCGATCATGTAGCCGTCCGCGATGATCGCCCCGGCGACGCCGCCCCCGACGTCGGCCGCGCGCCCCAGGAACTCCCTCGACAGGAAGGCCGTGGTGTTCATGTAGTGGAGCTTGTCGGGGACGATCTGCTGCGGGAGCAGCGAGAGGATCGACTCGGTGAAGTAGGCCACGCCGCGGGAGTAGTTGTTGGCGTCCGTCCAGGCGATCGCGAAGTGCTCCTTCATCAGCATGATGGGGCCCTCGGCGGAGACGCTCTCCCCGCGGGACACGGTGCTGAAGCGCTCGTTGGCCATCGCGAAGGCCTCGCCGAAGTCGCGCTCCCGGTAGGCGCGGTAGATGCCGAAGAAGTTGAGGCCCACCATGGCGACGGAGCCGAGGCTGAGCACCCAGCGCCAGCGGATGGGCCCTACCAGCAGGTCGGCCACCACGACGGCGATGAGGAAGGGGGCCGCGATCACGCTGCGCCCGCCGGAGTTGAGGAAGAGCAGCACCGGGGCCTGCAGCGCGAAGAGCACCAGCGGCAGGCGCCGACCCTGCTTCAGCAGCTTCGCCAGGAGCAGCCCCTCGCCGATGCCGAACGCCAGCCACGGGAGAAACCACACCTTGCCCAGGAACTGCGACGCCACCAGCGCGCTACCGCCCTCGGCGTGCCTCGCGGTCACGTCGGCGTACTCGTTGGTCCAGACCTCGCCGTAGTTCTGGGTCGCCGCGATGGTGCCCGTGGTGATGATGCGCTGCACGGTGGTGTAGAGCATCGGCAGCAGGCCGACGACGATCCAGGGGCGGCCATCCGGCAGCGGGGCGCTCGAGGCCTCCTCCGTGAGCGTGTACCGGTGCCGCGGCGCGATGCCGAAATAGAGCGCGCTCAGCGAGACCATGTAGAGCACGTGCAGCGCCTGGAGCTGCACGAAGATGTCCATCCGGATGCGGCCGAACTCGTACCACTGGCGCTCCATGTCGGCGCCGTGGAGCCACAGGATCCCCGGGTAGACGAGGAAGTTGAAGCCCAGGCCCAGGAGCATCAGGTAGGGGTCGCTCACCCGGAGCGTCGCGTTGGGAGAGCGCAACATCGCGACCCCGAGGAGCCCGATCCAGACGGCGTACTCCATCATCATCGCGGGCATGCCCGCCGCGCGGCTCTCGTCGACCCCGTAGCCGATGTAGGAGATGCCGAGCGCCAGCAGCGCGAACAGCATCGCGAGGCCCAGGCGGTTCCTGGGCGGGGCGGCGCTTCCGGGGCCGGGGCCGGGGGCTTGAGCGGTGGCGTTCATCGGGGGGGGCGGGCGTGGGATGCCGGGGCGAGGGCGAAACATTCAGCCTCCGCGCGGCGGCGGCGGACGAGGTCGACCAGCGGCACGAAGGGCACCCGCACCGGACAGGCCTCGGTGAGCGCCTGGAGAAGGCCCGCCGGGAGCTCGTCGGCCACCCCGAGGTCGATGCCCGCCTGACGGGAGACCCCCACCACGAAGCCCATCGGGCCGAGCGGGCCGAGGGCGCCGAACTCCCCCCGCTCGAGCGCCGCCACGTCGCAGGCCCCGCAGGCGAAGCATCGCTGCGCGCCGTCCTGCACCGAGACCTCCGGGGCCGCGGTGCTGAGCACCCCGTCGGGTCGGTACTGGGCCTCGAAGCGAGGGAGCTGCGAGCGCCGCGGGAAGAGGCCGCGGAGCACCGTCCGGAAGAAGCTCCAACCAAGCCGGACAAAGCTCTCGAAGGACATCATCGGCGGCAGTCTATCGGCCGTGCGGCCGCGGCGCTCAAGCTATTTGCCAAGGTCCGCCGGGCTCGCCGAGGCCGTCACGAGCGGGGCCCGCAGGCGGATCAGCGCCGAGCGCGCCGCGTCCAGCGTGACGTTGCACGCCTCGGCGATGGTCGCCGCCACCCGCTCGATCTCGTCGCCCTTCGCGCCCGCGGCCATCGCCACCCCGCGGGCGTGCAGCGACATGTGCCCGCGCTGGATGCCCTCCGTCGCCAGCGCCCGCAGCGCAGCCAGGTTGGAGGCCATGCCCACCGAGGCGGCCACCATCGCCAGCTCCTGCGCCGAGCGCACGCCCAGCACCTTCAGCGCCAGCCTCGCCGAGGGGTGCACCCGGAGCGTTCCTCCCACCACCCCGAAGGCCAGCGGGATCTCCATCGAGCCGACCAGCGAGCCGTCGTCGCCCGCGCGCCAGGTGCAGAGCGGCTCGTAGCGCCCGCTGCGCGCCGCGAAGGCGTGCGCCCCGGCCTCGATGGCGCGCCAGTCGTTGCCCGTCGCCATCGCCACCGCGTCGACGCCGTTCATGATCCCCTTGTTGTGCGTGGCGGCGCGGTAGGGGTCGCGCTCCGCGAAGCGCGAAGCCAGCACGATGCCGTCGCGCACCGCGTCGCCGGAGAGCGCGTCCGTCGCCAGCATCGCCGCAGGAACCCTGCAGCTCACCCGCACGCAGCGCCGGTCGCAGAGGTTGGACAGGATGCGCAGCCCCACGCGACCACCCGCGAGCGCGGCGATCTCCGGCGCGAGGGCCTCGGCCACGGTGTTCACCAGGTTGGCGCCCATCGCGTCCTGCACGTCGACCAGCACGTGCACCACGAAGAGCCCGTCGCCCAGGTCGCGCACCTCGATCTCCCGGGCCCCGCCGCCGCGGGCCACCAGGCCCGGCACCGAGGCGTCCGCGAGGGAGAGCAGCCGGTCGCGCTCGGCCACGACGCGGGCCTCCGCCGCGCGAGGGTCGTCGACCTCCCAGAGCTGCACCTGCGCGATCATCCACGGGGGGTCGCTCTCCACCGTGAAGCCGCCGCCCTCGCGGATCATCCTCGCCGCGTTGCTCGCCGCCGCCACCACCGAGGGCTCCTCGACCACCATGGGCACGAGGAAGTCCCGGTCGTTGACCCGCGCGTTGAGCCCGATGCTGAAGGGCAGCGCGTAGGTGCCGACGACGTTCTCGACGGTCTTGTCCGCCGTGGTCACGTCGAGCCCGCCGGCCGCGAGCGCCCGGGTGAGCTCCGCCCCGTCGAGGTCCGCCGCCTCGGCCAGCAGCCTGCGCCGCGCCTCGACCGACTGCTTGTAGAAGCCAGGGATCCGTGAAGTCCGACTCATGCCAGGCACCGCTCCCGTGTGTTCATGGGGGTGACCCCCGCGCCGTCCGCGCCGAGGTCGACCTCCTCGAAGCCCTCGACGGCCGCCGCCTCACGCAGCGCCGCCATCGCCCCATCGTCCTGCGCGAAGGCGACCACCACGTCACCCCCGCCCGCGCCGGACGGCTTCACCGCCGCCCCGAACTGCTCCGCCCGCGCCGCGAACCGCGCCATCGGGGGCGTCACGATGGGCGCTCCGGACGCCTCGCCGAGCGCCGCCATCGCCGCCCCGAGGCGCCGCACCGCCGCCACCACCCCGGCGACGTCCTGCGCCGAGAGCGCCCGCTCGAAATCTCCCGTGCCCGCCTTGATGGCCTCGATGCGCGCCGAGTGCGCTCCCGGGTCGGCCGAGCGCAGGGCCTCCACCCTCGCCAGCATCTCCGAGGTGCGCACCGAGGTCCCCGACCAGAACACCCTCCAGCGCAGCCCCTCCGGCATCGGGTGGCGGGCGATGGAGGGCGCTCCCTCGAGCCCGCGCTCGAAGCGCACCCTCACCAGACCGCCGCAGGCCGAGGTCAGCACGTCGACGCCGCTGCCTCCGCCCTGCACCTCGCGGTGACCCTCCCGGGCGCAGCGAGCGAGCGCCTCGATGTGTCGCGCGATGGACCCCGGCTGCTCCCGCTCCATCGCCCATCCGAGCGCGGCCACGCAGCCCGCGGCGCTGCTCCCGAGGCCCAGCTTGCGACCCACTCCCCCGGAGAGCTGCGTCAGGTCGAAGCGCGCCGACCCCTCCAGCGGAAGCTCACCCAGTAGCCCCTCCGCCACCGCCCTCCGCCACGTCGCCGAGGCCTCCGGGGGCGTGAACCCGCCGGGCTCCGTCGCGTCGCTGACCTCCGCGTAGCGGTCGACCGCGAGGCACCACGCGTCCCCGCCGTGCAGCACCGCGTACTCACCCGCCAGCATCAGCTTGCCTGGGGCCCTGACCTTCACGAAGCTTCGATGCCCGCGCCGGGCCGGGCGATGCGCGCCTCCAGCACCTTCGGCGTCTCTCGCAGCCTCGCCGCGACCCTCTCCGCGTCCGCGCTCGCGCAGAGCACCTTCACATGAGGGCCAGCGTCCATCGTCGCCCAGGCGCCGACGCCGCCGCGGCGCAGCGAGGCCACCACGTCGAGCACGTCGAGGGTCACGCCCCGCGCATAGCGCACCGCGGGCTGGGCCGCCCAGGCGCTCGCGTGCATCGCCATGGTGCTGGCCTCCATCGCCTCTCCGGTCGCCGCGAGGTCACGCGCGGTCACCGCGGCCCTCACCCGGGCGTGCAGCAGCGGCGCCGCAGCGAGCCAGGCGCCGTAGTAGGGGGAGGTCTCGGCGGTGCGGCGCATGCCGTCGCGGGAGGCGACGTCCTTCGGTCCACGATCGACCAGGGCGAGCACCATGGCGACGTCCCAGTGCTCGGGGCCGAAGAGCGGATGGGCCCCGGTGGTGTCGTCGCCGGGAGCGCCCGCGGGCAGCTCGACCCATCCGCCGAACACGCTGCGGGCCGCCGAGGCGCTGCCGCGTCGGGCGAGCGCCGAGAGGGTCGGGGCATCGAGCCGTAGCCCGTAGGCCGCGGTGGCCGCCGCCGCGAGGGCCGCGTAGCCCGAGGCGCTCGAGGCGAGCCCCGACGCGGTCGGAAAGCGGTTGAAGGAGCGCACCCGGAGGAAGCTCCCGGGCGCACCCTCGCTCACCCCGGCGCGCGACCGCACCAGCGCCAGGAAGGCCCCGAGGGTCTTCGCCTCGTCGCCCGTACGCAGCGTCCCGTCGAGCTCGACGTGGTCGGCCGTGAGCGACTCGTCACGCCCCGCGGTGGTCTCCGTCACCAGGTCGTCGAGGGTCAGCGACAGGCTCGGAACCGCCGGCAGGTTGAGCGCCCGGTCGGCCTTGCCCCAGTATTTGCTGAGCGCGATGTTGGCGCGCGCCCTCGCGAAGAACTCCGTCACCGTCCCACCTCCACGACCCTGCCCTCGACGCCCAGCGCCTTCCAGCCCCGCAGCACCTCGTGCTCGCGGCCCGGGGCCAGCGCGATCACGCAGCCTCCGCCGCCCGCGCCGGTGAGCTTCGCCCCGAGGGCCCCGGAGCCGCGCGCCGAGGCGCAGAGGTCCTCCAGGCGCTCGGTCGAGACCAGCAGGGAGGCGAGGAGGTTCTGGTTGAGGTTCATCAGCTCGCCGAGGCCGCCGGCGTCGCCCGCCTGCAGCGCGAGCGCCCCGTTGCGCGCCACCACGCCGATCGCCTCGACGGTGCGATCGATCGCCTCCGGGCGGCGCTCCCGCAGCCTCGCCACGCCGTCGACCATCTCCTTGGTCGACGACCGCTCCCCGCTGTCCCCCACGCAGAGCCGCAGCGCCCCCCTCGTGGGCACCCGACGGAAGCCCTCCGAGCGGCTGAAGAGCCCGACGCCCCCCATCGCCGCCAGGGTGTGATCGACCCCCGAGGGGTTGCCATGGAAGACCCGCTCCCAGCCCAACGCGTAGTCGAGCAGCTCCGCGTCCCCGAGACTTCGCCCCTGCAGCTCCGCGAGGGCGCGGGCGCACGCCACGCCCATCGCCGCCGACGACCCGACGCCGCCGCCTCCCGGGAGGTGCAGCGTCAGCGAGAGGGCCGCGTCGCCCGAGCCCATCGCCTCGCAGAGCTGCCCCACGGCGCGCCCGAGCTCGGTGCCGTCGCCCGGGCGAAACGAGCTTCCCCATGGGGCGACCGTGAGCACCATCCCCTCCGCGGAGGACCGCGCCTCGCAGTCGGCCCCGGGGGAGAGGGAGGCCGCGAGGGCGTCGGCGCCGTAGACCACCGCGTGCTCGCCGAGGAGGATGATCTTGCCGTGCGCCGTCGCGGTCATACTCTGCGTTCGGTCATCAGCGCCGCGAAGGACGCGAGCAGGTCGCGCCCCTCGGGTCGCAATACATCCGTCTGTAAAGCCGCGGTGGACTGCTCACGCAGCGACCGGATGCGGGCCTCGACGTGCTCCCTCGCGCCGGAGGCCTCGATGAGGGAGCGGGCGCGGGCGACGTCCCGGTCGGAGGCGTCGCGGTGACCGAGGAGCCCGGTGAGCTCCTTCGCCCCGGCTTCGCCCAGGTGGGCGAGCGCGTGCTGCACCAGGGCGGTGCGCTTGCCCTCACGGAAGTCGCCGCCCACGGGCTTGCCGGTCTCGGCCTCGGTGCCGAAGGCCCCGAGCATGTCGTCGCGTAGCTGGAAAGCCACGCCCAGCGGCGTCCCGTAGGCGTCGAGGGCGCGGCGCGCGGACTCGCCCCCGCCGGCCAGCTCCAGGCCCAGGAGGAGCGGCCCTCGCACCGTGTAGCTGCCGGTCTTGAGGTGGTGCACCCGGTCGGTGTCGGGGCTGTGCGTGACGTCGAGGCACTGCCCCAGGATCACCTCGTGCTCCATCCGGCAGAAGGCCTTGAGCACGCCCCGCCGCCGCGCCGTGGGGAGCTCGATGCGCGCCACGAGGTCATGCACCAGGGTGCCCATCAGGTCGCCCGCGAGGATGGCCGCGCTCGCGCCGATGTGCGGGTCTCCGTAGCGCCTCGCGAGGGCCACGTGCACCGAGGGGGCGCCGCGGCGCACCGGGTCGTCGTCCATCCAGTCGTCATGGACCAGCAGGTAGGTCTGGAGCAGCTCGAGCGCCGCGCCGAGGTCGGCCACCGCCTCGGGGTAGGCGGTCGGGTCGATGCAGGCCACCGAGGCCGCCAGCAGGGCGGGGCGGAGTCGCTTGCCGCCTCGGAAGGTGAGGTCGCGCGTCGCATCGAGGATGCCGATGGCGTCGGGGGCCGCCTCCCGGGTGAAGGCCTCGCACTCGTCGAGCGCCTCCCGGAGGCGGGCGTCGACGCGCGTTCGCACCGCGGCGAGGAAGGCCGCGATGGGGCTCGCGCCGCCCGGGGAGTGCGGGCCGGAGACGACATCGTCGACGTGGTTGGGGATCACGGTCGCGAGAGAAACCTTGTACTCCGCCGTGGTGTCAAGCGACCCCTGGGTGCTCGGTTGCATGACCGGTTGGATGGTCGGATGGCGCGGTCGGTCTCGCGGCCGGGCAAAACGAGGTGTTGCCCGGCTCAGCGGAGCAGCGAGCGCAGCCTCGGCGGGAGCGGCGCAGCGGCCGAGCCCAGCAGCGGGCCGAGCGGCGACGAGGAGAGGGTCTGCCAGAAGAGGTAGCGGCGGGGGGTTCGCCGGGCGAGGGCGATGAGCCCGGCCGCCGCCTTGGCGGTGTAGGTGTCGTCGAGCACAAGGCCGTCGCGGGCGAAGAGCTCGGTGGCCCGGCGGGCGTCGTCGGTGGGGCAGCCGTAGCCCCGCCCCAGGGCGCCCTCGAAGACCCGAACCGGGGGGAGGGCCACGGCCGATCGACGGTGCCGGAGGATCGCTCGGGCGAGCGAGGCGATGCGCCACGAGGGGACGGCGAGCGGGGGCGTGACGCGCACCCCCCAGACGTCGCCGAGCGCGCCAGCGAGGGCGCGGCCCGCGAGGAGGCCCGCGAGCGTTCCGCCCGAGCCGAGCGCGCAGACCTGCACGTCGGGGGAGGGGGCGCCCATCGAGGCGAGCTGCGCCGCCAGCTCGAGCTGCGCGTCGAGGTAGCCCGACGACCCGAGCGCGTTGCTCCCTCCGACGGGGATGATCATCGGCCGGGCGCCCTTCGCGCGGAGGGCGAGGGAGCGCAGCCCGAGCGCGACCATCGCCGACGGAACGCTGCCGCAGGGATGCAGCACCGAGGCCTGCTCCGCCGACGCTCGGAGCATCTCCTCGACGTGCGCCGACGAGGGCTGCGGCGCCAGCGCGGCCTCCACGGTGAGCCCCATCGCCCCGCCATGGACGGCGGTCGCGAGCACGTGGTGCGACCCCGCCGCGCCCAGGGTGAGCACGTGGGTCACGCCCCGCGCTCGGGCCTCGGCCAGCAGCGGAGCCAGCTTGCGAACCTTGTTGCCGCCGTAGCGGGGGTGGGTCTGGTCGTCCCGCTTCACCCAGACCTCGCAGCCGACCGAGCGGGAGACCTCCTCGGCGAGCACCAGCGGCGTCGGGTTCACGATGAGGTCGGTCAAGCTGAGGGAGCTTTGCATCGTCGCCAGGTGGATCGCCAGCGCCCGGCGCTAGACTGCGCCCGTGAGCGCCCGCCGACGTGCATGGATCCTCTCCTCGCTCCTCGCCCTCCTCGCCCCCCCCGCGGCGGCTCAGGACTGGGACGTCGGCCCTCAGCGTCCCCGCGCCCCGGCTCGTCCTCGCCCTCGCCCGACGGCTCCCTCGACGCCGCGCCCCGCTCGCCCCGCCGCGACTCCGCCCTCCGCGACGCCCGCGGCCAGCGCTCGCGACGCGGCCATCGAGCGGCTCACGGCCCTCGCGCTGAGCGAGCCCGACGACGGCATCCCGATGCTCCCGACGCTGCTGCGGATGGTGAGGGCGAGGGACGGCTCCTCCGATCCGCTCCTGGCGACCCTCGACGCCCGCCGCGCCAGCGCTCCCCGAGGCGCCGCGGACCTCATCCGGGCGGAGGTGCTGCGCGACGCCGGGCGCTTCGACGAGGCCATCGCCGCCCTCGACCGCTCGGTCTCCGATCGCCCCGACCGCGCGGCCACCTGGCGCTCGCTGGGCGCCTTGCACCGCCAGCTCGAGCACCCCGTCGAGGCGCGCTCGGCCTATGAGCGGGCCCTCGCGCTCCCGGGCTCTCGCGAAGTCCGGGCGGAGATCCTCCGCGCCCTGATGGACCTCTCCGTGGCCCAGGGCGACCTCGTCCGCGCCCGGGCGGCGCAGCGCGACCTGGCGACGCTGCTCCCCGGGAGCGCGTCGGTGCGTCGGGAGCTGGCCGACCTGCTGGTGGCCCGGCAGCGCTGGCCCGAGGCGGTGACCGAGCTGGAGGGCGTCGCCCGCTCTCTCTCCGGCGACCTTCGGGTGCAGCCCGCGGTGCTCCGTCAGCTCGGGCTGGCGCAGCTCCGGGCGGGCCACCCCGAGGAGGCCGAGGCCACGCTGCGTCGGGCGCTCTCAGGGGCGTCGTCGTCCCCTGCGCTGGAGCGCGAGGTGTACGAGGCGCTCGCGGAGATCCACGAGCAGCGGCAGGACCTCGGGGCATGGATCGCCTCGCTCGAACGCCAGCCGGGAGCCAGCGCCGAGCGCTGGGCCTTCCTGGGGCGACGCTACGGCGCGCTCGGCCAGGTCGACGCGGCGGTGCGCACGCTGCGGCGCGCTCTCTCGATGCGGCCGAGGGACGTCGACCTCCACGTGGCGCTGGTGCAGTCGCTGACGCAGGCGGGGCGAGTGGACGAGGCGCTGGCGGCGCGTCGGGCGCTGGTGGCGGCGGTCCCGGGGGAGGTGCGCTACGCGGTCGAGCTCGCGGACGACCTCGCCAGGGCGGGGCGGCGCGCCGACGCCGTCGCCACGCTGACCACCGCGGGGCGGAGGGCAGGCAGCGACGCCGAGGCGCACGAGCAGATCGCCCAGGCGCTCGCGGGTCTGGGGGAGCGAGAGCTCGCGACGAGGGAGACCGAGCGGGTGGTGCAGCTCGATCCGGGCGACCCCTCGGCCCTGGAGTCCCTGGGGGAGCGCTACTGGGAGCAGGGCGACCGGCCGAGGGCGCTGGCGATCTGGCAGCGCATCCGGGAGCGGGCGCGCACCCCCCACGACGGCCACCGGGCGCTGGGCGAGGTGTACGCCCGGCACGACCTGCTGCCCGACGCGATCGCCGCCTTCCGCGCGGCGCTCCAGTCGAGGCCCGGCGACCCGGTCTCGACGCGGCTGCTCGCCCAGGCCCAGGAGCAGTCGCGAGACCTCGCCGGGGCGGTCGACGCCTGGAGGGCGCTGATCGCTCTCCCCTCGGTGGACGCCGACCTTCGCGGCGAGGCCCGCGCCCGCATCGCCAACCTCTGGAACCTCCTCGGCGTGCTCCCCGACCAGGCGACCCGCCTCGAAGCCGCGCTCCGGTCCGACCCCTCGGCGATCGAGTCCGCGCTCGACCTCGTGGAGGTCTACGCCCGGCTGCGCCGCCCCATGGAGCTCGAGCGCACCCTCCTGCGCGTGGTGTCTCTCCGCCCCTCGGACGCCCGCTCCTGGCTGGCGATCGAGCGTGTGCGCGCCGAGCGCGGCGACCTCGCGGGCGCCATCGAGGCCCTGCAGCGGGTGCTCGCCATCGACCCCCGCCGGGGACGGGAGCTCTACCCCCGGCTCGCTCGCCACGCGCTGGCGATGCACCGCGACGCCGAGGCCGTGTCCTTCGCCGCCCGCGCGGTGGAGCTCAACCCCGACGACGCGGCGGGCCATCGGGAGCTGGGCGACCTCTACCGCGCCCGAGGCGAGCTCGACGGCGCGCTCGCGGCCTACCGACGCGCCCTCACGCTCAACGACCGCGACTTCGAGAGCGCCCTTCGCCTCGCGGACATCTACCTCGCCCGGGGTGCTGCGGAGGAGGCCATCGACCGGCTGCGCAGCGTGGTGCGTCGCTCCCCCGACGACGACCTGGTGGGTCGCGCCGGGCGCATCGCGGTGCAGGTCGCCATCGCCACCCACAACGCCGACGCGCTCGCGAGCGACCTCGCGCTCGTCAGCGCCGCGGCGCCCGGTCGAGCGGTGCTGCGACGCCTTCAGACCGAGCTCTTCCTGGGCTGGCTCCGCCCGGACGTGGAGGCCCTCTCCGAGGCGGAGGGGCCGAGGGTGACCGACGCCCGACAGCGGCTGCGGAGGCTCTCGGCGCGCGCGGTGCGCCCGCTGCTCGACGCGCTCTCCGAGCAGGGCGTGGAGCGGCAGCTCCTGGCGGTGCGCATCCTCGGGGCGCTCCAGACCCCCGACGCGGTGCAGTCGCTGCTGGGCGTCGCCTCGCGTCCCGGGGTCGACGCCACCACCCGCGTCGAGTCGCTGCGGGCCGCGGCGAACTGCGCCGACGCGAGGGCGGTTCCCTCCCTGGTCGCGATGCTGCGCGGGGACGACGCCGCCGCGGCGACGCTTGCCGCCTGGGCCCTCGGGCGCCTCCAGGGAGCGGCCATCGAGCCCGCCCTGCGCACCGCCCTCCAGCGCTCCGACTCTCCGGACGCCGCGGCGATGTCGGCGCTCTCGCTGGCCGCTCGGCGCTCCGTCTCCGCCCGCCCTCTGCTGGCCTCGCTCATCGCTCGCGAGGTCGATGGGGTGGTGCGCGCCGCGGCGATCGTCGCGTGGTCGGCCCTGTCTCCGGCCGGTCCCGAGCAGCTCTCGGCGCTCGCCACGGCGGGCGAGGTCGGACCGTGGTCCCGCGGGGCCTCCCTCGCGGCGATGGGTCCGCTCGCCGTCTCGCAGCCCTCGCTCCGCCCCCGGCTCTGGTCGGCGATCTTCCTGCCGACCCACGTCTCCGCCCCCGCCGTGACCTCCCTCTCCGACATCGCCGCCCGCGCCCTCGCTCGAAGCGCGCACGGCCACTCCCTCCTCGAGGCTCCGGCGTGGCGCGACCCGACGCTCGCCCACGGCGCCGCCACGATGCTCACCTCGCTGCTCCGTCCGACCTCCTCCTCCGAGGACGCCGAGGCCGCGCTCCAACGCGACGAGGCGCTCGCCATCGCCGCCCTCCGTGCGGCCCTCGCCGACCCGGCGCAGCGCGCGGTGGCCATCGCCGCCCTCGACCGCTCCTCGGCGCTCGCTCCCCTGGTCGCGCAGCCCCTCGGCAGCGTCACGCCCGCCACGCGATCCCTCCGCGCTCGCGCGCTCGTGGCCGTCGCTCCCTCGCTGATCGCCCTCTGGCCCGCCGCCGCTCGCGCCTCGGACGCCCCGCTGCTCCGGGTGATCGGCCAGGTCGACGACCCCTCGGCACTCGCCGTGCTGCGCTCGGCCTCGACGGCGAGCGACCCCACGCTGCGGCTCATCGCTGCGCGCGCGCTCGCGAGCCAGAGAGCGCCCATCGAGGCGCAGGGCACCGCGCCCCCTGCGCTGGCGCGGGTCGACGCCCAGGCGAGGTGGTCCGACCGGCTTCTGGCGGTGGAGTCCATCGCCCGGTCGAGCGACCCGGAGGCGACGCGGGCGCTCACCGAGGCCGCCCTCCACGACCCCTACGCGTGGGTGCGGCGGGCGGCGCTGCGGCTGCTCCGGGGGAGGCCCGATGCGTTGGTGGTTCCTGCGCTCCAGCAGGTGCGCGACCACGACCCGGACTCGGTGGTGAGGGCCGAGGCGCTCGAAGCCCTACGAGGCCGCTGAGCGGCGAGCCCTCACTCGGCGCGGACGCGGACGACCTGATCGAAGACCAGCGAGGCGCGGTCGATGCCGCTCATCGCGAAGGGGATCACCCGGAGCCGGTGCACCGCGAGGGTGCCGCCCTGGCGGAGGAGCTCCCGCACCCGGTCGAGCTGCGCGGCGTCGACGTCGAAGGCGCCGTCGTCGCGGGCGCTGCAGGAGAGCGTGCCGGCGCCCTCGAAGACCACCGCGACGCGATCGGTGGAGGCGCCGCGCGCCCAGCGCAGCGAGAGGCCGCCGCGGCGGGGCAGCGAGACCGCGGCGCCGTGACCGAGGGGCAGCGCGTCGTCGCCGATGCGAAGCTCGGCCATGGGCTCGGGGGGAGCGCCGCTCACGTCGAAGGCTCCGCGGAGGGTCGTCGGATCGCCTGCGCCGGTGAACTGCCAGGCGCCCGTCGGGAGCTCCCCGTCGAGGCCGTAGACCACGCCGGAGACGACGTTCCAGAGGTCGGGGAGGCGGTGCGGGGACATGCGCGCCACGAGGGCGTCGGCGCGGGCGTCGATGGCGCCCACGTCGAGGAGCTGCACCTCGGCCTGCGTGGACTCGAGGCCCTCGCCCATCGCGCCTCGCTCGGTGCATCCTCCGGTGGCCGCGCTAGGCGGGGCTCCCACCAGCGCGGGGAGCGACTCGACCCGGACGCCCTGCGAGCGGAAGAAGCGGCCGCCGACGTGCACCCTCGCGCCGCCGCCGTCGTCGACGCGCTCGACGAACACGATGCCCTGGGTGCGCGAGGAGACATCCGCGTCGAGCACGGCGTCGGGACCCGCGCCCGTACAGCCGACGCCGAGGGCACCGAGAACCGCGAAGAGACAGGATGAACGACGAAGCAGCTGCACCGCTTCCCAGTATAGGGAACTCCACCCCGCGGAGGCAACGAGTCTCCCACCTGACCGCACCCGTTCCTCGTTCGGGATCATCCGTGCTTCGATGCGCCCCCTGATGGACTCCCATGACCTCGCCGCAGGCGCCGTCCTCGTCGGCGGCTTCGACGGCCTCGCGCTCCCACCGGCCCTCTCCGAGCGCCTCTCCGACGGCCGCCTCGCCGGAACCATCTTCTTCCGGCGCAACATCACCGACCCGTCTCAGGTGCGCGACCTCTGCGCCGAGGTGCTCGCCTCGAGCCCGCTCACCCCGCTCACCGCGCTCGATCAGGAGGGCGGCCGGGTCACCAGGCTCCGGGCCCCGGTGATCTCGCTGCCCCCGGCCCGAAGCCTCGGCGCGCTCGACGACCTCTCGCTCACCCGCGACCTCCACCGTGCCCTCGCCGAGGAGCTCTCCGCGGTCGGCATCAACTTCGACCTCGCTCCGGTCTGCGACGTCGACAGCAACCCCGCCAACCCCGTGATCGGCGACCGCGCCTTCGGGCGCACCGCGGCGCTCGTCTCCCGCCACGCCGCCGCGGCCATCGAGGGTCTCCACGACGGCGGGGTGCTCGCCTGCGCCAAGCACTTCCCCGGGCACGGAGACACCGCCACCGACAGCCACCACGAGCTCCCGGTGCTGCCCCACGACCTCGCCCGGCTCGAGGCGATCGAGCTCGCCCCCTTCCGCGCCGCCCTCGCCGCGGGCGTCGATGCCGTGATGACCGCCCACGTCCGCTTCGACGCGCTCGACCCGACGGTACCGGCGACCCTCTCCAGGGCCGTGATGACCACGCTGCTGCGCGAAGGGCTCGCTGCCAGCTCCGACGCGGTGGTGGTCTCCGACGACCTGCTCATGCGCGCCGTGAGCGACCGGTGGAGCGTGGAGGAGTCCGCGCCCCTCGCCATCGCCGCGGGCTGCGACCTGCTGCTGGTGTGCAGCGACCCCGACGCCCAGGAGCGCGCCCGCCTCTCTCTCGCGTCGCTCTCCCGCTCGGACCCGGCCTTCGCCGATCGGCTGCGCGACGCGGCAGCGCGCGTCTCCCGGCTTCGAGGGCGCCTCGCGCCGCGCATCGTCCCCTCGGAAGCCCTCCCGACGCTCTGGCAGCGCCCGTCCCGCCTCGCCCTGGAGGCGCGCCTCGACGCGCTGCGCTCGGCTCCCGGGAGCGCGGTCGATCCGACCGAGCGGAGCTGAGCGCCTCAGCGAGCGACGCGCACGCTCGTCCAGCTGATGGTGTTGGGGAAGACCCGCACCGTCATCGAAGCGGGCGTCGGGGTGCCGCCGGTGAGCTGCACCCGGAGGGTCACCGAGCTGCCGTTGGCGTCGTCCCCGGCCGGGACGTTGAGCACCAGCGCGAAGCCCCTGACGCCGGTGCCGGCGACCGAGGGGGTGAGCTGCCCGGGGATGAGGTCGCTGTCATAGAAGGTCGTCGACGCCGAGCTCGCGTCGATCACCACGCCCGACACCCCGAGGCTGGGGTCGGCCGCCTCGGTGATGAGCACCGCCACGTGGCCGAGGTCGGCCGAGGGGGCCCCGCCCTGACCCGACACGGCCTCCAGCACCCGCTCGGACCCGAAGGTCTCGAGCGTCACGCTCCCTCCTCCGGCGCGAACCTCCCTGAACGCGCCGAAGGTCGCCCGGCTGGCGGACACGGCGCGCACCCCGATCACCGGGACGCCGCCGTCGGCGAAGGTGGGAAGCACCCCGGTGAGGGTGAAGGTGCCGTCGGCGTTGGTCAGCGCCGTGGTGGTCGTGTCGTCGACGGCGCGAATCGTCCAGCCCGACACCGCCGTGCGGCTCACCGTCGCGGTGGGCGGGAGCTGGTTGAGCACCACCACGCTGCCTCCGACGTTGTAGCGGGAGAGCCCGACGTCGGTCGTCACCACGCCTCCGTCACCGCCGCCTCCGCCTCCGCCTCCGCCGGTCGTGTTGGGGTTGGCCCCGGCGCAGGACGACCCATCGGGGCAGGGGAGGGAGGGCGGCCGGGCGGCCGTCTCGGTACAGCCCAGCCAGAGACCCGCAACCAGCACCACGAAGCGCTTCGCACCCATGGAATTCAGCCTAGCCCAGCGCTCGCGGCTCGTCCCGATTCGGGCAGCCGTCCCTGGATCAGAGCCGACCCTCTCGCCGCTTCGCGGCCATCTCCGCGAACTCCTCGTCGACCCGGGCTCGCGCCTCGGCCCCAGGGTCGGAGGGCGCCACCCGGATGCCGGTGCGCTCGTCCTGGGACACGCCTCGGAAGGTGTACTGGAGCAGGCCCTCGGCGTTGACCTCGAGCTGCGCCCGGCCGCGCTCTCCCATCGAGGAGAGCAGCCGGTCGGCGTCTCTCAGCGGGAGCTGGAGGTTGTGGGCGACCTCGGCCGTGGTCAGCACCCCCTTGCGCGCCGCCGCCATCGCCAGGATCGCCTGCTCCGAGGCGGAGTCCTTGACCTCGACGCCGCGCGCCTGGAGGCGTCGGCTGGCCGAGAGCAGCAGCAGCGCCGCGAGGGCCGCGACGCCCCCGATCACCACCCCGGTGCCGAAGCCCACCCAGGCCGAGACGCTGAGCGCGGCGGCCACCAGCGCCACCACCACGCCCACGATGCCGCCGAAGGCGACGCCCCCGAGGAGCACCGCCCAGGCGAGCACCCCGGTGAGCACCCCTCCCACGCGGTGCGCCGAGCCCACCAGGTTGAGCGGCACCGCGGAGAGCGGGCCTCGGGTGGCCCCGCACGCCGAGCAGACCACGGTGCCCCCGCGGACCACGGTAGGGGCCGACTGGCCGCAGCGCTCGCAGGTCGCGCCGTAGTGAGCGCGGCCGCAGTGGCCGCAGATGAGCTCGTTGGGGGGCATCGGCGCGCCGCAGACGGTGCACTGCTTCATGACCGATGACCTATAGGGACGAAGTCCCCCGGGCGCACCCTCGTCAGCCCTCGACGCCCAGGAGGCGGGCCATGGAGGCCTCGTCGGCGGGGGTGAAGGGGTAGCGCTCGAACTCCGCCGAGCTCACCCACTCGAAGGCGTTGACCGCGGCGGCGCGCAGCCCCTCCGCGCGCAGCTTGCACTCGTAGAGGTGCAGGTCGACCGCGTAGGTCTCGTAGGTGTGGGTCACGAAGGAGATGAGCGCGCCGACCTCGATGTCGACGTCGAGGCGGTGGCGCAGCTCTCGGCGGAGGGCCTCGGAGTCCGACTCCTCCTCCTCCACCCTTCCTCCGGGAAACTCCCAGAGGAGGGGCAGCACCGCCGTGGGACGCCGCTGGGTGATGAGGTACCGGCCGTCGCGCTCGATCACCGCGGCCACGACCCGGATGGTCCGCAACGTATGGGGCTGTGTCGTCGCCATTGGACTCGTGATGCTACGGGAGCGCTGCACCGATGGACAATCCAGTTCGTCGGATAGCTTGCGACGGTGGGCCCGCGCCCTCTACCCTCCGCCGTTCCAGTGAGCGCCCCCGTACCGTCTCCGGAGTCCCTGCGTCCTCGGCCCGATGGCGGCGCCTCCCTGCTCTTCGTCGGCGGCTCGCGCGCCGAGCGGGCGCGCCACCTCGACGAGCTCGCCCGCGACCTCGCCGCCGACGAGCTCCGTCCCCTCGTCGTGCGACTCCGCCCCGGCGACTCGCCCTCGCAGGACCTCGTCGGCCGCATCCACGACGCCGTGGAGTCCGCGCTCACCCGCGCCCGCGCCCCCGGCGGCCTCTACGACGACCGCGGCGGCGGGCTCATCCGCCACCTGGGCGGCTGGATCTTCCGCGCCCGCACCGTCGGCCACCCTGGCCTGGTGATCCTCGTCGACGAGCTGCAGCGCCAGCTCGATCGCCGCGGCCGACGCGACGACGACGGCGACGCCTCCGAGCTCTCGGCGCTGCTCTCCGCCTGCTCCGGTCGAGCGCTCACCGTGGTCGCCTCGGTGCCCGCCTCCTCCGCCTCGGGCGCCCCCGCGCTCGCGGCCGGGCTGCGCGAGGCCTTCACCCAGCAGGTCAACCTCGGCGCGCCGCCGACGGTCACCCGCGACCCCTCCACGCTGGTGACCGCGCTCGCCGGGCGCTCCTTCGGCCCCGACTCTCTCACCCGCGCCATCTTCGGCTGGCTCGACCTCCCCGATCCCACCGGCGATCGCGTCGACGACGACACCGTGGTGGTCTTCTCCTCGCCGCTCACCCCGCCGCTCGTCCCCGAGCCCGCCGCGCTCGAGTGGTCCAGCGTCGCCGAGGCGCCCGCATCGTTGCCCTCGATCCCGCCCTCCGCCGCGCCGGTCGACGCCGACGAGATCTCCCGCTGGCGCTCGGTGCTCTCCGCCTCCGTGCGCGTCGCCGCCCTGCTCCCCGAGGCGCGCGCGCTGCGCTCCCACCCCGCGGCCGACCGCGAGGCCTTCATCGCCCGCTTCATGGCCGGTCCTGCGCAGCTCCCCTGGCTGCGCGACGTCCTCGCCCGCGGGTCCTCCCTCGGCGAGCCCTCCGCCCGGATGAAGCTCGCGACCCGCGCCGCCCTCGCCGAGACGCGCGCTGCGTGGGGCGCCGTGCGGGGCGAGGCCGACGACGCGACGCGCTGGGCCGCGAGGCTTCGCCAGGTGGCCGAGGAGCAGGGGGCTCGCGCGTCGGCGTGGTGGATCCTCCCGGGACTCCGCGTCGACCTGATGTCCCGGCTGGAGTCGAGGGTGCTCTCCCCGCTCGGCCTGCGTCGCATCGACGGCGGCGTCACCCGCTCGCTCTCGGCGGCCTCGACGACCGCGCCCGCCACGTCGAGGGTGGCCCTCGGCGGCTCCGAGGCGACGCGCCTCGCGACCTACGCCATGGCCCTCGCGGAGCCCGGCTCGCTGGAGGACGCCGCGCTACGCGCCGAGCAGAACGCCCTCGCGGCGATGCGCTCCTACGCGGGCGGCTTCGTCGGCCGCACCGCCATCCTGCTGATGGCCGACGTCGGGGCGGCGGAGCCTGAACTGAGCCTTGTCGCAAGGACGCTCGGAGGCGAATGCCCCTTCGCCGAGCTCGTTCCGTGGGGGCTCTACACCTTCGGGGGAAACGAACCATGAGGATCCTCTACCTGGGCATGCCCCTCGGCGCGCTGATGTTGCTGCGCGAGGGCCACCACATCGTCGGAGCGTGCATCTCGCGCCCGTCGTCACCGGGCATGACCCGTCTTCGCCGCGCGCTCGCCGAGGAGGGAGCGCCGCTGCTGGGCCGGCCCGACCTCACGCAGCCCGGCGTGCAGGCGCTGCTCGCGTCGACCGAGCCCGACCTCATCGTGAGCTGGTTCTGGACGCGCCGCATCCCGGCGATGCTCGTCGCCCTCGCGCCGCACGGGGGCATCAACGTGCACCCCTCGCTGCTGCCAAGGCACCGCGGTCCCGACCCGTACTTCTGGACCCTCTACCGCGAGGACGCTGAGACCGGAGTGACGGTGCACCGCATCACCGACGCCTACGACCAGGGCCCGATCCTGCTGCAGCGGCGCGTCCCGGTGCCGCCGAGGGTCAACTCCTGGACGCTGGCGAGGGCCCTCGATCGACCCTCGCTCGAGGCGGTGCGCGACGTGGTGCAGGGCATCGTCGAGGGGCGCTACGCCGACGACGGAACGCCCCAGAACGAGGCCTTCGCCACCGAGGCCCCGAGGCCCTCCGACGACGACTGCGAGATCCTCTGGGATCACCCAGCCTCGAGGGTCATCGCCCGCATCCGCGCGGCCTCGCCCGAGCCCGGGGCCTTCACCGGCCTCGGCGAGGGGACCCTGGTGGTGCTGGAGGCCGAGGCCTACCCGAAGCCTCCCCGCGGGCTGGAGCCTGGCGACGTGGCCTGGCTCCCGGAGGGCGTGGTGGTGGCGTGCGGCCACGGCGAGGCGGTGCTCATCACCCGGGCTCGCAGCGAGGACGACGACACGATGGTGACCGGGCATCGCATCGCGGCGCTGCTCCCCGGGCTGGAGAGGGTCGACGGATGAGCCTCCGGGTCTCCCTGGCGCTGGCGGTGCTGGCGACCGTTCTCGGGTGCCGCTCCCGCGATACGGGTACGAGCTCGCCGCCCTCGGCCTCCGACGCGGGCTCCCCGACGGCGCAGCCTCCACGCCCGACGCAGCCTCCGCCGCCTCCGATCGCGGTGCAGGGTCCGTGGCAGGCGGCAGAGGCCCGCGCCGCGGCGGTGTCCCCGGCGCTGTGGCTCGACGGCGCCGTGCGGAGCGTGGTGGCGATGCCGTCGGAGGACGCGCGCTCGGCGGAGATGCGCTGGCTGCGCTGGGCCGACGGGAGCGCGACGGTGGTGGCGAGGCACGCGGTGCGCTGGATGCCGCCCGGCTCGGCGATGTCGCTGGTGCCGAGGGTGGGCGGCGCGACGGCGGTGTGGCCCACGAGCGCCGGGGGCGACGCGGGCGCCGGGTGGAGGGCGATCGACCTTGCGGCCACCGGCTTCGAGGGCGACGAGCGGGAGGCCACGGCGCTGGAGGTTGCGGCCTCGGAGTGGGCGCTGACTGCCATGGGGCGGCGCTCGAGGGAGGGCGTGGACGAGCCCGCGCCGACGGTGACGAGGGCGAGCGTGGCGCTGCGGGTGGAGCCGAGGCGGGCCACTCCGGTGGCGCTGCTGGGGGACGTGGAGCTGACCCGCGGGGACGACCTGATGGGCTTCGAGCGGGCGCTGGGTCTCGACCCCGACGACGCGGCGGGTCGCTGGGCGGCGCTCTCCCGTGGGCGGTGCCAGGACGCCAGGCTGGAGCTCTACCGGGTGCAGCGCGACAGCGCGGACTTCAAGGGCGCCGTGGCGATCGGCCGCGAGGTCGGGGTGCGCTGGATCTCCGTCGACGCGGGCCCCTCCTCGGTGGTGGTGAGCTGGTACCAGGACCTGATCCCGATGCGGCTCCAGTGCACCCGTGGGACGAACGCCCCGACGGTGGCCGACCAGGGCCTGCGCGTGGCCGTCTTCCCGAGGTGATCGAGCGATGGAGCGAGCGCCCAGCACCAACGCGACCCGACTGCTGAAGCAGCAGGGCGTCGCGTACACCGAGCACTTCTACCGCTACGAAGACCGCGGGGGGACGAGGGTCTCCGCGCGCGAGCTCGGCGTCGACGAGCACTCGATCATCAAGACCCTGGTGATGGAGGACGACCAGAAGCGCCCGCTGGTGGTGCTGATGCACGGCGACCGCGAGGTGAGCACCAAGGAGCTCGCGCGGGTGGTGGGCGCTCGCAGCGTGCAGGCGTGCAAGCCCGAGGTGGCCGACCGTCACTCGGGCTACCAGGTGGGGGGCACCAGCCCGCTGGGGACGCGCCGCGCGATGCCCGTGTACATCGAGCGCACGGTGCTGGAGCTGCCGCGCATCTACCTCAACGGCGGCAGCCGGGGCTTCCTGGTGGGGATCGATCCGAAGGTGCTGCTCGCGCTGGTGAAGCCGACGCTGGTGGACGTGGCGATCGAGAAGGGCTGAGCCACGCGCAGGGCGGCTCAGTCGTCGATGGGCTCCAGGCCCGCGATGCCGTCCTTCATGGCCTGGATCTCCTCCGGGGAGTGTCCCTGCCAGTCGAGGAGCTCGCCGACGACCCGCAGCGGCTCCTGGGAGCGATAGGACCTCGTCGGATTCCCAGGAAACTTCTTGTCGGTGAGATTGGGGTCATCCATGAACGGGCCGGTCGGCTCGACCAGGTAGATCCGGCCAGGGCCTTCGCCCTTTGCCAGCTCTGCTCCCCAGGTGGCTGCGTTCAGGGTCTCGCTGAAGTAGACCCACGGGGACCTCCGCCCGACGTAGTTGGAGGCGTAGCCGGGTTGGATCAGGTCACCGGGCTTCAGGTCTGCCCGGGTGCCATGGAAGAAGCGCCGGGCGCTGGTGTCGGAGGGCGTCGATGGGGCTGTGGGGTCGCTCATTGGCTGTCTCGTGACTTGTTCGTCGCCATCATGCATGAGGCAACTGTTGGAGAGTCCGCACGGGCGGCCGCCGGCCCAGATTCCGCCGCAATCGCTGGCAGCACGAGATCCGGGTTCCCAGCCTACGCCCTCGTAGACTGCGCAGTCGAGCACGCGGCCATCAAGCGCGAAGCAGCGCTGAACCTACTCTTGTCTGACGATGTCGACCGAGATCTCCACTGCCGGAACCGTTCCTCTGTTCTCGAGCCAGTGGGTGGTGTTCCTGTCCTCGGGCCAGCCCACGCCCGGTCCATAGTCCGTCGCGACTCCATCCCGATGGTCAGTGATCGTTCCCTCCAGGATGTAGACAGTGCCTGGCCTGCCCTTATGGTCGTGAATCGGGCCGAAGACGCCTCCAGGCTCGATGGTCACCATACGCATTCGAAGTTGGCGACCTGCCATGCCCTCGATCTCAGGACCAAGGTCAACCGTTGCAAGTAACTTCACCGTAACTCCTGTCGTCTCAGGAGCCACCTGCTTGTCGCTCATCGTGCTCTCCTCTCTGTACTCTCGAAGCCGAACGGCCTGTCGATGTGGCGTCGCATTGGGCGCAATGAGTTGACAACGGGCGAGCTGGCGGTCGGCACCATCGGCTTGTTAGACGCCAGGCCGTCACCGCTCCTCAACCCACCGAGTAAAATCATCCAAGATATCCGGGTCCAGTTCGAGGATGACATCAGCCAACTTCACGTAGCCGTTCGCTACCGCCAACGCAGCAGCCGCCACTCGGCACGTCGCCTCGGAGCAGGGTCGTCGGGTCAGGCCGTGAGCGATGTCGACGATGCGACGAATCGCCTCGCGATACTCTCCCTCCAGGTCGGCTGGCACCGCGGGTCCTGCTCCCTTCGCGCGGGCAATCTCAATGCACACGACCAGTTGCACCGGCGAGTCGGGGGCCTGCCCCGACCGCGCGAGCAGTGCTTCAACGATGTGCGGCACGGCAGCATAGGAAGCCGTGTAGACATCCCCTTGATGACACAGAGCGCTCCACAGCGAGAAGTAAGGCTCCGATCGGTAGTCAGTGGCCACGGGAAAGACCCGGAGTTGTCGAAGGAGCGATGGGATCTTCACTGCGCTGCCATACGCGTCCCGCAAGTCAGCCCAGCGTGGATCGTCGAGCGCTACCATTCATCCCTCCGAGACTCGGCGCCAAACGGCTGGTCGGTCTGCCGCGGGCGCTGCGACCGTCGGCAGCACCGGCTTGTTGGACGGCGCCCCATGGGCGAAGGGCGAAGACCCGCACCCGCTTCTCCAATCCCCTGCGGTGCGCGTGGCTGCCTACAGTCCATAGCTCTTTGTCGGAGGATAACCCCCGAGTCCGTTGGGCGGATCGATGCTGTTGCCAGTGAATCGAAACCGTCTGCCATCAAAGTCCTGCTGGGACAGTGTGAAACGGCGGGGCTTCCGACCTGTCCGTGGATTCGGAGCAAGCGAGTCTCCCTCAGATCCGAAGTAGCGCACACAGCCTACGTCGTCGAACACGATGCGAGGCACAAACTCCACGATCACAAACTTCCGCGGTTGAACTCTCCGCGAATCGACCTCTTCCCAGACCTGGCCCACTTCAAGTTTTACGGTCATGTGGTTGCGCGCCTTGCCGGGTCAGTCGTTGATCAGCACCTCGGATCGAATCCCGTGGTCCCCGCCTACCACTGGTCAACAGGCCAAAACCGGAGCGGTGCTGGACATCGCCCACCAGCACAGCCGATCCTTGGTGTTCGTTGCCCATCGTCCGCCGTGCGTTGCCGTTGTCCGCGGTCCGCGACTCGCTCTTTCGTTGGTCGCCGCCCGCCGCCCTGTGCGCTGTCCAACAGCGCAATCGATAGTCCCCCTGATGCATAGCCCCATGATGCGAGCATTGCGCAGCCAATGCTATCTCCCTAACAGCCCTCTTCGCCCGAGGCAACCTCCCCGTGCCCCTGCCGATAGCGCCGCGCGCCGCCCTCTTCCGTGCGCCATCGGGAGCCCCGCCGTGGCCCTCTTCGAAGCAGTCGCCGCCACGATTCGCAGGCTCCACTACTCGCCGCGCGCCGCACCGCGCCACGCCGCCCTCCGCTGGATTCGCGAGTTCATCCGCTTTCACAACCGGCGTCACCCGCGCGAGATGCTCCCCGACGAGCTCACCGCGTTCCTCAACGACCTCGCCGTCCGTCGGCGCAGCGTCGGTCGCAATGACCCCCGCACCTCGATGATCGACACGCACATCGTCGACCGCGGCCCGCTGGGCGTCGTGAGCCCCCTCCGGCCGCTGACGCCCTTCGCCCGCCTCCGGACCTTCGCCCCGTCGCTCGCCGCGACGGCGGCTTCGCCCTACAGCTCCAGCTTGCGCTCGGCGGGGGTGAGCGCCGAGAGCTGCGCCCGGTACGCGTAGGCCAGCGCCAGCATCAGCGCGGCGTGCCCGAAGGCCACCGCGGCGATCGTGCGCGCGTAGGCGAGCGACGGGGCGATGTCCCTCGCGGAGCTCACGACGATGTGACCGTGGAAGGTGATGTTGGTCCACACGAGGCCGTGGAGCGCGAGCGACGCGAGGGCGATGTTGCGCGTGCGGCGGAAGGCGTGGCGGTGGTTGCGCAGCAGCAGGTCGTTGCCCGCGCCGAGGCCCAGCGCGGCGAGCACGATCGCCGCGATGGCGCCGAAGCCATAGGCCCCGGCGAGGTAGCCGAGCAGGCCGTGCAGCGTGGTCTCCGCGACCTCCCGGAAGGGGAATCCCGCGAGGAAGAGCGCCGTGGTGATGAGCGCCGTGTTGACGCCGCGGCCGTAGACGAGGCAGCTCAGCGCGGCGAGGCGCAGCGCCAGCGGGGCGCTCGGCATCATCGCTCCGGTGGCGGGCCCTTCGCGGTACGCCCCCCGGCCGACGGTGATCGCAGGGAGCTCGACGTTCTGCCAGCGACGACGGAAGCGCCGCTCGCGGGTGACGAAGGACGCGACCGAGCTACCGACCACCAGGAGCGCGAACACCAGCCATTGCACGCGGCGATGCTAGCGCAGTCCTCCGGGACCTCCCATCGGAGTCCCTGACGCCGGTCTTCCCGGGGACTCAGGCGTGGAGCAGGGTGTTGACGGGGACGTCCTTCGGCAGGCGCTCGCGGCCGTCGAGGAAGTCCAACTCGACCGCGAAGGTCGCGCCGATGACCACCGCCTCCTGGCGTCGGGCGAGGGCGATGGCGGCGCGGGCCGTCCCTCCGGTGGCGATGACGTCGTCGACGAGCAGCACCCGGTCGCCCGGAGAGAAGCTGCCGACGTGCACCTCGAGCGCGTCGTGGCCGTACTCCAGCGAGTAGGCCTCGCGGTCGGTGCGCGCGGGCAGCTTGCCGGGCTTGCGGGCCGGGACGAAGCCGACCCCGAGCCGCAGCGCCACGGCCGCGCCGAGGATGAACCCGCGCGCCTCGATGCCCAGCACGGCGTCGACCTTCGCGTCGAGGTAGGGCTGCGCCAGCGCCTCGATGAGCGCTCGAAACGACTCGGCGTCGCGGAAGAGCGGGGTCAGATCCTTGAAGACGATGCCCGGCTTGGGGAAGTCGGGAACGTCGCGAACCAGCACGAAGAGGTCACTCATGGCGACCGCATTGGTGCCCGTAGCCGCGGCGCCGCGCAACCTCGCATCACCCGGCGACGGCGTCGACCAGCGGGGCGAAGCCGTTGGTGTCCATGTCGAGGCGCAGCGCGGAGATGGAGACGTAGCCGTTGTCGAAGGCCTCGGTGTCGCTGCCCTCCATGAGCGGGTGCACCACGCTGGGGCCGCCGATCCAGAGGTACTGCCGACCGCGAGGGTCCTGCCGGACCTCCACGAGGTCTTCGTAGGAGCGCACCCCGAGGCGGGTGTTGCGGACGCCCTTCGGCGTCCCGTGGGGGAAGTTGAGGTTGAGCAGGGGAGTGGCGCCGGGAGGAACGCTGGCGAGCGAGCGCAGCAGCCGCTCGACGAAGGGCACCGCGAGCGCCGCGCAGGCCGCCGGGTCGGCGTCCGACGGCATCGACAGCGCCATCGACGGAACGCCCCGGAAGGCCGCCTCCCTCGCCGCCGCCACGGTGCCCGAGTAGAAGACGTCGCTGCCCAGGTTGGCGCCGTGGTTGATGCCGCTCAGCACCAGCGTCGGCCGGCGGGGGAGCATCGTCGGGTGGTGGAGCGCGACGTAGGTGCAGTCCGCGGGCGTCCCATCGACGGACCAGACCCCGGGGGCCACCGGGAGCACCCGCAGCGGGCGGTGCAGCGTGAGGGCGTGGGAGCGGGTCGACTGCTCCGACGCGGGGGCCACGATGACCACCTCGCCGAGCTGCTCGACCGCGCGAGCCAGGAGCCGCAGGCCCTCCGCGTGGACGCCGTCGTCGTTGCTCAGGAGCAGCAGGGGACGCGCAGCGGGTCCCTGATCAGGTTGGGAGTCCATGCGTCACCGTAACCGGTTAGGTGCGATGTGAAGGGAGATTTGGGCCGCGGTGATCCAAAGCCCCGACTCCCCGGTTGAGAGGGGAGGCGGAGGGGGATCCTTCGCGGAGAACCGTGCGTGGAGTGGGACCGACCCAAATGGTCGGGGCGACTGGATTCGAACCAGCGACCCCTTGACCCCCAGTCAAGTGCGCTAACCAGGCTGCGCTACGCCCCGATGACCACCCACGCACGGTTTCCCGTGAGGGACCGCCCTTCTACACCCACCGCTGAGGGACGCAAGAGATTTCTTTCAGTTCGCTTCAACCATGCACCACCCGGCCGAGATCGCGCATCCAGCGATCCTCCTCCGGGTCGAGCGGACCTCGGGAGAGCGCGTCGAAATTGGCCTCCATCTGCGCGCGGTCGGCGGGGCCCGAGATCACCAGGTCGACGTGCGGGCTCGACAGGGCGAATCGGTAGCAGTCGCCCGCGTCGGGCACGCGCCCCTCCCAGCCCGACGGGCGCTTCAGCAGCTTGCGCCAGTCGGTAGCCGTGTACGCCGCGACGTCGGGGCGGCGCCCGGCGAAGCGGGGGAAGAGGTCGCGCTCGGCGCCAGGGTGCGCGGCGTTGTAGCGGATCATCAGCAGGTCGAGGCGCTCGTCCTGGCTCAGCTCCGCGGCCCTCGGGCGGTCGTGGATGGACACCCCCGCCGCGCGGATCTTCCCCTGCTCCTTGAGCTTCGCGAGCGCGTCGGCGGTGGCCTCGCGCCACGACGAGGTCACCCCCACCCAGAACAGTTGATACACGTCCAGGTAATCGGTGCCGAGCTTCTTCAGCAGCGACTCGACCCCGCGGGTGACGTTGCCTCCGGTCACCGCCAGCGTCGGGCCGCTCGCCACCACGTAGCGCTCGCGGTCGCGCCGCAGCGCCTCTCGCAGCGCCGGGGTGACCTTGCCGGTGCGCATCGGGGTCCAGAAGAAGTAGTTGGCGCCGCGGTCGAGGGCGGCCGCGAAGCCGTCGGCGTCGAGGCCGTAGTTGCAGGCGATGCCCATGCGGTGCACCCGCTTGCCGACGCGGCGCAGCTGTCGGTGGGTGAAGTCGTCGGCCTCGGGAGACGGTGCGGCGTGGGCGTCCATGGCTGCGCCGGGTGATGCCACGCGCTGCGCCGTGCTGCCATCGGCGCGGAACCTGTTACGCTGCCGCGGATGTTGAACAGCCATGACGCGCCAGTGCCGCGCGGCGACGCGGCGGTGCGGCCGGCGCTGGAGGCCGCGCTGCGGTACGCGCGGACGAAGGTTCCCTACGCCGACGCGCTCTACGAGCGGGTCTTCAAGTGCGAGGTCCACCAGCTCGCCTCCGGGCAGCGGATGGTGAAGCCGGCCTCGGTGAAGGGCGCGGTGCAGATCCGCCTGGTGGGGGAGGGCGGCCGCCAGGTCGGGGTGAAGGCGGGCGACGCCGCCATCGAGACGCTGCGCGCGGCCATCGACCGGGGCATGGACGCCCTCGCCGCCGAGCCGGCAGACCCGGGCTTCGGGCTCGCGGCGATCCCCAACCCCTCGCGCGAGCGCTACGGCGTGGCGCCGACGGACGATCCCCGCGACGTCGACCCGACGCCCCGGCTGGAGGCCCTCGCCCGCGCCGTCGACGCGCTCGCGGCGGAGGGCGCCACGGAGGGCGTGCGCGTGGTGCCCGAGCTCTGGGCCTGGGAGCAGGTCGAGGAGAAGTGGGTCGCCGACACCGACGGGATCTTCAAGACCCAGGTGATGACCATCGGCTTCGTGCAGGTGGTGTTTCGCGCGGTGCGCGGCGAGCTCCAGGCTCGGACGCGGGTGCGCTTCGGCGAGGTGGGCGGGCTCTCCCAGTACATCGGCTCCGACGGGAGCTTCGCCCCCGAGGTGGCGCGCCAGCTCGCCGCGGAGCGCGACGTCGCCGTGCGGCTGCTCGACGCGCGGACCATGACAGCGGACGATCTCTCCAACCTCACCCACTACGTGCTCCACAAGTCGGCCCTGGTGTTCATCCACGAGGGCCTCGGGCACCCCATCGAGGCGGACATCGTGCGCTCGGGCAACAGCGCCATCGTGGCCCCGGGGGGCGAGGCGAGGGTGTCGCCGCTGGGCTCGCCGGTGGTGCGCATCGTCGACGGCTCCGCGCCGGACGGCGACGGCAACCCCGTGGCCGACCGCGGCTTCGGGACGGAGTTCATCGACGACGAGGGCGTCGAGGTGCGGTCCGCGGAGCTGGTCTCCGGAGGCCACATCGTGGGGATGATGCACTCGCGAGAGACGGCGCACCGCTACGGCGTGGCGCCGACGGGCAACGGCTTCTCCGAGCTGGGCGACCGGCGCATCGTGAGGATGCGCAACACGGTGCTCTGCCCCGAGCGCGGCGACCACTGGGTGGAGAGCCTCGACGAGCTGCTGCGAGGCGTCGGTCTGGGGGTGGTGCTCCACGGCTCGCTCGGAGGAGCGGTCTCGAAGGAGGGCATGTCGTCCTCGACGCAGTACGGCTACCTGGTGCGCGACGGCCGGCTCACCGGCGAGATCATCCTGCCGGGCAACTTCACCGCGCTCACCGCCGGCTGCCTGAAGAGCGTCGACGGCTACGCCGGGCCGGTGGACAGCCACGGCGTCGGCTTCTGCGGCAAGGGGAGCCAGTCGCGCCGGGTGACCGAGGGCGGCCCGACCTTCGTGCGCCTCGGGGCCTCTCCCTGGGTCAACCTCACCTTCGAGGGCTGAAGAACGATGACCTCGATGAACGATGCTTTTTCCTCGGTGCGCGCCCTCGCGGAGGCGGTCCGCGCTCGCGTCGCGGGCGTGACCGACGACGTGGAGGTGCGCGTCGAGCGCGCCGATCAGGTGTCCTACGCCATCGAGGGCAGGGCGCTCATCCCGGAGCTGGAGTGCGACGCGTGGAGGGTGGCGATGCGCGCGCGCCGCGGCGGCCGGCTGGCCATCGCGGCCACCACGGGATCGTCGGTGGACGACGCCGCGGGCGCGCTGCTCCGGTCGCTCTCCGCCGCGCAGCCCGACGCGCTGGAGGATTTCGCAGCGCTGCACGAGACACCTCCCGACGGCCGCGGCTGGGACGACGCCGCCGCCGCGCTGATCGACCGGCCCGCGCAGGTGCGCTCGCTCGCCGCGAGCATGGCGGAGGCGGCTCGCTCGGCGGCCCCGAACCCCGACCTCGTGATCGAGGGCGGCGTGAAGGTCGGTCGCACCTGGCGCGCGATGGCCACGGCCCGGGGCGCGACGGTGCTCTCGGGGAGCACCGTGGGCTCGGCCTTCCTGATGGTCGACGGCAACGAGTGGGAGTCCCTGGCGGGCACCGCGGCTCCCACCGAGCAGGGCGTGCGCGGGCTCGGGCGGGGGCTCGTCGGAGGCCTTCCTCCGCGAGAGGTCACCGTCGCCGAGTGGCTGGGCGGCCCGAAGGAGGTCACCGTCATCATCGACCCTCGGCTGCTGGAGAGCCTGCTGCGCTCGCTCTTCCTCGAGCGCGTGGGGCTCGACCGGGTGGTCTCCGGGCTCTCGAACGCGGCGGTGGGCGACGTGGTCGGGGCGCCGATCTTCAGCCTCTTCGACGACAGCGGCGCGGCGGGCTCGCTGGCCGGCGCCATCGTCGACGACGAGGGCACCCTCGGGCAGCGCAAGACCGTGGTGGAGCGCGGTGTACTTCGCACGCTGCTGGCCGACCGGCGCTCGGCGAAGGTCGCCTGGGGCGGGGCCTCGACGGGCAACGGGTTCCGGCTGCCGCTGATGGCGGAGGACGCGAGCGAGGCGCCGGTGCGCGTGGGCATGGGGCACCTCGACATGCCGGAGGGCAACACGCCCCGCCTGAAGCTGGCGCCGGGCCGCACGGTGGTGCTCACCGACCTGCTGGGCGTGCACTCGGCCAACAAGGCCACTGGGGCCTTCAACAACCCCGTGCAGGGCGGCGTGGCGCTGGAGGACGGCGTCCCCGTCGCCCGGCTCAAGGCCGGCGCCTGGTCGGCCACGGGCAACTTCCACGCGATGCTGCGCGCGCTCTCTGGCGTCAGCGCCGAGCGGCTGCACACCGGAACAGCGACGCTCCCCTGGGTCGCCGCGCCGGTGCGCCTCTCCTGACGAGGTCTTCGACCGCCGGTGCGTCGCCTGACCGCACAGCCCCCCATCGCGCTGGCGCTCACGCTGGCGATCGCCTCGTGCTCGGGTGAGGCGCCCGTCGATGCGTCGCGCTCCATCGACGCCTCGGTGGCGGCCGACGCACCCGACGCACCCGACGTTCGTGACGCGCCAGAGGTCGCCACCGAGGTCACTCGGGGGGCCGCGGTGTTTCGCCGTTACTGCGCGAGCTGCCACGGCGCTCGCGGCGCCGGAACGGGCGACGGACCCGACCTGCGCCGCGAGGTCCCGGCGAGCCCCGACGCCGAGATCCAGCGGATCCTGCGCGAGGGCGGCCGGATGATGCCGATGGTGCCGATCGACGACGCGCAGCGCGCCGACGTCTTCGCCTGGCTCCGCGCCACCTTCGGCGCTTACGAGGAACCGTAATCCCCGATGGCCCCGATCCTCCTCCGCCGCCCTTCGCTCCGCAGGCTCGGCCGCGCCCTCGGGGCCGCCGCGCAGCCCGGTGACGTCATCGCGCTCGTCGGTCCGCTGGGCGCGGGCAAGACGCACCTCGCCCAGGCGATCGCCCGCGGGGCGGGGGTGCCTCCGGAGACGCGGGTGACCTCGCCGACCTTCTCGGTGGTGGTCGAGCACGCGGGGCGGCTGACGGTGCACCACGCCGACCTCTACCGCCTGGGCGACGCCAGCGAGCTCGCGGAGATCGGGCTCATCGAGCGCGCGGCCGACGGGCTGCTGCTGGTCGAGTGGGCCGACCGGTTGCCCGGCGCTCTCCCTCGCGACGTCCTCTGGGTGACGCTCTCTCCCGCGCGGCCGGACGAGCGCTCGCTGACGCTCTCCGCGACGGGTCCACGCTCGGAGGCGCTGCGGGCCGTGGCGGAGCGCTGGGAGGCGGCGCGGAGGGCGTAACGGCGTGGCTTCCGGGGGTTGGCTCGCGTACCCTTTCGGGACGATGAAGTACAACCCGGTTGAGGCCGTGCGGGCGGGGCTGGAGCGGGAGCGCGAGCGCTTCACCGGGGCGCGCCGGGTGATGAGCTTCGACCAGTACCTGGATCTGTATGCCGCGGCCCCTCGGCAGTACGGGCGCGACGCCGCTCGGTGGCTGCGAGACCTCTTCGACCACTACGGCACCCGCGAGGTCGTGCGCCCCTACGGTCGCTTCACCCGCTGGAACCTCTTCGACCTCCCCTGGGAGGACGAGGTCGGCCAGCGCGACGCGCTCATCGGCCAGGAGAACCAGCAGGCCGAGGTCTACCGCGCGCTCTCCAACTTCGCCCTGCTCGGCGCGGTCAACCGCCTGGTGTTGCTGCACGGCCCCAACGGCAGCGCCAAGAGCACCTTCGCGGCGAGCGTGATGCGCGCGATGGAGGACTACTCGCACACCGACGAGGGCGCGCTCTACCAGTTCAACTGGGTGTTCCCCAGGGGGCGGGGCACCGACAACGCGAAGATCGGCTTCGGGGGGCTCACGGGCAAGGACGAGGGCCCGGCGCCTGGCGACACCTACGCTCACCTCGACGAGCGCGAGATCGACGCCAAGGTGCTCTGCGAGCTGCGCGACCACCCGCTGCTGCTGCTCCCTCGCGAGGTGCGCCAGAAGCTCCTGCAGGACACCTTTGAGGGTGCCGCGGGCGAAAGCGAGGCGGCGCCTCAGTTCTTATGGCGGGGCGGGCTCTCGCACAAATCGCAGCAGGTCTTCGAGGCGCTCTTCACGGCCTACCGCGGCGACCTGCGGCGGGTGTACGCGCACGTCCAGGTCGAGCGCTGGTACGTCTCCCGGCGCTACCGCACCGGCGCCGTGACGCTCGGCCCGCAGATGGCGGTGGACGCCAAGGAGCGCCAGGTGACCGCCTCGCGATCGCTCTCGGCGCTGCCGCCGTCGCTCCAGAACACGGCGCTCTTCGAGCCCTTCGGAGAGCTCGTCGACGCCGCCGGGGGGCTGCTCGAGTACTCCGACCTGCTCAAGCGCCCGCTGGAGGCGTGGAAGTACCTGCTGCTGATGATCGAGACCGGTGAGGTCGCGCTCACGACCTCCAACCTGGTGCCCAACCTGGTGATGCTCGGCAGCAGCAACGAGGGGCACCTCGAGGCCTTCCGCGAGCACCCGGAGTACGCGTCGTTTCGGGGCAGGCTCGAGCTCGTGCGCGCGCCCTACCTCCTCGACTGGACCCTCGAGAAGGAGATCTACGACCGCCAGGTGGCCCCCGGCGTGGGTCGCCCGGTCGCCCCGCACGCCACGGAGATGGCCGCCATCTTCGCGGTGCTCTCGCGGCTCCGTAAGCCCTCTCCCGCAGACTTCGCCAAGCCGCTGGCCTCCCTCGTCGGCGAGCTCAACCCGCTGGAGAAGGCCGACCTGCTGGCGCTGGGCAAGGTCCCCTCGCGCTACGCCGAGGAGCAGGCGCGCGAGCTGCGCGCGGGCATCGAGGCGATCTATCGGGAGAGCGAGCGGCAGGCGAACTACGAGGGGCGCACCGGGGCCTCGCCGAGGGAGATCCGGGGATTGATCCTCGATGCCGCGCAGGTGCCCGAGTACAAGGTGCTCTCGCCCTTCTCGGTGCTCGACGGCCTCGCGGAGCTGAGCGCGCGCACGGGCGAGTTCGAGTGGCTGCGCCAGGAGACCGCCGCGGGCGGATACCAGGACCCGCGGTGGTTCCTGAAGGCGCTCCGGTCGCGGCTGCTCGACACGCTCGAAGACGAGCTGCGCAGCGCCACCGGGCTCGCCGACGAGGCGCGCTACGACGAGGTCTTCGAGCGCTACGTGCTCCACGTCTCGGCGTGGACCAAGGGCGAGAAGATCGAGAACCGCGTGTCGCGCAAGCCCGAGCCCGCGGACGAGACGATGATGCAGGAGATCGAGCGGATGCTGGGCTTCGGCGGCTCGCACGAGGAGTTTCGCCGCAACCTCATCTCCCGCGTGGCCGCGTGGGCGATCGACCACCCGGGCGAGCCGCTGCCCACCAAGGGGCTCTTCCCGCAGCACATCGCGAAGCTGCGCGACGTGTTCTTCGAGGAGCACCGCAAGCAGGTGATCACCGTGGCGCGCGACCTGTCGGTGATCCTCTCCGAGGGGGAGGGCGCGCTCGAGCCCGACGCGCTGGCGCGGGCGAGGTCGACGCTGGCGGAGCTGAAGGCCCGCTTCGGCTACGACGACGACAGCGTGCGCGACGCCGTGAGCGCGCTCTTGAAGGAGCGCTTCACGGCGGCGCACTGACCCGCTGGAATCTACTTGGTGCCGAAGAGGCGGTCGCCCGCGTCGCCGAGGCCGGGGAGGATGTACCCGCTCTCGTTGAGGCAGCGGTCGATGGAGGCGGTGTAGATCGGCACGTCGGGGTGCTGCGCCTGGAAGACCGCGATGCCCTCCGGGGCCGCGAGCAGGCAGACGTACTTGATCGAGCGGGGCCCCGTCTTCACGAGCCGGTCGATGGCGGCGACGGCGCTGTTGCCGGTGGCGAGCATCGGGTCGACCACGATGACGTCGCGGTCGGCCATGTCCGACGGGACCTTGAAGAAGTACTCGATCGCCTGGAGGGTCTTGTGGTCCCGGTAGAGGCCGATGTGCCCCACGCGCGCAGAGGGCAGGATCTTCAGCATCCCGTCGAGGATGCCGTTTCCCGCGCGCAGGATGGAGACGATCACGACCTTCTTGCCGTCGAGCACCGGCGCGTCGACGAACTCGAGCGGCGTCTCGATGCGCTGCTTCGTGAGCGCGAGGTCGCGGGTGGCCTCGTACGCGAGCAGCATCGAGATCTCCTCGAGGAGCGCGCGAAACTCGCTCGTGGGGGTCTCTCGCCGGCGCATGAGCGAGAGCTTGTGCTGCACCAGTGGGTGATCGATGACGTGAACCTTGGTCGGCATAGGGGCTGCTGTGTCCTTCGCGACAACCTTAGGGCGCGGGGCCCGGCGGGGTCGAGAAGCTGACAGCTCCTGCGGCGGCCGATCAGAAGTTGTTGCAGGCGTTGGTGCTGGTGGTGATGGAGTTGATCGGGAGCACGGCGCAGCCGCCGGCGCTGTCTGCGGTGATCTGGGCCACGCGCCAGAAGCTGTTGTTGGTGCAGTTGCCCGTCGAGGTGCCTGCCATCGCGACGCTGGTGAAGGTGCTCACCGGGACGGTGCCCGGGCCGCAGTACACCTTGATGCTGGCGATGCGTCCGGCGCCGTTGGCGTAGTGGTGCACCCCGATGGTGTAGTTCGCGCCGATGGTGGGCACGTCGATGCGGATGTTCTCCGGGCCGTTGCGGGTCACGTTGTCGACGTCGAGCACGGCCCCCCAGGCGGTGCTCATCCGGGCGTAGTGGCAGTCGTCCGGGGTCGAGTTGTACCAGCGGGTCATGTTGCCGTTGTGGAGGTGCAGGTCGAGGTCGCCGGCGCCGTCCCAGGTGAGCTCGACGCGGATGCCGTGGCCCTGGGCCGTCACCCCGAACTCGCAGGAGAGGGGGGTGTTGAGGCCGTCGCGCGCGGTGATGCGGACGCGGTAGTCGCCGACGATGATGGGGCGAAACGACTCGTTGATCGAGGTCGCGGGCGAGGGGCTCCAGGTCGCGGAGGAGGCGCCGCCGGAGGGGCCGGAGACGACGGCCCACGTGATGTTGGAGACGGTGCCGAGCGTACGGGCCGCGAGCGCCGCGGAGTTGCCCGCGAGCATGGTCAGGTCGCTCGGGCAGCCGAGGCTCCCGTTGCAGCCCTCGTCCACCAGGCCGTCGCAGTCGTCGTCGATGGTGTTGCAGGTCTCGACCCCGGGGGCGCCCGGGGTGCAGGTCGGCACTGCGCCGCGGAGGCAGCCGGGGACGGTGCGGAGGCAGGCGCCGACGCCGCAGCTGATGTCCGCCACCGCGTCGTCGATGATCGCGTTGCAGTTGTTGTCGAGCCCGTCGCAGACCTCCGACACGGTGCAGGCCGCGCAGGTGCCGCTGCCGTCGCAGATGCCGCTGATCGGGGGCGACCACCGGAACGACGTGCCCGCCGCGACGGTGCCCGCGGTGTCGAAGCCGACCTGGTCGAAGCGGACGTTGTCGGCGCTCTGGATGCCGATGGTGGCGCCCGACCCGGTGGCGCGGGTGTCGCCCACCATCGCGCCGTAGATCACGGAGACGGACTGCGAGGCCTCCTCGAGGACGACCTCGAAGTTGAGCTGGGCGCCCGCGTTGCCGGCGCCGCCGCGGTCCTCGAGGTCGGCGTTGGACCACTGCGCCACGAAGAGGCGGTCGGGGGAGCTGCCGTAGGTGGCGAGGCAGACGCCGTCGCGCATCACCAGGTCGTCCCAGAAGGGCATCACGGCGTCGCCGAAGGTGCTCTGCGGGAGGGCGGTGTTGATCCAGTTGACCGGGGCGCTCGGAAACGCGAGGTAGCCGTTGGCGGAGATCATCACGTCGCTGCGCTGCGTGCCGTAGAAGCGAAACGGAAACGGCAGCAGCACCGTCTCGGCGCCGTCGGCGGAGCCCGCGAGGATGGTCGTGTGGCCGGGGGCGCTGCAGGCGTCGAACCACCCGAAGGCCGAGGCGTCGCGGCGGTAGTTGCCGCTGTTGCTGACGCCGCAGACGGTGCCCGCGGGGCGGTTGGAGGCGGCCACGCACTGCGGGCTGCCGGTGGCGCAGGACACCCGGCCGATGATGCAGGCGTCGGGGAGGGTGCAGGCCGCGCCCTCGTCGCAGGCGTCGCAGGTGCCCGCGTCGGTGCAGTACAGCCCGACGCCGCAGCCGGTGCCCGAGGGGAGCTGGCCCATGTCCACGCACTGCGGGCGGCCGATGGAGTCGCACTGCACCTGGCCGCGGTGGCAGGTGTTGGTCACGAAGCACGAGGCGCCGCTGCGGCACATCGTCGGGGTCTCGCTGGGCACGCAGTTGAACTGCATCTCCACCGAGCCGAGCGTCGGGGGCGAGTCGAAGGCGGCGCCGGGGTCGAGGTAGGCGCGGATCTCGACGAAGCGGGCGCGCTCGAGCCGGGGCTGCACCGCGCGGAGCCAGGCGCCCAGGTCGAGGTTCGTCGGCGCGGAGGTCGAGGTGGAGCCGCGCGGGGCGTCCGGCAAGCGGTAGACGGCCGCGGTGGCGAGGTCCGCGGCGCTGTCGGCGGCGCGCACGTCGAAGTGGATCGCCGAGCCGGTGGGCACCGTCGCGGTGTAGCTGAGCGAGCCCCAGATCGGGATCAGCGTGGGCTCGGCGAGGGTCGCGCAGGTGCCGTCGAACACCCGGCGGAACTCCCCTCGCGGGCATCGGGTGGAGGTGGCCGACGGGGTCCAGCGGAAGCCGCTGCCGGACACGGTGACGCCCGGGGTGTTGTAGGCGACGAGGTCGTAGGAGCTGCCCGCACCCTGCTGCACCCCCACGGTCGCGCTGGCGCCGGTGGAGCGGTCGCCGTCGCCGGTCATCTGGAGGTAGCGCACGTCGACGGTGCTGGTCGCCTCGTCGAGCTGCGCCTCGAAGGTCAGGTGCGTGCCCGGATCGGTCGAGGTGTAGAAGGTGGCGTCGACCCACTCGGCGACGAAGGTGCGGTTCGGGGCGGTGCCGGTGGTGGCGATGCAGACGCCCGTCGCGCGCTGCGAGAGGTCATCCCAGAACGCGAAGATCGAGTTGGGCACCGTGGTGGTCGGGAGCATCGAGTTGACCCACTGCGGGGCCGCGTCGGAGAAGGAGAGGTAGCCGTTGGCGCTCACCCGGACGCTCGTGTACGGCGTGCCGTAGAACGAGAACGTGAAGGGCAGCGCCACCTGGGTGACGCCCTCGTCCGAGCTGACGAGGATGCGCTGGCTGCCCGGCGCGGCGCAGGCGTCGACCCACAGGGCCGGCGAGATCGAGCGGAGGTAGGGGCCGCCGGGAGCGCTCTCACAGCTCGGGGTGATGCCACCCGCGGGCGAGCCGACGGGGCAGAAGATCGCCGCGGGCTGGGTGCCGAACTCCACGCCGGTGCTGTTGAGCGGCAGGGTGTCCCCGGGGGTGGGGCAGTCGACGATGTGGCGGCAGGTCGGGTCGCAGAGCCCCTCGCACTGGGTGATGCCGCCGAACAGGAGCGGGGCCACGCGGTAGCCGAGGCACTCGGACCAGCGGCCGCCTTCGCACACGCGCTGCCCGACCGCGCAGGCGCCCGACTGGCTCACGCCGCAGGCGACCGGCGCCGCGTCGGGGGCGCACTCACAGCCCTGCTCCGGACGAATGCAGCGGGTGCACTCGTCGGTGATGGTGGCGTTGGACTCGTCGCAGTCGGGACCCGCGGAGCAGCCCTGGCCGTGGAGGTCGCCGTCGAGGTCCTGGCAGGGGTTCTGCGGCATCGGGGCGGCGAACTCGGTGCGAGGGGTGATCGGCTGGGCCTCGGAGCGGCGCGCCTGCGTGGTGGCCTGGACCGGGGCGGCGCTCGGCACGCTCTCGGAGGACTCGACCGCGCAGGAGGCCGCGCCAAGGGCGATGAGGATCAAGCCCGGCGAGGCGAAGCGAGCGGAAAGGGGTCGATCCATAGGGCGAAACCTCCAGACAACGAGACAAGGCGAGGCAACGGGAGACCGTCTACCGACATCGATGTCGGTAAAGGTGCTGTCTGTGTGTGCTCCGCCCCGCGACGCTGCGTCGGAGACGACTACCCGGTCGGCGTGGCGTAGGTCTTCGGCGCGATAGGGGAGATCACGTTGTCCACCCTAGAACCCTCTTTTCGAGGGGTCTAGCGTCGAGACCCACGAAGTGCCTTGTGGAAAGCATTTTCGTGAGGGCTTTGGTTGCATCGTCCCACCTTCCCTACCTCCTCCGCAGCGCCCTCCCTCGGTGGTACGCGGGTCGACAGAGCGGACCAGGTGCACCCGGACGAAAGCCCCTGGGAGGAGACACCATCGCCTTGAATTTACGGTCCTTCGTCGCTGCGACCGCGGCTCGCCATCGCCCACCGCACGCTCACCGCCGATACGAAAAGTGAAAGTCGGTGGATATGGTTCCAGGCTTTTGTTGATTGAAGATTATCCCTACTCGAAGGATGGTCTTCAGGGAGCTCCAAGGTCGATGAAGTGCCTCGGGCGCACGTCGACGACGTGGGCCACTCGTCATCAACGAATGTCTCGAGGAGATGTGGAGCGAGGAGGAGGAGGGAGAGACTCGAGATCAGCGGATCGCGGCGGGGGTGCAGCTCGGCGCGCCGTCGTAGGTGCCGTCGGAGCAGAGCAGCAGCGCGCGGGGAGACATCGGCGCGGTGGCGCGACCGACCGCGACCGCGGTGACGACGGAGCGATCGGCCGGGGTGAGCGTGACGGTGCCGCGCAGCGGGCCGGTGCAGGCGCGGGCCGCGTGAGCGCGAATCTGCAGCGTGAGCGCAGCGCCCGCAGGGACGGGCAGGTAGTGGCCCGACGGGCCGCTCGCGAAGGCGCCGTAGGCGACGTTCTCGACGACCGCGGCCGCGGGCGCGGCGGGGCGAGCGGGCTGACCCGCCGCGGCGGCGCGAGCGGGCGTGGCGGGGCGGCAGAGGTCGACGGCGCCGAGGCCGACGATGGCGTGGAAGAAGCGGACGTGCGCGGTGCCCTCGTCGGGCGCGGCGGTGGAGTCGGCGTCGGCCGCGAGGGCGAGGGCGTGCGGCGCGGCTCCGCCGACGAGGCCGTGCGCGATGACGGTGTAGCGATGGTCGGCCTCGAGCGCGGGGGTGCGCCCGGTGAGCGCGGGGGCCACGGTGACCGCGGCGCCGGCCGGGCGGACGTGGATCGCGTGCTCGCCGGCGGGCGCCTCGACCGCGCCGACGATGGAGCGGTAGGCGACGGCGGTGGCGATCGGCGTCGGGAGCTCGTCGACGTAGAGGTCGACCGAGGCCGCGGCGCGGTCGGGCGAGGCGTGGATCACGCGCACGGACGCCATGCGGGGCGCCGCGGGCGCGTCGACAGGAGCGGGGTACGTGGGCCGCGCGACGGGGGCCGGGGAGCCCGGGTCTTCCTCCGGCATGCCGGGCCTCGCCCCGCCGTTGAGCTGCGCCGCGGTGTAGGCGACCGGGGGATGGAATCCGCTGGATCCGCCGCACGCGCCGAGGACGAGCGAGAGGGCCAGCAGGCTGCGGTGATCGGAGGGGCGTGAGCGCGTCATGATCGCGGGACGATACACCAGAGCGATTGCGCGGTGGCGGTCGTCTCCGCGCCTTGAATTCAGCGGGAAGAGCGGCGCAGCTCGAGCGCCTCCCAGCGCGCCATGAGCGCCTCCACCTGGCGCCGTGCAGCGTCCGAGGCGGCCATCGTCTCGCTCACCACGTCGCGGCTGCTGGACGCGTAGAAGCCGGGGCTCGCGAGCAGCGCGTCGAGGCGAGCCACCTCGGCCTCCGCGGCGTCGATCTTCGTCGGCAGGGCCTCCAGCTCCTTCACCTCCGGGGGCGTGAGGGCCTTCACGACCTTGATGTCCGGCGAGGTCGTGCGGCGCATGTCGGCGTTGCGCGCCGGGCCTCGCGCGGCGGCCTTGCGGGCCTCGCGGCGCTGGTCGCGGGCCTCGCGGTGGGCGTCCCAGTCGCCGCGGTCGTGGACCACCTCGCCGTCGCCCTCGAAGGACAGGATCGAGGTCGCCACCTGGTCGAGGAAATACCGGTCGTGGCTCACCACGATCGCGGTGCCCGGCCAGTCCAGGAGGAACTCCTCCAGCACCGCCAGCGTCGACAGGTCGAGGTCGTTGGTGGGCTCGTCCATCAGGATCAGGTTGGCCTCTCCGCGCAGCAGCAGCGCCAGCGCGAGGCGCGCCCGCTCGCCGCCGGAGAGCATCGCGGCCTTCTGTCGCTGCCTCGCTCCGTCGAAGCCGAAGCGGTCGAGCCAGGCGTGGGGCTCGATCCACTTGTCGCCCACGCGCACCCGGTCGCCCTCGCCGGTGAAGTGGTCGAGCACCGAGAGGTTGAGGTCGACCGAGCCGCGGGTCTGGTCGAAGTACGCGACCTTGGTGTTGAGCCCGACCACGACCTCGCCCTTCGTCGGCGTGAGCTCTCCCAGGATCAGCTTCAACAGCGAGGTCTTGCCTGCGCCGTTGGGACCCACCACGCCGATGCGCTCTCCCGGCGTCAGGATCAGGTCGAGGTCGCGGAACATCTCCCGCCCTCCCAGCGAGAGGCTCACCCCGCGGAACTCCAGGATGCGCTTGCCCCCCTTCGCGACGGCGCCCTCCAGGTTGACCTTCACCACGTCGCGCCGCCCGCTCACGATGGTCTCCGAGAGCTCCTGCGCGCGCTGGATGCGGGCCTGCTGCTTGGTGGTGCGCGCGGCCGGGCCCCGGGAGAGCCACTCCTGCTCGCGGCGCATCGTGTTGACCAGCCGGGCCTCGACGCGGGCCTCCTGGGCGAGGCGCTCGGCGCGCAGCGCGAGGTAGTCGCGGTACCGGCCGGGGTACGAGCGCACGCCCCCGAGGTCGAGCTCCACGATGCGGGTGACCGCCCGGTCGAGGAGGTAGCGGTCGTGCGTGATGATGATCATCGCGCCGCGAAACTCCCGCATGATCCAGTCTTCGAGCCAGGCCACGGTGTCGGCGTCGAGGTGGTTGGTGGGCTCGTCGAGGATGGCGATGTCCGGCGCGGCCACCAGCAGTCGCGCCAACGCCACGCGCCGTCGCTCGCCGCCGGAGAGGGTGGCCACGAGGTCGCCGGGGCGGGTGAGCCCGAGGCGGTCGAGGAAGGACTGGATGCGGTGCCGAGGGTCCCACCCCCCGAGGGTCTCGATGAGGGTGGCCAGCTCGGACTGCTCGTGGAGCAGGGCGTCGCGGTCCGAGGGAGCCTGCTCGATGAGCTGCGCGATGGCCTCGAAGCGGAGCGTCGCGTCGCGCCAGTGCGCCAGGCCCGACTCGGCGGCCTGGAACACCGTCATCTCCGGGTCGAGCTCGGGCTCCTGGGAGAGCAGCATGGTGCGAAGCCCGCGCCGCTGCGACACGGTGCCGCCGTCCGGGGCTTCGATGCCTGCGAGGATGCGGGCCAGGGTGCTCTTGCCCGAGCCGTTGGCGCCGATGAGCCCGACGCGCTCGCCGAGGTCGACGGTGAGGGAGACGTCCTTCAGGATCTGCGAGGACCCGAGGCTTCGGGAGACGTGGTCAGCGGTCAGTGCGGTCACGGAATCAGTGTAGACCGTCCCGCATGCCTCCGGCGCCCGAACGTCACCGCCGGATAGTTGCCCGGGCGCCGCCCAGGGTGCCCAATAGGCGGTCACGGATGCGTCGTATCGCGCTCGGCTCAGCGGCCACCGCGCTGGCAGCGTCGATAGCCTCGGCGCAGCCCGCAGTGCGTCCGCACGCCCCGGCCGAGCCCTCGGTGCTCGCGGAGTCCATGGCCCTCGGCGTCACGGACATGCTGGGCGCGAGGCTCACCCGCTTCGGCGACATGACCACCGAGGACTTCTTCCTCGAGCGCTCGGCCCCCGCCGCGCCGCAGGACCACGCGAGCTCGCCCAGGGCCGACGACGCGCTCCCTTCCCCGTGGACCTCGTGCTCCATGGACGGGCCCGTGCGCCTGGTCGACCTCAACACCGGAACGATGATCCCGCTGCAGGTGGCGCTCGCGAGCCGCGGCGCGCGCTCGGTGGCGCTCGTCACCCTCGGCCGACCGCTCCGTGGCCGGCAGGGCTTCTCCTTCCCGGCGTCGCGCTGGGTCGAGTGGGAGGGCGAGGTCCCGACGGTGTCCGACGCGCCGGGCTTCGCGCCGGACGCCTCTCTGGTGCTGCGCGAGCACGACGCCGCGGTGCTCTCCTACGAGCGCAGCGAGCACGGCGCGAGCGGCCCCGCCGACCGTCCCATCGTGCTGACCCGGGTGGGCCCCAACGGCCGGGTGCTCTTCCCTCCGCGCGCCATCGAGGGCACCCGCTCGATGGAGATCGACGCCGTCCCGGTGAGCTGGTCGGGCGGCACCGCGGTGGTCTTCGGCGAGTCCGTCGCCACCGCGCCGGGGCTCGCGCCCGCGCGGCGGGAGAGCGTGTGGTTCCTCGACGGGAGCGGACGGCCGGTGCGCGCGCCGCTGGAGCTGACCCACGAGGCGCGCGACGAGGGGCGAGGAGAGCCGACCGCGAGCCTGGCCGCCGGCGCCGAGGGCCTGGTCGCCGCGTGGACCGTCGCCGACGGAGACGCCGCGGGGGTATGGACGCGCGGAGGCATCACGCTGACGACGCCGCAGAATACTCCGACCGGTATTCGCGGGGCGGCCGCGCGCGCCGCCTCCAGCAGCGTTCGCGTGCTGGCCGGGACGGGCTACTGGGGACCGGCGGTCTCGCCGTGGGGGATCAGCGCTCGTCGCTCGGCGTCAGCGCGCGGCGCGCAGGGAGGCAGCGTCGAGGTGCTCGTGCTCCCCGCGGCGGGACCTCGCGGGAGTCACAGCATCGGCGCCCTCTGGGATCCGCTCGTTGCGTGGACTCCCCGCGGCGCGCTGGTGCTCGCCGAGCGCGCGACGCCTGGCGACGACCCCCGGGGAATGGTCTCGCTGGGCGGCGCAACGCCGCGCGGTCCAACGCGGTGGTTCGCTGATCTGGGAGCCCCTGTCGACGACCCGACGAGCGTGGTCGACCTCGCCATCACCCCCACCGAGCGGGGCGCTGTCGTCGCGTGGATCGCCTCGGACCCTGGCGCCGACGCGGTGCGCCGCCGTCTGGCCATGGCGCGCATCGGGTGCCGCGTCGAGCCCGCCGCCCCGTCGCAGGAGCCGTCGGGCCGGGCGGGTCAGGGCATCGGCGCGCAGGCGCCGTAGGTCATCGGGGTGTCGGTGAATCGGAGCGTGCAGGCCTGCATGGCCGGACACTGGGCGCCCGCGTCGCTGCCTGCCAGGGTGGGGTCGCACACGCGTCGGCAGACCCGGTTGGGAGCGGTCGCCACGCACGCCACACCGCCCATGGCCGGATCGCGCGGCACGCACACGAGCCCGGGCTGACAGCGGGTGTTGGTGCAGCACGCGGTGCCGTCGCCGCCCGGCGTCGCGCCGGCCTCCTGGGGGAAGCAGTTGGTGGTCCCGTCGATGGCGATGATGTCGCAGCGAGGGCGTGCGGCGGGGCAGCGGTTGTTGCTCGTGGCGTACACGTCGCAGCTCGAGATCTCCATGCAGGTGCGGACGTCGCTGCCGGTCACCGCGCCGGCGCACACGGCGCCGGGCCTGCCGCCGCGGGCCTCGTCGCGGCAGGATGCGTTGTCGTTCTGACAGCAGAGCTTCACGCAGGTGCCTGGGGTGCCGAGGCAGGCGAAGCCCTCGCGACAGCCGTTGGCGCTGGTGCACGCCTCGCCCCACCCGCGGCTGCCCGCCGGGGCGCAGGTCGCGCCCACGCCGCCGTCGGCGCTCCGCCCCGCGTAGCAACCTTCTCCCGGAGCGCAGTTCGCGTTGGTGACCACGTTGCACGCGCCCAGGGTGCCGCCGCAGGTCGATCCGCTGCCGGTGTCAGGGGCGCCGCGGTCGGTGATGCTTCCGCGGTCGGTCGTGCCGCCGACGTCGGTCACGCCCAGGTCGGCGAAGCCGGAGTCCACGTCAGGGGTCGGCGTGCTCGAGGAGCAGCCGAAGGCCAGCGAGCCCGCCGAGACGAGCAACAAGACCGATCGGAGCAATCGCATGCGAGCATCGTAGCCCCCACGGGCCACGGCTGCGAAGGACCAAGACGTCAGTGCGCACCCTGGAGCTGATCGAGGCGCGCTCGCGCCGCGGGCTCCGAGGGGTTGATCCGGAGGATCTGCTGGAGCGTGGTGATGGCGCCCGGACGGTCGCCGGTGGCGACCTGGAGGTCGGCGAGGCGATGGAGGTAGCGGGTGTTGCGCCGATCGAGACGGGTGGCCGAGCGGTACTGAGCGAGCGCTCCCTGCGAGTCGCCGAGGCGGTCGAGCACGTAGCCGAGCTGCGCGTGCGCCGCGGCGTCGTTGGGGCGCGAGCGCAGGTGGTCGGTGAGCAGCCGACGCGCGGTGGGCCAGTCCTGCCGACGGATCGCCTCGGTGAGCGGGGTCGTGGCGACGCCTGCGTCGGCGCTCGCCGCGGGGCGCGGGGTGGGCCGGACGTTGACGGGCCGCGGAGTGGTACGCACCACCGGCGTCGGGCGCGGAGTCGGAGTCGGAGTCGGAGTCGGAGTCGGAGCGACGGTGCCTGCATCGACGACCGCGGCCGCCGGTGCGACCACCGCGACCACCGAACCGGCGTCCGGCGCGGCGACGATGGCCGGCACATCCGGGGTGACCATCGAGGGCACGTCCGTCTCCAGAGCCGCGGGAACATCGACCTCGGCGAGCAGCGCGCTCGCATCGGGGAGCACGGGTTGAGGCTCGGGCATGGTCGGCTGGACGACCGGCTGCGCTGGGGGCACCGCGGGATTGGAGAGCGCCGGGGGCGTCGGGGAAGGGGTGCGCGCACGGCGGGCCCGCGCTGCGAGGTAGCCACCGCCGCCCGCGATGGCGACGAGCCCGAGGAGACCGAGCAGAAGGCTGGCTCCGCGCGACTTCGGCGCCTGGGTGGCCGGGGGCTGCATCGAGATCGGGCCGGGAGCTCCCATGCCCGGACCGTAGGGCGACCACTGCGGCTGCCCCTGCATGGGCTGCCCCTGCATGGGCTGCCCCTGCATGGGCTGTCCCTGCATGGGCATGGGTTGCCCCTGCATGGGCATGGGTTGCCCCTGCATGGGCATGGGCTGCCCCTGCATGGGCTGTCCATAGTTCATGAACGCCGCGGGTGGAGGCCCGTCCATCGCGACGGTGTGACTCACTGGGGGCTCGAACTGCGGGCCCGGCGGCTGCTGCAGCTCGGGCTGCGGATATGACCCCGGCGCCATCGGCATCGGCGCCGCCGGGGCCTCTCCGTAGGGCGGCGGCGACATCCTCGGGGCGCTCGCTGGATCCACACCGGGCCCCGGACCATAGGCCTGGAAGGGAGCCATCTCGGGCGCGGCCTGCGGGCTCGCGGCGACCGGAGTCGGCGATGGCGACGGTGAGAGGGGAGGGATCGCGCTCCCACCGGACACCCGCGCGTTGGCGGGAATGCCGAAGACCCGCGACGCTTCGTTCTGGTTGGTGTCGACGACGTCGTCGAAGTCGAGGGCCTCCGCGGGGATCGAGACGGGCGACGAGCCATCGGCCTCGGTCGGTGCGGCCCCCGGAGACCCTTCGGGCGCGTGGCCCATCATGGTCTGCTTGAACGACTGCGCGGGCGCCGGGGTCGGAGCCCTGAACACCGGCGCGGGGGTCGGCTCACGAAACACCGGCTGGGGCGCCGGGGTCGGCACACGAAACGCCGGCTGGGGCGCCGGGGTCGGCTCACGGAAGGTCGGCACCGGCGCGGGGGTCGGCTCACGAAACGGCTGCGCGGGCTGCTCGTAGACGAGTCCGGCGGGGCTGATGAGCCCCTCGACCGAGTCGGTCATCAAGGTGCGCTCGCCCATCTCGACGTCCCCCTCCGGGGGAGGCGGAATCGACGGGACCATCGGCTCCAGCTGCCGCTCGACGATCTGGGCGCTCATCGGGCGCTCGCGCGGATCGCGGGCGAGCAGCGTCGAGACCAGCCGGGTGAGGGCGGGCGGCACCGAGGGGTCGAGAGGCTCGGGGTCGGCCTCGCACTGCAGCTGCATCATCCGGCGCGGGTCGAGCGCCATGTACGGCGGCATGCCGGAGAGGGCCTCGTAGAGCACGGCCCCGAGGCTGTAGAGGTCGGAGCGGAAGCTCATCAGCCGCCCTAGGATGGCCTCCGGCGCGGCGTATCCGGGGCAGCCCACGAGCGCCCGCCCGTCGGGGGAGACGAAGGTGCGACCGAGGCCGGCGTCGATCAGATACACGCCGCCGTCCTGGCCGAGCAGCACGTGCCCGGGGCGGAGGTCGCGGTGCAGCAGGCCGTGCCGGTGGAGCTCGCCGAGGCCCGAGGCGAGGTGAAGCCCGAGCGTGGCGGCCTCGACCGGGGAGAGCCGCCCTCGGGAGGCGATGCGCTCGGCGAGCGTCTCTCCGACCACGAAGGGGCGGACGATCCAGGTGAGGTCGTTCTCCTCGCCCAGGTCGAGGACGGGCACCAGCACGGGGTGACGAACCTGCACGAGCTTCTGGAGTTCGCGCCGCACTCGCTGCCGGTCGGCGGGCGAGGCCGTCGGGTCGGGGCGCATCACCTTCACCAGCACGGTGCGCCCGTGCTGGGGGTCGACGCCCTCGAAGAGCGCCGCGGTGGGGCTCTGGAAGCGAATGAAGCTCACCCGGTACTGCGTGCGCAGCGTGTCAGGGATCGGGATTTCCGCCGGGTCGCCGGTCATGATCGGGGGACCTTATCGCGGTTCGGCGCTTGGGGCGCGAACGTAACGCAGCCCGCGGGCTTGCGGATCGAGACCGACGGCGACTAAGGGTCTCGCGGCGATGAGCGAACCCAATTTCCCGCTGGTGATCGTTGAGACCGACCCCGCCGAGGCCGACGCCCTGCTCGGCCGGTTGAGCATGTCCGGCGCCGAGTGCGTCGAGACCCGGGACGCCACGACCCTCACCAAGGGGGGGCCCCGGGGGGTCACCCTGGTGGCGAGCTTCAGCGACGAGGCGCTCGCCCGCGAGGCCCTGGCCGACCTCGGGCCTTCGGTGGAGGCGAGGCTCGAGTTCGTCGTCGGCGACGCCTGGCGCGACGGCTGGAAGGAGCACTGGAAGCCCACCCGCATCACCTCCAGCGTCGTGGTCGTCCCGTCGTGGACCGAGTACGAGCCGCTCCCGGGCGACCTGCTGCTGCGCTTCGACCCCGGGCGCGCCTTCGGCACCGGGCAGCACCCCTCGACCACCCTCGCCGCGCAGATGGTCGAGCGGCAGACGCTCTCCGGCCGCCACCAGCTCCTGCTCGACCTCGGCTGCGGCTCCGGCATCCTGGCCTTCGTCGCCCTGCTCCATGGGCTTCCCCGGGCGATCGCGTGCGACATCGATCAGGAGTCCGTCGAGAGCGCGGTGGAGAACGCCGCGATGCTCGGGTTCGCCGAGCGCATCGACCTTCGCGTGGGAGGCTTCGACGCGGTGCCGGAGACCTCGTCGCTGGTGGCCGCCAACATCGAGGCCGGGGTGCTCGTCCCCAACGCCGGCGTCGTGGCCTCGAAGGTCGCGCCCGGGGGCGTGCTGATCCTCTCGGGCATCCTCGCCACGCAGCGCGCGATGCTCACCGACGCGTACGTCGCGCAGGGCATGACGCTCGCCGACGTGGCGGGCGAGGGCGACTGGATCGCGATGGAGTTCCATCGGCCGTGAGCGAGCGGGTGCGGGTCGAGCCGTCGGCCCTCGCGGGCTCGGCGACCGCGCTCTCGGTGGACGGCGACCGGGGCCACCACCTCGTGAGGGTCACGCGGGTGAGGGTCGGCGACCGGGTCGTCGCCTTCGACGGAGCCGGCCGCGAGCGTCCCGCGGAGGTCTCGCGCGTCGGGCGCGGCGAGGTGCTCCTCTCGTGGACGGGCCCCGCGGCGAACGGCGTGGGCGCCGACCGCGCGCGGGTGCGCTGGATCCAGGGGCTTCCGAAGGGCGACAAGATGGACCTCATCGTGCGCCAGGCGACGGAGCTGGGCGTCGCGTCGATCGCGCCGGTGTTCACGGCGAGGTCGATCCCTCGCGAGCAGCCCGAGCGCTGGGCGCCGCGGCTACAGCGCTGGGAGCGCATCGCCGAGGAGGCCAGCCGCCAGTGCGGGAGGGCCGACGTCCCGGCGATCGAGGCGCCGCAGTCTCTCGCAGCGCTCTGCGCCGCCCCGGCGGGCCACGTGGTGCGGCTGACGGCCTGGGAGGGAGCGACCGCGTCGCTGCGCGCGGCCATCGAGGCGAGCGCGGAGGGGCTGCCCTTCGAGGTGCTGGCCGGGCCGGAGGGCGGCTTCGAGGCGGCCGAGGTGGAGGTGGCCGCGGCGGCGGGCTTCGCGCCGGTCTCGCTCGGGCCGAGGATCCTCCGGGCGGAGACCACCGCCGCGGCCTTTCTCTCGGCGCTCTCGGTGCTCCGTGGCGATCTCGGCGGCTCCCGAGCGATGATGCGTTGACAGAGTTCTCGCCCATACGCGATCGTCCAAAGACCCCGCGTCCCTGAGGGGCGAACGCGAGCATCCGACGATGTCCCTCCTCTCTGCGATTCTCACCCAGGATCAGGTCGTTTCGCCTCGAAAGATCGACGCCGCGATCCAGCGTCAGGTCATATCCGGAGGAGACTTCGAGACCAACCTCCTCGAGGTCGACGCGCTCGGTGAGGACACCCTCTCCGGCTACTGCGCCGCCCTGCTGGGCCTGCCGCCTGCCTCCCGCGAGGCGGTTCTCTCGGCCGAAGCCTTCGCCGTCGCCCGCCTGCCTCGCGAGCTCGCTGCGCGCCACCAGGTGGTGCCCCTCTCGGTCATCGACGGCCGGCTCGTGGTCATCGCCGCGGAAAACCTCGACCCGAGCGCCCGGCGCGCGCTGGAGGCCGCCGCCACGATGCCGATCGAGGTGCGCGCGGTGACATCGTTCCGCCTCGCGTGGGCGCTCTGGCGCTACTACCAGCAGCCCTTGTCGCCGCGCTTCCTGCGGCTGGCCGATCGACTGAGCGTCCTCGCGCCGGGTCCGTCTCCGGCCGTCACGCTGCCGAGCGCGCGGCCCTCGGCCCCGGCCTCGGCCCCGTCCGCCGCGCCGCCGTCGAAGGCCGTCAACTCCGCCTTCGCTGCCCTCGCCGCGCTGCTCGACGACGAGGATGAGGACGAGGACGAAGACGAAACGCAGCCCGAGTCCCCGGAGGAGCCGCCGCCTCACGTCACCGCGACGCGCGCCGCCATCCTGCCGCAGACGCCCAACCCTACGCCCGTCGTGGACACGCCCGCCGTGGCGACGCCGGCGGCCGTTCGGTCTGATCCCTACGCGCAGATTCCCCCAGGCACGCGCCCCTCGACTCCCCCGCCGATGTTCGTCGAGGACCAGCATCAGCGGAGCACGGTCCCGGTCTCGGTGCCTCGCCCTTCGCCGCCGCCGGCGACTCGCCCGCTGCCGGAGGCGGGGGACTCGGTTCCGTCTGCCGCGCGGCGCAAGGGCTCCGTGCTCCCCTCGCTCGACCACCTCACCGAGGCCCAGCGCCACCTCGCCGCCGCGAAGGACCGCGAGGAGGTCATCGACGCCCTGCTCACGCACGTGCTGGAGGGCTGGAGGTACGCGGCGCTGTGCGTCGTCCAGGGCGACTCGCTGGAGGGCCTCTCGGGCCGGGGCGATGGGGTCGATGGCGCGGCGCTCCGCGGCGTGGCGGTGCCCTTGAAGTCATTGCCCGCGGTGGCCGGCGTGAAGACCAGCGGCGAGGCGGCCATCGTGAAGCTGCTCGGCACGCCCGAGGCGGAGCTCGCGCTGCGGCTCGGCCGTGAGACCGCCATCGAGGCGGCGGTGGTGCCCCTCACGCTACGGGGCCGGGTGACGCTCCTGCTCTGGGCCGACCTCGGGGGCGACTCGGTCACCCCGTTGCAACTGCGCGCCCTCGGGCTCTTCGCGGAGGACTGCGCCTCGGCCTTCGCGCGGCTGATCGTGGAGCGCAAGCGATCGAGCGTTCCGGTGTCCACCGTGGTTCCGCGCGAGCCCACGCTGCCGCCGATGTCCCGGCCGCCGCGCACGCCAGGGCCCGACCGGGAGGCGAGGGCGGCGGCGCTTCGCTCGGCGGTGCTCGCGGGCGTCGCTCGCCGCAGGCCGTCGCTCGCGGGCGTGGCGCGCGGCGAGTCGAAGCCGAAGACCAAGTCCTCGCAGCGCGGCGACACGGAGGTCGATCGACTCGTCGAGGAGGTCGCCCGCAGCGGCACCCTCCCGGAGCGCACCGCGGCGACGCTGCTGGGCATGGGCGATCGGGCCCTCGCGGCGCTCTTCCGCTACTTTCCAGGTCCGAACACGCTCAACCGCACGGCCCCGCTCACGAAGATGCCCGCGGTCGAGGAGAGCGGCCCGCTGCTCCGGCTGGCGCTGATGTTCCGTCAGGCGGCGGTGCCGGCGCTGCTCGAGGCGCTCGACAGCGAAGACCCCGATCGGCGCTTCTGCGCGCTGCTCTGCCTGCACGAGGTCGCGCACCCCTCGGCGCTCCCCCGGCTCACCACGCTGGTGCTCGGCGACGACGAGACGCTCCACCCGGCGGCGATGGAGGTGCTGCGCGCGCACCGGCGCTTCCCGGAGTTCGCCTCGGTCGGGGCCACGCTGCGCACCGCTCTCCGCGAGCCGCGAGACTCGGCCCTGGTGCGTCGGCGCGCGGCGGCGGCCCTCGGCGAGCTGCGCGACGTCGACGCGGTGCCGCTGCTCATCGCGGCGCTCTCCGACCGCGACGGCCCGCTGGCCCTGGCGGCGCAGCGCGCCCTGGTGCTGATCACCCGGCAGGACTTCGGCACCACCGCGCAGCACTGGATCGACTGGTGGTCCGGGGCCTCGTCGCGGCACCGGGTGGAGTGGCTCATCGACGCGCTGCTGCACGTCGACGGCACCCTCCGGCACGAGGCCAGCGAGGAGCTGAAGAAGCTCACGGGGCAGTTCTTCGGCTACTACTACAACCTCCCGCGGCGAGAGCGGGAGCGGGCGCACCAGCGGTACATCGAGTGGTGGGACCGCGAGGGCGCCGAGCGGTTCGCGGGTCGAAGCGTCTCCGAAGGGCGGTGAGTCGTGACACTGGTGGTGCATCCGAGGGCGGTGGTGACCGGCGCGGGCAGCGGGCTCGGTCGGGCGTTCTGTATCGAGCTGTCGCGCCGAGGGGCGCGGGTGGTCGGCGCCGACGTGCGGGAGGAGGGGCTCAAGGAGACCGCGGCGCTGATGCCGGGCGCGCCGATGGAGACCTTCGTCTGCGACGTCTCGAAGCGTGAGTCCGTCGACGCGCTCGAGCGCTTCGCCCAGGAGAAGATGGGCGGCGTCGACCTGCTCATCAACAACGCGGGCGTCGCCGTCGCCGGGGAGATGGGCACCGTCAGCGGCGACGACTGGAGCTGGATCGTCGGCGTGAACCTCATGGGCGTGGCCCACGGCTGCGAGGCGTTCATCCCCGCGATGCGCCGGCAGAAGAGCGGCCACGTCATCAACGTCGCGAGCCTCGCGGGCATCGCTTGCGCGCCCACGATGGCCCCGTACAACGCCACCAAGGCCGCGGTCATCGCCATCTCCGAGACGCTCGCGGGCGAGCTGACGGACACCGGCGTCGGGGTCACCGTGCTCTGCCCTTCGTTCTTCCCGACCAACATCATGGAGGGCTCTCGCGGGGGCGATCCGAAGGGCCGGAAGATGGCCGAGAAGATGATGGCGAAGAGCAGGTGGTCGGCCGAGGACGTCGCGCGCATGACGCTCGACGGCGCCGCCGCGGGTCAGCTCTACGTCCTGCCCCACGCCGAGGGGCGGCTGCTCTGGTGGGTGAAGCGGAGCGCTCCGCAGGCCTTCCACAGCGGCGCCGCGACGATGCTGGCGAAGCTCCAGAAGCGGATGTCCAGCTAGCGCTTGCGGGGGTCGGGGATCACCCCGATGAAGCTCAGCTGGGTGTTGTGCGCCCACGAGCTGAAGCGCCTCCGCGCCTCCTTCGACTCGTCGCTCGCGCTGAACATCGCCCGCTCGACCGCGTCGACGTTGGGCATGTGCAGCAGCTCGTCGTCGCGCACGAGGCCCCGCTCGGTGAAGAGCCGACGCAGCCCGCGCGCCCGCTCCAGCCGGCGGGTGACGGCGTCGCGGTCGCCGCGGTCGAGGCCGTCCCAGGCGGCGCGCACCTCCGCCAGCGTGCGCTGCACCAGCAGCTCGAGCGCGACCCGGCGGCGCGAGACCTCCGGGCCCACGCCGGGGGGCAGCAGCAGCGTCACGCGGGCGCTGTCCTCCAGGTCGTCGAGCTCGGCGATGCTCGCCTTCACGTTGGCGTAGTCATGGCCGTAGCCCGGGGCCGTCGCCTTTGCGGCGGCGGGTCGCACCGCCCGGCCACGCGCCGTCGCGAAGCCCAGCATCGCGTCCGGCGTGCCGTCCTTGAGCGAGACCGAGAGCAGCACCGAGCGCGCGGCGTCCCGGGCGACGCTCCCGATGCGCACGTCGAGCGAGCGGTCGCCGGGCTTGCACGGGTACCGGTGGAGCACCTCCGCGCGGCCGACCCGCGGGGTGAGCTGCACGTCGAGCGAGACGTCCGTGGCCACGAGCGCCCGCGCGCCCTCGACCTCGGCGGTCACGATCTCCGCGAGCGCGCTCTCCTCGCGCAGGTAGTGGAAGCGCCCTTCGCCCGCCTCCGCGAGCGCCACGCAGAGCCCGTCGTCGATGCCGTCGCCGAGGCCGACGATGCTGGTCTCGACGCCGCGCGCGTGGCCCTCCATCACCCTGGCGCGCAGGGCGTCGCGCTGGGTCTCTCCCCGCGAGGGGTAGCCGTCGGTGAGCAGCAGCACCCGGCGCACCGCGTTGGGGAGCACCACCCGCAGCACCGCCTCGCTGGCCTCGCGCCACCCGGCGCCGAGGTTGGTGCCGATGCCGGTGGTGAGGCGGTCGAGGGCTCGCCGGGCGGTCTCCGCGCCCGCGGCGTCGAAGGGCGCCGGCGGGACGGCGACGCGCGCGTCCCGATCGAAGGTGATCACCGCGACGCGGTCTTGCGGGCCGAGCGAGGCGAGCACGTTGCGGGTGGCCTGGAGGGCCAGCGCGAAGCGGCCGCCGCGCATCGAGCTCGAGGCGTCGATGGAGATGGCGAGGCACAGCGGCGCGCGCGCCTCGGTGCCGGGTCCGTAGGCGGGCCCCGCCCAGCGCCCGTTGACGTCGAAGAGCAGGAACGCGTCCCGCTCACCGGCGCCGAGCTCCGGGAGCCGGGCGGCGTGACAGACCAGGCCGAGGGGCATCGCGCGTCGTCGATCCCTTCTCAGCTGCCCGCGATGGTCATCTGCGCCACGCGAATCGTCGGCGACGCCACCCCGCTCTTCAGGTCGAGGTCGTCGCCCACCGCGTCGATGGAGCTGAAGAGCTCGCGGAAGTTCAGGCTGATCGTGACCTCCGAGACCGGGTACGCGAGCGCCCCGTCCTCGATCCAGTAGCCGACGGCGCCGCGGGAGAAGTCGCCGGTCACGGCGTTGAAGCCGAAGCCCATCATGCCGGTGACGAAGAGCCCGCGCTTCGTCGACCGGATGATCTCCGCGTGCGACTGCGTTCCCGGTTGAAGGAAGAAATTCGACACGCCCGCGCCGGACCCGGTGCTGCTCGCGCTGCTCCCGGTGCTCTTCAGCCCGAGCTTGCGCGCGCCATAGGTGTCCAGCAGCCAGGTCTTGAGCACTCCGCCCTCGACCACCACGTTGCGGCGCGCCGGCAGGCCGTCGCCGTCGAAGGGCCGCGAGCCGGGGCCCGCGTGGAGCAGCGGGTCGTCGACCATCGTCACCAGCGGGCTCGCGACGCGCTCCCCCATGTGGTCGAGGAGGAAGCTGCTGCGGCGGTAGATCGCGTCGCCGGTGACGCAGCCCGCGAAGGCCCCGAGCAGCGAGCGCGCCGCGTCGGGGTCGAACACCACCGGCGCCGTGGTGGTGGGGACGCGCTTCGATCCGAGCAGCGCGATGGTGCGCCGGGCGGCCTCGATGCCGATGGCCTCCTCGGACTCCAGCTTCGCGAGCTGACGCCGAGCGGACCAGTAGCTGGCCGTGCGGTTCTTGCCGCCCTCGTCGGAGGCGACCGGGGAGACGGAGAGCGAGGCGTAGCTGCCGTGGTAGCCCCCGCGGAAGCCGCCGCTCGTGGCCATGTAGAAGCCGCCGGAGGTGCGGCCGAAGGAGGCGCCCTCGCTGTTGTTGATGCGCGGGTCGTAGCCGCGGGCGGCCTTCTCCGCGCGCTGGCAGCGGCGCACCGCGTCGTCGGCGTCGACGCCGTCGCAGGCGGGGTCATGCAGCCCGAGGTCGGCCCACGCCTTCGCGAGCTCGTCCGGGTCGGGCAGGCCCGCGAAGGGGTCTTCCTGGGAGAGGTCGCAGAGCTCGAGGGCGTCGCTCACGAGGCGGTCGAGGCCGCCGGCGGTGAGGTCGTTGGTGGAGCTCGTCGCCACGCGCTTGCCCTTGAAGGCCCGCACCGCGAGCGAGCAGGTGCCCGCCTCTTCCACGAGCTCGACCTCGTCGAGGCGCACGCGCACCGAGAGGTCCTGGCCCGCGCGGGCGACCACCTTGGCGTCGGTGGCGCCGCCGTCGAGGAGGCGGCGGAGCACCGTGTCGGCGCGGTCGCGAAGCATGTCGTCCTGGTTGGTTCCCATGTGTCTTCCTCAGCGTCCCTGGACGGCGGTGCCGCCGACGGTCATCGACGAGATCTTGATGGTGGGGCAGCCGACGCCCACCGGGACGCTCTGCCCTTCCTTGCCGCAGGTCCAGATGCCATCGGAGACCTGCAGGTCGGTGCCGAGCATGGTGACCTTGGAGAGCGCGTCGGGGCCGTTGCCGATGAGGTTCACGTCCTTCACCGGCGCGGTGATCTTCCCGTTCTCGATGAGGTAGGCCTCGCTCAGCGAGAACACGAAGTCCCCAGAGGCGATGTCCACCTGGCCGCCGCCGAAGCGCCGCGCGTAGATGCCGTTCTGCACCGAGCGGACGATCTCCTCGGGGTCGTGCGGCCCCGCCAGCAGCAGCGTGTTGGTCATGCGGGGCATCGGCGTGGCGCGGAAGCTCTCGCGGCGCCCGTTGCCCGTCGGCGCGAGGCCGAAGTGCCGCGCCGAGAAGGTGTCGTGCAGGTATCCGCGGAGCTCGCCGTTCTCGATGAGCGTGGTGCTCGTCGGGGTGAAGCCCTCGTCGTCGACGTTGATCGATCCGCGCCCGTGGTCGAGGTCGCCGCGGTCGACGACGGTGCAGAGCGAGGACGCCACCGGGGTGCCGATGCGCCCCGAGTAGTTGCTCACGCCCTTGCGGTTGAAGTCCGCCTCGAGGCCGTGGCCCACCGCCTCGTGCAGCAGGATGCCCGCGTCGCCCGGGCCGAGCACCACCTCCATCTCCCCGGCGGGCGCCTCGCGCGCGTCGAGCATCGCCACCGCGAGGCGCACGGCCTCGCGGGCGTGGTCGTCGACGGACTTGCCGGGCTGGTCGAAGTACTCCATTCCCACGCGCCCGCCGCCGCCAGAGCTCCCGGACTGGCGCTTGCCCTCGTGCTCGACGATGACCCGCACCCCGAAGCGCAGCATCGGCTGCACGTCGCGCACGAAGCGGCCCTCGCTGGTCGCGATGAGCAGCTCGCGCACGGACTCGTTGAGCGAGGCCTCGACCCGGTGCACCCGGGAGTCGGCCGCGCGGGCGGTGCGGTCGGCCTGGAGCAGGAGGTCTCGCTTGCCCGCCCCGGCGACCACGATGGAGGGGACGGAGACGAGGTAGCGCTCGGGGTGCGCGCGGTCGGTCACCTCGGCGACCTCGCGGGCGTCGCCGCGGGCGATCTGCGCGGCGGTGCGGGCGGCGCGAAGGAGGGCCTCCCAGGAGAGGTCTTCGGTGTACGCGTAGCCGGCGGCGAAGCCGCGCTGCACGCGGATGCCGACGCCGACGGAGACGCCCCGGCTCGCGGATTTCACGATGCCCTCCTCGAGGACCATCGAGGCCCCGAGGCCGTACTCGGCGAAGAGGTCGGCGGCGTCGCCGCCCTGGGAGAGCGCGACGGTCAGCAGCTTGCGGGCGCGCTCGTGGTCGATCTCGAAGGGCCCACCGGGCGCGAACGGGGCGCGCGGGAGCGCGGTGTGTTGCAGGGTCATGACGGATGCAGACTCCTTTCGGCGAGGCTCGTAGGTGTCTCGCGGCCAGCGGCCGCGGGAGCGCGAGCATACGACGCCGAAGGGCCGTGCGCTCCGTCTGCGATCGACGGCGCGCGACTCCGGCTCAGGGCGAAGGAGCGCGGCCGAGGCGGAGCGTCGCGATCAGCAGACCGACGGAGATGAGGCCAGGAACGCTGGCGAGGAGGAGGTCCATGAGCTCCCGTTGAGCAGCGGGCGTGCCGGTGGGGCGACAGCCGTGGGCTGCGCTCGCCTGCGGGATCAGGCGTGTGCGCCCGGACCTACGAGCGCGTCGCCGCGTCCACGCGGTCGAGCCAGGCGCGGAGGCTGGGCCGTGCCTCGACCTGCTCTCGCTGCCACGGGGTGAGCGCGCTGCGCAGGCTGTGGAGCTGGGCGAAGAGGCTGATGTCCGCCACGGTGATCTCCGAGCCCAGCCAGAAGCCCTCGCGCGGCGCCCTCGCGTCGAGCTGATCGAGGGTGAGCGAGAAGCGCGCCCAGCAGGCCTCGGGCCCTCGCCGCCAGACGTCCCGCGCCCGCAGCGCCTCGATCACCCTGCGCCGCAGGAACACCGGGATCACCCGGCGGAGCAGCGCGGGCATCGCGGCGAAGTAGGCCTCGCGCACCAGCGGCCAGTTGCGCTCGTCGGCCCAGCGGGAGGCCACGAGGAAGCCGTTGAGCGCCGTGTCGCCGAGCTCCTCCCAGAGCAAGGCCTCGGCCCGGCGCGCCGGCTCCGCCGGGAGCAGCGAGCGCCCGCCCAGGGACTCCAGCCGAGCGAGGATCGCGGTCGAGTCGGCGACCGGCTCGTCGCCCACCAGGAGCACCGGCACCTGCCCGGCGGGGTTGAGGTGCTTGAAGGTCGCGGGCTGCTCGCCGTGGCGCCGTGCGTACGAGAGCCCGGAGGCGCGCAGCGCGCGGTGGGCCTTCAGGCAGAAGGGTGAGTGGCTCTCCAGGCCGGCGACGCCGGTGTCGGCGAGCTCGCAGAGGGTCAGCGCGGGAGTCGAGGAGATGGGGGCGTTCATGGGGTTCTGCTCGGGTGGGGGACGAACACTTGGGGGAGGGAGGCGACTGGAGCCAACAGATAGCTGGTCGATTTGTCAGGTGGGTGTCAGGTTTCGAGCATGCGCCGCACCGAGCGTCTCTTCGCCCTCTCCGAGGCCCTGCGCGCCCGCCGTACGGGCATCACCGCCGAGGCCCTGGCCGAGCGCTTCAACGTGAGTCTGCGCACCATGTACCGCGACCTGGAGAGCCTCCGCGCGGCCTCGCTCCCGGTGCACGCCGAGCGGGGTCGCGGCGGGGGCTACGCGCTCGACCGCTCGTACTCCCTGCCGCCGGTGAACTTCACCGCCCGCGAGGCCTCGCTGCTCGTCACCGCGGGCCGGCTGCTCATCGACCAGCGCTGGATGCCCTTCAGCGACACCCTCGCGACGGCGCTCGACAAGGTCGAGTCGGCCCTGCCGCCGCGGGGGCAGCGAGACCTCGCGGCGCTGCGACGGTCGCTCTCCTTCGTCGGGGTCCCGGCGCGGAGCTGCGAGCCCGAGGTGCGTGAGGTGATCGAGAGCGCGTGGATCGAGCAGCGCCCGCTGCGCATCCGCTACGACGGCGCCCGCGGCGAGGCCGACCGCACGGTGCGCATCCGCAGCGTGGTGATGGAGCGCACCGAGACCCTGCTCAACTGCGACGACCTCGACAAGGGCGAGGCCCGGCAGTTCAAGCTGCACAAGGTCACGGCGGCGAGGCTGGTCGAGGAGGCTTCGAGCGTCAGTTGAGCTCGGTGGGGTCGATCTTCGGCGGCACCGCGACGGGGGGTGGGGCCTCCGGCTCCGCAGCGACCTCGGGGTTGTCGGCGGCCTCGCGCGCGGCGGCGGCGTTGGTGGTGTACTCCGCGGCGCGCTTGGGGACGGGCTCACGCTCGGCAGCGCGCTCCCACTGTCGGGCGGCCTCGCGCCACGCGGTCACCCGGGCGCTCTCGTCTCCCGCGGCGCGCGCCTTCTGCTCTGCGGCCGTCGCCTTCGCGACGTGGGGGTTCTTTCCAAAGCTCATGTGGTCTCCGATGCCTCCAGAAGGTGCGTCATGCCACATCGCCGGAGCGGCCGCTCGGTGACATGACATATCCTGTCCGCGGTGCGAGGCCCCGTCGCAGGGCCAATCCATCCCTTCCAGCGCCGGGGGATCTTGTCTATCCTCCCGATCCTTCCGCCGCGGACAGGCCGCGGCGACGAGCGCAGAGGCGAAGTCGATGCACGAGCAGGACATGGCGATCTTGAAGTCCCTGGTGGCGGTGGCCTGGATCGATGGGCAGTTCGCGACCGAGGAGCGCGAGCACCTCGACGCGCTGATCAACGCGTTCGGCGCGACGGAGGCCGAGGCCGCGGCCGTGCGCGATTTCGCGTCGACGCCGCGCAGCCTCGCGGACATCCCCCTGACCGACCTCTCCGCCGACGACCGTCGCACGCTGCTCAACCACGCGGTGGTGCTCACGCACATCGACGGCGAGCAGACGGGCGTGGAGAAGGCCTTCGTGGGCGACCTCACGCACCTGCTGCGCATCCCCGAGGCCGAGTCGACGCGCATCGTCGAAGCTGCGGAGGCGCGGGTGAAGCGCCTCCTCCAGCAGACCACCTGAACCCTTCCTAGAACCTGATCTGCGGCAGACCCCCGGGAGCGGCCTGGGGAGCGGGCCGCTGTCCGCCGCCCAGCAAGTCCGGCAAGCCACCCGTCATCCGCGCCATGTCCGACGCGATCTGCTGCGCGGCGCGGGCGGCGTTGACCAGCGCCGTCACCTGCGGCGGCGTGAGGGTCAGGGTGACCACGGCGCTGCGGTCATCCTGGGCGATGCGGAGCTGGTCGACGGCCGCGCGCGCGACGCCGAAGCCCGCGTCGATGCGGTCGAAGCGCTCGCCCGCGTCGCGCCCGCCGGTGAGCCCCGCCATCGCGCGCATCGCGCCGAAGCCCTGCTGCGCCTCGCCGATGCCCGAGAGGATCTCGGCCTTGCGCGCGGCCCAGAACGACTGGAGCGCCACGGTAAAGGGCCGGGCTACGGTCGCCGAGGGGAACTCACCCCGCGCCAGCGCCGAGACGCCGTTGCCCACGAGGCTGATGGCGACGCCGCCGGTCTCCATCTGCCTCGCCAGCGTGAGGTCGGCGCTGCCGGGGTTGGCGCGCACCAGGTCGTCCGCGAACTCGTTGACGGTCTGCTGGTTCTGCGTGCGGATGGCCGCCACGTCGACGGCGACGGCGACGGCCTGCTGCGCCCCGAGACGGTCCATCATGCGGGCGATGGGGGAGCTCGAGCCTAGGCCGGGCGCCTCCTGGTAGGCGAAGCGCAGCGCGGTGGGCATGTACCCCTGCTCGGCCACGAGCATGCTGCCATCCATGAAGTGCACCGCCGGGTCGCGCGGCGTCCTGGTCGACCCGCGCAGCACCGGAGTGAGCACCGTGTGGCCGTTGACCGTGGTGGTGGTGGTGGTGCCCTGGGAGAGGCCCATCACGGCGTCGAAGCACTGCCGGGCCTTCGCCGGGGTGACGTCGTGCACACCGGTGGCGACCCACGCCGAGGTCGACCGGCCGGCGAGCAGGTCGCGGTCGGCGCCGACGAACACCGTGCGCAGGTGGTCGACCGGGTCGAAGCTGCAGCGGGTGACGACGTCCTGCATCTGCCGGGAGAGGGCGGTCTCCCGGGCGCTGGCGTCCGGGGCGGGGTGGGTGATGGTGCGGCGCAGGTCGGCGAAGGGAGGGAAGACGCGGAGCTGGTCGAGCTCGATGCGGGCGACGACGAAGCTGTTGGGAGGCATCCGGCTGAGGGCGTTGGCGGAGGTCTTGTTCTTCCGCCACATCCAGAAGGCAGTGCCGCCCACCGCGGCGAGGCTGCCCACGACGACGACGCCCACGACTCCGACCATCACGTTCTTGTTCAAGGCGACCGGTGAGCGCTTTCTGCGGCCAGTCAACCCATCGCGCCGCGGCGCGGACACTAGCAGGTCAGCGCCCGTGCAACACGCCGACCGCGTCGAGGTCGAAACCCGTCGCCGGGGCCATGAGCCCCTGCGTCTCGAGGTCCCGGATGCGGACGAAGCGAGCGCGGGCGAGGCGCACCGTCGCGAGGTCGAAGCCGTCGCCGCCCGCGACGCGAGGGTCGAGGGGACAGAGGCCGTTGGAGGGCGAGGCGTAGACGGGGGTCCAGCCCGCGCAGCCGGTGTGCGGTCGCGCGCCCCTCGGGTCGCAGGGGAAGGTCACCCAGGTGGCGCCGTCGTCGCTGACGGACACCTCGCCGAGCTCCTCCCAGTAGCGCTCCTCGACCCCGGGGACCATGAATGCGTTCTCGAAGACCACGAGGTCGTCGCCGGGGCCGTCGACGATGTCACGGTCGAAGCCGAGCACGATCTCGCCGCCCCGCCCGAGGGAGACCGTGTCGGTTCCGCCGCGCAGGTCGCCGGCGCCCTGAGGGGGGCCGAGGACGATGTCGGGCATCGAGGAGTGCCCGAAGGTCGCCCCTTCGCCCGCGTGGAAGGACACCACGCGCGACGCGTAGGGGCCTCCCACCACCCGGCCGTCCGAGCGCGCCTCGGCGTCCGTGAAGGCGCACGGGGACGACGCGTCGGAGGGAGCGTCCGCGGGGTCGATGGGCGTCCCGCCGCAGCCCGCGAGGGCGGCCGCGACGAGGGCCAGCGAGGGCCTCACGGGACGAAGGCGACGCCGTAGGGCGGCCGCGCGCCGGTGCTGAGCGTCATGGTCGTGAGGGCCGTCCCGTCGGGGCGAAACACCCTCACCCCAGAGCTCCCCGGGGTGCGGTCGAGCACCCAGACGTTGCCGCTCGGGTCACGCGCGATGCCCGCGAGGCTGCCCGCGGTGACGATGGTCGAGCCGACGGTTCCGGTCGCCAGGTTGAACTCCACCACGCGGTTGTCTGCGGCGCCGGCGTCGCCCATCGCGAGCCGCGACACGATCGCCCAGCCGCGCGACTCGTCGAGCATCACGATGCCCCCGAGGTCGCCGCCGAGGGCGGTCTCGGAGACGCTCATCCCCTGCACGCGCCGGGTCGCCGGGTCGACGCGCTCGATGCGCCCGTCGAGCGACTGCGGCGGAGAGAAGGCCACCACGCCGGCCTCGGCGACCACGATGGACGCGCCGCTCGGGGTGGTCACCATCGCCACCGGGTTGCGACCGGTGAGCTGCACCGGCTGCACGCCGGTGGCCGCCGGGTCGACGTCGACCAGCGAGAGGTCGGAGGCGTTGATCACCGCCAGCGTGCCGTTGGTCACCGGCACATAGCTGTTGAGGTTCTGGAGCGAGACGAAGATCGAGCCGCCCACGCGGACGATGTTCGAGGCCTCGAGCGAGCCGTCCATGTCGGCGGAGGCACGGAGCGGCGTGAGGTCGACGCTGCCGGTGACGCCCGCGGCGCCGTCGCGGGAGGGGTCGATGACGCCGAGCCGGGGGAGGGCGTACTGCACCACCACCGCGCGCGTCGGGGAGAGCGTGAGCACGTCGTAGGGGTTGACCGAGTAGGGCATCGGGGCGCCCGCGTCGGCGGCGCCCATCATGCGCAGCGGGATGCTGCGCGCGACGGCGGGCAGGTTGCTCGGGTCGAGCACCGCGATGGCGTCGTTGCTGCGGAGCAGGTTGTAGACGATGCAGCCGCTCTCGACCGGGACGTGATCCTGGTCGGGAGACATCGCTCCGCTCACGGTGATCGAGGGCGTCGGACCGATGGGGCCGAGGCCGTAGCCGCCGTTCATGAAGTCGGTGGTGGTGACCAGCGCGCGGGTGATGGAGCAGGCGGCGCCGCCGTCGCTCGCGTCCGTCGCGGGGCGGTCGGAGGCGACGTCGGCGGCGTCGACGACGTCGAGCGCGACCGGGACGTCGGTAGAGCCCGAGTCGGCGGAGCCCGAGTCGGCGGAGCCCGAGTCGGCGGAGCCCGAGTCGGTGCCGACGTCGAGGACGCCGACGTCCGCGGTGGACGCGTCGGCGGGCGCCGGATCGTCGGAGCAGCCGACCGTCAGCGCGAACAGGGAACCGATGGAACCAATGAGGATACGACGCATGAACAGACCTCCCGCGCGCACCCGCGCGGACCGTTGGGGATGGTCGCGCACGGCCGTTGAGGGCAGAGGAGGGGCTTCGGATGCCGGTCGTAGGTCAGGCACCCGACGCACAACCCACACCCCGTGGCAGCGCGCGATGCGATGACAGCCGGTCTCCTGGCTCCCGGATCATCCTTCGACGGCGCCTTCCCCAGCGCTTCGCGCCACGTGGCAATTGCCGTCGTCGTTCCCGGTTACAGTGGCGGGGGCCGCGCCGGTGTTCCACCGGACTTCCCAAGCGCTGTCATCGCGACGTCAGATGTCAAACAGCTCGAAAGGCGCGAAGGCCGATGAGCGAGGCGGCTTCTACGCGAGCGGCTCGTCCGTGGTCAAGCTCCGCGGCCGTCCCCCATTCAGGGCTCCGAGTGGCTCGTCGTGGCACAGCCTCTCCACTCCGCGATCGCGCTATTTCTGCGGCGCGGCCTCTGGCACTCTCCCTGCTCAGGATGGCATCCATGAAGCGACGAACCTCTCTCAGGGCGCCCTTCGTCCTGACCCTCACCGCGACGACGGCCCTGGGCTGCGGCGCGAGCGTGACCCTGCCGTCCGCCCCTCAGGGTGACGCCTCGGTGGACGCCGACTCGGGCCCCTCGAACGACCGCGAGACCCCGGTCGACCGGCCGGTGGTGGTCGAGACGGACGTGCGCCGGGCCTGTCCCCCGACGCTCCCGGCCGCAGGGGCCCCGTGCACCCCCGGGGTCGATCCCGAGAGCTGCCACGACTCCTCGGCCCCCGTGAACGGCTGCCCTCCCGGCACCGGGGTGACCATGCTCTGCGACCCCGGCACGCAGCGCTGGCGACAGCTCCCGTCCACCTGCAACCCGCCCCCGCCGCCGCAGTGTCCGACGACCAGGCCGGGCGGCGGATCGCCCTGTCCTCCGGGCTCCTACGGCCCGACGCCGCTCCGGTGCATGTACGACCTCTGCGGCGACAGCTACTCCACCCAGGCGACCTGCGACGGTCCGACGGCGCAGTGGTCGGTGCAGCAGGCGTCGTGCAACCCACCTGCGCCGGTCGACGCGGGCCCTCCGCCTTCCGACGTCTGATCGCTGTTCAATCGCCGGCGCGGCGTAGCGTCGCGGTGTCGACCACGCCGTTGCTGGTGCTCTCCCGGAAGACCATCCGTCCGCCGCCGCAGCGCACCGAGGCGCTGACCCGGGCGGTGCACCGCGGCGTGGTGCTGATACCGGTGCCCCGCACGGCGCCGTCCTCGAAGCGGCAGCCCACGAAGCGGTAGACGCAGGTCGACCCGCTGTTCTCCCAGACCTCCCGCCACTCTCCGCACTGGAGGGCTCCCTGGCGCACGGTGACGCGCAGCGAGCCGTAGGCGCCGGTGTTCTCGGAGATGCGCCCGATCCAGGTGCCGAGGCACGCGTGCGCCTCGGGCCGCGGAGGAGGCGTCGGCGAGGGAGGATCGGTCGAGGGCGGCGCCACTGGCGAGGGAGGGGGAATGGGAGTGAGCGCCGGGCTGGGCGTCGGCGGGGGCGGGGGCGGGAGCGGCGCGGCGGGCTCGACGGTCGGCAGGGTGCTCGCCACGGTGGTGGGCCCCACGGTCGGGGTCGCGACGCAGGCGCGGCGACCCTCGTCCCAGGCGGCGTCGCTGCGGCAGCAGTGGCCGTGGGAGTCGTGGAAGCCGTCGTCGCACTGCGAGGTCCACCAGGCGACGCCCGCGACCGCGACCGCGGCGAAGGCGAGCGCCCCGACCCCCAGCGCGATCGCGGTGCCGCCAGACCTCCTCGACGGAGCCTGCGTTCGGAGCGGCGCCGGGGCCCCGTTCACCATCCACGGGGGGACGCCCGACGCCATCACGGGCATCATCGCCGTGCCGTTGGGAGGGGGCGCGGTCTGCGGCGTCCAGGCGACCGTCGAGCCGTGGCCCACCGGCGCGGGCACCGGCATCGCGGGGATGGCCATCGTCGGAGGCACCGACAGCGTAGGGGGCTGGGCGACGGGCGCCTGGAAGATGGCCTCCAGCGCCGCGTGAGCCTGCGTCGCGTCGGCGAAGCGGTCGTGGGCCTCGCGGGCCACGCAGCGAGCGAACCACCCGTCGAATCCCGGGGGGAGAAGCCCGTCGCGCCCCGCCTCGCTCGCCCGCTGCGACGCGGGTACGAGCTGCCCCATGGAGATCTCCGCGAGGAGCGCGGCGAGGGTGATCGACGGGCCCTGCGCGGCCTTCCAGTACGGGACGCCGGTGAGCATCGTGAAGGCCAGCAGCCCCAGCGCCCAGATGTCCGTCGAAGGGGAGACCAGCCGGGCGGTGTCGAACTGCTCGGGCGCCATCCAGAGCGGCGAGCCCATCACCGAGGTCGTGCGCGACGGGGCGTTCTCCTGGAGCCACTTGGCGATGCCGAAGTCGAGCACCTTCACGGTGAAGGCCGCGTCGCTGCGGCGAGACTCCGCCACGAAGATGTTCTCGGGCTTCAGGTCGCGGTGGACGATGCCCTGGCGGTGCGCCGCGGAGAGCGCGTGGCCGAGCTGCTTCAGGAGCTCCCGGGCCTCGGCGGGAGGGAGCCGGCCGCGGCGCTCGAGCAGCCTGGAGAGGTCTTCTCCGCGGAGCAGCTCGAGCAGCATCCACGGCGTGTCGTGCTCCGGGTCGATGCCCGCCGCGAGCACCTGGGCGACGTGCTCGCTCTCGATCATGGCGGCGAGCTGCGCCTCGCGGGTGAAGCGCTCCCTCGCCCTGGGGTCGTCGACGAGGTCGCCGTTCATGACCTTGAGCGCCCGCTGCTGGCCGGTGCCGACCTGCTCGACCCGGTAGACGGTGCCCATCCCCCCGGCGGCGATGGGCTGGATCACGCGGAACTGTCCCGCGAACAGGCTACCCGGAGTGAGCGAGAGTCGGCCTAGCATGGTGGGGCCCGCATCATCGCCCGTCGCGGATGGCGCGCAACCAGGCATCGAGCGCCGCCTGGGTCTGCCCCGACTCCGCCAGCCGCCTCGCCCGCGCGGCCGCCTGCGCCGCGGTCTCTCGCGGGGGAGGGGTCGGCGTCGCGGCGTCCGCAGGGTGGGGCTCGAAGGCGCTCTTCACGTAGCGGGTCACCCCGGCGCTCTCGGGGCGGAAGGCCAGCGCCGAGGGAAGGAGCATCAGCAGGGTGATCGCGAGGCCCCCGAGGCCGTGCGCCAGCATCACCAGCGGCCGACGGCGGTCGCCCCGCAGCACGACCAGCGCGATGAGCGCGGCGGCGGCGAAGAAGGGCGCCATCGATCGCAGCCCGCGGCTGCCCAGCAGCAGCCCCGCGTTGTGGGGCACGAAGCCGTCGCGGATGAGGGGAAGGATCATCTCGAAGAAGGGCGAGGTGTACTCCGTGGGCACGTGCGGAAACCACGCGGACGCGGTGCCCGTGAGGAGCATCGCCGCGACGGTGGTGCCGCCCGCGAAGGCCGTCACCGCCGTGCGGAGGGCGGTGTTGCCGTCGCGCCTCGCGGACAGGAGCAGCGACTCGGCGCCGGTGAGCGCGAGCAGCCCGAGGGCGGGGACGATGGTCACGAGGTAGCGCGGGCCGACCTGCCAGCCGCCGCGCCAGTTGTTCATCATGCCGATGAGGTGGGTCATTCCGATGAGGGCGAGCGCGATGGTCGCCCCCATGGCCCGCTCGGTCTTCGGGGGCCTCGGGCAGCGGGCCATGGCGAGGGCGATGAGGGTCACCGAGAGGGCCGCGACCCAGGGGCCGAGGCGGGCGTGGAGCTCGGGCAGCGCGTGGTCCTTGAGCGCGAGGAGGAGCTTCGCCGAGGCGTAGAGCGAGGCGGCGGTGAAGGCCGCGGAGAGCACGTTGCGGCGGGAGAGCCCGCGGCGGTCGTCGGGCAGGTCGGGGGCGAGGGTGGCCCCGAGTCCGACCAGGGAGAGCAGCAGGATGGGCGTGCCCGGGAAGAGCCCGAAGGCCGGGTCGAGCCACATCCGGAGGGCGGCCTCCCAGGAGAACTGCGTCGCGCCGAAGAAGCCCTGGTTGGTCTCCTCGCGGAAGGTGGGGTTCTCGAGGAAGCTGTACCCGGGCTTGAAGGCGCTGCCGAAGCAGCGGTGGTGATAGAAGAGCACCAGCGCCGTGGGGATGGAGCCGCCGAGGCCCGCGCCCAGGAGGCGGACGACTCCGCGGGGGGAGAGGGTGACGGCGTAGGCGAGCAGGGCGACGGCTCCGGCGGCGACGGCGGGCTTCGGGTGGTGCTTGAGCGCGAGCCCGGCGGCGAGGCCGAGGGCGACGAGGGTGACCACCAGCGCGGCGCGGCGGCGCTCGGCGGCGACGGCGGCGATCCAGAGGGCGACCGCGGCGGAGGCGAGGGCGGCGGGGTACTCGAAGAGCGTCGCCCCCGCCCCGAAGAGCCCCGCGAGGAACATCCACCCGAAGCGCGCGGCGGGGGAGCGGCCCTCGGCGACGTCGTCGGCGTCGCGCTCCCTCACGGTGGCGAGGGCCATCAGGGCGGCGCCGAAGCAGAAGGCGTTCTGCGCGTGGCTGACGAAGACGAGCGAGTAGGCGAAGAGCGACGAGCCCGCCATGGTGCTGAAGAACACCGCCTCGCGCACGGTGGCGGAGGTGGTGCGCGCGGCGAGGAAGCGGTGCCAGAACCAGCCGAAGAGCAGCCCCGGGAGCACGGTGGTGAAGAGCCGCAGCACGTACATCACCCGGGTGCGGTCGATGGGCTGCCGGGGCGGCGGCGGGGGGCGGCGGCCCGGGGCGACCGCGGGCGGCGCGGTGACCGCGACGACGTGCGAGTCCTGGTGCGTGAGCCGGGTGAGGGCCCAGTAGAAGGGCACGCCCAGGTAGCTGGTGCCGGGGGCCTTGGAGCTGTAGAGGCGCCCGTTGCGGATGGCCTTGTCGTTGACGTAGCCCCACGCGCCTTCGATGCGGTTGATGGCGAAGGTGTGGTCGTCGACGATCGCCACGGTCATGTAGACCCGGACGTTCTCGTTGGGGTTTCGCACCACGTCGTGGAAGGGAAACACCCAGAGGTAGAGCACCGCGAGCAGCAGCACCGACAGCGCCGTGCGGGCGTAGGAAAGCGTCGGTGCTCGGGGTCCCGGATCGTTCACCGGGCGCAACCTGCAACGGGCGCGGAGCGGCCGTCAATGCGCGGCGGGCGCGAGCGGTGTCGTGTCGCTTGCGCTGGGGGCCGGTGCTACGGTCCGGGACGGATGGTGAGGTGAAGGCATGGTCATGAACTTCGATTTCGGTGCCTACGTCGAGCGTCGCAAGACTGGGGTCGCGGGTGTTCGGGGCGAGGGGTATGCCTTCGAGGGCGACCTCAAGGTGCTGCGCGCGATGCGGCGCATGCCGGCGGTGGAGATCGCGGTCGCGCAGACGGTGAAGCTCACCAAGTCGCTGCTCTCGACCAATCTACTGGGCACCGCGGTGAAGGTCGGTCCGCGGCAGTTTCCGCGCATCCAGCGCATCGTCGAGGAGTGCGCGACCACCCTCGGCATCCCTACGCCGCAGGTCTACATCGTGCCCAACATCGCGTCGGTGAACGCGATGACCTTCGGCACCGACGACGACGCGGTGATCATCGTGCACGCGGCGACCTTCGAGCACCTCAACGACGAGGAGCTGAAGTTCGTCATCGGCCACGAGTGCGGCCACATCCAGAACAACCACGTCGTCTACCTGACGACCCTCTACCGGCTCCAGCAGATCATGCAGGCCGCGGGGGGCGTGCTGCTGGCCCCGCTGCTCCTGCCGGTGACCATCGCGCTGCAGAGCTGGTCGCGCGCGGCGGAGATCACCTGCGACCGCGCGGGGCTGCTCTGCTGCAAGGACGCGCGCGCCGCGACCAACTCCTTCGCCAAGCTGGCCATCGGCAGCCGTCGGCTCTTCAACGAGATGGACATGGACGTCTACCTCGAGCAGCTCGGCGAGGGGCGCGAGGGCGTCGGCCGCATGGGCGAGCTCCAGATGTCCCACCCCTACCTCACCAAGCGCATCGAGTCGTTGAGGCTCTTCGCCGCGAGCGCGCTCTACCGCGGCTCGCAGGGCCTCGACGGGGGCCTCACCCGCGAAGAGCTCGAAGCCCGCACCACCGACCTCATCAAGGTGATTTGAAGCCCCGACGCGACGGAGAGACATCGATGACCCTGCGCAACGTGAACGAGATCAAGAACGAGGTGGCCGCCGCGCTGAAGGAGCTCGCGGCCCTGGCGGGCGAGTCGGGGGCGGCGTCGCTCCACGAGCGCATCCTGGTCGACCGCCTGCCGCGCCTCGAAGAAGAGCGCGCGGTGCTGGTGGTGCTGGGCGAGTTCAACCACGGCAAGACCACCTTCGTGAACGCCCTGCTCGGCGGGCCGGTGCTGCCGACGGGCATCACCCCGACGACGGCGATGATCCACGAGGTGCGCCACGGCGACGCCCCGCGCGCGGTGCTGGTGCGCCGCCCGGCGGACGCGGGGGCGACATCCCGGCCGCTCACCGGGCCGCGCGAGGACGTGGCGTTCTCGCAGCTCAGCGACCTGGTGGCCGGCGGGCGAGCCAAGCCCGAAGACGTGCTGCGGGTAGAGATCGAGTACCCCGCCGAGCTGCTGCGCGACCGGGTGACGCTGGTCGACACCCCTGGAGTCAACGACCTCAACCACCAGCGCGCGGAGATCACCTACGGCTACGTGCCGCGCGCCGACGGCGTGGTGTTCCTGCTCGACGCGGGGCAGATCCTGAAGGAGAGCGAGCGGCGCTTCCTGCGCGACCGGCTGCTCGGGGCGGGGCGCGACCGCATCGTGTTCGCCATCAACAAGGCCGACCTGCTCAGCGCGAGCGAGCGCACCGAGGTGATGGAGTACGCCACGCGGCAGCTCTCCTCGCTGGTGCCGGGCGCTCCGGTGATGTTCCTTTCGGCGACGAGGGCGCTGGCGGGCGACCGCGCGGGCTCCGGGCTCGACGCGCTGCTGGCCAAGCTCTCCTCGCTGCTGGGCAACGACCGGCTGAAGATGCTGGTCGACTACGCGGCCGACGAGGGACTGAGGGTGAGCGAGATCCTCGGGCGGGGGCTCTCCGCGCGGCGGCGCGCGCTCACCATGACCAGCGAGGAGTTCGACCGGCGGCTGAAGGCGCTGGAGGGCGACGTCGAGCAGGCGCGCACCCTGGTCGACCAGCGGCGCAGCAAGATCGACGAGGAGATCGCGGCCATCAAGGCCGTGGCCCAGCGCGACCTCGAGGCCTTCACCAACGAGTTCGCGAGCGCCATCCGGCTGGAGGTGGAGAAGTCCTCCGCGGACGACATCCGGAAGTTCCTTCCGGGCTTCATGGAGGAGACCTGGCGCAAGTGGCTGGAGACCGAGGCGAAGACCCTCGGAGAGCGGCTCGAGGCGCTGGGTGAGCTCATCGTGGCGATCGTCAACGAAGACGCCCGCGACGCGGCCCGCTCGCTCGACTCCTTCGCGGGCGACGCGCCGGGGCAGTTCGACGTGAAGGTCGACACGATGAAGTACGACGTCGGGGTGTTCGCCGTCGGGGCGCTCGGCGTCGGGGTGATGGTCGCGGTCAACCTCGCGGTCGGCGCCCTGGTGACCGCCGCGGCCCCCGCGCTGGCGATGCTCTTCAAGGGCTGGGTCGACAAGGAGACCAAGCAGCGCGCCCTCGAGGCCGCCCCGGCGGCGGTGCGGGCGAGCGCGGCGAAGATCGGCCCGGCGCTGCAGTCGACCGTCGAGGGCTTCGGCCAGAAGCTCACCGACTTCGTCACCGCCGCGAGCGAAGAACTCCGCAGGGCGGTGCTGGAGGTGCTGGTCGCCACGCGCAAGGCCCTCGACGAGGCCAAGGCGGGCGAGGCCCCGTCGACGGCCACGGTGGACGCCATGGTGCAGCGACAGCGCGACCTCAAGGCCCGCCTCGAGCGCCTCCGCGCGCAGGTCTGGGAGCAGTCCGTCGACGACATTGCCGGCATCCCGATGGCCATCGGAAGCGCGTAGCCTCCCCGGCCACGAGCTCCCTCGTGGCCCTCCTCCGACCGACCCCCCTCCGAGTCTTCTCCCTCGCCCTCGCGGCCCTCTGCGCCGTCAACGTCCTGCCTCGCGCGGGGCGCTTCTCGGGCGACGCGATGATCCACCTGGGCATCGCCGAGCGCGCCGCCTCGGGCCGCTGGTTCGAGTTCAACCCCGGTGAGGTCACCTCGGCCACCACGTCGCCCGCCTGGACGGCCCTGGAGGCGGCCCTGCTGGCCCTCGGCGGCTACCCCCTCGCGCTCGCGGTCGTCTCCGCCCTCACGCTCGCGGCCCTCGCTGGCGCGTCCCTCCTGGTGCGCCGGCTGGCCCTCCGGCTGGGCGCCACCGGGGCCGCGGCCTCGCTGGGGGGGCTGCTCTTCGCCTCGCTCCCAGGGGTGGCCTCCAACGCGCCGCTCGGCATGGAGAGCGGCGCCTTCGCGTGCGCCTCGCTGGCCTTCCTCCTGGCGGTCACCACCCCGGGTCGGCTGGGTCGCCCGCTCCACGCGGCGGCGCTCGGGGCGCTGCTGGGGCTCTGCGTCCTCCTGCGCCCGGAGGGGGTGCTGCTCTCGGTCGCGGCGGCGGTGGCGCTGGCCTCGACGGGGAGCGGTCGACGCGCGGGCGCCGCGGCCCTGGCGCTCGCCGCGGTGGTGGTCGTCGCGCCCGCGCTCTACGCCCACTGGCGCATCACCGGGCAACTGCTCCCGGGCTCTGGTCTCAGCCGGGTGATGGCCGCTCGTCGCGACCCCGCATCGGTCCACCTCGCGGGGCCGCTCTGGCTCTACCTCGCCGCCCCGGCTCGCCTGCTGGTGCAGCTCCCGCTCGCCTGGCTGGCCTTCGAGGGCGCCCGTCCGGCGGGAGCGTCTCCCTCGACGCGTCGGGCGCTGCTGGCCACGCTGGCTGCTGGCTTCGCGCTCTACACGCTGATCACCGGCGCGGCGCACGTCGCCCGGCTGACCGTGTGGCTCTGGGCGCTGCTGTCGGCGCTGGCCGCGGCGGGGCTCTCCCGGCGGCTCTCCCGTGGCGCCGGGGGCCGCTGGCTCGCGGTGGCGTGCGCGGCGCATCTGACGGTCGCCGGGGCGGAGACCGTGGCCCGCTGGCGCAGCGTGTCGCAGGGGAGCGGCGGCTTCGACCGGGCGACGCTCCTCCGAGCGATCGATGGGCGGCGGGCGCGCACCGACCGGGCGCTCCGCTCGCTCTGCAGCGGCGGGTGCTGCCGCGAGGGGGTGGTCCCCGCCGTCGCGGCGGTCGAGGTGCAGCGGAGGATCACCCTCGACGGCAGGGTGTCCGTCGCATCGCTCGACGGGGTGACGGCGCCTGCGCGGGGGGGCGGTCCGACGGTGGGCTTCGACCCGGCCACGGGGTGCCCTCGCATGGACGCGCTGCTCTCCCACCCTTCGGTGCTCGGCGTGCTCGAAGACCCGGGGGCCCAGCTCTCGCGCTGCGCCACCTCGCCGCTCGCCCGCGCTCTCTCCCTGGCCTGGGAGCGGCCCTCGCTCGCCCCCCCTGGCTGGCGCTGGGACCTTGCCTTACACGGGTGGGTAAGACGATGCGACCCTGCCGATCAGCTTCCGCCGAGCGCGTCACCGAGCATCGCGAGCGCGTCGCGCACCGTCGCGAGCCGCACCGCCGCGCGGCCGACCTCGCCGTAGTCCCGCTGCGAGTGCACCACCTCGCCGGTCGATCGCCTCGCCACCGCGAGGTGCACCCGGCCCGCGGGCTTCGCCTCCGAGGGCCCCGGGCCCGCGACGCCGGTGACCGCCACGCAGAGCTCGACCCGCCCTGCGGCGCCCTCGAGGAGCCCGAGGGCCATCCGCCTCGCCACCGCCTCGCTCACCGCGCCATCGGCCTCCAGCAGCGCGCGAGGCACCCCCAGCAGCGACTGCTTCGCCTCCCAGGAGTAGGTCACCACGCACTGCTCGACGACCTCCGAGGCGCCCGGCACCGAGGTCAGCGTCGCCGCGATGAGCCCGCCGGTCAGCGACTCGGCGGTGCCGACCTTCACCTTCGCGGCGCGCAGCCTGGCGATGAGGATCCGTGCCTGCTCCATGGTCGCCTGATCGATCATCGTCGGAGGGTATCGCAGCGACGCCCCGTCGCGCAGGGCCCGCGGTGCGACGCGGGAGCACCGGCGCGCGGCCTTCATGTCGCAGAAAGAGTGCGGGAATTCTCCGCGATCTGACCTCGGGACCACAGGTGCATCGGGGCACCATAACGGCCTATAAGGGTCCCCAACTGCAGGAGGTGCATCCGTGACCGAGTCCTCGCTTACCCAACTGATCGAGCGCGATGGTCAGGCCGTCGCGCGCCGCATGAAGACCGTCCGCGTGACCGTGCTCGACGGGCCGGACAAGGGAGCCGTCTTCGAGGGCGCCCAGGAGGAGATCCGCGTCGGCGGCGACGACGACAACGACCTCGTCATCCGAGACCCCTCGGTGTCGCGCAAGCACGTCTCGCTCGGCCTCGAGCGCGGCGGCATCCGGGTGCGCGACCTTGGCAGCACCAACGGCACCTTCATGGGCGACCTGCGGGTGAACGACGTGGTGATCCGGGGCACGCGCGAGCTGCTCCTGGGCACGACGCTGGTGCGCGTCGAGCCGACCGAGAACGCCGTGGAGAAAGACCTCTCCATGGGCATCCGCTTCGGGCGCCTGGTGGGCACCTCGACGGCGATGCGCGAGGTCTTCGCGGTGCTCGAGCGCATCGCGCCGAGCGACCTGCCGGTGCTCATCGAGGGCGAGGCGGGCACGGGCAAGGAGCTGGTGGCGGACGCCATCCACCGACGCAGCCCGCGCAGCGGCGGCCCCTTCGTGGTGGTCGACTGCGGCGTGGTGCCGCGCGACCGCATCGAGGGCGAGCTCTTCGGCCACGCGAAGACCGCGACGCTCCCTGAGTCGCAGGGCGCCATCCGCGCGGCGGAGGGCGGGATGCTGGTGCTCGACGAGGTGGGCGACCTCTCCGTCGAGGCGCAGGCCAAGCTGCTCCGGGTGCTGGAGTCGCGCGAGGTGCGCTCCCTCGGGGCGAGCTCCCCGGTGGCGGTCGACCTGCGGGTGGTGGCCACCACCAGCCGCAACCTCCAGCGGGAGATCAAGGACGGCCGCTTCCGTCAGGACCTCTACTACCGGCTCTCGTCGGTGGTGGTGAAGCTCCCGCCGCTGCGCTCGCGGCTGCAGGACGTCCCGCTGCTGGTGGAGACGGTGCTCGAAGACCTGAGCCGCCGCCGCGCCGCGCAGGGACTCACCGGGTACAGCCCGCTCGACCCGCGCGCGATGGAGCTGCTGCAGCACTACGACTTCCCGGGCAACGTGAGAGAGCTGCGCAACCTGGTCGAGCGCTTCGCGGTGCTGGGGCCCGACGCCTCGGTGCTGGCGCCCACCAACGGCGTGCCGAAGGTCGGCGGCCACGAGATCCGCACCGATCTGCCCTTCCACGACGCCAAGGAGATCTGGACCGAGATCTTCGAGAAGACCTACCTCACCGACCTGCTGAAGGTGCACCACGGCAACGTGTCGGCCGCCGCGCGCACCTCGGGCATCGACCGCCGGCACCTCCAGCGGCTGATGGTGAAGCACGACCTCCGAGAGCGCGACCGCGCCGACGAGGGCTGAGCGTCCCTCACTCCCCCGCCGGCAGCCTCACGCGATCAGTTGGGCTCGCCGGACGGCCGGCCGAGTTCCTCGTCCTCCGCCGAAGGGCCGTGCAGCAGGTGGCGAACCTCCTCCGCCACCTGGCTGCTGATCTCCTCCTCCAGCTGCTCAAGGGCCCCGCAGTTGCGCTCGACGTTGCGCTGGTAGACGAACACCCGCACGAAGGAGCGCGGCCCCTCGGTGGTCGCCTCGCCGTCCGTCGGGCCGATGCCCTCGACGAGCACCGAGGCGCGCGGGTCGACGCCGTCGGCCACGACCTCCATGCCGGGTACGTCGGCGACCAGCACCAGGGCCCCTTCGAGCGCGGCGGACACCTCGGGCTCGAGCGATCCTAGGGCCCGCTCGACGGTGCGATGGAAGAGGTCCTTGCCGGGTGACCAGGGCGGCGCCGGGACGCGCAGGTCGAGCTCCCGGGCCTCGAGGAAGGAGAGCGTCGCGCCCTTCCAGTCGCGCATCCGGTCGCGGGTGAGGGCGAGGTAGTAGTGCGCGTCGGCGTTGTCGGGCTCCGCCACGATGGCCTCGGTGAGCAGCGCCGAGGCGCGGGCGAACTCCTCCGCCTCGAACCACGCGCGCCCCACGAGGTAACCCGTGAAGGGCGCCTCGTAGGGGCCCTCCGGGAGGTCATCGAGGATCGCCCTCGCGGCGTCGTCCTGCCCCAGCGCGTGGAGCGCGTCGAACTTGAGCAGCACCGCGTCGGCGCGCTCCTCCTTCACCTCGGCGAACTCCAGCACCTCGTCGCAGAGGGCGATCGCCTCCTCGAAGTGCCCCATCGGGTGGATGAGCACCTCGGCGGCGTTGAGCATCGGGTCGATGTAGCCGTCGTCGAGCGAGTACGCCTGCTTGTAATGCTCGAGCGCCTCGTCGGCGTCGCCCTCACGCGCGGCGGCCTGGCCGAGGAGGTTGTGCGCCTCAGGGGAGTTGCGGTCGATCTCCAGCGCGCGGCGGGCGCTGGTGCGGGCTCCGCGGAAATCCCCCTGACCGAGGAGGTCCCAGCCGCGGTCGAGATGTGCAGAAAGACGGTCCATAGACACGGCGGATCATCCAGTCGTTGGTTCGGAGCGAAAACGGGGTTCGGAGCATGGAGACCGATGGCACGGCCGGTCAAGCGTTGGCGATGGACGTCAACGCCCCTCTGGTGACCATTCCGGCGTGGCGCTAGCGTCGGGGCGTGACCTCCTCCTCGCGCGCCCTGCGTCGTGGCCTCGCCTCGCTCTTCCTGGGGCTCGCGGCTCACGCGCTGTCGGGCTGCGCGCACCTGCTGCCCGGCGCGGCCTCGCCGGAGGGAGGGTCGCGCGGCAAGCCCAGCACCGGCTGGCTCGCTCACGGCGTCCGGCTGCCCGACCGCGGCCCGGGCTTCGAGGCGCTGCGCACCGAGTCCGAGGGGGGCCTGCACTTCGGCACCGACCGCGTCGTGGGGATGGTGCGCCGCTCGGCCCGAGCGATGATGCGCGACGGCGTCGCGGTGCCGCTCAAGGTGGGCGACCTCTCGGGGCTGCGCGGCGGCCAGGTGACCCGGCACCACTCGCACCGCAACGGTCGGGACGTCGACCTGCTCTACTTCACGCGCGACGCGGCAAGCGGCCGGCCCGTCATCGCGCCGGGCTTCATCCGGTACAACCGCGCGGGCGACTCCGTCGGCCTCGCGACGCCGCTGCGCTTCGACCTCGAGCGCAACTGGCGGCTCGTCGAGGCGCTGCTGCAAGACCCCCACGCGGGCGTGATCCGGGTGTTCTGCGCGTCGTGGATCAAGGCGATGCTCCTCGACCACGCCCGCCGCATCGGCGCCCCCGGGTGGCTGGTCGAGCGCGCCGACCTGGTGCTGGCGCAGCCCGGAGACAGCGCGCCGCACGACGACCACTTCCACGTGCGGGTGGCCTGCACGCCCAGCGAGCGGGTGCTCGGCTGCCAGGACGGCGGGCCGCTCTGGCCCTGGCTCGACAAGGACTGGGAGAAGGCCGACGCGACCCCGATGGACGACGACGCGCTGCTCGCGTTGATGGAGGCGATACCGCCCGGCTTCGAGCACGGCCCGCCGGACGGGATCTCGCCGTCGAGCGCCGCGCCCGGCAAGCCCGACGCGAGCTACTGCGAGAGACCGGCGGTCGAGCTGGTCTGCCGCTGAGGCGGCGGCGGGGCCTACGGGCAGGTGCGCTCCATGCGGAAGCTCACCCCGCCGCGGTTGTCGCTGCACGCGCTGTCGACGAAGTAGCAGCGCAGCTCGCCGCCCGTGAAGGGCGCGCTCGAGGTGGTGCTGGGGAGCGCCGCGAAGGCGCCCGCCGCCGTGGCGTAGTAGGTGCCCGACGGGGTCGAGAGGCCGGGCACCGCGAAGTTCTCGCAGGTGATGTACCAGGCCCACCCCGTCGAGGGGAGCGAGACGGAACTCCAGACGATGCCTCCGCCGCCGAGCGCGGTGACCTGATAGTTGCCCGCTGGGACCGCCGGGACGCGCACCACGCTGGCCGTGTGGTCGGGGCCCTGACAGGCGTCGTACCAGGGGATGCTCACGTCCGTGCGGAAGGTGCAGCGGCCCGACGCGCCGCAGGTGCCGCTGGCGCAGTCGCTCCCTGCGGTGCAGGTCTGGCAGAGCGCGCAGCGGGCGCAGCTTCCGCCGCAGTCGACGTCCGTCTCCGTGCCGTTGCGAACGCGGTCGTCGCAGCGCGCGGGCTGGCAGGCGCCGCCGGTGCAGACGCCCGTCGCGCAGGTCCCGCCGCAGCGACCGCAGTGGGCCACGCTCGTCGAGAGGTCTACCTCGCAGCCGTTGGCCGCGCTTCCGTCGCAGTCGCCGAAGCCGGGGTTGCAGGTGAAGCCGCAGGTCCCGTCGCCGCAGGTGGCGCTCGCGTGGGCCGGCGCCGAGCACGCCCGGCCGCAGGCGCCGCAGTGCAACGGGCTGGTGCCGGTGTTCACCTCGCAGCCGTTGCTCGCGTTGCCGTCGCAGTCGCCGAAGCCCGCCGCGCAGGCCGTGAGCCCGCACACGCCCGACTCGCAGGCGGCGCTTGCGTTGCTGAGCGAGCAGCGCTGCCCGCAGCGGCCGCAGTGGGTGTTGCTGGTGCGGAGGTTGGTCTCGCAGCCGTTGGATTCGACCAGGTCGCAGTCATCGAAGCCGACCGCGCAGGTGCGCAGGCACGTCGATCCCACGCAGGCCGGGACGCTGTTGGCGGGCGCCGGGCACGCGCGCGCGCACGCCCCGCAGTGCGAGGCGCTGGCACGGGTGTCCACCTCGCAGCCGTTGCTCGCGTTGCCGTCGCAGTCGCCGAAGCTCGTCGCGCACGACCCCACGGTGCAGGCGCCCGCCACGCACGCCCCGGTCGCGTTGGGCGGGGCGCACGCGCGGCCGCAGCCGCCGCAGTGGGCGGCGCTCGCGCGGGTGTCGGCCTCGCAGCCGTTGCTCGCGTCGCCGTCGCAGTTCTCGAAGCCCGCGTTGCAGGTGAAGCCGCAGGCCCCCGCGGCGCAGGTGGCGGTCGCGTTGGCCCTCGCGGGGCAGGGCCTGTTGCAGCCGCCGCAGTGGGCGAGGTCGCTCTGGGTGTTGGCCTCGCAGCCGTCGCCCGCGCTGGCGTTGCAGTCCGCGAAGGGGGCCGTGCACGAGGCCACGGTGCAGTTGCCGTTGAGGCACGACGAGGCCCCGTTGAGGATCGTGCAGCGCCGGTCGCAGGCGCCGCACGCGGCGATGTTGGACTGCGTGTCGACGCAGGCGCCGGAGCAGCACGCCTGGCCCGCGGGGCAGGCGCGGGTGGCGTTGCATCCCATCACGCAGAGGTTGCCGACGCAGAGGGTTCCGGAGGGGCAGTGGTCGTCCGCGAGGCACTCGACGCAGGCGCGGGTGGCGACGTCGCAGCGCCGTCCCGACGAGGTCCCCGCGTCGGCGGCGCCCGCGGCGCAGCCCTCGTCGTTGCGGCAGCCGGGCGCGCAGGTGTTGGAGCCGCCGAGGCAGAACTGCCCCGCGGGGCAGGTGTCGGCGGTGGCCAGGCACCGCACGCAGCGGCCCGTGGCCACCTCGCAGACGGCCCCCTCGGCGCGGCCCGCGCAGTCCCCATCGAGCGCGCAGCGGAAGGGCGCATCGACCGGGACGTCCGTCACGTCGGGCGCGTCGAGGGGAGACGGGACGTCGGGCGCATCGAGGGGAGACGGCACGTCGACGGAGTCGAAGGCGTCGCCGAGGTCGGAGGGGAGGGCCGCGTCGACGGGGCCGCCCACCACGGAGGAGCCCACGCTGCAGCCGAGGGAGAGGGTGAAGAGGGAGGCGAAGAGGAGGCCGGTGTGGCTGGCGCGGTACACGGCGGCGATGCTACCGCCGCCGATGGGTCAGTGGGTACATCCGCCGACGCCGCAGCCGAGGAAGCCTGCGGTGACGCAGTTGACCCGCTGCAGGGTTCCGCCGACGCAGAGCACCAGGGTGTTGCCCTCGCAGGTTCCGCCGGGCGGCGAGGAGGCCGGGTCGCACTCGGTGGCGGTGCCGCAGAACGAGTGGCCCCCGAGGGTGCGGCACGTGCTGCCGGCGACGAGGAAGCTGCAGTCGTTGGAGTGCAGGCGCCCGCCGCGGCACTGCTGGATGCGCGTGCCGTCGCAGCGATCGGTGTCGCCCGTGCAGGCCGCGCCGAGGCCGACGCAGTTGTTGGCCGTCACGTCGCAGGTGGTGAGCGAGGTGTCGCAGTCGAGGGTGTGGACGTACGCGCCGCCCACGCAGCGCTGCAGCCGGCCGTTGTAGCAGCGCGCGGGCGAGGCCTCGGAGCAGGCCGCGGTCTCGGCGGGCTGCGGGCGGCACCCGACGGCGCCTGCCGAGGAGAGGCACTCGGAGGTGCCGGTCACGTACTGGCACTCCTCGGAGATGATCAGCCCGTTGCGGCAGGTGGTGGCGGTCTCGTGACCCGGGGCCGGGGTGCGGCAGCCGATCACCGGGGAGGCGCAGGTGCCGCCCGGCGCGGGCTCGACCGCGACCTTGAGCGAGTCGAGCAGGAAGCCCGTGCAGCCGCCGTTGGAGGAGAGCGCCGCGTTCAGGATGCTGCAGGGCCTCGAGGGGATGATCCCGCCCTGCCAGTAGCTCGGGCGGAACATCTGCTCCACCACCTGCTGCGGCGGCTCGTTGAAGCAGGTCGCGGTGCGCACCGCGAGCGCGAGCATCTGCGCCTGGGTGAAGCCGCAGAACGACCGCAGCGTGCGGCCCGCGTCGGGGCCCGTGTCGGTCACCAGCACCAGGTCGGGGGCGGCGCCGTCGGGCCGCGCGCCCGCGTCGGCGGCGTCGTTGGGCACGACCTGCCGGTCGACCGGCACGACGTCCTGCAGCGGGCCGAAGTCCGTCGGAGGCGCGTCGACCGGGATCACGATGTCGAGCGTCTCGCCCGCGTCGGAGAGCATGATGGGCCCGAGGTCGGGGGTGTTGATCACCAGGCCGACATCACCCGTGGCCGATCCGGGGCGCGCGCCGTCCGAGCACCCGACGAGCATCCCGGCGATCGCGAAGCCCGCCAGCCATCCGTTGCGAACGATCATCCCGCCACTGTGGCAAGAGAGGTAGACGCGGCGCAAGCACTGCGGTCAGGCACACAAGGCCCTCCACGGCCTCGCGCAGGGCTCATCAGGGCTTAGGAGCGAGACCAGAGCCGTCGCAGCAGCGAGCGGAGCCAGCTCTCCGCCCTCGGCGGCGGAGTGGGCGCCGAAGGGAGCTGGAGCGCCGTGGGGATCTGCGGGAGCTCCAGCACCACCGGCGCCGTGTTGAACTCCGCGACCGCGGAGGCCAGCGCCGCGGGCACGACGATGCGCACCTCCGAGACGCGCCCGGCGTCCTCCGGGGGCTCCGTCAGCGACGGCGCCCCGGACCTCGGCTCGACGGGCGGACGCGGCACGATCGACGGCCTCGAGCGCTGGAGGGGGAAGGCCTGGGTCTGGAGGTCCGAGAGCGCCGAGGCGTCGGCGGCCTCCTTGCGGGGCGCGATGGAAGGCCGCTCCCTCGGGGGGAGGGGAGGGAGGGTGAGCGGCCGACGCTCCCTCACGATCGCAGGAGGCGGGCGGGTGGGGTGCGCGATGCGGGTGATGTCCTCCTCGTCCATGAGGCCGTCGCCGAGCGGCGACTGGAGGGGCCGCGCGGCGGGAGGGCCGAAGGTGGGCACCCGCGGAGGGCGGAGGTCCATCGCCGGCACGGGCGTCGGGGTCCTCGACGCGCGCATCGGTCGGGAGGGCATCGGGTGGGACGAGCGCCGGGCCGCCTCGCGCTCGGCGACGAGCTTGTCGGCCGCGACGACGGACATGAACTGCCCGAGCTCGCGCTGGGTCGCGAGGTCGGCGCGGAAGGCGTCCTCGATCGCCTCGGCGAAGGCTGACGCGGTGTCGAAGCGCTCGGTGCGATCGTAGGCGAGCGCGCGTCGGCAGATGGCGTCGAGCGCCTCGGGCACCTGCGGGGCCACATCACGCAGCGGGCGGTAGCCCTCGTCGGCGAGGCGCGAGATCGGCGCCCCTTCGCGCGACGGGAAGCAGCGCCGCAGGGCGATGGTCTCCCAGAGCGTGACGCCCATGGAGAAGATGTCCGCGCGGCGGTCGACCGGCCGGCCGCGGATCTGCTCCGGCGCCATGAAGGGCAGCTTGCCCTTGAGCACGCCGACGCTGGTGACGCCGATGCGGCCCGCGGCGCGGGCGATGCCGAAGTCCACGAGGCGCGCGGCGCCGTCGACGCCGATGAGGATGTTGTGCGGCGTGGCGTCGCGGTGGATCAACCCCAGGGACTCGCCGTCGGGGCCCCGCAGCTCGTGCGCCGCGTCGAGGCCCGCGAGCGCGTCGAGCACCACCCGCAGGGCGATGCCGAGGGGCACCGCGCGGCGCAGCGCCGTGGCGGCGCACTGCACGGCGTGGAGGGTGTCGCCCTCGACGTAGTCCATCACCATGTAGAGCTGCGGGCCCTCGGCCCCGACGTCGATGATCGCGGTGGCGTTGGGGTGGTGCAGCCTCGCCGCCACCCGCGCCTCGTCGAGGAACATCTCCACGAAGTCCTGATCCGCGCAGAGGCTGCGGTGCAGGAGCTTCACCGCCGCGAGGCGCTCGAAGCCGGCGCTCCCGAAGCCGCGCGCGAGGTAGACGCTGGCCATGCCTCCGCGGCCGAGCTCGGCGAGCAGCTCGTGGCGGCCCACGCGCCTCGGCGGAGCGATCGAAGAGGAATTACGCGCTGAAGGGAGAGCAACCATAGCGGGATCACCTCTGAAAGCGGGACCAGCGGACTTGCCCGGGGCCGCGCATCGCTGCGTGGGCACGAGGCCGGAGCACGACCATCATGCAACCGGGAAAGTTTACCGATCAATGTATGAATGCGGCGCCGCCGGAGGGAGAGGCGGGCGGATGTGCCGAGCGGGGAGGCCGTGTGCCGCGGATGCCGACATCGCGCAGGCTCACTCCTCGACGGCGTCTCCGGCGGGCGTCACCGGGTCGCGGTCGTCGCCCACGACCTGCCCCTGATCGTCGAAGTGGCCCGCGGCGAGCACCGAGGCCGCGGGGCCGAGCAGCACGCGCCCCCGGGCGCCCGCCACGCGCTCGTCGAACACCACGTAGCCGGGCAGCAGGTCGGGCAGGGAGTGCGAGCGCAGCACCGCGGTCGGAGAGCGGCCGGAGATCACCAGCACCGCGCGCTCGGGCCGGTCGGGGTCGGGCGCCGCGAAGACCACGCCCGCGTCGACGCCCTCGAAGCGACGAGCGCCGACGGTGATCGCGTCCGCGCCGAGGCCGACCGGGAGTCTCCCGGCGATGCGGGCGAGCAGCCGGTGGTCGCGCGGCGTCCCGATGAGCACCAGGGTGCGGCCCTCGCCCATGGCCTCGGTGTAGCTGTCGTCGCGGACGATCTCGTACCGCAGCGGCATGCCCGCGCGACGCGACCACACCCTGGCGGCGCGCTCGTAGAGGGGCAGCGCCCGGGCGTCGCCGGTGCCCACGACGAAGAGCATCGGGGTGTCGAAGAGCTCTCGGATGGGCCCGCCGGCGGAGAGGGAGACCCGTCGGCCGAGGGACCAGTGACCGCCCACGCGACGGAGCGAGCTGGGGCACCCCAGCGGGAGCTCCACCCGGTCGCCGTCGATGTCGAGCCGCAGCGCCGTCGCCCCCGCGCGAACGAGCGCGGCGGGCGGATCGAGGGTCATGGCCCCGACGCCCTCGGTGCGCACCCGCCCGGTGCCGTCGGGCGAGACCGCGGCGTCGACCTCGCCCCAGCGGGCGGTGCGCGCGAGGCGGGAGCCGTCGGTCGTGCCGGGGGCGAGGAGCGCGTCGAGGGTGATCCACGCGCTGCGGTTCCATCGCAGCTCCGGGGTGCGGAAGCGCACCCGCCGGGGCGCCGGGTCGCGCTGGTAGCGGAGGAAGTGCGGAACGATCCGGCCGTCGGCGTAGGTCTGCGACCAGACGTTGTGACCCAGCGGCGGCCACTCGACCTGGGCGTCGTAGCCGAGCGTCTGGTAGCGGTCGACCAGCACCTGCGAGTTGGAGAGCGGCCGGTCGAGCGTGCCGTGCACCAGGTACATCGGGAGGTGCAGCCCGTTCTCGGCGTAGCTCGCGTTGGAGCGCAGCTCCATCAGGAACACCTCCCACGGGCGTCGCACGGTGCGCGTGTCGGTGCGCACGAAATAGCTGTGATACCCGCAGAGCGGAGCGATCGCGGCGAAGCGGTCGGGGTGATGGAAGGCCACCCCCGCCGCCCCGATGCCGCCCATGGAGAGCCCCGTCAGGTAGATGCGGTCGGGGTCGATCGCGTAGCTGGCGGCGACGGCGTCGATCGCGGCCATGACGTCCACCTCGCCCTGCTGCCGGTAGCCCGAGTCGCCGTATCCGTAGGGCGCCAGCAGCATCGCGCCGGTATCCGGCATCGGCGGGAGGTGGCGCTCGGCGCGCGTGCGGTCCTCGCTCTCGTCGTAGTGGCCGACGAGCACCGGGAGCATCCGGTGGGCGCTGCCATGGAGGCCGTGCAGCCCGACCACGAGGGCGATGCGCTCGGAGGCGCGGTAGCGCGGAGGGACGTAGAGGGAGAACTCCTGGAGGGTTCCGTCGAGGGGGGAGCGCCACGCGCGGCGCAGCGCCCCGGTGCGGCCGACGTAGGGGTCGCGGCCCTCGCGCACCGGGCCCAGCAGCGAGCCCAGCGTCGCGGCCTCCTCCCGGAGGTGGGCGAGGTCGGGGTCGCCCGCGGAGACCAGGCGAGCGAGCCGCTGCGCCGTGGCCTCGACGGAGAAGATCGCGCCGGCCGGGAGCGCCGCGGTCTCGCGCACCGCCGGCAGCGGCCACGGCGAGGGCAGCGCGCCGTAGGAGGGGTCGAGCGGGGAGAGCACGGCGTGGGCGTCGAGCAGGGCCGAGCGCACCGCGGGGTCGACGAAGACGCGGGCCGTGCGGACGGCGCTGCCCACGCGCAGCGACACCACGCGAGAGCCCGCGGGGGGGAGCATGATCGCGGCGTCGAGGGGCTCCGTCGAGGGGCGGGCGAGGGAGAGCGTCGCGTCGACCGGGGCGACGTCCGGGGCGCTCAGCGAGAGGGCGCGGCTGCGGGCCGCGGGCACGGCGGTGCCCCCCGGGAAGGAGACGGACACGTCGACGCGCGTGCCGTCCCCGGTCGGGGTGCGCGCGAAGGTGGCGCGGAGGCTGCGCTCGGCGAGGGCCTCGCAGTCGGGCTCGGCGACCGAGGGGAGCGAGAGGGCGACCGTCGGGTCGGGGCGGAAGTCGGGCCCCGTGAGGCGCACGAAGAGGTCGAGGTCGGCGCGGGAGACGACCGTGAAGGCCAGCGTGTGCGCGCCGGGCGAGAGCGGCACGCGGACCATGTCGTCGTCCTCGCGCGACCGCCTCGGCAGCGCGCGGCGGTACACCTCGCGGCCGTCGACGTGTACGGCGACGGCGTCGTCGCTCCCTACGAAGAGCCAGCGATCGCCCGCGGTGGAGACCTCCGCGCGGATGGACGCGTGCGCCGAGCGAGGCCCGCGGCCGCCGACGACGCGACCGAGGTCGAGGGAGGCGTCGGCGCTCGATGCGCTCCGCCAGCCCGGGGCGTCGAGGGAGGGGATCGTCGCCACCGCGCGGTCGAGGGCGAGGCCCAGCGCGGCGCGGAGCGTCGGTCGGGCGGCGATCGGCCCGACGCGCACGCCGCCGCGGACCAGGAAGGTCGAGAGCGCCCCGTCGACGCCCGGCACCACGCGGCACTGCGCGAAGCTCGACGATGGGAGGCCCAGCGTCACGGCCGCGAAGGAGGTGAGGATTCCGGGCCGCGCGTAGCGGATCATGTTCAGCAGAGAGCCAGCCACCGCCTCGCTTTACCCTTCCCTGGGGATTGGCGCATAGTCCCGTCCGCCCGGTGCGGGAGTCGCGATGATCGCCGCTGATCGTCGCACCGAACGCGCCATCCATCAGCTCCCAGCAGGAGGGGAGTCCATGCGCCATCTACGGATCGCCAGTCTAGGTTGTGTGCTCGTCGCCCTCACGGTGATCGGCTGTGGTCGCTCAGAGCTCGACGGGGACTACGACCCGGACTCGGCCTTCCGACCGGACGTCCCTGCGGTCGATGCTCCGGCCGTCGACGTCCCGGACGGTGGTCCGCTGCCCGACGGCGACCAGCCCGACGTGCCCTTCATCGACGTGCCCTTCAACGACGTCCCCGAGTTCGATGTCCCCGGCTTCGACGTGCCCGAGTTCGACGTCCCCGGCTTCGACGTGCCGCCGATCGACATCCCCGGCTTCGACGTGCCGCCGATCGACATCCCCATGACCTGCAGCGCGCCGCTCTCGCTCTGCAACGGGCGCTGCCTCGACCTCCTCGCCGACCCCAACAACTGCGGCTCCTGCGGCCGTAGCTGCGGCGGCGGGCGCTGCGCCATGGGCATGTGCCTCCCGACCTGCCCGATGCCCTTCACCGACTGCGCGGGCGCCTGCGTCAACCTCACCGAAGATCGCTTCAACTGCGGCGGCTGCGGCATCGCCTGCTCCTCCAGCGACAGCTGCATCGGCGGCGCGTGCCGGGCCGTCTGCCCGCCCGGCCAGACCCTCTGCGGCCGCACCTGCGTCGACATCCGCAGCGACCGCGCCAACTGCGGCGGCTGCGGCGTCGCCTGCCGCGCCGACTCGGTCTGCACCTCGGGCACCTGCTCGTCGCTCTGCGACGAGGGGCAGCTCAACTGCTCGGGCCGCTGCGTCAGCCCGCAGAGCGACCCCGCCAACTGCGGCGGTTGCGGCGTGGCCTGCACCGCCGGCTCGACCTGCGTCGCGGGGCGCTGCTCGACCTCGTGCCCCGCGCCCAACGTCCTCTGCGGCGACCGCTGCGTGAACCTCCAGAACGACCCCAGCGCCTGCGGCCGCTGCGGCAACGTCTGCCCGGCGGGCGCGGCCTGCGGCCTCGGCACCTGCACGCTCACCTGCCCGACGCCGCTCGCGCGCTGCGGCGGCACCTGCGTCATCCCCCTCAACGACCCGAACAACTGCGGCTCCTGCGGCAACGTCTGCCCGGCCGGGACGCTCTGCTCCTTCGGGAGCTGCCAGGCGCGCTGCAACGCGCCGCTCGTCCAGTGCAACGGCGGCTGCACGGACTACCGCATCGACCCGTCCAACTGCGGCTCGTGCGGCAACCGCTGCGGGTCGGGCCAGATCTGCCTCCTCGGCCGCTGCGGGGCCCCTCCGGGCTGCATGCCCCCGCGCACCATCTGCAGCACGGGCTGCACCGACATCATCAACGACCCGCGCAACTGCGGGGCCTGCGGGCGTCGCTGCGCCGCCGGTGAGATGTGCGCCGGAGGCACCTGCATGGGCACCGCCTGCGCGGCGCCGCAGATCTCCTGCAACGGCACCTGCGTCAACCCGACCAACGACGCGAGCAACTGCGGCCGCTGCGGCAACGCCTGCCCGACGGGCTCGGCCTGCGTCGCCGGCGCCTGCACCTCGCGCTGCATGGCGCCGCAGCTCGAGTGCGGCTCCGGCTGCACCGACCCGCTGACCGACCCGTCCAACTGCGGCGGCTGCGGCAACGCCTGCGCGGGCAGCGCGGTGTGCATCAACGGCGTGTGCGGCTCGCCCTGCCCGCCGCCCCGCTCGACCTGCTCGGGCCGGTGCGTCGACACCCAGAGCGATCCCAACAACTGCGGCCGCTGCGGCAACGCGTGCGCCATGGGCGCCACCTGCACCGCGGGCGTCTGCCAGGCGGTGATGACCTGCACCGCGCCGCGCACCTCGTGCGGAACCAACTGCGTCGACCTGCAGACCGACCCGCGCAACTGCGGCGGCTGCGGCACCGCCTGCCCGGCGGGCACCCCCTGCGTGGGCGGCCGCTGCGCGTGCCCGGGCTCGACCGTGCTCTGCAGCGGGTTCTGCGTGGACATCAACAGCTCGCCGCTCGACTGCGGCGGCTGCGGCAACGCGTGCCCCGCCACGCAGGCCTGCGTGGGCGGCCGGTGCGCCTGCTCGGCGCCGCTCTCGAGCTGCGGCGGCCGGTGCATCAACACCAACAACGACCCGTCCAACTGCGGCGCCTGCGGCCGCACCTGCCCGGCGACCTTCGCCTGCCGCGGCGGCGCCTGCGCCTGCAACGCCCCGCTCTCGGCGTGCGGCGGCCGGTGCATCAACACCAACAACGACGCGGCCAACTGCGGCTCCTGCGGCAACGCGTGCCCCGCCACGCAGGGCTGCATCGGCGGCCGGTGCAGCTGCCCCCCGCAGAACTCCCTCTGCGGCGGCCGGTGCACCAACACCAACTTCGATCCCAACAACTGCGGCGGCTGCAACGTCCGCTGCGGCGCCCGGCAGTTCTGCGTCTTCGGGGCCTGCCGGGGCCTCTGATCGGCGATGGGTCCGCGCCGACGACGCGCGCGGATCAGCGCCCCGACGCTCGTCGCCCTCGCGATGGGCGTCGGTCTGATCGTCCTCTCCCGCCTCCTCGCCAGCGCCCAATCCCCGCCCCGCCCCGGCTCGTTTCGCACCGTCCTCTGGGACTTCCCCCAGACGCCGGTGGGCCCGATGCGCGCCGTCGTGATGCTGCCCCCGGGCGCCCCGCAGGGGGGCCGGCTCCCGCTGCTCCTCGCGCTCCACGGCTGGGGCGAGACGCTGCGAGGCGTCGAGCGAGGGGCCCTCGGCTGGTCGCGCGACTACGAGCTGGGCGCCTCCGACCGTGAGCTTCGCATGCGCTCGCTGCGCCGCGAGGCCTTCCTCGGGCACGTCGACGACGGCCGCTTCCAGCAGCTTCGTCGCGACCTCGCGGCGCGCCCTTATCAGGGCATGGTGGTCGTCGCGCCCTTCACCCCGGACGTCCTCGGCGCCGACGCGGGGACGCTACAGTCCGGCTTCGAACGCTGGGTGGTCGAGACCCTCGTGCCCCGCGCCCGGCGGGAGCTCCCGGTGCTCGCCGACCGCGCCGCCACCGGCATCGACGGCGTCTCGCTCGGCGGCCTCCACTCCCTGGAGATCGGCCTCGCGCACCCGGAGGTGTTCGGGGTCGTGGGGGCGCTACAGCCCGCGGTGCGCGGCCGCATCGACCGGGTGCTCTCCCGCTACGTCCCCTCTCCGTCGCGACCGCCGCAGCGGGTGCGCCTGGTGACCTCCCGGGGCGACGTGTACCGCCGCGACGTCTCGGCCCTCGACGCGGCCATGCGCGCTCGAGGCATCGCCCACGACCTGCGCGTCGTCGCCGGCCCGCACGACTACGTCTTCAACCGGGGGCCGGGCGGGGTCGAGATGCTGCTCTTCCACGACCGCGCGCTGCGTGGGATGCCCGCGGAGTAGGGCCTCGAGGGCAAGGGCCCCCTCGCTTACGCGCTACCGCGCGGGGCGTCCCTTCAGCCACGCGCGGGCCCGCTCGGCCCCGATCGCCACGCCGAGCTCCCGCTCGTGAAGGGCGAGCGTGTCGATGAGCGCCGAGGGAGGCGTCGGGAGCGACCGCAGCGCCATGCGCGCGTCGTGCACCGCGCCCAGCGCCGCGAAGGCCGACTCCTCGTCGAGGCGGAGCTCGATCGTCGGCGCCACGAGGACGCTCACGCGCAGCAGGGGACGGCGCGGTCGGTCCATGGGTCTCCGTTGATGACCCATCGGGCGATGGCTGCGCAAGTGTCCAGTGACCGACGGGCGGTGTCGACGGAGCCGGGATGGTGCATAGAAGAGCCACCGTGCTTCGACGTATCCCGCTCGCCGCGCTGTTGATCCTCGGGTGCTCCACCTCGCCGACCGCGGCGCCGGACGCCGCCGTCACGCCGATGGACGCCCCCGTGGACGTCGCCCACGAGGCCCACGACGCCGGCGTCGACGCCGACGCCCCGAGGGTCCCGCGCCCGTCCGACCGCTGCCCGGATGGAGGCGCGCTCCCCTACCCCGAGGTCCCGGAGATCTCCTTCGAGACCCCGCTCCCCGACCTCACGCTCCCCACCTCCGACGCGCCGCTCCGCCTCGGCCGCTACTACACCCCCTGCGCCACGGAGCCCCGGCTGCTGGTGGTGCGCCTGATGGCGGCCTGGTCGGGGCCCTCGCAGCACCACGCGGCGCACACCCGCCGGCTGCTGGAGCTCCCCGAGGCGTCGCGCCTCGACGTGGTCGACGTGCTGGTGAGCGCCGCCGACAACCAGCCCCCGGACGACCGCGACCTCGCCGACTGGCGCGCCCGCTACGACGCCCCTCCGACCGCGCTCGCCCGCTCCGACGCCCCGACGTGGCGCGCGCTCTCCATCGGCCCGCAGCACCTGCCCCTGCTGCTGCTCGTCGACCCGCGCACCATGGGCTACCTGAAGTTCTTCGACGCGCCCGACACCCACGACCTGCCCTACGAGGTCGCCGACGCGCTCGCTCGCCTCGACCGCCGCGCCCGACCGACGCGCCCCTCCACCGCGCGCTACGACGATCGCCTCCCGCTCGACGCGTGGGAGATGGTCCAGGCGATGGCGCCCCGCGCCCGCCCCCCCGCCGACCCCACCAACGCCTTCGCCGACGACCCCCGCGCCGCCGCCCTCGGCCGCGCGCTCTTCTTCGACCCGCGCCTCTCGGCCAGCGGCGAGGTCGCCTGCGCCCGCTGCCACGACCCCGCCATGGGCCTCGCGGACGGCAACGCCCGCAGCACCGGCGTGGCCCTCGGCGACCGCAACGCGCCCAGCGTGCTCGCGGCCTCCGGGCAGCGCTGGCAGTTCTGGGACGGGCGCGCCGACTCGGCCTGGATGCAGGCCCTCGGCCCCTTCGAGAACCCCCGGGAGATGGGCTTCACCCGACTCGGGGTCGCCCAGGCGATCGCCCAGCGCTACGCCACCGAATACACCGCGGTGTATGGCGCCCTCCCGCCGCTCGGAGACCGGGCGCGCTTCCCCGCCGCGGGCATGCCGGGGCAGCCCGACTGGGAGGCCATGAGCGCCGACGACCGCCGGGCCGTCGACCGGATCTTTACCAACGTGGGTAAGTCCATCGCCGCCTTCGAGCGCACCGTGACCCAGGGCGAGTCGCCCTTCGACCGCTACGCCCGCGGCGAGATCGGCGCGCTCTCCGTCGCCGCGCGCGACGGCCTGGGGATCTACTTCGAGTCCGGCTGCGCGCAGTGCCACCACGGCCCGTCGCTCTCCGACGACAGCTTCCACAACATCCACTTCGACAGCGGGCGGGTCGACCTGCAGCCCGACCTCGGGCGCTTCGAGGGCGTCGACGCGCTGCGCGGCAGCCCCTTCCGCGCCGACGGGGTCTTCAGCGACTCGCCCTCGACCGGCGCCCACCTCCGGCGGCTCACTCCGGTGGAGTCGATGCGGGGGCAGTTTCATACGCCCTCGCTGCGCAACGTCTCGCGCACCGGCCCGTGGGGCCACGGCGGCACCTTCAACAACCTCCGCGAGCTCATCACCCACTACGCCGAGGGCAGAGACCGCCGCGGTGACCTCCGCACCACCGGCGAGCTCGACCCCGCGATCGGACCCTTCCACCGCGTCGAGTCGACCATCACCTCGCTGATGGCGCTGCTGCAGTCCTTCGCCGCGCCGCCGGTGGTGCCGTAGCGGGTCAGCGCACCGCGCGGCCGACCCTCACCGGCGTCGCGATCATCCACTCGTCGGGGGTGTGCGCCCCGATCCAGCCGTAGGCGGTGCCCTCGCCGGTGGCCGGGTCGATCGAGATGAGCAGCGTGCCGTCGCCGAAGCCCGTGGGGCCGCCCTCCCGGTTGCGGGGGTCGTCCTGGTGGCCCACGGAGGTCGCGTCGGTGACCCGCACCAGCACGCCCCGCGCGGTCACCGTCGGGGGCTCGGCCACGAAGGCGACGTGGCCGGTGTTGTTGGAGCGAAACCACCGGGGTCGGGGCCACGCCAGCACGTCGCCGGGCCGGGCGTCGGCGATGCGCGGCACCCGCAGCCAGCCGTTGCGGGGGCGGGCGGTGGGGGCGTCGCGGATGGCCCGCCAGAAGTCCACCGCGAGGGGACGGCCGCCGGGGAGCGCCGCCCGGGCGCGGGGCGCGGCGCGGCCGAGCACCCACGCGGCCATGGTGGAGCAGTCGAAGTGGTAGCGCCCGGAGCGGGGGTCGATGCGGGTCTGGTGGTCGTAGCGGGTGTCGCGCACCGAGGCGCGCAGCTCCTGGAGCACCGCGAGCACCCGGGGGCTGCCCGGCGGGGACACCTGGGCCTTACCGGGAAGGGTAAACGCGACCCCGGCGAGGGCGGCGATCAGGGCCGTGCGGAGGGCGGGGGAGTTGCTCATCGGGTGCTATGGACGCCGCGGGAGCCCGAAGGTTTTCCGGCGTGACAACATCGCGTCAGCCAGCATGATGACACGCGGAATGGAACCATCGAGACCGCCGCTCGCCGACGCACTGGAGGCCGCCATCGAGGCCGCGAAGGAGGCAGGGCGGCGGCTGCTCGAGGAGTTTCACCGGGAGGGCGGCCCGAGGGGAGGGGGCGACTCGGCGGACATCGACCGGGAGGTGGAGGTCTTCCTGCGGGGGGCCCTGCTCGACCGCTTCCCCTGGCACTGGCGCGGCGAGGAGACCGGCTTCACTCCCGCCTCCGACCCTTCCGAGGCCCGCTGCTGGGTGGTCGACCCCAACGACGGGACGCGCCCCTTCCTGCAGGGCTTCCGCGGGGCGGCGGTGTCCATCGGGCTGCTGGTCGAGGGCGTTCCCTCGCTGGGGGTGGTGTTCGCCTACGCGTACCCCGACGACGGGGGCGACCTCTTCGCCTGGGCCGAGGGCTGCGGCCCGCTCACCCGCAACGGCGTCGCGCTGTCGACCGACCTCGCGGAGCTCACCCTCGACGAGGGCGCGCCGGTGTTCGTCTCGCAGCACGCCGACCGCTGCGCCGAGGCCAACGCGCGCTGCGTCTACCCCGGGCGCTACCGGCCGCTGACCAGCATCGCCTACCGCTTCGCCCTCGTGGCCGCGGGGGAGGGGGTCGCCGCCGTCACGCTCGCGAGCCCCTCGGCGTGGGACCTCTGCGCGGGCCAGGCGCTGCTGCGCGCGGCGGGCGGTGAGGTGATCGACCAGGGCGGCGCGGCCATCACGTACTCGCGCCTCGCGGAGATGGAGACCATCATCGCCTTCGGGGGAGCGCCCCCGGCGGTGGCGGCGCTCGTGGGACGAGACTGGCACGAGGTGTACACGCCGGGGCAGCGGGGGTGGCTCCCGCTCGCGAAGCTGAAGTCGGGGAGGCACGTCGCGGACGCCGCGCTGTTGTCGAGGGCGCAGGGGTGCTGGCTGGGGCAGCTCGTGGGCGACGCGCTCGGGGGGCAGGTGGAGTTCCAGTCGGCGGAGCGCATCCGGAGGGAGAGCCCTGGAGGGGTGAGGGAGCTCAGCGACCACGGGCACTGGATGACCTTCGCGGGCCAGGCCACGGACGACTCGGAGCTGGCGCTGATGCTGGCCCGGGTGCTGGTGCGCGACGGGGCCTTCGACCGGGAGAAGGTCGTCGAGGGCTACGTCCACTGGATCGCCTCCAACCCCTTCGACCGGGGCGGGACCATCACCGCTGCGCTGGCCCCGGGCGTCCGCGTCGATGACCCCTCCCTGCGCCTCCAGCGGGTGCTCGCCGCGGCGTCCACGGAGAGCCAGGCCAACGGGTCCCTGATGCGCGTCTCTCCGCTGGCGATCTTCGGAGCGGCCGACCCGCTGGGCGCCGCGCGCATGGCCTCGGAGGACAGCGCCCTCACGCACCCGCACCCCCTCTGCCGCGACGCCTGCGCGGCCTATGTGCGGGCCATCGCGGAGGTGATCGCCCGTGGCGGCGACGGCGTGGCGGCGTGGGGCTTCGCGATGGAGGAGGCGCGACGTCCGGGGTGTGATCCCGGCGTGGCGGAGATGCTCGAGGCGGCGCGGCTGGGCCCGCCGGACGAGTACTACCGGCAGATGGGCTGGGTGCGCATCGCGTTCCACAACGCCTTCCACCAGGCGCTGAGCGCCCCTTCCTTCGAGGAGGGTGTGGTCGACACCGTGGGCCGCGGCGGCGACACGGACACCAACGCGGCCATCGCGGGCGCGCTGCTCGGGGCCATCCACGGGCGCGAGGCGGTGCCGTCTCGGTGGCGCAACAAGCTCCTCGCCTGCAGGGCCCTGCGCGAGGCGGGCGCGCGCCGACCGAGGCCGATGGAGTTCTGGCCCGCGGACGCGCTGGAGCTCGCCGAGGCGCTGCTCCTCGCGGGGAGGATCAGCCCCGGTGTCTGAGCCCGGCGGGGCTCTCGCGGCCTTCGGCTTCGTGTCGTTTCGGCGCTACCAGCTCGCGCGGCTGTGCTCGGTGCTGAGCACGCAGATGGCGAGCGTGGCCATCGGCTGGCAGGTGTACGCGACCACGCACCGGGCGCGCGACCTCGGGTACATCGGGCTCGCGCAGTTTCTGCCCGCGGTGGGCCTGGCGCTGGTGAGCGGCGCCGTCGCCGACCGCTTCGACCGCCGGCGGGTGGTGGTCGCCTGCCACTCGCTGGTCGCCCTCGGGTGGACGGCGCTCTTCCTTCTTACCCGGCAGGGTATTGCCTCCGTCGCTCCCATCTACGCGGTGCTGGTGCTGCTGGGCGTCGCGCGAGCCTTCTCGGGGCCTGCGTCGCAGGCGCTGCTGCCCAACCTCGTGCCCGACGAGGTGCTGGGGAGCGCCATCTCCTGGGGCTCCACCACCTGGCAGGTGGCGACCATCGCGGGCCCCTCCCTCGGCGGCCTGCTCTACGGCCTCGGCGGCCCGGCGGTGGTGTACCTGGTGGCGATGGCGGGCTCGGCCACCGCCGCGGCGCTGGTGCTGCGCGTCCAGCCGCTGCCCTCGTCGCGCCCTCCGACCTCCCGCGCCCGATCGTGGACCGAGCTCCTCGCAGGCGTTCGCTACGTCCGCGAGAACCGCCTGGTGCTGGGGCTGATCTCGCTCGACCTCTTCGCGGTGCTGCTGGGCGGCGCCGTGGCGCTGATGCCGATGTTCGCGCGCGACATCCTCCACGCCGAGGCCTGGTCGCTGGGGCTCCTTCGCAGCGCGCCCGCGCTGGGGGCGACGGGGATGGCGGTGTGGCTCGCCTACCGGCCGCTGGTGCGGCGGGCGGGGCCCTGGATGCTGGCCAGCGTGGCGATCTTCGGCGTGGCCACGGTGGCCTTCGGGCTCTCGCGCAACCTGTGGCTGTCGATCGCGATGCTGGTGGTGCTCGGGGCCTCGGACATGATCAGCGTGGTGGTGCGCCAGCACGCGGTGCAGCTCGCGACGCCGGACGCCATGCGAGGCCGGGTGGGCGCGGTGAACCAGGTCTTCGTGGGCGCCTCGAACGAGCTCGGGGAGTTCGAGTCGGGGCTGATGGCGGAGTGGCTGGGGCCCGTGCGCGCCGTGGTGGTGGGCGGCCTCGGGACGCTGCTGGTGGTGGGGCTCTGGGCGCGGTGGTTTCCGTCGCTGAGGAGGCTCGACCGGCTGGAGCGCGGGCTGAACGGCTAGGGACGAGGGGCGCCGATCAGATCGGGCAGCCGTGGGTGCCCAGGTACTCCCGGCGGGCCTGGTCGGTGATGAGACCGGCGAACTCGTTGGCCCGGTCCTGCTCGCAGGTGGCGGTCTGCTGGGCGTCGCCGTGGCTGCGCTGTCGGCACCACTGCACCAGGTCGGTGTGGCACTGCTCCCAGACGACCCGGCCGGGCTCTGGAATGGTTACGGGCCTCGGCGTCGACGAGCATCCGCAGAGGACCAGCAGGAGGATGGTCGCGCGAGTGATCATGGGCTCCGTCTAGAGCCCTGACATGGGGACGTCGAGCGGTGGAGGGGGGTGGAGCCGACGGCTCAGCGCTTCAGCAGGCGCTCGAAGGGGTTGTTCTTGAACTCCTGCTTCGGCGGCTGAGGCGCCTGCTGTGGCCGACCGCCCTGACCGCCTCGCGGCCCCTGCTGTTGCGGCTGCGACGGCGCTCCCCCCGCGGGCTTCGCGGCGATGGGGCCGGACTTCGCCGTGAGGGCGATGCGCTTGCGCACCAGGTCGACCTCGACCACGCGCACCTTGATCTTGTCGCCCGCGCGCACGACCTCCGCCGGGTCGCGCACGAAGCGGTCGGAGAGCTGAGAGACGTGGACGAGCCCGTCCTGGTGCACCCCGATGTCCACGAAGGCGCCGAAGGCCGTGACGTTGGTGACGATGCCCTCCAGCGCCATGCCCGGCTTGAGGTCGTTGAGCGAGCGCACGTCGTCGCGAAACTTCGGCGCCTCGAAGTCGGCGCGAGGGTCGCGGCCCGGCTTCTGAAGCTCCTGGAGGATGTCCCTCAGGGTGAACTCCCCGAGGTCGCCGGAGACGTACTTCTGCCACTGCACCCTGGCCGCGAGGGCCGCGTTGCCGACCAGCGTGCCCACGTCGGTGCCGAGGTCCTTCGCCATGCTCTCGACCACCGGGTAGCGTTCAGGGTGCACCGCCGACGCGTCGAGGGGCGAGGCCCCGTCGCGCACCCGGAGGAAGCCCGCGCACTGCTCGAAGGTCTTCGGCCCGAGGCCCGCCACGTCCAGCAGCTCCTTGCGGGAGCGAAACGCCCCGGCGGTCTCTCGGTGCGCCACGATGCGCCGGGCCAGCGTCGGCCCGATGCCCGCCACGCGAGAGAGCAGCGGCGCGCTCGCGGTGTTGAGCTCGACCCCGACGGAGTTCACGCAGCTCTCCACCACCTCGTCGAGCTTGCGGGCGAGCAGCGCCTGGAAGACGTCGTGCTGGTACTGCCCGACGCCGATGGACTTCGGGTCGACCTTCACCAGCTCGGCGAGCGGGTCTTGCAGCCGCCGGGCGATGGAGATGGCCCCGCGCACCGTGAGGTCGAGGTCGGGAAACTCCTCCCGGGCGACGTCCGAGGCGGAGTACACGCTCGCGCCGGACTCGCTCACCATCACCGTGAAGACTCCCCCGGAGGCGCCCAGCACCTCGCGCACGAAGGCCTCGGTCTCGCGCCCGTGGGTGCCGTTGCCCACCGCCACCGCCGCGGGGTGGTGCTTCGCCACGAGGCCCAGCAGGATCTCCCTCGACCGCGCCACCGCCGCGTCGCCCTGCACCAGGTGGAGCAGCGTGTGGTCGAGCAGCCGGCCCGTGGCGTCGACCACCGCGACCTTGCAGCCCGTGCGCTGCCCCGGGTCGATGCCGATGACCGTGCGGGCGCCGAAGGGGGCCGCGAGAAGCAGCGCCCGGAGGTTCTGCGCGAAGACGTCGACGGCGCCGCGGTCGGCGCGGAGCTTGAGCTCGACGCGCACCTCGCTCTCGATGGAGGGCGCCACGAGGCGCTTCCACGCGTCGGTCACCGCCAGCTCGAGCTGCTCGCGCCACGGCGAGGCCGGGCGTCGGCCCGCGAGCACCCCGAGGTGGGCGATGCACCTCGCCGTGTCGACCTCCAGCTCCGAGCGCAGGACGTTCTCCGCCTCGCCGCGGCGCACCGCGAGAAAACGGTGCGAAGGCAGCGTGCGCACCGCCTCGCGGAAGTCGTAGTAGGCCTCGAATTTCGTCGGGGCGTTCACGTCCGGGGCCCTGGTCACCACCAGCGCCGACTCGTCGAGGTACAGCTCCCTCGCCCAGCTGCGCACTGCGGGGGTCTCCGCGACGGACTCCGCGACGATGTCCCTCGCGCCCTGCAGCGCCTCCTTCACCGTGCCGACGCCCTTCTCGGCGTCGACGAAGCGCTCGGCCTCCGCCAGCGGATCGCCCTCCTCGGACTGCGCCGCGATGCGCTGGGCGAGGGGGTCGAGGCCCTTCTCCCGGGCGATCATGGCGCGGGTGCGGCGCTTGGGCTTGAAGGGCAGGTAGAGGTCTTCGAGCTCGGCCTTGGTGCGGCACGCGAGGATTCGGTCGCGGAGGGCGTCGTCGAGCTTGCCCTGCTTGCCGATCTCCTCGAGCACCGCGGCGCGGCGCTCTTCGAGCTCCTTCAGGTACGCGTGGCGCTCTTCGATGGTGCGGATCTGCACCTCGTCGAGGCCGTTGGTGGCCTCCTTCCGGTAGCGGGCGATGAAGGGCACCGTCGCCCCGCCGAGCAGCAGCTCGACCACGGCGTGCACGCCGCGCGACGCGACCCCCAACTCCTCTGCGATGACCGAGACCGGATCGAGCGCCATCTCCAAGAACCTCCTCCGACAAAACGGGGGCGGAACCTAAGCGCACCCTCAATGACCCCGCAACGCTTTGCGTCCGCGCTCGGGACGTTGCCTGTCCGGCGATGATCCCCCGGCCGGTGTCTAGAGCGAGGGCACCGGGTCGCGCATCGCGAAGCCCAGCTCGATCTGGCGCAGCATCACCCCGCCGATGACTGGATCGCCGGAGGCCTCCAGCATCGCCACGATCTCCGTGCGGACGATCTCGGCTGGCCGAAGCTCAACGCCAGGAGGGAGCATCGACTCCAGCCGCACCCGGGTCTCACGGCGGTATCGCGGTTCGCCCTTCGACATCGCGCAGACCGCGTTCGGGAGTCGCACCCACGGGGCCTCCTGGGAGGTCTCGGCGACGGCCGCCGCGGCCCGGTACGGCTGGCGCGGGTCGGCCTGCGCGACGGTCACCGTCGGCGCCTCGATGGCGTCGAGGAGCCGGGCCTCGAGGAAGTCCCTGCTCGCCGAGCGGGGCAGCGCGTCGGTGCGGCGCAGCTCGAGGCCGACGGGGTGCTCCTGGCGGGTGAGCTTCTTGCCGTTGTGCGACCAGTTCACGTCGCGGGTCATCCGGAGCTGCACCCGCTGTCGCCCGGCGAGGGAGAGCAGCGTGGCGAGCAGCGCCACGTCGACCCGGGGAGGACTACCGCGCAGCCCGTGGATCGGCGGGATCTCGGTGCGCAGCGCCCCGTAGTGCCCGAAGGCCTCCAGGGCGGAGAGGGCGTTACCGGGGATGGTAAGCGCCGGGCCGGGGTAGTGACCGCCGCCGCTCGCGGAGATCACTCGCCCGAGGCGGGTGGTCGCCGCCGCGCTGCGACCGTTGATCGCGGGGTGCATCCACGAGCGCTCGAAGAGGCTGATGGTGCTGCCCCAGATCAGGCCGAGGCCGACCGGGACGCCGGCGCCGACGACGATGATGCCGATCACCACCTGGAGGATGCGCTGCCCGAGGCCGGGGCCGATCCAGCCGTGGAGCAACGCGAAGGCCGCGAGCAGGCACGCGAGGCCTGAGATGGTCCCGATGATCCAGAGGAAGAGCTTGCCGAGGAGGTCGCCGAAGGTGCGCGGCGCGGGCTCCCAGCGAGGCTCCGGTGCGCCGCAGCGCGGGCACGCGCAGCCCCGGGGGACCTCCTCACCGCACAGCGCGCACAACCTCAACACGGCTCCTCGGGTTCTCCCTCGAGCGGAGAGGGTGGACCGATCAGAGCCCGACGACCAGGTGGGCGCCCAGGTCGAGCGTGACCGGCGTGGTCTCGGGCAGCACCCAGAGCGTGGGGGAGAGCAGGTCGAGGTTGAGCCGCACCCTGCGAGAGAGCGAGAAGCTCACCCCCGCGGTCAGCCTGAACACGGGGCCGTTCTGCGGGAGGTACCCGATCTCCGCGCGCAGCGGGATGAAGACCCGACGGCCGGGGAGCAGGTCGACGGCGGTCTCGACGCCGGCCAGGAAGAGCACGTTGGAGACGCGCTCGTCGCGCCCGCGGAGGTTCACGTAGTCGGCGGAGAGGGAGAAGCCCAGGCGGTCTCTGGGGAAGTACGAGACGCGCGCGGCGACGAGGGCGTTGACGAAGCCGTCGCGACCCGGTCCGAGGGCGGCGATGGCGCCGACGCTGAGCTCCCAGCGCTGGGGGTGCGCCCGGGGGCGTCGTCGGCGTCGGGCCGGGGCGCTCGCGGGCGTCGCGGCGTCGTCGCCGGGGGGCGGCTCGCCCACGCTGACGGGCCGCTCTGCCGCGGGGGCCTGGCCGACCCTCGGCGGCACGAGCAGCGGCGGCAGCGCCTCGCGAATGGCCGCGCCGAGCTGGAACTGCGTCGCCGTCACGTCGCGGGTGCGCTCCTCGGGCTCCACCGCCACGCGCACGCGGAGGTGGACGACGTACTGCCCCTGCGCCGCGCGCACCTCCGCGGTCACCGCGAGCGGCGTCTGGAGGGCGCGCTCGAGGGTGAAGATCCCGTCGGCGGGCACTGGGAAGGGCAGCGCGAGCCGCCGCGCGGCGTCGTAGAGCTCGGCCTGCGGCACCACCTGGAAGCCCATCGCGGCGATGGCCTCCCGCAGCACGTTGGTGACGTATCGCCCGGCCGCGGCGTCGACCCCGATGGGCGCCGCGTCGATGACCGCGGTGCGCGGGCCGGCGGCAACGGGCGCGGGTGGCGGCGGCGCAACCTCCACGGGAGGCGTCGCAGCCTCGGCGGGCGGCGGCGGCGGCACGGCCTCGGCGGGTGGCGGCGGCGGCGGCGGCGGCGGCGGCGAGGCCGGAGTGGTGGGTGGGGTCGGCTGCGGCACGGGCTGCGCCCCCAGGCTCGCGGCCTGGAGGAGCGTGAGCAGGCCAAGGACACAAGCATGTCGGGCGCGAAGCATCATCGGCGCGGAATCTATCGGAATCGCTCCGAGGGCGCACCAGAGGGGGCTGAGGCTCGGTCGGTGCCGCGGAGTTGCGGGCGCGACGCCACCGATGGGACAAAGTGAGGCATGCGCTTTCGAGAGAACGGTCCCGCGCTGGTGGGCGTGATCCACCTCAACCCGCTGCCGGGGTCGCCTCGCTCCTCGCTCACGATGGCCTCGCTCCGAGCGCGCACCGCCGAAGACGCCCTGGCGCTCGCCACGGCGGGCTTCGACGCCGTGCTGGTGGAGAACTTCGGCGACGCGCCCTTCTACCGGGACGCGGTGCCTCCGGAGACCGTCGCGGCGATGGCGGTGCTCGCGGGGGTCGCGCGGTCGGCCTCGGGATTACCCATCGGGGTAAACATCCTCCGCAACGACGGCGCCTCGGCGCTGGCGGTGGCGGTCGCGACCGAGGCTCGCTTCATCCGGGTGAACATCCTCGCGGGCGCGAGGGTGGCCGACCAGGGGGTGATCCAGACCGACTCGGCGAGGCTGCTGCGGATGCGGCGCCACCTCGACGCGGCGGGCGTCGGCATCGTGGCCGACGTCGGGGTGAAGCACTCCACCTCGCTGGGCGCGAGCGGCGACGAGGCCGTGGCCGAGGAGGCCGTGGAGGTGGTCGAGCGCGCCCTCGCCGACGTGGTGGTGGTGACCGGGGTGCGCACCGGCGCGGAGGCCGACGAGCGCCTGGTGGCGAGGGTGAAGCGGGCGGTCCCCAGCCACCCGGTGTGGCTCGGCAGCGGCGTGCGCGCGGAGACCGCGGCCCGGTGGGCGGCGCTGGCCGACGGCGTCATCGTCGGGAGCGCGCTGCGGGAGGGCGGGCGCGCGGGCGGCCCCATCGACGCGGCGAGGGCCGCGGCCTTCGCGAAGGCGTGGCGGGGTGAGGAGGCCGGGCGGTGAAGCTGCGCCGCAACGACCGCTACGAGCCCATCGGCACGGCGCACATCGGGACGTTGCTGGCCGAGGCGATCCGTGACCCGTCGAGGGTGCGCCAGGCGCTCGGGGTCTGGCCCGCCTGGGAGGAGGCCGTCGGCCCGGACATCGCCGCGGCCACGCAGCCGGTCTCGCTGCGCTCCGGGGTGCTCACGGTCTGGGTGCGCAACACCACCTGGCTGCAGGAGCTCCACGCCCAGAGGCAGCAGCTGCTGGCGAGGGTGCGGCGCGTGGTGGCCGGGGTGGAGGTCACCGAGCTGCGCTTCAAGCAGGGCCCGCGAGGGGCGATGCCCGCGAAGGTCGAGCCGGTGAAGAAGCTGGTGGTGCGCCCGGCGCCTGTCCCGTACGAGCTCACGCAGACGATCCGCGAGGTGCCCTCTGCGACCCTGCGCGGCGTGCTGATCAAGGTCGCCTCGCGCTGGGCGGGCCTGCAGCGCCTCCGCGGACTCTGAGAGGTCTCTAGGCCGCGGCGAGGCAGGCCGTGATGGCCTCGCCGTCGCGGGCGATGCGCACCTCGCCGAGGCCGTCGATGCGCCGCAGGTCGTCGGGCTCGCGCACGTCGGCGCCCGCGATCGCCTCGAGGCAGTGCCCCGGGAGCACCACCTGCACGTCGATGCCGCGCGCCGCCGCGGTCTCGGCGCGCCATCGCTGGAGCGCCACCTCGCGCCGCCGCCGCAGCGCCCCGTCCATGCCCGAGCGCTCGGACTCGAAGAGGTACCGCTCGTCGGGCGGAACGTCCCCGTCCGCCTCGCCCTCGCGCACCGCGCCCGCCCAGAGGCCGAGGGCCTCCTCGTCGCGCAGCCCGCCCTGGATCATCGACTTCATCCGCTCGTTGGAGTGCGGTCGCCTGCGAGCGAGCTCGATCATCGCGGCGTTGCTCAGCACCCGCCCGGAGGGGAGGTCGCGCGCCTCGGCGACGCTCTCCCGCGCCGACGCGAGCCGGCGGAGCACCGCGCGTCCCGCGGCGTCGAGCCCGTGCCGGCCCTTCACCTTCGCGTAGGGCAGGCGGTCGTCGTCGGCGTCTCGCAGCGCCCGGCGCAGGGCGTAGCCGGTCTCCTCCAGCACCTCGCCGTGGATGAGCCTCGCGCGGGCGTCGGCGTCGAGCTCCCGGTGCAGGTCGTGGAGGTGGCGGACGTCGCCCGCGAGGTAGGTGCGCAGCGCGTCGTCGAGCGGCCGCATCGCCCAGTCGTGCTGCTGGAACTTCTTGTCGAGCGCGACCCCGAAGCGCTTGGAGAGCAGCGTGGCGAGCCCCGTCTCCCGCAGTCCGAGGAAGCGCGCGTGCACGGAGGTGTCGACGACCCGTCCCAGGGTGATCCCGGCGCCGCGCAGCAGCCACGCGTCGAAGTAGAGGTCGTGGAGGATCTTCACCGGGCCGCCGCTCCCCAGCACCTCGCCCAGCACGTCGCCCAGGGGGAGCGCGAGCGCGAGCGTGTCGAAGATGAACACCTCCCCGTCGGGCAGCGCGCACTGGAGCACGCACAGCCGACTCTTCCAGTGGTGGAGCCCGTCGCTCTCGCAGTCGATGGCGAGGGAGGTCGCCGCGGCGAGCCGTGGGACCACGGAGTGCAGTGCGTCGGGCTGATCGATGAGGTGGGTGTGGGCGGTCACGCGCAGGATGTCCGGTGCTTTACCGCAACGAGGCCGCCACCACCACGTCTCGCACGAAGGTGTCGAAGCGCAGCTCGGCGTGCACCGGGCGACCGCCGCGGGTGCCGTCGAAGACGACGCTCCCGGCGGCGCGGCCTCCACGACGGCGGGGCGCGTGGGTGAGGGTGACCGCGGCGCGGAGCGTCCCGTCGGCGGCGGACATCGCCGGGGCGCCCGCCACGACCAGCGCCGCGTCGAGGGCGAGCGCGCTCCCTCGCCTGGAGGGCACCGTCACCCCGACGAGGGTGCGCTCGAGGGCCATGGCGTCCGAGGAGGGCCACCCCAGCGCGGGGTCGACGATCCAGAGTGCGCCGGACTCGTCGAGGAAGACCCCTCGGAGCAGCCAGGGGACCGGGGTCTCGACGCTGGCGTCGCCGGTCGGGGTCGACCACGCGTTGAGGCTCTCCTCGGGCGCGATGGGGGCCGCGCGGGGGAGCGCCGGGAGCACAGCGCGCACGGCCTCGAGGTCGCGCGCGCAGGTCGGGCGCAGCAGCGGGTCGAGGGCCTCGCAGGGCCGGGGGTCGCCCGCCGAGAGCGCGAGGCAGCGGGTCCTCTCGGTGAGCGAGGCGGCGGCGCAGAGGGCGGCGTTGCGGCTGGCGAGGGCGACGCACACCGGGTCGCGGCCTCGCAGACCGGGCGCCGGGGGGCAGGCCTCCGGGCGGGCCGCGGCGATGGAGGCGCGAAACGCGCAGGTCTCTCGGAGGCTGGAGAGGCGCACGGAGGCGCAGCGCTCGGGGGCGCGGGCCCTCACCGCGAGGTCGAGGCCGCAGGCGTCTTCGAGCAGCGCGTCGTCCTGGAGGGCGGCGAGGGCGCGGCCGAGCTCGGGGCCCATGGCCTCGCGGTTGCGGCGCACGCAGCGGCCCAGCGGGTCATCGCCGGGCGCCGCCGCGGGGGTCTCGCCGAGCCCCATGGGCGGTGGGGCGATGGGGCCATGGGGCAGCGCGACGGGCCGAGGCGGGACGCGAGGAGGCGTCGGGGCCCTGCGGGGGTCGTCGCACCCGAGGCCCAGGAGAGCGAGGCACAGCGCGCGTCTCAAGGTCGACAGAGCGAAGCAGTGTACGCAACGACGGAGGCCTCGACGGAGATTCTGCGAGGTCGACGCTCCGGGGCGCTGGCCATTGCTTTGACCCTGTCGGAGCGCGGCGCGTACACTCCGCGCCGATGGCGTCAGAACCTCTTTCCTCGCGATTCGGACGCAGCTTTCCTGCGGGAGAGGTGCTCTTCCGGGAGGGCGATCCCGGCGAGGAGATGTACGTGATCCAGACCGGGCGCGTTCGCATCTCGAAGGTGTTTCCCTCGGGCGAGCGCACGCTCGCGGTCATCGGTCCGGGGGAGTTCTTCGGCGAGATGGCGATCCTCAACGGCAAGCCGCGCACGGCCACGGCCACGGCGCTCGAAGCCCTGCACGCGCTGGTCATCGACGGCCGCACCTTCGAGGCGATGGTGCTGGGCAACGGCGAGATCGCGGTGCGGATGATCACCCGCCTCGCGCGCAGGCTCCACAGCGCCAACGCGTACATCGAGATCCTGGCCCGGGCCGATCCCAGGGCGAGGGTGATCCTCGGGCTGGCGAGGGCCGGCGAGGAGTACGGCGAGCGGGTGGAGGGCGGCGGGGTGCGGCTGGCCATCTCGTCCGACGACCTGGCCTCGATGGTCGGCCTCGACGTCGCGACCGTGCAGTCGGTGATCGACCGGCTCGTGCGGGTTCGCCTGGTCCGTCCCGCGGCGGAGGTGGACGGCTGGCTGCTGCCCGACCCGTCGCAGCTCTACGCCTTCGTCGACGCCCTCGAGCATCCGTCGGCGGAGGGCGGTTGACGATGGATCTCAAGGTACTCGGCTGCCACGGCGGTGAGACGGCGCGACACCGCACGACGAGCTTCCTGGTCGACGGGCGCCTCGCCCTCGACGCCGGGGCCACCACCGCGATGCTCACCCTGGAGGAGCAGATGCTCCTCGACGCCGTGGTGGTCTCGCACGCGCACCTCGACCACGTCCGCGACCTCGCCTCGCTCGCCGACAACCGCTGCCAGGGGGCCGACCGGCCGCTGGTGATCGCGGGCACCGGGGCGACCATCCGGGCGCTCAAGGAGCACTTCTTCAACAACGTGCTCTGGCCCGACTTCACCAACATCCCGCTGGTCGGGGGCACCGGGCCGACGGTGGAGCTCAAGGTGCTCGAGCCCGAGGTGCCGCAGGACATCGCGGGCTACTCCCTCAAGGCCGTGCTGGTCTCGCACACCATCGAGAGCGCCGGAATCGTGCTGTCCCGCGACGGCGCGGCGCTGGCGTTCTCCGGGGACACCGGGCCGACGGAGCGCTTCTGGGAGGTGCTCGCAGAGACGCCCGGGCTGCGCGCAGTGCTCCAGGAGGTGAGCTTCCCCAACGAGCTCGAGTGGCTCGCCAAGGTCTCCGGGCATCACACCCCGTCGACGCTGGGCCGGGAGCTCCTGAAGTTCACCCGCAAGGACATCCCCTGGCTGATGTTCCACATCAAGCCGGCGTTTCAGTCGAAGGTCGAGCGGGAGCTCTCGACGCTCCACGAAGACCGCCTGGAGCTGCTCTCCCTCGGGGACGAGTTCGTGCTCTGAGGGCGGTTCCCTCTCCGCGGTAGCAAATCAGGATACCTTCCGGGGCTATGGACCTGCAGAGGCTTCTCGCCTGGGTCGAGCCGACGATCGTGCCGGGGCACGCCGTGCCGCCCTTCGACCCTTCCGCCGCCGCGGCGACGATGGCCGCCGCCGGTCGCAGCGCGGACGACCACGCGGCCTTCCTCCAGCGATGGAACGGCTGCTACGCCCTGCGGGGCGCGCTGCACCTGCTGGGCGCCCGCGACGACGTGCCCAACCAGTCGCTCGACGCCTGGAACCGCCCCGACGGCTGGCGCCAGTCCTTCGGGATGCTCATCGAGGGGGTGACCTTCTTCGCCGACTCCGGGCTGGGCGATCAGTTCGGCTACCGCGACGGCAAGGTGGTCCGCCTGCGGGTGCTCGACGCCCGGGTCGAGCGCATGGCCTCCGGCTTCGGCGAGTGGCTCGAGCGCATCTTCGTCGAGCCCGGCCGCTACCTCTCGATGGACCTCTTCGACGCCTGCGTGGCCCGCCTGGGGCCGCTGCCTCCCGGCGGGCACTTCGCCCCGGCCCCGACGCACGCGCCGGGCGAGCCCATCGACCCCCGCGAGCTGGAGGTCATGCCGTGCAGGGACAACCTCGAGCTCCGGGGCGCCTCTTCGATGGTCGTGCGCGGTGCGAGGTTTCCTCCGGCGCCCTTCGCGCGCTAGACATCTTCGGGCTGTGACCAACTGGCGTCGAAGAGACCGGGCGACCGTGGACGGCGCCGAGAAGCGATCGGTGGCCCCGGGGGTCTTCCGCCGCTGCGAGGGCTGCGGCGTCACCCTGCTGGAGGATGAGCTCGCCCTGGCCTGGGAGGTCTGCCCCCGCTGCGGCTTCCACCATCGGCTGGCGCCTCCCCGCTGGGTCGCGATGCTCACCGACTCCGGGAGCTTCGCGCCCATCGGCGCGTCGCTCCGCCCCAACGATCCGCTGGGCTTCAGCGACGGGCAGACCTACCCCGACCGCGTCGCCCGCTCGCGCCGACAGTCCGGCGAGTCCGAGGCGGTGCTGGTCGGCGACGCCACGCTGGACGGCGCGCCCATCGCCCTAGGGGTCTTCGCCTTCGGCTTCATGGGAGGCTCGATGGGCAGCGTCGTGGGAGAGCGGCTCACCCGCCTCTTCGAGCGGGGCGCGAGCGCTCGCAGGCCCGTGGTGGTGCTGAGCGCCTCGGGCGGGGCGCGCATGCAGGAGGGCATCCACTCGCTGATGCAGATGGCCAAGACCGTCGCCGCCCGGGGGTTGCTCTCCGACGCGGGCGTGCCCTTCGTCTCGGTGCTGCTGCACCCGACCACCGGCGGCGTGGCGGCCTCGTACGCCCTGCTCGGCGACGTCAACCTCGCGGAGCCCGGCGCGCTCATCGGCTTCGCGGGGCCGAGGGTGATCGAGCAGACCATCAAGCAGAAGCTCCCGGAGGGCTTCCAGCGCAGCGAGTTCCTGCTGGAGCACGGGATGATCGACGCCATCGTCCCTCGCTCCGAGCTGCGCGCCACCGTGCGCCGCGTCGTCGGGCTGCTCGCGAGCTGAGGCCCTCGGCAAGCGATGGCCGCGCTCATCGAACGCCTCGCGCCCCTCATCGCCCGCGGCGTCGTGCTCGACCTCGCGGCCATGCGCTCCGCCCTCCGGGCGCTCGGCGACCCGCAGACCCGCATCCCCGCCGTCCACGTCGCCGGGACCAACGGCAAGGGCAGCGTCACCGCCATGGTCGACTCGGTGCTTCGCGCCGCGGGCCTGCGCGTGGGCCGCTACACCTCGCCGCACCTCCACCGCTTCGTCGAGCGCATCGCCATCGACGGGGCGCCGGTCGACGAGGCCGCCGCGCAGCTCCACTGCGATCGGCTGCTGTCGCTCATGGCGAGCGGCGCGATGCCCACGCTGACCTTCTTCGAGGCCGCCACGGCGCTGGCCTGGATGTGCTTCGAGTCCGCCGCGGTCGAGCGGGTGGTGCTGGAGGTGGGGCTCGGCGGGAGGCTCGACGCCACCGCGGTGTGCGCTCCCGACCTCACGGTCATCACGGGCATCGCGCTCGATCATCAGGGCTACCTGGGCGCCTCCCTCGGAGCGATCGCCGCCGAGAAGGCCGGCATCCTCAAGGCCGGCGTCGGCTGCGTGCTGGGCCCCCGGCTGAGCGGCCCCTCCGAGGCGAGGGAGGCGATCGAGTCCGCCGCCCGTCGGGTCGGCGCGCCCCTCTTCGACGCCGCCCCGGCGAGGGTGCTCTCGACCGACGCGTCGACCACCTCGCTCGAGGTGACCTTCGCCGGGGAGCGCCTCCCGGTGACCGTGAACCTGGGCGGCGGCTACCAGCCCGAGAACGTCGCGACCGCCGTGGCCGCGCTCGATCGCCTCCGATCGCAGGGCGTGCGCATCGACGCCGACGCGCTGAGGGCGGGCCTCTCGGCGGCGCGCTGGCCGGGGCGGATGGAGCGCCTCGGGGACGTGCTCCTCGACGGCGGCCACAACCTCGACGGCATCGCCGCCCTCTGCGCCTCGCCGGGGCTCCCGCCCATCACCGCGGTGGTCTTCGGGGCCTCCTCGGACAAGCCCTGGCAGGCGATGCTCGGGCGCCTGGCCGAGGCCTTCCCCGGGGCGCGACGCTTCTACGCCGCCGCGCCGCTCCCCCGGGCGGTGACCCCGGAGGCGATGGGCCAGGCCCTCGACGGGGAGGCGTGCGCCTCGCCCTCGGACGCGCTGACCGCGGCGCGAGCGCTGCGGGGGGAGGGCGTGGTGCTCGTCTGCGGCAGCCTCTACCTGGTCGCCGCGGCGCGGGCGAGCTTACTCGGGCTGGTAAACGACCCCCCGGTCGGGATGTGACCCCCGGGCGCCGGGTTGACCGGCGCAGACTTTGGGGGATTCATCCGAAGATGTCCCCTCTCACGCGCGCCTTCGGGTTGGTCGTCAGCGCCCTCCTGGCCGCCCTGTCGGGCTGTACGAGCGACAACGTGCCCGCCGGGCAGTGCCGCTACGACTCCGACTGCGACAGCCCGCTGGTGTGCGTCGGAACCTTCTGCCGCGCGCCCTGCGCGACGGACCGGGACTGCCCTGCCAACAGCGTCTGCGCCCGAGGCCTCGGGGGCGTGCAGATCTGCGCCGCGCGCGACGCCCCGAGGCCGTGCCTCTACTCCAGCGACTGTCCGGCCACGACCTTCTGCACCCGCGACGGCATCTGTCAGTCGCGCTGCCGCGGCGACTACGACTGCCAGGTCATCAACCCCTTCAACACCTGCGTCGAGGGGAGCTGTCAGCTCGTCTGTCCGGCGAACTTCGCCGACTGCGACGGCGACGTGCGCAACGGCTGCGAGGTCGACACCCGCACCTCGGCCCAGCACTGCGGCCGCTGCGCCAACGCCTGCACCGGGGCCGACGGCGCCCCTGGAGCCTGCCGCGCCGGGGCCTGCGTGGCCCCCTGCGCGACGGGCTTCGCCGACTGCGACGGCGCCGCCGCCAACGGCTGCGAGGCCGACCTCTCGCAGTCCGATCATTGCGGCTCGTGCGCCACCCGCTGCTCCGGCGAGCGCGCCCTCTGCCTCGCCGCGGCCGACCCCGGGACCGGCGCCCGCAGCTACTCCTGCCAGGCCTCCTGCCCGCCGGGCACCACCACCTGCGGCACCCGCTGCGCGGATCTGCAGTCCGACCCGGCCAGCTGCGGCCGCTGCGACGAGGCCTGCCCCTCCGGCGCCGGCGCGACGCCGACCTGCGAGGCCGGCCGCTGCGGGCTGCGCTGCGCCGAGCCCGCCGCGCAGGGCGACTGCGACGGGATGGCGGCCAACGGCTGCGAGGTCGAGCTCCGTCGCAGCCCCACGCACTGCGGCGCCTGCGGCAACGCCTGCCCGTCCGCCGCCCACGCCACCCCGGCGTGCGCCGACGGCGCCTGCCGGCTCTCGTGCGAGACGGGCTGGGGCAACTGCGACGGCGACGCGGCCAACGGCTGCGAGACCGACCTGACGGTCACCGGCGCCCACTGCGGGATGTGCGGCAACGTCTGCGCCCCGCGGCTCAACGGGTCGAGCGAGTGCGCGGCCGGGGTCTGCGTGGGGGCCTGCGCCCCGGGCTTCGGCGACTGCGACGGCGACCCGGCCAACGGCTGCGAGGTGGGCACCACCGGCAGCGTCGCGCACTGCGGCGCCTGCGGGCGTGCGTGCGCCCCCCGGCCCAACACCACGGCGGCCTGCGCCCAGGGGGCCTGCCAGTACCGCTGCGTGGAGGGCTTCCTCGACTGCGACGGCGACCCGGCCAACGGCTGCGAGGTCGACGCCTCGACCAGCACGGCGCACTGCGGCGGCTGCGGCCGGGCGTGCAGCCGCACCAACGGGACGCCCACCTGCGCCGCGGGGAGCTGCGCCATCGCCTGCTCGGCGGGCTTCGGCAACTGCGACGGCGACGCGGCCAACGGCTGCGAGACCGACACCGCCAGCAACACCCTCAACTGCGGGGCGTGCCGGACGGTGTGCAGCTTCCCGGGCTCCGGGGCGCGCTGCGACCGGGGGACCTGCGTGCGCACCGACTGCGGCCCCGGGCTCGGGGACTGCGACGGCATGACCGCCAACGGCTGCGAGACCACCCTCTCGACGGACAGCGCCCACTGCGGCGCCTGCGGCAACCGCTGCGTGCTCGCCAACGCGACGGCGGTCTGCCGCGGGGGAGGGTGCGCGGTCGGGGCCTGCAGCCCGGGCTACGCCGACTGCGACGGCGTCGCGGCCAACGGGTGCGAGGTGGCGCTGGCGACCGATCCGCTGCACTGCGGGTCGTGCCCGCTTGCGTGCAACGCCACCAACGGCGCCGCGACCTGCGTGGCCTCGACCTGCCGCATCGCCTGCTCCGCGGGCTTCGGCAACTGCGACGCCAACGTGGCCAACGGCTGCGAGGTCGACCTGCGCACCACCGTGACCTCCTGCGGGGCGTGCGGCCGGGCCTGCGCCCTCGCGCACGCGACCTCCGGCTGCGCCGCGGGGGCCTGCACGCTGGCGCGATGCGACGCGGGCTGGGCCGACTGCGACGCCAACGTGGCCAACGGCTGCGAGACCGACCTCAGCAACACCGTCAGCGCGTGCGGCGCCTGCGGCCGGGCGTGCGCGCTGCCCAACGCGACGCCCGCCTGCCGCGCGGGGGTCTGCGCGGTGGCGGTGTGCAACGCGGGCTACGGCGACTGCGACGGCGTCGCGGCCAACGGCTGCGAGACCAACCTCGCCACCACCGTGGGCTCGTGCGGGGCGTGCGGCCGGGCCTGCGCGCTCGCCAACGCGACCCCGGCCTGCGCGGCGGGCGCCTGCGCCGTGGCGAGCTGCGCGGCGGGCTTCGGCAACTGCGACGGCGTCGCGTCCAACGGCTGCGAGGTCGACCTCCGGGCGTCGAACGGCCACTGCGGCCGCTGCGGCAACGTATGCGGCGCGGGGACGGTGTGCAGCGGCGGGGCCTGCGGCTCGATCTGCGGCGCGGGGACGACCTACTGCGGCGGGCGCTGCGTCGACCTGAGCACCGACATCGCCCACTGCGGGGCCTGCGGCGCCGCCTGCCCGGCGAGGGCCAACGCGGCGACCACCTGCGCGGCGAGGGTCTGCGGCTTCAGCTGCAACGCGGGCTACGCCAACTGCGACGGCAACGCGGCCAACGGCTGCGAGGTCAACCTCGCCACCTCGGTCGCCAACTGCGGCCGCTGCGCCAACGCCTGCGCCCTGCCCAACGCCACGCCGACCTGCGCCGCGGGACTGTGCGCGGTGGCGAGCTGCGCCGCGGGCTTCGGCAACTGCGACGGCAACGCGGCCAACGGCTGCGAGACCAGCACCGCGACGACGGTCGCCCACTGCGGGGCGTGCGGCAACGCGTGCGTCGTGGCCAACGGCACCCCGGCCTGCCGCGCCGGGGCCTGCGCGGTGGCGAGCTGCGCGGCGGGCTACGGCGACTGCGACGGCAGCTACGGCAACGGCTGCGAGGCCGCGCTCTCGACGGACGGCGCCAACTGCGGCGCCTGCGGGACGCGCTGCGCCGGGGGCACCCAATGCGCGGGGTCGCGGTGCGTGCCGGTCAACGACACCTGCCAGACGGCGACGCCCATCGACCTCGCGCGAGGCTCGGCGATCGACCTGCCCTTCACGGTGGTCAACGCCGACCACACCACCAACCTCACGACCGAGTGCGTGGCCAGCACCGGCGGCGACGTGTACTTCTCCTTCACGCTCACCCGCCCCGAGCTGGTCTACGCCGACACCTTCGGCGCCACCTTCGACACGGTGCTCTTCATCGCCCGCGACGGCCGCCCCCGCGGCGGGGCGTGCGACTCGTACATCCTCGGCGGTCGCCCGGGCGAGGTGTGGTGCAACGACGACGCGGCCAACACCTCGCGCGGCGACGTGTACACCCCGAGGTGCGGCACCGGCGGCGCGCAGTCGATGATCGTGGGCCGCTTCCTGCCGGGCACGTACTTCCTCGGCGTGGCGGGCTACGCCTCCGCGAGCGGCGCGGGGACGGTGCACTTCCAGCACCTGCCGCTCACCACCAACGGCGCGGTGGACTACATCCCCAACGTGGTCACCGGCGGCAGCTACAGCTTCGTGCGCCGACCCTTCGTGACGCCCGGAACGGTCAGCACCACCTGCGGCGGCGGCGCCGGGCCCGAGGACACCTTCTGGTGGCGCAGCTGCCCGGAGGCCGGGGCGGTGACCATCCGCGCCAACACCTGCGGCACCGCGACGCCGACGGACACGATCATCGACGTCCGCCACGCGAGCGGCGCCGCGGGGGTCTGCAACGACGACGCGGGCTCGCTCTGCTCGAGCAACACCGTGGCCTCCAACGTCACCCAGGGCCTCCCCGCGGGGCCTGGGCTCCACACGCTCACCATGGACACCTACCGCGACCCCGCGGCGGGCTCGCTCTACTACCTCGTGATCAACCCGATCATCATCGGCGAGCGGCGTCGCGGGCCCTTCCTCGGGTCGGTCTGCCTCGCGAGGGCGATGTCCTCCGTGCCGCGCTCCTGAAGCCGCTCTGGCGCGACACGGGCCTTGTCGTTGGACAGACCCGCGTGCCAGATTTCGCCCGTATCAGCGCTCTCCCCTGGAAGACCGTCCACGACCGAAGGTTGCGACCCATGACCATGGAAACGTTTGCGAGCGCGCCGACTTCGGCGGGCGAGGAGCCCGGCGGGGCGCAGGGCGAGGTTCCCGCCGACGTGGCGGCCATCCGAGAGGCGAGGGCGCGCTGGGAGGCGGGCACCGTCGCGAAGGTGGTGGCGAAGTCGCCGCTGCGGCAGCCGCGCTACACGACGCTCTCCGACCTGGAGGTGCCCGACGTGGTGACGCCGGGCGACCTGCACGTCGACTACCTGCGCGACCTCAACCTGCCCGGGGAGTTCCCGTACACGCGCGGCATCCAGCCGACGATGTACCGCGGGCGGCTCTGGACCATGCGGCAGTTCGCGGGCTTCGGTACGCCCGAGCAGACCAACGCCCGGTACCACTACCTCCTGGCGCAGGGGCAGGCGGGCCTCTCGGTGGCCTTCGATTTCCCGACCCTCATGGGCTACGACTCGGACTCCGACCGCTCGCTCGGCGAGGTGGGGATGTGCGGCGTGGCGGTCGACACGCTGCGCGACATGGAGGTGCTCTTCGACGGCATCCCCCTGGAGAAGATCACCACGTCCATGACCATCAACGGTCCTGCGATCGTGATGCTCTGCTTCTACGTGGCCCTCGCCGACAACCGGGGCATCCCCCGCTCGGCCCTCGGCGGAACCATCCAGAACGACTGCCTCAAGGAGTTCATCGCGCAGCACGCGTGGGTCGTCGGCCCGCGCCCCGCGATGCGCATGGTCACCGACACCATCGAGTTCGCCGCCAAGGAACTCCCGCGCTGGCACCCGGTCTCCATCTCCGGCTACCACATCCGCGAGGCCGGCAGCACCGCCGCGCAGGAGCTCGCCTTCACCCTCGCCGACGGCATCGCGTACGTGCAGGCCGCCATCGACCGCGGCCTCGACGTCGACAGCTTCGCCCCGCGGCTCTCCTTCTTCTTCGACGTGCACGTCGACTTCTTCGAGGAGGTGGCGAAGTTCCGCGCGGCGCGGCGCATCTGGGCCCGGGTGATGCGCGACCGCTTCGGCGCGAAGAAGCCCGAGAGCCTCAAGCTCCGCACGCACGCGCAGACCGCGGGCGTCTCGCTCACAGCGCAGCAGCCCTACAACAACGTCGCCCGGGTGGCCCTCCAGGCCCTCGCGGCGGTGCTCGGCGGCACGCAGTCGCTGCACACCAACTCCCTCGACGAGACCTACGCGCTGCCCACCGAGGAGGCGGTCACCATCGCGCTGCGCACGCAGCAGATCGTGGCCCACGAGACCGGCGTGGCCAACACCGTCGACCCGCTCGGCGGGAGCTACTTCGTCGAGTGGATGACCAACAAGCTCGAGGCCGAGGCGCTCGACTACATCCGCCGCATCGACGACATGGGCGGCATGCTCAGCGCCGTGGAGAAGGGCTACCCCCAGCGCGAGATCGCGGGCGCGGCGTACCGCTTCCAGCGGCAGATCGAGCGGCACGAGAAGGTGATGGTCGGGCTCAACGACTTCACCATGGCGGCCGAGTCGTCGCGCATCCCGACGCTGAAGGTCGACGAGGAGACCCAGCGGCTTCAGTGCGAGCGCCTCGCGAGCGTGAAGGCCTCGCGCGACCCGGCCCGGGTGGCCGCCGCCCTGGCCGCCGTGCGCGCCGCGGCGAAGGGGCAGGTCAACCTCTGCCCGCCCATCATCGACGCCGCCAAGGCCTACTGCACCGAGCAGGAGGTCTGCGACGTGCTGCGCGAGGTCTTCGGCACCCACACCGACCCGGCGGAGTTCTAGGAGTGAACGTCTCGGACCGCGCCGCCGGCTCCATCCTGGAGGGCCGCTATCGCCTGGAGGCGAGGCTCTCCAACTGGGGCGTCGGCGAGGTCTGGCGCGCCTCCGACTCGCAGCGCGGCCGCGCCAGCGTGACGGTCAAGCTGCTCCCGGCGCCGGGCGCCCGGCGCACCGAGCGCATGGTCGCCCTCAAGGTGCTCGGCGACCGCCTCGCGAAGCTCCAGCACCCGGGCCTGCTGCCGGTGGTGGAGATCAACACCGCGGGCGCGCAGCCCTTCGTGGTCTACGAGTCCTGGGAGGGCATCGGCCTCGGGGAGTGGCTCACCGCCGCGCGCGCCAGCGGCGAGCCCACCTCGCTGCGCACGGTCTTCGGCATCGCCGACCGCGTGCTCGCGGCGGTCGGGGCGGGGCACCGGCAGCGCTCGCCGGGGTCGCTGGTGCACGGCGCGGTACACCACGACGCGGTGCGGGTGAGGGTGGAGGAGGGCCGGGAGCCGGAGGTGCGGGTGCTCGACTTCGGCCTCGCCGCCGAGAAGGACTCCTCGGCGCTCGCCGCGCTCGTCGACTCGACCCCGTCGGAGTACGCGGCCCCCGAGCACGCCCGCGAGCCCGCGCTGCGCAACCCCGCGGCGGACGTCTTCGCCGCGGCGGTGCTCATCCTCCGGCTGCTGGTGCCCGAGGCGCTGCGGCCGCGCGGTCACCGCAGCTGGGGCCACTTCGTCACGCAGCGGGAGAGCGAGGTCCACAGCGCCATCACCGCGCTGCGCCCGGACGTGCACCCCTCCGTGTGGGAGGCGCTCGCCCAGGCCCTCTCTCGCCGCCCGGAGGCGCGACCCTCGGACGCCGAGCGGCTGCGGGAGCTCCTCCGTGCCGCCTCCTGGGGCATCCCGAGCACCGACCAGCCGCACGAAGCGCTCGCTCCGGTCGTGCCGCTGGCGCTCCCGACGCTGCACCCCATCGCCCCGATGGCGGCCCCGCTCCCGACGCCGCCCTCGACCTCTCCTGCGCCCGCGCCGGACTTCGCTCCGTCGCAATCGGCCCGGCCGGCGGGCCCGCCGCCGGTGCCCAGGGGGATGCAGCTCGGCGTCGCCTCGGTGCTCGGCGCCAACCGCCCGGACACCGGCTCCGTGCGCCCCCGACGCGCCACCGCGGGCGTCGATCACCGCAACTTCGGCCCGCTCGCCCCTCGGCCCCTGGACGACGTCGAGCCGCCTCCGCAGCATCGCGGCCGCGTCTCCCTCGAGGACGCCCAGAGCACCCGCCAGGACATCGAGCTCCCCTCCGACGAGCCCGCGACCATCGCCGACTCCGAGATGACCATGGCGCTCAACGTCCCGGTCGCGTCGCGCTCCTCCAATCCCCAGTTCGTCTCCCTGGAGCAGGCCGACCGGACGGTGCAGTCGCCCTTCGACCACGTCGAGCAGACCCAGATCGCGCAACTGCCGGTCCCTCCGTCGCCTCCGATGCCGCCGTACAACCCGTCGGGGCACTGGAGCGCCGGGCCGTCGCTGCCCTTCCAGTCGGCCGTGGGCGCCTTTCCCACGACGCTCCCGCTCACCGACGCCACGATGCCGCTCAACCTCGACGCGGTCCCGCCCGAGGTCGCCGCTGCGCTGGCCGCGTACGCCGCGCCGGTCAGCCCGGCCTCCTGGGACAGCACCTCCAACCTCCAGCCCGTCTCGCTCCCGCCGTCCTTCGCGGCCCCGCCGCCGTCGCCCCACTACGCCGCGCCGCCCGCCTACGCTTCGCCGCCCGGCTACGCCTCGTCCGTGTCCGCGCCCAGGGCTGCCGATCCCTTCGCTCTCGTCGCGGCCGCCGGTCGCGGAGACGCCCGCGCCTGGGACGCCAACACCACGCCCCCCGATCGGGCGCCCGCGCCCGCCCGCAAGATCTCCACCGCCCTGCTCATCGGACTCGGGGTGCTGGCCGCGGCGCTGGCCTTCCTCGTCGGGGTGATGGCGTCCAATCGAGACCCCGCGCCCTCGTCGACCTCCGCGCCCGCCGAGCGATGAGCCTCCCGCCCGGTCCTCACGTCGACGAGTCGAGCCGCTGGGTCGGGCGGCTGATCGCGTCGCGCTACCGGCTGCTGCGGGTGGTGGGCGTCGGCGGACACGGGGCCGTGTACGAGGCGAAGCACGAGCTCACCGGGCGGCGCTTCGCGGTGAAGCTGCTGCTCAGCGATCCGAGGTCGATCCGGGGGCTGGCGGAGCGCCTGGTGCGCGAGGCGAAGGCCACCTCGCGGGTGACGCACCCCAACGTGGTCGAGGTGATCGACGTCGGCGTCGACGCGGAGAGCGAGCGGCTGTACCTGATCGAGGAACTCCTGGAGGGCGACGACCTGCGGGCGCGGATGCGGGCGCGCCGGAGGATGAGCACGCAGGAGGTGCGCGCGGTGATCGTGCCGGTGCTCGACGGCCTCGGCGCGGCGCACGCGCAGGGCGTGGTGCACCGCGACCTCAAGCCCGGCAACGTGATGCTCGCGCGTCAGCCCGGCGGAGAGGAGGTCCCGAAGCTGATCGACTTCGGCATCTCGAAGCTCGACCGGCAGGAGGGAGCCGGGGACGAGAGCGCGCCGCTGACCCGCGACGGGATGCTCCTCGGCACGCCGGACTACATGGCCCCGGAGCAGGCCCGCGGCGCGCAGTCCGTCGACGCTCGGGCGGACCTCTGGTCGGTGGGCGTGCTGCTCTACGAGATGTTCGCGGCGGTGAGGCCCTTCCGGGGGATCGGTCCCGCCGGGGTGATCGTGGCGGTCGCGATGGAGTCGCCCCGCCCCCTCGCGGAGCTGCGCCCCGACCTGCCCGCCGCATGGACCGGGCTGATCCACCGCTGCCTGGAGAAGTCGCCCGACGAGCGCTTCGCCACCGCCCTGGAGCTCCGGCAGGCCATCGATGTCGCCGGAGATCAGGACCCGACCGTCCCGCTCGCGGAGCTAGCCCCCGCCGTCGTCGCGGAGGCCCCCGACACCCTCGCGTCCGCGCCCGTCGGGCCGATCGCCGCCCCGATGGCTCCCGGCCTCGGCGAGCTGCTCACCGACGGCGACTCGCTCTTCTCCGAGGCGCCCGCCGACCCGGCTCCCCCTCCGTCACTGCCGACGACCCTGCCGCCTCGCGGCGGATCGTGGCGCTGGGTGCTCCTCTCCCTGGTCGCCTTCGCGGGCGTCGGGGTGGCCGCCTGGACGAGGCTACGCCCCGCCGCGCCGCAGCCTCACGCCTCGCGCCATCCGACCCCGCAAGCGTTCGCGCCGGTGCGCACCGACGCGGGGGCCGCCGCGCCGAGCGTGGTCACGGGCGCGGACATGAGCGCCCGGGTGCATGGGCGAGGCAACGCCGACAGCGCCCCGCTGCCGCTGCGCCTCTCGGCGACGCAGCAGCGCACGGTGATGACGGCCTTCGCGCCGCGGGTGAGGGAGTGCCTGGGCGAGCGCTTCTTCGGTCAGCTCCCGGTCACCCTCACGGTGCGGGGCGACGGGCGGGTGCGCTCGGTGGTCGTGGGCGAGGCCCTGCGCCGCTCCGAGGGCGGGCGGTGCGTGGCGGAGGCGCTACGGTCGGTGACGGTGCCGCGCTTCGCGGCGAGGGAGATGGAGATCGGCTGGGTCTACGTGTTCGCGGCTCAGTCGCAGTAGTCCTGCAGCGAGGCCATCTCGCCGAGGGCCTTGAGCCGGGCGAGGGAGAGGTCCTCGAGCTGGCGAATACGCTCCCGGGTAAGGTTCATGATGGCGCCCACCTCCTCGAGGGTGATGCCGCCGCGGTCGGCGACGTCGAGCGCGCAGGTCTCCGGCAGCTCCCACACCTCCACGTCCGGGAAGTTGAGCTTGATGTTGCCGTTGCGCTCGTTCACGTCGAGGTAGAGGTGGTGCTTGCAGCTGACGAACGGGCACGGCCGCTCGGCGTGCGGGCCGTGCTGGCAGTCGGCGCGCGTCATCGGCCGCTCGTAGTCCACGTCGGGGTACATCTGGCGCAGGCGCTCGAGCTCGCGCTTCGACTGCCGCCGCATGGACAGCGTCCGGGGGCGGGAGCGCGCGCGCGGCTTCCGTCCGCCTCGCTCCACACCGGGGACCAGCGTCGTGACCTCCGTCGAGGAGATTTCCATGTCCTCCTCGACGTCGAGGGTCACGGCGTTGCTGTTCACTTGGATCGGCATCGTCATGGTCGCGGTCCTCCCAGAGAGATCGGTGAGCCCGCACTCGTCCGTGCGGGCGGGCGGCGGACGGGCGTCGACGTCGAGGCGCGCGAACCGGGCGCGACGCCTCTTCCCCTACTGACCTTCCCTGCCCTGTGATTCGCTTCAGTTCTGAACCGGAGCTCCAGGTTTAGATGGGCTCCAGCGCTGGCTGAGGAATCCCTTCTCTACGACCCGATGGAGGGGGTCAAAAATATCGTGACGAATCTCACCATGTGCCGCCCGCGGCTCCCTCGTCGGCGCTCGCGCACACCGTCCGCGCACGGGGTACACGCGCGAAATTGGCCTTCGCATCCGAAGAGGGATTGCCACGCGATGACGGTGGTGCAGCCGTCGCGGACGAGGTCTTCGATGGTGGAATACGCCGCGCGATATTCGTCGCGGCGGAGGCCGGGGAGAGCGCGACTAGCGCCGCTCCATCAGCCCCGCGAGCATGGCCTCGCGGGTCACGCGGCCGGAGAAGACCGCCTCGATGGCCGTGAAGATCGCCGCGTCGAGGCGGTGCTCCTTCGCGAAGGCCACCACCCTCGGGACCAGCGTCGCCGCCTCGACGCGCACCGACGACCGCGCCTGCGCCTCGGCGAGCGTGGCGCCCTCCGCGAGCGCCGCGCCGAGCTGACACTCCGGCCGGTCGTACTGGCTCATCGCGGCCAGCAGGTCGCCGACGCCCGCCACGCCGAAGAGGCTCCTCTCGTCCGCGCCCGCGGCCACGGCGATGCGCGCCGCCTCGTGCAATCCCCGCGTGAGGAAGCCGCCCAGCAGCGCCGGAGAGACGCCGATGGCGCGGGCGTAGCCGAGCGCGACGAAGAGCGCCCCGTTGAGCGCGCTCGACCACTCCAGGCCGACGAGGTCGTGGCTCACGGACACCCGCATGAGCGGGCCCTGCAGCGCGCTGCGCACCGCGTCGGTCACCTCGGGGTAGCGCGACGCGACCGCGAGCACCGAGGGCCTCCCCACGATGAGGTCGTCCGCCAGCGCGGGGCCGCCGAGCGCGCCCACGCGGCGGCACGGGGTCTCCTCGCGCAGCACCTCGGAGATGGGCGTGAGCCCCTCGCCGGAGAGGCCGCGGATGCCGTGCACGATGAGGTGCGCGCCGTCGACCACGTCGCCGAGCGAGCGCGCGACCTCGCGCACCACGTCCGACGGAACGGCCATCAGCAGCAGGCGCGCGTGCCTCGCGAGCGCCCCGAGCTCGGCGGTCACCTCGACCTCCGGGGGGAGCCCGTCCGGGCGCTCGGCGCGGCGCGAGTGCAGCATCGCGGGGTGGCCGTTGCGCGCCACGGCGCAGGCCAGCGCGAGCCCCCAGCGGCCGCCTCCCAGGATGCCTACGGGGGTCTTCAGGTGTTCGCCCATCACTGCCTCCGACGGCCCGGGTGGAAGCCGAGGCCGCTCACCGCGAGCCGGTTCTGGTAGTAGAGCAGGAGGTTGGTGTCGCCGAGCACGACGCCCCCCTGCGCGGGCCGGAGCACCGCGTTGGTGTGGTAGCCCGACCAGGCGCGCGTCGCCGCGTCGAGGATCGTCGCCGCGGTGGCGCCGCGGATGCCCGGGCCGAGCACCACGGCGCCCCGGTCTTCGAGGGCGCGGGCGCGGTCGGCGAGGTCGGCCACGCGCCGCTCCATCTCGTCCGAGGGGACGAAGACCTCGTCGCGGTGTCGCAGGAGCTTGAAGAGGTCGTCGCCGGGGAAGGCGTCGCGCAGCTTGCCGAAGGCCGCGCCCGCGACGAGGTGCGTGGCGAGCAGCACCGTCTCCCTGGCGTACGAGCGGCAGATGGCCTCGCCGAGCTCGCGCGTGTACTGCGCGTCGCGCACCTCGTCGATCACCGGGTGGCCGTCGCGGGTGACGTAGGTCGCCGGGTCGACGGTGCGCCCCCGCAGGTCGACCGAGCGGCCGTCGTCGAGCACGCGGTTGGTGAAGGGGTCCATCGGCTCGCCGAAGCGGATCACCACCGACCCGGTGGTCATCACCAGCTTGCGGAGCAGGGTGACGATGCGCTCGATGCGCGTGCTCTCGTCGTCCTCGATGATGTAGCGGCTGCGCCCGACCTCCGCGAGGTAGTCGGCGATGAGCGTCGAGGCCTCGAGGGTGAGCATGTAGTTGATGGTCGCGGGCACCACGAACACCCGCTGCGGATGGCCCCGCCGGAGCGAGTGCGTGAAGGCCTCGACGCCGGTGCCGAGGAGCCCGAGCTTGAGCTTCTCCTCGACGATGCCCGAGCGGCAGCGGGTGCCGCCGGGGAAGAAGAGCGAGTGGTAGCCGCGCTCGATGAGCACGCTGGAGTAGGTCTTGAGGACGTCCTTGTAGAGCTCGTGCCGGATGCGCCGGTCGACGCGGTAGGCGCCGAGGTTCTGCATGAAGTACGAGAGGAAGGGGTTGGTGAAGAGGTTCTTGCCGGCGCCGTAGGTGGCCGGGGGGAGGCCCTCCCGCTCGAGCGCGAAGCCGAACACCACCGAGTCGAGGTTGGAGAGGTGCGTCGGGGCGAAGACCACCGTGCCGCGCCGGGAGAGCGCGCGGATGCGCTCGATGGGCCCCTGCGTGACGAGGTGCTCTCGCAGGCGGTTGCTGGCGTGGAGGCCCAGCTTGAGGTCCTTGGGCGAGAGAAGCAGCGAGAGCGCGGTGGGCAGCACCTTCGTCGAGAGCGCGTAGACCCGCGGGTCGAAGTTGCCCGCGATGTCCTTCGCGTAGTGCCGGGCGAGCTCCTCGACGCGCCGCCGCCGCTCGCTCTCCGACAGCCGACCGAGCGAGCGCGCCAGCTCCCGGAAGCGCTCGTACTCCGGGCGCTCGTTGCCGGGCCGCGCCTCGAGGCGGCGGATCTCGCACCACGCGGCGTCGTTGAGGAGCAACAACGGATCGCGCGCCCCCTGCGCGACCCGGGCGACGACCTCCTCCACGATGAAGGAGCGCTCGTCGTTGAAATGGAAGATCGGTGCAGCCTCCGCCATGGCCCGCGGACCGTACCGCCTCCGTCCGCGCATCCACAAGGGAGCAGCGCGTGCGCCCGGCGCCCCCGGGGATCTGCTACGGGTGCCGTGCTCGGAGGCCGCGATGCGACGACGGAGCGCGAGACACCACGGATCGGAGACGCCTTCGCCGAAGGTGCCCGTGGCGCTCGCCGTCGCGGCGCTCGCGGTGCTGGGCTTCGGCCGCTGGTGGCTCGACCGCCCGCCCGCCCCGACGCCCCCGCCCGCGCTCGACGCGGGCAGCTACCTCACCGCCATCGCGCCCGCGCTCCGCCGCGCCGGGTGCGCCTCGCCCGCCTGCCACGGCGGAGGCGCCCCGATGCACCTCGCCCCGTCGCCCACGGACGCCGCCGCGGCGCTCGCCGAGCTCGACGCGGTGCGCCCCTTCGCCGCCTACGCAGACCCCTCGCGGAGCCCCCTCTGGGTGCGCGCCACGAGCCGCGCCCACGCGGGCCCCGGCGCCCTTCCTCCCGGCGGCTGCGAGGCCCGCGCGCTCTCCCGCTGGATCGGCGGAGCCGTGGTCCGATCGTGCCCCGCGCCCTTGCCCCCGGGGCCTCGGTGACCTACTCCCGGCCCGTGAACGCTCGACCCAAGAACGACGGCCGCGAGGTCTCCGGGCGCCGCGCCCTGCTGGTGGTCTTCTCGCTGGTGATCCTGCTGGCCGCGGGCATCGTCCTGCAGGCGGTGTTCGCCGACCGCACGGGCATCAGCCGACGCACGCCGATGGTGCGCTTCGGCGACGCGGGGGCCTCAACGGTCCGGTGAGTCGTAGTGCGCGAGGCTCTCGCGCAGACGGCCGAGGGCCCTCGCGTGGAGGCGGCTCGCCCAGCCCTTGGTCATGCCGAGCTGGATGCCCGCCTGCTCGATGGTGAGGCCCTCCAGGTAGACCTTCTCCACGAGGCCGCGCTCCTTCTCGGGCATCCCCACGAGCGCCTCGCGGATCTCCCTCGCCGTGTCCTGCTGCATCGCCGCGGCCTCCGGCGAGGGGAGCTCCGGCGGCAGCAGCGCGATGGCGGTCTCCTCCAGCAGCAGCGCGGTGGCAGTCTCCTCCAGCAGCCCGGAGAGCGCGCGGGCCGCGTCGAGGGCGTCGGCGGCGGAGGCCCCCTCGGCGGCGCGCTCCTCGAGCAGGTCGTCGACCGCGGCGCGGGCGCCGAGCTTCGCGCGATAGATCGGGTCCTGGCCGTGCTCCTTGCGCACCTGGTCGAAGATCGCCCCGCGGATTCGGTAGTACGCGAAGGTGTTGAACTGCACCCCGCGCGAGGGGTCGAAGCGGGTGGCGGCGTCGATGAGCCCGAGCTGCCCGAAGCCCACGAGGTCGTCGACGCTCACGTGCCGGGGGACCGAGCGCACCATCGTCCGGGCCACGCGCCGCACGAGGCCCTGGTGGGCGACGATGAGCGCGTCTCGTTGCTGGCGGTCGAGGGGGATGGACATCGCTCGGCGGATCCGAAGGGTCGTCCGCGAGGCGCCGCGGCGTCAAGGGCGCTGGCGCCCGATGCCCCGGCTGCGGTACGCGTCGAGGCCACGATGTCGCACCCGCCAGTGATCATTTCGGGCAGCTCGCACCCCACCCTCGCCGCGACCATCGCGGGCCACCTCGGCGTCGCCGTCGGCCGCGTTCGGTACAACCGCTTCTCCAACGAGAACGTGAAGGTCTGCGTCGAGGAGAACGTGCGCGACCGCGACGTCTACGTGGTCCAGACCTCGTGCCCGCCGGTCAACGAGTCGCTGATGGAGACGCTGATCCTCATCGACGCGCTGCGCTCCGCGGGCGCCGGGCGCATCACCGCGGTGCTGCCGTACTTCCCCTACGTGCGCTCCGACAAGCAGGACGAGCCCGGGGTCTCGATCACCGCGCGCCTCGTGGCCGACCTGCTCGCCACCGCCGGTGCCCAGCGGCTGCTCGCGATGGACCTTCACTCGCCGCAGATCCACGGGTTCTTCCGCATCCCGGTCGACCACATCACGGCGATCCCCACGCTCGGCGCGGCGCTCATCGCCCACACGCCAGGCGAGCGGGTGGTGGTGGCGACGGACATCGGCGAGGCCAAGGACGCCGGGCGCTTCGCCAACGACCTGGGCATCCCCCTCGCGGTCATCGACAAGCGCCGCGTGGGCGACGACGAGCACGCCATCCCGCAGACCATCGTCGGCGACGTGCGCGGCCGGCACGCGCTCATCGTCGACGACGAGATCGCCACCGGGGGCACCATCCTCGAGGCGGCGGAGCTCCTGATGCGCCTCGGGGCCGCCTCGGTGGAGGCCGCCGCGGTGCATGGGGTGCTCTCCGGCCGGGCGGTCGAGCGCATCCGCACGTCGGCGCTGCGGAGGCTCATCGTGACCGACTCGATCCCGCTGCCGGAGTCCAAGCGAGACCCGCGCATCGAGGTGGTCAGCATCGCGGGGCTGCTCTCCGACGCCATCGGCCGCATCCACCGCGGCGAGAGCGTGGCGCACCTCGCCTCGCGGCGTTGACCTGCTTCAGAAGTAGCGCGGCCGGAAACCCCCGCGGAGCGCGAGGCCGTAGCCGTACTCGTTGACCTGCGTGGTGCCCGCGCCGATGGAAGACCACGCGGGCGCGCCGCCCGGGCTCATCGCCCCGCGGAAGAGATACACCGCCCCCGGGCCGCCCTCGCGGCCGACGTTGGCCGGCGCCCTGGCGGCGCGGACCAGCACGTCGTCGAAGCCGTCGCCGTCGACGTCCCCGGCGCCCACCGCGCGGTGGCCGAGAAGCGTGACGTTGCCGCCGGAGGTGTCCGAGCTGCTGAAGGTGACCGCCGCGGTGGTCGCGGGCGCAGCGCCTCCGGCGAAGACGTACGCGCGGCCCGTGCTCGCCCCGTTGGCCGCGTTGCTGGTGGCGCCCACCACCACGTCGTCGAAGCCGTCGCCGTTGAAGTCCCCGGCGCCGTCGAGGGAGCTCCCGAGCTTCTCACCGACGGTCCCGACCATCGCGCCGCGCACGTCGAGGAGCCGCTGGTTGAGGGCCCCGGAGGCGCCGGCGAAGACCACCAGCTGGCCGCGGCCGGAGATGGACGGGGCGCCCACCGCGAGGTCGGCGTACCCGTCGCGGTTGAAGTCCCCGGCTCCCGCCACCGTGGTGCCGAAGATGTCGTTCGTCGCGCCGCCCACGAGGTTGACGTCCACCACCGCGTTGGGGGTCGCGCCGCCGTAGAACACGCGCACCTCCCCGGTGGTGGCGCCCACGGTCTGCGGCGCCCCGACGGCGATGTCCGCGAAGCCGTCGCCGTTGAGGTCCCCGGCGCCCGCGATCGACGCCCCGAAGGCGTCCGCGGGCATGGCGAAGGTGAGCTCGAGGTCGGGCGTTCCGTCGGGGGTCGCGCCGCCCAGGAAGAGCCACGCGCGGCCCGTGAGCCGATCGTACGCGGGCGCGCCGATGACCCAGTCGGCGAAGCCGTCGCCGTTGACGTCGCCGACGATGCTCAGCGACTGCCCGAAGCCGCCGCCCACCACCGGAGCGCTCAGCCGCACCGACGGGCTCATGGAGATCGTCGCGCCGCCCAGGTAGATCGCCGCGCGCCCGCTCTCGGTGGTCTCCCCCGCGGCGCCCGAGCGGAAGTACCCGGCGCCCACGAGGAGGTCGGCGTAGCCGTCGCCGTTGACGTCGCCGGAGGTCGAGAGGCTCGTCCCGAAGCGCTCGCCCTGCGCCGACGCGGTGAGCGTCAGGTCGGGGCTCGCGGCCGGCATCGCCGCGCCGAAGTGCACGAAGACCTCGCCGGTGGGCGTCCCGACCCCGGTGTCGCGACCCGGCGCGCCGATGACGACGTCCGCGCGGCCGTCGCCGTTGAGGTCGTGCCTCGCCCGCCCGGCGGTCACCGGCCAGGCCACGGTGGTGCGCAGCGCGGTCGAGCCGTCGAGGCCGACGACGCGCCACCAGCGGAGGCCGCGAGGGAGGTCGGCGGCGGGCGTGAGGGTGGTGCTGGCGCTGGTGGCCGACGACTCGACGGCGGCGAAGGCGCGGGTCGTCGAGAACTCGACGCGGTAGGAGCTCGCCCCGCGGAGCTCGCTCCAGCGGAAGGTCGGGCGCAGCGAGCGGACGTACGCGCCGGACTGCGGCGCGATGGGGCGGAAGGGCTCCTCGACGAGGGGGCCGGTGTCGCGCGGCACGCCCGTGTCGCTGCCCGGAGGGACGTCCTTCGCCGGCCGGTCGGTGGGTGCGGGGATGTCCGCGAGGGGAACGTCGATGGGGCCGGGGCCCGAGTCGCCGATGACGATGGGCACGTCGCTGCCGATGAGGCCCGACGGACGGGACTCCTTGCAGGCGGCGGCGAGGGCGAAGAGGGCGAGCGCGGGGCGAGGGAGCTTCATCGGGTGTTGGGTCGTTTCTTCGCAGCGGTGGGCCGCAGGGTGTCAGGGCGTCGGAACCCAGCGGAAGCGCGATCCGCCCATGACGGGGCACGCCGTCGAGCCGCTGCAGAGGAGCGCGCCGTCGGTGCCGTCGACGGTCTCGAGCCCGAGCGTCACGGCGTTGGTGGCCGTCCCGAGCGACTGGTAGAGCATGTCGATGGTGTTGCTGGTCTCGTTCAGCACGATCTCGAAGGTCAGGTTGCCGGTGCGCGAGGGGTAGTAGGAGGCGTCCGCCCACTGCACGACGAAGCGCCGGCTGGGCGCGGCGCCGACGGTGGCGATGCAGACGCCGGTCTCGCGGGTGAGCAGGTCGAGCCAGTACGCGGCGACCACGCCGTTGGGGGTGGAGCGGTCGGGGATCAGCCCCGAGGTGGAGGCCGAGGTCACGCCGTCGAAGTTGATGAAGCCGTTGGAGGCGATGTTCACGGCGGAGACCGGGGCGCCCCAGTAGCGGAAGGGGAAGGGAACCGTGTCGGTCACCTGCGAGTCGTCGACGTTGGCGAGCACCCTCCGCGCGCCGGGCGCCGCGCAGGCGTCGACGAAGGTCACGTCCGCGGGGGCCTCGGTGCGGCGGTACGTCGGCATCGAGCCTGCCGCCAGGGTGGACACCGCGACGCTGACCGTGGCCGCGGCGCCGAAGGAGCGCGCCTCGCCCAGGATGGAGTAGGTGCCCGCCGGGAGCGAGGGGTAGCGCTGCACCCAGGTGCCCCCGAAGGGCCCGGCGACGCAGGCCCCGACGATGCTCGCTCCGCTGCCGCAGGTGCGCTCGAGGGCCGCGTAGAGCTGGGTGGCGGGCGTGGCGCTGAGGGTCACGGTGACGTCGCGCGCCGAGGTGAGGGTGAAGGTGCCGACGAGGTCGGTCCAGGTGCCGGTGCTCATGGTCGCCGAGCCGCAGGGGGTGCCGTGGTCGGGGACCGGGTCGAAGGTCGCCACCGGGAGCACCACCGCGGGCCCGTCGGGCGTGATCACCGCGGCGGTGGCGCAGGTGTCGCCGACCGCCCGCACGCCGGGGGCGCTCGTCGCCACGATGAGCCGCGCCGACCCGGTGGGGCCGGTCGCTCCGGCCTGCTCGCCGACGACGTAGTAGTCGCCCGCGGGCAGCGAGCGGTAGCGCCGCTCGGTGACCGAGGTGCCCGAGACGCAGCCGCCGAGGGAGGTCGACCCCGGGCCGCAGGCGTTGAAGAGCTGCATGCGCGTCGAGGTGCCGCCGAGCATGGTCAGGGTGACGTCGCGGGCGGTGTCGAGGCGGAAGTGGAAGACCCAGTCGGTCCAGGAGTCCGTCGGGCGCGTCGAGCCGCAGGAGGTGCCGATGTCCGAGGTGGTGTCGAAGCCCGCGAGGGAGAGCACGCCGGGGGCGCCGTCGGGATCGACGTTGAGCCCGGGGCACGCGTCCCCGAGCAGCCGCTCGCCGGGCGCGGTGGTGGTCACGGCCACGGTGAGCGACGGCGGCGGGGCGCTTCCCTCGAGGATCACGAAGTACGTCCCGGCCCCGAGGCCACGGTAGCGGCGCACCGGCGTCACGCTGCTCACGCAGGGGCCGATCGCCGTCGTCCGCGCCATGCAGTCGGACTGGAGCTGCATCCGCAGCGACGCCGACCCGGAGCCGCCCACGGTGACGGTCACGTCCCGCGGCGTGGTCAGGGTGAAGCGCGCGACCATGTCGGTCCACCCGTCGGCGGTGCCGTTGGAGCCGCAGCTCGTGCCGTGGTCGGGGAAGGTCTCGTAGCGCGGCGGCGTCATCACGACCGGCGGGCCGTCCGGGGTCAGCTCGACGCCCGGGCAGACGTCGCCCGCGGTGCGCATCGTCGGGTCGGTGATGGCGGCCTGCACGGTGACGTCCCTCGCGGTGCCGCTCCGCACGACGACGAAGTAGGCGCCCGCCGCGAGGGGCCGCTGCACCATGCGGGCGGTGGTCAGCGCCGAGGCGCAGCGGAGCTCGCTGGACGCGACGCCGCAGGGGGCGCGGAAGAGCGCGAAGGTGACCCGCTCGCTGCTCGGCCCGGTGACCGTGAGGGTGACGTTGCGCGCGGCGGCGAGCGTGAGGGGCAGCACCGCGTCGGCGGTCGGCGCCCCGACGTCGCAGCTCAGCGAGTAGTCCGGCAGGAGGCCCGCGAAGGAGACGACGTGCGGCGCTGCGTCGGAGAGGTCGAAGGCGGGGGTCGATCCGGCGCGCGGGCAGAGGTCGGCCTCGGGCGCGGTGCTCGGCCGCCCGATGGTGACCCGCAGCCGGAAGATGCGCGGGGTGCTGGTCTGCACGGCCACGAAGTAGGTCCCCGCGGGGAGCGAGCGCACCTGCACCTGAGGCGCGGTCGAGGACACGCCCCGCGCGCAGCGCAGCTCGGCCGTCGTCGCGCACGACGAGAGAAGCGCGATGGCGCCCACCGGGGTGCCCGTGTCGTCGTTGGTGATCGCGACGTCCTGCGTCGAGGCGAGGGTGAAGCGGTAGAGCGCCACCGGCTGCCCGGCCCGCCCGCAGCCGAGGGCGAAGGTCGAGCCGATGCCCACCGTCGAGCCGGTCACCGAGTAGGTCGCCGGCGCGCCCACGCGGATCTCCTGCGCGCGCTCGCAGACGTCGTTGCTGGGGCGGCACACGGTGGTGTCCGCGAAGTCCACCAGGAGGTTGCAGTTGTTGTCCCGGCCGTCGTCGCAGACCTCCGCGGCGCCTGGAAACACCCGCGGATCGCTGTCGTTGCAGTCGGTGCCCGGGGTGCCTCGGGGCGTCGCGTCGCTGGTGCACGAGGTGGCGATGTACCCGTCGCCGTCGAGGTCGCGCGGCGAGTGCACGCAGCCGAGGCGCGTGTCGCAGGAGTCGATGGTGCAGGTGTTCCGATCGTCGCAGTCGATCTGGTCGTCCACGCGCACCGGCTGGCAGCCCGTCCCGGCGAGGGCGCCGGGGGTGGTCGGATCGCAGCGCTCGGTGCCGTTGCACGCGTTGCCGTCGCCGCACATCGAGTCGTCCGGGACGCGGGTGCAGACGCGGGTGTCCTCGTCGCAGCTCACCTCGCGGGTGCAGCTGTACCGGTCGTCGCAGGGGCTGGTCCCGGCGGCGCAGCGGCCCATGACGCAGCGCTCGGTGCCGTTGCAGTAGCGCGAGTCGTCGCAGTCGAGGTCGGTCTCGCAGTCGCCCTCGCCCCTCGGCCCCCGGTCCGTCGGCGCCGCGGGCTGGTCGTCGGCCGCGGCGTCGAGGGACGCGTCGTCCGCCGGCGGCGTCGCGGGCACCTCGCTGGTGCAGCCGAAGAGGCAGGTCAGGGCGAGGACGGCGAAGAACGGGAGGGAGAGCTTCATGGAGGGTGCCCAGGCTTCAGCGACGGTCGGGGCGCAGGATGAACCCCCGCTGCGAGCGCCGCGGGGGATCGTACCGGACGCCCGCGCCGGGGCTCAAACCTTCCCTGTGCGACGTCAGCCCGGCGGGCGCAGGCAGACGTTGGCGGCGCAGCTGAGCCCGTCGCAGCAGTCGGCGTTCGCCCCGCAGCGCTCGCCCTCGCGGCGGCAGGCGGCCTCCGGGGGCGGCGGGTTGCACACGAGCTGGCCCGACGCGTTGGGGCCGCAGGTGCCCGCGCAGCACTCGCTGGACACGGTGCAGCTCATCCCTCGCGGGCGGCAGGGCTGCGGCGCCCAGAACCCGCTCACGTTGTCGCTGGCGACGTCCTGGCCGGGGAGCCAGTAGGGGACGTTCGAGGGGTCGGTGCCCGGCACCACGCCGGTGCTGACGGCGGTGACCCAGAGCTGCCGCCGCCCGGAGCCCCGGGTGCCGGCCTGGGCGTTGCCGTAGTCGCGGCGGGAGAAATACACGAGCCAGTAATGCCCGCCCTGCACGAAGGGCGAGAAGTTGGGGAAGTACGCGTCGTCCTCGCGCTCGTCGGCGGAGGCGTTGGTGAGCCGCGTCGGGGTGCCGCCGGTCGGGGCGACGAGGTAGAGGGCGGCCGGGAAGCGGGTGCGCGGCGCGGCGGGGGTGGCGCCGGCGCGGTCGCTCTCGCTGTAGGGGCCGTGCTGGAAGGCGAGCCAGCGGGAGTCCGGGGTCCAGGTCGGGTAGGCGAGCGCGCGGCCCGCCTCGCGCTGCGCGGAGAGCGAGGCGCCCATCACGCGCTGCGTGGCGGGGCCGAAGCTGTCCGGGGCGGTGACCGGGAGGGTCGAGAGGTTGCTGCTCGCGAAGGCGGTCGGGCCGTCGCCGACGAACTCGGAGATGTACGCGATGGTGTTGCCGTCGGGCGACCAGGAGGGCTGCACGCTGTTGCCCTGGGGGAGCGTCCCGGCCGCGGGAGGGACGGTGCGGCCGGTGGCGGGGTCGACGAGGAAGAGCCCGCCGAGGCGGTTGGCGATGAGGCGCGTCGCGTTGGCGCTGAACGACGAGTAGACCCACGAGGGCGCGGAGGCGGAGTCGACGACCGGGAAGCGCGTGGGCGCGGGGTCGCGGGTGAGGTCGGTGCCGAGGTCGAAGACGCCGGAGGGCCCCTGGCCCTCCCAGAGCTCCGCGGCCATCTGGAGGCCGTCGCGGGAGACCGTGTGGCACGCGACGCAGCGGCTGCGGTCCCCGGTGGGGCGCTGCGGGGGGTTGGGGAGGAAGTCCTCCCGCACCGGCCCGGTGGGCTCCTCGCGGATGCGGAGGATCCTCCCGGCGCGCAGGTCCCAGTAGTACACGGCGCCGGCGAGGGAGCCCTGGGCGACGCGGAGCGTGCGGGCGGCGCCCTCGATGGCGGCCCCGGCGGTCGCGCGATCGACGCGGAGGGTGATGGGCTCCTCGAGGTCGGACTCGACCAGCGCGCGCCAGCCCGCGGGGTCGACGGTCCAGTCGAAGCGGAAGCCCGCGCCGCTGTGGGTGACGAAGCCGGTCACGGCGACGTGGGGCTTGCTCAGGCGCACGCGGTAGACGTCGCCCGCGGCGCCCTGCTCCCACTGCACGTCGGGGGGCGCGACGTTCTGCGGCACGAGCGCGTTGGCGAGGGGGTAGCGCACGATGACCTCGCGCGCCGCGTCGGGGACGAGCGTCGCGAAGCGCGCCCGGTCGGCCTCGGTGCTGGGCGCCGAGAAGAAGTCCCGCTCGAAGCGCACGGTGAGGTTGGTGGCGGCCCTCAGCGACTCGGCGCCGGGGCGGGGGAGCTCGTAGTGCACCTCGGTGAGGTCGCCGACCTGGCCCGTGGCGGTGAACCTCCCGGTCGCCGGGTCGATGGAGCCGGCCCTCGCCCGGGTGAGGGTCCAGGTGCCGAGGGAGATGGGGCGCTGGGTGCCGTCGGCGTAGCGCCCGACGGCCATGAAGGGCTGCATCGCGACGGCGCCGCGGACGACCAGCGTGGGGTTCTCCGGGGTGATGCTCACGGAGAGCAGGCCCGTGTAGAGGTCCGTGACATCGATCGGGCGGACGTCGGGGCGGGCCGGGATGTCGAAGGTCTTGGCGTCGATGCCCGCGTCGCAGTAGGCGAGCCTGGGGTCACAGTCCCGGGTCGACGGCCCGGCGTCGCAGCCAGACAGGACGGACAACAGCGCTGCGCCCGAGGTCGCGAGCGGGATGGCGGGACGGGTGAGGGGACGCATGGGCACTTGCATGGTGCCTATCACGACGGAGCGCATCGCCAGAAGCGTCCCTGACGCGCGTCGGTCGCTCCTGCGGCCGCGGCGTGCGCGGTTGCCGCAGGGACCGCCTGGCGCGTAGTCTTGTGGGATGGCGCGGTCTTCCCCCCGCTGCGCAGACAGGCACCCGATGACGGCACGGCGAGACAAGAGCGAGAGCGGCTTCTCCCTGGTGGAGCTGATGATGGTCGTGGTGATCATCGGCATCCTCTCGGCGATCGCGATGCCGCTCTACTCGCGCAGCCGGTATCGGTCGTTCGCGCTCGAGGCCTCGGAGGTGCTCAACCGCATCACGTCGGCGCAGGAGGCCTACCGGGCGTCCTTCAACACCTACTCCGACACCTCCAACGACCACGCGCTCGCGGGCACCTCCAACGGCGCCTCCGGGCTGCTCGGCAACAACTGGTGGCCGGCCCTGGCGACCCGCGACGCCGACGGCCAGGTGGATTTCTACACCAACCTCCCGGCCTCCTGGAACCAGCTGGGAGTCCGTCCCCGGCAGCGGGTCCGGTACTCGTATCAGACCATCTCGGGCCGCCCCGGAATCACCCCCTCGGTGGGCGGATCCAACCCCACCCTCGGGTACGCCGCGCTGCCGACCGCGCAGATGGGGGCCTGGTACTTCGCGGTGGCCTCCGGCGACCTGGACAACGACAACTCCTACTCCCGCTTCGAGGTCTCCAACCTCACCCCGGGGATCAAGATCACCAACGAGATCGAGTAGCGCTAGCGGCAGACCGCCTCCAGCGGTTGCGGGGGAGAGTGGTTCCATCCCGGCGGTGTTTCGATACACTCCCGCGCCATGCCGACGAAGACACAGTTGATCATCGGGGCCGCGCCCGGGTGTGACCTCCTGGTGCAGGGGCCCGGCGTCGCCGCCCGCCACGCGCAGCTCCTCTGGCGCGACGGCCTCTGGCTGCAGGACCTCGCCCAGGGCCGCACCGAGGTCGATGGCCGGCAGCTCGCTCCCAACGAGTCGGTGCAGCTCGCGGGCTTCCACGCGCGGGTGATGGTCGGCGCGGCGAAGGTGCCGCTCGAGTCGCCGGAGGTCTCGAAGCTCTTCCTCGATCGGTCCGCGCTGCCGCTCGAGCGGCCGGGCGTGGTGACCGTGGGCCGTGACCCGGGGCGGTCGCAGGTCGTGGTGTCGCACCCGACGGTGAGCGGCACCCACCTGCGCGTCGACCTCTCGACGCGAACGGTCACCGACCTCGGCAGCCGCAGCGGCACCTTCGATCGTGGCTCGCAGCGCCTCCCCCCCAACCAGCCCGTCCCCATCGACGCCGCGGGCGGCTACTCGCTCGGCGCGGTCTGGATCCCGAGCTCGGTGCTGATGGAGCTCGCGGGGGCGCCCGCGGGCCAGATGATGGCCGGCGCCCCGGTGCCGCAGACGGCGCAGGGCGGTATGGCCGGCCCCAGCCCGATGCAGTCGATCCAGGGCGGGCCGATGTCCCAGGGGCACGGCCCGATGCCGTCGCACCAGGGCGGCCCGATGCAGTCGCACCAGGGCGGCCCGATGGCCACGCCGCCGCCGCAGGGCGGCGGCCACAAGACCATGTTCGGCTCCTTCGACCTGAGCGGCGCGAGCAAGGCCATCGCGATCATCGGGCGACTGCCGAGCTGCGACATCGTGCTGCCGTACCCGCAGGTCTCCAGCCGCCACACCTCGGTGATGCGCGCCCCCGACGGCACGCTGATCGTGGGCGACATGGGGAGCACCAACGGCACCTACGTCAACGGGCAGCGCCTCGTGCCCGGGCAGACCATCGCCGTCGCCCCGAAGACCAAGATCTTCATCGGCCCCTACCCCGTGGTGGTCGACCTGCAGGGCAACGCCATCGCGGCGTACATCGAGCAGGAGACCCAGTTCGAGAGCGCCAACCTGGTGGAGATCGAGGCGCTCGACCTCTTCCTGAAGGTGCCCGATCGCGACAAGCCTGGCACCGACAAGATCCTCCTCAACAAGGTCACCTTCAAGGCGCTGCCCGGCGACCTCATCGCGCTGATGGGCCCGTCGGGCGCCGGCAAGACCACGCTGCTCACGGTGCTCAACGGCTACCTGCGGCCGACCTCGGGCGAGGTCAGGGTCAACGGCGAGAGCCTCTACGCCATCTACGACGCGCTCCGAGGGAGCATCGGCTACGTGCCGCAGGACGACCTGCTGCACCCCGAGCTCACGGTGAAGGAGGCCATCAGCTACAGCGCGAAGTTCCGCCTGCCGTCGGACTACTCGGACGAGGAGATCGAGCGCCGCGTCCAGCAGACGATGAAGGACCTCGGGCTCGACCACCTGGCCAACACCATCATCGGGTCGCCCATCAAGAAGGTGCTCTCGGGCGGACAGCGAAAGCGCGTCAACATCGCGCTCGAGCTGGTCACCGACCCCGCGCTGATGTTCCTCGACGAGCCGACGTCGGGGCTCGCGGCCGACGACACGGTGGCGCTCATCGACCTGCTCTCCAACCTCGCCAAGCGCTACGGCAAGACGATCATCGTCACGATCCACCAGCCCGCGAAGGAGGAGTTCGAGAAGTTCAACCTCGCCTTCATCATGGGCTTCGGCGGCGAGCCCGTGTACTTCGGCCCCTCGGGCAAGGACTCCTACGACTTCTTCGCGCGCTACCGGGGTCAGCCCATCGACAACCCGCGCGACATGTTCGACCAGCTCAAGAACCGCGAGGACGACGTCGTCAAGCGGGGGCAGTTCCCGAACAAGTCCGAGGCCCGGCTCGGGGCCGCCCGGGAGTGGCGCGCGGAGTTCTACCGCCCCGACAACACCGTCTTCCGGAATATGTACTCGGGTAAGCGCGAGCCCGGCAAACCCGGCCAGTCGCGGCCGCCGACGCGCTCCGCCGTGCCGCTCATCCGGCAGTTCGGGCTGCTGCTCTCGCGCTACGCCAAGATCAAATCCCGCGACGTCTCCGGGCTCATGATCATGCTGCTCCAGGCACCCATCATCGGCGGCCTGCTGGCGGCGGTGTTCTTCGACTCCCCGAAGCTCCCAAACCTCTGGTGCCAGAACCAGGTGCTCGCGATGGAGGCCGCCATCGCGGCCACCACCCAGCAGTTCTGCCAGCTCCCGCAGACGCGCTTCATCGCCGTCGACGACTTCAAGGGAGCGATCTTCTTCCTCACCGTAGGCTCACTCTGGTTCGGCGTGAGCAACGCCGCCCGCGAGGTGGTTTCGGAGATCGCCATCTACCGCCGCGAGCGGATGGTGAACCTCTCCATCTTCAACTACATGATGTCGAAGTTCGTGCTGCTCTCGCTGCTCTGCGTGCTGCAGTGCGCGGTGCTCCTGACCATCGTGTACTTCTCCTTGAAGCTCGGTCACGGCACCATGGACGCCTTCCTCCCGATGCTCGGGACGATGATCCTCACGTCCATGTCCGGCGTCGCGCTCGGGCTCGTGATCTCCACCGCGGTGAGCTCCTCCGAGGCGGCCATGGCGCTCACCCCCATCGCGCTGATCCCGCAGGTGGTGCTGGGCGGCCTGCTCGTCCCCATGACCAACAAGAGCTGGCTCACCGGCCTCATGGCCGTGATGCCCTCGCGGTGGTCCTTCGAGGGCGTGATGTCCGCCGAGCGCGACACGCTCGAGACGAGCTGGCGCCTGCAGACCTGCGCCCCCGCTGGCAGCAACGGCGTGAGCGTCCGCAACGGCGTGAACGTCTTCAACTGCGCCGTCGAGGAGATCTCCCGCACCGCCGAGCGCTCTGGCGCCTGGGGCTTCGCCACCTGGGATCGCCCCCTGATCCACAACGGCGTCCTCTTCGGGATGATGCTGCTCTTCCTCGGGCTGATGGGCGTGCTGCTGCGCCGCCGCGACTCCGTCTAGCCGCAGTCCCTACCAGCGGGGGGCTTCGGTCTCCGCTCCCCGCTTTCCCTCCCATTCCCTTCAATGCAATGGCGGCATGCCCGGCGTGGCGCTGCTGGCGGCCCCGAGGAGCACCCGCCGGGGCAGGGTGCTCTCCAGGGTGAAGGGCACGTCTACGTTGAGCCGCTCGCCGCCCACCCGGGCGGTGCCGTCCAGTCGATAGGGAATGTTCTCATTGAACACGGTCACGGCGACGATGCCCGGGAGGTCTCCCCAGGGGGCGCGGACGTCGATGTCCATGGGCACATCGGTGTTCGTAGGCAGCCGCAGGGCGCTCTGGAGCTCGGTGACCCCCAGGTCTCGGCCGGCGAGGGTGAGCCGCACGGAGACCCGTTGTACGGTGAGGTCGAAGCGGTTGGTGTTGCGAACCACGCAATGCACCCGCAGCCCGAGGCCCTGGGCGGTCGCGCCGGTGACGTCCGCCGAGCGGGGGGTGATGCGGGGCGGCTCCGGTCGGGCGCAGCCCAGCGCGAGGCTGGCGAGGGCGCCGAGCAGCATCGAACGACGGTCGATTGTCATGGTGTCCTCCGAGGAGGCTACCAGACAACCGACGTCGAACGATGTTGATTGAAGCGTAGTCGGGACGGGGCGATCGGCGCGCGGGGCGCCGATCGGGGAATCAGTTGACCGCGTCCTTGAGGGCCTTGATCGGCCGGGCGCGCACGGTCTTCGAAGAGGGCTTCGCGTCGCGGTGCTCCATCTTCTTGGTGAAGGGGTTCAGGAACTCACCGGCGGGGCGGCCCGGCTTCTCCGCGACGACGAACTTCGCGAAGCCCGGCAGCACGAACACCTTGCTCTTCTTGAGCTCCTTCTCGCCGACGCTGGTGAGCGCCTCGAGAACCGACTTGACCTGAGCCTTGGAGACGGTGTCCCCAATCGACTCCTGAAGGGCCTGCACCAGCCCGGCCTTGGTCAACTTCTTCGCTGCGGTCTTGCCGGCCTTCTTGGCCGGTGCCTTTGCCTTCGCCATCGCTCATCACCTCTGCTGCTTCGATCCCCCATCGGATCGAATGACAAGGCGGACGATACATCCTCCATTGCGCTTGGGTAGATCCTGCATGCGCGAACCCGCTCATTTTCCGGGCTGCCATTGAGCACAACCCCCGCTCGGAGCGCTCTCCGCACGGCGGTCGTTGCGCCTTCAACGAAGGCTCGTCTCGGAAGAAGACTGCTGAAATTGCAGGGCTTTTCGAGCGGCGCCGCGTCCCGCGACAGGCCCCGGAGGCGTCCCGCAGAGCGCAACTTCGGCGCAGCCGCTGCGGGCGCAGGTTTTCTCGCGCTTCCGGGCGGCCATTGCAGAGCTCCGCAATCAGGCCCTCGCCCGATGTGAGAAGGCCGCCGCGGCGTCGCGAAGGGTCACGAACTCGTAGCCCGCCTCGCGGAGCACGCCGACCACCGCGCGCAGGGCGGCGGCCTTGCGGGACACCGGGACGCGCAGGTCGTGCTGGTGCGGAGCCAGCGCCCCGAGCCCGTCGGCGACGTCGAGCAGGTCGAGGCCGTGCAGCTCCAGGTTGACCAGCGGGCGCCCCACCATCTGCAGCGCCAGCAATCGGGACAACGACGGACCGAGCAGCGAGAGCGTGGTGCCAATGAAGGGGAGGCGCGCGCCGCGGGTGACCCCGATGGGCAGCTCGACGATGGACGACCCGAGCGAGGCCCGGCGCCAGTACGGGCGCGAGGGGAGGTACGGGTCTGCGGGAGCGAGCAGCACCGCCGGCGAGTCGACGATGGAGCGGCTCGAGCGGCCTCGCGCCCTGATGAGCCCGATCGCGCTGGTCTTGGCGCCGTAGTAGGCGGGGCAGGGGAAGACCGAGCTGTCGTAGCCGAAGCCCTCCTCGGCGAGCACGTCGAAGAGCGCGTCGGTGATGGTGTAGCCCGGCGCGCGGAAGCCCACCGGGCGGCGGCCGAGGACAGCCGCGAGGGCGTCGCTCGCGTCGCGCACCTCCGCGCGCATGGCGTCGGCGCCGAGCCGCACGAGGTCATAGCGGTGGCTGTGCGTGTGGTTGCCCAGCTCGTGCCCGGCGCGGTCGAGGCCGAGCACCGCGGAGCGGGCGATGGGCGCCTCGAGGTCGCGGCCGATCACGAAGAAGGTGGCGGGAATACCCAAGTCGGTAAACAGCTCGCCGAGCCGCGGAACCGCGCGGGTGTAGACCGCGTGGGCGCTGTCGTCGGCGGGCATCGGGAGCCCGTGAATCGCGTGGTAGCAGGGGACCTCGTCGAGGTCGACGGAGACGGCGCAGAGCTTCATCGCGCGCAGACTAGCAGCGCGCGAGGAGGGCGCTTCAGCCCAGACGGGCGTGCGAGGCGGGACGGACGGCGGGGACGTCGGGCAGGTCGTTCCAGGCGGGCTGGCGGCGGCCGTGGCGGTTGACCACGGCCGGGGGGCGCAGGTGGCCGAGGCCGTACACGATGCTGTTGATCGCGAGCCAGCGGCCGCCGTGGAAGGCCGTCGCGAGCCGCGGGCTGCTGGTGTCCGGGGGCGCGGCGTCGCGGTGCGCGCGGGCCGCCTCGAAGGCGTCGAGGAAGCCCTCGAGCATCTTGTGCGGCGCCGAGCGGTCGTGGGCGCGGGTGGCGGCGTTGGTGGCGAGCACCTGCCGGCGCCGCGGGTTGCGCAGCAGCGAGACCGCCGCGCGGGCGAAGCGCCAGTCGGCCATCTCGGCGTCGGGGCCGGGCTCGACCAGCAGCCCGGTGAGGTCGTGCTCGACCTGCTGCGAGACGCCCATGCCGTCGGCGAAGGCCACCACCGGGAGGCCCGACCAGAGGGCCTCGCTCACGACCTGGCCGTAGGTCTCCGAGAGGGAGGTGTACGTGAAGAGGTCGGCGTGGTGATACCAGGTGGGGAGCGCGCCCAGCGGAAACTCCCCGGGGAAGTGGGTCTTCTCCCGGATGCCGAGCTCTTCGGCGGTGCGGCGGAAGAGGTCGTGGTCGGGGCCGTCGCCGAGGAGCGTCAGCGTCGCGTCGGGGTTGGCCGGGGCGATGTAGCGCGCGAAGATCTCCAGCAGCCGCTCGACGGCCTTCTCGCGGGTGTGGCGGCACACCACCAGGAGCCGGGCGCCCTTGCGGAAGCCGCGGGGGAAGGGGTCGGACCCCGGGGCGGTGTCGAAGATCCGGGGCTCGACGCAGCGGGGGATGACGTGGATGGGCGTGGTGACCCCGCGCTCTTCCCAGTACCGCTTGAGGCCGTTGGAGAGCACCACGAGGCCGTCACAGCCGTTGTAGGCGCTGGCCGAGGTGCTGTCCGCGAGCTTCAGGAAGGACTTCTGGAAGAGCCAGTGCGCGGCCTTGGAGTCGTGGAGCGACTCGGGCATCACGACGGGGTAGACGCTGGGGAGGTGCACCGTGTTGACGGCCACCAGGGGGATGCCGCGGGTCGCGCGCAGCCAGAGGCCGAGCTCCATCAGCTCGGTGGCGGTCTGGCCCAGCACCACGTCGAAGTCCCAGTCGCGCTTCTCGCGGAGGATGCCTTCGAGGGGCAGCGGGATGTAGACGCCAGGGTGGTTGTGCAGCGGGACGCTCGGCAGGCAGATGTGCCGCTCGGGGAGGTCTTCGGGCTTCGCGTCGGGGTCGCGGGGGCCGATGACGGTCACCTCGTGGCCGCGCTTGGTGAGCTCACGGTAGAGAAACTGCGTCGCGAAGGTGGCCCCGTTGGCGTATGGGAGCCGTACGTAGTCGCTCAGGATCGCGATGCGCTTCGGCCAGCGGCTGCCGGTCGCGCGCGGTCGTTGACGGGAGTTGTTGGGTGCGTTCATTGGGAGTGTCCTGACGAAGCAAGTCCCGGAAGCTCTGGTAGAGGCGGTCGCCGTGAAGATTCTCGACGTGACGGAGTTCTTCTCTGAACGGGGCGGCGGCGTGCGCGCGTACCTAGCACAGCTCCTCCGGGAGGGGACATTGCGTGGCCATCAAGTGGTGGTCGTCGCCCCTGGCCCACGCGCCGAGGAGTCCACCGTCCATGGCGGGAGGCTCATCCGGGTGAAGGGCCCCGCCATGCCCTACGACCCCAGCTACCACGCACTCTGGAACCTCCCGGCACTGAGAGCCCTCGTCGCCCGCGAGCGACCCGACGTGCTGCAGGCCTCGTCGCCCTACCTCGCCGCCTGGCTCGCCGCGACCCAGCCGTTCGTTTCCGTGCGTTCGCTCGTGCTGCATTCAGACCAGATCGGTAGCTATGCACGACCCGTTCTCTCCCGCTGGCTCGGGGCAGAGCGCGCGGATGCGATGGTCCATCCGCTCTGGTGGGGACTGCGCTCGCTGGCCTCCCGCTTCGATTGCACGGTCGTCTCGGCCCGCTGGCTGGCCGACCAGCTCACCGCCGAGGGCATCCCCCGGGTGGTGCAGGCGCCCTTCGGCATCGACCGCGCCCGCTTCTCCCCGACCCTGCGCGACGAGGCCCTGCGCGCTTCCCTGCTCGGCGCCTACGCCAGCGACCCGCGCGCCCGGCTGGTGGTGATCGTCGGCCGCCTCGCGCTGGAGAAGCGCGTCGACCTGCTCCTCGACGCCCTCTTCCTGGTCGCCCGGCGGCGCCCGCTCGCGGTCGTCGTGATGGGCGACGGGCCCGAGCGGCCGCTGCTCGAGGCGCGCTCCCGGAGCCTCGGCCTGGGGGCCGTGTTCCTGGGCTTCGTGACCGATCCCGAGCGCTACGCCCGCACCCTCGCCAGCGCCGACGCCCTGGTTCACGGCTGCGCCGTGGAGACCTTCGGCTTCGCGGTCGCCGAGGCGCTGGCCTCGGGCGTCCCGGTGGCTGCGCCCGCGGCCGGTGGCGCGGGCGAGCTCGTCGATGAGACCTGCGGCGTGACCTGCGACCCGGAGGCCACTCCGGTGGAAGCCGCGCTGGCCATCGAGCGGCTACTCGACAAGCCACCGGGCTCGATGACCGCAGGCGCCGTGGCCAGGGCCTCCACCATCCCCGAGGCGGGGGCGCACTTCGATGAGCTCTTCATGATCTATGAGAGGGCCATGAGGTCTCGGCGGTGATCCACGTGTCCATCCACGACGTCTCGCCTCGCTGGCGCGCCGAGGTCGAGACGGCCCTCGGCTGGTGCCACGACGTCGGGGTCAAGCCGGGCCTGCTCGTCGTCCCCGACTTCCACCAGCGGGCCCCCCTGCGGGACGACCCGGAGTACGCGCGGCGGCTCCGGTCGCTCGCCGCGGAGGGCCACGAGCTCTTCCTCCACGGGTACTTCCACCGCTCGCTCCCCGGAGAGGGCCTCGGTCACTTCGTCGCGCAGCGCGTGGTCTCCGCGGGCGAGGCGGAGTTCGCCAGCTATGACCGCGAGGCGGGCGAGCGCTGGCTCGACGCCGGCGTCGCGATGCTGCGAGAGCTCGACCTGCCGATGCGGGGGTTCGTCCCGCCCGCCTGGGCGCGGCGCTCGTGGCTGCTGCCCGCGCTCCGGTCCCGCGGCCTCGACTACACCGAGGACCAGCTCTTCATCTACGAGCCTTCGAGCGGCGCCCGGAGGCTCTGCCCCGCGATCAACTACGCCAGCCGCACCCTGGGGCGTCGGCTCTCCAGCGCCGCGTACGCCCGGCTCGCGAGGCTCTATCCGAGGGCGGGCGTCCCGGTGCGCATCGCGCTCCACCCGGCGGACCTGCACCACCCGATGCTGGTCGACGAGACCCGCTCGCTGCTCGCGTGGGCGAAGGGGCGCACCACCGACGCCGTGAGCTCGCTCTTCACCTGAGCGCCCGCTCGATCTGGGCCTGGATGGCCCTCCCGTGGGCGCTGCCTCCGAAGCCCGCGATGACCGCCTCGCGCGCCGCAATCCCCTCGCGGCGCAGGCGCTCGGGGTCGTGGAGGTAGGCCAGCATCGCGTCGGCGAAGAGGCTCGTGGAGGGCGACGGGGGGAGGAGCGTTCCGGTCTCGCCGTCGCGCACCATCTCGCCGACCCCGCCCACGTCGAAGGCCACCACCGGGCGCTCGTAGGCCATGCCCTCGATGACCGTGCGGGGCAGCGGGTCGGGGTACACCGACGGGAGCACCGCCACGTCGAAGTCCTGGAGCCACGGTCTTACGTCCTCGGTAAAGCCGGGGAAGAGGAAGCGGCCCTCGAGGCCCAGCTCCCTGACCAGCGCCCGGCACTCCGCGAGGTGGTCGCCGGGCAGGTCGGCGGGCGTGTCGCCGAGCACCACGAAGTACGGCCGGTGCCGCTCCTCCGGGGAGCAGCGGTCGATGAGCTCGCGCGCCGCGCGGATCATGTGGGGGTAGCCCTTGCGCGGGAGGATGCGCCCCATGCTGCCGTAGAGGAACGCGTCCTCCGGGACGAGGCTCCCGCGCAGCGCGCCGGGGGTGGCGTCGCGGCGGTAGCGCTCGACGTCGACGGCGTTGTGCACCACCGCGACCTTCTCGGGCAGCCCCGGGAAGAGGGCCGCCGAGGCGTTGGAGACACAGACGATGCGCTTCACCTGGCGGCTGCGGGCGAGGGCGCCGTGGAGCGCCCGGCTCGCCGCGGGGATGGCCGTGTAGCGCACGTGCCAGATCACCGGGGTGCCGGTGAGGTTGCCCACGATGCCGCCCACGAAGTCCGCGGTGGTGCCGTTGCAGTAGATGAGCTCGACGCCGCGCTCGCGCACGAGGCGTGGGAGCGTGACCGCGAGGCGGCCCATGCGGCCGACGTTGAGCGCGAGGCGAGGGAGGCGGACCTTCAGCGGGGCGTCGAGGTCGTCGCGCTCGACCGCGCGGTCCCAGGGCTGCCAGGCGTTCTCGATGAGGTCGGCGTCGATGATGAGCTCGTCGACCACGCCCGCGTCGCGAAGGAGGCGGGCGATGGCGTCCTCGCGAGGGAGCAGCACCATGCGGTGGATCTCCGCCGGGTCGAGGAAGCTCAGGATCGCGTGCAGGCTGCGGCCGGGGCCGCCGTTGCGCGCGGTGTCGTTGATGAAGAGCACGCGGCGGGGGCGGGTCACTTCGCTCCCTCCCTTCGGCGCTGCAGCAGCACCATCGCGGAGGGCAGCAGGAACATCGCCGTGGCGCTGCACGCGAGCTCCCCCGCGACGGCCAGGTAGCCGAAGGACTGCAGCGCCTGGTTGTCGGCCACGAGCAGCGAGCCGTACCCGATGATGGTCGTGAGGGAGCAGAGCGAGACCGCCCCGCCGACGGAGCGCAGCCCCTCGCCCACGTCGCCGAGGTGCTCGACGCGGTCGTAGAGGTTCATGGCGTACTCGACGCCGATGCCGAAGGTGAGCGGCAGCGCGACGAAGTTGAGGAAGTTGAGCCGCACGTCGAGGTGCGCCGCGCCGCCGACGGTCAGCAGCACCCCGGAGAGCAGCGAGCAGAGGACCATCGCCGCGGGGCCGAGGCGCCGGGTGGCGAGCAGCGAGTGGAAGACCACCACCATGAAGGCCGCGAGGGTGGCGCGCGGGCCGTCGGAGCTCATGGCGCGCACCATCTCCGCGAAGACCGTCGAGCGGCTCACCGTGGGCACCGTGCGGCCGTCGGCGAGGCGGACGTTCTGCGTGAGCTCGGCGACGATCATGAGCTTGCGCCCGTCGCTCGGGGTGAACCACGGCTTGTAATAGACGAAGATCGGCGTGCCGAAACGCCCTGATTTCTCGGTGAACTGAGCGCGCACCAGGGCGGGGAGCTCGTCGGGCTGCGGGGCGCGCAGGCCCTCCGGCGGGCGCCACTCCTGGGCGAGCGCGCGGTCGTCGCCGGAGAGGTGCGGGACGATCGCGTCGATGTCGGCGCGGATGCCCTGGAGGAGCTCCAGCTTGCGGGTCATCGCGGCGGGCTGGCCCCCGAGGCGGTCCCACGCGGTCTCGATGTGGTCGATGTAGCGGCCGCCGGTGCGCTGCTGGTCGCGCTGCATCAGGGCCGAGGAGAGCTCGATCACGTCCTCGAAGCGGTCGGCCAGGAGGATGTCGGGCGAGCTGCTGCGGCCGACGAAGATGCGCCCGGCGCGGCTGCTCCAGGAGTCGGCGCCGGAGCTGCGCGAGCCGCGCGAGCCCAGCCTGGCGAAGTTGTACTCCCACGGGTCGGAGAGAAAGCTCGGGATCGCGACCGCGGCCCAGACGCAGAGCGCCGCGCCCGCGGCGAGGACGTGCTTCGGGTAGCGCCCGGTGAGCCACGCGATGGCGCCGGTGATGGGGGTGCGCGTGGGCCCGGCGGTGACGCGGGCGGCGCGTCGAGGGAAGAGCCTCGCGCGCAGGGCCTCGACCGCGGTGACCGTCGCCGGGACGACGATCATCGTGGCGCACCAGCAGAAGAGCATCCCGACGCCGCCGATGAGGCCGAACTGCGAGAACCCGCGAAACGACGTGAGCATCAGCGTGCCGTACGCGAAGGCCGCGGCGAGGGCCGCGAGCTGCGTCCCGCGCCGGGAGACCACCGCGGCGTCGACCAGCGCGGCCTCCACGGAGTCGCCCAGCGCGCGGCGGTCGCGGTAGCGCGCCAGGTAGATGATGCCGTAGTTGATGCCGTTGCCCGCGATGATCGAGCCGAGGAAGGCCGTCGAGGCGTTGAGGTAGCCGAAGGCGAAGTAGGCCACGCTGAACGCGAGCCCCACGCCGGTGAGCATCGCGATGCCGATGTGCGCGAGCGCCGAGAACGATCGGAAGAAGACGACGATCGATCCGAGGATGAGCAGCACCGCCAGGCCGGAGGTCTTGATGGCCTCGTCTTTGAGGGCTTCGCGCTCGGCGATGGCGTTGGGGATGTCGCCGCCGAGGCCCACCTGCGCGCGGGGGTGGAAGCGCTCGGGGTGGACGTCGCGGATGATCCCCGAGACGCGGGTCATGAGCCGGTCGCCGGTGCTGTCGCCGGTGCCCGAGGCGGGCGAGCGCAGCACGATGGCGTAGAGGGTGCCCTCGGGGTTGCGGAAATACCCGGTGGGGTATTGGTCGACCTCGCGGGTGCGCTGGCGGAGCTGCGCGCGGAAGTGGTGGAAGGGCCTCGCGGCGGCGGAGACGTTGGCGGGCTCCGGCTCAGGGGGCGTAGGGGCCGCGGTGGTGGTGGACTCCGCCGGGGCGCGGCCGTGGTCGCTGCGCAGCTCGCTGCACGGCTCGTCGTCGAGGTCGATGAAGCCCGGCTGCGCACGGCGGCGCGCGCGCTGGAGCTCGCAGGAGATCTCCTCGAGGTCGCCGACGTCGGCGTAGAGCCAGCGGCGCTCCCAGAAGAAGCGGCGGATCTCTTCGGGGCCGTGCTCGATGGTGCGCACGAGCGTGGGAGGGAGCGCGCGGAGCTGCGGCTCGAGCGCGTCGACGATGCGCTTGTTGGCCTCGGCGTCGGGCGACTCGACCACCACGAACATCGTCGCGCTGCCGCCGCCCATGCGCGCCATCGCCCGTCGCAGTAGCCTCGCGCCCACGCTCTCCGAGGGCAGCAGCTCGATGAAGTCCTGGCGAAACTCCAGGTGCGACGCGGTGGCCACGGAGAGCGCGATCACGAGGAGCGTGCAGAGCAGCACCCGCAGCGGCCGGCGAGCGCCGAGGCGGGCGAACCAGGCCACGGCGCGATCGATATGGGCGAGCGTGGGAGCGGGCGGATCAACCATCGTGGAGTTCACCGGTGCACGGGCTGTTCCGGAACGGAAGAGCGGAGGATGAGTGGGACTCGGGTAGGGATCAGGGCGTGCGGCGGAGCAGCCAGTCGTAGTAGACGGTCGCGCCGGGCAGGGTGGGGATCGGCAGCGCGAGGCGCGCCTGGTCGTCGACGATGAAGCCGTTGGCGTGGAAGCGCTCGGCCACCTGCTGCGGGGTCGTGACGTGGTGGTCGTCGATGCCCTTGAAGCCGATGGCGCGGAACGACACCTCCATCATCTTGTTGACCGCGGGCATCCCCAGCAGGAAGCGGCCGCCCGGGCGCAGCACGCGCCGCACCTCGGAGAGCGCCTTGTCGAACTGGTGCAGGTGCTCGAAGACCGAGAAGGACGCCACGAGGTCGAAGTGGGCGTCGGGGTAGGGGAGCTCGTAGACCGATCCCTGGCGCAGGTCGGACTTGAGCGAGAGCGCGTCGAGCACCCGCGTGGCGAGGACGGGGTCTGCGTCGAGGTCGATGCCGTGCACCTCCTTCGCCACGCCGTGCAGCGGTACCTGCACCGCGCCGGAGCCGTAGCCGACCTCCAGCGCGCGCTCGAAGCGCAGGTCGCGGAGCATGCGCAGGCCGAGGTTGATGCGCTCCCGGAAGAGCCAGCCGGTGAGCGGGCGGCGGTAGTAGCGGATCGGGTCGGTGGGGCCGTTGGAGGGGAAGCGCTTGACGAGGTCGATGGTGATCTCAGCGGCCATGAAGAGGTCTCCGGGAGATGATCGAAGGGGGGGGAGGGGGTGCGGTTCAGGTGGCGATGCGCTCGACCACGATGCGGGCGAAGAGGCCCGTCGAGTCGTCGCCGCGGTGGATCGAGCGGTCGGCCGCGACGAGCGCGCGGGCGATGGGGCGGGGGATGTGCGTGTTGAGCCTGAGCCCGCCGGAGAGGAGGTAGAGCCACTTGTGGAAGGGCTCGCGCTTCAGCACCCGAAGGCCCGGGAAGCTGCGCGCGAAGCGGGCGTCGGAGTCGCGGAACACGCTGGTCGGCAGGCGTGAATTGGCGCCCTCGAGGCGGCCGACGCCGGCGATGTTCCAGTCGTCGGGGTCGAGGAGCGAGGGCTCGTGGTGGAGGCCCCGATAGAACCACTGCCCGAGGGGCGTGAACCACGGCTCGATGAGCACGATGCGCCCGCCCGGGCGGAGGACGGTCTGCGCGCCGCGCAGGAAGGCCTCGCAGTCGGGCAGGTGGTGGAAGACGTTGAAGGCCACGATGGCGTCGAGCGAGTCGGGGCCGAAGGAGTCGGTGATGTTGCAGGCGTCGACCACGCGGTCGACCCGCGGCACCGGCACGCACTCGCTGGTGATGGTGTGCGGCGCGAACTCCCGGAAGAACCCGCCGCCCGAGCCGAGCTCCAGCACCCGGGGAAACTCCGCCGGGGGGATCTCCTCCACGATGCGGGAGTACACGTCCCGGTAGATCTCGTGGAGCAGTGGATTGGCCCGGATGCGCCCTGCGGCGTCCTCGATTTCGTGCTCTGCGTCAGCCATCTTCGTTGCTGCGGCCCACTACCACACCGCCGCCGAGCCCGCACCAGAGGGACCAACTCCCCGCTCAGGGCGTCTCGGGCTCCGCGCGCACCACCCCGGCGTAGGCGTGGGCCATGATGGTCTCCGCGGCGTCGAGGGCGCGGGCGTCCGTCGTGGCCGTGCGCAGCGCGACGATCTCCCCGCCCGGAAGGGGGGTCTGTCGCAGCAGCACCGCCGCCGCCCGCACGGCCTCCGGCGCGCCCTCGTCGACGGCGAGGGCGGCGAGGTGGTCCATGTACGAACGGCCGTAGGACTCGGGCGGCGGGTCGAGCGTCGCGAGCCACCCGTTGAGGCTCACCCCCGCGGCGCGCCGACACCCCGCGAGCCCCGCCCGGCCGTTGTGCGCGGCGTAGGCCCGCCTCGCCTGCTCGAGCTCACCCATCGAGGCCCTCAGCCACTCGCGCGGCGTGTAGCGGTAGAGCCAGTGCTCGGGATCGGGCTCGCGCATCGCCCCGATCACCGCCCCACGATCTCGTCGAGCGCGGAGGCGTGCGCCTCGCGCATCTCGTCGAGGCCCCAGCTCGCGACGCCCTCCAGCGAGAGCGACGCGCCCCCGACCCTGCCCAGGAAGGCGCACGGGACGCCCGCCTCGGCGACGCGGCGGGAGAAGAGCTCGAGCACGTAGGGCGTGACCGAGACCACCACCCGCGAGGGGTCCTCCCCGAAGAGGCCGCCCGGGGTCACGGCGTACTCCGCCGGCAGCGAGACGACCGCGCCCGACTGCCCCAGGATGCACGCCTCGGCGAGCGCCACGAGCAGGCCGCCCTCCGCGCAGTCGTGCGCCGACGCGAGCAGCCCCTCCCTCGCCGCGCGCACCAGCAGCGACTGAAGCGCCGCCTCCGCCGCGAGGTCGATGGAGGGCGGTCGACCGCACACCCTGCCGGTGCGGCGGGTGAGCCACTCGCTGCCGCCCAGGCGATCGTCGCCGTGCGGACCCAGCACGAAGACGTGGTCGCCCGCCGTGCGGAAGCCCGCGCCCACCACGTCGCTCACCTTCTCGAAGAGCCCCACCGCGCCGATGGTCGGCGTGGGCAGCACCGCGCGGGGGCCGCCCTGCTCGGTGGTCTCGTTGTAGAGGCTCACGTTGCCGGAGACGACCGGCACCCCGAGGGCCTTGCAGGCGTCGGCGATGCCGTCGATGGCGTCGCGAAACTGCGCCATGATCTCCGGGCGCTGCGGGTTGCCGAAGTTGAGGCAGTCGGTGAGGCCGATGGGCGCGGCGCCCACGCAGGCGAGGTTGCGGCAGGCCTCGGCGACGGCCATCGCGGCGCCGGTGCGAGGGTCGAGCTCGCAGAAGCGGCCGTTGCAGTCGCTCGACATGGCGATGAGCTTCTCGCGGCGGCCCCGCTCGTCCTCGCAGTAGAGCCGCACCACCGCGGCGTCGCCCGCCCCCGGGCGCACCATCGTCCCGTCGCGGACGATGTGGTCGTACTGGCGGTAGATCCACGCCCGGCTGCCGACGTTGGGCGCCGACAGCAGCTCCAGCAGGTCGGAGCGGGGGTCGAAGGCGAGGCCCGTCGCGTCGACGCCGTAGCGGTCGGTGAGCCTGGGGTCGTCCACGCAGGGGCGGGTGTAGACCGGCGCCGCGTCGGTGAGGAGGTCCACCGGGAGGTCGACCACCACGGGGGGATCGTCGGGCCACGGAGCGCCGGAGAGCGGGTCGTAGCCGGGCGTGGCGCGCACCACGAAGCGGCCGGTGTCGGTGACGCGTCCGACCACCTGCGCGTCGAGGTCCCACTTCGCGCAGATGTCGAGCACGCGCTGCTCCTCGCCCGCGCGGGCGACCATGATCATCCGCTCCTGCGACTCGCTCAGCAGGATCTCATAGGGCGTCAGGTGCTTCGCCCGTCGCGGCAACCGGTCGAGCCAGAGCTCGACACCGTTGCCCGCGCGCGAGGCCATCTCCACGGTGCTCGACGTGAGGCCCGCGGCGCCCATGTCCTGGATGCCCTCGAGCACCCCCGCGGCGAAGATCTCCAGGCAGCCCTCGAGGAGCAGCTTCTCCATGAAGGGGTCGCCCACCTGCACCGTCGGGCGCTCGGCCTCCTCGCCCTCCTCGAACTCCGCGCTCGCCATGGTGGCGCCGTGGATGCCGTCGCGCCCGGTGCGCGCGCCCACATAGAGGATCGGGTTGCCCACGCCCTTGGCCTGGCCGAGGAAGAGCCGGTCGCTGCGGCAGAGGCCGAGCGCGAAGGCGTTGACTAGGATGTTGCCGTTGTAGGCCGCGTCGAACTGCACCTCGCCCCCGACGGTCGGCACGCCGAAGGCGTTGCCGTAGCCCGCGATGCCCGCGACCACGCCGCGCAGGAGCCCCGGCGTGCGGGGGTGCGAGGGCTCGCCGAAGCGCAGCGAGTCCATCACCGCGACCGGCCGGGCGCCCATGGTGAACACGTCGCGGAGGATGCCGCCCACGCCCGTCCCGGCGCCCTGGTAGGGCTCGATGAACGACGGGTGGTTGTGCGACTCCATCTTGAAGACCACCGCCCAGCCGTCGCCGATGTCGACGACCCCGGCGTTCTCGCCCGGGCCGTGGATCACCCTCGGACCCTTGGTGGGCAGGCGCTTCAGGTGCACGCGCGACGACTTGTACGAGCAGTGCTCGGACCACATCACCGACAGCACCCCGAGCTCGGGGAAGCTCGGCGTGCGGCCGATCGCCTTCAGGGCGGTGGCGTACTCGTCATCGGTGAGCCCGTGCTCACGGGCCAGTTCAGGGGTGACCGCGGGTTCGCGCGACATGGCTGTGGGGTCGGTCCTCTCAGCGCGCGAGGGCGGCGCGCACGGCGGAGTGGAAGAGCAGGCGGCCGTCGGTGCCGCCGAGGATGGGCTCGGCCATGCGCTCGGGGTGCGGCATGAGTCCGAGCACGTTGCGCCGCGGGCCGCCGTAGAGCCCGGCGATGTCGTGCAGCGAGCCGTTGGGGTTGGCCGGGAGGCGAGCGTCGGGCGCCGCCGCGGGCACGTAGCGGAAGGCCACGAGGGACTTCGACTCCAGCGACTGGAGCGTCGCCTCGTCGGCCTGGTAGCGGCCCTCGGCGTGGGCGATGGGCAGGCGCAGCACGCGGCCGCGGAGGTCTTGCGTGAAGGGGCCGTCGGCGTCGACCCGCACCAGCACGTCGCGGCACTCGAAGCGGAGGTGCGCGTTGCGGGTGAGGGCGCCGGGTAGCAGGCCCGCCTCGGTGAGGATCTGGAAGCCGTTGCAGATGCCCAGCAGCAGCCCGCCGCGCTCGACGTGACGGCGGACGTCGGCCATCACCGGGGCGAAGCGGGCGATGGCGCCGCAGCGGAGGTAGTCGCCGTAGGAGAAGCCGCCGGGGAGCACCACGAGGTCGGTGCCCGCGGGGAGCGTCGGGGTCTTGTGGAAGACGTAGGAGGTCTCGACCCCGACCACGTCACGCAGCGTGTGCAGCGCGTCGAAATCGGCGTTCGATCCTGGGAACTGAATCACCACCGCGCGCATCGACGGGCACCGCCTCCTCGTTAGACGGGCGGAACCCTAGTGGCTCCCGCCGCCCCAGCGCAAGCAGCCTATGGGGAGCGCGGGCCCGCCGGGCCGCCGACCTCGCTGGGGGGTGGAAACCGCACTCCGCGGCCCTGTAGCGGCGCAACCGATGCGCGCGACAAGGCATCCCAGGTGAGCTAGTTCGGCGTGGACATCGCGCCGGTGCGTCAGCGAGACGCCGCGTAACCTAACGAGGTCTTCCTCATGCGAGTGCTCGACATCACGAGCGCGTTTTCGAATTCGTGTGGCGGCATCAAGCGCTACTACCGCGAGAAGGCGAAGGCGCTCCCCAGGCTCGGCGTGGAGTGTCACTTCGCGGTGCCCGGCGAGGAGAGATCGAGCGAGGCCTTCGGCGACGGTACGCTGCACCGCCTGCCCGGTCCCCCGATGCCGGGCAACGACGCCTACCGGCTCTTCGGCCTGCGGGCGGGCATCGGCGAGCTCATCCAGCGGCTCCAGCCCGACGTGATCGAGGTCGCGAGCCACTACGCGCTGCCCGACATCGTGCTGCGCGCGGCGCGCAGCGCGCAGAAGCGTCCGCGGGTGGTGGGCTACTTCCACAGCCATCCCCGACAGGTGGTCGAGAACATCACCCACGGGCACTCGTCGCGCTCTACCGGAGACAAGCTGGCGGAGGTGGTCTGGTCGTTCTTCCGCCGTCAGCACCGCCGGTACGACGCGACGCTGGTCGCGTCCCCGACGCTGGGGCGCGAGCTCTCCGACCGCGGGTTTCCCCGGGTGCGCGAGGTCGGCCTCGGGGTCGACGTCGACGTGTTCTCCCCCGCCGGGCCGACTCCCCGCAGCGCCCCGCCCACCATCTGCTACTCCGGGCGCTTCACCGTCGACAAGGAGCTGCCGGTGCTTCTCGCGGCCTTCGACCGCGTGCACGCCGCCACCGGCGCCCGCCTCCTCCTGGTGGGCGACGGACCGATGCGCCCACAGCTCGAGGCCTTCGCGCTCGGTCGCCCGGCGGTCACCGTTGGCCCCTACCTCGACTCGCCCGCCGGGGTCGCTGGGGTGCTCGCGTCGAGCGACGTGGTGGTGGTCTCCAGCCGCTCGGAGACCTTCTCGCTCTCGACCGCCGAGGCCATCGCGTGCGGCGCTCTCGTCGTGGGGCCCACCGAGGGCGCGGTGGCCGACCTGATCCGCTTCACCGGCGCGGGGCGCTGCTTCCGCGCGGGCGACGCGGGCTCCCTCGGCGACGCCCTCATCGCGGCGCTCTCCGCCGACGCGAGCGCCCGCTCCGCGCAGGGCGCCGAGGGGAGGGCCCGGATGGTCGAGCGGTACACCTGGTCCGCCGTGATGGAGCGCCTCTTCGACGTGTACCGCGACGCGCTCGCCGCGCCGATCCTCTCGGGTCGATAAGCCGCGGCGACGGGTCGCGGCGCTCCGCGATCTGCGCTATGGCCCCGGGCCTTCACCGATGGCCGACCAGACGACCAGCGACCCCGCGCGCGACCGCATGCTCCATGGACCGCTCGCCTGGACGGTGCTCCGTTTCGGCGCCCCGCTCGCCGCGGCCATGGTGCTGCAGGTCGTCTTCAACCTCGTCGACCAGTACATCATCGCGAGGCTCCCGCCGGTCATCTCCGACGCCTCGCTCGACGCCCTCGGCATCTGCGACATGGTCGCGGCGCTGGGGACCATCCTCTCCTACGGGGTCTCCTCCGCCACCGCCACGCTGGTGTCCCAGGCCCGGGGGCGCGGCAACCAGCGCGAGGTCGCCGAGATCGCCTGGGGCAGCGTCGGGCTCGTGACCCTCATGGGCCTCGTCTTCGGCGCGGTCGCCATCCTCGGCGCGGACGTGATCGTGCACAGCCTCCTCGGCGCCAAGGGGCTCGTGCGCGAGCTCGCCGGGGCCTACCTCCGGGTCATCGTCGGAGGGATCGTCACGGTGTTCGTGATGTTCCAGGTGACGGCGGTGCAGCGCTCGATGGGGCACTCGAAGCTGCCCCTCGCGGTGTTCGCCTCGGGCAACATCCTCAACCTCTTCCTCGCGGTGCTCCTCGTCTACGGCCCCGGCCCCGCGCCCGCGATCTTCTCCTGGGGTCCTCCCATCGCCGCCGCGCTCGGCCTCCCCCGCTGGGGCGTCGTGGGCGCCGCCTGGGCGACGGTCATCGCCCGCGCGGTGGTCATGATCGTCCCGCTGCTCCTCCTGCGCCGCGAGCTCAAGGTCGCCGCGCACAGGGCCCCCTTCCTCCCGTCGCGCGCCGTGCTGGGCCGCCTGGTCGCGCTCGCCTGGCCGACCAGCACGCAGTTCACCGTCCGCATCGGCGCGGTGCTCCTGGTCATCGCGCTGGTGCACCATTTCTTTACCACCCCGGGTAACAGCGACGCGGGCACCGCCTACGCGCTCTGCCTCCGCATGGAGACCATGGCCCTCTTCGTCTCCATGGGCTGGGGCGGCGCGGCGCAGACCCTCGTCGGCACCAACATCGGCGCCGGGCTCTACGACCGCGCCCAGCGCGCGGCCTGGATCACCGGGGCCTACAACGTCCTCACCATGCTCGGGCTCGCCGCGCTCTTCATCGGCGCGGGGGAGCACTTCCTGCGCTTCTTCACCACGCAGGAGGCCATCGTCCAGCGCGCGAAGGACTACCTCCTCTTCGTGGGCCCCTCGTACATGGCCTTCGGCTTTGCGATCGTGCTCGGCAACGCGCTGGTCGGCGCCGGGGCCACGAGGCTCGCGCTGCGCATCGACCTCGTGCTGGTGCTCGCGGTGCAGGCCCCGCTGATGCTGGCGGTGACGGCCCTCTTCCACGCCCCGCCCTCCGGCCTCTGGACCGCCGTGGTGGCGGTCAACATCGTGAGCGCGCTCGTCTACACCGTCGTCGCGCGCAAGAAGTCTTCATGGCGCACCTTCAACGTCTGATCGTTCTCGGGCTGCTCGTCGCCGCGGGCCCCGGGTGCCGCTGGTGGCGAAGGAGGCACCCGCACGCTCGCCCGGCCGCGGTGAGGGACGTGGCCACGGCCTGCTACGACGCGCGCTTCGTTACCGGGCAGCGTATTCCCCAGCGCCTGGAGGGCGACCACCCGGCGGTCTCGGGCACCGCCGGAGCGCGGGTCTTCGCGTGGCGCACGCCGCAGGGTGTGTACGGCTGGTGGGAGGGCATGAGGGCGCCCGCGCAGCTCGCCGAGGGGGCCGTCACCGAGGGCCCCACGGTGGTGGTGCGCCGGGGCGTGGCGATGGTCGGCTGGGGCGACGCCCGCGGCGCGGCGCTCCGAACGCTGGCGCAGGACGCGGCGGTGGGCGAGCCCACCCGATGGGACGGCGCGGTCCACGGGACGGTCGCGGTCGCCGGGGACTACGCGCTCTGGGTGGGTCAGCTCGGGGAGGGCGGAGGTCTCGCGGCGCGCGGGCTCACCGACGCCGCGGCGCACCCCTTCGCGGAGGGGGGCTCCGGCCCCGCGGTGACGGCGCTGCCCGACGGGTTCATGGTGGCCTGGACGGCGCGCGAGGGCGGCGCTTCGGTGCTGCGGGGGCGGGCGCTGGCGCTCGACGGCGCGGCGCGGGGGCAGGCCTTCGAGGTGCAGCGAGCGCCCGGGGTGATGGGCGCTCCGAGCCTGGCGCGCGGCGGCGACCGGCTGCTCTTCGCCTGGAGCGACCACCGCTCGGGCGACGCCGGGCTGCACGTGCTCACGACCGACCTCTCGGGCGCCGGTGCGGGTGAGCCGCAGCGGCTGTCGATCCGCTACACGGACGACTCGATGGCCTCGGTGGCGGCGGCGCAGCGGGGCTTCGGGGTGGCGTGGTCGGAGCCGGTGGCCGGGGCGGCGCCCCGGTCGTACCTGGCGAGGGTGGACTCGCGCGGCCGCAGGCTGGGGTCGGCGATGCGGGTGGCCGTGGAGGACGACGCGGGCATGGCGCAGCCGTCGCTGCGGTGGGAGCGTGCGGGCTTCGTGCTGGCGATGGCCCGCGCGGACGGGACCCTGGATCTGCGGCGCACGGGGCCGCTGGGCTGCGACGAGCCGCTGGAGTGAGCCGATGGGATCGAGGCGTGAAGAGGATGCCTGGCGGCTGATCGCGGTGTTGCAGAGCACCGCGGCGCTGGGCTCGTCGCTGGCGTTGAAGCTCTACGAGGTCGCGGTGGGCCTGCACCTCGAGCGCAAGGAGTCGGCCACGCTGGCGGGCGACGACGGCGTCGGCACGGTGCGCGCGGTGGGCCGCGAGCTTCTGCTGGGGGTCATCAGCGGGCCGGGCTTCGAGGCGCAGCTCGACACGCCGACGGGGCGCTGCACGGTGAGCTACATCGTGACCAGGGAGGGCCTCGCGCACGCCGAGGAGGAGATCCATCGGCAGCGCGAGGAGGCGCAGCGCTGGAACTGACGCGGAGACCGCGGTTGACCGGCGGGGCAGGGCGATCTAATCGAAGCGCTCCCTAAACCTGCAGTGCTTCGAGGAGAGACGACGTGGCCGGAGTGATCGAGATCAAGTCCGCGCGGGAGATCGACGACCTGCGCGCATCCTGTCAGATGGCCGCGGAGACCCTGCTGATGGTGGGGGAGCAGCTCCGCCCGGGGATGACCACCGACGAGATCAACACCCTCGTCCACGAGGACACCATCCGCCGCGGCGCCATCCCCTCGCCGCTGAACTATCACGGCTTCCCGAAGTCGGTCTGCACCAGCGTCAACGACATCGTGTGCCACGGCATCCCTAGCGCCCAGAAGCTGCGCCCCGGGGACATCATCAACGTCGACGTGACGACGCTCTTCAACGGCTACCACGGCGACACCTCCGCGACCTTCTACGTGGGCGAGCCGTCGGCCGAGGCGCGGCTGGTCACCGAGGTGGCGCGCAAGAGCCTCGAGGTCGGCATCGCGGTGGTGAAGGACGGCGCCCGCATCGGGGACATCGGCGCGGCCATCCAGGAGTACGCCGAGAAGCAGGGCTGCTCGGTGGTGCGAGACTTCGTGGGGCACGGCATCGGGAGGAAGTTTCACACCGAGCCGCAGGTGCCGCACTACAAGCCGGGGCGCGACGCGGCCAACCCCCGGATGCGCTCGGGCATGGCCTTCACCATCGAGCCGATGATCAACCTCGGCACCTGGGAGGTCGACGTCGACCCCAAGGACAAGTGGACCGTGCGCACCCGCGACCGCCGGCTGAGCGCGCAGTTCGAGCACACCATCGTGGTCACCCGCACCGGCTGCGAGGTGCTCACCCGCCGCGCCCGCCCGCTCGCCAACAGCGAGAACATCGACCTGCTCCTCGCCAACGGCTGAGCCGCACCCCACCCCACCCCTCCCGATGGACGACCGACTCGCCCGCTACGTCACCAACCTCGACCGCGAGGTCTTCGCCCTGCGCGACCTCCCGGAGGAGGTCATCGCGGTGCTCTTCGCCTACTACTCTCGCTCACGCGACGACCTGCGCACCAACCTGCGACGGCTGCTCGACGACCACGAGCTCGACGTCCTCGGCGCCCCCTCGGCCTCGGGCCCCGCGCTGGGCACGGCGCAGGAGAAGGCCCGCGCCTTCCACGAGAAGTGGGTGGTGGGCTACGGGCACTCCTCGGTGGCCGAGCACGCGGTGGTGCACCTCGCCGTGGAGCGCTGCTCCATCCTCGCGGCCAAGGCCCTCGAGGAGGCGAGGCTCGCGGCCTTCACCGAGAAGTCGACCCGCTACGTGCGCTTCGACGAGGGCACCCTCGTCACCGACATCGGCCTGCCCCCGCCGCTCGCCGAGAGCTACGAGGCCCACGCGCGCCGGCTGCTCACGGTCTACGAGCAGCTCGCCGACCGGGTCGAGCGCGCGCTCACCGCCCGCTACCCGGTCCCCGAAGGGACCAACCCCAAGGTCCACGCCGCCACGCTGCGCGCCCACGGCTGCGACCTGCTTCGGGGCCTGCTCCCCGCCGGGGTCCCGACCAACGTGGGCGTCACCATCAACGCCCGCGTGCTCGAGCAGCACATCGGCAAGATGCTGGGCTCGCCCCTCGCGGAGGTGCGCCGCATCGCGGGATCGATGCGCGACGAGGCCTCGGCCATGGTCCCCACGCTGCTCAAGTACACCTCGCCGTCGGCCCACCGCGTCGGCGTCCACGAGCGGGTGATGCGCGCCCACGGCGCCCTGCACGCGCTCCCCGAGCGTGAGGAGGACGCGCTGGTCCGCCGGCTCGACCACAGCCCCGACCCGCTGCGCACGCTGGCGACCGCCGTGCAGTGCGAGCTCTTCGGCGCCTCGTGGCGGCAGGCCTGGCACGCCGCGCACGACCCCGAGCACGCCCTCTCGCTGGTGCGCGCGTACCTGGGCGACCGGGGGCCCCACGACGCCCCGCTGCGCGCCCTGGAGCAGGTGCAGTTTCGCTTCGAGGTGTGCTGCGACTACGGCGCCTGGCGCGACCTGCAGCGCCACCGGATGGTCTCCGCCACCACGCCCCGGCTCGGAACCCGCGAGGGCTACGTGCTCTCCGAGGAGCTCGACGCCATGGGCTTCGGCCCGGCTGTGCGCGAGGCGCTCGAGTCCATCGTCGAGCCCCACCGCGCCATCGCCGCGTCCCACCCCTGGGAGGCGCAGTACCTCGTGCCGCTCGCATACCGGGTCCGGTATGTGTTCCAGGCCAACCTGCGCGAGCTCTTCCACCTCGTCGAGCTGCGCTCGGCGCGGCAGGGGCACGAGGCCTACCGCAAGGTCGCCCAGGCCCTCGGCCGCAGCGTCACCGAGGTGTGCCCCTGGCTGGCCGAGCATCTCCGGGCCGACTACGCGGCGTATCCCTTCGCTCGCCACTGAGCCTCTCGCGCCGCCAGGCGGCCGCGAGGTGCGCCGCCCACCAGACCCCCACCACCCCGAGGCAGAGCTTCGCCAGCGCCACGTAGCGGCTGGTGATCCGCTGCTCGTCCCAGTGGTGCTGGTCGCGCAGCTTGGTCATGTCGCCGTCCTCCCCGAAGGATCCGTCCCAGGGGATGAGCGACCAGTCGTGGGCGCATCCCCGCCAGAACATCGACGCGTCGACGAGCACCCAGGCCCCGAGCGCGAGCGCCGCCCAGCGGAAGAAGTCCCAGCGGCTGCGGTCGGGCATCCGGTGGTGGAAGAGCAGCACCAGCGCCGCGCCGTAGACCAGCTCGCCGCCGCAGCCGCCGAAGGTGACCCACATCTCCTGCGTGCCGAGGTCGAGCGCGAAGGTGCCGAGGAGGAGCGCGACCGCGAAGAGCGCGGGGCCCACCACAAGCGCGGCCGAGCGGCGCATCACGCCGATGCCGACGAGCCCGAGCACCGCCGCCAGCATGCCGAAGAAGACCGTCCACGAGCGGCCCGGGAAGATCAGCGTGAGGCCCACCGGCAGCGGCAGCGCCTTCCACGAGCAGGCCCAGGCGACGCTCGCGTGGCCGAGCTCGTGGAGCGACACCCGCACGCCCCAGAGCAGCAGCGAGGGCAGCGTGAAGCCGCGCAGCACGAGCGCCGCCAGCAGCGCCACCGGCACGGCGAGGGCGGCCTGCCGGAGCGAGAGCGGACGCCAGCGGGGCACGTCCGGGTCGAGCACGACCGGGGCCTCGAGCACGGGACGGGGGGCGCGGCGGCGGGCGAGGGCTTCGCGCATCAGGGGCAGGGCGCTCGCGGGGGAGAGGGTGCCCGCGCAGTAGGGGCAGCGCTCGATCCACGGGCCGCGGGGGAGGGCGAAGGGGACGCGGTCGAGGCAGACGCCGGGGCAGCGGGGGCAGGGCTTCGCGTCGAGGGCGACGTCCATCGACGGCGGGCTCACCGGGGCCTCGTCGAGGAGGTCGTCGGCGTGGCCGACGAGGCGACCCAGGCCCCCGGGCTCGCACCAGACGAGGGCGCAGTGCGGGCAGTCGAGCGCGGCGGCCGAGAGGTCGGCGGCGCGCAGGGTCATCGGCCGGGAGCAGCCCGGGCACGCCAGCGAGGTGCCACCGACGCCCACGGGGTCGCTCACTCCGGGCCGTCCCCCGATCCCATCGGGCACCACACCTGACGCGCGGCGACCTGCCGCAGCAGCTTCGCCCTCGCGGCGCGGTCGCGCGGGATGACCTCCGCCTCGGAGAGCACCAGCGCGGTGAGCTGCCGCCCGTAGCAGCAGCCCGTGTCGAGCCCGGTGGCGAAGTCCTCGAGCTGGAGGTTTCGACGCGCGTCGTGGCCGAAGACGATCTGCGCCGGGCCCTTCCAGCGCTGCGCCCAGGGGGTTCCGGCGAGCTTGCGGCTGGCCTTGCCCTCGTCGTCGATGGAGCGGACGGTGAGCAGCGTCTCCTCGTCGCAGGCCGAAGGGGCTTTCGACGGATCGACCCCGGCGTGCACCACCAGCATCTCGTGCTCGGGCAGCGAGATCATCAGCGGCAGCGCCGCCAGGAAGCCGAACTGCCGCTCGGTCAGCGCCTGGGCCACGGCGCGGTGCCGCTCGGAGAGCTTCACCTTGCGGTCGGCGCTGCGCTTGCCGTGCTCCTGCGCGTGGCGCCACCAGCTCAGCACCTTCTCGTCGTGGTTGCCGCGCACCGCCCACGCGCCGCACGAGCGCGCCAGCTCGACGACCCCGGCGGAGTCGGGCCCTCGCGCCACGAGGTCGCCCACCAGCACGACGCGGTCGACGCCCTGGGCGAAGCCCACGGAGCGGAGCAGGTCATCGAACTCCAGCGCGCAGCCGTGGATGTCGCCCACGACGATGGTTCGTCCCATCAGCCGATCACTCTCCGTAGGGCGGGATCGTGATGGCCCGCCCGGTCCAGTCGTCCTTGATCCAGCGCCAGACCATCTGGCGGAAGTTCATCTTGGCCCGCGCGCGGGAGAAATACTCGTAGTACCCGAGCACCACGCGCGTCATGAAGATCATGTTGCGCTGCGACGGCGGCACCCGCCGCTGCTGGAGGAAGTAGGTCACCAGCTCCTTGGCGCCGCGCACGTAGCTGTACTCCGCGAAGTCGAAGGGCTCGTCCTTCTGGAGCCCCGCGGAGAAGTACTCCGCGATGCGCGCCATGTCCGAGAGCTCCTGCGCGTTGTCACGGTCGGAGACGAGCTCCAGCGCGACCATCGCGTCCTTGAGCCCCTCCTCGTCCCCGGTCATCCGGGCCTTTACCATCGCGGTAAAGCCGACGATGAAGGACTCGTCGAAGATCTTCACGCAGCCGAAATCCAGGATGCCCAGCCGCCCGTCGGGCAGCACCCGGTAGTTGCCCGGGTGCGGGTCGGCGTGCAGCACGCCCCCCTTCAGCATCTGGAACCAGTACGCGTCCGAGAGCCGCTCGACGACGCGCTCGCGGTAGTCCTGGTCGGGGTGCTTCAGCGCCTCTCCCAGGTCGACGCCGTCCAGGTAGTCGTAGGTGATGGTCCGCAGCCCCGAGTAGCGGGTGTGCACCTTCGGGATCACCACCCAGTCCTGTCCCTCGAAGAGCTTCGCCAGGAGCTGCGCGTTGTAGGCCTCGCGGCAGTAGTCGGTCTCCTGCGCGAGGTGCTCGGCGATCTCCTCGGCCACCGGGGTGAAGTCGAGCCGCTCGTTGCCCACCACGTCGGCGAGCAGGCGCTTCACCATCGCGGCGCCGAACTTCATGTTCTTGAGGTCGCCCTCCACCGAGGCGACGGCGCCGGGGTACTGCACCTTCACCGCGACCTGCGTCCCGTCCTTCAGGGTCGCGCGGTGCACCTGGCCGAGCGAGGCCGCCGCCAGGGCCGTGCGCGAGAAGTCCTTGAACAGCTCCTCCGGGGTCGCCCCGAGGTCCATCTCGATGACGTCGCGGATGGTCTCGTAGGACATCGGCGGCGCCGAGCTCTGGAGCGAGCGCAGCACCTCGCCGTACTCCCCGGGGAGCGCCTCGGCGTGGGTCGACAGGAGCTGGCCCACCTTCATCAGCGGACCCCGGAGCTCCTTCATGGTGCTCGCGATGCGCTTCGCGTTCTGGAGGTGCCGGCTGAGCTCCGCGTCCGCGCGGCCCTCGTCGCCGCGCAGCCGATCGACGATCTTGCCGCCCAGATAGCTCGACGCGACCGCGCTGCCGAGCCACCCCGTCTTCAGCGTCCGCATCAGCCGCCCGGGGACCTTCTCTTCCGGCTCCTTCGCCATCGTTCTCCTTCAGCGCGCGCCAGGCGTACGAGGCCGGTGGCGCATCGAGGCGATCATTCTACCGCCCGGAAGGCGACCGCGACGGGGTCGTTGACCATCACCCGCACCCGGCCGCCCTCGACGAGCACCCGCCAGTGGGCGAGCCTCCGAGGCGCCGCGGGCCCGCTGATGGCGAGGCCGTCGCCGTCGAAGGACGAGCTGTGGCAGGCGCAGCAGAGCGTCGGGGTCTCGGAGGTCGCGCCGTCCTCCGGGGGCACGCACACGCGGCCGGGCGTGGGACCCACGATGCAGCCCTGGTGGGGGCAGACCGCCGACATGGCGAAGAGCCCGCGGCCGTCGCGCGCCACGATGATCTTCGCGCCCTCGAAGAGCCTCCAGCGCACCCGGGTCCACTCGTCGGTGGGGCCCGCGTCGACGGCCACCACCGGCTCGTCGCGGTCGCAGCGGGGGAGCCCCACGGCCAGCGAGGCCGCGCCCACGGAGGTCAGCCACCGTCGCCTCGAACGATCGGTCACGGCGCCCCGGGGAGCAGCGCGTCGAGCCGGGCGCGGAGCTCGCCGAGGGCCGCCGCGGAGCCCGCCGCGCGCCAGAGGATGCGGCCGTTTTCGTCCGTGAGCACCCACTGCGGCAGCGTGAGGCGGTCGGTGTGAGAGCGGAGCGCGCTCGCGAGGTCGAGCGCCATGGGGTGCGAGATGCCCGCCTGGAAGACCCACTGCTGGCAGAACGTGCGGGTGGCGGGGTCGCCGGGGACGCTGCCGTCGGTCAGCACCCCGACGACGCGAAGGCCCCGAGGGCGGTACGGGAGGTTGACGCTGCTCTGGATCGAGCGCGCCAGCTCGACGCACCCCTCGCAGTAGCCCGTGGTGAAGGTCACCAGCGTGGCCCTCGCGGTCACCCAGTCGGGGCCCGCGAAGCGGAACGTGTTCCCGGCGCAGTCCGCGAGCTCGAAGGGCTGCATCACGCCGCCGACAAGCGTTCCGTAGGGCCCGGAGGGGTAGCGCCGCGAGGGGTCGGGCCCGTCGCCGGTGACGATGGGCCGGTCGGTCGGGGCGTCGGGCACGTCGGCGCCCGCGTCGATCGCGACGGGGCGGTCGACAGGCGGCACGTCGACCGGGGCGGTCTCCTCCACCACGACGTCGAAGCTGATCGGAACACCGGAGTCGAAGACGGCCCCCGGAGGCCGAGCGGGCTCGGGGAGGCAGCCGACGAGGCACAAGGCCAGGGCGGCGGTGAGGGGGCGGAGCGGCACGGTGCCCGTGTGATACAACCCGCGGCGCCATGCATCCACTGGCAGAGCGGGTTCTTCGCGGCGAGGTGCGCGCTACGGCGCGCTTGATGAGAGACATCGACGACCGCGCGGGCGACTGGCTCGGCGCGCTCGCCGACCTGCACCCACACACCGGCCGCGCCTGGATCATCGGCGTCACGGGCAACCCCGGCGCGGGCAAGAGCACGCTCACCGACCAGCTCATCGGGCACTACCGCAAGCAGGGCGTGCGCGTGGGCGTGGTGGCGGTCGATCCGTCGTCGCCCTTCACCGGCGGAGCGATCCTGGGGGACCGCATCCGGATGCAGCGCCACGCGCTCGACGGGGAGGTGTTCATCCGCTCGATGGCGACCCGTGGGCAGCTCGGCGGGCTCTCCCGCTCGACCGCCGACGTGGTGAGGGTGCTCGACGCCTGGGGCGCCGGGGTGATCATCGTGGAGACCGTGGGCGTGGGTCAGGACGAGCTGGAGATCGCGCGCCTCGCGCACTCCACCCTGGTGGTGATGGCGCCGGGGATGGGCGACGAGGTGCAGGCCATCAAGGCCGGCATCCTGGAGATCGCCGACCTGTTCGTGGTCAACAAGGCCGACCGCGAGGGCGCCGACGCGACCGTGCGCGACCTCGAGATGATGGTCGGCATGAGCCACGAGCTGCTCCACGCCGGCTCGCACTCCTTCGGCCACCACGGCGCGCGGCTCGACCGCGAGGCCGAGCACAAGGTGAGCGCGGAGGAGTGGTTTACGCCCGTGGTGAAGACCGTCGCGTCGCGGGGCGAGGGCGTCGCGCAGCTCGTCGAGGCGATCGCGAAGCACCGCGAGTGGCTCGGGCAGACGAGGGCGGGCGAGGAGCGACGCGCGGCGAGGGCGAGGGACGAGCTCAGCCTGGTGTTTCGCGACCTGCTGGTGGAGGACGCGCTCTCGAAGGTCGGCGGCGCGATGGACGAGGCGGCGAAGCGGGTGCTCGCTCGGGAGTTCGACCCCTACCGCGCCGCGCGCGAGCTGCTGGAGCGCTACCGCGGGGGGTAAGGGCCGTTGGCGCGGTGGGGGAAGGCGATCACGTCGTCGAGGGTCTCGCGCCCGGCGACCAGGGCCACCAGCCGATCGAAGCCCAGGGCGTTGCCGGCGGCGGGCGGCATGCCCTCCTCCAGCGCGCGGAGGAAGCCCTCGTCGAGGGGGTACACCGGCAGGCCCAGCTCGGCCCGCCGGCGCTGGTCTTCGAGGAAGCGCTCGCGCTGCTCCTCGGGGTCGGTGAGCTCGTCGAAGGCGTTGCAGAGCTCGACGCCGGCGATGTAGAGCTCCGCGCGGAAGCACACGCTGGGGTCGTCGTCGCAGCGCCGCGCGAGCGAGGCGTGTACCGAGGGGAAGTGCGTGAGGAAGGTCGGCCGGTCGAAGCCGAGGCCCGGCTCGACGTCCTGGGAGAAGCGCCGGAAGTACTCCTCCTCGTCGGAGGCGGCGAGGGCGATGGGGTCGGTGACGTCCGGCGCCCAGCGCGCGAAGGCCTCTCGCACGGTCATGTGCGCGAACTCCTCCTCCACGGAGATCTCGTTCTCGCCGAGGCGGATCACCCCGGGCGAGGGCCCCACGGAGGCGACCGCTCGCACGAGGTTCTCCGTGTCGGCGAGCACGTCGTCGAGGCCCGCCCACGCGCGGTACCACTCGACCATGGTGAACTCCGGCTGGTGCCGCCGCCCGACCTCGCCCGCGCGAAAGCAGCGCGCGAGCTGGAAGCAGTGGTTCACGCCGCCCACGAGCAGCCGCTTCATGTGCAGCTCCGGCGAGGTGATGAGGAAGCCGTAGGGGGTGGGCAGCCCCGAGGCGGTGGGCTGCATGTGCCCGAGCACCCCGAAGGCCGAGAGGTGCACGTCGAGCCCGGGGCACGAGACGATCGCCGGGGTCTCGACCTCGAGGAAGCGCTGCGCGCGGAAGTAGGCGCGCACCTGGTCGCTCGCGTGGTGGCGCAGCGAGAGCCGCTGGCGCACGCCGTCCTGGGCGAGACGCCAGGTCTCGCTGCCGCGGGCGAAGGGAGAGCGCGTCGGCCGGTGGAGGCTCTGCGACTCGAAGGCCATGTAGACGGGAAACGCGCGGTCCGGCGGGAGGTAGAGGTCCGCCGGGTCGTGGTCGATCACGGCCCGCAGGCGCACGAGGTCACCGGGGTCGAGGTCCCGCGTGCAGGCGCCGTTCACCTGGATGCGGTGCGGCCCCTCGGCGAGGAGGATGGTCTCGGGGAAGGGTCGGTCCAGGACGCGCCCGCAGAGGAGCCAGTGGCCCTCGGGGTGCGCGTCGATCCACTCGACGGGCATCAGCTCACCTGCTCCATACCTTGTGGTGTAAAACGGGGCCGCGGGTCGCGGGCGGAGGACCGACGGAGGCTCAGCGGGTCTTGGCGACGCGCTCGGAGTACTCGCCGGTGCGGGTGTCGATGCGGATGAAGTCGCCCTGGTTGATGAAGATCGGCACCTGCACGATGACGCCGGTCGAGCACTTGGCGGCCTTGAGCACGTTGTTGGCGGTGTCGCCCTTGAAGCCCGGCTCGGTCTCGACGACCTCCATCTCGACCCAGGTGGGCAGCGTCACGCCGATGGGCGTGCCGTTGTGCAGCAGCACCTGGCAGATGGCGTTGTCGAGGAGGAACCCGCGCTCCTCGAAGTGCTTCGCGTCGACGTGCGCCTGCTCGTAGGTGGCGTTGTCCATGAACACGAGCTGGTCGCCCTCGGCGAAGAGGTACTGCATCTCGCGCTCTTCGATGTCCGCGCCGGTGAGCTTCTCGCCGGACTTGTAGGTCCGCTCGAGGACGTTGCCGCTGATCATCGACTTCATCTTGACCGAGGTGGACGGCGTCCCCTTCCCGGGCTTGCGGAAGTCCACGCTGACGACCTGGTAGGGCTCGCCCTCGATGTCGATCTTGTTGCCGCGGCGGAGCTCGTTGATGTCGATGACTTGTCCCATGGAACGCGTGATCCCTTCGGCCGCGGCGATTACCATTGAGCGGGGCGACCCGCAAGCGCGAGGGTGCCCGCGGCGCTTGCCAGCGCCGACGCCGCTGGACTAAGGCCTGTCGGGCCATGTCGAGCCGCGACGTCGAGGAGGAGTTCCGGGAGATCAAGCGCGAGATCATCGAGAGCCGCGGCTTGATCATCAAGTCGAGCAACCTCACGAGCGCCCTCTCCGCGGACGTGAAGAGCATCGCCCGGCGTCAGGCGGGCTACGAGCGGCGCATCACGGTCAACAGCGCCACGGCCTACGTGCTCTTCGTCGTCGTGATCTTCGGCGGCATCAAGCTCTGGCTCGACGCCTCGCTGCGGGAGCGGGACGCCGAGCTGCGCGGGCTGCGCCGCACCGAGGAGCAGAGCCGGCGCGAGCTCGCCGTGGTCGTGCGCGAGAAGGAGGAGCGCGCCGCCCTCGACGCCCGCGCCCAGGCCTTCTACGACCTCGTCCGAGACGGCCGCCAGCAGGAGGTGGTCGAGTCGTGGGAGCAGCTCCGGCGGGAGCACCTCACCGCGGTCGAGATCGCGATGTTCCAGGACGTGGTCGACCGCTTCCGGAGCAACCTCTCGGTCATCGCCTACCAGCGCGGCCTCGAGCACGCCCGCATGGCCCGCTACGCCGAGGCCGGCGAGTCCTACGAGGAGGCCATCCGGCTCAAGGACGACGCGGGCCACATCCCCTTCGTGCGCATCGCCCAGGCCGACGCGCTGCGGCACCTCGGGCGCCAGCGCGAGGCGATCGTGATGCTCCAGGCGGTCGCCGACGGCAACGACCGCGAGGCCGCCGACGACGCGCTGCTCAAGATGTCCCAGTGCCAGGTCGACCTGCAGCTCTTCGGCGACGCCCGCACCACGCTCCGCACCCTGCTGCGCCGCTTCCCCTACGGCACCGTCGCCAACGAGGCGCGCAACTACCTCTTCCAGCTCAACGCGCCTACGGTCGGGCAGCGCCGCTGAAGCGGGCCGGGCTCGGCCCCTGCGCCGCGACGATCTCGTCGTCGACGCCCACCACCACCGCCTCGCCGTCGACCACCGCCACGCGCAGCGTCGACGGCAGCGCCCGATCCGACGGCATCCCCGGCAGCACCCTCCCGGTCGGGCCGCCCGCCCACCGAACCAGCCACTCTCCCGGCGCCAGGAGCGCGCTCGGGCAAGTCGGCGCGCACCTCGCGTAGGAGACCACCGCCGGCGGCGCCTGGAGCCACGGCCGGGCCCTGGCCGCGCTCGCGAAGATGGCCTCGGCGCGGGTGAGCCACGCCTCCCGGCTCATCCCGACGCCGGGCTGCTGCACGCCGCGGACCGTAGGGGCGACCAGCGCCCGCAGCCGCTCCGGGTCGCGCTGCTCGAGCGCCGAGCGCCACCCGTCGATGAGCCGCGCCACCGCCGGGCGATGGTCGCCCAGCACCGCGACGGTCACGCCGTCGACCGATCGCGTCGCGGGCGGCAGGTCGTCGCCCCCTGCGGAGGACGGCGCCGGGAGGGGCGTCGCCGCGCAGCCCGCGAGCGCCAGCAGCGACGCGATTACATGGACGGGTAAGAAGCCCTTCAGGGCAGGTCGAGCCATCGCGCTTCGCGCACCTCGAGGTTGCGGTCGACGACGATCATCCCTCCGCCCTCCTCGGTGCCCCACGGCCGCCAGCCCGTGCCGCCCGGCTCCCGGTCGGTGATGAGCACGTAGCGGAGCGTCTCGTGGCTGACCGGGAGGTCGCGCCGGCTGCACACCGCGCAGCGGGCGATGCCGTGCCGTCGCACCCAGCGCATGGGCATCTCCCGCGCGTACCCGACGGCGCCCTGCCCGTCGCTGAGCAGGAGCGCGAGCGGGGCGGTCGCGCCGAGGGTGGCGTCGAGCGCCCGGAGGCTGGCGGTGATGGTGTCGCGGAGCGCGGTGCGATCGGGCGACGGATCATCGAGCAGGCCCGCGCGGAAGAGCGCGCCGAGGATGTGGTGGAAGAGCAGCTCGCTGTCGGTCTCGCCGCGCAGGCTGTTGGCGAGGAAGCCCGGCATCTCCGCGAGCAGCCGCTCCTTCCCGTCGCCGTCGAGCGGGAGCGTGCCGAGCGCGGCGAAGAGCCACTGGCGCAGGCGGAAGGGCTGGGTGTTGTCGGGGGTGCGGCCGCCCACGCGGGCCCGCCGCACATGCGCCAGGAAGGAGCCCGTGCGCAGGTCGCCCGCGACCGCGAGCAGGTCGAGCGGCTGCGGGGTGCCGGTGGGCGAGCGGCGCAGCAGCACCTCGCTGCCCTGGTGGCTCCCGATGCCGAATCCCTCGCGGGCGTCTGGCTCGAGCCGCGCGCCCTCCTCGGCGGTGAGCACGCAGCGGACACGGTCGATCTGGCTCGCGAAATATCCAAGGAGTCTCGGCATGGCCTCTCATCCTCCGCGCGGGGCCTTCGCCCTGCGCCAGCGAACTCTCTCACTAGGTAGCGCCGTCACCTTCGCATCGCCCGAGGCAACTTACTCGTCCGGCGTCGCTTGACACACCCGAGGGTCTTTCTCTAGGTTCGCGCGCCCTGACTCCACCCCCCCTTCCGGCGGGGGCGACAGGATCATCTTCATGGCACCCCCCGTCATCCTCTTTGATCGCATTCCCGACGACGGGCTCCAGCAGGAGCTCGCCCTCGATGACGCGTGGCTCGCGGGGGTCTTCGAGGGCACCGGACTGATGACCGTGCCGGGCGCTCCGGGTCACGCGTCGGTGCGCCTCGACAAGGACGGGCGCAACGTCTTCATGAGCGGTCGCTTCGAGGTGACGGCGCAGACCGACTGCGTGGCGTGCCTCGAGCGCATGACGCTCACGATGACCGCCGACCTCGTGCTGCACCTCGAGCCCGCGGGCTCCACGAAGCCCGGCAAGGCCGCCCACGAAGAGGTCGAGCTCTCCCGCGATGAGCTCGACGTGGACGTGTATACAGACGACCGCATCGACCTGGCGCACTGGCTGCGCGAGGCGATCCTGTTGGAAGCGCCGCTGCACCCTCGTCATGAGGTCTGCCCGGTGAAGCTCGAGATGCCGGCGGCCCCTCCGCTGGCACGTGATGGAATCGACCCCAGGCTGGCGCCGCTCGCGCGCTTTATCAAGAAGGAGTAGTGAACCGTGGCAGTTCCGAAGAGGAGAACCTCGCGCACCGCGCGCAAGACGCGCCGAGCGAATCATGACAAGGTCGCGGCCCCCGCGCTGACCCGTTGCTCGAACTGCGGTGAGGTCCAGCGCCCCCACCGCGTGTGTCCCGCCTGCGGCTTCTACAACGGCCAGTCCGTGGTGGCGAAGCCCGCTCCGGCGCCGGCTTCCAGCGAAGGCTGATCCCCAGCTCCCGCCCAGCGATGAGCGTCGCGCTCGTGTTCCCAGGGCAAGGCGCGCAGTCCGTCGGGATGGGCCGCGACCTCGCCGAGCACGTGCCTGCCGCGCGGGCGGTCTTCGACCTCGTCGATGCCTCCCTCGCGGGCGACGCACGCCCGCTGTCGTCGCTCTGCTTCGACGGCCCCGAGTCCGAGCTCACCCTCACCGCCAACACGCAGCCCGCCATCCTCGCGGTTAGCGTCGCCTGCCTGCGCGCTTTGCAGGCGGCGGTCCCTTCCCTCACGCCGGCCTTCTACGCGGGCCACTCCCTCGGGGAGTACTCCGCGCTCGTGGCGTCCGGCGCGCTCCGCCTCGACGACGCCGCGCGGCTCCTCCGGCTGCGCGGCCGCGCGATGCAGGACGCCGTGGGCCCCGGCGTCGGGGCGATGTCCGCCATCGTGATGCTCGACCTCCCCACCGTGCGCGCGCTCTGCGACGAGGCGATGGCGGCGCTGCCCGGCCTCGTGGTGCAGCCCGCCAACGACAACGCCCCCGGGCAGGTGGTGGTGGCGGGTCACGCCGAGGCCGTCGCCCGGGTCAACGCCCTCGCGGACGCGCGCCGCGGCCGGGCGATGCCCCTCAAGGTGAGCGCGCCCTTCCACTGCGTGCTGATGGAGCCCGCGGCCGCGCGCCTCGAAGACGCCCTCCGCGCGGTGACGCTCTCCGCCCCCTCGACGCCCATCGTGGCCAACGTCGACGCCGCGGCGACCTCCGACGAGGCCCGCGTGCGCTCGCTGCTCGTGCGCCAGGTGGCCGGGCTCGTCCGGTGGAGGGAGAGCGTCGAGGCCATGGTCGCCGCCGGCGTGACGACCTTCGTCGAGGTCGGCCCCGGCAGGGTGCTGTCGGGCCTCATCAAGCGGATCCACAAGGGCGCTCGCACGCTCTCGGTGAGCGACCGTGCCTCGCTCGAAGAGACGGCGGCCGCGCTCTCGGCGGGCCGCGCAACGGAGGTGAGTGATGTTTGATCTCTCGGGTCGGGTGGCGCTGGTGACCGGCGCGTCGCGGGGCATCGGCCGGGCGACCGCGGTGGCGCTGGCGTCGCAGGGCGCGTGGGTGGCGGTGAACTACGCGACCAACGCCGCGGCGGCCGAGGAGACCCTCGCGGCGATGCGCGCGGCCGGAGGCGACGGGGAGCTCCTGCCTTTCGACGTGAGCGACGCGGCCGCGGTGACGGCGGCGGTGGAGGGGCTGGTGCAGCGCAAGGGGCCGATGGCGATCGCCGTGGCCAACGCGGGGGTCAACGTCGACGCGCTGCTGCTCCGGGCCCAGGAGGAGGACTTCGACCGGATGCTCGCGACCAACGTGAAGGGCACGCTCTTCCTGGCGAAGGCCTCGGTGCGCTCGATGATGAAGGCCCGCCACGGTCGCATCATCGCGGTGTCGTCGGTGGTCGGCGCGATGGGCAATGCGGGGCAGACGATGTACGCTGCGAGCAAGTCGGCGCTCGTGGGCATGGCGCGCTCGATCGCTCGGGAGTACGGCTCCCGCGGCGTGACCTGCAACGTGGTGTCGCCGGGCTATGTGGAGACCGACATGACCGCCGGGATGACCGACGAGGTACGGAAGAAGCTGATCGAGATGACCCCGGCGGGGCGAATCGGTCGACCGGAGGACGTGGCCGCCGCGGTGGTGTATCTGGCCTCCGCCGAGGCGGCCTGGGTGACCGGTCAGGTGTTGGGCGTCAACGGCGGGCTGCGGATGTGACCGCCAGCCCGATGAATGAAAGAGGCGAATGCAGATGACGGGAAGCGACGTTTCAGAGCGGGTTCGGGCGCTCATCGCGAACAACCTCGACGTACCCCTTGAGCAGGTGCGGCCCGAGGCTTCGTTCATCAACGACCTCCAGGCCGACTCGCTCGCGATCGTCGAGCTCGTGCTGGCCCTCGAGGAGGAGTTCGGGGTCGAGATCCCGGACGAGGCGACGGACAAGATCCGCGCGGTGCAGGACGCGATCGACTACATCGTCGCGCGTGTCCCCGCGAAGAGCTGAACAGCCCGCCCCGCCCTCATCGTCCATGCGCCGCGTCGCCATCACCGGAGTCGGCCTTGTCACTCCCCTGGGAATCGGCGTCGCGGAGTCCTGGGCCTCCCTCTGCGCGGGGCGCTCCGGCGTCGCGCGCATCGCCACCTTCGACGCGTCCGCCTACCGCTGCCAGATCGCCGCCGAGGTGACCGGCTTCGACGCCGACGCGCTGCTCTCCAAGCGCAAGGCCCGGGAGATGGACCGCTTCGCGCACTTCGCCTGGGTGGCCGCGGGCGAGGCGTGGCGCGACGCGGGCCTGCCGGAGAAGCTGGAGGGCGAAGCCTCGGAGCGGGCGGGCGTCATCCTGGGCTCCGGGATGGGCGGCCTCGCCTCCATCGAGCGCACCCTGGAGACGATGCGCACCCGCGGCCCCGGGAAGGTGACGCCGTATTTCGTTCCGCAGGTGATCGCCAACATGGCGCCCGGGCAGCTCGCGATGCGCTTCGGGCTCCGCGGCGTGAACTTCTGCACCACCAGCGCCTGCGCCTCGGGGGCCCACGCGCTCGGCGAGGCGCTGCGCCGGGTGCAGCGCGGCGAGGCCGACGTGATGCTCGCCGGCGGCGCCGAGGCGACGGTGACCCCGCTCGGGCTCGCGGGCTTCGACGCGATGATGGCGATGTCCACGCGCAACGATGACCCGACGAGGGCGGTGCGCCCGTGGGACGCGAAGCGCGACGGGTTCGTGATGGGCGAGGGGGCCGGGGTGCTCGTGCTCGAGGCGATGGACCGCGCGCTCGCCCGAGGCGCGAAGATCTACGCCGAGCTCGCGGGCTACGGAGCCACCGACGACGCGCACCACCTCACGCACCCGGCCGAAGGGGGGGAGGGGGCGGCGCGCGCGATGCGCATGGCCCTCGCCGACGCCGGGCTGGAGCCCGACGCGGTCGACCACCTCAACGCCCACGCGACGGGCACTCCCCTCGGCGACCGGGCGGAGGCCGAGGCGGTGGCCGCGGTGTTCGGCGCGCACTCGGCGAAGCTGCTGGTGAGCGCGACCAAGAGCTCGACCGGCCACCTGCTTGGCGCGGCGGGCGGCATCGAGGCGGTGTTCACGGCGCTGGCGATCGCGGAGCAGACCGCGCCGCCGACGCTCAACGCCGACGACCTCGACCCCTCGGTGACCTTCGACCTCGTGCGAGGGCGCGCCCGCGCGGCGCGCATCGACGTGGCCCTCTCCAACGCCTTCGGCTTCGGTGGAACCAACGCCGCGCTGCTCTTCCGCCGCGCGCAGGAGTCATGATGACGGTCTGGGTACTCGCGAGCGATCACGCTGGCTACGAGTTGAAGGAGCACCTGGAGGCATGGCTGGTCGCGCGCGGCGAGACCGTCCGCGACCTCGGCACCCACGACGCGAGCTCGACGGACTACCCCGACTGGGGGCACCTCCTGGCGGCCTCCATCACCTCCGGCGAGGCCCAGTGGGGCGTGCTGGTCTGCGGCTCGGGCATCGGGATCTCCATCGCCGCCAACCGCCACCCCGGCGTGCGCGCGGCGCTCTGCCACGACGAGTTCACCGCGCGGGCGGCGCGGCAGCACAACGACGCGAACGTGATCGCCTTCGGCGCGAGGGTCGTCGGCCGCGGGGTCGCCGAGGCGGCGCTGGAGGTCTTCTCCAAGACCGCCTTCGAGGGCGGCCGTCACGCCGCCCGGGTGGCCAAGATCGAGCGCTGAGCGAAGGCGAAGCACCGCGGGGTCAGACCGCGATCGCCTCGCCCTGCCAGTCCCGGAGCTCCCGCTTCAGCACCTTGCCCGTCGGGTTCGACGGCAGCGCCTCGACGAACACCCACTCCCGCGGAACCTTCGCCCCCGACGCGCGCTCCCGGCACCACTGCCGAAGCTGCTGCGCGAGGGCGCGAGGCTCGTCGGTGACGCTGTCGCGCAGCACCACGAAGGCCCTCAGCCGCTCGCCCCACTCCTCGTCGGCGACGCCCACCACCGCCGCCTGCGCGACGGCCGGGTGCGCGTCGATGAGGGCCTCGACCTCCGCGGGATAGACGTTCACGCCGCCGCTGATGACCATGTCCCGGCGTCGGCCGACGATCATGTAGCGGCCCGCCTCGTCGACGGTGGCCAGGTCGCCGACGCTGAAGTGCCCGTCGCGCATCGACGAGCGCGTGGCGCTGTCGTCCGCGTGATAGCCCTCGACCAGCATCGTGCTGCGCGCGTAGAGCTCACCGACCTCGCCGGTCGGCACCTCCGCCCCGCTGGCGTCGAGCAGGCGGATCGAGACGCCGTGCAGGGCGCGGCCGATGGTGCCCGGGAGCGCGCGCAGGTCGTCGGGCGTGGCGACGGTGACGAGCCCGGTCTCGGTGGCGCCATAGAAGTTGTAGAGCACGTCGCCGAAGGCGCCGAGGGCGCGGCGGGCGAGGGGCGCCGGGAGCTGCGCGCCGCCGCAGGCCATCACCCGCAGCGAGCGGGTCGAGTGGCCGCGGATCACGTCCGGGTCGAGCGCCATCAGCCGGTGGAGCATCGTGGGGACGAGGGCGGTGGTGGTGATCCGCTCGCGCTCCACCGCGCGAAGGAAGCTCATCGGCTCGAAGTCGGGCTCGAGCACCACCGCGCCGCCGACCATCAGCGACATGGACGCGAACCCGAGGCCGGTGGAGTGATAGAGCGGGCACACGCAGAGGTGCCGGTCGCTCCGCCGCATGGGCACCCGCTCCAGGAAGGCCGCGAAGCCGAGCACCTGCCCCGCCCCGAAGCGCCTCACGGCGCCCTTCGGTCGGCCCGTGGTGCCCGAGGTGTAGATCACCACCGCGCCGTCCTCCTCATCGGCTTCGGCGCTCTTCCTGGCATCGAGCACGTCGTCGTAGCGGGCCATCCCCGGCGCGTCTCCGTCGACGGCGATGAGCCGATCGCGGGCGAGCGCCGGGAGCCCCTTCACGGCCTCCTCGACCACGTCGGCGAGGTCGTGCTCGAAGAACACCGCCTTCGCCCCGGAGTGCTCGAGGAGGTACCTCAGCTCCGCCGGCGTGCTGCGCCACGACACGCTCACCGACGAGCCGCCGAGGCGCGCCATCGCGCCCTCGATCTCGAAGAACTCGGGCCGGTTGCGCAGCACGAGCGCGACGGCGTCGCGACGCTTCAGGCCCCGGCGCCGGAGCCCCGCGGCGAGGCGGTCGATCCGGTCGTCCGCCGTGGCGAAGTCGATGGTCCTCCCTCGCCACACGAAGGCCGGGCGCCGCGCGTCTCCGACGGCCCGCACCCGGAAGATCGTCGAGATGCCCGCGCGGCCGGTGCCGAGCAGCCGCGCCGCCAGCAGCGTCGCCTCGGGGCTCGCCCCCGCCACCAGCTCAGAGCGCACCGCCACCCGCGCCAGCACACGCGCCCAGCCCGTGACATCCCGCAGCGCTTCCATCACCATCCGCCAGAGTTGCCATGCACAAGGGTGTTGCCGTCAAGGCGCTCGCCGCGCTCCTGAGTCTTGCGATGGGGTGCGCCACGGCACCTCGCCCACGATCCGTCGCGGCCTCTCCCGCGGAGGGAGCTCCCGCCCCCGCGGCGGCGCGCACGGACGCCGCCCCCACCCGGCTGCTCCAGGGCCCGACGTCGGCGGTGCTCGCGGCGCTCCGCCCGCTCCTTTCGCGAGGTCCGGCGTTCATCGTGCGCGACCCCGACCGGGGGCCCGACGCGCGCATCACCCTCGTGACGCTCGCCAACGCGCCGGCCGAGGGGGTGCGCCGGGTGGTGACGACGCCGACGGAGTACCCGACCTTCATGCCCATCCTGCGGAGCGTGGAGGTGATCTCGCGCCACGAGTCGCGCACGGCCTTCCGCTTCGTGGTGGCCGCGCCGCTCTTCAACGTCAACGCCCTCTGCGAGATGCGGGAGCTCGGCGAGCGCCGCGTCGACGTGATCGTCACCCAGTCCGAGACCGGCCCCGGCGGGTCTCGCTGGGACCTCCTCCCCGACGGCGAAGGGCGCTCCGTCGTGGCCCTGACCACCTGGGGCGACCCCTCCGAGGGCCACTGGCTCCTGCGGCAGCTCGCGCGCCGCTCGCCCTCCGCCATCGCGGGGATGAACATCGCGACCGACAGCGTGCTGGCGCTCGGGGCCGTGCGCAGGGCGGAGATCCAGGGCGGGCGTCGGCTCCCGATGCGCCCGGCGGCCGGGAGCGTTCCGCCTGGGGAGCTCGCGCCGCCGCCGACCGGCGAGTGGGTGGGCCTCGCGCGGGAGGGCACCGTGCTCTCGATGCTGATGAACGAGGAGGGCGCCGTGCGTCAGGTCACCGTGGCGGCCTGGACCCCGGCGGAGCCGTCGGCCGTGATGGCTCGGCTGCGCGACGTCGCGGGCTACTCTCGGGTGTGGGGTTCGATGCGCGAGGTCGAGGTGCTGCCGAGGGCGGCAGACGACCCGGAGGGGGCGGTGCGCTTCCGCAGCGTGGTCGAGAACCCGCTGAGCCGCCTGGAGGGCGTGCAGCGCGCCCGCTTCGGCGACGGGGTCGCCTGGCACGAGGGGGTCTCCGGAGACTACGCAGGCGTCGAGCACCGATGGGACGTCGTGGCCGATCCTCGCGGCGGCAGCGTCGTGATGCTCACCGGCGGCTCGGACTACAACCGCGCGGGCTGGATCACCCGGCGCCTGATGGAGCGCGACCCATGGCTGATGGCGGGCTTCGCGGGTTCCTGGAAGATCGTGTGGCTCCGCAACCTCCTGCGCGGCGTGTGATGGCGCGTCGAGGCGGGCTCGCGCTGCTGCTCTCCGTCGGCCTCTCGCTCTGCCCGGGGCTCGCGCTCGCGCAGGCGCCCGCGGCCCCGGCGGGCTCGCGCATCGACGAGGCGCAGCGGCACATCGCGGCGGGGCTACAGCAGTTCAGGCAGCGCGACTACAGCGGCGCGATCCACGAGTTCGAGCTGGCCAACGCCGCCGTGCCGACGCCGGAGCTCTGGTTCAACATGTCGCGCGCCCGGGAGATGCTGCTCGACTACCGCGGGGCGATCGACGACCTGCGGCGCTACCTCCGTGACAAGGTCGACCCGCCCGATCGCGCCCAGGTCGAGCAGCACATCACCGAGCTCGAGCGCCTCGACGAGATCCGCCGCGCCACGCTCGCACGACAGTCTGTCGGGCAGACGATGCGCGTCGAGGTGGAGGGCGACGCCGGGGCGACCACGGTGATTCTCGACGGGCGCTCGCTGCGCGCCGCGGCCCTGGCGAGCCCGGCGCCGACCAGCGAGGGATCGCACCGCGTCGAGGTGCTGCGCCCTGGGATGCAGCCCTGGGTGGCGACGGTGCGGGTGCGCGCGGGCGAGTCCGCGGCGGTGTTCGCGAGCCCGGCGCGGTCGACGGTCTACCGCACGCGCCCGGCGCCGCACATCGCCAGCGCGGTGCTGGGAGCCTTCGGGCTCGCGGCCTTCGGGGTGAGCGGCTACTTCGCGATCCGCGCCGCGGGCGAGGACTGCAACGGCTGCAGCGCCCGCTGGGACGCGGCCGATCGATCGGACATCCTGCTCGGCACCGGCGCGCTCCTGGCAGTGGGCGCGGCGGTGGCGTTCTTTGTCGAGCGGGCGTCGAGCACCACGGTCACGCAGCGCTGATCGAGCGGCCCGAGGGGTCGTCTCGCAGGCAGCGCCACCACGGCGCCGCGGCGCGCACCACGCCGTCGACGATCCTCGCGGCGGCCGGGGGAGGGGCGCCGCTGGAGGGGGTCGGGTGCGAGGCCGGGTCGACGGCGCCTCGCAGCGTCGCGCCCACGCCGGCCTCGAGCGCACCGAGGTCGTAGCCGCCTTCGAGGCAGAAACCGATGCGGCCGCGGCAGAGCCGCTGCGAGGCCTCTCGCAGCCGCGCGGCCATCCAGGCGTAGTCGCCGTCTCGCAGCAGCATGCTCGCGAGGGGGTCGCGGGCGTGGCCGTCGTACCCGGCCGACACGAGGATGAGGTCGGGCTGCGCCTCGTCGAGCACGGGGAGCACGACGCGCTCGAAGGCGGCGGCGTAGAGGGCGCCGTCGCCCGCGGCGGGGAAGGGGAGGTTGATGGTGGCGCCTGCGCCCTCGGCCTCGCCGGTCTCGTTCACCCAGCCGCTGTCCGGGTAGAGCGGCGCCTGGTGGAGCGAGATGAAGAGCACGTCGGGATCGCGCCAGAAGATGTCCTGGGTGCCGTTTCCGTGGTGCACGTCCCAGTCGATGATGGCGACCCGGCGGGCGCCGAGGGCGCGGGCGTGGGCGGCTCCGACCGCCACGTTGTTGAGGAGGCAGAAGCCCATCGCGCGGTCGTGCGGGGCGTGGTGGCCGGGCGGTCGCGCGAGCAGCATCCCCAGGTCGGTCTCGGAGGCCATGATGGCCTCGACCATGGCGATGGCTCCGCCAGCGGCGAGCTTCGCGGCCCCGAGGCTCCCAGGGCCGAAGTAGGTGTCGGGGTCGAGCTGCACCCGGGTGCCGAGCGCGTCGGCGGCGTCGAGGCGGTCGAGGTAGGCGGGGTCGTGCACCCGGGAGAGCGCCTCGCGGCTGGCGGGGGCGGGGATGCTGCGCTCCTGGCCGCGCGCCTCGGCGACGACGGCCCGCGCGCCTCGGAGGGCGGCGTCGAGCCGGGCCGGTCGCTCGGCGTGGTAGCCGCTGGACTGATGGGCCTGGAGGCGCGGGTCGGACCAGATCGTGAGCGGGGGCTTCGGTGTGGGGGCTTCGGACATCGCGGGTATGGCTTCCTCCGAGCGTCTTGACCCCGCTCTCGCCGGGGTGATACCTCCGAGTGAGTATCGCCAACGAGCGTCGCGCACGGAAGGGGTCGTCGCGGCTCCACCTTGTTTGTGCGAGCTCGCCGGGCGTCGGCAGTCTCTCCGATGGGTGGAGCGAACGATGCGATGGAAGATTCTCGCCGGTAACGTCGTCACGGTGGTGCTCATCAGCCTCATCGCCTGGTTCCTCGTGAAGGGCCGGGCCTCCGAGGCGCTGCTCCAGGACGTGGCCCCGTCGGTGATGCGCTCCGTGGCGCTGCTCGAGGCAGTCCGCGCTCAAGACGGCGACCTGTTCGTGGAGGCCGTCGAGGCCGCCGCGCGCTCCGCCGAGGTGGGCACGGTCTATACGGGTGACAGCGAGAGCGCTCAGCGCGAGGCCGCCTTCGCGGTCTCGCAGGGCGTCTCGCGTCAGCTCGCCACGCTCCCGCGGCGCAACCGCCCCGCCGAGCTCGTGGTGCTGCTCAACGCCGAGGGCCGGGTGCTGGCGCGCAACGCCGAGCGCAACCTGGACGCGGGGCGCGACCTGCGCACCGAGTTCGCGGCCGTTCGCCAGGCCTTCGACGGGGCGACGGGCCACTCCGTGCGCGACTTCATCCGCTACGGCGATCAGGGGTGGATGGAGATCGCCGTGGTGCCGGTCATCGCCGAGGGCCGCATCCGCGGCGGCGTGCTCGCGGGCTTCGCGGTCGCCGACAGCGCGGCGCGCAACGACGGCGAGCGCATCAGCGTGGGCGTCGGGTACATCTTCCGCGAGGGCAACCGCTACACGGTGCAGTCCCTCTCGGTGGGCTCGCAGCGCGAGAAGGAAGAGCTCGTCACCTGGGCCAACTCGCCCGCGGCTGGCGGCGAGCAGCTCATCCGCGGCCGCTCGGAGGTCCGCCTCCGCCTCGGCGGCCAGGACTACCTCGCGCGCATGATGCCCATGCCCGGCGCGTACACCCAGCAGGCCGGCGCGATCGTCCTGCGCAGCCTCACCGAGGCGCAGGCCCCCGCCGGCAACGTCGCCTTCCCGGTGCTGGCCACCATGCTCCTCGGGCTCGCGATGGCGATCGGCTACAACCTCTACGTCGCCCAGTACTTCGAGAAGCCCATCGAGCAGATCGAGGAGGGCCTCCTCACGATCGTCAACGGCAACACGCAGCACCGCATCAACGTCGAGCACGCCGAGCTCGGGGGCATCGTCTACCGCATCAACCAGCTCGTGGCCTCGCTGACCGGCGAGGGCGACGAGGGCTCCGACGGCGGCTGAGCTCCGGCGGAAGACGTGCGCGCGGCGCGGTCCTGGAGTATAGGTCCGCGCCGAAATGGGACTCTTCGACTTTCTCCGGGGCCGTAACGCTGGCGGGGCTGACCCGCTTCAAAAGCACGCCGAGCGCGTGCTCGACAAGCGGGCCATGAGCCCCGATCGCTTCGCCTCCATCGAGTACCTCTGCAAGGTCGCCACCGACGAGGCGTGGCGCGCGCTGCTGCCGCGCTTCAACTTCACCGTCGACCCCTCCATCACCGACCGCGAGGAGAAGCAGTTCATCCTCGAGCACATCTCCGAGGCGAGGGAGACCGCGGTCGAGCCCGTGAAGGAGTTCCTTCGCAAGGCGCAGGCGGTCAACTGGCCGATCAAGATGCTGCGATCGCTGGTGCCGCAGGAGCAGTTCGTCGCCGAGCTCATCGACGTGCTCTCGGGCGAGGAGACGGCGTACCAGAAGAACGCCGAGCGGAAGATCCAGGCGATCATCGCCCTCGAAGACTGCGCCGACCCGCGCGTCCCCGACGCGATCATCCCCTTCCTCGACGACGTGAGCGAGGACACCCGCTTCCACGCCGTGCGCACGCTGCTCGCCCAGGACGACCCGAAGGGCGCCGAGCCCATCTTCGCGCTCCTGGTGCGCGACGACTCGCTCCGCATCCGCACCAACGTGGCGGAGGGGCTCGCGGAGAAGGGCTGGGCCTGCCCCGAAGAGCTCCGGGAGAAGGTGGTTCCGCTGCTGCCGCGTATCCCGACGGGCCCCTACACGCTGAGCGCCGACGGGGTGCTCAAGGGGCCCGCCCGTCGGGGCTGAGCGCCGCGGTGTCGTCCTGCGCGCCGCGCCGCTGACGCATCCGCTCGATCGCCGCGCGGAGCGTCTTCACCCCCGCGTCGTCGGGGTGAGCCTTTACGAGCTCCTGTAAGGCCGCGTCGAGCCGGGCGAGGTCGCCGGCGTGCTGGGCGCGCAGCGAAGCCACCATCGACGTGAAGGCCTCGAAGAGGTCGACGAGCTCGTCGCCGCCGCGCAGCTTCTCCGAGAAGGCGAGGTCGCCCCGGCTGACCTTCCAGAAGAGCTGCTTCAGCCGGTACGACGGGCCGACGATGCGGTGCGAGAGCACGATGCCCACCGCGAAGAGCGCGAGGCCGAGCGCGAGGCCCGCCGCGATCACGATCCAGACGACGCGTCGGCGAACCTGCTCGATCTCCAGGCGCTTGAGGCGCGCCTGCTCGCGCTGCTGCTGCACCGTGCGGACGAAGCTCCGGCCCTCGGCCTCCACGCGGGCCAGCTCGGCCTCCATCGCGCGGGCCACCGCCGGGTCGCCGCCGCTGTCCGAGATGCGCTGGAGCCGGAGCAGCGCGGCGTTCGCCTGGCTCTCGTGGTGCGCTCGCTCGGCCTGGTCGGCCGCCACGCCAGCGAGGTCGACCGCGGCGTGCGAGACGTCTGCCGCGACCCGCCCGCTCTGGACGATCACTGCCGCCAGGGCGCCGAAGATCAGCAGCGCCACGCCCGACAGCAGCGCCGCATAGCGGAGCTGGAAGCGCGGTTCGAGGAGGTAGTTTCGCATCCGCCGACGAGGCTTCGGGGCGGGGACCATGGGCGACTCAGGGGAGGTTTCCATACGGTGCGTCCGGGGATGGTACTCCTCCGTCGCCGCGGGCCATGAAGCGATGCAGGCGCTTGCCAGCACGGGCGGCCACGGTCCACCCTTCACGACGGTGCGAGTCCTCTGGGCGCTCTGGCTGGGCGCCGTGTTCATCTGCGTGGCTCCCTCGGTCGAAGCCTTCCCCATCCGGGTGAGCACCGCCACCGAGCTGACGCTCAACCCGCAGGTGTCCGCCGATCGGCACACCCTCGTGCTGTCGGTGCGCCTCCGAGACGACCGCCGCGCGGGGGTGGAAGGGCGCGCCCTGGCGGTCTCCATCGTGAGCCCCACGGGGCTGGAGATCCGCCGCGAGGAGCGCACCGATTCGCAGGGTGAGAGCGTCATCGAGGCGCAGCTGGGAGAGCAGGTGCGGGAGGTCGCGGTAGACGTCCGCTTCGCCGGCGACGAGCGCTTCGCGCCGGCCGCGACCCGGGCCGACATCGAGCTCGACGCGCCCTTCGTGACCGTGGAGCTCTCCGCTCCGGCCGCGCCGCTCTCCCTCTCCGAGCCGCCCCCCACCTTCAACGTCACCGTCTACACCGGCCGCGCCGCGTGGCTCGACCCAGGCGGCCTGGCCGTCGACCTCGTCGCCGTCGAGGGCGGCCGCACCCGGGTGCTTGTCGCGGGCCTGAGCGACCGCACGGGCCTCGCCCGCCTGACCCCTCCGCCGGGGGCCTTTCCCCGCGCTGGGATCTACCAGATCCGCCCCAGGGTGGAGGTCCGTCCGGGGCGCCTCGTCGAGGGAGCGGGGCGCACGGTGCTGGTTCGCGCCGACACCATCCTCACCGCGGCGCTGGTGTCCGAGCCCGACGACCCGCGCGCTCGTCTCCGCGGTCGGCTGCGCACCGCCAGCGACGAGCCCGTGGGCGGCGCGCCGATCCGGCTGATGCGAGGGGACGAGACTGTGGCCGCGGTGCGCACCGACCCTTCGGGCGAGTTCGCCTTCGAGGTCGACCTCGAGCAGTCCCAGCTCTCCGGCTCGACCCTCCGCGCCCGCTTCGACCCGGCCGACCCGTGGTTCATCCCTTCGGAGAGCGCCGCCCTCCGGGTCGGCGAGTCGCCCTCCGAGCCCATCCACTGGGCCTGGATGGCCGCGCCCTGGGCCCTCCTCGCGCTCGCTTCGGCGGCCTTCGCGGCCCGAGGCCGCACCCGCCCCGCGCCGGCGGAGATCTTACCCGTCGATGTAAAGCGAGACGCGGTCGTGCGCACCGGCTCGACCCCCGACGGCGCCATCGAGGCGGTGGTGGAGGCCTTCGACCGCTCCACCGGCGAGCCCTTGTCGGCAGCCCGCTATCGATCCGTCGGCGAGGACGAGTCGAGCGCGCGACCCGCGTCCGCGCCGACGCTGCTGTCGAGAGGTCAGGCGCTGAGCGTGGTCGTGTCGGCGGACGGCTACGAGTCGCGGCGCTTCGACGTCGCGAGGCTCGGGCCGGGTCGACACTGCGTGCGGGTCGGGATGCTCGGGTGGCGCGAGGCGGTCTTCGATCGCGCGCGTCCCGCGCTCGCCGCGGTCGCCGAGGGCGCGGTGATTCCGACGCCCCGCGAGGCCGTCGAAGCGACGCTGCTCGCGGGTCGCGAGGCCCCTTGGGTCGATGTGCTGGAGCGCGGTGCGTACGGTCCAGACGCGCCCGACGCGCAGACGGTTCGCGCGGTGGAGCGCGCGCTGGGCGGCGGGGAAGCCACGGCGAATGATGCCTCCGTCGCCGTTGACGCCGTGAATTGATGGGCTCTATGGTGCGGCTCCCCGAAAAGGGGCGCGTGCGTCGCAGCACGAGGAGGCGCGCTTTCGGATGGATTCCTGGCTGATCATTCTCCTGCTGGTTGTCATCGTCGGCATCGCGGCATACCTGCTCACCCGCAAGGGGCCGCAGCTGCCCGCTGGCGACGAGGCTCCAGCTCCGCTGCCGCCGAAGCCTGCGAAGCCCGCCGAGGCCCCAGTCGAGACCGTCGCGGCTCCGGCGAAGCCCGCGGCTCCGGCCGAGGTCGTCGCTCCGCCGGTGGTCGCGAAGGCCCCGGCGGCGGAGGAGCCGGTCGCGAAGGCCCTAGAGCAGGCGCCGGTCACCGCCCCCGTGGGCGAGGCCGCTCCTGCGACGGCGCCCACCGCGGCCGAGACCGCTCCGGCGCCCGCGGTCGAGGCCCCCGCGGCTCCCGCGGTGGTGGTCGGTCGCGCGGCTCCGGCGCCGCTCGCCGCTCCCCGGGACGTCGCGGCGGTCAAGCGCGGCCTCGCGCAGACGCGCGGCGGCTTCATGCAACGGCTCTTCTCGGTGTTCAGCGGGAAGAAGGAGATCGACCCCGCGCTGCTCGAGGAGATCGAGGAGACCCTGCTCACCGGCGACGTCGGCGTGGTCACCACGAAGCGCTTCGTCGACGGGCTGCGCGATCGCCTCGATCGCAACGAGCTCTCCGCGCCCGACCGGGTGTGGGACGCGCTGCGTGAAGACTCGAAGCGCATCCTCGCGGTCGACGCTCCGGCCTTCGGCTCTTCGGCGAAGCAGTCGCCGCTGGTGATCCTGATGGTGGGCGTCAACGGCGCGGGCAAGACCACCACCACGGCGAAGCTCGCCGGGCGCTACAAGCAGGCCGGGCAGAAGGTGCTCCTCGCGGCGGCCGACACGTTCCGCGCGGCGGCGGTGCAGCAGCTCGAGATGTGGGGCACCCGCGTGGGAGTGACGGTGCACAAGGCGAAGGACGGCGCGAAGCCGAGCGCCGTGGTGTACGAGGCCGTGGCGCGCGGCGTGGCCGAGGGCTTCGACGTGGTCATCGCCGACACCGCGGGCCGCCTCCAGAACAAGGCCCCGCTGATGGAAGAACTCCGCAAGACCCGCGACGCCGCGGGCAAGGCCTGCCCGGGCGCGCCGCACGAGGTGCTGCTCGTGCTCGACGCGGTGACGGGGCAGAACGCGCTGAGCCAGGCCAAGGAGTTTCGCGAGGCGCTCGATGTGACCGGGGTGGTGCTCACCAAGCTCGACGGCACCGCCAAGGGCGGGGTCATCCTCGCAGTGGCCGACGAGTTCAAGCTCCCGGTGCGCTTCATCGGCGTCGGCGAGAAGGCCGACGACCTGCGGGACTTCGACTCGGCGGAGTTCGTCGAGGCGCTGTTCTCCCGCGGAGAAGGCGCAGACGCGTGAGCGTCCGGCGCCAGACAATGCTGTTGCGACGCGCGAAGAGCGCGTGATATAGTCGGTTCGAGGTTGGCGAAATTCCCTGCGATTTCCAGTAGTTAGAATCGCGGACAAGGGCACTGGGCAGGCACCATGACAGGGGTGACGATGGGTCGAGGAAAGATCGTCCGAGCGCTGCTGACGGCAGCGCTCCTGGGCGCACCGTCGCAGCTGCTCGCGCAGCCTCGCAACGCGCAGCCGACTCCGCCCGCGGGCGGGGACACCGGCGGCTCGATGACCTTTACCGAGGGTGAGGCCACAACGCCTCCCGCGGACGGCGCCACGCCGGCGGCGAGCGGGTCAGGCGACTCGCCGCTGCCCTCGCTGACCGTCCCCGGCGGGGAGGTCGCGGCGCAGAGGCATCGTCTTCAGGAGGAGATCTACGCGGTGCAGCAGATCTATGCGCTGCGCAATCACCGCTTCGAGATCAACCCCTCGGCGAACTTCTCGCTGAACGATCCGTTCGTGTCCCACACGGGCTTCGGGCTCTCGATGAACTACTGGATCTCGAACGTGCTCGCCGTCGGCGTCACGGGCGTGTTCTTCCAGGGGCTCAACTCGACCTCGGACGTGAACTACTTCGTCGGCCGCTCGGCCGAGCTGGTGGTTCCGATCAACGAGTACCAGCTCGCGGCCGCGGTGAACTTCTCGTACGTGCCCCTGTACGGGAAGTTCTCGATGTTCAACCGCTTCATCTTCCACTGGGACATGTACCTGACGGCCGGCGTCGGGGTCATGCGCACGCGGCCCATCGCCGCGGTCGACCCGGAGGTCCGCTCCTTCGACTGGAACACGCGGATCCTCTTCGACGCGGGCCTCGGGTTCCGGGTGTTCGTGTCGCGCTCGGTGGCCATCACCGCAGAGCTGCGCAACTTCATCTACCCGGAGCTCCTCGAGAACACCTCGACGAACCTCCCGGAGACGGGTTCGAACACCACCGGCGGTCCGATCTCGACGACCTGCACGGCCTGTCGCCGCAACCCGGCCAACTGGACGAGCGAGAGCGCGCTCACGGACAACGTGATGCTCTCCGTGGGGCTGACGGTGTTCCTGCCGTTCAGCTTCTCGTATCACCTGCCCAAGTGAGCGGTTCGGAGCGAAGAAAGATGGCATCGATGAAGCGCTTGTTTGGAACGCTGGTGCTCGCGGGAGCGTCCCTGGTTACGAGCTCCGCCGCCGCCCAGGACATTCAGATCCGCGGCCCGCTGGCGGGCGCCCGCTCGGTGGCGCGCCTGGTTCGCTACCGCGAGAACCGCCTGTCGCTGACCCCGACGGTCGGCATCACCCTCCAGGACGAGTTCTCCCGGGAGCTCTACTTCGGGCTCCGCGCGAACTACCACTTCGCCGACTGGATCGGCGTGGGCGTCGGCTTCCTCGGCGCCGCCGGCCTCGACACCTCGCTCACCACGCAGATCACGGCCCGGTCGCCCGGCAACACGCCCAACATCCCTGCCCGGGCGAACTTCCCGCAGCAGATCGGCCGCCGCGACTACATGATCGACCTCTACGCGACCTTCATCCCGCTGCGCGGGAAGTTCGCGTTGTTCCAGAACCTGGTCGCCGACCTCGACCTGTACTTCGTCGCGGGCGTCGCCTTCGTGGGCGTCACCGAGCGCGCCGACTTCTCGCTGGGCTCGCAGACCAGCGGCCTCGATTCGGTCGCGGCCAACAACCTCCGTCGCTCGTGGGCCAACTCGCAGAGCGCTCGCGCGAGCCGCCTGGCCGTGGCGCCGACCTTCGGCTTCGGCCTCAACTTCTTCATCAACCGCTTCGTGTCGGTCAACGTCGAGTACCGCGCGACGCCCTTCAGCTGGAACCGCTCCGGCACCGACGAGAACTCCACGGTCAGCCGCTGCGGCGCCGCCGGCAACGCCTCGTGCGAGGGCTTCTCCGACCTCGTCTCGACCTACTTCGAGACCAACGCGGCCCGCCGCGTCTCGGCGGTCACCTCGGACGACCGCACCCTCAGCTTCAACCAGATGGTCTCCCTCGGGGTCAGCATCTTCCTGCCGACCGCGCCCCGCATCGGTCCCTGAGCTCTCTTCCGGCGGTGACCCTGCGCTTCTCGCGACAGGGGGACCGCCGGTCACTCCCCCCGCATTCCCGGCGTGACGACCACCCAGCGCGGTGGCTGCCGTCGCGCTCGCTCCTCCGCAGCCCAGCGCTCCCGGGTCTTCGCCGAGCGCCGCCAGCGCCGCAGCGACGCCGCGCCCATCATCAGCAGGAACACCACCGTCACCAGGCCCGATCCAGCCCAGATCGGCGCCAGCGCGAAGCGGCTGCGGACGTCCTCGCGCCACTGCTCCTCCAGCGTCGCCACCGAGGCGCCGAAGGCGGTGCGCATCGCCTCGGGGAATTGCTCTCCGCTCCGCAGCCGCTCGGCCAGCACGGCGAAGCGCCCGGGGCCGTCGCGGCGCAGCAGCCACGCCACGATGTCGGCGCCCTGCGCGTAGGCGAGGTCGACCTGCTCGGTGCTGCCCCCGAAGCGCCCGTCGAGCTGCGGCCACGGCGCGAGGCCGCGCGTGAAGCTCGCCTGCGCCATCGACTGGAAGCGCTCGAAGGACTGCTCGCCCGACTGCTCCACCGCGAGGCCCTCGGTGAACCACCGCGGACCGGCGGCCTGCCCGGTGGCGGCGCCCCACGCGAGGTGCGCGAGCTCGTGGCGGAGCACCTGCGCGACCCGCGTCGCGTCACCGGTCGACGGCGCCCTCGCGGAGACCAGGGTGAGGCCGATGGAGGGATAGGCTACCCCTGCGGCGTACTGCGGCGGAGGAAGCTCCGGGGGGCTGAGCGCCCGCATCGCGGCGGCGTCGGGCACGAGGCGCACCGAGAGGCGAGGGAGCTCCGGCATGCCCAGCGGGGCGCCCACCGCCCGCGCGTCACGCTCGGCGCGCGCCAGGGCCTCGGCGAAGACCGGGCGCATCGCGCGGGGGTAGCTGACCGCGAGCGGCCCGAGCTGCTGGGTGGCGTAGTCCGCGGGAACGGCCGGAATGGAGAGCGCGAGGTCGCGAGAGGCCATCGCGTCGTCGTGGCCGTGGGGCTGCGCGAGCGCCGCGGCGCTCATCAGCCAGAGCGCCAGCGACAGGAGCCACAGCCGGAGGCGGCTCATTCGACGCCCCGGTGGACGACCGAGAGGTTGGTGCGGGGCGTGGACTCGCCCTGGAGCAGCACCACCGCCCCGAGCACGCCGAGGACGACGCCCCCGACGACCAGCCAGGGCCACACGCGAGAGATCGCGGGCGCGCTCCGGGCCGGGGCTACCGGCGAGCTACGGGGAGGCGTCGCCGCGGTCGGCGAGGCGGTGGCGGGGGTCGAAACGACGTGGTGGGTCACAGCGCCCTCCAGCAGAAGCACCACGGCGGGAGCGTCAAACGATCCTGCCTCGGGGGTGGCGACGAAGGCGTGGCGCCCCAGGTCGTAGACCCTCGGGGCGGTGCCCGCCGAGCGTGAGGTGAGGGTCACGAACCAGGCGCAGCCGAGCGCGTCGCCGACGCTGTCGAGGGTGCTGGCGTCCGCGTCGGTGGCGCGCAGGGCCCGACGGGACGCGGCCCGGTCGGCCTGATCGGCGGGCGTCGGCGACTCGCCCCGCAGCGCCTCGCGGGTGCTCGCGTCGGCGACGACCCGCCAGCTCGGGGAGGTGGAGAGCCGCTCCTCGGTCTCGCGCGCCAGCGTGCGCACGGCCTCGTCCGGATCACCCGCGACCGCGATGCACACCTTCGGCGGCGGGTCGGCCTGCGCGGCGAGCGGCGCGGCCACGAGGGCGAGGGCGAGGGCAAAGGGGCGCGCGCGGTTCACGGCTTCTCCGCAGCGTCGGGGTACAGATACCTGGCCGCGTAAGGGGGGCAGGGGCGCAGCGGATCGTCCGAGACGCGCCAGTCGTCCTTGATGAAGACCTCGTCGAGGTAGAGGCCCTGCGCCGGGGCGGTCATGCCCGAGAGGGTGCGGTCGTGGTCGGCGAGGCGCTTGACCACGGTGCCGGGCGGCAGTCGCTTGCGGCCCACATCGACCAGGGTGCCGACGATCACCCGGACCATGTTCTTGAGGAAGGCCGTGCCCTCGACCTCGATGGCGATGAGGTCGTCGCGGCCCTGCCAGCGGTCGAGCACCTCGACGCGGAAGAGCGTGCGCACGGTGGTCTCGCGCTCGCAGTCGGCGGCGCGGAAGGCCGCGAAGTCGTGGGTGCCCACCAGCGCCACGGCCTCGCGGCGCATCAGCTCGACGTCGAGGTCGCCCCAGAGGTGCCAGGCGCGGTCGCGCAGCAGCGGGTCGCGGTGCGGCGACGAGATGATCAGGTAGCGGTAGCGCTTGCCCGCGGAGGCGCGGCGCGGGTCGAAGTCGTCCTGCACCTGGCGGGCGTCGACGATGGCGATGCTGCGGGGCAGGCGGCCGGTGAGCCCCATGCGCCAGCCGTAGTCGGGGATGGTCGCCTCGGTGCGGAAGGCCGCCAGCTGCCCGTGCGCGTGCACCCCGGCGTCGGTGCGCCCGGCGCCCCGGACGATGACCCGCTCGCAGGCCATCACGCTGGCGGCGGTCTCGATCTCCTCCTGCACCGTGGGGACGCCTCGCTGGCGCTGCCAGCCTGAGAAGTCGGTTCCGTCGTAGCGGACAATCAATCGTACGGTAGGCATCGCTTCACGGGTGTTTACCACCATGGATCACGCGGCGCCGTGGCTTGACAACGCGACCCCCGGGAGTGCCGAATCGCCGCCGGTCGGGCGTCCGATCTGAAGGAGTCAGCAGAGGGCCCAGTGGACGAAACGCAACTGAAGGAAGAGCTCGCTCACGCCGCTGTCCTCGTCGAGGACGTGATCCGACGCATCGGCCTGGAGCCCGACAAGGTGCGCATCTCCGTCCCCGAGCCCAGCCGGGGCTGGTCGCTGCTGCGCGGCAGCGCGGCGGTGGCGATCTTCCTCCGGCCCGCGCGCCCTGGGGAGGACTCGGCGCAGCTCCGCATCGTGGCCCCCATCATCCGCATCGGCGCGGGCGACCCGCAGCCGCTCTTCCGCGCCCTGCTCGAGCTCAACGCCGGCGGCCTCGGGGCGGTGTCCTTCGGCGTGCAGGAAGACCGCGTGGTCGTCGTGGCCGAGCGTCGCACCCTCGACCTCGAGCGCGCCGAGGTGGAGTTTCTCATCCATCGGGTGGGCGCGGTCGGCGACCACTACGACGACGAGCTCATCGCGCGCTTCGGTGGCAGCCGCATCTCCGACCCCTCGTAGCCTCCGACCCCTCGCGTCCGCGATCGCCCTGGGCATCGTCGCCTGCCCCGCGCGCTCCTTCGCGTTCGACGCCGAGGTGCGCGCGGAGTCCACCGCCTCGTCGTGGCAGGTGCGTGGCCCGGCCGGCGCCGCGGTGCTCTCCCTCCGTCGCTTCACCCAGACCCTCAGCCTCGCGGGCTCGTCGCGCTCGGACGACCCTCGCGCTCCGGTCGTGCGGCTGCGCGCCCGGCTGCGCATCGACAGCGACTTCGGCGCGGCCTGCGATCCGGGCACGGACCGCTGCCTCGACGAGCTCAACCGCTCCCGCGCCGCGGAGTTCGCCCCCCTCTTCGCCCGGCGCGCGGTCGACCTGCCCTTCGCGTTTCTCGAGGTGAGCGGGCTCGCCCGGGGGCGCGTCGACCTGCGCGCGGGGCGGCAGCTCGTGGTCGATCCGCTGGGCTTCTTCCTCTTCGACGGCGGGCTCGCTCGGCTCAACGTGGGCGAGGTGGCCTCCGTCGAGGCCTACGGCGGCTGGGAGACCCGCTCGGGCTTCCCCCTCTCCAACGGGCGCTACGAGCGCGACGGCCTGCAGCGCGCCGACCGCGCCGGGTGGGACCGCTCCACCGCCACGGCGGTGCTCGACCGGGCCTCGGCCACGGTGCTGGGCGTCGCGGTCGACGTGAGGGCCTCGACGCGCCTCGACGCTCGCCTCACCTGGCGCCGCATCTGGACCGCCGACGGCGTCGCCGAGGAGGCCGTCGCCGCGCGCTCGGACCTCCAGCTCAGCGGCTCGGTGCGCGCCTTCGCGGAGGCCGTGTACATGGTTCCGATGGCGACGGTGACCACCGCGGCGCTGGGCGTCGAGGGGCTGCCGGCGCGCGGCGGGCGATGGTCCGTGGAGCTGCTCCGGGTGCGCCCTGTCTTCGACCTCACCTCCATCTGGGCGTCGTTCTGGATCGATCCGACGGACGAGGCGCGGGCCTCGCTCTCGCTTCCGCTCTCTCGCTCGGTGGACCTCTCGCTCGGCGCCTGGGTGCGTCGCTACGTGCTCGACAGCGAGGTCTCGGACAACTCCTCCCCCTCGCTCGGGGCGCCGCTCAACGTCGGCGGTTCGGCCTCCGCGCGGGTGCGTCGGCCTCGCTGGGACGCCACGCTCCGGGCGTCGCTCGAGGGCGGGGCGCTCGGGTTGCGGGGCAACGCCGACCTCGCGCTGCGGGCGTGGGTGATCCGCCGGGCGCTGCGCATCGACGGCCTCGTCTCCGTGGCCCACGTGCGCGACACCCTGAGGGACGACCGCAGCCTCGACGGCGTCGGCCTGGTGCTCGGGGCCACGGCGCCGCTCGGGCGCGTCGCCCAGGTGAGCGTGAGCCTCGAGGACGACATCAACACCGTGGTCGGCCATCGCGTGCGAGCCATCGGCGTGCTCGAGCTGAGGACCATCCCGTGAGCCACTCCCTCCGACGGCCGCGCGCGCTCCTCGCGTTCGCGCTCACCCTCGCCGCCACCCTCGGTGGGCTGCTGGCGCAGCCCCGCCCCGCCGCTCCTCCGGCCGCGGCCCCCGCCTCCGAGGCGCCGTCGCACCTGATCTATCCCACGCAGCGGCTCCCGCTCCGCTTCGATCACTCTCGGCACCTCGCGATGCCCGGCGTCACCTGCGCGAGCTGCCACCCCGCGGCCACCACCAGCGCCCGCGTCGAGGACAGCCTGCTCTCGACCGAGGCCTCGTGCGCTCCCTGCCACGCCATCGACCGCGAGCACCCGGCCTCCGCGGCCGCCAACCCGCTGGGCGGCTGCGACCTCTGCCACGAGGGCTGGCGCGCCGAGGCGCCTCTGCGCGTGGCCCGAGCGGAGATCCCCGCCGCCAACCTGCGCTTCTCTCACGCTCGCCACGCGGCGCAGGGCGTCCCCTGCGAGCGCTGCCACGCGGGCGTGCGGCGCGTCGGGCTCGCCACCCGGCTCGAGCTCCCGACCATGGCCTCCTGCGTCACCTGCCACCGCCCCGGCGGTGCTCCCGATCGCTGCGCCGTCTGCCACCTCACCGAGCCCGACGGTCGCCTCCGCACCCGCTTCGCCGACGGGTGGATGAACCCGCCGCGCTGGATGAGCGGCCTGCACCACGACGCGGACTTCTGGTTCACCCACCGGCTGAGCGCCGCGCAGGACGGGAGCCGCTGCGCGGTCTGCCACAGCGAGGGAGAGTGCGCGGCCTGCCACGACGGCCGCGTGCGCGACCGGCGCACCCACCCCAACGACTACGTCACCATGCACGCCGTCGATGCCCGGATGAACAGCGATCGATGCGGCTCATGTCACCGCGCGTCGAGCTTCTGCGTCGCGTGCCACCAGCGCGCGGGCGTCGCGGCCTCGTCGTCGACGAGCTCCCGCGCCCTCGGCCGCTTCCACCCGCCGGCCTCGGTGTGGTCCAGCGCGCCGGTCACGCTGCGGCACCACGGCGCCGAGGCCCGCCGCGCGATGCGCACCTGCACCTCCTGCCACAGCGAGCAGGACTGCGTGACCTGCCACGCGACGCTCTCCCGAGGGGGCGGTGGGTTCTCGCCGCATCCGCCGTCGTTCATCGCCCGCTGCGGGGCGCTGCTGCGGGCCTCGGAGCGCCCCTGCGCGCTCTGCCACGAGGACCTCGACGCCGTGCGCGCCCGCTGCCGATAGGGCGATCAGCCCTTGAGGAGCCGCAGCCGGATCTTCGAGTAGCGCGTCGAGAGCGCGTTGGGGGTCACGTCGTGCTCGAGGGCGACGTGCTTCTGCGTCACGCGCTGCCCCAGCCGGCGCGCCGCGATGTAGTCGAGGGCCGCGATGGTCGGTCGGTCGGCGGTCACCCCGCCGGGCGAGGCGGACACGTACGAGGCCCAGGCCGTCAGCGCCTCGTCGACGTGCGAGGGCGCGCGGCCCAGCTTCGAGAGGGCGCCCCGGATGACGCCGCGGGACTCCTCGCTGGCCTCCGGGCGGGGCCGATGCGCCTGCGACTTCGCGAGCGACGACGGACCCCGGGCGCCCGGCGGGGCACCGCGCTCGAGCCAGGACTTGAGCGCGAGCAGCTCGGCGTGGCGGGGGTGGCGCTGGAGCAGCGCGCCCACGATCTCGACCCCTTCGGCGCAGCGGCCCAGCCGGCCGAGGCACTGGGCGTACGAGGCGCCGACCTCCTCCTGGGAGGGCTGGGTGCGGAAGGCGCGCTGCAGGTGGGCCACGGCGTCCTGCGGGCGGCTGAGCGCGACGTCGAGCAGGTGGCCGAGGTTGTGGTGATACCAGGGGTTGGCCGGGGAGATCGCGACGGCCCGGCGGAACGACGACACCGCCATGCGGTAGTTGGCCTGGAGCGCCTGCGAGAGCCCCATCAGCGCGTGGCCCGCGTCGTCTTCGGGGCAGGATCTCAGCAGCCGCCGCAGGTGCAGCGCGGCGCGCCACGGGCTCTCCTCGAGGAGCATCTCCGCGAGGTGCCGGTTGGCGAAGCAGGCCTCGGGGCTGCCCTCCACGGCGCGCGTCGCGAGCGCCTCGAGGAGGCCGCGCACGTGGTCTTTCGGGAGGTCACGCTGCAGCGCCTGCTCTGCGCGAATTCGCAGCGTGTTGAGCTCGTCCCCTGTGCCCGCCGCAGTCATCGCTTCGTTGATAGCCCGCACGCAGAGGGGGTGCAAGGCGCGGCGAGCGGGCGGATCACGGCTGGACCCGGAGGATGTACTGCCCCTCGCCGGAGTCGCGCGAGGCGTCGACCATGATCCAGACCGGGCCGGGGTCGACGGTGACGCGCTGCGAATTGGTGAAGCACGCGAGCTGGTTGGTCTGGAGTCCGGCGCACTGCCGCTGGCGCACGTAGGTGACCTGGTTGCTGGTCACGAGCAGCACGTTGATCGACATGCGCGTCGCCGCGTTGAAGAGCAGCACGTCCTCGCCCAGGAAGCCTCCGCCGCAGGTTCCGGAGTGGGAGCCCAGGCCGGTGGTGGTGCGGCCGATGACGGTGCCCCCGGCGGTGACGTCGAAGAGCACCCGGGCGCCGCAGTTGCCGGGCGCGATGGGGGCGCTGCGGGTGAGCCGCAGCGTGAAGGGCCCGCCTCGCGCGCCGGGGTCGTCGACCACCACGTAGACCACCCGCGGCGCCGTGCTCGACCCGCGTCCGCGGAGGAACACCCTCGCGTCCCGCGCCCGCTGCGTCGCGTCGCCGTTGCAGCCGAGCTCCGCCCCGCCGCAGGCGTCGCGCACCGACACCACCGGGTCGCCGTCACCCCCCATCGGCGAAGCCTCGGCCAGCAGGTCGACGTCGCCGGGGATCGTCACCGCGTAGACCAGGTCGGGGCCGGCGCCGCCGCACGAGCTCACGAAGTCGCTGGTGCGCCCCGCGGTGCTCCCCGTGCGGGAGAGCGTGGTGGTGGCGCCGGTGAGGTCGACAGGGATCGCGTGGGCGCAGTCCTCGCCGGGCACGATGCACACGCCGCCCTCGTCGGTCATCCCGTCGCAGTCGTCGTCGACGGCGTTGCAGCGCTCCATCGCCCCGGGGTGGATCGCCGGGTCGGCGTCGTTGCAGTCGGTGCCCCGCGCGCACACGGCGCCGCCCACCCGCGCCGCCGCGGAGCCGTCGCCGTCGGCGTCGATGGCGGTCGAGCGGCACATCCGCGCGGCCGGGTCGCATAGGTCGGCGGTGCACGGGTCGGAGTCGCTGCAGTTTCTCGGGGTGCCGCCTCCGGCGCACTGGCCGGTGCTCAGGCTGCAGCTCGCCCCGGTCGCGCAGTAGCTGTCGCAGTAGCCCGCGATGGGGGCGTTGCGACACCCCATCGTGGGGTCGCAGGTGGCGGTCACGCAGGGCCCCGGGGCCGTGCAGGCCGAGGGGTTGGGCGTGTACACGCACCGCCGCGTGGCGTCGTCGCAGCGGTCGGTGGTGCACGCCACGCCGTCGTTGCACGCGGGGGCCGCGCCGGCCACGCATCCCCGCGTCGCGTCGCAGGTCTCCGCGCCGTTGCAGAAGCGGCCGTCGTCGCAGCGCGCGGTGTCGGCTGTGCTCGCGCACATCCCGGTGGCGGGCTCGCAGCGGTCGACGGTGCACTCCACGCCGTCGTCGCAGCGCACCGCGGTGCCGGGCACGCAGCGGTTGGCCTCGCAGCGCTCGCGGCCGTTGCAGAGCGTGTCGTCCTGGCAGTTGGCGTCGGTGGTGCAGTCGACGCGCACGCAGTCCATGGTCGGGTTGCACACCTGGCGCGCGCCGCACACGGAGTCGTCGGCCCGGTGGACGCACGCGCCCGCGTCCTCGTCGCAGGAGTCCACGGTGCACTCCACGCCGTCGTCGCACGATCGCCCGCAGCGCGACGTGGGCACGTCCGCCGCGGGGACGTCGCCCGCGTCGTCGCCGGTCGACCCGCCGTCCGCGACGTCGTCGATCTCCGCGTCGGCGGAGCCAGCGTCGTCGCCGAGGTCGGTCGAGCCTGCGTCCTCGGCGACGTCGAGCGCGACGGGGACGTCGAGCGCGACGGGGACGTCGTCCGAGGGGCCGAGGTCGGGCACGACGCCGAGGTCGGAGGGAGCTCCCGAGTCCGCCCCGGAGTCCGCGGCCGCGTCACGGCGATCGAGGCGCGAGGTGTCAGGGTCGACCAGGGCGGAGCAGGCGCTGGCGAGGGCGCCACAGACGAGGAGCCACGAGGCCTTCGGCATCAGAAGCTCCCGCTGACGGAGAGCGTCGCGCCGCTGGACGAGGCCGTCGCTCCGACACGGACCGGCGCGCGGAAATCGGTCTTCAGGAAGAGCACCACCGAGGCGACGGTGCCCACGAGGGTGACGCCCATCGCGACGTCGGACCACATCGCGAGCTGCGAGGCCCGCGTGGCCTCGTCGTGCCCGCGGGCCTGGAGCGCCGCGGTGTTGCCCGCGCCCCCCTGGATCTCGTTGACCGTCGCGTCGAAGTCCGAGTTGGCGGAGAGGGCGAGGGCGCCTGCGGTGATCCAGCCGACGGCGGCGGCGCCGGTGAGGCCGGCCACGGCGTAGAAGACCGCGGGGGGCGGGCCTCGTCGCGGGGCGTCGATGTGCGGGTCCTGGGAGGGCGGCGTCGGGTCCACCGTCGGGAGGGGCGCCGCGGCGACGGCGGGCACGGGCGCAGGGGCGACGACCGGGAGGGCAGCGGGCGCCGCGGCGGGGCGCTCGAGGGTGAGGTTGATCACCTGGGCCTGGCCCGCCGTGATGTCGACCTCGCGGTGCACGGTGGTGTAGCCCTCGCCGAGGGCCTCGACGACGTGGTGGCCGGGCATCATGTGCGTGGGCCTGCCGAGGGAGATCGCCTGGCCGTCGACGGTGACCGCGAGGCCCATCGCGTCGGGCGGGGAGACCGTGAGCTGGAGCGAGCCGACGCGCGCGCGGAGCTGGGCGATCTGCGCCTCGACCTGCGTGACCTGCGCCGCCGGGGCCGACGGGCTCTCCACGAGGAACTGCTCGAAGTGCGCGATCGCCTCGATGGGCCGGTCGAGGTGCGTGTAGCAGTTGGCCATGTTCACGCGCACCGACGGGTGCGGCGCGAGGCGGTACGCGCTCTGGAACTCCTCCAGCGCCCCGGCCCACTGCCCCCGCGTGGCGGTCGCGACGCCGAGCTGGAAGTGTCGACGCGCCTCGGCCCGGTCGGCCGTCGAGGGGCCCTCCGGCGGGGTCTGTGCGCTCGCGGCGCCTCCCACGGACAAGGCACCCAGCAGGACCAGCGGAGCGAACCACGAACGTTGCAAGACGCACCTCCAGGTCTTCGCCGGCCGGGTGCGCGAGGGCGCCCCGGGACCGAGCAAAGCGACGAGCGACAGTATCAGACCCCGCGGTCGACCCGCAGCGGTCGCGGCGCTCAGATGATCTTGATCGTGCTCGGGTCGAAGCTGGCGGGGGCGGGCCTTGGGTCGAGCCTTCGCAGGGTGTCGACGATCGTGCGGGCGACCACCACGTTGCGGTACCACTTGCGGTCGGCAGGGACGATGTACCAGGGCGCCGTCCGGGTGGAGCACCGGGAGAGCGCGAGCTCATACGCCTCCTGGTATTCGTCCCAGAGGGCGCGCTCCTTGAGGTCGTTGGGGTCGAACTTCCAGATCTTCGCCTCGTCGGCGAGGCGCTCCTCCAGCCGGCGCTTCTGCTCCTCGCGGGAGATGTGCAGGAAGAACTTGAGCACCGTCGTGCCGGTCGCCGCGAGGTTCTCCTCGAAGCGGTTGATCACGTCGTAGCGCTTCTCGATCTCCTTCGCCGGGGCCAGCGAGTGCACCCTCGCCACGAGCACGTCCTCGTAGTGCGAGCGGTTGAAGATCCCGATGTTTCCACGGCGGGGCGCCCGGGCGTGGATGCGCCAGATGAAGTCATGGTCGCGCTCCTCCTCGGAGGGCGCCTTGAAGCTGTTGATCTCCACGCCCGTCGGGTTGATGCCCGACAGCACGCTCTTGACCGTGCCGTCCTTGCCGCCGGTGTCCATCGCCTGGAGGATCACCAGCAGGGCCCGCTTGTTCTCCGCGTAGAGCCGCTCCTGGAGGTCGTTCATCTCCAGCCGGTCACGCTCGAGCTGCGCCAGCCCCTCGGCCTTGTCGTTCACGCCCACCGTGCTGGCCGGGTCGTAGTCCTTCAGCTTCACCTTGCTGCCCGGCTTGATCAGGATCGCTTCCGCCATTCGCCGCACCCTCCGTTCGCGCCGATGGTGCGCGCGATGGGTGCGCTGCGACAAGCCCGCCCGTTGCTCCCGGCGCGGGCGTGGCTAGAGTCCGGCCCCAACACCCAAGATGCCCGCCACTCCCGACCTCGTCGAACTCCGCCGCCAGCGCCAGCAGCTCCTCGACCGCATCTCCTGGTGGGAGCACCACCGGCACTCCGCGCTCGTGCCCGTGGTGCTCGTCTGCTTCGGCGCGGGCTACGGCCTCGGGTGGCTCGCGCACCTGCTCCTGGGCCTGCCCTACCAGCTCGGCTATCTTGCCGCCATCGCGAGCGTCTTCGTGAGCGGTCGCTGGCTCGACCGCGCCTTCGCCCCGCAGCGCCTCGACGCCATCGACGGCCAGATCGCCCGGCTCGAGCGCTCGCTCAAGGCGACGTCGGCCGCGACCCGGCCCACCGCAGCAGCGCCTCGCTGAACTCCGTCGGCCGCTCCAGGTTCGAGAGGTGGCCCGCCCCCTCGATCACCTCCACGCGCGCCCCGGCGATGGCCTCGCCCATCGCCGCGTGCTCGGCGGGAGGGGTGATGGTGTCGCGCGACCCGACCAGCAGCAGCGTCGGGCAGCGCAGGGCGCCCAGCGTCTCCGTCGCGTCGGCCCGGTCGCGCATGGCGAGCAGCGCGTCGGTGATGCCTCCGACGGACTGCTCCGAGGCCCACGCCCGCAAGGTCGCCCGCGCCGACTCGGGCGCGTCCGGCGCCAGCAGGTGCGGGAGCATCTTCTCGATGAGCGCTCCGGGGCCCTTCGTGCGAACGAGCCCCAGGTTGAGCACCCGCCCCGCGCGGGTCTCGGGGCTGTCGGCCGCGGCGCGGGTGTCGGCCAGCACCAGGGCGCCCAGGCGCTGTGGGGCCCGGGCCGCGAGGCGCAGCGCCACGTAGCCGCCCAGCGAGAGCCCGACGAGGGTCACCCGATCGAGGCGGAGGGCGTCGAGGGAGGCCAGCACGGCGTCGACGTAGCCGTCGAGCGAAGGGGGATCGCAGGTCATCCGGGGCGCGGCGCCGAAGCCGGGGAGGTCGAGGGTCACCGCGCGGTGACCGGCCGAGGCGAGGGCCTCGGACTGCGCCGACCACATCCGTCGGTCGATGGGGAAGGAGTGCAGGAGCACCCACGGGTCGCCGTGGCCGAGGTCCGTCACCGAGGGTTGCTCGCTCATGCCGCGGGAGGGTAGCGCCGCTCGGCTTGCGACGGGGGCAGAACTCCCGTAGGCGGAGACCCGTGAAGCGAGCGACCCTCCGACTGCTGGCGCTGGGAGCGATCACCGCGGGCGCGACGGCGCCCTCCATGGCGCTCGCCAACGGAAGGTTTCCCGCGGCGCAGCAGGTGGTGCTCGGCCCCGGGGTGCGCTCGGACGTCATCGCGCTGCGCACCACCTTCGGCCTGCTGGTGAGCCGCGACGGCGGCCGAAGTTTCCGCTGGTTCTGCGAGGACCTCCTCTACTTCCCCTTCGTCCCGGGGCTCACCTTCGACCCGCCGGTGGAGGTGAGCGCTCGCGGCGAGGTGGTGCTCGGCTTCGAGGACGGCGCCCACTCGCTCACCGACGGCTGCGACGTCACCGACCTGCGGAGCGTGTCGCACCGGGAGATCACCGACCTCGCCGCGACCCCCGACGGCGCCACCCTCTACGCCTCCGAGAGCACCACCGGCTCCCGCAGCTACGTGCTCCGCGCCGACGCCTCGCTCTCCTTCCAGCGCATGGGAGCGGGGGTCGCCGGGCTGCGCTTCGTCACCGTCGAGGTGGCCGCCTCGAGGCCCGACCGGGTCTACGCCTCGGGCTTCGACGACTCGCCCTCGCGCACCCCCCGGCTGCTGCGCAGCGACGACGGCGGAGCCACCCTGGCGGCCCTCAACCCGGCCGCCGCCCTCGGCGACGAGGCGTACATCTCCGGGGTCGATCCGACGAACCCCGACGTGCTCTACGTGCGCGTGGTGCAGGGCTTCGGCTCGACCCTGCTGCGCAGCGAAGACGGGGGAGAGCACCTCTCGGTCGTCGGCCGCACCGGCGACCCCATGGTCGGCTTCGCCATCTCCGATGACGGAGCGACCGTCTGGTACGGCAGCGCCGACGAGGGGCTCCACCGCTCCACCGACCGAGGGCTGCACTTTACCTCCCTGGGTATGATCCCGACGCTCGGGCTGCGCTACCACGGCGGGGCCCTCTGGCTGGTCACCGACTGGCTGAGGCACCCCTGGGCCCTCGGTCGCTCCATGGACGGGGGGGAGCGCTTCGAGGGCGTGCTGCGCTTCGAGGACGTCCCCGGGCCCCCCGAGTGTTCCTCCCCCTCCGAGGGGACCGCCATCTGCACGGACCGCTGGCCGGCCTTCCGCGCGACCATCGAAGCCCCCGAGCGGCCCGACGCCGGGGCCCGCGTGGACGCCCCGGCGCCCGACGCCACCCCCTCCGACGCCCCAGCTCCGGTCGACGCCCCAGCCCCCTCCGACGCCCCGGACGCCTCCGCGAGCGCAGACTCCGGGGCGCCTCGCATCTCCGTCGGCAAGGATTGCGGCTGCCACTCGGCCCCGACGGGCGGGTCGCCCGGTGCCTTCGCCCTCCTGGGCCTGGCGGCCCTTCGTCGAAGACGAGTTTCGATTGCGACGGGATTGCAGTAGCATCACGGCTCAGAGGTGAGCTTGATGACCAACCGCGGGCGAAACAGCCTGAGTGCAGAGGAGATCCGGGAGCGGGTGCGCGCGACCGGGCTGCGCGTGACGGCGCCTCGGGTGGCGGTGATCCAGCAGCTCCAGCAGGCGCAGGCCCCGGTGACGCACGCCGAGCTGGCGACGGCGCTGGCCACCCAGGGCTGGGACCGCGCGACGATCTATCGCAACCTCACCGACCTCACCGAGGCCAAGCTCCTCCAGCGCACGGACGTGGGCGACCACGTGTGGCGCTTCGAGCTCTACCGGGAGAAGGGCGGGGCCGACCACGCCGACGCGCGGCACCCCCATTTCGTGTGCGGCGACTGCGGCGAGGTGCAGTGCCTGCCGCTGGACACCGTGAGGGTGGTGGGCGGCCGAGGGCTCCCGAAGTCGCTCAAGGGCGACGCGGTGGAGATACAGGTCAAGGGCCGCTGCGACCGCTGCGCGTGAACTGATCGGTGCTCCTCCCTGCGCTCTTGTTGTCGGTCCTGGGGTTGCTCCTTGGGGCCGCCCTGGTCACCCTCGGTAGGCGGCAGGCCCTGGCCTCGGCCTCCCTCGACGGCTTCAGCCTGGGCTTCGTCCCGGCGGTGCTGGCGCTGCGGATGCTGCCGCACGCCATGGAGTCCCTCGGCTTCCGGGCGCTGGCCCTGGCGGTTCTCTCCTACGCGGTCTTCTGGTGGGTCGACCGTCGGGCGCACGCCCGCGACCACGCGGCCTCGCACCCCTTCCACCCCGCGGCGGGGGCCGGGGCGGGGCTCCTCGTGCCCATGCTCGCGCTGCACGGGATGAGCGACGGGGCCGCGCTCACGGTGGCCCTCTCCACCCACGGAGTCGGCCTCAGCGTGGCCGCCGCGCTGATCCTCCACCGTATGCCCGAGGGGCTCTTCATCGCCTCGTCGATGCTGCCCAGCTCGGGCGGCCGCAAGACCGCCCTGGCCCTCGTGGCGCTGGTGCTCTCCACGGTCATCGGCGCGGTGCTCGGGCAGGCGCTGCTCGACGCGATCCCCGACGCGCTCTTCGACGGGGCGCTCTCCCTCGGCGTCGGGGCGATGCTCCGCCTCGCGATGCACTCCCACGCGCCGCCGCCGGCCGACGCCAGGGCGCGCACCGCCTCCGGCCTGACCTTCCTCGGGGGCGTCGCGCTGATGCTCGCGCTGCCCGACCCGGAGGGCCTCTTCCGCCTCTCGCTCCCGCAGGAGCTCTCCGTGGAGGGGGCGCTCCTGCCGCTCTTCATCGAGACCGCTCCGTCGATGCTTCTCGGCGTGCTCGGCGCGGGGCTGCTGCGCACCATGACCCGCGCGCGTCCCGACGCGTGGCTGCGCGGCGATGGCAGCGCGCTCCAGGCACTGCGCGGCATGGTGTTCGGGGTGCCGCTCCAGGTGTGCTCGTGCGGGGTGCTTCCGGTGGCGCAGCGGCTGCTGCGGTCGTCGCTGCCCATCGCGGCGGTGACGGCGTTCATGCTCGGCACCCCGGAGTTCGACGTCGGGGCCTTCGTCCTCTCGGTGCGCCTGCTGGGCCTGCCCCTGGCGCTGGCGCGCCTCGCGGCCGGGGTGGCGCTGGCCTTCGGCGTGGGGCTCGCGGCCGCCGCGGTGGCCCGTCGCCTCCCGCTGCGCGTCCCGTCGACGCCGATGCGCCGCGCGGGGCTGCTCTCCGCGCCGTCTGCGCTGCCGAGCGCACCGCCTGCCGCCGATCGCTCCCTCGCGGGGGTGCTGCGCGCCGGGCTCGACAGCTTCGATCAGGTCGCGGCCTGGTACGTGTTCGGCTTGCTTCTCGCGGTGGGCTTCGAGGCCGCGATGCCGCCGCACTCGCTGGCCCGCCTGCTCGGCGCGTGGGATGTCCCGCTGACGGCGCTGCTCGCGGTGCCCGTCTACGTCTGCGCCCAGGGGGCGATGCCGCTGGCGGCGATGATGGTGCACAAGGGGCTCTCCCCGGGCGCGGCGCTCGTGCTGCTGCTGGTGGGTCCGGCGGCCAACGTCGCGGCGTGGCGGATGCTGCGCTCGGCCCTCGGCGCGCGCGTGGCGTGGACCTTCGCGGGCGCCTCGGTGCTCGGGGCCATGGCGCTCGGAGCGCTCGTCAACCGGGTGGTCCCGTCGTCGACGCTGCCGGAGATCCACGCGCTGGCGGCGCACGAGCACCACCCGTGGGAGCTGGGCGCCGCGGTGGTGCTGGGCCTGCTGCTGGTGAGCAGCGTGCTTCGGCTGGGGCCTCGCGGGTGGATCGCGACCATGAGCCCCTCCGGTGCATCCTCCGGGGAGCACCAGCACCACCACCATCACCCGCACTGACGTCCCGACCCGTCGGCTCGCATCGAGGAAGAACCCACCCAATGAGACTCTCGCACCCGGCTCTCGCGCTGCTCCTGCTCGGCGGATGTTCGTCCTCCTCGGAGGGGACGGTGGTCGATGCCGGGACGCCCGATCGCTCGACGGCGGACGTCGCCTCGCAGCCCGACGCGGGCGCGCCGGTGGACGTGGCGGCCTCCGAGGACGTCGCCGCTCCCGTCGACGCGGGCGCCCCGGCGGACGTGTCACCCGCGGTCGCGAGGCTCGTCGCCGAGCGCCCGTATCGCCTGGTGGTGCCGGATGACAACGACCCGCGCCGCGCCGCGCCGCTGCTCATCCTGCTGCACGGCTACGGCGCCTCGGGGAGCATCCAGGAGCTGTACTTCCACATGGCGCGCGAGACCAACCCCCGGGGCATCCTCTACGCGATCCCCGACGGCACCCTCGACGTGACCATGCGCCGCTACTGGAACGCCACGGACGCCTGCTGCGACTTCGCCCGCGGCGGGGTCGACGACGTGGCCTACCTCGACGCGATCATCGACGACGTCTCCTCCCGCTACGCCGTCGACCCGCGGCGGATCTTCCTCCTCGGGCACTCCAACGGCGGTTTCATGGCGCACCGGATGGCGTGCGAGCGGGCGAGCCGCATCGCGGCGGTGGTGAGCCTCGCGGGCGCGACCTTCAACGACCCCACGCGCTGCACCCCCGCGGAGCCCGTCGCGGTGCTCCAGGTGCACGGCACCCTCGACGCGACCATCGCCTACGAGGGCGGCAGCAACATCGGGTCGACGTACCCCAGCGCGGTGACCAGCGTGTCGCGCTGGGCCGGCTACGACCGCTGCGCGAGCGCCCCCACGGCGGGGGCGATGCTCGACCTCGACACGGCGGTACCCGGCGCCGAGACCCTGGTCTCCCGCTACGAGGGCTGCACGGGCGGCGGGGCCGAGCTCTGGACGATCCAGGGCGGCTCGCACCTCCCGGCGATCAGCCCGCGGTGGCCGGCGATCACCCTCGACTGGCTGATGGCGCACCCCAAGGCCGCGCGCTGAGGGCTCAGCGGAGGTACTGCGCCAGCGGCTGGATCACCGCCTGCGCCGCAGGGTCGGGGAAGGTGCGCGAGGCGAGAGCGCAGAGCGCGACGACGTAGGCGTGGTGCAGCGGCGCTCGAGAGGGCGACGGGCACCACGACGAGAAGCGGTGGTGCTCTCCGTAGACGAGGGCCTCGTGGAGCACCGTCATCCCGTCGCGCGCCCCCTGCGGCGCCGAGTGCAGCGGGAGCCGTGGCATCGCCGCGGCGAGGGCGTCCAGCGCGTCGGCGCCCACCGCCGCTTCCCACACCCGTGGCCGCGGAGGATCGCCGTGGACCTGCGCGCTCATCCCCGCGTCGAGCATCGCCCAGGAGCGCGCGGCGAGGGGAAGCGAGCGGAGCTCGATCCAGCCGCCGGCGTCGATGTCGGTGACGGTGATGGCGACGTCGTCGTGGAAGGTCGGGTGAAGCTCCGCACGCCACACGCGAGAGACGCCGGAGAACATCGGGTGGTCGAGGGGAGGCAACGCGCAGCGGGCGCGCCAGGCATCGGCGTAGCGCTGCCAGGGGTCGCTCATCGCCTCGCCTCGCCCGCCGGGAGAAAGCGCCCGAAGCCTCGCTCGCGCCCTACGGCGGGGAGCGGCACGCCGTCGCGCACCGCGAGGCGGCCGTTGACCACGACGGCGGGCACCGCGGCGTCGTTGCGGCGCACCATCCGAGGGTATCCCCCGAGCTCGGGCATCGGCTCCTCGCGGATGGTGTCGATGGCGTCGAGCTGCGCCGGGTCGATGACGACGATGTCCGCGCGGCGGCCGACCCCGAGCACCCCGGCGTCGAGGCCGAGCCACTCGCCGATCTCGCCGGTGCAGCGGTGCACCGCGCGCTCGATGCTCATGAAGGGCACGCCGTCGCGCTCCGCGTCGCGCGCGATGCGCAGCATGAAGAGGGCGTAGTTGTAGAAGGCCATGTTGCGCAGGTGCGCCCCGGCGTCGGAGAAGCCGACCATGATGTCGGGGTGCGCGAGGATCCAGCGCAGGTGCTCGGGGCGGTCGTTGGCGATGGTGGTGAACCAGCGCAGCGCGTCGCCGTGCTCGGCGCAGAGGTCGAGGAAGACGTCCACCACGTCCTCCTTGCGCTCTCGGGCGATGGCGTCGAAGGAGCGGCCCACCAGCGACGCGTCGGGGCAGGAGATCACCTCGGACACCCGGAAATCCCGGTGGAACACCTTCGGAGCGATCAGGCTGGTCCACTGTCGGCGAAACCAGCTCCGGTACTTCGGGTCGCGCAGCAGCGCCCGGCGCTCGGCCATCTTCTCGAGGTGCAGCGCCGCGGTGCCCGCCCCCATCTCCTCGAAGACCGGCGCGTCGAGGCCGTCGACGAACATCTCGAAGCGCACCGGCAGCGCCTGGAAGCGAACGTCCGCGCGAAAGACCGTGTTCATCACCCGCGCCATCCCGGCGATGAGCCGGTAGAGCCAGCGGCTCGATCGCACGTCCGCCAGCGACACGATGCTCGTGCGCAGCGGCCGCCGGAGCAGCCCCATGCTCTCGTAGAAGAGCAGGAAGATGTCGTACTTCGCGGAGATGTTGGGGATGCCCTGCAGCACCCGCCCCCGCTCCCGCACCACCCGGGCGAGCCCGTCGATCTCCGCCCACGACGCGAAGGTGCCGGGGAGGGGCTGGGAGCGGTGGCGCGTGCCGCCGAGCTTGTCCCAGCGGTTGGTGTTGAGGCTGAGCCCGGTGAAGCCCGCGTCGAGCGCGTCGGAGAGCGAGCGGGCCATCGTCGCGCGCTCCTCCTTCGTCGCCCGCACGCCCTTCGTCACCGAGCGGGTGAGCCCCATGGTCGCGCAGCGCAGGTCCGAGTGCCCGAGGAAGGCCGCCACGTTGGGGCCGAGCGGCAGCGAGTCGAGGTGATCCCGGTACTGCGCCGGCGTCGACCAGGTCTTCTTCGACTCGAAGAGCGGCAGCACGTGCTCGCGGGGGATCGCCTCGACGCGCGTGAACATGTCCGCGATGTCGAGCGGTGAGCTCAGCACCGTGCCGAGCGAGCAGCTCCCCACCAGCACCGTGGTGACCCCGTGCCGCAGCGACTCGGAGAGCGACGGGGCCGCCTCCAGCTCGGCGTCGTAGTGGGTGTGCAGGTCGATGAAGCCGGGCATCACCCAGCGGCCCGTCGCGTCGACGAGCTCGCGCGCCTCGTCCGTCGAGAAGGGCGCCTCGCGCACCTCGACGAGGCGGCCGTCGCGGATGCCGAGGCTGCGCCGCGTCGCGGGCGCGCCGGTGCCGTCGAAGTAGAGTCCGCCGTTGATGGCGAGGTCGAGGGTCGCGCCGCTGGACATCCCCCGAGCGTAACCCCAGACCGCCCGCCCGCGAGTGGGCGTAGGCTCCGGCGCGAGCCATGGGAGAGATCACCGAGTCCATCGCCCTGGAGATCGACGAGCGCCACGCGCGCCACCCCGGGAGGCCCGACCTCGAGCTGCTGGAGCACCTGCTCGTGGCCGTGCAGCGGGAGCGCGTCGCCGCCGTCGGGTACGACACCGCGCGCCTCGGCGAGCGCCTCGCCCGGTCGCCGCTCCCGGAGCGGGCCCGCCGCTCCATCGCCCGCGCCGTCGGGCAGATCTGGCTCGACGAGAACATGCACGCCCGCTACCTGCTGGGGATGCTGCTGCGGCAGCCCGACCTCGCGACGCGCCTGGGCGCCGAGCGGCAGAGCGCCGAAGGGGGCGTCGGCGGCTGGATGACCGCGGTGGAGCAGCACGCCACCTGGGGTGACGCCCCGGCCGAGCGCCTCGCCGCCGCGCTCGTGGACGCGGGGGGACGCCTCTCCGGGCGCATCCCCGAGGCCGTGCGCTCGTCGCTCACCTACGCCCCGCTGCGCGCCTGGTGCGCCTTCAGCATCGACGCCGAAGACAGCGCGGTGATCTCCTTCGACCGCATGCTGGCGCTCGCCGCCGAGGTGCTCGCGATGCCCTCCGCCGAGCTCGCGCTGCCCGAGGGCTTCGCGCGGGAGCTCGCCCGGATGCGCCGCGACGAGCTCGCCCACTCCCGGCTCTTCGGCGTCATCGGCCGGATGCTCGGCGACGACGACGGCTTCGCGCCGGGCTGCGACGCCGAGGCCCTGGATGCCGCGCTCGAGGCCATCGAGCGGGAGCTCTCGCTGCCTGCCGCGGGGCACCGCGCGGTGGGCTCGTCGCACCCGGTGGGGGGCGGCGGCGTGGTGGTCGTGGCGCGGGGCGAGGGCGACGCGGAGAAGCTGGCGACCTTCGATCGGGCCCTCGACGAGTCGGGCTTCGACGAGGCCATCGCCCGTCGCGTGGCGGCTTCGGGCAGGCGCCCGGAGGAGGCCCGGGTCGCCATCAAGGTCGACCTGATGCTGGCCTGGCACCGGCGCGATCCCTCGTCGCACGTCGACCCGCAGCTCATCGAGCGGATGGTCGAGCGGCTGCGGTCGCGGGGCTACCGCGACATCGTGGTGTGCGACGCGCAGAACGTCTACGCGCGCTTCTTCGGCAACAGGGACATCGCCTCGGTCGGTCGCTACGTGGGCCTGAGCGCGGAGGGCTACCGCCTCGTCGACCTCGCGGACGAGCAGGTGCCCCACACCTTCGCCCGCGCGATGGGCGTGTACTCCGTGGGCCGCTCGTGGCGCGACGCCGACGCGAGGGTGTGCTTCGCCACGCTCAAGACGCACCCCTCGGCGGTGGCGCAGCTCTGCCTGCGAAACGCGGGCACGGTGATCCCGCAGACGGGGGAGTATTTCTTCTCCGACCGCCTCACGGATTTCACCCACCTCGTGACGGCGGTGCTGCACGACCTGCCGCCGCATTTCGGCGTGATCGACGGGTACTCCTGGGCGGCGGACGGGCTGCTGGGCGTCATGGCCGACCCGACGCCGAGGCACCCCGGGATCGTGATCGCGGGCGAGGACGTGCTCGCCGTCGACCACGTGGCGCTGCAGCTCATGGGGGAGCGCGACCCCTACCGCGCCCCGGACCTCCGCGCCGCGCTGGAGTGCTTCGGCGACGCGATGGCGCGAGCGGAGCTTCGCGGCGACCTCACGCCCATCGAGGGCTGGTCGGCGGCGGACGCGGGGCTGCTCTCCGCGCCGCTCGCGGCCCTCGCCGAGCCGGTCTACGCGCGCTTCGGGGGGCGAGGCGCGGTGTTCGTCCCGGACCTCGATCCGGAGGCCTTTCCGCCCATCGGGGAGACGACCGCGCTGCGCGCCGCGCGGCGCTTCATGCGGGCGCTGCTGGGCATCGGCGGTCGGTGAGCCGGCCGCCGCCGACGCGGCTCAGACCGAGGCGCCGAACAGCCGGCCGACCGCGGCGGTGAGCGCCATCGCGAGCGATCCGAGCACCACCACCCGCGCCGTCGCCTTGAGCACCGGCGCGCCGCCCATGCGCGCCGAGAGCGCCCCGAGCGCCGCGAGGAAGACCAGCGTGGTGACGACGAGAACCGGGAGAACGAGCCGCGCTGGCGAGAGCGCCGCGGCCACCATGGGCATCGCCGCCCCCACGGTGAAGGTCGCCGCGCTGGAGAGCGCCGCCTGCCCCGGCCGGGCGACGCTGCTCTCGGACATCCCGAGCTCGTCCCGACGGTGGGCGCCCAGCGCGTCGTGCTCGGTGAGCTGCTGCGCCACCTGGGCGGCGAGCTCCGGGGTGAGTCCCTTGGCCACGTAGATGCCGGCGAGCTCGGCCTTCTCGTGCGCCGGATCGGCCAGGAGCTCGGACTCCTCGAGCGCGAGGTCGGCCGCCTCGAGGTCCGCCTGGGAGCTGACCGAGACGTACTCGCCAGCGGCCATGGACATCGCCCCCGCGACCAGGCCCGCTCCGCCCGCCACCAGAAGCGCGCTGCGGTTCGACTGCGCCGCCGCGACCCCCACGAGCAGGCTCGCGGTCGAGACGATGCCGTCGTTGGCGCCCATCACCGCGGCGCGCAGCCACGCGGCCCTCCCGGTGCGGTGCCGCTCGGGATGGTGCAGTCTGCTCATGGCCCTGGAGGGTCGCGCGGTACCGAGCCCCGTGTCGAGGTCTCAGCGCAGCCGGGCCGTCTCCACCAGCCAGTCGTCGCCGTGCTTTCGCAGCACGTACTCCGCCGAGGGAGCGCCCTCGCTGGAGTAGAGCTGCATCGACACCGAGGCGCTCCGGGCGCCCATGGTGACGCTCTTGCGCAGCACCCTGAACCTCATCCCCGCCGCGGCCCGCAGCCGCTCTCGCACCCGCTGCCGCAGCGCCTCGCGCTCTCCGGGACCATAGGCCTCCGTCGCCTCGTAGGCGGTGATCTCCACGGGCTGGCGGTCAGGGTCGAGGTAGCGCAGCGCCGCGTCGATGCGCCCCGGGGTGACCTCGCCGCTCACGGCGTCGACGAAGCGATCGACCCGGTCGCGGTCGGTGACCACGAGGCTGCGGGTGGCCACGATCGACGCGGCGACCGCGGCGACCCCGAGCACCGCCCAGCGCTGTCTCTCCCTTTCCGTCATCGGTTACCCGGGAGTGTATACGCCCTCCGCGGCCCTTCGGCCGCGGCGGGGTCAGCGCTGGCCGAAGCCGCCCCGGAGCTCGAAGCGCTGCCGGGCGTTGCCGAGGGAGGGGGAGCGGATGCCCAGCTCGGCGCCCACCGGGAGCCCGTAGCTGCGGAGCGACTCAGGGATGGTGAAGCCCGGGATGGGGATCGCCGGGAGCGCGTCGTTGAGCGAGCGCTCGGCGTACTGCTGCACCAGCGCGCGGACCCCCATGACCAGGCCGTCGCGCTCGCTCATCGGGATCGACTCGCTGGTGATGGAGATCTTGACCTCGTCGAGGGTGACCCCGCCGAAGCGCAGCGTGTTGCCCGAGAGCGAGACCGCCCCCGAGGCGCGCGCCCCGACGGAGATGCGGAAGGGCTGCGCCACGCCGGGCATGGTGAACGCGACCTCCAGGGCCCCGAGGTCGAGGTTGATGCGACCGTCGGTGCGCAGGAAGGCCACCGGCGGCAGCAGGCCCGTCACGTCGAAGCGCGAGCCCGCGGGGAGGCTGCTGGAGAAGCGCGAGGCGGGGAGGCCCACGTCGAGCCAGCCGCCGCGCCAGAGCGAGTGCATCGCCTGGTTGAGCACCGCGACGTGCACCGCGACGGTGGCCGGGGTGGAGACCGTCGGCTCGCCGGTGTCGCCGGGCGGGAGCGCGATGCCCCGGGAGGCGCGGGCGTGGGCTGGCGTGGCGGTCGAGAGGAGGGTGCCGAGGCCGAAGCGCAGCCGCGCCGCGGTGTCGGACACGGAGGAGACGTTGACGCCGAAGCGCAGCGGGGTGGGCGTAGCGCCGTCGAGCCGGGGGACGTTGAAGGTCGCCCCGAGGCTGGAGATGTCGAGGCCCGAGAGCACGCCGTCGAGCACGCGGGAGAAGTTGGAGCTCACGTAGTCGCGCAGGGTGTTGGCCACGAGGTTGCGCACGGTGCCGTTGGCGAGGCTGACCACGATGTCGACGATGGCGCCGGTGATGCCCGAGAAGTCCGTGGAGATGCGGCCCACGCTTGTGGTGACGGAGCCCGGGCGCACGGTGGCGCGGGGGCTGCCGCCGGAGGAGGCGAGGTCGAAGGTGACGCCGACCTCCACCGAGGCCACGTCGACCCAGCCGGAGGTGCTGAGGGTGCCCCCGATGCGGAGGCGGACGCGGATGTTCTGGAAGCGCACCACCGCGCGGAGGCCGCCGTCGACGAGGCTCAGCGAGGTGGTGTTGGGCCCGTTGAGCTCGCTGCGCTCGTAGTTCACCTCCGAGCGGAACACGCAGGTGCAGCGGCCAAAGACGCACACCTGCTGGTCGCAGGAGCTGGCCTTGAGGGGGTTGGCCGCGAGGAGCGAGCTGTGGAGCTGGTCGCGCAGCCCCTGGCTGTTGACCACGCGCTGGAGCACGTCGTCGATGGAGGTGATCGGGGTCGTCGGGTCGCCGTCGTCGACCGCGTCCTGGCGAAGGAGCATCTGGGCGCCGTCGGTGAGGTGGGCGGCCTCGCCGTTCCAGCGGTCGCTGGCGAGGAAGGCGCAGGTGCGGGAGTTCTCCCGGCCGTCGGTGTCCGTCGCGGTGACGTCGACGAAATTCACCCCCCAGCGGGTGGTGATCGGGACGCTCACCTCGCCGCTGTCGTTGGCCGTCGCCGCGCGGCCGTTGACCGTCACGCTCCGCACGCCGGTGGTGTCCGCGAGGCGCGCCTGGAAGGTCACCATCGACCCGGCGGCGGCGTTGAGCATCGAGCCGTGCGCGGGGCCCACGCACTCGATCGCCGGCCCGCTGGAGTCGACCACGAAGGAGGTCGTCTGCACGAGCTCGCGGCCGCCCTCGGTCGCGCCGCCGACCCGCACGGTCACGGTGTAGCGGCCCTCGCGCTCGAAGGTGAGCAGCGAGCCCGCGACCGCGGCCATGGGGCTGCTGGCGTAGCTGAGCATCGCGTCGGGGACGCGGTTGCCGTAGCGGTCGGACACCGTCGCCTGGATGTCGACCGAGGCGCCGAGCGCGTAGGTGGGCATGTCCGGAGAGCGCGCGATGACCAGCGTCGCGGGCAGCCCAGGGCGCACCGTGAGAGCGGCTCCCTCGCCGGTCGCTCCGGGCACCACGCAGGTCGCCGTGTACATGCCCGCGCGCTCGATGCGGGCGGCGAGCCCGGTCACGGTGGCGCCCATGCCCGCCGGGTCGAGGCGCAGCGTGGCGGGGGCCCCGGTGACGGCGTTGCCGAAGGCGTCGGTGACGGCGCAGGTGGCCGTGGCGGTCTCGCCCGCGGCGATGGAGGCGCGGTCGAGGGTGGTGGTGACGCGCGCGGCGTCGCCCGGGGTGATGGCCACCCGGGCGGGGGTCGCGTCGGAGACCGAGAGCGTCGGGAAGGAGCAGGCCGCGGTGACCTCGCCCACGCGGACGGCGAGGGTGCGGCCGGACTCGTCGCGCACCGCGTCGGGGGCCACGAAGGTGATCGTGGGCGTCGCGCCCAGCGGGGTGGGGAGGGCGTTGCCGAGCACGTCGCGCAGGGTGCAGGAGACGGTGATGGCCTGGCCCGCGCGCACCGTCGCCGGGGCGGTGGTCTCCACGGAGGCGGGCGCCGCGGCGGGGGCGTCGACGGGCTCGGGGGTGTCCTCCGGGGCGGGGACGTCTTCAGGGCCCGCGTCGGCGGGCGCGGCGTCTTCGCCGGGGGGCGCCGTGTTGGCGGTGCCGCTGTTGGAGCACGCGAAGAAGACAACCGGGAGCGCGCAGAGGCGCAGCAGGAGGAACAGTCGTTGACCCATGGCAGCCGGGGACCATGCAACGGAACCGGGCCGACGAACAGGGTGGCTACGGGAGCGCGTCAGTGCGCTACGCGAGGCCGGGCAGCGAGGCGACGAGGGCGTCGAGCAGCGACGACTGCTGGGCCCGGGTCGGCATGCCCGCGGTGGTCACGAGGTCGTCGCCCACCTCGGCCGAGGCCTCGCGGCGCAGGTCTTCGACGGCCCGGCGCATCGCGTCGGTGAGGGCGGCGCGGGTGTCGGCGTCGAGGCCCTCGCAGGCCCACTGGTGAAGGGCCCAGGAGAGCGCGGCGTGGCGGGTCTCGTCCTCGGCGATGACCTCCATCGCGGCGGTGATCCTCGTGTCGCAGGCGTGCGCGGCCTGCCAGGTGGCGACGAGCGCTCCGTAGGTCTCGCGGACGCAGCCCTCGACGGCGTTGTCGAGCGCGACGGCGTCGAGCGGGCGCGCAGGCGCGGGGGCGTGGGCCGCGAGGGTGGGCTCGCTTCCGAAGGAGCGGGCGAGGTCGACGGTGAGCTCGGTGTGGCGTCGCTCGTCGGCGACGGCGGCTCGGGCGCGCTCGATGAGCTCGGCGGGGCCGTGGTGAAGGGTGAGCTCGACGACCATGCGATCGAAGGCGGAGATGGACGCGGACTCGAGCGCGGCGAGGCGGGCGAACCAGCCGCCGAGGTCCTCGCGCGCGGAGCCGGGGCGGTCGGAGAAGCCCTCCGGGCGGCGGCCGCCGGGGCAGGGGATCTGGCAGTGGAGGGTTCGAGTGCCGGCTGATGGAGGGGCGAGGTAGCAGTAGGTCTCGCCGACGGAGGGGTCGCGGACGGTGCAGAAGGGGCGACAGATGGAGGGGTCGCTGACGGTGCCCGAGTCGACCAGCAAGGCCGGGGGGAGGCCGCAGGGGAAGACCACGGTCTCGCCCGCGCAGAAAGTCCCGGGGTTCTGGATGGTGCGGATCGGGTCGCAGGGTCCACGGTCGGTCACGACCGGGACGTCACGCATCGGGGGAACATCGACCGCGGGGGGAACATCGACCGCGGGGGGAACATCGACCGCGGGGGGGACATCGACCGCGATGGGGACATCGACCGCGATGGGGACATCGACCGAGGCATCGCCAGAGGCGACCGACACCGATGCGCCGCAGCCCGAGGTCGCTGCGACCACCCACACCATCCGTCGAAACAACCGCCGTAGCGCGAGCTCGTCCTGGGTCCGCATGACAGGGCCTTCAGCACATCACGGGCCACGACCCTCGGGTGGGCCGATGCCGCGGGTATTCCAGGGCTTTGCGTGATCGATGACTGTGCCGAAGTGTGCAGCGCCGTATCCGCCGGGCACGACCGCGGAGGGCACGCCCGCCCGGTCGGCGTCAGTAGGTGATCGCGCCCGACGGACGCACGAAGCAGAGCCCGTCGGCGTTGAGGTGGCCGTAGGAGCGTGCCGAGAAGGTCACGAAGTCCCGCAGGTCGCGGATGCCGGAGGTGCCCCCGAGGTCGAAGCTCAGCGCGCTGGCGCTGCGCGGCGTGTAGCCCATCGTCTGCGCCCCCCGGTCGGGGACGGGGCGCATCATCCGGTCGAGGAGGTTGGTGGGCGCCACGCCCTGGAGGTCGTCGAGGGTCACCTCGCTCACGCCCGCGGTGGTGCGGGCGCGCGAGGCGTACTGGTCGAAGTGCAGCGGCGGGTTCTCGACCCCGAGGGCGCCCCAGAAGAGGTGGTCCATGTGGAAGGTGAGCTGGGCGCGCGCGGCGGTGCTGGCCGAGGGCTGCACGCCGGGCATCTCGTCGCCGCCGTTCTCGGGGTTGTAGCAGTTGATGTACTGCGCGGGCGCGGCCCAGCCGAGGCGGAAGGTCACCGAGGTGGGGTAGTCCGCGAAGGCCGGAGCGAGCCCCGTGGCGGTGCCCCGATAGGTCGCGGTGCCCTCGATGTACTGGCTCCACCCGCGGCGGATCATCTGCTCGTAGAGGGCGACACCGGCGGCGTCGAGGTTGACGTTGGTGGCGCCCGGCGTCGCGGCCACGCCGTCGTAGCTGAAGGCGTAGCGCACCGTCGCGTCGAGGCTCCCTCCCGCGGAGGGAGCGCGGATCACCGCCAGGGGGATGGCCGTCTCGGGCGCTCCGCCCGCGCCGGTGAGCGGCCCCGGCTTCTGCACGTCGACCGCGAAGGAGCCCGGCACCGACGCGACGGCGGCCCCGACGGAGGACTGGTCGGAGGTCGAGGCGCCGGGGCGGTTGATGCGGATGTTGCCGAGGGTCACGAGGATGCGGGAGAAGCGAAGCTCCCAGCCGTCGACGAAGACGATCGCTCCGGTCGCGGGCATCGAGGCGTAGTCGAAGCCGAGCTGTCCGAGGTCCTCGCTGGAGACGCTCACCTGGATGGTGCGCGGGTCGCGGGTCGAGGCGGTGAAGGCAGGCGCCACGGGCGTCGCGAAGGAGGGCGGCAGCACCGCGGCGTCGCCGGCGGGGATCACCACATCGGCGCCCGCGTCGGTCACGGAGGCGTCGGAGGGCTGCGGGTCGTCGCCGCAGCCGGAGAGGAGGCCTGCGAGCCCGAGGAAGGCGGAGTAGAGGCGCGCGGTTCGGTGGACCATAAGAGTGTGGAGAGAGCCTTTCCTTTCGAGGGGGAGGACCAATGGGCGGAGGGTTGAGGCGCTCAGCGCGTCGGCGAGAAGCTCACCGTGAAGGACGAGCGGGAGCGGACCCTGTTGAGGAAGGCCCTCCCGACGTTGTCCTGCGCGGTGAAGCGGTAGCGGCCCTCGCGCGCGGTGCCGGTGGTGAGCTCGCGGAAGTCCGCTCCGTCGAACCACCCGCGAGGATCGACCCGCACCCTCAGCGCGCCGCCCTCGGAGGGCGTCACCCTGGCCGGGATGCCTCGCACCTTGCGGGCCTCGTCGATCGATCCCCCGGCGCTCACCAGCGACTGATCGATCACCAGCGCGCCCTCGAAGGGGACCTCCAGCTCGTCGCGACGTGCCGTGCCGGCCACGCGCACCGCGGCGCCGCCGAGCGCTCCGTCCCGATTGAAGAGCCACACCTCCGCGGTGAGGGCGGGGACGTCGATGCCGTCGCCTCCGCCGGGCACCGAGGTGAGCGCCGGGGCGAGCGCGTCGACCTCCACCTGCGTGGTGACCTGCGCCACGATGCGGCCCGATCCCAGGTGCGCCTCGCCGTCGGCGTAGGCGCTGGGGAGCAGCAGGTCTCCGAGGCGCTGGAGCGGAGAGCGCCGGTCGCCTTCGAGCGGGGCGATGGTGTTGAGGTAGAGCGGCCCGAGGGCGACGCGGGCCTCGCTGAGGGTGATCGCCCAGCCCTGGTCGCTGGTGAAGGTGAGCGGCTGCGCGGCGTCGCGCTCGATGCCGGCGGCCTCGACGGCGAAGGTGACGCGCTGCGATCCGGTGGTGTCGCCGCAGCCGGAGGCGAGCGCGAGCAGCAGGGGGAGGGCGAGTCGCTTCATCGGGCTGTCTCCGTGGGCGCGCCGTGCCTCGCGGCGGCCGCGCCGAGGTGGAGGGTGAAGACCACGAACAGCTGCCTGGGCGGACCGGCGGTGAAGTGCCGCGCGGGGACGAGCGTGGGGTAGTCGCGGCTGCGGAAGTCGCTGGTGAAGTTGTACTGACCCCAGGCGTACTGCGCGTCGAAGAGGTTCTGCGCGATGAAGCCGAGCTCGTAGTATGCCCAGCGCGCCCCGACCTGGGCGTCGACGGTGAAGATCGACTCGCCGCGCTCGGAGAAGGGGAGCGGACGGGGCGCGACCCAGGTGGCGCCGACGCCCGCGGAGGCCGTGATGGCGCGGCCCCGGATGCGCCACGGGAGCGAGCGGTGCACCGCCCCGTCGAAGCGCGCGACCCACTCGGGCACGTAGGGCACGAGGTTGCCGTCGTCGTCGAAGGTGGCCCTCGCGTAGGTGAGGTGGGCGGAGAGGTCGAGCCAGGCGTTGGTGGCGCGCGCGGCGACGAGGGCGCCCTGGCGGGTGGTGCCGGAGGCGAGGGTGTTGCGCCCCTCGGTCTCGTTGAAGATGAGGTCCTGCCCGACGTGGGTGCGGTAGTAGAGGGCGCGGGCGTTGAGGGCGAGGCCCGCGAGGCGACGGTCGAAGACCACGCCGCCCTCCAGCGCCGTGATGGGGCTGAACGGGAGCTGCTGGTCGTTGCCGAGGTACACCGGGTCGGCCGATCGCGCGCCAAGCCCGGCGCTCATCGCCACGGTCACGCCCTTCCAGGGCCCGAGGAAGAGGGCGCCCCTCGGCTGCCACGCGATGCCGCCGGAGGTGCGGCGCTGGCTCGGGCTGCGGTAGCCCGACCGGTCGACGGAGAGGCACTCGGCGTCGAGCGGAGCGCCCCGCACCGTCACCCCTCGCACCGCGCAGCGGTCGAGCACGTCGTACTGGAAGAGGTCGGCCCGGATGCCCCCGCGCAGCACCACCCAGCCGAGCGGACGAAGCTCGGCGTCGAGGTAGAGCGCGAGGTTGGAGACGCTGTTGTCGAGGCTGTAATCGGTGAGGTAGGGGACGTCGGTGGTGGCGCGCAGCCGCTGCTGGGTGCTGTCGACGGCGTTGTGCCGGGCGTAGGCGCCGAGCTCCAGCGACTGGGTGCGCGCGCGCCAGGTGGTGCGCAGCCGGGCCGAGGCGCGCATCCCGACGTCGACGGTCGAGGCGGCCTGGTCGATGAGGTCGCCGCGCTGGGCGTGCAGCGACTGATATGGCTGCTGCACGTCGAGGAGCGAGCCGGTGAAGTTCTCCCGCAGGCGGAAGCTGCGGAGCGACGCCCAGGCCTGCGCGCGAAGCACCGAGGCGGTGCGGGTGCTGTCGACCTCGGCGGACACGAGGTGCCGGGAGACCTCGCTGCCCTGGGTAGGGTCGTAGGTGTCGTAGAAGCCGATGCGGCCGGCGAGGTGGTCGTCTTCGCGGATCACCCCGGCGGAGCGGTACCGGATGCCGTAGGACATCGCGAGCACCCGCCAGGTGAGCGCCCCGGAGCGCCCCTCGTACTGGGCGTTGGCGGTGGCGCGCTGGTAGCTGCGGTTCTGCCCGTAGCCGTCGCTGGTGGCGAGCTCGGCGCCGCCGAAGGTGCCGGCGCTCTCGCCCTCCGGGCCCCAGAGGGCGACCGTGCGGTGGGTGTTGAACGACCCGCCGCGGTACTGGATGTGCGCCCCGCGCGCCGGGAGGCGGAGGGAGTACTGCGCCGAGCCCGCCACGGCGAAGTCGCCCTGCCGGGGGTCGAAGGGGCCCTCCAGCACGTGGAGCGACTCGACCAGCTCGGGGATGAGGAAGTGCGTGTCGGCGTAGCCCTGGCCGTGCGGGTGCGCGGGCTCGTTGATGGGGACGCCGTTGACGGAGAACTCCAGGTCTTGCCCGCTGCGGGCGTCGAAGCCCCGGAGGAAGACCTGGTCGGCGTGGCCCTCGCCGAGCCCGTTGGCCAGGAACATCCCCGGCGCGAGTCGGAGCAGGTCGCCGGCGCTCGACCGCGGCACCTGGGAGAGCTGGCCCACGGTGATGTTCACGTCGCTCGCCCCTCGCGGGGGCTGACCCCGACCGCGGACGACCGCCTCGCCGAGGGGGGCCTCAGGCTCCGCGGGGGGCGCCGCCGGGGGAGGCGACTGGGCCAGGGCGGGGGCTGCGATGAGGGACAGCGATGCGCCGAGGCAACCGCAGAACCGCAGTGCTACGCGTCGGTTCGGGGTGCTGCGCGAAGGCTCCATCGACCCGGCATATACCGTTGATGCAACAGCATTGCAATAGAATGTGGCCTGCGATTGGGTCGCGGCGTTTCACGCGATGGGCGGCGGCGGGAAGGTCAGGGTGGCGGTGGTTCCGACGCCGTCGGAGCGGTGGGTGATGGAGCCTCCGTGGAGCGCCGCGGCGCCCTGGGCCAGGTATACGCCGAGGCCCATTCCCTGGCCGGGTTCGCGCGTCGAGAAGAAGGGCTCGCCGACGTGGGCGAGGTCGGCGGCGGGAATCCCGACGCCTCGGTCGACCACCTGGAGCGAGAGCGATCCGTCGGGCTCGGTGGCGAGCGAGACGACGATGGGCTCGCGGCTCCCGGCGGCGAGGGTGGCCTGCCTCGCGTTGTCGAGCAGCGTCACCACGGCCTGGCGCATCGCCTCCGGGTCGATCGCCCGCTCGACGCCGCGCGCCTCCAGCGAGAGCGTCACCGGGAAGCCTCTCGCGCCGCCCGACCACTGCTCCACGATCTCTTCCAACCACCCGGCGAGCTCGACGGTCTCCCTCTCGACCTCTCCGCTCTCGCTCGGCCTGCGCATCCTCCCGAGGATCGCCTTGCACCGCCGCACCTCCTCTCGGATGCGGTCGGCCTGCGCCTGCGTCTCGGGCTGCCCTTCGAGCATCTCCGACAGCTCCGCGGCGAGGATGGCCACGGTGCCGAGGGGGGTGTTGAGCTCGTGCGCCGCGCCCGCCGCGACGGTGCCGAGGGCGCTTTGACGGATGGCCCGCTCGCGGTCGAGGCGCGCCGCGGCGAGCTCGGACTCGCGCCGACGGAGCGACCCGGACACCCGGTCGACGAAGTACCAGAGCGCCCACGCGGTGAGGGCGAAGGCCAGCCACATCCCGCGCACATGGAGCTGGAACATCCCCGCCGAGTGCCAGATGTGGATGGCCTCCGGGCGGGCGAGGAGCAGCCCCCCGAAGGCCGTCACGGCCCCGACGGTCACCGCGAGGCTCCATCGCCTCGGGACCATGATCCCCGCGACGGCCACCTGGAGCAGGTAGAGCGTGGTGAAGGGGTTCATCGCGCCGCCGGTGAAGATCAGCAGCGCGGTGAGGCCGACGATGTCGAGCAGGAGGTTGGCGGCGATGACCCAGTCGGGCAGCGCCACGGTGCGACGCAGCCGCAGCGAGAACACCACGTTGACGACCACCAGCGCCCCGACGATGCCCACCAGCGGGACCATCGGGAAGGGCGCGTGGAGCAGGTAGCGGGTGCCCGCGATGGAGCCCACCTGCGCGGCGATGGCGGCCCAGCGGAGGTGCACCAGCCAGCGCGCGTCGAAGGTGGCGGAGAGGGTGTTCCTGGGCACGGCGCTACCGCTTCGGCGGGAGCTTCTGGAGCTTCCGCTGCAGCGAGCGACGGTGCATCCCGAGGCGCCTCGCGGCCTCGGAGATGTTGCCCTGGGTGTCGGCGAGCACGCGCTGCAGGTGCTCCCACTGCGCCCGGTCGAGCGAGGGGACCGTCACGTCGCCCGCTGCCGCGGCGGCCTCCTCCTCGGGCCCGTGGTCGTCGAAGGCCGCGTCGATCTCCGCGGGCTCCGCGGGCTTGGTCAGGTAGTTGAGGGCGCCGCGCTTCACCGCCTCGATCGCCGTGGGGATCGACCCGTAGCCGGTCAATACCACCACCTGTAAGCCGGGCTGCAGCTTGAGCAGCTCGCGCAGCAGGTCGAGGCCCGACATGGTGGGCATGCGCAGGTCGATGACCGCGCGCTCGAGCGCGACGTGGGCGGCGATGGCGACGGCCTCCTCGCCGCAGGAGGCGAGGTGCACCGCCCAGCCGCGGCGGGTGAAGGCCGCCCCGAGCGCCGCGCGGAAGGGCAGGTCGTCGTCGCAGAGGAGCATCGAGCGGGGCGCGGTGGCTTCCATCTTGACCCTCCGACGGCTACCACGATCGAGCGCGCCGGGAGGAGGGCGGCGCATGCGACATCATGCCGCAGCGCGCGCAGTTGTGGAGGCGACGGCAGGGTCCCATGTTCCGCCCCGTACGATGAAGACCGCCTGGACGAGATGGCCGACGCTGCCGCTGATCGCTGCGCTCACGGGCTGCGGCGACCCCGGGGTGACGGCCGAGGGGGACGCGCTCCCATCGCTCTCCGAGCGGGGCACCTTCGCGCTCGATATCGCCCATGACGACGGCGCCTTCCGACGCGGCTCCAACAGCTTCGCGGTGCGCGCCACCGACGGAGCGGGACACGCGGGCTCGGTGGTGGGCGTGTCCGCCCGGATGCCCGGCCACGCTCACGGCACGACGCCTCCGCGCATCGACTGCGCCGACGGGGTCTGCCGGGTGAGCGACCTGGTGCTGGCGATGCCCGGCCGCTGGGAGATCACGCTTCAACTGGCGGTCCCTGGCGAGCAGGACGAGGCGCTCCTGGCCCCGGTGCTGCGCTGACGCCGTGAGGTCCTCGCCCGCCATCGCCGCGGCCCTCGTCGCGACGCTCGCTGTCCCTGCCGCGCGGGCCTGTCCGTGCGGCGGTGCGCTCGGCCCGGTGGCCCCTTGGACCCTCGCCGCCGACCGGGTCGCGGCCTCGGCGTCGCTCTCGTACCAGGGCGAGCTGGGCACCGTCGACGCGCGCGGCAGGGCGTGGAGCGTGCCTCCCGGGGTGGCCACGCACCGCGCCCTGCTCGACCTCGCGGCGGCATGGCGGGTGGTGCCCTCGGTCGAGCTCGCGGCGCAGTGGAGCGCGGCGTACACCGACCTCACGCTCCCGGGCGCGTCGAGCGCCGCGGTGACCGCGGGGGACCTCTCGTTGCGAGGGCGCTGGGAGTCCGCGGCGCCGCTGCGGCGGGTGGTTCCGCAGGTGGCGGCGTGGGTGGCGCTGCGGCTGCCGACGGGCGACTCGGGCAGCGGGGCGCTCGCGACGGTGACGGGCCTCGGGCTCGGGGCGTGGGAGCCCGCGCTGGGGGCCGAGCTGCGCTGGAGCGTGTCGACGCCGGTGACGCTGATCGCGCTGACGGAGGTGGGCGTGCGCGTGGCGCCGCTGGGTCCAGTGCGACCGGGCGTGCGGTGGATGCTGGGCGCGGCCGTGTCGCACCAGCTCTCGTCGCGCTGGGGCTGGACCGCGGCGCTGACGGAGGTGCTCGAGGGCGAGGCCACCGAAGGGGGACAGTCGGTGGCGGGCAGCGGCACGCGGCGTACGCTGCTGGCGCTGGGCGCGACCACCCAGTGGACCGATCGGCTACGTACGATGATGACGATCAGCGGAGACGTGCCGGTGCCCGGGCTGGAGAGCAACATCACCACCCAGCTCCGAGCGGGCGTCACGGTGGTGTGGAGTCAATGAAGACCGTGAAAGGAAGGCTGATGCAGGATTCGAAGACGCGCGGGATGATGGTGCTGGGAACGCTGCTGGCGGCGATCGGCGCGACCGGCTGCGGGAGCGAAGACACCCATGTCGACGACGGCCATGTCCACGACAGCGGGGTGGTGACCGACAGCGGGGTGGTGACCGACAGCGGGGTAGTGACCGATGCCGGCGCCGTGTCCTCGGAGGTGACCCTCCGCTTCGCGGCGAAGGTGGGCGGTCTCCCCTTCCGCTGCGGGGAGACCTTCGCGAACGTGGGCACCACCGGGGGGCAGTGGAGCCCCACGGACTTCCGGTTCTATGTGCATGACGTGAGGGTGGTGACGGCCGCGGGAGAGGTGCCGGTGGCGCTCACCCAGGACGGTCGCTGGCAGCACGAGTCCGTGGCGCTGCTCGACTTCGAAGACCGCTCCGGGGCCTGCAACAACGGCACGGCGGCCATGAACGCCCAGGTGGTCGGGACGCTCCCTGCGGGCACCGTCGGGCCCATCACCGGGGTGCGCTTCAAGCTGGGCGTGCCCTTCGCGCTCAACCACGCCAACCAGGCCCTCGCCCCCTCTCCGCTCAACCTCTCCACCCTGTGGTGGAACTGGCAGGGCGGGTACAAGTTCCTCCGCATCGACGGCCAGATCATGAACCCGATGAACCCTGTCGCCGCCAGCTGGTACGTCCACGTCGGCTCCACCGGGTGCAACGGCGGCGCCTCCGGGGGAGTCACCTCCTGCGCCAACCCCAACCGCGTCGAGGTCGAGCTCACCGGCTTCGACCCCTCGCGCAACACCGTGGTCGCCGACCTCGCGGGGCTCCTCTCGACGAGCAACGTCCGCGTCACCAGCGCCGCGCCCGGGTGCATGTCCGAGCTCGGCGACCCGGAGTGCCCGCCGGTGCTCCGAGGCCTCGGCATCGGCGACGGGGCCACCCAGAACTTCTTCCGGATGGAGTAGAGACGAGCCCACCCATGCGAGCGACGGCGATCCGATGGCTGCTCGGGATGTCCCTCCTCTCCGGCGGGGCGTCGGGCTGTGGCGGCGAGGCGACCCCACCCGTGGAGGCAGCCGAGCCGCTGCTCACCATCGAGGCGCCGATGGGCTTTCCCCCGCAGCGCCTCGCCCCCGACAACCCCTACTCCCTGGAGAAGGCCCGGCTCGGTCGCTACCTCTTCTATGACCGTCGGCTCTCGGGCAACGAGACCCAGTCCTGCGGCTCATGCCACCAGCCGTCCAGGGCCTTCTCCGACGGCCGCGCCACCGGGCTCGGGTCCACCCGCGAGGACCACCCCCGCGGGCCCATGAGCCTCGCCAACGTGGGCTATTTCTCCGCGCTCACCTGGGCCAACCCGGTGCAGCGAGAGCTCGAGCGCCAGGCCCTCGTCCCCCTCTTCGGAGAGCGCCCGGTGGAGCTCGGGCTCGTCGGTCGCGAGGCCGAGATGCTCGACCGCCTCCGCCGCGATCGCCGCTACCAGCAGATGTTTCCGAGGGCCTTCCCCGCCGACGCGGACCCCTTCACGGTGGCCAACGTCACCCGCGCCATCGCGATGTTCGAGCGCACCCTGGTGTCCGCCGACTCTCCCTTCGATCGCTTCTCCCGCGGCGACACCACCGCCATGTCGGAGAGCGCGCAGCGGGGCAACCAGCTCTTCTTCAGCGAGCGGCTGGAGTGCTTCCACTGCCACGGCGGGTACGCGTTCACCGACTCGGTGGTGAGCGCCAGCAGCGCCTTCGACGAGACGGCCTTCCACAACACCGGGCTCTACAACGTCGACGGGCGAGGGGCGTACCCGTCGCAGTCCACCGGCGTTCGAGACGTCACCGGGCGCGACGAGGACATGGGACGCTTCCGCGCGCCCACGCTGCGCAACATCGCCGTCACCGCGCCGTACATGCACGACGGCTCCATCGCCACCCTCGACGGGGTGATCGACCACTACGCCGCCGGCGGCCGCACCATCGCCAGCGGACCCAACGCGGGCGTCGGCCGGGACAACCCCCTGAAGAGCGGCTTCATCACCGGCTTCACCCTCACCGAACAGGAGCGGCGCGACCTCATCGCCTTCCTCGAAGCCCTCACCGACGAGCGCTTCCTCCACGATCCCCGCTACGCCGACCCCTTCGGCAACGAGCGATGAGACTCACCGCTCCGCTGCTCTCGCTCGCGCTGCTCTCGGCCTGCTCCAGCGACCCGGTCGACCCCGCTCCTGGGCTCGCGGCCTGCGCCCGCATCGCCGAGCGCTGCCACCCCTACGAGGCGCTCTCGCTCACCGCCTCGGACTGCCAGCGCTACGCCCACGCCAACAACGGCCCCGTGTGCCTCTCCCGGGAGGCCGAGTGCCTCGCGGCCTGCCCCTCCGTGGCCGACGCGGGCGCCGTCGACGGCGCGCTGCCCTCGTCGCCCTGCGCCTCCCTGGTCTCGCTCTGCCACAGCGCCGCCACCGCGGAGATCAGGGCGTGCCACGACCTCGGGCACCTCGGCGACCCGGCGATGTGCTCGGCCCGCCATGACGCCTGCGTGGCGGAGTGCTCGCCCCGCGACGCCGGGGGCTCGGACTTGTACTAGCCTGCGCGGGTGGGCTACCCGAAGCCCCGAGGAGGGCGGTTGGCCCTCCGTGAAAGCTAAGACCCGACCTTGTCTTCGCATCAGCATGAGTGGCGCTCGACGGTGGCCGCGGGCGCGCTGCTCCTCCTTCCCTCGCTCGCCGGCGCGCAGAGCCCTCCGAGGGTCGCGGACTACACCTTCACCGCGACGCTCGACCCGGTACGCCACACGGTGCGCGCCGACGGGACCATCCGCTGGACCAACCCCTCCTCGGTCGCCGTCTCCGAGCTCTGGCTGCACCAGTACCTCAATGGCTTCTCCGGCCCGCGCACGTACTTCATGCGCACCCGCTCGGCGAGCACCTGGCCCGCGCACCCGCCGCACTGGGGCCGCCTCGCCATCGAGTCCCTGCGCGCCGCCGACGGCACCGACCTGCTCACCACCGCCACCCTCGACCCTGCGGTGCCGGAGGACGACTCGCAGCTCCGCGTCGCGCTGCCCCGCGCGGTGGCCCCTGGGGCCACGATCGAGCTCGCGGTGCGCTTCACCGCCACGCTCCCGGAGATGGTGGCGCGCACCGGCTACCACGGCTCGTTTCACATGGTGGCGCAGTGGTTTCCCAAGGTCGCGGTGCTGGAGCCCGACGGCGCCTGGGCCCACTTCCCCTTCCACGCCAACAGCGAGTTCTATTCGGACTTCGGCCGCTACGACATCCGCATCCGGTACCCGCGGGGCTACACCATCGGCGCGACCGGGCCGCGCGTGGAGGGCCCCGCCCTCGTCGACGGGCTGATGGAGCAGCGCCACGTCCTCGAGGGCATCCACGACTTCGCCTTCACCGCGTGGGACCACTTCCGCCGCGCCGACCGGAGGATGCAGCGCGTCGAGGTGCACGTGCTCCACTCGCCCGGCGACGAGCGAGGCGCGGCCCGCACCCTCGACCTCCTCTCCGGCGCCCTCCCGGCCTTCGAGCGCCGCTTCGGCCCCTATCCCTACCCCGTGCTGACCGTGGTGCTGCCCCCGCCCGGAGCCTCCGCCGCCGGGGGGATGGAGTACCCGACGCTCATCACCACGGGGTCGTTCTGGTGGGGCCCGCGGCGCGCCCGAGACGTGGAGTACGTCACCCTCCACGAGTTCGGGCACCAGTACTTCTACGGGATGCTGGCCTCCAGCGAGCATCGCCATCCCTTCCTCGACGAGGGCTTCTGCGAGTACGCCACCGCGCGGGTGATGGAGGACCTCTTCGGCCGCGGCGGTCCGCTCCTCGACCTCCCGATGCTGGGCCCTCGCCTCGACGCCTGGAGCTGGGAGGCGCTCGGCTCGGCGGGCATCGCGCACCCCCTCGCGCTCGACCTCGGGGCCGACCAGTTTCCCACCTGGGGGCGCTACGGCGAGCACGTGTACTCCCGCGCCGCGATCGTGCTGCGCACCATGGAGCGCCGCCTGGGCACCCGGCTCTTCACCGCGACGCTGCGCGCCTACGTCGACCGGGCGCGCTTCGCCCACCCCACGCCGGAGACCTTCTACGCCGTGGTGCGGGAGCAGCTCGGGCCCCCGTGGGAGGCCTTCGCGCGCACCGCCTTCGGCACCCCGTGGCGGTACAACCTCGCGGTCACCGGGGCCTCCAGCGCTCGGGACCCGGACGGCCGATGGAGGGGCTACGCCGTCGTCGACCGGGAAGGTCCCTTCGACCTGCCGGTGAACGTGGTCTTCACCGACGTGAGGGGGAGCCGCAGCGTGGTGCGCATCGCCAACGACCGGGGGATGACCATCGTCCCCTATGACGGCACCTCGGCGCTTCGTTCGGTCTCCGTCGACCCCGAGGACACGCTGCCCCTGGAGCAGCGCCGCCTGGACAACGCCCGCATGGCCGACGGGCACCACGCGACGACGCTCCCGCTCATCGGCCGCGTCGCGTACTGGGTCGCCGTCGCGCTGGGGAGCGTGGGGCCATGATCCGCTGGATCTCCACGGGCGGACGCACCGGCGTCGTGCTGGGCGTCGCTGCGATCGAGGTGGGCCTCGCGTGGCTGCTGGGCCTCGCCTCGACGGCCTCGGTGGCCGAGACCCTGTCCGAGCACCCGCTGGGCTTCGCCGCGCTGCACGCGCAGGGTGGGCGGCTGCTGGGCGAGCTCATCACGCTCAACGCCCAGGCGTGGGCGCCCATCGGGGTGCTGCTGGCGGTCGCGCTCCTGGCCTGGGCGTTCGTGTGGATGCTTCTGGGAGGGATGTTCCCGGTGCTGGGCTCGACCTCGGGGGTGCGCTGGCACCGTGCCGCCGCCGAGTCGCTGCGCCGGGCGCCCACGCTGCTGGGGCTCGCGGCCATCGCAGGGATGGGCTACGCGCTCGCGGCCTTCGCGGGCTACGCCGCGACGGGCTGGGGCGCTCGCACGGCGCTGACGCGCTTCGACGTGAGAGCGGTCACGCTGCTGGGGCTGGTGGGCTGGATCCTCGGCGGGGCGCTCGCGGGGCTCATCACGGTCTGGCACGACACGGCCCGCGCTCACGCGATGGCGAGGGGCAAGGCCGCCATGCAGTCCTCCGGCGCGGCGGCCTTGCAGATGGCGCGCGAGCCGCTGTCGACGGTGGCGGCGGGCGCGGGCTACGGGCTGGTGGCGTGGAGCTACCTCGGCGCGGCGTGGGCGCTCTCGGGACTGCTGGAGGGGAAGACCTCCACGGCGGCCCTGGTGACGCTGATGGCGGCGCAGCACCTCGCGGTGCTGGGGCGGGTTCACGCCCGGATGAAGTGGTTCGTCTGGCTGGGGCAGCGGGTGTCGCTGGCGAAGGCGAGGGCGGAGTAATCAGCGGGCGCCGGAGGCGAGGTATCCCATCACGGCGCCGTACACCGTGGAGATGTAGGGGTTGGCGGTGATGGGGCACGCGCCCGACGAGCAGCCGACGAAGCGGTGATAGGCGTATCCGAGCGCCGCGCCCACGAGCGTGGCGAGCAGGACATGGAAGTTCATGGTGAGGTCCTCGGACGGAGAGAGCCGCCCCGGGGGGAATTGGGTTCACCGGGAGCTGCCAGACGCTACGGGACCTGACGACTGCGGGTTACACCTGCAGCGCCCGCTGGGCCCGCCTCGCGTCGTCGACCAGCAGCGCGCCCGAGCCGAGCAGCAGCGCGATGCCAGCGAGCACCGTCCCCTCGGGCCTGCGACCGAACACCACCGCGTCGATCGCCAGCGCGATCACGACCTGCATCCACCCGGCGGCGCCCACCCTCGCGGCCTTGTCGAGGGCGTAGGCCCGGGTGATCGCGAGCTGACCGAGGGTGGCCGTGGCGCCCATCGCCAGCACCCCCGCCGCGTCCCGCCAGCCCACCGGGGGAGGCGCCCCGTGCGCCACGAACCACCATAGCGAGAGCGCACCGAGGACGGCCGCCGCGGTGGCGGAGAAGTGCACCACCACGGCCTCCGGGGTCTCTCCGGAGAGGCGTCGCAGGTTGATCATCGCGAGCGCACCGGCGCAGCCAGCGGCCAGCGCGACGAGGCCCGCGAAGCCGTCGCCGCGCAGTCCCGGGCGCTCGACCAGCACCACCCCCGCGAAGGCCACCACCAGCGCCGAGAGCACGCGCGGCGAGATGGTCTCGCGCAGCGCGATCCAGGCGAGGGCGGCGATCCAGAGGGGCGTCGTGTTGAGCAGCGCCGTCGCGTCGGCGAGCGGCATGTGCGTGAGCGCGTAGAAGGTGCAGAGCATGCTGGTGGTGCCGGCGAGGCTGCGTTGCCACATGCGACGGCGGTCGACGATGGCGAGCGAGGCGCCGCGGGCGCGGGCGACGGCGAGCGCGAACACGAGCCCCAGCAGCGCGCGGGAGAAGCCCAGCATCGGCCACGGCAGGTGGCGCATCGCCCGGGCGAGGGCGTTCATCGTCGCGAAGGAGACGGCGCCCGTCAGCATGAAGGCGATCGCGCGCATCGGGGCGTCGCGCCGGAGGGGCTCTGGGGCGGTGGGCATCGGGTGGGCCCTCCCTATCCCCGATGGGCGCTCCCCGTCCATGACGGGGCCGCGACGACGGTCAGGAGCGCCGCCGCGGCCGCAGGTCGCACTGAAGCAATACGTGGTCTTGTACGCGTCCGCCGACGTGGAGGTAGTCGCGGGCGTAGCCGTAGGGGACGAAGCCGAGGCGCCGCAGGGTGCTGGCGCTGCGGAGGTTCTGCGGCGCGTGGCCCGCCTCCATGAAGCGGAGCTGGAGCACGTTGGCGGCGTGGTCGAGCAGGGCGTCGACGGCCTCCTGCACGAGCCCGCGGCCCTGCTGGTCGCGGTCCACCGAGAAGCCGAGGCTGGCGCGCTCCAGGGGGCCTCGCTCGATGCGGGTGAAGGAGACGGTTCCGAGCACCGGGCCGTTGCGGTTGTCCCTCGGGCGGAGTCGCCAGTGGAGGCCCGTGCCGTCGCGGCCACGCTGCCGGTCGACGAGCAGCCGCTCCTGCCAGGCCTCGACGGTGTCGAGGGGAGTCGGGCGCGGCGGGTTCCACGGGGCCAGGTGCTCGCGGTTGCGCTGGTCGAAGTCGAGCAGCTGCGCCGCGTGCGACAAGGGCGGAACCGACATCCAGAGACGCGCGGTCTCGATGGGGCTGAGGTGCTCTTCGGGGTCGGGCTGGTCGCTCATGGCCATAGCCTATGGAGGAAGGACCCGGCGGAGGCCATCGCCTGCGGGGCGATGGTGTGGCCGACGCCAGGGAGGATCAGTGACTCGGTGCGCACATGCAGCCGGGCGAGGCGCGAGAGGGCCTGGTGGGCCTCGGAGACGGGGATACGGGCGTCGCTGGTGCCGTGGACGATGAGCGCGGGCGCCGGGGAGGGCGACGGGGCGGTGTCGTCGACGAGGCGGCCGGAGAGGGAGACGACCCCGGCGGGCGATGGGGTCATGTGGAGGCCGAGGTCGAGCGCGAGCATGGCGCCCTGGGAGAAGCCCACGAAGGCGAGGCGCGACCGGGGGAGGGCGCGGTCGCGGAGCTCACGGTCGACGGCGGGGACGAGGCCCGAGACGGCGCGGCGGACGCCCTCGCGGCGCAGCGAGTCGTCCGATCCGGCGAGGGCGAACCACTGGCGCGCGCCGGGCGCCCCGGGCATCGGCTCGGGCGCGTCGGGGAGCAGGAACACCGTGTCTGGCAGGTCACGCGCGAGGGTCTGCGCGACGTCGCGGAGGTCGGCCCCGTTGGCCCCGTAGCCATGGAGCATCACCACCACCGAGCTCGGAGGGCGCCCGGAGACAGGGCCCAGCGAGGGCATCGGGGCGACGGTCGAGGAGGCCGCGGCGGGAGGCGGAGCCACCGGCGCAGCGGGGACCGCGGCGGGCTCCGGGGAGGGCGCGGCGCGTGCGATCGGCGGGGCGCTCGGGGGCGTGCAGCCGAGGGCGAGCGAGGCGAGGAGAGGCAGCGCGCGGAGCATCAAGGGAGGTGCGGCCCCCGGGAGAGATGCATCGGGTCGGTCGCAGAGACGCCCGGGAGCGGAGCGTCGAGGGTGACCAGCAGCGCCGGGACCAGCACCCGGGTGACGTTGCCGTGGGTGGGCGATCCCGCGGCGGGCGGAGGGACGAGGTCGGCGATGCGGGCGCCAGGCGGGGGGAAGCCGAAGGTCACCGAGACGCTCCCCCGCTCGCGGTCGACGAGGGGGCGGAGCATCGCCTCGAGCTGCACCTGCCAGATCACGAGGTTGGCGGCCTGCATCTCGGCGTGGCGGGATTTCGAGCGCTCGAGCTGCTCTCGGAAGCTCTCGATGCTGTCGCCCACGCGCCCGTCGAGGAGGTGGGAGAAGCCCATGGGGAGCTTCTTGGCGCGGTTGACCAGGTCGATGAGCCCCTGCGGGACGGCCACCGCCGTCGGAGGCAGTCCGAGCCCGACGTACCAGCACATCAGCGGCACGAGCTGGTCGGCCAGCACCACGAACCACTCGGGCTCGATGTCGGCGTCGCTGGGGCGCTCCCGGGAGGCCGAGAGGGCGACGGCCTCCTCCAGCGCGCGGTGGGCGTCCGCGAGGCGCTCGATGAGCTCCGCGGGCGTGGCGGGCGGCTCGACGCGGCCGTACGAGGGCTGCGGGAAGGGCACCTCGGACTGCAGGTGCTTGAGCCAGCCGAAGAGCTTGAGGTCGCTCACGGCCGCACCGCCCGCATCGAGGCCGACGAAGCCGAGGGTTCCTGGTTCGGGAATCGGTGCCATGGGCGGAGGTCCGGGCAGCGCAGGGGGAGCAGTGAAGGGACCGAGCAGCCACGCCCAGAGGCGGCGCAGCGACCAGAGGATGTCCATGGCGCGCGCTCACTCACGGTCGAGGTCCTCGGGGTCGATGGCTCCGTTGCGACGGAAGTCGAACTCCAGCCGGCGCGTCTCGAAGTGCGCCGTGAGCCCGCCCGCGGTGATCGACACCGGCGCCCCGATGGGGTGATCCGGCGGCAGCAGCGAGGTCTCCACGGTGCCCTCGCGCTCGACGCGGAGGCCCACCATCGCCACCTCGCTCGACGAGCGCTGCGCGAAGCCCACCTGCACCCGCTTGTTTCCGAGGCGCTCGCGCTCGGGGATCGACGCCGGGGTGAAGCGCACCTGCGCGAAGGGGATGGGCGGGTCGACGCTGCCCGCGGCGCCAGGGCGGGGCGGACCGCGGAAGTTCTGGCCCAGCACGGCGCGCATGGCGAAGGGCTGCTCGTCGATCCAGACGATCTCCTCGAGCTGCACGGGCTTGTTGTCGGCGCGCACCACGAGGCGGTCCTCGGGCATCACGAACTGCACCCCGCGGCCCTCCTGACGGAGGATGCCCACGAAGCGGGTGCGCTTGTGCTCGTCCGCGGGCTGCACCACGAGCCTTCGCCCCTCGCCGGTCTTGGTGGTGAGCACGTAGCCGTGAGCGAGGCCGAGGGCGACGCCCAGCTTGGAGAGGTCGGCGCGGGCCTTTCCGCTGCGGGCGGCGTGGAGGTCGAGCACCCCGAAGCCCAAATCGGTGGAGGCGAACTCCCTGGGCGAGAGGAAGTGCTGGGCGAGCACCGGGCGGGGAGCCCGCGCGCAGGCGAGGCGCAGCCGCTCTCCCACCCCGGGGAGCTGGCTCGATCGGCCGCTGGCGAGCACCACCTGCACCGGAGCGTCTTCGCGGGAGAGCCACCGCTCGGCGGTCTCCAGCGCCGGGGCGAGCACCGTGGCCGAGCACTCCTCCAGCCACGCCCGGTCGGGCAGCGCGTCGAGCACCCGGGTCACGTCGAGCTCCGGCAGAAACTGCTGCGCCCTCACGGCCATCGCCGCGCGCAGCGCCTTCGGGTCGGTCGGAACCGCCGACGCCAGCGCCATCTTCAGCGCCTCGCCGAAGTAGAAGAACCCGAGCGTGCGCTTGTGGCGCAGCCGGTCGGCCTCGGAGCGCGGCGTCCCCGGCGGGTCGTCGTCGCGCGCGAAGCGGGTGCGCAGCTTCTCCTGCTGGTCGGCCGGGAGCGTGGGGCGCAGCCTGCGCTTGAGCTCACGGCAGAGCCGTCGGGTGATCTCGACGCCCGCGAAGGGGAGGCCGTAGAAGTCCTCGATCTCCGACACGATGCGGTCGCCGTCCTCGCGGAGGCGGAGCAGCACGAGGTCGGTGGTGCCGCCGCCGCAGTCGAAGGTGAGGGCGCGCACGGCGCGGGGAGCCTTCGCGGCCTCCGGGTCGACGGAGAAGGGCTGGAAGGCGTCGAGGAGGCGATCGAGGGAGAGCGACCCGAAGCGATGGTAGAGCGCGCCCAGCGAGGCCGCCGTCGCCTCGTCGAGGAAGGTCAGCGGCTGGTCCGGCGGATCGGCGCAGAGCCCTCGCAGGGCCGATCCCGCGAGCGCCTCTCGGGCGGAGGTCTCGAGCCGGGCGCGGTCGTCGGCGAGGAAGGCCACCGGGTAGCTGAGCAGGATGGGCCCCACGGTGCCGAGGCCGCCGTCGGTGGGCTTCACGATCTCCCTCGCCGCGAGCTCGTCGAAGAGCCCTCGGAGGTACTCGTCGGTGAGCGCCCGGTTGCGGGCGATCTGGAGCTTCGGGGCGGGCTCCAGCGAGTCGACGTCCACGCGCACGTCGAGCGGCTCGGCGGGCGCGGCGCCGTCCGCGGGGCGGGCTCCCTCGGCGGCGGCGTCGACGTCCGGGCCGCGCTCGATGGCCTTGCGCACGAGGCGCAGCGCGCGGTGCCCCAGGATGGGGTCGCGGCGGTCGTCGAAGGGGTGGCCGTCGATGCCGTCGGGGACGGCGCGGCGGGGGATGAGCACGCTGGGCACGCCGGTCTCCTCGCGGTGGCGAGAGGCGTCGCGGCGGGCGAGGACGCTCCACCGCTCGGCGATGGGGCGGGGCATGATGGGGTTGCCGAGGGTGGTGCGCTCCTCGAAGGAGCGCGGCGGGGCGATGAGCTCGGCGTGCCACGCGGCGCCCTGCAGCGACACCGACACGCAGTGGAACGACCACGGCGCCAGGCCCCCCTGCACGGTGACGTCGCGCTGCCCCTCGCGCTGGGTGACCACCGAGGTCTCGTGGGTGCCGAAGTCGATGGCGACGGTGGCGCCGGTCTCGCCGCTGTGTCGGTGCGGCCGCTCGGCGAGGATCACCAGCGGAGCGTCGGGCGAGGGGGTGAGCGCGAGGCGCGCGGAGGCTGTGCCCAGGAGGTTGTCCCACGGCGGCGACGCGCTCTCGTAGCCCGCCGGGGCGAGCACGAGGCGGTGCGGGTCGAGCACGATGGCCTCCTCGACGGGCGAGCGCTGGGCGAGGCGGCGCATGGCGCGCTCGGCCGACGACGCCGTCCCGACGATGAGGGCGGTGCGCTCGTGGACGGGGTTCCAGGCGAGGGTGAGGGCGAGCTCGAAGTTGGAGGCGTTCTTGTAGACGCGCACCGCGAGGTGGAGCCGCGCGAGGGCGGGGCGGTCGTGCGCGGCCACGGTGGCGCTGCCCTTGGCGTCGGTGCGACCGAGCGCGTGGGCGAGGGCCGTGGCGTCGATCCACTGGAGCTCGTCGACGTCGACGCGCAGCCATTCGCTGGTGGAGTCTTCGGTGGGGAAGGTCTTGGCGTAGAGGGTGAACTTCGAGAGGTCCCCGTCGCGGGCGAAGGCCCCTCGCCGGGACGACGCGCCCAGCGGGACGGTGATGAGCGCGGGGTCGAGGCCGGCGCGCAGCCGCAGCACTCCATGGTCGATCAGCACTGGGACGCCTCCGGGGTCGAGAGTTCTTGCACCAGCGCGTCGAGCTGCTCTCTCGCGGTCGCCAGCAGGGGGTCGACCTCCTCAGGGACCAGCAGGTCGCCCACCACCCTCCGCAGCCTCCGATAGACCTCCGTGCGCCTCGGGTCGACGCCCAGCGTGCGCGCCGCGTACATCCCTCGCTCGTCGGCGTCGGCGTGCAGCAGCCAGTCGACCGCCGAGGCGAGCCGCGCCAGGAGGAAGTGCGCGCAGTGCACCGCGTTGGCGGGCTCGTCGCCCAGGTAGCGCTCCTCGTCGGCGCGCAGCGAGCGGGCGGCGGTGTCGGCGTCGAGCATGCGCTCCAGCGCGGGGCGCAGCTCGACGGCGAGGTCGGGGGCGCGGCTGGCGGCCTGCACCGCGTTGCAGGCCGAGCGGATGCACTCGCCCACCAGGAGGTCCCAGGTGAGGGGAGGGGCGTCGTGGGGCTTGAGCGCCCGCTGCCGCAGCGCCGCGGGGAAGGGGATCGCCACGCCCTCGCGAGGCAGCAGCTCTCGCAGCCGCTTCACCAGGTTGTCCATCGCGTCGAGGGCCGACTGGTCGGCGCGGGGCTCTCGGGTGATGCGCTCGTGCAGGTCGATCATGGCGTCGCGCGAGCGCTCGGCCAGCGTGACCAGCTCGGCGCAGCGGGCGCGGCGCAGCTCTCCCCGGTGGCCGAGGTGCAGCATCAGCCGGGTGAGCAGCTCGTGGCCCCGGTCGTCGCGGTTGACCACCGCGAGGCCCACGTCGACCATCCACGCGAGGAAGCGCTTGCGGGCCTCGGGCTCGGCGGCGCGCACCCGGGCGACGTCGTCGATCCAGCTCCGGGCGAAGAGGTGGATCACCCTCCACGCGAAGGGCGTCTCCGCGGGCATCGAGGCCTCGTCGAGGTGGGCGATGACCGCCGCGCGCGCGGCGGGTACCTGCGAGGGATCGATCTCCAGATCGGGGTCTACGCCCCGGTTCTCCAGCAGCACGAAGGGCGGCCAGGCGTTGATGTCGTTGGGGTCGAGGGCGTCCGCGAGGGCGCCTTCGAGGGCGCCTCGCAGCGGCTGGATCACCGACCCGAACACCGACTGCGGCAGGCTCTGGAGGGTGTTGAGCTGGCGCTCGTGCTCCGGGCGGTCGAGCTCCTTCAGTCGCTCGGCGCACTGGCGCATGGCCTCTCCGGCGTAGGTGAGGGCGAGCACCACGCGGCCGCGCATCTGCCCCTCGCAGCGCTCCACCCAGTGGCGCCACGGACCACGCAAGAGCTGGGTCCCCGGGCGGATGGCGCTGGGCTGCGACGAGGCCACGAGGATGAGCAGGTCGAGGTCGTTGACCGCCTGGAGGAAGACCAGGTGGTTCTTGGCGGCCTTGAGGTGGCGCGCGGAGTCGGCCTCGATCTGCGGGTCGGCGCCGGGGCAGTCGACGAGGTCGAGCACCTCGAAGATGCGCGAGGCGCGGGTGTCGGGCAGCGGCCGCACCCGCAGCGTGACCTCGCTGGCCCTGAGCTGGAGCGAGCGCAGCCGCAGCTCGCCGGTGCGGAGGCGGGTGACGTGGTAGTCGCCCCGGCGCACCTCCTCGAGCTCGTAGTTGGCGTCGTCGGCGGTAGGAAAGCGGCAGACCCGCAGCGCCTTCGCGAACTCGTCCCGGTTGCCCGGCTCGAAGGTCACGTGGAGCGTCGAAGGAAACTCATCGAGCGCCGAGGCCTCCTCCGCGGCCTTGGGCTCTCGCTCGAAGCTGGCGTTGTCGAGGGTCTTCACCCGGATGGCGCTGTCGAGCCTCGCGCCGCCCTTGCGGGTGAGCCGGGTGAGGCAGCCGGTGGTGTCGGCGTCGCCGACGGGCAGCTCCCGCAGCTCCTCGAGGTCGCCGTACCAGCGGGAGAGCATCAGGGTCTTGCCGGCGTTGACCTTGCCCATGGTGGCCGCGGTGGGCTGGCGCTCGACGCTGTCGGTGAAGCGTCGCAGGGCCTCTCGGGCGCGGCGCTCGTGCTCGTCCCACTCGCGGGCGATCACCGCCTGGTCCTCCGGGGCGCCGCCGCGGGCCTCGGCGATGCGCCCGGAGGCGTCTTGAAACCACGCCGACAGGGCCCTCGCCAGGGTCGCGAGGGTCTGATCGAAGGGGCGCTGCCCCTCGGCCGGAGCGGGGAGTTGTTCGCCGTAACGCGCGAGCTCGAAGACGTCGATCATGTTCGCGGCGGATGGTGCACCGCAGCGCGCCCGGCGTCACGCGAGACGCGCTGGGCCGCTGCGGTGAACGGGAGGGAGTGATGGTACCGCCGGGGCCGCCGGTGCCGGTGCTGATTTCCCCGCTCCCCTGAGCGGCGACGCCCGGGTTGTTGTAAAGGTCGGCGCGAGAATACGGTGATGGACGCAGCCCTCCTCCAACAGGCCATCGACACCATGGCGCGCGATCTGCTGCGCGCGTTTCCGCCCGAGTACTGGCGCATGACCGACGAGGCGCGGGCCTTCCCCGAGGCGTGCTTCCAGCGCGCGGGTGAGCTCGGCGCGTACGGCATCCTCCTCCCGGAGGAGCACGGCGGGACGCACCTCGGACCGAGGGCGCTGGCCCGGCTGATCCGGGCGCTCCACGCGGGCGGCGCCGACGCGTCGCCCCTGCACGCGCAGGCCGTGATGTCGGGCATCCTGATTCGGGCTGGGGCCTCACCCCGGCTGATGGCGCTGCTGCCGGCGCTGGCGACGGGCGCGACGCGCCTCCTCTCGGTGGCCGCCACGGAGCCCGAGGCGGGCCTGGATTTCTCCACCCTCGCCACGACGGCAACGCGCCACGACGACGGGTGGCGCATCAACGGCAGCAAGATCTATATCTCCTTCGCCGAGCACTCCGACTGGATCATCGTGCTCACCCGCGCGCAGGAGGGCCCGACGCTCTTCGCCGTGCCGCGCGAGTCGGAGGGCCTCGAGCTCAGGCCCATGCGGATGATCACCAACCGCCTCACCACGCTGCTCTTCCTCGACGAGGTGGCGGTGCCCGACGAGCTTCGCATCGGCGAGCCCGGCAAGGGGCTCGAGATCCTGGCGAAGGGCTTCGTGATGCGCAGGATCCTGGCCGCCTGCGAGGCCGTCGGCAACGCGCGCTTCGTGATGGACCGCGCCGTCGAGCACGCCCGCACGCGCGCCACGTTCGGCCGCCCCATCGGGGCCAACCAGGGGGTGCAGTACCCGCTCGCGAAGGCGGCCTGCAAGGTCTACGCGGCCGAGCTCGCCATCGAGGACTCGCTCGCCACCATGGAGCGCGGCGACCCTGCGCAGGCGGTCTCGTCGATGGCCCGGCTGCTCGCGGCCGAGGCCGCCGAGGAGGCCACCCGCGCGGCGTTCACGGCCTTCGGGGGGATGGCCCTCGCGTCGGAGGCCCACATCGAACGCAAGCTGCGGGAGAACACGGTGTACGGCTTCGACAACCTGCTGCTGGGCCTCGTGGCCGAGCGCTACCTCGGGCTACCGAAGAGCCTGTAAGTACGCCACGGCGGCCTCGGGTCGTCGCGCCTTGGCGTCGTACCTCCGCGCCGGTCCCCGATGGCCGTCGGGCCCTTTGGAGGGGCGCAGCGGACCCGCCGACGCGTGCGATGATGGCGCCGCGAGGAGGAGCCATTGATGACGAACGACGACAGGACGCTGGCGCTCAACACGGGGGCGCTGATCCCGCGGGTGGGTCTCGGGGTGTGGCAGGCGCCGCGGGGGGCGGCGACCCGGTCGGCGGTGGCGACGGCGCTGTCGCTGGGCTACCGCCACGTCGACACGGCGCGCATCTACGGCAACGAGGCCGACGTCGGGGCGGCGATCCGAGAGAGCGGGCTGCGCCGCGACGAGGTGTTCGTCACCACCAAGCTCTGGAACGACGACCAGGGCTACGACCGGGCCCTGCGCGCCTTCGACCAGAGCCTCGAGCGCATGGGCCTCGACTACGTGGACCTCTATCTCCTTCACTGGCCCGTGGCGGGCCGGCGACTGGACTCGTGGCGCGCGCTCGAGAAGCTCTTCGCCGAGAAGCGGGCGCGGGCCATCGGCGTGAGCAACTTCCTGGTGCCCCACCTGCGCGAGCTTCTCGACCACGCGAAGGTGGTCCCCGCGGCCGACCAGGTGGAGGTGACGCCGTTCCTGCAACAGCGGGAGACCCGCGCGCTCTGCGCCGAGCGCGGCATCGTCGTCGAGGCGTACAGCCCGCTCACCCGGGGGCAGAAGCTGGGTCACCCGACGGTGGCGGGCGTGGCGGCGCGCGTGGGCCGCTCGCCCGCGCAGGTGCTGCTGCGGTGGGGGCTGCAGCGCGGGATGGTGGTGCTGCCCAAGTCGACACACGCCGGGCGCATCGCGGAGAACGCGGCCCTCTGGGACTTCACCCTCGACGACAGCGCGCTGGCCGAGCTCGATGCCCTCGAAGAGGGCCTCGTGACGGGGTGGGACCCGCGCGACCAGGACTGAGACCGCGCGCGGAATTCCCCATCTCGCATCGCGCCAGAGTCCATTCGCGTAGACGTGAGTCTTCACTGGCAGGGGGCACCGGTGATATCGGACGACTCGATGTCCAGCTCCCCTCAGCAAGCTCCCGTCCCCGACACCCGCAGCGCCGAGGAGGTGGCCGCCGGCAACCGCCGCGCGCTGCTGGGTTGTGGTGCCATCCTGCTGGTCGGCTCGCTGCTCGTCGGCGGCGGCCTCTACGCGCTGCGCTCCGTCACGGGCGGGCAGAAGTCCCAGGGCGAGGCGTGCGCCAGCTCGGGCGACTGCGCGCGTGGCCACGTCTGCGCAGGCAACGTCTTCCGAGCGACGCAGACCGTGTGTCGCAAGACCTGCGACGAGAGCTCGGAGTGTCCGTCGCGGCGGTGTGATCCGATCCTGGAGTCGCAGCGTGCGGGCATCGGTGGCATCGGCGGGTTCCGCGGCGTGTGTCGCTGAGCGGCCATCGATCCCCCGGCGGGCCGCGCGGCGTGCTCGGCAGCTTCAGGCGGCGACGCTGGACGCATCCATCGGTGAGTATGCCTGGAGCGCCCGTCCGAGATGGTCGAGCTCGTCGGGGATCACATAGAACCCGGGACGGCCGATCGCGGGGTGGTACTGCGCGTCGCTGACGCCGACGCCGACGTGGCAGAGCGTCACCTGGCGCCCCGACGGGAAGGTGAGCGTCAATACGGGGACGTTGCGGGAGAACACCCCAGCGACGAGGAAGTACCGCCCGGGCGCCCAGCGCAGCTCGGACCATCCCGCCGCGTCGACCACCGCGCCGTCCCCGGTGACGAGCGCGACGCCCTGCGGTTCGAGGCGCAGCGACCACACGGTGCGCCCCGTCCACGCGCCCAGCACGATGACCGCCACGACCTCGACGGCGATGCAGGCGAGCAGCACCTGGGAGTACAGCTCCGGGGATAGCCCGAGGCTGCTCACGACGCCGACCGTCGCCAGGATCAGCGCGATGCCGAGGGCCATGTACTTGAGGTTGGCCACGAAGCCGAAGCGGAATGGGCGCAGCGCGATCAGCATGGATGAACCTCTCCGACGAAGGACGTTATCCGTTCGGTGAGGTGAACTCCCGCCGGATCACTCGCGCATGCCCGCGGTCGTCGCTGCGGTGCGGACCTCGGGCGCGCCATCTCCGTCGCCATCCCGCCGCCACCCGCCGCCACCCCGAATCAAGTCGTCGTCACCCGAGGATCAGAGCAGTTTCATGCGTTGATCGCCCGCGGCCCTCCGCTTGCGATGGGCTCGTTCGCTCCGGCCGGAGGGCCGGGGACCCACGAGGAGGACTTTCCATGGAGCGAACGACCCTGATTCAACCTGCGAGCGGCGAGACGAGCGAACCTACCCGCCGCGGATACGGACCCGAGGACACCCTCTGGTGCCTGCACTGCAACCGCACCTTCCCCGGTCGCGACGCGCGCCCGGACCCGTACTTCGGTCGAGAGGGTTGCGGCTACGACGACTGCAACGCCGCCGGCTTCGACGTGGACATCTTCAACGCCGAGGGCGCCCGCGCGATGACCGACTCGGGCGACCCTGACGACGAGCGCGAGGCGATCCTGGGGATCGATTGCAGCGACGACGTGGACGGCGTGACCCACTTCCAGCGGCTCGGCCTCCAGGGGCTCGCCGCGCTGCTGGGGGGGCGCCTCATCGAGCCGGACGAACGGCAGAACCGGGCGCCGTCCACGCTCGAATGCCTGGCGTTCCTGGGGCGCTGGCCCGACGTGCGGGTGCACGGCTACGCGGTGCACCGCGACCGGGAAGGCGACGGCGGGCGGGTCTCGATCGAGGGCTTCGAGTGCGACCTCGACGACGTCGCGGAGGACCTGCGCACTCCGCTCCGCGAGGCGTTCCGTCGGTGGGAGCACGCCGACGAATTCGTCGATGACGGAGAGCACCTGTACGCCTGGTGGGACTGACTATTGGGGCGAAGGGCCGGAGGGGCCGAGGCGAGCGCTCACCCACGCCCGGCGAGCAGCGCCCGCAGGCGAGCGACCTCCGCCTCGGCGCTGTTGGCCCGCGCGTTCGCCGCCTCGGCCCGCGCGTTCGCAGCCTCGGCCTCGGTCAAGAACAGCTCCTCGCCGTCGATCCCGATCCCCAGTCGCAGCCGCGCGTCACGGCCCTCTCCGATCGCGCGCAGCCAGCAACCCAGCGAGGCGACCTCCACCCGGTCGCTCGTGCTCTGCGACACCCGCACGAAGCCCCGGCGCGCGAGTCGCCGGTACACCTGCCAGCGAACCCGGGTGCGGCTCCTCGCCGTCGCGCCCGGATCGAAGAGCACCAGCTCCTTCGCACCCATGGCGGCGTACTCCGCGGGCGCGTCTTCGTAGTCCTTGCCCACGTCGCGCGAGACGATCTCCAGCGCGAACGACGGCGGACCCACCTCCCACAACTTCCACGACGACGGAACCGAGTCCGGGTCCACCTTCGGCAGCACATAGACGTCCGGCGCCACCCGCCGCGTCGGGTCGCCTTCGACCCAGTAGAGAAACTGATCGGCCCCCGTGAAGGCCTTCACCCGGCGCGACTTGAACCACCGCGCGATCAGCGGACGCAGCGCCTCCGCGATGGCGCGCTGCAGGAAGTCCTCCCCCATGTGATCGGTCTCCGGGTAGTGCACCGTGTGAACCCGTCGCGCGGTCGACGTCATGGCCCCGCACACTGCCACGATGGGCGATCGGCGTCAGCCTCCGCGGCGACGCACGCGCGGCGCCCTCTCATGGCGCTCCATCGACGGCGCAGCGGTCCGACGAGAGTCCATCGGGGCCCCCGAACCATGTGATCAGTCCATGGTCGGCAGGATGCCAGTAGGGAGCAGCCCGGAGATCATCGAAGCCATCGCCGTTCACGTCCCGCACTTCACGGACGGTGGCCTCCTCTGGAGAGACGAAGCCTGCCGCTTCAGCGGCGGGGCAGTGGAAGAGCACCCGTGCGATCGGCTGCGAGCGCTCGACCCCGATGAACATGAACGCCCTCACCCGGCTAGGCGTGTTGCTCGAGAGCGCCAGCGACTGGGCCGCGATGTCGACGATGCCATCGCCGTTGAAGTCTCCCGGAAACACCCTGTCGGCATGGCCCCCGTCGGAGATACCTAGCTCCGGAGAGGGCGAGCTCAGCCCCGAGGGCCCACCAAATCGAAGGCGTTGCACAGGGCCACCCACCATCGCGCTGTCGGACTCGTACCCCGAGTACAGCAGGTCGGCATAGCCGTCGCCGTCGATGTCGCCGAGCGCGGTGATGTTCATGGAGGTCCACCTGGAGCCTTCGGAGATCGACTCGACGGTGACGGGGAACATCGCGATCTGTCGATCGCCGCCGCGGAGCAGCTCCAGCGCGCGGTCGTTGTGCTCTTCGAAGTCCACCACGTTGATGGAGTGGACCGAACCGATCAGGTCGCCGAACCCGTCGCCATCCACGTCGGCCACGTAGTGATAGATGGTTGTGGTGAATCGCCTGAATTCAGGCAGTCCAGAGAGCGGGTCTCGTTCGAGCGATGAAAACGCGGCGGGGCCGTATCGCGTCACCTCAGCGGCTCCCGTGGAGAGCCGGACCCTGGTCACCGTTCGCGTGCTCCAGTCACTCGGCTCGGTGGACTGCGTCACGGTGTCCGGCAGCGCATCGCCGTCGAGATCCGGCGTGTATCCGATGACCTCTCGTGTGCCTTCCGCGGGCGGGACGATGAACTCCCATACCGGGGAAGGCGCCGTGGAGAGGGCGGTCCCCCGCCGGGCGAGGAGTCGCCAGAAGTGTGGCCCTGGAGACAGCGCGACGGGCGGGCGAAACGCGTCGCCGACGACGTCCTCGACCCGTTCGACCTGCTCACACGACCGGTCGGCGCAGAGCTGGAGACGGACCCCGTCCACTCCGGCGGCCCGGTGCCAGCGGAAGCGCGGTCGCCGCCCGCCGAGACGCGCGGTCGACAGCGGTGCGATCGGACGAGCGTCGAGCGTCACGCGCGCGTCGCAGCTGCGAGGGTCGTTCTGCAGGTCGGCGGTGCACGGGTCGAAGGGGCTGCACTGCCTGAGCGCCGCCGCGCACTCGTAGATGCAACGCCCCGCCTTGCAACGCGCCCGCATCCTCGAGTTGCTGGGGAGGCACTGCACCCCGATCGGCCCGCAATTGTCGGCATCCCGAGGATCGGCGAAGGTCGGCTCGCTGCTCGCGGCATCGCCCCTCGGTGCGCGGACGTCGGTGACGGGGCGCGAGTCGACCGAGGCGTCAGCGCCGCCGGGGTGCTGACCGCACCCTGCGACCAGCAGGAGCACGGCCCGTCCAGCGCGGGCGCAGTGGATCGCCATCCGTCGGTGCCGTCGTCGTGCGGCGTCGCCCATGTGAGTCGCATCGTGGCCCGTGGTGGCGCCCGCATTCAAGGCTCCGGGTGCTGCAGTCGAGCACCGGGGCTGGCACCGATCCGCTGCAGGTGGCCGAAGGATTCCTGTCGCGGCCGACCATCGCCGCGCGGGGATCTTGTTGACCCCATCGATTGCGTGCCAGATGCGCTGTGGCGCGGGCCATTCGACAACCCTCCGCCGCTCCACTGGGGACCTCACCATGCGATCAACCTTCACCGGGCGCCGCGACTCCGGCGCGATGCGCGGGGCGGCGGCGCGGTCCGTCCTGTGGGCCGTCCTCGGGCTGATGCTCCTCGCCCTCGTCGGGCAGCGCCTTCTCGATCCCGTCTACGAGCCGTGCGCGGCGTGCGAGCACACCGGTCGGGTCTCTTGCGGCGCGGAAGGCTGCGCCCACGGCAGCGTTCCCTGCCCGGGGCGTTGCATCAAGGCCGACGATCCGGGCTGGGAGCACATGGCCGTGGACGGTCACCCCCCGGACGAGCTCTGGCTCCGCTTCTACAACGTCGACGGGACCTACAACGCGTGGTCCCGCGCTCACATCGGCGACGTGGTCGAGATGGTCGACGGGCGCTACGTGCTCCGAGGCCGCTGCCCCGTCTGCGCGGGCACCACGCGCGTCGCGTGCTCGACCTGCAACGCCGCGCGGATGTGTCCGACGTGTCGCGGGCGGGGACGGCTCCGGCGCTGGTTCGCCTGGCGCTGACGTCGTAAGCGGAGATCGACGACCCGAGAGCGCTCGCCCCGCGCCGTACCCCGTCGTGCACGGCGCCCACGACGCGGATGTGGCGTCTCCCCTCCCGGGGTCTCCTCCGCGCCAATGAGCTCCCCTCCGAGTTCGCCGGGAGCTCCACGCGACAGCCTGCGAACCGGAGAATTCGTACGGTGGATGTTCTGTCGCTTGAAGCTGAACCATGCAGATTCATGCCAGCGCGGGTGCCGCTTCGCTTTCCCTATGCACCCGGGGCGCACACCATCCGAGGGCTCCGTGACACCGCCCGACAACGTCCCTCCGACGCCCCTCCCGCGACCGCGCGACGCCCTGGTCGGTCGGGGCGAGCTCGAGCTCACCACGCTCGAAGCACTCGCGCCGCCCGGGGCGCTGGTCACGCTCCTCGGCCCTGGCGGGGTGGGCAAGACCCGCCTCGCGCTCGCCTGCGCCGCGGCGCTCGAGGTCCACCTGGAGGTGGTGTTCTGCGACCTCTCGGCGGCCCGTTCGCGGGTAGAAGCGGTGGGCATCACGGCGCGCTCGCTCGGGGTGCCATGCGCCGACGGGGCGCAGTCGACCGAGGCCGCCCTCGCGGCACGCCTGGGCCTCGGCGCGGACACCCTCCTCGTCCTCGACAACTTCGAGAGCGTGCTCGACGCCGCGGGTGACGTCCGCCGCTGGATGGACCGCGCCCCCGAACTGCGGGTGCTCGCCACGAGCTGCACGCCCCTCGACGTCGGCGGCGAACGCTGCGTGATCGTCGCTCCGCTCGGCACCGACGCGGTCGACGGCGCGCCCAGCGCAGCGGCCACGCTCTTCCTCACCCGCGCCGCGGAGCGCGGGGGCGCCGTGACCGACGCCCACGAGCGAGGCGCCGTCGAGGCGCTCGTGCGCGCCCTGGACGGGCTCCCGCTCGCGATCGAGCTCGCCGCCGCGCGCGCCGCCACGCTCTCGCCCTCGGCGATGCTCCCGCTCCTGCGCGACCGCTTCGGGCTCCTCGTGGGCTCTCGCCGCGACGCGCCCGCGCGCCACCGGTCGCTGCGCGCCACCCTCGACGCGGCGTGGGAGCGCCTCGACCCCGACGCCCGCGCGCTGCTCACGGCCTCCGCGTTGCTCGGCACCTGCGTCGACGTCGACGCCCTGACCCCGCTGCTCCCGCCCCACCTCCAGGCGCCGATCGCGCGCATCAACGCCCTCCAGTCGCTCCACGACAGCTCGCTCGCTCGCGCCGTGCGATGCCCCGAGGTGCCCCGGGTCGAGCTGCTCGACACCGTGCGCCTCTACGTGCTCGACCGCCTCGACGCCGACACGCGTCGCGACCTGCTCGCGCGCTGGGTGGCGCTCCTCCTGGAGGGCCGCGACGCGCTCGCGCCCGCGATCCTGGCCTGCCACCTGCCGCCCCTCGTCGATCAGCTCGTGCGCACCGCCGACCGCGCCCACGACGTCGCCGTGATCGAGGTCGCCCTCGCGCTCGACCGCCGCGCGCGCCACGCGCTCCACCCCGCCGCGCGGCTCGCCCTCTGGGACGCGCTCGCCGCGCGGAGCGAGTCGCACCCGCTGCCCGCGGAGACCGCCGCCCGGATGCACCTCGCGCGCGGCGCCGACCTCCGCTGGGCCGGCGACTTCCAACGCGCCAAGGATGAGATCCGCCGCGGCGAGGCGGCCCTCCCGGACGACGCGCCGCTCGCGCTGCAGGGCGCCCTGGCCGCCGAGCGCGCTCGCCTCGCGTTCAACGGCTGGCACCTCGATGACGCCCGCGAGGCCGCGCTACGCGCCGTCACCCTCGCGCGCGCCGCGGGCGACCCAGCGGCCCTCGCCACCGCGCTCGACCTGCGCGCCTGGGCGCACTTCCTCGCCGCCGAACACGCCGACGCGCTCGCCTGCTACGACGAGGCCGCGCGCCTCTGGACCGCCCACCTCCCGCAAGACCTCCCGCCCGCGCTCCTGGCCAACCGCGCGCTGTGCCTCCTCGACTGCGGCGACGTCGACGGCGCGGAGGCGGCCATCGACGACGCCCTCGCCCGCGCCCGCGCCCGCGGCGACCGGCTCACGGAGGCCACCGCGCAGGCCTTCCTCGGCGCGATTCGTCGGCGGCGCGGCGACACCGCCGGGGCGCTCCGCTGCTTCGACGACGCCGCCGATCGGTGCGCGCGCCTCGGCCACCTTGTCTGGCAGTGCGTGCTCACCATGGAGGCGGGCCTCACCCTCCTGAACGAGGGCCGCTGGGCCGAGGCCACGGCGCGGCTCGAGGGCGCGCGCCTCCAGATCGACGAGGTGCCCGGGCACGCGTGCGCCGCGATGGTGCGGGTGTGCCTCGCGCTCGCCTTCGCGGGAGACGGTGACCTCGCCGGGGCACGAGGGTCGCTCGCGGATGCCTCACGCCTCGCCCGCGGCGACGGCCCGATGCGCGTGCTGGTCGACATGCTCGCGACGCTGCTGGCGGCGCGCACGCCGGACGAGGTCCCGCCGCTGCCGGACCCCGACGCGCCGCTCTGGCGACGGCTGGGCGACCACGTGGTGCTCGTGCGCCGCGTGCTCGAGCGGGTGCGCCAGTCGTGCTTTCCGCCCGCCGACGCCATCGTGCTCCGCGGCGACGAGGTGCGCCTCCCGGGCGGCGAGACGCTCGACGCGGTCCGCCACCGCACGTCCCATCGGCTGCTCCTGGCGCTGGCCCGCGCGCCCGGGGCCGCGCTCAAGGTCGACGCGCTCTTCGCCGCCGGCTGGCCCGGCCAGCACGCCTGCGCCGACGCGCGCACCAACCGCGTGCGGGTCGCGTTGACGGCGCTGCGCAAGCTCGGCGTCGGCGACGCGCTGCGCTTCGACGGCGTCGGGTACCGCCTCGAAGGCGTGCCCGTCGTGACGCTCGGCGCGGCGCGAAATCGCGTTTAATCCGGCGGGCGTTGCGCTTAATCGTCCGGGGGGCGATTGCGGATCCGCAAAGAGGTCCCGATGCCCCGAATCTTCAACCTGAGCGACCGCCGCGCGTTCGCGGCCCTGTCGTGGATCGTCCTGGTGCTCGTCGGTTGTGAGGGCCGCTCCGTGGTCGGGGGACCACCCGACGCCGCGGTCAGCGACGCGCCCGCCCCCCTCGACGCGACCCGGAGCGACGGCGGCCCGTGCGCGGCGCCCGGGGTGTGGTGCGATGGGGCCTGCATCGATCCGCGCGTCAGCCTCGCCCACTGCGGCGCGTGCGGGGTCCGCTGCGGCGCCGCCCAGGTGTGCGCCAACGGGGCGTGCGACGTGCGCTGCCCCGGCGGCCAGGTGCGCTGCGGCGACCTGTGCGTGTCCCTGGGCACCGACCGCGCCCACTGCGGCGCCTGCGGGCACGCCTGCGGCGAGGCCGAGGTCTGCTCCGACGGGCGCTGCGAGCTGCAGTGCGGCCCGCGCCTCGCGCGGTGCGGCGCCATCGGCGACGGGGGCATAGGCGACGCGGGCGTCGGGTTCTGCGCCGACACCCGCAGCGACCCGGCGCACTGCGGCGCCTGCGGCCACGGCTGCGCGCTCGGGGAGGTGTGCGACGAGGGGCGCTGCGCGTCGCGGTGCCCCGCCGGCACCACCTGGTGCGGGGGGGTCTGCGCCGACCTCGCGGGGCACCGGAACCACTGCGGCGCGTGCGGACACGGCTGCGGCGCGGGCGAGGCGTGTCGCGCCGGGGCGTGCGTGCCGGACTGCGCGCCGGGGCAGGACCGCTGCGGCACCGCCTGCACGGACCTCCGCTACGACTCCCGCCACTGCGGCCGCTGCGGCACCGCCTGCCCCGCTGGCCAGCTTTGCAGCGACGGGGCCTGCGCGGACACCTGCGCGACCACCGCGCTCAACTGCTCGGGGGCGTGCCGGGACGTGCAGACCGACAACGCTCACTGCGGGCGCTGCGGCAACGCCTGCCCCGCGGGCCAGCGCTGCGAGGCCGGCGCGTGCGGGTGCGCCGGCGGCGGGGCCCTGTGCGCGGGCGCGTGCCGCGACCTGCAGACCGACGGGGCGCATTGCGGGCGCTGCGGCAACGTGTGCCCAACCGGGCAGGTGTGCGCAGCGGGAGCGTGCGCGCTGACCTGCCCGTCCGGGCTGGCGGCCTGCGCGGGCGCGTGCCGCGACGTGCGAAACGCCGCGACCGACTGCGGACGCTGCGGCAACGCCTGCCCCACCGGGCAGGTGTGCGGCGCCGGAGCGTGCGCCCTCCGGTGCCCCGGCGGCACCACGAGCTGCGACGGGAGCTGCGTCGACCCCGGAAACGACCCGCAGAACTGCGGGCGCTGCGGGCGCGTGTGCGGGTCGCTCGAGGTGTGCCGCGGCGGCGCCTGCGCGCTCGGCTGCCCGACGGGCCAGACCGCCTGCGGCGCGACGGCGTTCTGCGTCGACACGCGCGCCGACTCGTTCCACTGCGGGCGCTGCGGCAACGCGTGCCCGACGGGGCAGTCGTGCGCCGCGGGCGCGTGCGTCACGGTGTGTCCGACCGGCACCTCCCCGTGCGGCGGCGTGTGCCGCTCGCTCGACAGCGACAACAACCACTGCGGCGCCTGCGGCCGCGCGTGCGCTGCGGACTCCGTGTGCCGCGCGGGCGCGTGCGAGCGCCGATGCGCGCCCGGCGAGACCCGCTGCGGCGACGCGTGCGCCAACCTGCTCACCGACGCGGCCAACTGCGGCGCGTGCGGTCGGGTGTGCGCGGGCGGCTGCGATGGGGGCGCGTGCGCGCGGCCCGTCGAGGTGCAGGCCTCCTGGCATCACGCGTGCGCCCGGTACTCGAACGGGCGCGTGTCGTGCTGGGGCCACGTGGGAGGCATCGGACCGTACCCGGGCACCTTCCACATCGGCGACCCGACCCCGGTCTACGGGGTGATGGGCGCGCCGGTGGTGCTCCAGTCGATGTCCCTCTCGTACCAGGGCGGCTGCGGCGTCGACACTGGCGGCGACGTGGTCTGCTGGGGAACGCCGGGCGGCGGCCTGTCGCGCAAGATCGACGGCCTGCGGGACGTGCTTCAGGTCGACACGAGCAACAACGCCTACGCGAGCGCTGATTTCGTCGGCTGCGCGGTGCGCTCCGACCTGCGCGTGTACTGCTGGGGGAGCAACCGCTACCTCACGCGCGGCGCCCCGGCGGTTGGGACCGGCGCGCCCTCGGAGCCGGCCACCGCGGCGGCGATCAGCAACGTGCGCAGCGTCGCCGTGGGCGGCGACCACGTGTGCGCGCTCTCGACCGGCGGCGACGTCTCGTGCTGGGGCTACAACGACCACGGCCAGCTCGGGCTCGGCGACACCTCTCCCCACGCGCTCCCGACGCCGGTCGCGGGCATGAGCGACGTGGTCGATCTATGGGCGGGGCAGCGCACGACCTGTGCGCGCAAGCGCGACGGCGCGGTGTGGTGCTGGGGGCGCAACCTCGAGGGGCAGCTCGGCGACGGCACCACCACCAACCGCGCGCGGCCCGTGGAGGTCGCCGCGTGGCGCGGCGCGACGGCCCTCTCGCTCGGCTACGGCGTGGCGTGCGCCGTGATCGCGGGCGAGGTGCGCTGCGCGGGTACCGACAGTACCGGCGCGCTCGGGCTAGGGGCGGTCGCCGCGGCCCTGACGCCCACCCGCGTCGCGGGGCTCGCCGGGCAGCGCACGGTGCACGTGGGCGTCCAGCTCACCTGCGCCATGAGCGAGGGCGCCCGCGAGGTGCGCTGCTGGGGGCGCGACGACTACGGCGGCGTCGGCGCGCACCATGAGTCGCTCGGTACGCCCACGGCGGTGCGGGGCATCAGCGACGCGATCGACATGGCGGTCGGCGAGTTCCACGTCGCGATCCTCCGCCGCGCGGGCACGGTGACGAGCTGGGGCACGGTCAACGGCAACTCGAACGGGCAGCTCGGCGCGGGCCCGATGGCCGGGGCGGTGACGGTGCCGCAAGACGCCGTCGGCCTCACCGACGCCGTCGCGCTCACGGCGGGTCGGCGCTTCACCTGCGTGCTCCGCCGCGGCGGCACCGTCGCGTGCTGGGGCCTCAACAGCAGCGGTCAGCTCGGCAACGGGACCACCACGGACTCGAACGTCCCCGTGGCGGTCGCGGGGCTCAGCGGCGTGGTCGAGGTGTCGAGCGGCTACGACTACACCTGCGCGCGCCGCTCGGCCGGCGACGTCTGGTGCTGGGGCGACAACTCCTACGGCCAGATGGGCAACAACACGGTGCTCCTGGACGCGCTCACCCCCGTCCGCGTGCAGCGCGGCCCCGGGGACGCCGCGGCCCTCGACAACGTCGCGCAGGTGAGCGCGGGGTACTATCAGGCCTGCGCTCGCCGCGCCGATCGCACGGTGGTCTGCTGGGGGCGCAACGTCGACTACGAGCTCGGCACCCTGGTCACGACCAACAGCTACGTGCCCCTCCGCACGCACGCGGCCCCCTCGACGCTCGCCGCGCCGCTCTACCTCGGAGCCGTCGACCGGCTCTTCTGCCGCTACACCCTCGGCTGCAACGCCTTCGTCGGGTCGGGTGAGGTGGTGTCCTGGGGAGGCTCCCTCGCCACGGCGAGCGCGCTCACCCGCGCCTCGATCGGGGGCGCCACGCGGCTCAGCTCGTGCGTCTACGGGCTCGGCGCGATCGGCAGCGACGGGGGCTTCTACAACACGTACACGAACGAGTGGGGGCTCCGCGGCAGCGGCACCTACAACGTCAACCCCACCTACCCCCGCGTCGCTTCCTACAACCCGGTGCTGGGCGGCGCCGCCACCCGCATCGCGAGCCCCCGACGGTACGTGACCGGCAGCGCCCTCACCGGCGTCCTCGGCGCCTACGCCGTGAACGCCTGCGCGGTCGGAGAAGACGGCGTCGTCGACTGCTGGGGCTACACGCCGCACGGCTTCCTCGAACCCTGCGGCGTCGACCGCTACGTGCGCACCCCTGGCAACCCCGTGCAGCTCTGAGAGGCGCCGTCGCACCCATGAACACCCCGACCCCTGCCTGCCTGTGCTCACCCTTCGCGCGCCTCGTCCTCGTGGCCGCGGCGCTGCTCGTCGCGGGCTGCGCCGACGACCTGCCGCGCCCCTCGGACGCCGGCGACGACCTCGCCTCGGCGCGCGACGCGAGCGACCCCGGCGCCACGTGCGATGGGGCCGCGCGCTGCGGCCCGGACTGCGCCGACCTCGCGAGCGACCCGCGCCACTGCGGGCGCTGCGAGAACGCCTGCGGCGCGGGCGACGTCTGCGTCGCGGGCGCGTGCCAGGCTGCCTGCCCGTCCCCGCAGTCCGCCTGCGGCGACCGCTGCGTCAACCTGGCGACGGACCAGGCGCACTGCGGCGCCTGCGGCAACCGCTGCGCAGCGGGGCTCGTGTGCGCGCTGGGGCGCTGCGAGTTCGAGTGTCCCGCGGCGGTCGCGACGTGCGGCGCCGACGCGGGGCCCGACGGGCGCTACTGCGCCGACACGCGGCTCGATCGGAGCAACTGCGGCGCCTGCGGCCGCGCGTGCGCCGTCGGCGAGACATGCGCCGACGGACGCTGCGCGCCGCTGTGCTCGGGCGGACAGTCGCTCTGTGACGGCCACTGCGTCGACCGCGCCTCGGACCGGGCCCACTGCGGCACCTGCGGCACCGCCTGCGCGGCCGGCGACGTGTGCAACGACGGCGCGTGCGGGGCCCCCTGCCCGGGCGCGCAGACCCGCTGCGGCGGCGTGTGCCGCGAGGTCGACGTCGACCCCGCCCACTGCGGCGGCTGCGGCCGCGCCTGCCCCGCCGGCGCGCGCTGCGAGCGCGGCGCGTGCGCGGCGACCTGCGCGGGCGGCCTCAGGGGCTGCGGGCTCACCTGCCACGACCTCGCCACGGACAACGCGCACTGCGGCGCGTGCGACGCTCGCTGCGCCGCGGGCCAGTCGTGCGTGCTCGGCCGCTGCGAGCTCCGGTGCGGCGCGGGCCAGACCGCGTGCGGCATGCTCTGCCGCGACACCCAGACCGACCGGCTCAACTGCGGCGCCTGCGGCAGCGCCTGCGCCGACGGCCTCGTCTGCGCCGCAGGGCGCTGCGTGACCGACTGCGCCGCGCCCAACCGCGCGTGCGGCGGCGCCTGCCGCGACCTGCTCAACGACCCCGCCAACTGCGGCGGCTGCGGGGTCGCCTGCGCCGCGGGCGAGGTGTGCGCCGCGGGCGACTGCGCGACCGCTTGCGTGGGCCGGGCCAACTGCGGCGGGACCTGCGTGGACCTGCTGAGCAACGGCGCGCACTGCGGCGCGTGCGGCAGCCGCTGCCCCTCCTGGCAGGCGTGCGCGGGCGGACGGTGCGTGTGTCCGAGCGGGCGCAGCGACTGCGGCGGGTACTGCCTCGACCTGCAGAGCGATCCGTCGAACTGCGGCGCGTGCGGGCGGCGCTGCGCCGCGGGGCAGTTCTGCGTGGGCGGCGCCTGCGCGGCCACCTGCGGGGCGCTCACCGACTGCGTCGGGGTCTGTCGCGACGTGCAGAGCGACAACCTCAACTGCGGGGCGTGCGGGCGCGAGTGCGGCGCCACCGAAGCGTGCCGCGCCGGCGTCTGCACCGCGGTGTGCGCGGGCGCCCTGCGCGCCTGCGGGATGCCCGCGACCTGCGTCGACCTGGCCCGCGACGCCGGCCACTGCGGCGCGTGCGGCAACGCCTGCCGCGGCGGCTGCGTGCCCACCGGCGACCCCGGGAGCCCCGGCCGCTGCGCGCGCCCCATCGAGGTGTCCGCGGGCACCGCGTTCGCGTGCGTGCGCTACGAGTCCGGGCGCGTCGCGTGCTGGGGCAACGGCGCGAACTACGCGTTCGGCGCCAACAACATCGGCAACACGCACACCACCACCGCGCGCGCGGTCATCGGCGCGATGGGCTCGGCGGTGGTCGTGAGCTCGATGGGGGTCGGTGACCAGGAGGCCTGCGGCGCGGCGCTCGACGGACGCGCCGTCTGCTGGGGCGCGGGCTACTACGGGACCGCGGGCTTCCCGACGAACATCGGCGGCGTGAGCGACGCGCGGCAGGTGAGCTTCCGCGGCGCCCACGGGTGCGCCCTGCGCGCGACCGGCGCGGTGGCGTGCTGGGGCTCGAACGCGGCGGGGCAGCTCGGCAACGGCACCACCACCGCCTCCGGGAGCGCGGTGGCGGTCTCGGGGCTCGCGGGCGCCGTGCGCGTCGCGGTGGGCACCGACCACACGTGCGCGCTGCGCGGCGACGGGCTGGTGTTCTGCTGGGGCAGCAACGCGGCGGGGCAGCTCGGCGACGGGACCACCGTCGCGCGCACGCTCCCCGCCGCCGCGGGCGTGCGCGACGCCGTCGACGTGTGGGCGGGCCCGCAGACCACCTGCGCGCGCCTCGCGGACGGGCGGGTCTTCTGCTGGGGGCTCGACGCCGACGGACAGCTCGGCGACGGCGGCGCCACCAACCGCGCGACCCCGGTGGAGGTCGCCGCATGGCGCGGCGCGACGACCATGTCGCTCGGCGCGCGCGCGACCTGCGCCATCATCGGCGGCCAGGTCTGGTGCGCGGGCTCCAACGGCTTCGGGCAGCTCGGCGACGGGTCGTCCGTCGCATCGCGCTCGACCCCGGTGCGCGCGGGCACGCTCTCGAACCAGCTCTCGGTGAGCGTGGGCGTCGGCATGACGTGCTCCCTCGACGGCAGCGCCAACGTGCACTGCTGGGGCCGCGACGAGTACGGTCAGGCGGGCCTGCGCCACGAGCTCGCGCCCGCGCCGCGCACGGTGGCGGGGCTCACCGGCGTGCGGGAGATCCACGCTGGCACCTCGCACGTCTGCGCGCGCCTCGCGGACGGGAGCATCCGCTGCTGGGGCGACTACGCGGCCAACACCGAGGGGCAGTTCGGCAACGGCACCCTGCAGAACGGCGGCGCCGGCGCCCCGATGCAGGGCATCGTCGCGGTGACCGGCGTCACAGCCACGCAGTTCACCGTGGGCCCGTATCACTCGTGCGCGCGCCGGGCCGACGGGACGGTCGACTGCTGGGGCTACGGCGCCGTCGGCGAGCTCGGGCACTCGGTGACCGTGCTGCCCCAGCGCGAGCTCACTCCCGTGCGCGCCGCCGTGACGGGCATCGTCAGCGTGGCGGCGGGCGAGTACCACACCTGCGCGCTGGCCTCGGACGCGACCGTCTCGTGCTGGGGCTACAACCTCTACGGCGAGGTCGGCGATGGCACCATCGGCGGCACGCGCCGCCCGGCGCCGGTCCCGTGGCCGAGCGCTGCGGGCGCCCCGGTGGAGATCGGCCTCGGGCGCACGCACAGCTGCGCGCGCACCGCCAGAGGCGAGGTGCGCTGCTGGGGCGACAACCGCCAGTACGCCCTCGGCGACGGCACCACGACCAACAGCTACTCGCCCATCGCCGTGCGAAGCAGCCTCTCGACGCCCATCGCGCCGGTCACGCTCACCGGGGTGGCGCGGCTCTTCGCCAGCCCCCTCATCGGCGCCGCCGCGCTGCTCGCGGACAACACCCTCTCCACCTGGGGCAACCTCGGGTACGTGCCGGGCGGGGTACACGTGTACGCCACCACGGTCGGGAGCGCCGTCGGCCTCACCGACCTCGCGCTCCGCAGCTCGTGGGAGGGCTGCGCGCTCGTCAACGGCGAGGTCTACTGCTCGGGCAGCAACGAGTACGGCCAGCTCGGCACCGGCGTGTTCTACACGACGCCGACCCTGACCACCGTGCAGTCCGTGCTGCCCTCGCTGGCGGGCGCGTTGACCCGCGTCGCGTCCGGGACGCGGCGCTACACCCAACTGGCGGTGCCGGCGGGCACACCGAACGCGTGCGCCCTCGCCACCGACGGCACCGTCGACTGCTGGGGCTACGTGGGTCGGGGCTTCCTCGACGTGACGGGCCTCGACCACGTCGTGCGCGCGCCGACCGCGCCCGCCAACGTGTCGATCTACCCGTAGCGCGCCGATGGGAGGGGGAGGACCCTGCCGTTCACGCCGACGCCCTCTGAAGGCACTGGTGTCCCGGTCACAGACTCTGTGAACCCGGTCACAGACTCTGTGACTGCGAGAGGCCTCGGATTGACGGCCGCCCAGGCGCTGGAGTCTATGCTCTCGGGCATGTTCATCTGCTTGCAGTGCCACCGGCACGTCCGCGAGGTCCCTTGCCCCTTCTGCGGCGAGACGCGGGCGCCGGCGAGCCACCTTCCTGGCCCCGCCGCGATGCGCGTGGGGATGACCCGCGCGGCGCTCATCGTCGGGGCGCTCTCCGGCGGCGCGGCGGGCTGCGGCGACACGGCGGTCCCTGATGACGTGGTGGTCGCCGACACCTCGGTCTACGGCATCCCCCGCGACGATGGACCCGCGCCCGACGCGCTCGACGCGGGCGACGTGCCCGTGGTCTCCGACACCGCGGTCTACGGCATCCCCCGCGACGTGGTCACCGCCGGCGACGTCTACGGCGTCCCTGCCGACCGCTGATCCGTCGTCGCATGACGCCAACGCCCGCCCGACGACGCAGCCTCCCGCTCGCTCCGCCCGCGCGCCGCGGACTTCCGCTCCTCGACGAGAGCCGCGAGATCGACCGCGTCTGGCGGCCCAGCTACGTGGTCTGGGAGGTGACGCTCGCGTGCGACCTCGCCTGCCACCACTGCGGCTCCCGCGCGGGCCGCGCTCGCCCCGACGAGCTCACCACCGCCGAGGCCCTCGACCTCGTCGACCAGCTCGCGGCGCTCGGCGCCAACGAGGTCACGCTCATCGGCGGCGAGGCCTACCTGCGAGACGACTGGACCCAGCTCATCGCGCGCATCGCCCACCACAGGATGCGCTGCGGCATGGCCACCGGCGGGCGCGGGCTCACCCTCGACCGGGTGAAGGCCGCTCGCGACGCGGGGCTCACGGCGATCTCGGTCTCCGTCGACGGGCTCGAAGGGGAGCACGACGCGCAGCGCGGCCTCCACGGCAGCTTCGCCTCGGCCATGGCCGCGATGGACCACGTCCGCGCGGCGGGCGGCATCCGGCTCACGGCCAACTCGCAGATCAACCGGGTGAGCCTCCCGGTGCTGGAGCAGCTCTTCGAGGCCATCGCCGAGCGCGGCGCGAAGGCGTGGCAGGTGCAGCTCACCGCCGCGATGGGCCGCGCCGCCGACGAGCCGAGGATCTTCCTGGACCCCTACGAGGTGCTCGAGGTGCTGCCTCGCCTCGCCCGGCTCAAGCGCGAGGGAGAGCGCCGCGGCGTGATGCTCTGGGCCGGGAACAACATCGGGTACTTCGGTCCCTTCGAGGGGGTGATCCGGGGGGACTACGCGACGGGTTACCGCGGGGCGTGCGGCGCCGGTCGGATGTCCCTCGGCATCGAGGCCAACGGGGACGTCAAGGGCTGCCCCTCGCTCCCCTCCGACGCGTACGTCGGCGGCAACGTCCGAGAGCATCCGCTTGTGGACATCTGGGAGCGCTCGAGGCCCCTGCGCTTCACCCGCGACCTCGCGGCGCACGACCTCAAGGGCTTCTGCGCCACCTGCTACTACGCCCAGGAGTGCCGCGGCGGCTGCCACTGGACCTCGCACGTCCTGCTTGGCGACCGCGGCGACAACCCCTTCTGCCATCACCGCGCGCTCGAGCTGCTGCGCGAGGGGGTACGAGAGCGGGTGCGCTGCGTGGAGGCCGCGCCGGGCCTGCCCTTCGACCACGCCCGCTACGAGGTCTACCGCGAGCCATGGCCCGACTCGGAGCGCGCGGCGATCGAGCGCCTGCACGCGGAGGTCGAGGCCGAGACCTGCGGCCCGTTCACCGGCACCGACGTCCGATAGCGTCCATGGAGCGCGAGGCGGCGTCGTGTGGCGGGGAGCGGGCGTGAGGTCAGCCGAGGCTGGCCTTGAGCGTGATGGGCACGGCGCTGAGCGCCTTGGAGACGGGGCAGGTCTTCTTGGTCTCCTCGGCGATCGACTGGAACTTCGCGTCGTCGACGCCAGGCACCGTGGCCGTCGTGGTGAGGGCGATGCCCGTGATGGCGAAGCCCTCCGCCAGTCGGTCGAGCTTCACGTCGGCCTCGGTGCGAACGCCCTGCGGTGTCAGTCCGGCCTTCTCGAGGCTCACCGTGAGGGCCATGGAGAAGCAGCCCGCGAGGGCGGCGCCGATGAGCTCCTCGGGGTTGCTCCCGGGCTGACCCTCGAAGCGGGACGTGAGGGAGAAGTTCGCCGCTTCGGCGTGCGCCGGCTTCATCGTCCCGCTGCCGGTCTTGAACGAGCCGGTCCACTGCGCGCTGGCCTTGCTGATTCCCATGGTCTGCGATGCTCCTGGTTGGATTTCGGGCGATTGGGAGGAAGGGGAGGGACACGTCGGGTCTCCCCGGAACGCCGCCTGCGTAGGGACCGACCGTCGGCGTGTCGAGCCCGGTCTCGCGCATCACTTCGACACGCCCACCCAATGCGCCTCACCCGGAGCGAAGCGGAGGGGCGCGACGCTCACGCTTCGATCAACGGTCCGGACCGCATTGAGACGGGGGGCGGGCGCGTTGAGCTGGCGCCGCGGTCGCTCCCCAAGATGAGGTCAACCATCAGGGGAAGGGGGAGAGGGGGGGAGGGTGATCAGTCGGGGTAGGCGGCGATGTACGTGCGGCCCGCGACGCCGGGGGCCGGCGTGGCGGTGCAGCCACCCACGAGCGCGGGGCTGAAGGTGCCCGAGAGCGTGCAGGTGGCCGGGGTCGCGGAGATGCGGATGCGCCCCGGTCCGCCGTTGCCGCCGGGGGTGTTGGAGTAGATGGTCCCGCCGGGGCCGCCGGTGCCGCCCGCCGCGCTGACCGTCGCCGCGGCGGCCACGTTGACCGTCGGGCCGTAGAGGTAGATCACGCCGCCCGATCCGCCGCCGCCGCCGCCGCCGACGCAGGCGCCACGCTGCGCCGCGCCTCCGTTGGCGAGCAGCCGCCCGGTGGCAGTGACCGTGATGGAGGCCGGCGTGGCGAGCCGAAGCGCGCCGCCGCCGCCGCCGCCGCCGGTGCCCTCGTCGCCGCCGCCGCCGCCGCCGCCCGAGCCCGGCAGGAAGGTCGTCGCCACCGCGAGGTCCGCCGCCGCCGCGGCGCCGATGGAGCCGCCGCCGCCGCCGCCGCCGCCGTAGGGCGAGTATCCGCCGCGCACCACCGCGTCCGAGCCGGTGGCGCCGTCATAGGTCGCGCTGCCCGCGCTGCCGCCGCGGCCGCCGCGGTTGGGTCCGCCGCCGCCCTGCGCTCCGCCAGCGCCGCCGCCGGGGCCCGCGCCGTTGCCGCCCGGGCCGAGGTTGCCGTACGCCGCGCCGCCGCCGCCGCCCGCAGGACCGCCGCCGCCGCCGCCGCCGCCCGCGGCCGAGTAGCCGCCGCCGCCGCCGCCGCCCGAGCCGCCCAGGCCGCTGCTGTTTCCGGTGGGCGAGGCGCCCACGAGGGCGGGGTTGCCGCCAGCGCCGCCGGGGCCTCCGCGCCCGGTGCCGGTGTCACCGGTCACGGCCACCGCCAGGGGGTTGCCCGTGGCGCCGCCACCGGAGCCCTGCGCGTTGTCGAGGCAGTCGGTGTGGAAGCCGCCGAGAGAGCCCGACACGTCGATGGTGCCCGCGACGCTGATCGCCCCGGTCGCGCGGAGGTCGAGCACCCCGGTGCCCGTCGTGGTGACCCTCACCCCCGTCGGAACCGTGATGGTCGTGAAGTTGTGCACGCCCGGGGCGAGCACGGTGTTCGTCGTCGGGTTGAACGCCCCTTCGCTGCCGTCGGAGGGGAAGCCTCCGCAGCGCCCGCCTACGCAGGGAGCGCCGCCCACGCAGGCGTTGCCGCAGGCTCCGCAGTTGGTCGACGAGCTCTGGAGGTTGGCGCAGACGCTCCCGCAGACGGTCTCCCCGGAGGCGCACAGCAGGAAGCAGCGCCCCGCCACGCACACCTGGCTCGCCCCGCAGGAGGTCGCGCAGCCGCCGCAGTGGGCGGGATCGTTCTGCGTCGAGACGCAGCTCCCGCTGCAGTCCGTGAGGCCCGTCCCGCACGACGCGCGGCACGCCCCGCCGGAGCACACCTGCCCCGCGGCGCAGGCCCTGCCGCATCCGCCGCAGTGGGCCAGGTCGGTCTGCGTGTCGCGGCACACCCCGCCGCACTCGGTCTGCCCCGCGGCGCAGCTCACCACGCAGGCGCCCGCCACGCAGGCCTGGCCGCTCGCGCAGGCCGCCCCGCACGCGCCGCAGTTGGCGCTGTCGGTCCGGGTGTCCCGGCACGCGCCCGAGCAGTTGGTGAGGCCGCTCATGCAGCTCAGCAGGCACGCCCCGAGGCGGCAGGCCTCGCCGTCGGCGCAGGTGCGCCCGCAGGCGCCGCAGTTGGCGTTGTCCGTCACGAGGTCGCGGCAGACGCCGTCGCAGTTGGAGAGCCCGACGCCGCAGGTCACCACGCACGCCCCGCGAGAGCACACCTGGCCCGCGAGGCAGGCCCGGCCGCAGGCGCCGCAGTGGTTGTTGTCCGTCTGCTGGTCACGGCAGGTGCCGTCGCAGTTGCTGAGCCCCGCGCCGCAGGTCACCACGCACGACCCTCGGGAGCACACCTGCCCCGCGGGGCAGTTGATGCCGCAGGCGCCGCAGTGGGCGTTGTCGGTCTGCGTGTCGCGGCAGACGCCCGAGCAGTTGGTGGTGCCGCCGCCGCAGGAGACGGTGCACGCCCCCGCGGAGCACACCTGGCCGGCGGGGCAGGAGGTGCCGCACGAGCCGCAGTTGCGCAGGTCGGAGTCGAGGTCGCGGCACACGCCGCCGCAGGCCGTGAGGCCCGCGCCGCAGGTCACCACGCAGGCCCCGCGGGAGCACACCTGGCCGGAGGGGCAGGCGGTGCCGCAGGCGCCGCAGTTGGCGATGTCGGTCTGCGTGTCACGGCAGACGCCGCCGCAGTCGGTGGTGCCGCCGCCGCAGGAGACGGTGCAGGCGCCCGCGGAGCACACCCGGCCCGCGGCGCAGCGCATCCCGCAGGCGCCGCAGTTGGCGACGTCGGTCTGCGTGTCACGGCAGACGCCCTCGCAGTTGGTGAGCCCCGCGCCGCAGGTCACCACGCACGAGCCGCGAGAGCACACCTGGCCCGCGGCGCAGGCGGTGCCGCAGGCGCCGCAGTTGGCGTTGTCGGTCTGCGTGTCGCGGCAGACGCCCGAGCAGTTGGTGGTGCCGCTGCCGCAGGAGACCTGGCAGGCGCCCGCGGAGCACACCTGGCCCGCCGGGCAGGCGGTGCCGCAGCCGCCGCAGTTGGCGCGGTCGGTGAGCGGATCGACGCAGCGGTTGTCGCAGGCCACCGAGGCCGAGGGGCAGTCGACGGTGCAGCGCGAGTTGACGCAGTTGTTGCCCGGGGGACAGACCATCCCGCAGGCGCCGCAGTGGTTGCGGTCGATGCGAAGGTCGGCGCAGAAGGTCGCCGCGCCGCCGTCGGGCACGCCGCCGTCGGTGGGCACGGAGCAGGTCGCGAGGTCGGCCGCGCAGGTGGTGGTGCAGGCGCCGTCGCTGCACACCTGGCCCGCGGGGCAGCGCCGGTCGCACGCGCCGCAGTTCTGGAGGTCGGTGCGGAAGTTGGCGCACACGCCGCCGCAGGCGTTCTGCCCGGTGGGACAGCTCAGGGTGCAGACCCCGGAGGAGCAGACCTGGGCCTGCCCGCAGGCGTTGGCGCACCCGCCGCAGTTGGCGCGGTCTGACGCGGTGTCGACGCACTGCCCGCCGCAGCGGGACTGACCCGTCGGGCAGGCGGGCGGACCCATGTCCGTCGCGACGTCGACGCCCGCGTCGGCCGGGCCTCCGACGACGCTGCTGCCCGTCGAACAGCCGACCGTCGCGGCGAGCGCGAGGGCGGGCAACCATCTTGAGAACGCATCGACCCAGCGCATGGAGGACCTCATCTGTGAGCGACGGTAGCCCGGGGCATGGCCTCCGCGGAAGGGTCTGGCCGGTCGACGCCGTGGGGGAGGGTGCGTTAGCTCTCGTCCCCCGCCATGAGCGACCTCGACCCGACGCACCGCCTCGCCCCCGAGGTCTCCGTCCCCCGCTGGGCCCGGGCGCTGTTGGCCGCGCACCGCGCCCTCGACCGCCTTCACGACCAGCGCGCCTCCGCGACGCTCGAGCTCCTGCGCTCTGGGCTCCCTGCCTCGGCCCGGGGGCCCTTCACCGACGCCGTCTTCGCCCGCCAGCCCACCTACTCCCCCGGCGGGGCGCGCTTCTCCGAGGCCCTCTTCGACTGGGAGCTCGCCGCCCTCCAGCACCCGGCATGGCCTCGCTCGGGCAGGGTGCTGCTCGGCGGGGCCGGGGGAGGGCGCGAACTCTCCGCGCTCTCGGCGCTCGGCTACGAGGTCGAGGCCTTCGAGCCCTCGGCGCTGGCCGACGACCTCGCCCGGCTGGCCCTCTCTGCGCCCACCGCCTGCACCGCGCTGCGAGGAGACTACGACGCGCTGGTCCGGGCGCTGACCGGGGGCGACGGGCCGCTCCGACCGCTGGCTCCGCCGACGCGCTTCGACGCCGTGGCGCTGGGGTGGGGGAGCCTGTCGCATCTGCTGGATCCCTCCGAGCACCGGGCGCTGCTGCGGGCGCTCCGCCGGGCGTGGCCCTCGGCCCCGGTGTTGTTGAGCGTGCACCGCCTCCCCTCGGCGCCTTCGCTCCCCCGCGCGGCCCGCGCGGTGCGTCGCCTGGCCGCGGGGCTCGGGTGGCCCGGGGCGGCGCTTCCCGACGCGGTGGACCTCCAACCCTTCGCGGGCTTCATCTACCGCTTCAGCGAGCGCGAGCTCGAGGAGCTGGCCGAGGGGGCGGGCTACGTCGCCACGATCCGGGCGCGGCCCTACCTCCACGGGGTGCTGGTGCCTGCGGGCTGAGTCGCCGCGGCGATCGGGCGTCGCCAGATTGCTGCGGTCAGCCTTGCCGGTGTCGGCGAGCCCGGGTTATAGCGCCGCGCGCAAAAGATGGGTTCTGTGCAACGGCGGCTGGCGTGTCTCCTTGCGTGTGTGTGCGCGCTCGTCTCCCTGCGCGCCGGGGCGCAGCCGCAGCCGCCGAGGCTACGGCTCGACACCGAGGCGCTGCAGCTACCGCCCGCGCCGCCGGCCGCCCAGGCGACCCCGACGGCGAGCGAGCCCGCGGCCGAGACCCCGCCGGAGACCACCGCCGAGACCCCTGCGGAGGCCGCCGAGACCACGCCCGCGGCCCGCACCGACGAGGCCTGCCAGCGGGTGGTCAACATCCGCTTCATGGGCCTTCGCCGCGTCAACGCGGAGGACCTCCAGCAGTCGATCAGGGTGCGCACCGGGGAGTGCCTCGACCGCGCCCGCGCCTCCCGCGACGCCCGCACGCTCTGGGACCTCGGGTTCTTCCGCGACGTGCGCGTCGGGGTCGAGCGCGCCGAAGGGGGCGTCGAGGTCCGCTACCGGGTGAGCGAGCGGCCGACGGTTCACGCGGTGCGCTTCGAGGGCTACGACGACGTCGACGAGGACAAGCTCCGCGAGACCATCGACATCCGCGACGGCTCGGTGCTCTCCGAGTCGGCGGTGCGGCGCAACGTCCAGAAGCTGCTCGACCTCTACGAGGAGAAGGGCTTCTTCCTCGCCCGGGTGACGCACACCGTCGAGCCCCGGCCCGGCGACCGCAACGAGGTGGACATCGTGTTCCGCATCGTCGAGGGCACGCAGGTGCAGGTGCGGAGCGTGGAGTTCATCGGCAATCACAGCCTCACGGACTCCGAGCTCCGCGGCGTGATGAGCACCAACACCAGCGGGTTCTTCTCGTTCATCACCTCCAGCGGCACGTACCGCGAAGAGGCGTTTCGCAACGACATGGACCTGCTGCAGGCGGCCTACTACGACCGCGGGCACCTCACCGTCGAGATCTCCACCCCCCGCGTCGCGCTCTCTCCCGACCGCCGCTTCATCGACATCGTGATCCCCGTCCGCGAGGGGCCGCGCTACCGCATCGGCCGCCTGCGTGTGCAGGAGGTCGACGAGGACGGCAACGAGGTCGAGCCCCTCGGCGGCCGCCGCCAGATGCGCGAGCGCGTGCACGCTGTGCCGGGCGACTTCTTCTCCCGCAGCGTCATCGGCCGAGACATCGTGGCGGTGCAGACCCACTACCGCGACGCCGGCTACGCCAACGTCGAGGTCACGCCCGACATCCAGCCCGACACCGGGCGGCGCACCGTCGACCTCACGGTGCGCATCGTGCGAGGGCCGGTGGTGACCATCCATCGCATCGAGGTGCGCGGCAACGCCAAGACCAGCGAGCGGGTGATCCGCCGGGAGATGCAGATCTTCGAGGGCGAGCGCTACAGCGAGAGCGACTACCAGAACTCGCGTCGGCGCATCATGGCGCTCGGGTACTTCGAGCGCGTCGACCTCTCCACCGAGCCCGTCGAGGGCCACCCCGACCAGCTCGTGGTCAACGTCGAGGTCGCCGAGCGGCCCACCGGAACCTTCCAGATCGGCGCGGGCTTCTCCTCCGTGGAGAACTTCATCGCGACGGCGCAGATCCAGCAACTCAACCTCTTCGGCCGCGGCCAGTCGCTGACGCTCCAGGCGCAGCTCTCGGGCCTGCGCCAGATCTTCTCGCTGCGCTTCGTCGAGCCCTACTTCCTCGACTCCAACTGGACCTTCGCGGTCGACCTCTACAACACGGTCCGCGCCTACACGGACTTCAGCCGCACCAGCACCGGCGGCACGCTCACCTTCGGCTATCCCATCATCGGGCAGGACCTCCGGCTCTTCGCCAGCTACACCGGCGAGCAGGTCGGCGCCAACACCAGCACCTCCACCGGGCTCTTCGGTCAGACCACGCTCCCGTCGGCCTTCCGCAGCCTGCCGCTGGCCAACATCTTCCAGTCGGGCTTCACCAGCTCGGTGGGCCTCTCGATGGCCTACGACAGCCGCGACAACCGGCTCACCCCGACGGACGGCATCTACGCCCGCCTCGGCGTCGACATGGCCGACAGCGTCCTCGGCAGCCAGAACGTCTACACCCGCGTGTCGGGCTGGTTCCGCTTCTACCGCCCGCTCTTCTCGGGCGTGGTCTTCAAGATGAACCTCCAGGGCGGCGTGGTGTTCAGCCACCGCGCGCAGGGCGTTCCGATCTTCGAGCGCTTCTTCCTCGGCGGCATCTTCGACGTGCGCGGCTACCGCCTCCGCACCATCGCCCCGCGCCTCCAGCTCCCCCTCTCGCAGGACCCCAACGCCGCCCTGGTCTCCAACGGCGCGGTCATCGGCGGCAACATCCAGGGCTACTACAACCTGGAGGTCGAGTTCCCGATCCTCACCGCGGTGGGCCTGCGCGGCGTGATCTTCAGCGACGGCGGCAACGTGTTCAACTCCGAGTCGCAGTACTGCGGCGCGGGCGGCACCGGGCTCGCGTCGGTGGTCGACCCCTGCACCCGCTTCCAGGACAACCCCCTCAACCTCCGCTTCTCCGCGGGCTTCGGCGTCCGCTGGCAGAGCCCCCTCGGCCTGCTGCGCTTCGAGTGGGGCTTCCCCCTCAACCGCCTCCCCTACGAAGAAGCCTCGGTCTTCGAGTTCACCATCGGCAACTTCTTCTGACGGCGGTCCTGGGCGGTTCTCGCTCCCATCGGGGGCACCCGCCCACGTCCCCATCGCGCGGCCTCACCGGAGCGCAGCGACGGGTGCTCCCGCCCGCCGCCTCGATCGCGCTCCCGACCTCGCGGTCGTGCGGCGAATCCCGGCCTCCGCGGTCGTCGGATCAGTGGAGGGCGGGGCGGTTGCGGGCGCGGGTGAGCGAGCGGCGCATGGAGTCGATGCAGCGGCGGTTGGCGTCGGGCGCGCCGACGGAGACGCGCACCCACCCGCGGCGCAGGTGGTGGCTCGCCAGCGCGCGGATGAACACCCCGTCGCCGAGCATCGACTGCACCAGGGCCTCGGCGCTCCAGCCCGTGTCGTGGATGTCCAGCAGGAGGAAGTTGCCGTCGCCGTCGAAGACCGACACGCCGGGGAGGGAGCCCAGCTCACGGCGCAGCACGTCGCGCTCCTCGCGCAGCAGGGCTCGCTGGCGGTCGTACTCCGCCACGTCGTCGAGGGCCGCGAGGGCGGCGGCGAGGGCGACGGTGGAGACGTTCCACGGGAGCTTCACGCGGTTGAGGAGGCGGGCGACCGGAGGGCACGCGAGGGCGTAGCCGACGCGAAGACCCGCGAGGCCGAAGGCCTTGGAGAAGGTGCGCGCGACGATGAGGTTGGGGTTCGCGGCGATCATGGAGGCCACGGAGTGGTCGTCGGCGCTGAACTCCACGTAGGCCTCGTCGACCACCACGGGGATGCCGGGGCGCAGCACCCGGCGGAGGGTGCCCTCGTCCAGCCGGCGGCCGGTCGGGTTGTTGGGCGAGCAGAGGAAGAGCAGCTTGGTGCGCTCGGTGACCGCGCGCATCACGGCCGAGGCGTCGATCTCGAGGTCGTCGCGCATGGGCACCAGCACGGGCACTCCGCCCGCGAGGCGCGTGCGGGCCTCGTACATGGAGAAGGTCGGAACCGCGATGACGACCTCCTCGCCGGGCGCCACGAAGGCGCGCACCAGCAGGTCGATGACCTCGCTCGACCCTGCCCCGAGCACGCAGCTCTCGGCGTCGAGGCCGACGGCGCCTGCGAGCCGCGAGCGGAGTTCCTTCGCCATCGAGGCGTTGGGGTAGCGGTGTCCCCGGGAGAGCGCCTTCACCACCGCCTCGATGACCCGGGGCGAAGGGGGGAAGGGGCTCTCGTTCGACATGAGCCGGGCGAACTCGTCGTTGCCGTTGCGGGACTCCTGGTCGGCGAGGGCGAAGTGGTCCTCCCGGTAGGGCGAGGCGCCGCGCACCCAGGAGGGCGCGAACATCTCCATCGCCTCGGGCTCGATGGGGTGCCCCGGAACATGGTCCCCGTCGGCGTCGTCGAGGCCGTCGCCGAAGACCCGGAGCATCGCCTCGGCGCGGGCCTGGGCCTCGGGGGTGTCCACGTCGATCCAGCGGGCGTCGCCGACGTCCACCGCCACGAAGCGGCCGGTGGCGGCGAGCGCGCGCACCCCGTCGGACAGCGACGCGTCACCGCCTCGGAGAAACACCTCGTCGAGCGCGTCGGCCAGGGCGCTGTTCACCCGGAAGATGCCCGTGTCGATGGCGTTGAAGGCGTCGAGCTCCTTGCTGATGGCCCCGATGCGACCCGCCTCGACCAGCACCTTGGTGGCGTCGTCGAGGTCGAAGCAGCGCTCGATGTCGAAGTCGACCCCCAGCGCGCAGGCCCCGGCGGGGATCTCCGCGCGCACCAGCCGACGCAGCAGCGCCGGGGCGACGAGGTGGTCGGCCATCGTGAGCAGGCACTCCCGGTCGAGGTACTCGCGCGCGGCGAGGAGCGAGAGCCCGTTGGAGCGCTCCCAGAGGGCGTTCTCGACGAAGTGCACGGTGACCCCGGCGTGCAGGGCCTCGTCCGCCAGCGCGGCCTGGATGCGGTCGCCCTCGTAGCCGACGACCACCACCGCCTCGCGGATGCCCTCGGAGGCCAGCGTACGCAGGATGCGGCCGATGAGCGGCACTCCCGCGACCGGACGCAGGGGCTTGGGGAGGGCATCGCCCCGGTCGAGCCGCGAGCCGCGCCCCGCCGCCAGGATGATCGCCCGCTCGACCCGACGCTTCGCCGCGCCGCTCATGGAATCAAATGCCTCACGAAGCCACCGGTCTTTCGTCGCACAACACAACGGAGCCGGTCTTCGTGGCCGTCCCGTTTCAACCGCGCGGCTCTAACACGGTCGGCCTCGGGGTCGCAATCAACCAGCGGAGCGCACCAGATCGACCGCCCGGGCGAGGTCCGCCGGGTCGTCGACCTCCGTCCAGGGCAGGTCGCCGACGCCCACGCAGGCCATCCGCACGCCCCGCGCGACGACGTCGGCATACACGTCTTCGTAATAGAGGTCCGTGCGCCCGGCGTTCACCGCGGAGGCCACCGCGGCGGACAGCGCCTCTCGCGCCCGCTCTCCGAACCACTCGACGCCGATGGACTCGCCCATGGCCTCGGCCGGCGCGATGCCCTTGCCGAAGCGCTCGGCCACGCCGTCTCGGGCGCTCACCTTCATGGCCTCGTCGCGGACGGGCTGCCGGTCGTCGACGGCCACCACGGCCCCGTCGCTGCGACGCAGCACCCTCGGCAGCAGCGCCCCGGTGAAGACCACGTCCCCGTCGAGCTTCACCACGTCCCCGTCGGTCACCGCCCCGAGGGCGCGGTGGAGCGAGACGATGTTCTGCGTGGTGGCGTAGTCGGGGTTGTGGACGAAGGTCACCGGGAGGGGGCACCCGGCGAGGGCGGCGTGGACGGCCTCGGCCGCGTAGCCGGTGGAGAGCACCAGGCGCGTCACGCCCGCCGCCGAGAGGAGCCGCACCTGGCGGGCGAGGATGGTCTCCTCGCCGAGGGAGACGAGGCACTTGGGGCGGTGGTCGGTGAGCGGACGGAGCCGGCTCCCGACGCCCGCCACCAGCAGGATCGCCGTGGTCATGACATCCCCTCGCGGGTGAAGAAGGCCCGCGAGGCGCGCCGCTGAGCGGGCACCAGCGCCAGAAGCGCGAGGTTGAACACCACCGCGCGGAAGAACACATACAGGGCGAGCTGGCCGGTCATCATGGCGACGCCGAGGCCGAAGATGTGGGTGCCGATGCCGTAGAAGCTCCAGGCGCGCATCACGCCGCGGTGCAGGAGGCGGTAGCGGGCGGCGCGCTCGATCGAGTACTCGGGCATGTCGCGGTAGCGCGAGGGGATGGACGGATCGATCCAGCCGAGGAGGGCGCGCTGCTGCGGGACGTAGCGGCGGTAGAGGAAGAAGCGCACCGCGTCGAAGAGGCGCAGGCCCTCGGACTGGAGCCCGGCGTAGTGGGCCTCGACGTCCTCGGGGTCGTCGTTGCCCTCGCGGCGCGTGGGCTGGGTGTGCACCAGGTAGACGTTCTTGAAGTGGTCGTAGAGGGTGGTGTGCAGCGAGCCGGTGACCACGGCGACGACGCCCACCGCGAGCCAGACGGCGGCCTCGGCGGGGTGCGCCCGGTGCTCCATCCAGAGGTGGGCCAGCACCGGGGGGATCACCGCGAGCTGCACGATGGCGTCGACGAGTCCGTCGAGCATGCGGCCGAAGCGGGAGCTCGACTGGCGCATGCGGGCGAGCTGGCCGTCGGAGCAGTCGACCACGGCGGAGGCGATGAGCAGCGCGCCGCCCGCCGCGAGCCACCCGTCGCCGCGGGTGAGCGACGACCAGGTGCACCAGCCGGCCGCGATGCCCACGAACATGGACAGCATCGTGAGCTGGTCGGGGGTGATGGCGGTGGGGTAGGCGCTGCGGGCGATCAGGTGCGCCAGCGGCCGATGGACGAAGAGGTCGATGAGCTCCTCGACCTCCGGGGGTTTGATGGATGCGCGAAAGCTGAGGTCGGCCATCGAAGCGGCGCGAGCGTTACCACGACGGGGCGGTCAGGGTCACGTAGCGGGCCGCCCTTGCGCCCGCCCACCCATCCGGTGCATCCGGTCCGCAAGCCCACCGATGTCCTCCGCCCTGATTCCCATCTTCCTCGTCATCCTCGTCGACGTCCTCGGACTCACGCTGATCCTCCCCCTGCTGCCCTTCTACGCCGAGCATTTCGGGGCCTCGCCGATGATGGTGGGCCTGCTCGGGGCGACCTACGCGGCCTGCCAGCTCGTCTCCGGCCCCGTCCTGGGCCAGCTCTCCGACCGCCTCGGCCGCCGGCCGCTGCTCCTCGTCTCCCAGGTCGGAACCTTCTTCGGCTTCCTCATGCTGGCCCGCGCCGAGGTGCTCTGGGTGGTGTTCCTCTCCCGGGTCATCGACGGCGCCACCGCGGGCAACCTCACCATCGCCCAGGCCTACATCACCGACGTCACGCCCCCGGCGCACCGCGCCCGCGCCTTCGCCGTCATCGGCATCTCCTTCGGCGTCGGCTTCCTCCTCGGCCCGGCCATCTCCGGCTGGCTGGCGCAGCACGACCCCCGCTGGCCCGTCTACGCCGCCGCCGGGCTCTCCGCGACCAGCATCGCCGCCACGGCCTTCCTCCTCCGCGAGCCCACCGCCGCGCAGAAGGACGCCGCCCACGCCACCGCCGCCGATCCCGGCCCCGCGCCCCCCGCAGGACGCCGGCTCACCGTGTTCTCCTGGGCGGGCTACACCTCGTACTTCCGGCGCCGCACCCTCGGCACCCTCCTCGGGCTCTTCTTCTGCTTCGCCTTCTCCTTCTCGCTCTTCAGCTCCGGCTTCGCCCTCTTCTCCGAGCGTCGGCTGCTCACCGCCGCCGGCACCCCCTGGGGCGTGCGGGAGGTCGGTTACGTGTTCGCGTATTCGGGCCTCATCGCCATCTTCCTCCAGGGGGGGCTGGTGGGTCGCCTGGTGCGCCGCTTCGGAGAGCGCCCGATGGTGGGCGTCGGCTTCCTCTGCGCCGCCGTCGCCTACGCGCTGCTCGGCGTGACCTACGCGCTGCCGATCCTCCTGGTGAGCGCCACCATCTCGGCGGTCTCGCAGAGCATCCTCCGCGCGCCCCTCACGGCGATGATCACCCAGCAGTGCCAGCGCGACGAGCAGGGCGTGGTGCTGGGGCTCACGCAGTCGATCACCTCCGTGGCGCAGATCATGGGCCCGCTGCTCTCCGGGGCGCTCATCGGCCGGGGGTGGCTGCACGGCTGGAGCATCGCCGCCGCGCTGCCCGCCCTGGTGGCGCTCCCGCTCTGGGCGACGGTGCCGAGGAGCGCCTCCGGGGGGGTCGAGGCGCGTTGATGGTGACCGTGGCCCTCTGCTAGGGTCCGCGCCCTCCCATGAAGACACCGCCCGCACCCCGTCCTGTCACCGGCCGCCTCGGCATTCTGCTGCCGGGCCTCGGAGCCGTCTCCACCACCTTCATCGCCGGGGTCGAGATGATCCGCCGAGGGCTCGCCGAGCCGGTCGGGTCGCTCACGCAGATGGGCACCGTCCGCGTGGGCAAGCGCACCGACGCGACCTCCCCCCGCATCTCCGACTTCGTCCCGCTGGCCCCGCTCGACAGCATCGAGTTCGGCGCCTGGGACATCTTCCCCGACAGCGCCTACGCCGCGGCCTCCAAGGCCGGCGTGCTCTCCAAGGAGCACCTCGCGGTGGTGAAGGACTTCCTCGAGGGCATCGTCCCCATGAAGGCGGTGTTCGACCCCGGCTACGTGAAGCGCCTCGAGGGCACGCACGTGAAGACCGGCACCTCCAAGATGCACCTCGCCGAGCAGCTCATGGAGGACATCGCGGCCTTCAAGCGCGAGCGCAACGTCGAGCGCTGCGTGGCCGTGTGGTGCGGCTCGACCGAGACCTGGCGCGCCCCGACCGCGGTGCACGCGAGCCTCGAGGCCTTCGAGCAGGGCCTGCGCGACAGCTCCGACGACATCGCCCCGAGCGCCATCTACGCCTACGCCTGCCTGCGCTCGGGCGTCCCCTACGCCAACGGCGCGCCCAACCTGTCGCTCGACTTCCCGGCGATGCAGGAGCTGGCGAAGCGAGAGTCGATGCCCATCGCGGGCAAGGACTTCAAGACCGGCCAGACCCTGATGAAGACCATCCTGGCGCCGGGCTTCAAGGCTCGGCTGCTGGGCCTCGACGGCTGGTACAGCACCAACATCCTGGGCAACCGCGACGGCGAGGTGCTCGACGACCCGGAGAGCTTCAAGTCCAAGGAGGTCTCCAAGCTCGGGGTGCTGGAGCACATCTTCCAGCCGAAGCTCTACCCCAAGCTCTACGGGCACTACTCCCACGTGGTGCGCATCAACTACTACCCCCCTCGCGGTGACAACAAGGAGGGCTGGGACAACATCGACATCTTCGGGTGGCTCAACTACCCGATGCAGATCAAGGTCGACTTCCTCTGCCGCGACTCCATCCTCGCGGCGCCCATCGTGCTCGACCTCGCGCTCTTCCTCGACCTCGCCAGCCGGGCGAACATGTCGGGCACCCAGGAGTGGCTGAGCTTCTACTTCAAGAGCCCGATGACCGCCCCGGGCCTCTACCCCGAGCACGACCTCTTCATCCAGCTCATGAAGCTCAAGAACACCCTGCGGTGGATGAAGGGCGTCGAGCTCATCACCCACCTCGGCGTCGAGTACTACGACTGACCCCTTCCAACGGCCGATCGCTCCCACGCAACGACTCGCGTGGGTCCTCAGGCCAGTGACGAGCATGGCCGTGACCCGCGCACCGATCCTCCTCCCCATCGCCCTCGCGGCCCTCGGTTGCAACAGCACCGTCGCGGTCACCCTCGACGGGCTCGGCGCCGACGTCCCCACCTCGGACCTCGGGGCCGTCGTCGACGCGCCCCCGTCGGTCGACCTGGCCCCCGCCGAGGACGCCGGGACGTGCACCTGGGACGCGGCGGTGGAGGACGTGCCGACGCCGCGCATCCACACGCCGCGCTGGGCCTTCGAGCCGTGGATCTCCAAGGACATCTCCACCACCGCCGACACCTACGCCTTCGTCGACGGCTTCAGGGAGCGCGACATCCCCGTCGGCGCGGTGGTGCTCGATAGTCCCTGGGAGACCCACTACAACACCTTCGAGCCCAACCCCTCCCGCTACCCCGACTTCGACCGGATGGTGGGCGACATGCACTCCCGCGGGGTGCGCGTGGTGCTCTGGATCACCCAGATGGTGAACCAGTCGGGCTACGACCTGGAGACCGGCGGAGACACCTACCTGGGCCCGTCGCCCAACTTCGCCGAGGGGCTGCGCTGCCAGTTCTATGTGAACGACGGTCAGCTCTACACCTGGTGGAAGGGCCGCGGCGCGGGCGTGGACTTCTTCAACCCGCGCGCCCGCTCGTGGTGGCACGCGCAGCAGAACCGGGTGCTCGACGCGGGCATCGACGGCTGGAAGCTCGACTTCGGAGAGAGCTACGTCACGGGCAACACGGTGAGCACCGCGGCCGGAGACCGCCCGCACCAGGAATACAGCGAGGCGTATTACCGGGACTTCCTCTCCTACGGCGTGCAGCGCCGGGGGAGGGAGTTCGTGACGATGGTGCGCCCCTGGGACGAGTCGTATCAGTTTCCGGGGCGCTTCTTCGCCCGCCGGGAGCACGCGCCCGTGGCCTGGGTGGGCGACAACCGCCGCGACTGGATCGGCCTCGAAGACGCCCTCGACCACATCTTCCGCTCGGCCGCCGCGGGCTACGTGATGCTGGGCTCGGACGTCGGCGGCTACCTCGACCGCGACGACCGCAACCTGATGACCGAGGTGCCCTTCGACCCGGTCAACTTCGCGCGGTGGACGGCCGTCGGCGCGATGAGCCCCTTCATGCAGCTGCACGGTCGCGGCAACTTCACGCCGTGGACGGTGCCCGAGCGGGCGACGGAGATCGCGGAGATCTACCGCTACTACTCCAAGCTCCACCACGCGCTGGTGCCCTACCTCTACGCGCTGGCCGAGGAGGCCTACGCGGGCGGTCCCCCCATCGTCCGCCCCTTCGGCGACATGGTGAACTGGCCTCACAACTACACCTACCGGCTGGGCCCGGCCTTCCTGGTGGCGCCCATCCTCGACGCGACGGGCCGGCGCAACATCTCCATCCCCAACGGCGCCTGGTACAGCTGGTGGAACCAGGACGCCCCCTCCTTCGCAGGCGGCCGCGTCATCGAGGACCAGGACTACAGCAACATCCACCAGATCCCGATCTGGGTGCGCTCGGGGGCGATCATCCCGCTCAACCTGGAGGACGCCACGCTGGGCTTCGGCAACGCCTCCGGCCGGGGAGCGCTCACGATCCTGGTCTACCCCGACACCAACCCGTCGAGCTTCAACCTTCACGAGGGCGACACCCCGAGCCCGGTCACCGCCGTGCGCGGCCTCGACTCCGCCACGCTCTCCATCGGCCCGGTCGCGGCGCCGGTGCTGCTGCGCGTCCGCTTCGATCCGGGCGCGCGCAGGGTCTCCGTAGACAACGCCCGGGTGTCGCAGCACGCGACCCGCGAGGCCTTCGACGCGGCGACCGAGGGCTTCTGGGTGGAGCCCTCGATGCGCTGGGTCTGGGTGAAGCTCGGCCCCTCGACCGCCACGCGCCCCGTGCGCATCGGGCTGTAGGCGCCGCCGATGACCCACGAGGGAGCGCTCACCGCTCGCGTCGCCACCGTCACCATCAGCGACACGCGCACCGCCGCGGACGACCTCGGCGGAGAGCTTCTGGGCGAGCGCCTCCGGGCCGCAGGCGCCGTGGTGGTCTCGCACGCGAGGGTCACCGATGACCCGGCGGCGATCCGGGCGGCGGTGGAGCTGCTGCTGTCGGCCCCGGAGATCGACGCGGTGATCACCACCGGAGGCACCGGCATCGCGCCGCGCGACCAGACCATCGAGGCCCTCTCGCCGCTGCTGGAGAAGACCCTCGACGGCTTCGGCGAGGCCTTCCGCCGGCTGTCCTGGGATCAGGTGGGCGCTCGCTCGATGCTCTCGCGCGCGGTGGCGGGCGTGGCGAGGGGGAGGGTGCTGGTGCTGCTCCCGGGGAGCCCGAAGGCGGTCGCGCTGGCCGTCGACGCGGTGCTGGCCCCGGTGCTCGGTCACATGGTGGCGCTGCTGCGGAAGGCGCCGTGAGCGGAGTGGAGAGGATGCCGGCGATGTTGACCTACGAAGAGGCCCTCGAGCGGGTGCTCGGCGACGTGGCCGTCGCGGGCGTGGAGCGCCTGGACTGCGCCCTGGCGGTGGGGCGGGTGCTCGCCGCGGAGGTGCGCTCGGGGGCGAACGTTCCTGCCTTCGACCGCAGCACGATGGACGGCTACGCGGTGCGAAGCGCCGACCTCGCGAGCGCGCCCTGCACGCTGCCGGTGGTGGGCGAGTCCGCCGCGGGCGGCGCGTGGCCCGACGCCCTGTCGGAAGGCACCGCGATGCGCATCTTCACCGGCGCCCCGCTCCCCGAGGAGGCCGACGCGGTGGTGATGCAGGAGGAGGTGACCCGCGACGGAGACCGGGCGCACTTTACCCGCGCGGTAAAGCCCGGCACCAGCGTCCACCGCGTCGGGAGCGACCTCGCCGAGGGCGCCGTGGTGCTCCCCGCCGGGACGCGCGTGACCCCCTTCCACGTCCCCGCCCTGGTGGGCGTCGAGGCGCTGCGTCTCTCCGTGGCGCGCCGCCCGGTGGTGTCCATCGTCCTCACCGGCGACGAGCTCCGCGACGCCGGCACCCCTGCGCGGCGGGGCAAGATCGTCGACGTGATCGGCCCCGGGCTCTCGGCGCTGGTGACCGCGTGCGGCGGTCTCGCCCGCGTCGAGCCCACGGTGGTCGACGACCGCGACTCGGTGCGCGCGACGGTGCGACGAGCGCTGCGCGGCGCCGACCTGGTGCTCACGGTGGGCGGCGTGAGCGTGGGCGACCGCGACGTGGTGCGTGACTCCCTGGAGGTCGAAGGGGTCGCGCTCGACTTCTGGCGCGTGGCGATCAAGCCGGGCAAGCCCCTGTGCCTGGGCCGCTCTCGCGACGGGGTGCGGGTGCTCGGGCTGCCGGGCAACCCCTCCTCGGCGCTGCTGACCTTCACGCTCTTCGGCGCCCCGCTCCTTCGGGCGCTGCAGGGCGACCGGCAGCCCGTGGCCCCTCGCTTCGAGGCGGCGCTGGGGAGAGCGATCACCCGCGCTCCCGGGAGGAAGGAGTTCGTGAGGGTGCGGCTCGACTCCTCGACGCGCCCGCTGCCGACGGTGACGCCGCTCGACAACCAGCAGTCGGGGGCCTTCACCTCCTTCGCGTGGGCCGACGCGCTGGCGGAGCTCGAGGCTGACGCGACCTCGCTCCCCGAGGGCTCGCCGGTGCGGTGTCTCCGCCTGCAGGACCTCTGAGCCATGACCGACGTGATCACGTTGAAGGTGCTGTGCTTCGCGGCCGCGCGCGAGCTCGTCGGCCAGGCCGAGCTGACCTGGACGATCGCTGGGGGGGCGACCGTGGCGACGCTCCGCGAGGCGCTGTTCGAGCGCTACCCGGCGCTGGCGGGGCACGCTCGCTCGCTGCGCTTCGCCGTCAACGGCGAGTACGCGAAGGACGATCGGGTGTTGAGGGAGGGCGACGAGGTGGCGGTGATTCCGCCGGTCGCAGGGGGCTGAGAAGAGGGGAGGGAGAGGAGCCGATCAGCTCGCCTCGGCGAAGATCGCCTCGATCTCCTGCTCGATCTGGGCCTCGGTGATGTGCCGGGCCATCGCGAGCTCCTTGAAGAGCAGGCCCCGCGCCTGGTCCATCAGCCGACGCTCTCCGTAGGAGAGGTCTTTCTCGCTGCGGAACTTGATGCGGTAGAGGTCGCGCAGCACCTTGGCGACCTCGTGCGGCGAGCCGCTCTTGATCATCTCGTTGTAGGCGCGCTGCCGACGGTTCCACGGCCCGGCTCCGACGGCCTTGTCGGCGGTCTTGAACACGTCCATCACCGCGTCGGCGTCGACCTGTGACATCACCCCACGCAGCCCGACCGAGTCCGAGGTCTGCGTCGGAACCATCACCCTCATCCCCGTCTCGAGGATCTTCACGACGTAGAAGGCCTTCGTGGCTCCGGCGATCTCCCGTCGCTCGATGCCAGTGACCTCGCCAAGCCCGTGGGCCGGGTGAACCGCGTTGTCTCCAACCTGGAAGCTCGATTGCATCCCGCTTGTACCTCCGCGCGCGCCAAACATCGCTGCGATACTCCCCGAGGAGAGTACCGCTACCGGGTCACCGCGGCGCATCTTTTCTGGTGAAGCAGAGCACCGTCGCTGACCGAAGGTGCAGGTCGCCTCATCGCCACCGCAGCCTACGAGAAGTATCACGCCGAACGCGTTGCGTCAAAGTTCACGGCGACCCGGAGCCTCGACGGTGCCCCTGGCGAGCGACACGAGCGCCCTCAATCCCCGCCAAGGGATCAAGAAGGCCCCTCGCCACTGATCGCCCTCCTGGCTCCACGCCTCGTCCGTGGGTCGCATCCAGTCGTCCGCGCCCACGGCCAGCCCCATCGGGCTCGCGGCCATGGTCGTGAGCAGCCGGGTCATACGAGCGGGTGTATTCGGGGGCAGCGCACCCGCCAGCACGACGGTCACCCGCAGCCCGTCCTCCTCGGGGTCGGCGCGCAGCTCGGTCCATCGCAGCGAGGCGGTGAGGGCGGCGGAGTCGGGGCTCTCGACCTCCGCGGGCGCGCCCTCGAGGTGCCACCGGATCAGCTCCGGCGGATCGGGCTCGGCCCCCATCCTGCGATCGTCGATGAGCCGGTCGACCAGGCGCGGGTCTCGCTCGGACCTCGCGAGCAGGCCGCACGCGGCGTCCGTCGCGAGGGCCACGGCCTGGCCTCCGAGCATCCCCTCGATGCGGGCGATGCCCGGCCCCGCCTCGCCGCGACGTTGCGGCGGGAGCATCCGGTCCCAGTGCAGGTCGATGATGCGACGGGCGTCGAAGGGGCCCGCCGCCAGCGACACCGAGGCGCCGCCGCGCTCGACCTGCAGCGCCCGGTCGATGGTGCGCACGTCGACGCCGACGCGCTCGGCCTCGGCCAGCAGCGCCCTCTCTCCTGCGTCACGGGATAGCTGGGAGAGCAGCGGCCCGAGCTGGGGGTGATCGAAGAGGGCGCGCGGCCGCAACCAGAGCCACCGTCGCGCGTGCGGCGGCGCCATGGCGCTGAGGCTCGTCGGACAGGTGGCTGTGGGGGGACCGGGCGCGCGGGCAGAGGTCGGGAGCGGAGCCGCGTGCCGGGAGGCGCATCCCCCCGTCGCGCCGAGCGAGGCCAGCAGGAAGCATCGTCCCCACGGCACCCACCCGGCTCGTCGGAGGCGGCGCATCGGACGATCAGGCCTGCGCCTTGGGGCGCTCCTTCTTGGACGCCGCGCTCGCCGCAGCCGCGGCCTCGGCCTTCTCGTTGGTCGGCCCGGCCTTCTTCACGCCGTGCTTCACCAGCACCTCCTGCTCGATGCGGGTCATCATCTCGGGGCGCTCCTCGATGAAGGCCTTGGCGGCCTCGCGGCCCTGGCCGATGCGCTCGCCCTTGTAGGAGTACCAGGCGCCCGCCTTCTCCACGATGCCGCCCTCGGAGGCCAGGTCGAGGAGGTCGCCGGTGCGCGAGATGCCCTGCCCGTAGAGGATGTCGAACTCCACCTCGCGGAAGGGCGCGGCCATCTTGTTCTTGACGACCTTCACCTTGGTGCGGTTGCCGACGACCTGCTCGCCGTTCTTCAGCGCGCCGATGCGCCGGACGTCGAGGCGCATCGAGGCGTAGAACTTCAGCGCGTTGCCGCCCGTCGTGGTCTCCGGGTTGCCGAACATCACCCCGATCTTCATGCGGATCTGGTTGATGAACACCAGCAGCGTGTTGGACCGGTGCACCGTCGCGGTCAGCTTGCGCAGCGCCTGCGACATGAGCCTCGCCTGGAGCCCGGGGAGCTGCTCGCCCATCTCGCCCTCGATCTCGGCCTTCGGCACCAGCGCCGCGACCGAGTCGACCACGATCATGTCGACGGCGCCGGAGCGAACCAGCATGTCGGCGATCTCCAGCGCCTGCTCGCCGTTGTCGGGCTGCGACACCAGCAGCTCGTCGACCTTCACGCCGAGGCGCTTGGCGTAGGTCACGTCGAGCGCGTGCTCGGCGTCGATGAACGCGCACACGCCGCCCGCCTTCTGCGCCTCCGCGATGCCGTGCAGCGTCAGCGTCGTCTTGCCGGAGCTCTCCGGCCCGTAGATCTCCACGATGCGGCCGCGGGGGTAGCCGCCGATGCCCACCGCGATGTCGAGCGACACCGAGCCGGTCGAGATGACCGCGACTTCAGGACGCTCGGCCTTCGAGTCGCCCTCGAGGCGCATGACCGCGCCCTTGCCGTACTGCTTCTCGATGCCGAGCAGCGCCAGTTCCAGTGCCTTCTTGCGGTTCTCGTCCATGGTGGTCTCTCCTGAGGGTTGTGACGGGGTGCGGTGGCGTTCGCCCTCTCGGCGCCGCGTCACGCAGCCGATGTATGCCCCGGCACTGAACAGACGACAAGGCCCTGTTCCGGTCTCCGTGACATATCCTGTCCGTCAGCCGTCGGTGCCGAGCGGAGCGCGGGCGAGGGCGATGTACTCCGCGCCCTTGGAAAACAGGTCGCTCCGGTAGAGCGTGACGGCCGCGACGGTGCCCACGCCGCAGTCGGTGCCAGGGGGCGTGATCGTCCCGAGGCCGCCCCGGGACGAGCGCACCCGCCCGAGCGTCATGTGTCCCACAAAGGGTCGGTCGGCCTTCGGGAAGCCGATGGCCCCGAGCGCCGACTCGATCCGCTCGGCCAGCTTCGCGAGGCCCTCGTGGCCGCGGGAAACGTCGGCGTAGAGGACCTTCGGCGACTCGCGGTCGGGGAAGCTCGCGAGGCCGCCGACGCCCACCAGCAGCGTCGGGGTCGCCTTCGCCGCCGCGCGCATCGCCTCGGCCACGGGCTCGATCAGTCCCTGGTCGATGTCGCCGAGGAACCGCAGCGTGAAGTGCAGGTTGGGCGCGGGGACCCAGCGCACGTCCCACCCCGCGGCGTCGGCGAGCGCGCGGGTCGTGCGGGAGAGCTCCTGCACCTTGCGGGTGGCGCCGAGGTCGAGGGTGCAGCCGATGAAGGCGCGGACGGTCTCCATCAGCCGCACACGGAGGCGAGCGCCGCGGGCACCGGGCCGAGGCACGCGTCGCGCACCATCGACAGCGCCATGTACGCCGCCTGCCGCTGCACCATGGCCCGGTCGCCCTCGAAGCGCGCCACGCGCTCGGTCACCCCGCCGGCCCCCTCCAGCGCCAGGAACACCAGCCCGACGGGCTTCTCCGCGCTGCCGCCGGTGGGGCCCGCGATGCCGCTCACGGCGACGGCCAGGTCGGCCCCGCTCACCCTGCGCGCCCCCGCGGCCATCGCCCGGGCGCACTCCCGAGACACCGCCCCGTGCCCGAGGAGGAGCTCGTTGGAGACGTGCAGCACCCGCTCCTTGGAGGCGTTGGAGTAGGTCACCGCGTCGAGCAGCAGGTACTCGCTCGATCCAGGCACCGCCGTCAGCATCGAGCCGATGAGCCCGCCGGTGCAGCTCTCCGCGACCGCGAGGGTCAAGCCGCGGGAGCGCAGCGCCCGGCCCACGCAGGCCGCGTAGGACTGGTCGTCGTCGCCGAAGACCGCCCCACCGAGCCGCGCCCGCACCTCCTCCACCACCCGGGCGAGCCGCTCGCTGGCGTCGGCGCGGTCGTGGCCGAGGGCGCGGATGGTCAGCGTGACCTCCGGCGTCGTCGCGCGAAAGCCGAAGGACACCTGCGGCCCCGCGAGGTCGCGAAGCCGGGCCTCGAGGGCCGCCTCGGAGACGCCGCACGTACGCAGCCGCGCCCGCACATCGAGGGGCTGGGCCATGCCGATGATGTGCCGCAGCGCCGTCGACTCGAAGACGCCCTCCATCGCCGCCGGATCGCCCGGGAGGAAGAGCGCCTGCGCGCCGCCGACGCGGATGGCGAAGGCCCGCTCGTGCGCCACGCGACCCAGCCAGAGGGCCCCTTCTGGAAGCTCCAGCGCGCGGAGGTCGAGGGTGCCGCTCGTCCGGCGCAGCGAGACCTCCTCCAGCGAGGCGTCGACCGCGCGCCGCACGCCGAGCGCGTCGGCCACCGCGTCGACGGTCACGTCGTCGCCGGTCGGGCCGAGGCCCCCGGTGGCCACGATGACCCGAGCGCTCTGGCCCAGCCGCGCAAGCGTCGCCGCGAGGCGTGGGCGGCTGGCGTCCACGCAGACCCGCTCGCTCACCTCGAAGCCCAGGGAGGTCATCCGCGACGCGAGCCAGTCGGCGTTGCTGTCCGCGACCTCTCCGCGAGTGATCTCCGACCCGACCGAAACAATCGCCGCCACCACGTTGGCCGGGACGGTACGGTCGCGCCGCGCACACGGTCAAGGCGCCGCGCGGGCCGATCCGGTGTATCAAGCGCGGCCTGAGCCCGATGCTGAACACCGCCCAACGCCTCGGGTACCTGCTGGGCGCGTTGGGCGCCGTGGCCGCCGCGGCCGTGGTGCGTCGCCTCGGGCCGGGCTTCGTGCTGGGCGGGCCGTGGCTGCCGGGGATGTGCCTCGCGCTCGGGGGCGTCTCCCTCGCGCTCGCGCTTCGCCCTGCGGCCTGGGTGGGGGCGGAGGCCGTCGGGCTGGCGATGCTGGCGGGGATGCGGCTCGCGATCCCGCTGGCGCTGACGCTCGGGTGGATCGCCGATGGGAGGGAGGTCTGGGTCGCGGCGGCGATGCTGGTCGCGCTACAGGACGCCGGAGGCCGTGGCCTCCGACGCTGGCCCCTGCTCCCCGCGGCGATCGGGTCGGCGGTGGTGATCGCGTGGAGCGCGACGGAGCCGAGGGTGGCCCCTGCGAGGGCGGTGTTCGTCGCGCTGGCCTGCGCGAGCGCCGCGGCGTGGGGCGCGGAGCGGGCTCAGGGCGCCGAGCGGTGACCGGTGAGGTCGAGGCCGGTGAGGTCCTGGGAGACCTCGGCGCGGCCCTCGGTCTGCACCCGCACCACGACGCCGTCGGCGACGACGAAGGCGCCCACCGGCCGTAGGGTGGTGAGCTCGCCGCGCATGGTGGAGCCGCCGCCGAGGGGGCGGGAGAGCGCCCGCTGGGCGTTGTCTCTCAGCCGCCGGATGCGGTCGCCCAGCGGGAACACCGCGCGTCGGGCGATGCCGTCGCGGAGCGATCCGCGGAGGAGCCAGTCGCCCGCCTGGAGGAGGGTGTTGCGGGTCTCGAGGGTGTAGTCGAGGTCGCGCACGACCATGGCTTCGCGCGCGGCGTCGTAGTCGGGCAGCCCGGCGAGGTAGAGGGTCGCGGGGGTTCCGTCGAAGGGGCCGTCGCGGAAGGTGATGTCGAGCTCGAAGAGCAGCGCGCCGCCGTTGCCCCGGACGCGCACCTCGCGCACCAGGGCGCGGTGGCCCTCCAGCTCCATCACCCGGCCGCGAAACTCCTGGGCGACCAGGGCCGTGGTCTCCTCGAAGCTCACCCTCGCGTCGAGGGTCAGCCCGAAGCGATCGCCCTCCGAACCCTGGGCGCGGGGCTCGAGCGCTGGCAGCGGCGAGGGCGATGGGGTCGGGCGGGGGCCCGAGGTGACCGCGGGCCGGGCCAGGATGCCTACGCGGGTGCTCGCGCTCTCGGTGGTGAGCTCGAAGGGCGCCGCGAAGACGCGCTGCGGGGAGAGCGTGAGCCAGAAGCCGTCGCCGAGGTCCATCGGGGTGTTGAGGTTCGACCAGAGTTCCTGGGCGTGGGGGGTGAGGTCGCCGTTGGCGTTGACGGTGGCGTCCATGCGCTGCGTGGCCGCGGCCACCTGCTGGGCGACGTAGGTCGCGACGAACTCCGTCACGTCGACGTGGAACATCGTGAGCTCGCAGCGGTCCCGAAACACCGGCGCCGCGGGGACGGTCTGCGCGAAGATGTGCCACGACGGGTCGAGGCGGATGGTGGTGTCGGCGCTCACGGTCACCTGCCGCGGCGCCTCGTTGACGCCGCACGAGGCGACCACCTGGCAGCTCGGCATGAAGGGGAGGGGTAGGCCCATCGGGGCGCCGACGCAGGCCTCGGCGGTGATGGCGAGGGTGGCCTCCACGTGGATGCCGCCTCCCCTGGGCTCGAAGCGGAAGGGCGCGCGCTGCACCCGGTAGCGGATGCCCACGGGCGTGGGGCCGATCATCTGGAAGCGGCCGTTGGTGTCGAAGACCTCGGGGACGAGAGACTCCAGGGAGCGGAGGGTGCCGCGGATGTCGGCGCGCAGCGGGAGGTCGATGGAGGCCGCCGGGAGCGGCGGCAGGACGGCGCCCGGACCGGCGGGCGGAGGCTGCGGGATCTGTAACCGGTGGGCGCAGCCGAGGAGGAGGGGGAGGGCGAAGAGTGCTGGGTGGGTCCTCACGGCGCGAGTGTACGCGGACCCGGCCGCGGACATTCGAGAGACCGCTCAGCGCAGGTGCGCGATGCCCGCGAGCACCGTGAGCGCCAGGCTCGCGAGCGCGGCCGCCTCGAGCACCCGGAGCGATCGGCCCAGGGCGCGCAGGGCCGTCATCGCGTGGGAGACGTCGGCCCCGGAGGTGTCGACCACCGCCCGGAAGGAGGTCGCCGCGCGGTGGATCCAGCGGGCGAGCACGGCGAGCACCATCGCGAGCACGAGGCCCGCCACCGCCAGGATGCCGAAGCGAGCGCCCGCGCGCCCGGCCCACCAGAGCGAGTGGAGCGCCTCGCCGGAGAGCGCGACCACCAGCGCGGCGAGGGCGACCAGCAGCAGCGCCGTGACGCGCATCCGGTGCGCCAGGGTCGCGAAGCGGAGGTTCTCCGAGGCGGTGAACTCGTGCGCGGCCATCGGGTCAGCCCCCCCTCGGAAACATCACCGCCACCACCACCGCGAGGCCGACGACGTAGACCGTCAGCATGGCGATCAGGGTCGTGAAGGCGCGCTGGAGCGAGTCGGTGGCCGTCATCAGGTGGGCCACGTCGTCGCCCTCGGTGGTCGCGACCGCGCGGAGGCTGCGGGCCCCGTCGCGGAGCTGACGCCCGGCCAGGAAGGGCGGGATCGCGCCGACGAGGCAGATCGCGGCGATGACCGGGGCGGCGTGGGGCGGAAGGTGGAAGGGGGGATGGATCAGCCCGAGGAAGCCCGCGGCGGCGAGGCTGACGCCGAGGCCGTAGCCCGCGACGCCGACCCGGGCGGCCGAGCTCGCCAGCGACAGGAAGGTCGCGTCGTCGGCGGCGTTGAACTCGTGCGAGGCGGCATCAGCCATGACGTGTCTTCAGCTCCTCGAGAACCAGACGAAGAGCAGGAAGGCGAGGCCGACCCCGAGCACCCCGAAGCCGAGGATGGGGCTCACGGAGAAGCACCAGATGACCAGTTGGATGACGATCCAGACGAGCTCGAAGCCGCCGCCGTCGCTGCTGTGGCTGCGGCCTCCGGAGGACGATCCGCCGCCGCTCCAGGAGGACGACCCGCTGCCCGACGAGGACGATCCGCCGCCCGACGAGGACGACCCGCTGCCCCAGCGAGACCCGCCGAAGCTGCCGCCGGTCTGCTGCGCCAGCGAGATCACCGCGGTGTCGCCGAGGGGCGAGGCCACCGCCGCGGGCGCGCCGAGCAGCAGGGCGAGGAGCGCGAGGATCCAGAGGGGCAGTGCCGAGGGGCGTGGTCGCACGGGAGGCGCTCATCATCGCGCGCATCGGAGCGCGGTCGCAAGCGGGGCTACATCGTGTCGAGGTCGAGCACCCGGAAGGGTGGCGAGTCGGGGAAGGCGCGCCGCATCAGGGGCATCGCGACGTTGTAGACGGGGATGCCCGTGGGGCTGCGCGCCTCCGGGGTGCCGTGGTGCGCGTGCCCGTGGAAGACCGCGTCGACGGGATAGCGGCCGAGGGGCTCGGCGAGGCGGCTGTTGCCGAGGAAGGCGACGATCTCCGTGGGCTCGCCCATCACCGTCTCCTGGATGGGCGCGTAGTGCATCAGCGCCACACGTCGACCGGTGCGAAGGCGGCTGAGCGCGGACTCCAGCTTCAGCGCCTCGTCGATGGCCTCTTGCACGAAGCGCTTCACCACGGGCTCGCCCCAGTGCCCGAGGGTGGCCCGCCCGAAGCCTCCGATGAAGCCCTTGATGCCCGCGAAGCCGACGTCGCGCACCTCGCAGGCGTCGCCGTCGAGCACCTGGACGCCCGCCTCGCGGAGGATGCGCGCCACCTCGTCCTGGGTGCCGGATTCCCAGTCGTGGTTGCCCAGCACGGCGATGATCGGGATGCGCACCACCGACAGCTCCTTCGCCAGGACGTGGGCCTCCTCCGCGAGGCCGTAGTCGGTGAGGTCGCCGCAGAGGAGGAGCACCTCCGCGAGGTCGTTCACCGGCGCGAGGTGGGGGGCGATGGTGCCTGCGGCGTCCTTGCGACAGTGGATGTCCCCGACGGCGGCGATGCGCATGGATGCCTCTCTGGGGACGCCGCCTCCCGGCCGCCAGCATCCCCCCTCTTCGTGGCGCGTCGCTTGCTGCCGGTGCAGGCTGAGATGGCGTCACTGGCTGCAACGATCGCGGAGGACGGCGCATGAGACTGGCATCCCTCCTTCCCCAAGAGCCTGCCCTGAACGCGGCGACGCTGGCGCAGTTCGCCAACGCGCTGAAGGCCCTCAACGAGCGCGCCGTGCCCTACCTCGTGGGCGGGGCCTACGCGCTCAAGCACTACTGCGGCATCAACCGCGACACCAAGGACGTCGACCTCTTCGTAGAGCGCTCGGCGCTCGACCGGGCGCTCTCGGCGCTGGAGGAAGCGGGCTTCCGCACCGAGGTGGTCTTCTCCCACTGGCTCGCCAAGGCGTGGGTGGGCGACCGCTTCATCGACGTGATCTTCGGCGCGGGCAACGGCTTCGGCGCGGTGGACCGCGGCTGGTTCGAGTACTCCGAGCCGGACGTGCTGCTGGGCGTCCCGGTGAGGATCTGCCCTGCGGAGGAGACCCTCTGCTCCAAGGCCTTCGTGATGGAGCGGGAGCGCTACGACGGCGCCGACGTCAACCACCTGCTGCTGGCCCGGGGCGACCGCTTCGACTGGGAGCGGCTCATCGCCCGCTTCGGAGAGCACGCCCGGGTGCTGCTCTCGCACCTGGTGCTCTTCGGGTACGCCTTTCCGGCGGAGCGGGCGAAGGTGCCGGGGTGGGTGATGTTCGACCTCTGCGCTCGCGTGGTGGCCGAGGCCCCGGACACGGCCGACCCCCCGGTCTGCAAGGGGACCTTCCTTTCGAGGCAGCAGTACCTGGTGGACATCGATCGAGGGTGCGCCGACGCCCGGCTGCCCCCGGTCGGCACCATGAGCCCCGAGGACGTCGCGGTCTGGACCGCGGCCATCGGTCGGGTGCCCTGAGCGGGTTCTCCCCTGCAGGGCGGAGGTGGTAACGAGGGAGGGGTGAGAGTACTTCTGGTCGGTGGTGGCGGTCGGGAGCACGCGCTGGCGTGGGCCCTCGCGAGGTCGCGCTCGGTCGACGAACTGGCGGTGGCGCCGGGCAACCCAGGCATCGCGGAGGTCGCGCGCTGCTTGCCGATCGGCGTGGCGGACCTCGACGGGCTCGTCGAGGCGGCGGCGGCGATGGCGGCCGACCTGGTGGTGATCGGGCCCGAGGGTCCGCTGGTCGCGGGGCTCGCCGATCGGCTGCGGGAGAAGGGCATCGGGGTCTTCGGCCCGAGCGCGGCGGCGGCGAGGCTCGAGGGCTCCAAGGGCTTTCTCAAGGACCTCTGCGCGAGGCACGGCATCCCGACGGCGGCGTACCGGCGCTTCACCGACGCGGACGAGGCGGGCGGGTACGTCCGCGCTCATGGAGCGCCGGTGGTGGTGAAGGTCGACGGGCTGGCCGCGGGCAAGGGGGTCGTCGTGGCGATGAGCGTCGACGAGGCGATCGCGGCGGTCGATGAGGCGCTGCGCGACCTGCGCTTCGGCGAGGCCGGGCAGAGCGTGGTGGTGGAGGACTTCCTCGTCGGGCCGGAGATGAGCTTCTTCGCGCTGTCCGACGGGCTCTCCGCGAGCTTCTTCGCCACCGCCATGGACTACAAGCGCCTCGGCGACGGAGGCGTCGGACCCAACACCGGCGGCATGGGAGCGATCACCCCGCACCCCATGCAGACGCCCGAGCTCGTCGAGCAGGTGATGGAGACCATCATCCGCCCGACGGTGGCCGCCATGCGCTCCGAGGGGGCGCCGTTTCGCGGCGTGCTCTACGCGGGGCTGATGCTCACCGAGCGGGGGCCGATGCTGCTCGAGTACAACGTCCGCTTCGGCGACCCGGAGTGCGAGGCGCTGATGGTGGCCCTCGACGATGACCTCGGGGAGATCCTTCTCGAGGCGAGCGGGGACGAGGCGCACGCGAGCCTGAGAGCGCCGCGGTGGCACCGAGGGGCCGTGGCCTGCGTGGTGATGGCGGCGCCCGGCTACCCGGAGAGCCCCGTGACCGGAGGGGAGATCTCGGGCGTGGGCGACGCCGCCGCGGAGGCGACCTGGGTCTTCCACGCGGGCACCAGGCGTGACGAGCACGGGGGGCTACGCACCGCCGGGGGGAGGGTGCTCGACGTCGTCGCGAGGGACGCCTCGCTGGAGGCGGCGGCGCGCCGGGCCTACGCCGCGGTCGCGAAGATGGCCTGGCCCGGGGAGCAGCACCGCAGCGACGTCGGCACCTGGGGGCAGCCGTGATGGCGCGCTGGGCATGGGCGCTCTCGGGGCTGCTGGCGCTGCCGTCGGTCGCGAGCGCGCAGCAGTCGGGTTCGAGCTGCGACTCGTGCGAGTCGTGCACCGCGGCGCTCTCGCGGGACAACGCCTTCGCCGAGCTGCGCGGCGACATCGACGCGTCGAGCGCCGCCACCTGCGTGCGCATCGCCGGGCGCGGGGCGACCTTCGACGGGCACCGCCACACCGTGCGGGGCGCGGCGGTGGGCGTCGAGGTCGCGGCGGAGAACGTCGTCGTCCGCAACGTCCAGGCGCAGGAGGGGGGCGTCGGGTTTCGCGTGGCGGGCGGGCGCACCGTGACGCTGCTCAACGCCGTGGTGAGCGACGCGAGGGTGGGCGTGCGCATCGAGGGCTCGCACGACGTGCGGGTGGTGCGCGCGGTGCTGGCGCGCAACCGGGTGGGCGTCTCCATGGGGGCCGACGACGCGGGGCAGTGCGCCCGCGCGATGCCGCTCGGGAGCACCGGGGTGGTGATCGTGCGGTCGAGGGTGGAGGGCGGAGGGGTCGGCGTGGCGGCCTGCGACGCGATGCCGGTGCTAACCGGCAACACCGTGGCCAGCAACGACCACGGGGTGCTGCTGGGCGAGGTGCATGCGCAGGGGGCGGGCGCCCGGGGAGGGCCGTGGGACGCGTGCTCGTGCGCTCCGGCGCCGGGGGGGACGGCCCCGGGGACGCTGCTGCTCTTCTCGTCGGGCTGCGGCGGCTGCACCGTGCACGAGAGCTGGCTGCCGGAGGAGCGGTCGCGCGGGGCGGTGATCCGGGCGCGATCGGGCGGGGCGGACGGGGGCGTCGATCAGGCGCGCTTCGACGCGCACATCCGGCACTGCGGGCCCGAGGTGGTCGACGCGCTCGGGGTCCCTGGCTGCGTGCCCAACTACGCGTGCCCGGCGAGCGGCGAGGTCTGGAAGCGGCGCGAGGGCGACCGGGAGCTTGCCATCGACCGCACCGTGGGCTCTCCCAACGACGTGGTGGCCTTCTCCGAGGCGTGCCGGACGGCGGGGCGGCAGGGCTATGGGCGCGGCGGTCGCTGCGTCACCGCGGCGCTGCGCTCGAATACCCTGTGCGGTAATCGCCTGGGCGACCTGCGGGTGGCGGGGCCGCTCTCGCGCTGGGGCTCGGTCGACGATCGCTGCGGGGTGGTGGAGGGCGGCGGGGAGGCGCGCTGCGCTCGCACCTGCGAGGGGGTCGAGCTCGCGGCGGTGTCCGCGCCCGTCCCTGCGGCGGCGAGGCCCGCGGTGCCGGCCATCCCGTCGATCGAGGAGGAGCCCTCGGACGCGGGGGCGGCGGTCGCAGCTCGTCGCCCGGCGACGCCGGTCACCCGTGCCTCGGAGTCGCCGGTTGCGGCGGTGTGGTGGGCCGTCGGTGGGGCGCTGGCGGCGGCGGTGGGCTTCGGGCTCTGGCGCCAGCGACGCCGGTCGTAGGGCGAAGGTACCGCGGAGGGTCGCGGCGTTGTACAACCGCGGCCCCGCGACGGACGGGTCGCGCAGGAGGAAAGGCGAGTCCATGGCGAAGGCGAAGACGACGGGCACGACGGCTACGGCGACGGCAGCGACGACGGCGGCGGCCCCCGCGCCGGCCGCGGGCGCGGTGAACATCCCGGTCGACGACAACTGTCCCCTCAAGAGCACGGCGAAGGTCCACGAGGACTACGACTGCATGCTCAACCAGACGAACATCGGGGCGAACAACAACAAGTTCTATGTGATCCAGGTGCTGGAGTCGGGCGGCAAGTTCTACGCGTGGAACCGCTGGGGCCGCGTGGGCGAGGTCGGCCAGACGGCGCTGAAGGGCCCGTACCCGGCGGCGGCGAGCGCCATCAAGGACTTCGAGGCGAAGTTCAAGGACAAGTCCGGCAACGGCTGGGACAACCGGAAGAACTTCGTCGCCAAGGCGGGCAAGTACGCGCTGATCGAGATCGAGCGCTCGGCCGACAGCGCCAAGGCCGCGGAGGTCGAGGAGAAGCTCAAGGCGATCGACAAGGCCGCCGCGTCGCTCCAGCCGAAGGTCACCAAGAAGGTGCTCCCGAGCGCGCTGCACACCTCGGTGCAGAACTTCATGCAGCTCATCTTCGACCAGGACATGTTCAAGGGCGCGATGGCGTCCTTCGACATCGACGTGAAGAAGATGCCCCTCGGGCAGATCTCCAAGTCGCAGGTGAAGAAGGGCTACGACGTCCTCGAGGAGCTCGAGCAGGCGATCAACACCGCCAACGCCAACCAGATCAACACGATCTCGTCGAAGTTCTACACGCTCATCCCGCACAGCTTCGGGCGGAAGATCCCTCCGCCCATCAACACGCCGGAGCTGCTCCACAAGAAGGTGGAGATGCTCAACGTGCTCAACGACATCGAGATCGCGCTGAGCATGGAGAAGGCCGCCGCGGCGGGCCCCGAGCCCGAGGCCGTGCCGCACCCGGCCGACGAGAACTACAAGAAGATCAAGGCCGACCTCGAGTACATCGACCCGACCTCCGAGGAGTACGCCTGGATCCAGAGGTACCTGCAGTCCACCGGGGCCAGCTACTACAACCTCAAGCTGGTGGACGTGTTCCGCCTCAACCGCCACGGGGAGCACGAGCGCTTCAAGGCGCACGACCCGATCGCCGAGCGCAAGCTGCTCTGGCACGGCACCAACGTCGCCGTGGTGGCGGCGATCCTCGGGTCGGGGCTGCGCATCATGCCGCACTCCGGCGGCCGCGTCGGCAAGGGGATCTACCTCGCCTCGGAGAACGGCAAGTCCGTCAACTACGTGGGCTGGGCGGGCAGCACGGGCGTGATGTTCCTGGCGGAGGCGGCGCTCGGCAAGGAGCACTCCATCCTGAAGGACGACTCCTCCCTCAAGGAGGCGCCGAAGGGCTACGACTCCATCGTGGCGCGCGGCCACACCGAGCCCGATCCGCAGCACGACATCACCATCACGATCGATGGCAAGAAGGTCGTCGTGCCGCAGGGCAAGCCCATCAAGGTGCCCGCGCACGCCAAGAGCTCGTTCACGCAGTCGGAGTACCTGCTCTACAAGGAGAGCCAGGTGCGCCTCCGCTACGTGCTCCGCGTCCACCGCTGAGCCCGCTCGCCTCTCCTCCCCTCCCATGCGCCTCGTCGATCGCTACTGGTTGATGCTCACCGCCCCGGTGGTGGTGTGCCTCGGCGTCTACGGCGTCCTCGGGGCGCGCTACCACCGCCAGGAGCTTCTCTCCGAGGCCGAGACGGAGGTGCGCGAGACGGCCACGCTGCTGGGCGAGACGGTCACGGCGCTGCCGGCGGACGTCGAGGTCGCCGAGCTGCACGCGCTCGCCGAGCGCCTCACCCACGACACGAGGGTGCTCGGCATCGGCATCTACGGCCCCGACGGCGACTGGGTCGGCGGCTCGCAGGTGGCCAGGGTGCACCGGGACGACCTCGACCGCATCGTGCGCGTCGCCTTCCGAGAGCGCCGCGACCGGCGGGAGATGCGCCCCTTCGGCAACCACGACGCGCTGGTCCGCGTCGAGCTGGTGCGCCCCGCGCAGGCGACGCTGGTGGGCGCGGTGGTGGTCATCCGCGACCTGGAGTACCTGCGCGACGCGCTGCGCTCGTGGGGCATCCAGCTCGCGGCGATGGCCGGGGTGCTGACGGCGGTGATGGCGCTGCTCGCCGCGCGCCTCGCGCGCTCGATGACCGGCCCCGTGGAGCAGCTCATCGACGGGGTGACGCGGGTGGCCGCGGGCGACCTGGAGACGGTGGTGTCGACCGGCGGCGACGAGATGCAGCGCCTCGGCGACGCCTTCAACGCCCTCACGCGCTCGCTCAAGCGGGCCAGGGAGCAGCTCTCGGACGAAGAGACCGCGAGGGCGGCGCTGGAGGTCGAGCTGCACCGCGCGCAGATGCTGGCCGTCGCCGGGCAGGTGGCGGCCACGCTGGGGCACGAGATCGGGTCGCCGCTCAACGTGATCCTCGGGCGGGCGCGCGTCGCGGCGGAGCGGGAGGACGTGCCCGACGACCTGAGGGCGAGCCTCCAGAGCATCGCCACGCAGTGCGAGCGCATCGCGAAGGTGATGTCGCAGTTCCTGTCGCTGGCCCGTCCGTCCTCCAAGGGGGCCTCGGAGCGGAGCGACCTCGGCGCGGTGGCCAAGGAGGTGGTCGGGTTCCTGGGGCAGGAGTGCCGGCGGGCGAAGGTGCGCGCGACGCTCGGGGTCGCCAGCGGCGAGCCGCTGATCGTGGCGGCGCCGCACGACCAGATGTTCCAGGTGCTGTTCAACCTGTGCCTCAACGGGGTGCAGGCGCAGCGCGAGGGGGGCAGGCTGGAGGTCACCGTGGCGCGGGGCCAGGACGCCGACCGGGAGATGGTGCGGGTCACGGTGCGCGACGCGGGCCCCGGGGTGGCGGAGGGAATACGGGGGAAGGTATTCGATCCGTTCTTCTCGACGCGCCTGGGGTCCGGCGGGACGGGCCTCGGGCTCGCGGTGGTGGCGGGGCTCGTGAAGGAGCTCGGGGGTCGGGTGATGGTCGACCAGGGCGAGGCGGGTAGCGAGCTCCCCGGGGCGGCGTTCACGGTATGGTTGCCCGCGGCGCCATCGATGAGCAGCGACGACGCGCAGAGCCCTCGCGACGGGGCGGTGAGGCAGTGACAATGTCCAACGCGATGCTGAAGCCAGGCCGGGGGCGGCTGTTCGTGGTCGACGACGACGAAGACCTGGCGGCCTTCCTCCAGGAGCTGCTCACGGCGGCGGGCCATCAGGTGACGACCTTCCACGACGCGGCCTCGGCGCTCGCGGCGGTGGAGGAGCGCGCCCCCGACCTGGTGATCACCGACATGAACATGGCGGGGATGGACGGCTTCGAGCTCATCGAGCGGGTGCGCGCCTTCGACCCGCGGGTGTCGGTGATCGCGATCACGGCCTTCGGGAGCATCGAGACGGCGGTGCGGGCGCTCCGGCTGGGGGCCTACGACTTCGTGACCAAGCCCTTCGAGCCGCAGACGCTTCGGGTGGCGGTCGACCGCGCGCTGGAGGCCACGGAGCTGCGCTCGGAGGTGAAGCGCCTGCGCGGAGAGCTGGGCGGCCGCTTCCACGTGGGCGGCCTGGTGGGCCGGAGCACCGCGCTGGCGGAGATCTCCGACCTGGTGCGGCGCGTGGCCGACAGCGGCGCGACGGTGCTCATCACGGGCCCGAGCGGCAGCGGCAAGGAGCTCATCGCGCGCGCGCTGCACGCCGAGAGCAGGCGCTCGGCGGGGCCCTTCGTGCCGATCAACTGCGCGGCGATCCCCGACACGCTGCTGGAGAGCGAGCTGTTCGGCGTGCGCAAGGGGGCCTTCACCGACGCGCGGGTCGACCGTCCGGGGCTCTTCCGCGAGGCGCAGGGGGGGACGATCTTCCTCGACGAGATCGGCGACCTGCCGATGGCCCTGCAGGCGAAGCTGCTGAGGGTGATCCAGGAGCGGGAGGTGAGGCCGCTGGGGGCGACGAAGTCGGAGCCCATCGACGCGCGCGTGGTGGCCGCGACGCACCGCGACCTGCGGACGGCCGTGCAGGAGGGGCGCTTCCGGGAGGACCTCTTCTACCGACTGGCGGTGATCGAGGTGGGGGTGCCGCCGCTGCGAGACCGGCCCGAGGACGTGGTGCCGCTGGCGGAGCACTTCCTGAAGCGGGTGACGGCGCGCTCGGGCAGTCCCGTGAAGGGCTTCTCCGGCGCGGCGCTGCGGAAGATGGAGGCCTACCACTGGCCGGGAAACGTGCGAGAGCTGGAGAACGCCGTCGAGCGCGCGGTGGCCATGGCGCGCGAGGAGTGGATCTCCCCGGAGGACCTCCCGAGCTCGCTGCAGCACCCGGCGCCGGTGGACATCCTGGCGGCGGCGGCGGAGCGCGAGATGACCCTCGACGAGCTCACGATGGCCTACGTAAGGAGGGTCCTGGAGCGCACGGGCAACAACAAGAAGCGCACCGCGCGGCTGCTGGGCGTCGACCGCAGGACGATCCAGCGCTGGCTGGGCGAGGCCCAGGGCGGCGACGACGACGAGGATCGCAAGGGAGGATCGACGGAACGATGAGCGGACGCACGGAAGACGAGCGCTGGGCGGCGGTGGAGGAGCCCATCGAGCTGCTGCACGAGGAAGACATCGACGGCGCGGTGAAGGCGCTGCGCGAGGTGCTGCTGGCGGACCCTGGCAACGCGCACGCGCACTACTACCTGGGACTCGCGTTCATGCGGAAGGAGAAGGCGGGCGCGGCGCTGGCGGCCTTCGCCGAGGCCATCGACCGCGACCCCGGGCACCTCGGCGCGCAGGTCTACCGGGGCTGGTGCCTCTATGAGCTGGCGCGCTTCGAGGAGGCCATCGACGCGGGCGAGCGGGCGCTGGAGATCAGCGCCGACGACGGCGACGCGCTGCACCTGCTGGGGCTCAGCTACGCGGAGACCGGGCGCAAGGTGGAGGCGATGATGTGCCTCGAGCGCTTCCTCAAGGGGCGGCCTTCGGCGGAGGATCGGATGGACGCCGAGGCGCTGCTCATCACCCTGCGAGGCGGCGCGACGGTGATGCCCGAGGCGTAGTTCCGGGGGTGTGGTCCCTGGACCGGCTTTCAGGGATCGTCGTACTGTCCATGCCCTGATGGGCGCGGTACGGAACGACGAGGGCTTCGAGTCGATGACCACGATGGCCCTCGACGCGTCGGCCGAGGCGGTCACCGAAGACACCCAGCGGGCGCCCTCGCTCTGCGAGCCGTACACCGACCTCGGCCTCGTGGCGCGCGGGGGCATGGGCGCGGTGCGTCGCGCGCTCGATCGCCCGCTGGGCCGGCACGTCGCGGTGAAGCTGCTCCACGACTCCATCAGCGACCGTCCCGACCTGGTGCAGCGCTTCGTGCTGGAGGCGCAGATCACCGGCGCCCTGGAGCACCCCAACATCGTCCCGGTGCACCTCCTCGGCGAAGGGGCGGACGGGCTGCCGTGCTTCTCGATGAAGCTGGTGGAGGGGCGCACGCTGAGGGCGGAGATCCTCGACCCGGCGGGCCTGCCGTGGCCCTCCGGTCGGCTCGATCACCTGGTGCAGGTGCTCCTGAAGGTGTGCGACGCGGTGGCCTTCGCGCACTCGCGCGGCGTGGTGCACTGCGACATCAAGCCCGAGAACATCATGGTGGGCGAGTTCGGGCAGGTCTACCTGATGGACTGGGGCGTCGCGCGGGTGATCGACCCGGCGGCCTTCGGGCGCCACGACGTGCTGCCGCCCGAGCGCCTCGCCGCGCCCGAGCCGAGCAACCAGCGGGTGCACATCTACGGGACGCCGGCGTACATGGCGCCGGAGCAGGCCATCGGGCTCCACGACGCGATCGACGAGCGGACGGACGTGTACCTGCTGGGCGCCGTGCTCTACGAGATGCTCACCGGCAAGGCGCCGCACTCGGGCGACAGCCTGATGGCCGTGGTGTGGGAGGCGGCCAGCGGCAAGGTCGTCGCGCCGCGCGAGCAGGTGCCGCAGCTCGACCTGCCGGAGGGCCTCTGCCTCACGGCGATGAAGGCGCTCTCCTCGCTGCCGGGCGACCGCTACCGGAGCGTGGTGGACTTCCGCTCGGAGCTGGAGCGACACCTGCGCAGCCTCGACCGGTTTCCGCGGGAGCGCTTCGCCCCGGGCGCGAGGGTGGTCACCGAGGGCGAGACCGGCGAGGCGGCGTACATCATCGTCGCGGGGCGCTGCGAGGTCTTCCGCGAGGTCGACGGGCGCCGGGTGACGCTGCGGGAGATGGGCCCCGGGGAGGTCTTCGGAGAGACCGCGGTGTTCACCGAGAAGCCGCGCACGGCGAACGTCGAGGCCATCGACGAGCTCACGGTGATGCGCGTGACGCGCGAGCTGCTCATCGAGCAGATCGGGCTCTACTCCCACGCGGGGGCCTTCGTGCGGGCGCTCGCCGAGCGCTTCCGCCAGGTCGACGCGCAGCTCGGGCGCCTCGAGCGCGACTCGATGCTGCCGTCGGTTCCGCCGGGGCCGACCGACGGCCACCGCTGAGGGCCGTCAGGCCGGGGGCGCCTCGCCGGTGACCCGGAGCAGCGGGCGAAGGTAGGCCAGCAGCCGAGCCTCGTCGGCGGGCTGCGAGCGGTAGCCCACGTAGAGGTCCGGGCGCAGCAGGTAGGCGCACTCGGTCTCGGCGCCGTAGGCCCGCTCGAGCTCGGCGTCGGGGTCGAGGAGCACGGCGATGGACTCGGGCAGCTCCGCGGGGCGGGCGCTGCGGGGCGTGACCACGGTGACGTCGACGGACTCCCCGTAGCGGGAGCTCACCGCGCTCGCGATGGCGGCGAAGCGCGCGTAGCCCTCGGCGCTGGCGCTGCGACCGTCGAAGAGCAGGAGGTTCCAGCGGCGGTCGTCGAGGGTCTGGAGCAGGGCGCGGGTGCCCGACTCGCCCGCGCGGGTCACGTGGCCGTCGAGCGCCCGCTGCCCGGCCTTCGCCGCGCCATCGAAGGATCGGATCGACGACACGGTCGGCGTCTCGCCCCCGGAGGCCGAGCCGATGCGGCCCTGGAGGATGCCCTGAGAGTGCTCCGCGACGATGGCGCTGCCCTCGTAGCCGATGGTGAGCTCGGCGACCTCTCGCGCCGCCCGGCGCTGCACCGCCTCGACGCCGCTGAGCACCCGCGCGACCTGGTCGCGCACCGCGCGCGCCGCGGGCTGCCGGATGGTTCCGACCCTCGTGGCGGCGTCGGTGCCGCGCAGCACCGCCTGCCCGACGGCGTGCCGCTCGTCGTGGTAGCTGTCGAGCAGCCGCGAGCGGGCGAGGCCGCGGTGCACCTGCGCGAGCTTCCAGGCGAGGTTGTGCGCGTCCTGGATGCCGGTGTTCATCCCCTGGCCGCCGACGGGCGAGTGGATGTGCGCCGCGTCGCCGGCGATGAACACCCGGTCGTCGCGGTACTGCGTGACCTGCCTGCAGCGGATGCGGAAGCGCGTCGACCAGGTGAGCTCCGAGAGCACGCCGCCGCTGCCGGTGCGGCTCGCGAAGAGCCCCTGGACCTCCGCGAGCGAGGGCGCCGCGGCGCTGTCGTCGCCGACCGGCGCGGAGACGATCAGCCGCCACCGCCCGCCGGGCAGCGGGAAGCAGGCGACCACGCCGTCGACGGCGAAGTACGTGGTGACCCGGTCGTCGCGGGTGTCCCAGTCGATCTTCACGTCGGCGAGGAGGAAGCGGTCTTCGTAGGTGTCGCCCTCGAAGGCCAGGTCGAGGCCCTTGCGCACGGTGCTGTGGGCGCCGTCGCAGCCGACCAGCCACGAGGCGCGCACGGTCTCCGTCGCGTCGGCCTTCGTCAGCACCGCGGTGACCCCGTTGCCGTCCTGCCGGAAGGAGCGCAGCGAGACGCCCCGATCGACCCTCCCTCCGAGCCGCTCGAGGAGCGCCGAGAGCACCGACTCGGTCTCGCTCTGCGGCACGCAGAGCAGGTAGGGGAAGGCGGTGTCCAGCTCGGAGAAGTCCACGCGCGCGATGGTCTCGCCGCCGGACCAGAACGTGGCCCCGAGGAGCTTCTGGCCCTTCGCGACGAGCTCCTCGGCGACGCCCATACGGTGGAGCACCTCCAGCGTGCGCGCGTGCACGCCGATGGCCCGCGACGTGGGCAGCGGCATGTCCGCCGCGTCGATGACGCGCGCGCTGAGCCCGCGGTGCAGGAGCTCGCTCGCGAGGGTCAATCCCGTCGGGCCCGCGCCCACCACCAGCACGTCGATCGAGGTCTCCATAGGTGCGCGGGACGATAACCCAACCGTTGGCACAATCGATCCGTTGACCCGGTGCGGAGTGGGAGGTAATGCGTCCGCCACCTATGATCAGCGATACCCGTAACCAGTTAGAGGATCTCGCCCGCCGGGCAGAGAACCTCGGGAGGCATCTTTGACCTCCCGAGGCTGAAGAAGCGCGTGGAGGAGATCGATGCCGAGAGCGGCGACCCGGATTTCTGGACCCGGCCGACCAGCCAGAAGCTCCTGAAGGAGCGCGCCGACAAGGACGCGATGGTCCAGGCGGTGGAGGGGCTCCAGCGGGAGGTGCGCGACGCGGGCGAGCTGCTCGCGATGGCCGCCGAGGAGAACGACGAGTCCGTCGGCGCGGAGGTGGCCACCATCGCCGAGAGGCTGGAGGAGCGCACCCGCAAGCTGGAGCTCGACCAGATGCTCTCGGAGCCCGAAGACAAGGTCGACGCCATCGTCGAGATCAACGCCGGCGCCGGCGGGGTCGACGCGATGGACTGGACCCAGATGCTCCTGCGCATGTACGGCCGCTGGGCCGAGAAGCGCGGGTTCACGGTGAAGCTCCTCGACGAGACCGAGGGCGAGGAGGCCGGGCTCAAGAGCGTCTCGATCCAGGTGAGCGGGCTCAACGCCTTCGGCTACCTGAAGAACGAGAACGGCGTGCATCGCCTGGTGCGCATCAGCCCCTTCGACGCCAACGCGCGGCGGCAGACGGCCTTCGCGGCGGTGGCTGTGACGCCCGACCTCGACGAGGACTTCGAGATCGAGCTCAAGGACGGCGACTACGACACCGACACCTTTCGCTCGGGCGGCAAAGGCGGGCAGAACGTCAACAAGGTCGAGACCGCGGTGCGCCTCACGCACAAGGTCACCGGCATCGTGGTGAAGTGCCAGAGCGAGCGCTCGCAGCACGAGAACCGGCGCATCGCGCTCAAGACCCTGAAGGGCAAGCTCTACGCGCTGGAGAAGCAGAAGCGCGAGGACGCCTTCAAGGGGAAGTTCGAGTCGAACAAGTCGGACATCGCCTTCGGCCACCAGGTGCGCAACTACGTGATGGCGCCGTACCAGCTCGTGAAGGACCTCCGCACCGACCACGAGACGGGCAACATCTCGGCGGTGCTCGACGGTGACCTCGACCCGTTCATCGAGTCGTCGTTGCTCGGCGCCATGAAGAAGAAGACCGCGAGCGCGTGACCCCCCGCCTGACCCGCGGCCTCGGTGTAACGGCGGGTCTCGTCGCGCTCGGGGGCGTCGGTCTGGCGGACGGTCTGCTCGCCTGGTCGCGCGCCCCGCGAGGGTCGCTGCCGCCGTCGCTGGGCCTGCTGGTCGTGCTCCAGTGCGCGGCCACGCTGCTCAGCCTCGGCATCGGCCTCGGCCTCGTCGAGGAGCTCATCCTCTACTCCGCCCGCACCGTGCCGTGGCTCTGCCGCGTCGCAGAGTGGCTCCTCGGCGGCCCTCGCCGATGGTTCGCCCGCGACCCCGACCGCGCCGCCGGTCTGGCCGCGCTCGCGATCGGCGTCGCCATCACCCTCGGCCCGCTCTACCCGGTCTCGTACACCGTCCAGCGCACCTTCCACTCGAAGTCCCTCGCGGCGCTCGCCATCTTCCTCGCGCCCTTCGCCTTCGCCGCCGTCGCCTCGGCGCTGCTGCTGCTCCTCTCCGGGCCGATGCGCTGGCTCTTCCACCGACTCGGCCGGCTCGGCTCGCCCGGCGTCGTGCTCTCGGCCACCGCCGTGGTCGTCGCGGCGCAGACGGTGCGCTTCTTCGCCCTCAACTGGGCCGGGTTCCGCAACCTGGAGTTCGGCGCCGTCGGCCTCCTCGGCGCGCTGCTCGTCGCCAACGGGCTCGCGCTGCTGGTGCTGGGCCGACGCGTCGTGCGCCGCGCCGCGCCGCTGCGCCGCCGCGTGCCGCTCGCGCTCTCCCTCGTCTCCATCGTGGCGATCGTCGCCTCGGCCTTCACGCTCGGCGCCAGGCAGACCGTGGCCGCCACGCTCTTCAACCGCAGCCTCCTCGCGCAGCGCGTCGCCCGCACGCTGCAGCTCAGCCTCGACTTCGACGGCGACGGCTACTCCGCCGTCTTCAACGGCGGCGACTGCAACGACCGCGACGCGCGCATCTCGCCCCGCGCCCACGACGTCCCCGGCAACGGCCGCGACGAGAACTGCTCCGGCCGCGACGCCCGGCTGGAGCCCGAGGAGAGCACCGGGCACCTGGTCCCGCTGCCGCCGGACGCCGCGCAGCAGCCGCCGAGCTTCGTGCTGCTCTCCATCGACGCGATGCGGCCCGACCACCTCGGCTGCTACGGCTACCGCCGCCCGACCACGCCCAACATCGACCGCTTCGCCCGCGGCGCGGCCCGCTTCACCAACGCCTACTGCGCCTCGCCCCGCTCGCTGCGCTCCTTCGGCAGCCTCTGGGTGGGCCGCTACGCCTCGCTCGTCTCCTGGGGCAACGACGTGCAGTTTCCGCCGCTGGAGCCCTCCAACGTCACCCTCGCCGAGCAGCTCTCGAGCGCCGGGTACCTCACGGCGGCGTTCCCCGCGACGGCCTATTTCTCCCACACCGCGGGCTTCTTCCAGGGCTTCCAGCAGGTGGTGGAGGAGCCCGGGTTCAAGCCCGACGCGGCCCCCGCCGTCGCGCGCATGCAGGCCTTCCTGCGCGAGCACGAGAACGACCCGCAGCCCTTCTTCATGTGGTCGCACATCATGGAGACCCACGACCCCTACCGCGACCGCACCGAGCCCCGGGACTTCGGCCACTCGCAGATGGACCAGTACGACGAGGAGCTCGCGGGCGCCGACGCGGCCATCGCACCGCTGCTCACCCAGCTCGACCAGCTGGCCGCGAAGCGACCGCTGGTGGTGATCGTCTTCGGCGACCACGGAGAGGCCTTCGGGGAGCACGGCGTCTATCACCACTCCTTCGACCTCCACGACGAGGCGCTGCGGGTGCCCATCATCGTGCGCGCTCCGGGCGTGACGCCGGGCCCCCGGCATGCGCTCACCAACCTCTTCGACATCAACCCCACGCTGCTCAACTTCGCCGGGCGGCCCCCCGTCGCTCCGGTGTCCGGGCGCTCGCTGCTGCCCGTGCTCTACGACCCCGCGCCGGGGTCGCTCATGCCCGAAGGGTGGCGCCGCTGGCTCTTCGCCGAGGTGACCCCCGACGGGCTCTTCCCCTCCGAGCAGAAGTCCATCTACGCGCCGCCGTTCAAGCTGATCCACGACCTGCGGCGCGGCACCTGGGAGCTGTTCGACATCGCCCGCGACCGGGGGGAGATCCGCAACCTCTACGACGACCGGCCCGAGCTCGCCGCCGAGCTGCGCGAGCGCCTCGTCACGTGGACCGACCACGGCGCCCTCGCCACCAACCGCTCCAACGAGCAGATCGCCGCGGCGCGGCTGCGGTCCGAGCCCGCGATACAGCACCCGCTGCACGTCCGCTTCGGCGACGTGGCCGAGCTCCTCGGCTACGACCTCCCCGCGGACAGCGTCCCCATCGATGGGACCTACCGCGCGGTGCTCTACTGGCGCGTGCTCCGTCGCACCCGGGTCCCGGTGTACATCGTCGTCTCCTTCGACCCGGTCGACGCGCAGCCCATCTGGCCGCTCTTCGTCGCCCGGCACGCGCCCATCTACGGCCGCTACCCGACGACCGAGTGGCGGCCCGGGGAGATTCTCCGTGACGAGGTGTCGCTGCGCGTCGACCCGGAGATGAGGCCCGTGCGGCTGCGCACCTTCGTCTCCCTGGAGGTCGAGGGCGACGGACGGCGCATCGGCCCCGAAGGGGTGAACGCCCCCGACGCCCGGCTGGAGATCGCCCCGGTGGAGATCACCCCCCGGGCTCCCTAGCGCTCCGTCGTCGGGCTTGTCCGCGCCGACCAGAGCTCGATCAGGGGGGAGCCGTCGGGCTGCACCCACACCCGCTCGCGCCGCAGCGACCGGAAGCGATCGGAGCGCATCAGGGCGCGGAGCTCCCGGTGGTGGGCGAGCTCCTCCGGGGGGCCGAACCCCGGCGCGAGGAGCCCGTCGCTCCAGGTGACGAAGACGTGCAGGTCGTCCGGGCGGTCGGGCAGCGGCGCCTTGGAGAGGTCGTGGCACCAGAAGCCGCCGCGTCGGCTGGCGAAGCGCAGCGGGTGCAGCGCGTAGTCGGAGACCACCACCAGCGCCGGCCCGTCTCCGCGGAGGCGGTCGACCTCGCGGCGCAGCAGCACGGGCACCGCGTCGCCCTCCCGGGTGACCTTCCAGCCGCGGTAGCCGCCGCCGCCGGCGAGGGTGAAGAAGCCCGAGTCGGGTGATCCGCCGGAGAGGAAGAAGCGGGCAGCGCGCAGGGTGGGGCCGCAGAGGAGGTAGAGCGCGACCGCGGCGGGCACGAGGCGCCAGCGGGCGGAGCGGTGCTCGGCGAGGGCTCCCAGGGCGAGGATGGCGGGTGCCAGCGTGGCGAAGAGGTAGCGCTCGGCGTCGATGGCCGGGAGGTTCCAGGGGCGCGCCGTGGCGAGGAGCAGGGGGAGGCCGAGGAGCGCGACGGCGAGGTGGATGCGGGCGAAGCGGGCGAGCTCGTCGGCGGGCCCCGGGCTGGCGGAGCGGCGGAGCGCGAGGGCGAGGAGCGCGGCGGCGACGAGTCCGAGGGCCCACTCCAGCGGGCGGGAGAGGGGCTCGCCGGTGAAGTGCCGCAGGGTGGACTCGCCGGTGTAGCCGCCGAGCACGGTGAGGGCATAGACGTGGAGCCTGGCGCCGAGGTGGATGAACCACCGCGCGGGCTCGACGTGACGCTGACGCACCACCGTCGCCGCGCCGTAGAGCACCGGGACGAGGTGCAGCGAGGCGAGGGCGATCGAGGCCCGGAAGGCGGGGCGGCGGAGCAGCGCACGGCGCTGCGGGGCGATCACCCAGAGCAGCGACGCGGCGATGGGCAGCAGCGAGAGCGGCGTGAAGTGGATGCCTAGCGCGAGGCACTGCCCGGCGAGCACGACGGCGAGCGCCGAGGCGCCCCGCGCGGCGAGCAGGAGCAGCAAAGGGCCCAGCACCCCGAGGCCCAGCGCGAGCGCGTAGGGGACCGTGACCGTGCGGCTCCAGAGCACCGACCAGGGGTGCACGGCGAGCAGCGCCGCGATGGCGAGCCCGGCGCGGGGGAGGCCGAGGCGCCGGGCGGTGAGGGCGGCGCCGACGATGCAGAGGGTGAGGCCCGCGACCAGCACCGAACGGGCGCTCTCGAAGGAGACCCCGCCGAGGCGATACGAGAGGCCGATGAGGTGCGCGAAGAGGGTGCTGACGAAGCGCGCGTCGGGCGTCATCCGGGGGGCGCGGCCCTCGAGGGCGTCGAGACCGAAGAGGGTCCAGTTGCCCTCGTCGCCGCTGGGGTTGGGGAGCGCGCCGAGGTGCGGGAGGCGCAGCGCGAGGCCGAGCGCCACGATCGCCGCGAGGGTGAGACCCCACGCCCGGTGCGAGCGCGGGGCGGTCACCGGGCGCGCCGGAAGATCCAGGTCTCGGCGCCGATGGAGCGGTGCATGCGCACGCAGCGGAGCGGCGCGGGGAGCTCGCACCTGGCGCGCAGGGCCCAGGCGTAGCCGAGCGATCCGTCGAGGAGGCCGGTCATGAGGCCGCGCCCGTCGGGGTCGCGGTTGAGCCGCGCGAAGTGCGGATCGAGGGGTCGGTCGGTGGGGAGGTAGTAGGTCGCGAAGTCCTCGCCGACGAGGGTGTACTCGGGCGCCCGCTGCGTGACGTCGCGGAAGGCTTCGCGCGACTCGGCGACGCCGGGGAGGGGGCTGCGCTCGCGGTCGGGCTCGGGGCCCACGCGGGTGATGCGGAGGTGCGTGGGGAGGTTGGGGAGGTACTGGTTGCCGCCGTAGATCTCCAGGGTGGTCCCGCGGGGCAGCGCGGCGAGGAAGCGCTGCGCGGCGTTGCGGGAGTCGAGCGCGAGGGTGCCGTCCACCGAGGCCACGTCGATCGCCTGCGGGAGCAGCGCGAGCCCGAGCAGCGCGGCGCCGAGGGGGCGCGCTCCGGGGGAGAGCCGATCGAGCAGCGCGTCGAAGGCCACGCCGACATATGTGAGCAGCAGGACCATCATCGGCATCAGGTGCCGCTCCATGGTCCATCGCGAGGGGATGATGAAGAGCGCGAGGTAGGAGAGCGCCGCGACCGCGGGGAGGGCGGCGCGCGCGCGAGGGACTCCCCGGCGGCCCGAGAGCGCGAGGCCGAGGCCGAGGAGGGCGGCGAGCGCGACGGCCCGCGAGGCGAAGAGCGGCACCGCCTGGGCGACCTCGCGGAGGATCGCGTCGACCCCCAGCAGGTCGCGACCGACGACCACCCAGTCAGCGTTGGCGGGGCCGGTGATCCAGGCGATGCGACGCGCGTAGCCCACGGGGTTGGTGACGGCGCCTGCCGCGAGCAGGTAGAGCCCGGCCGAAGCACCGAGGGCGCGCCAGAGCGCGGGGCGCAGCAGCACCGAGCGGAGGGTGCGGTCGCCGCGGGAGAGCGCGGGGCCGACGAGCAGGGCCCACGGCGCGGCGAGGAAGAAGAGCGGGATCGACTGGTCCTTGGTGAGGGCGGCGGCGGCGGCGCAGAGGAGGGCGCGCAGCTCTCGGGCCTCGCCGGCGAGCACCCGATCGAGCTCGACCAGCCCGAGGGTCACCCAGAAGAGGCAGGGGATGTCGCTGTTGCCGCTGTGCGAGAAGTACACGAGCACCGGGTTGAGGGCCGTGACCGCCGCCGCCGCGTCGCCCGCCCGCTCACCCCAGACGCGAGCGACCAGTCGTCGCACGTTGAAGAGCACCCCGACGGCCATCAGCAGCGTGACCGCGCGCGCGACGACCTCGATCGGGGTCATGTACCGGGGCTGGATGAGCTCGTGCAGCAGCGCCTCCTGCGTCGCGGCGGGAGCGCGCAGGGCGCCCAGCGCGATCCACGGCAGCGAGAGCAGGGTGAGCAGGGTGAGCTGCAGCGGGGGGTAGCGGAAGAAGTGGCCCGGGCGCCAGGTCTCGACCACGGCTCCGAGGCCGCACGGGCGGGGGGAGAGCGCGTCGTTGTGCCAGGCGTCGGTGCAGGGGATGTCCCAGGTCGATCCCACGAGGCAGGCGAGCACGAAGAGCGCGACGATCCAGGTGAAGGGGCGGCGCGGGTCGGGCGCTCGGAGTCGGGAGAGGAGGGCCTTCATGGGGGCTCGTCGGTGGGGGCGTGGAGCGGGGGCGCGAACGCGTGACCGCCGGGGCGCGGGTCGGTATAACCCGCGCCCATCCGATGAGCGACACGACGAGCACCCTCGAATCGGTGCGCCGCGCCAAGGCCGAAGCCTGGCGGGCGCGCGGACACCTCCACTTCGGCAACGACCCGGGGCCCCTGCATACCGTCGCGAGTATTCGCGCGGCGCACGAGCACCAGAAGGAGGCCTTCAACGCCGACCCCGAGCACGCGCACTACCGCGTCGCGGGCCGCGTGGTGGCGCTGCGCGACACCGGCAAGCTGGTGTTCATCAAGCTGCGCGACGGCACCGGGGAGATCCAGCTCTTCTGCTCGGCGCGCGACCTCGGCGAGGACTTCTCGCTGCTCAAGGAGATCGACCTCGGGGACATCGTGCTGGTCGAGGGGCCGCCGATGCGCACCCGGCTGCTCGAGCTCTCGGTGCTCGCCAGGACGCTGCGCCCGCTGTCCAAGAGCTACACGCCCATCCCGAGCGAGTGGTTCGGCATCAGCGAGGTCGAGACCCGCTACCGCCAGCGCTACACCGACCTCATCGCCAACTACCCCGAGGTCAACGAGGTGTTCCGCGCCCGCTCGATCATCGTGCGGGCGCTGCGAGAGTGGCTCGACGACCGTGACTTCATGGAGGTCGAGACCCCGACGCTCAACTCCGTGCGAGGCGGCGCGACGGCCAAGCCCTTCACCACGCACCACAACGCGCTCGACCTCGACCTCTACCTCCGCGTGGCGCCCGAGCTGTATCTGAAGCGCCTCATCGTGGGCGGGCTCGACCGGGTCTACGAGATCGGCCGGGTGTGGCGCAACGAGGGCCTCTCCACGCGGCACAACCCGGAGTTCACGATCCTGGAGTTCTACCAGGCCTACGCGACCTACCGCGAGCTGATGGACGAGACCGAGGAGCTCGTCACCCACGTCGACGCCCGCCTCTCCGCGAAGCATCCCCGGTTCTCGAGCGGGCGCTCGTACTCGCTGGCGCGCCCGTGGCGCCGGGTGCGGATGCTCGACGCGGTCACCACGGCGATCGCGAAGCGGCACCCCGAGCTGGTCGACGCCTGGGCCGACGGCGCCGAGCTCTCGAGCTGGGGCCGGGTGCGCGCCGCGGTGCTCGCCACCCCGTCGCTCCAGCGAGAGCACCGGGAGTACCTCAACAAGTGCACCTCCGCGGGCGAGCTGCTCTTCGCGATGTTCGAGCTCTTCGCCGAGTCCTCGCTGGTCGACGACTACCGCTCCGACGACGGCTCGCAGAGCGTGCCGGTCTTCATCGTCGACTACCCCTTCGACGTGTCGCCGCTGGCGCGCAAGAAGGACTCCGACAAGCAGGCCGCGCAGTACGGCGCGGACTTCCCGGTGACCTTCACCGACCGCTTCGAGCTCTTCGTGGAGGGCCGCGAGCTCGCCAACGCGTTCAGCGAGCTCAACGACCCCGACGACCAGGCCGAGCGCTTCCGGGCGCAGCTCGGCAACCGCGAGCGGGGCGACGAGGAGGCGATGGACTTCGACGCCGACTACATCCGCGCGCTCTCCTACGGCATGCCCCCGACGGCGGGCTTCGGCCTCGGCGTAGACCGCCTGGTGATGCTCCTCACCGGGCAGAAGAGCATTCGCGACGTGGTGCTCTTCCCGCAGCTGCGCCCCGAGTCGGATGGCCGTTGACCTGATCATCCTCTGGATCGCCTCTCGCGCGGTGGCCTCGCAGGCCCGCCGCCGCTGGCTCTATGCGGCGTGGATGGTCGGCGCCCTCGCGCTGTCGTTCCTCTTCCTGAAGCTGGCCGCGAGGATGGAGCCGCGCGGCTTCGACCCGACCCCATCGCTCGCCCTGGTGGCGCTGCGCGTGGGGGTGCTGGTCTCGGCGCTGGAGGCGTACTTCCTCTCCACGCTGCTCTGGATGCCGAAGCTCTTCGACCGGCTGGAGAAGGTCGCCGCGGAGCTCACCATCGCCGTCCGGCAGCTCCGCGCCCGCAAGAGCGGCTTCCTCACGGTGATCTCCTTCCTGGCCTTCCTGGGCGTGGGCCTCGGGTCCTTCGCCCTCTGCATGACCATCTCGATCATGGGGGGCTTCGGCAACGACCTGAAGCACAAGATCCTCGGCAACAACCCCCACGTGGTGGTCGACCGCGAGCGCGGCGGGTTCACCGACTGGCAGCCCCTGCTGCGCACCATCCGGGCGCTGCCCGAGGTGAGCGCCGTGACGCCGCTGGTGCAGGGCGAGGTGATGATCACCTCGCAGACCAACCTGTCCGGGGTGATCCTCCGGGGCATCGACCCGGCGCAGGGCGGCGCGGCCATCGGGCTGCGGCGCGAGCTCATCCGAGGCCGCATCGAGTACCTGGAAGACCCGGCGCGGCTCGATCACCTGAGCCCGAGCGACCGTCGCCCGGTGGTGGGGCGCGGCGAGTTCGAGCTCCCCACGACGCGCCTCGACGGCCTCTCGGGATTCAGCGACACGGGCTCCCTCCGGCCGCCTCCGCCGGGCGCTCCGGCCGACCCGCTGCCCGGCATCGTGGTGGGCCGCGAGCTCGCCACCAACCTGCACCTGGCGGTGGGCGACGAGGTGCGCGTGGTGTCGCCCTTCGGCTCCATCGGGCCGCTCGGGCCGATGCCCAAGACCAAGCTCTTCCGCGTCGCGGGCATCTTCTATTCGGGCATGTACGAATACGACACCAAGTATGCGTACGTGCTCATCCCGGTGGCGCAGCGCTTCTTCAACTACCGCGACGGGGCCATCACGGCGATCGAGGTGCGCCTGCGCGACGTCGACCTCAGCGACCAGGTGGTGGCGGCGGTCGAGGGTCCGGCGCGCGCGCGCAGCCTGCGGGTGCGCGACTGGAAGCAGCTCAACCAGAACCTCTTCCGGGCGCTCAAGCTGGAGAAGCTGCTGATCTGGCTGCTGCTCACGGTGGCGATCATCGTGGCGAGCTTCAGCATCGTGGCGACGCTGCTGCTGCTGGTGACCGAGAAGGGCCGGGAGATCGCGGTGCTCAAGGCGATGGGGGCGAGCGACGGGTTCATCACCAGGGTGTTCCTGTCGGTGGGCGGGCTCATCGGGGTGGTAGGCGCGCTGCTCGGGACGAGCGCCGCCGTGCTCTCCGCGATGGTGATGAAGCACGTGGGAATCCCGCTCGATCCGGAGGTCTATTACATCGACCGGCTGCCGGTGCTCATCGCCCCGGCGGACTACAGCCTGGTGTTCGTGACGTCGGTGGGAATCTGCCTGTTGGCGGCGACCTTCCCGGCGGTGCTCGCGGGTCGGCTCCGACCCGTGGAGGGGCTTCGGTTCTCGTGACGACAGAGGCGAACGTGGAGGGCGCGGGGCGGTCGGTGATCGTCTCGCTGAAGAACGTCCGGAAGAGCTACGAGCACGAGGGCAAGACCCTGGAGGTGCTGCGGGGCATCGACCTGACGATCCGCTCGGGGGAGATGGTCTGCCTCTGGGGGCCGTCGGGCGCGGGCAAGAGCACGCTGCTGCACCTCATCGGAACGCTCGACATGCCGACCGCCGGCACGGTGGAGCTCGATGGAAACCTGGTGACGGCGCTGAGCTCGTCGCGGGTGGCGGCGCTGCGCAACCGGGCCATCGGGTTCGTGTTCCAGTTTCATCACCTGCTGCCGGAGTTCACGGCGCTGGAGAACGTGATGATGCCCGGGATGATCCAGGGCTCGATGCCCAAGGGGGCGCTACGCGAGCGCGCCGAGGCGCTGCTGGAGCAGGTGAGCCTCTCGCACCGCGCGTCGCACCGCCCGAGCGAGCTGTCGGGGGGAGAGCAGCAGCGCGTGGCCCTGGCCAGGGCGCTCACCCTCAAGCCGAAGCTGCTCCTGGCCGACGAGCCCACGGGCAACCTCGACACGGAGAACAGCGCGGAGATCCACAAGCTCTTCCATAAGCTCAACGAGAGCCATGGGACGACCATGGTGCTGGTCACGCACAACCCCGAGCTGTCGCGCAGCCTGCCGAGGGTGATCAAGATGCGCGACGGCCACATCGAGTCGGACGAGACGCAGCCCATCGAGCGCTGAGGCGCCGTCCGGCGATCAGCCGGTCGCTTCAGAGGGGGAGTGGGATCGGTAGCGGTAGCGGGGGGTTAGGGAGTCGGGCACCCTCGGGGGAGGGTGCCCTCAGGGGGAGGGAAGCGTCAGGGGACGCAGGCGACGGAGGACTCGCGCGCGATGAGGCTCGGGGAGCCGCCGCTGACGCCGAGGGTCACGTAGCCCGTGGGGATCGCGGAGAACGCGCCGTGCATCGGGCAGTCCCAGAAGCTGGTGAAGCCCGAGGTCACGGGGTGGCTCGCCGCGGCCGCGGTGAGCGTGGCCTCGCAGGGGTTGAAGACCCGGGTGGCGATGCCCGCGCCCAGCACGCTGGTGAAGACCTCCGGGGCTCCGCGCGACACGCTGAAGACGCTGCTGGTGTACGTGGTGCAGCCCCAGGAGAAGAAGAGCCCGGTGCGGCCGCCGTCGCTGGTGCGCCCGAGGCCCTTCAGCCAGTTGACCGTGTTGCGGTAGAGCACCGGGGTGTCGTTGTTACGGTGGAGGTCCGGGTCACCCGTGAGGAGCACGATGCGCCCTCGCACCGCGGGACCCCAGGTCGCCAGGGTGTCCTGCGCGGTGCCGAAGAGCGACGTTGTGGTGCCGCCGCAGGTGCCGCCGTCGACCCAGATGAGGTCGTACTGCTCGAACTGCGAGGTGGTCATCGAGCGCCACATCGCGTCGCTCGCCACCGTCACGACCGTCCCCGCCGGGAACATCGACGTCCCGGAGGTGCCGCCCGGTCCGTAGACCAGGACGCGCGCCGCCGCGGTGTTGCACCGGGCCGCGCAGGACCCGGCCGTGCAGGCGCCGCCGCCCGCGCAGACGGTGCCGCACATGCCGCAGTTCGAGGACGAGGTCTGCGTGTTGGTCTCGCAGCCGTCCGTCGGCATCGAGTTGCAGTCGCCGAAGCCCGTGTTGCACGAGGCCACTCGGCACGCGCCCGAAGAGCACACGCCCACGCCATTGGTGATGGAGCAGACGGTGCCGCAGGCGCCGCAGTTGGTGAGCGAGGTGCCGGTGTTGACCTCGCAGCCGTTGGCCGCGTTGCCGTCGCAGTCGGCGAAGCCGGCGTTGCAGACGAAGCCGCAGCGAGAGCCCGCGCACGACGACGACGCGTTGGCGCGCGCAGGGCACACGGTGCCGCAGGCGCCGCAGTTGCTCGGGTCGGTGGCGACGTTGGTGCAGCTACCCGAGCAGTTGGTGAGGCCGGCCGCGCAGGTCACCACGCAGCGACCCGCGGAGCAGACCTGGCCGCCCGGGCAGGTGGTGCCGCAGACGCCGCAGTTGTTGAGGTCGGTCTGCAGGTCGCGGCAGGTGCCCGAGCAGTTGGTCTGCCCGGCAGGGCACACCAGGGTGCACGCGCCGGCCACGCAGCTCTGGCCGGCCGTGCAGACGCGCCCGCACATGCCGCAGTTGCTCACGTCGGTCGTGATGTCGCGGCAGGTGGTGCCGCAGGCCGTGAGGCCCGCCGCGCAGCTCGTCACGCAGGCCGAGCCCGCGCAGATCTGGCCCGCGGGGCACACGGTGCCGCAGGCGCCGCAGTTGTTGCGGTCGGAGACGAGGTTGACGCACGTGGAGCCGCAGGCCGTCTGGCCGATGGGGCACGTGATCACGCAAGCGCCCGCCGTGCAGACCTGCCCCGACGGGCAGGTGGTGCCGCAGGCGCCGCAGTTGGTGCGGTCGTTCTGGAGGTCACGGCAGGTGCCCGAGCAGTTGTTGAGGCCCGCGCTGCAGGTGACCGAGCAGGCCCCCGCCACGCAGGCCTGGCCGGCGGCGCACACCCGGCCGCAGGCGCCGCAGTTGGTGTTGTCGTTGCCGAGGTCGCGGCAGGTGGCGCCGCAGGCCGTGAGGCCCATCTGGCAGGTGACGACGCAGGCGCCGGCCTGGCAGATCTGGCCGCCCGGGCAGACGGTGCCACAAGAGCCGCAGTGGTTGTTGTCCGTCTGGAGGTCGCGGCAGGTGCCGCCGCAGTTCGAGAGCCCAGTGCCGCAGGACACGCGGCACATCCCCCCGTTGCACACCTGGCCCGAGGGGCAGGCGGTGCCGCAGGCGCCGCAGTTGTTGATGTCGGTCTGCAGGTCACGGCAGATGCCCGAGCAGGCGGTCTGGCCCGCGAGGCACGAGACCACGCAGCGCCCCGCGGCGCACGCCTGGCCCGAGGGGCAGGTGGTGCCGCAGGCGCCGCAGTTGACGCGGTCGGTCTGCAGGTCGCGGCAGACGCCCATGCAGTCCGTGAGGCCGGTGCCGCACGAGACCACGCAGGCCGCGTTCGAGCACACCTGGCCCGCGGGGCAGGCCATGCCGCAGGTGGCGCAGTTGTTCACGTCGGTCTGCAGGTCGCGGCAGATGCCGCCGCAGTTGGTGGTGCCGGCGCCACAGGAGACGCGGCACATGCCGCCGGAGCACACCTGGCCCGCGGCGCAGGCCATGCCGCAGCCGCCGCAGTGGGCGACGTCGCTCGCGAGGTCGCGGCAGACGCCCGTGCAGTTGGTGAGGCCCTCGAGGCAGGACACCTGGCAGCGGCCCGCGGAGCAGACCTGGCCCGCGGCGCAGGTGGTGCCGCACGCGCCGCAGTTGGCGCGGTCGGTGTCGAGGTCACGGCAGACGTTGCTGCAGTTGGTGAGGCCGCCGCCGCAGGTGACGGTGCAGGCGCCGCGCGAGCAGACCTGGCCGGCCGCGCAGGCCGTGCCGCAGGCGCCGCAGTTGGCGTTGTCGGTCTGGATGTCGCGGCAGGTGCCCGAGCAGTTGGTGGTGCCGGCGCCGCACGAGACGACGCAGGCGCCCATGGAGCAGATCTGGCCGGCGGCGCAGGCCGTGCCGCAGGCGCCGCAGTTGGCGTTGTCGGTCTGGAGGTCGCGGCAGGTGCCCGAGCAGTCCGCGGTGCCCGCGCTGCACGAGACCTGACACATCCCGCGAGAGCAGACCTGGCCGGGCATGCAGCGGGTGCCGCAGGCGCCGCAGTTGTTCACGTCGGTCTGGATGTCACGGCAGACGTTCTCGCAGCTCGTGAGGCCGCCGCCGCAGGAGACGACGCAGCGGCCCGCGGTGCAGACCTCGCCGGATCCGCACGCGTTGCCGCAGGCGCCGCAGCCGAGGCGGTCGCTGGTGAGGTCACGGCAGACGCCCATGCAGTCGGTGAAGCCCGCGCCGCAGGTCGTACGGCAGGCGCCGCGGACGCAGAACTGTCCGAAGGGGCACGCGTTGCCGCAGCTCCCGCAGTTGTTGATGTCGGTGTTGGTGTCGGCGCAGATCTCGCCGGGCATGCCGCCGTCGGCCGCCGGGGCGGGGCACTGGACCGAAAGCTCGGGGCAGCGGATGCGGCAGCGGCCGGCCTGGCAGGAGAAGCCCTCCTCGCAGGTGTTGCCGCAGGCGCCGCAGTCGAAGCGGTCGGCCTGCAGGTCGGCGCAGTAGCGCTCGCCGCCGCCGTCCATGCCCGCGCCGCCGCGGGTGCACTCGGTCGTGGTGCCGGTGCACATGAACGTGCACGCGCCGTTGGCGCAGACCTGGTTGGTGCCGCAGGCCATCCCGCAGGCGCCGCAGTTCGCCCGGTCGGTGCGGAGGGAGACGCACGCGAGGCCCGCGCCGGCGTCGCCGGCCGAGCGGCAGAGCGTCTCGCCGGTGCCGCAGTCCGGCACGCAGGCGCCGTTCTGACAGACGTTGCCGGTGGAGCACGAGCGCCCGCAGGCGCCGCAGTTCTCCCGGTCGGTGCGCGGGTCGGCGCAGCGCTGGTTGCACGACAGCAGCGGCGACGGGCACACCGAGGCGTCCATGGTGGCGTCCGCGGTGACGTCGACGGTCGCGTCGCGGGGCTCCGTGCCGCCGACGACCGAGGCGCCGTCACAGCCAGCAGCGACCAGCGCCGCAGCGAAAAGTATCCATTTGTACATAGGCGAGACTCTCCTCCAATGCGGTCGATCCGCAGTGGATGGCAGTCTCTTCAAGTTCTGCGTCGATGTCGAAGGCTTAGAGGCCCCCGCCGCACATCCGGGTGATGGCCCACAGTGTGGGTGCGGACCCCTGGAGAAAGCGGGGGAGCGGCGCGGGGCGGGGTGTACCCTCCCGGGCCGTGATGCGAATGGTGTTCACCGACCGCAACGTGCGGCGGATCTTCGTCCTGGCGCTCTTCCTCGGGTTGCTCTTCGTCTTCCGCCACCTGGCGGTGCTGCTGGTGTTCTTCGTGCTGTTCGAGCGGGCGCTCGGGGCGGGCGCGAAGTGGCTCAACGCGCGCTTCCAGGTGCCCATCGCGGTGGCCGTGCTGGGGCAGGTGGTGCTCGCGGTCTGCGCCCTCGCGCTGCTGTCCTTCCTCGGATACACGCGGGTCGTCCCGGCGGTGCCGCAGCTCCGGTCGGAGATCGAGGGGCAGTTCCACCACCTCCGAGAGTGGCTGCAGGCGCGAGGATGGGAGCACACGGTCAGCGAGCACGCGTCGCAGGGCCTCGAGCGCGCCCAGCACTACGCGGGCAACGTGGTGGGCTTCCTCGGATCGGTCGGCAAGAGCGCCATCTACGTGCTCATCGGGCTCATCCTGTCGGTGGTCTTCCTCATCGAAAACCGCGAGCTCGAGCGCTGGCGCGAGTCCCTGGGCGAAGACTCCCCGCCGCGCATCATGATGCGGTACTTCAGCTACCTCTGCGACGCGATCGCCATCACCGCCAAGCTCCAGGTGATCGTCGCGCTCGTGAACACGCTGCTCACGCTCCCGGTGCTGCTGCTGATGCGCTTCCCGAGCATCCCGGCGCTGATGGTCTTCCTCTTCGTGATGGGCCTGATCCCGGTGGTGGGCGGGGTCGTGTCGGGCGCCGTGATGGCGGTGCTGGCCTACACGCACAAGGGGATGGTCGGCGTCGGGGTCTTCTTCGCGAGCACCTTCGTGCTGCACAAGATCGAGAGCTACTACCTCTCTCCGCGGCTGACCGCGCAGCACGTGAAGCTGCCGGGCTTCGTCATCATCACGTCGCTCATCCTCTTCGAGCACCTCTTCGGCCTCGTGGGCTTGTTCCTCTCCTTCCCGAGCCTCTACGTGGCGGCGAAGATCCGCGAGAGCTGGGCCGACGCCGAGCGTGAGCACGAGGACGAGAACCGCCTGAGCGGGATGATGCGCATCTCCCGCGAGCCCCCGGCGCCGCGCCCCCGTTAGTCAGTCGCCGAAGAGGCTCCCCTGCCGGGTCGGCCGCCGGAAGGTCGTCGCGCCCTCTCCCTCGTCCTCGCCTGCCTCGCTCTCGTTCATCCCCAGGCGTCGGCACTGCGCCTCGAAGAGGCCGGTGATGGCCTCCCAGCGAGGGCCGTTGCCGCGCATCCGGCTGCCGAAGCGCGGGTCGTTCTTGCGCCCTCCGCGGAGCTCCACGATGGCGTGATCGATGCGTTTCGCCCGGTCGGGGAAGGCCTCCGCCATGCGCTCCTCGAAGACCGGCAGCACCTCCGCGGGCAGCCGCACCATCTGCATGAAGGCCCGCCGCGCGCCGTGGGCGTGGGCCAAGGAGAGCACCCTGGCGGCCTGGTCGTCGTTGAGCCCGGGGATGATCGGCGCCACCGCCACGCCGCAGGCGACGCCCGCATCGGTGAGCACCCGCAGCGACTCCAGCCGACGCGCCACCGAGGAGGCCCACGGCTCGACCGCGCGGGCCTGCGCCTCGTCGGCGAAGGCGAGGCTCACGAACACCCGCACCGTGGTGACCTTCGAGAGCTCGGCGAGCAGCGCCGCGTCGCGCTGCACCAGGGCGCTCTTGGTGATGATCGCGACGGGGTTGCGGTACTCCAGGCAGAGCTCGAGGCAGCGCCGGGTGAGCTGGTAGCTCGCCTCGATGGGCTGGTAGCAGTCGGTGTTGCCCGAGAAGGTGATGGTCCCGCCGTCCCAGCTCTTCTTGTCGAAGGCGGCCTTCAAGAGCGCCGGGGCGTTGGTCTTCACGACGATCTTGCGGTCGAAGTCGGTGCCCGCGCCGAAGCCCAGGTACTGGTGCGAGGTGCGCGCGTAGCAGTAGGCGCAGCCGTGGATGCAGCCGCGGTAGGGGTTGAGGCTCCAGCGGAAGGGGATGTCCGGGCTGTCGTTGCCCGAGACGATGGAGCGCGCCTCCTCCTCGAAGATCTCCAGCTTCGCCGGAGGGACCTCCTCGAAGTACTCGACCGCGGTGCTGCTCCACGGGTTCGGGGGGTTGGAGACCGGGCGCACCATCGGGGCGTCAGCCTACGAGCTCGGGTCGTACGCGCAGCGCACGCCGAGGTCGTAGTCATGGAAGTTGGGGTGCTGCCCCTCGCGGAAGGTGGCGCGCTGCCGCTCGACCTGGTCGTTGTTGAAGCCTCCGCCGCGGGTGACGCGCGCCGAGCCCTCGGTGGGCCCCGTGGGGTTCTCCTGCATCGCGGCGTCGTAGGAGCGGGCGTACCAGTCCGCGGTCCACTCCCAGACGTTGCCCGAGAGGTCGAGCACGCCGAAGGGCGACGCGCCGGTCGGGTGCGTGCCCACGGTGCTCGGGCCGACGCCGCCGCAGCTCTCGTTGCCGAAGGTCCAGTCGAGGCGCTCGCAGCTCGCGGGGTCGTCGTTGCCCCACGGGTAGCGGCGGCCGTCGGTGCCGCGCGCGGCGAACTCCCACTCGGCCTCGGTGGGCAGCCTGCCGCCGACGTAGCGGCAGAAGCCCTCGGACTGGTGCCAGTCGACGCCCGACACCGGCAGCGCCCCCTCGGGCAGCGTGGCCACCGGGCGGGTGCAGGCGCCCGCGCGCACGCAGCGGGTGTACGCGTCGACGGTGACCTCGGTGCGGTCGAGGCAGTACCCGCGCAGCAGCACGGTGTGCTGCGGGTGCTCGTCGGGCGCGCCCTGTCCCTCGGGGCTGCCCATGGAGAAGCGGCCGCCCGGGACGTAGACCGACCCTTCGGGGCAGCGGGGCAGCGTCGCGCGGTCGATCACCGCAGGCCCGGCCGCGCTGCGAGAGGCGGGCGCGTCCGCCACGCCGCCGTCCGAGGGAGCGCGCTCGCGGAGGGCGATCCAGCGGGGCGCGCCGTCGGCGGTGTCGGTGGCGGCCCGGCGTGCGCTGAAGATGCAGCCGAGCCCGAGGGCGGTGGCGAGGAGGAGGAGGGAGGTGCGGCGGCGTGCGCCTGGAGGGATCATCGCCGCGACACTCTATCGCGGCGATGCGTCGGAGGCAGCAGCGCTCAGCGGAGCGTGCCGTACCCGAGGAGGCGCGAGGCGTAGCGGGTGGCGTCGATCAGGCCGACGTAGTTGCGGAAGCGCGTCACGGCGATGGTCTGGCGCTGGCTGTCGGTGTTGGCCGGCACGAGCTGGCCGCGCAGCAGCACGGCGTCGACCGAGCCGTCGGGGTTGTAGACCGGCTGGTCGCGCTCGTCGACGCGCACCTGGTAGGCGGCCACCAGGAGCTCGTTGGCGTGGGCGATCATGCGCGACGCGATGCCGCTGTCGATGGCCTCGCCGTCGACCGAGTCGGGTCCGTAGCGCCGGGCGACGTAGGTGATGCCCGTCTCGGGGTTGCGGAAGCGCGTGCGCTCGCTCTCGGCGATGTCCACGGACTCCGGGCCACCCTCGGTGTAGACGCGCATGCGGTGGATGGTGTCGAGGTTGCTGTTGAGCGAGGAGAACAGCATCGACCACACGACCATCGGGAGCTGCTGGCGGTACCCGATGTTGGGGAAGAGCAGCCGCGAGCCGGTGGGGCGGCGGGGCTCCGCGGGGGCGGTGCGGCTCCCGACGGTCCAGAGCGGGAGCACGCTGGGCTCGAGCGCCGGGAGCCCGGAGGTGCCGCCGACCGGGACGGTGGGGACGTGCATGGCGACGGTGTCCCAGTCCTCCGCGAGCACGCCGCCGAGCAGGCGGTCGAAGGCCTGCGGCATGTCGGTGCGGAAGTTCACCTGGAACTCGCGCCCGTCGAGGTAGAGCCCACGCGAGATCGACGAGAAGGTCGGCCGCGTGTCGGTCAGCATGATCGCCGCGATGGGCTTCTCCGGGTAAGAGCCCGCGTGGATCAGGTAGGAGTGGTAGTCCCACGACCCGCCCACGCGGTTGTCATACTCCTCGCCGATGAAGCGGCCGTCGACGAGGCCGATCTCGAAGTCGGGCGTGAGGTCGCTGCCGTCCTCCGCCGCGTCGAAGAGCGGGCGCCGCCCGGGGAGCGCGTCGGCCGCGGGCATCTGCTCGAAGAGGCCCGCCTCGGGCCGCAGGATGACCTTCGCGAAGAAGTCGAAGATGTCCGTGCCCGCCACGATCAGCGGGCGCATCCAGTTGTCGTCGCGCGCGACCTGCTGGTAGGTCGCCGGGCTGAACACCGAGCTGTAGTAGGCCGAGTCGCGCGCCACGCTCCAGTGGTAGCCGCGCAGGCGGCGGAAGATGTTGCGCGAGAGGTACGCGGGGATGCCCCACTGCGAGAACTCTCGGTTGTTGCGGCGGAAGTAGAGCGAGGGGTAGGTCAGCTCGTACTTGCGGATGCTCGACTGGGTGACCTCGTAGACGTCCGCGCCCTGGTCGAAGTAGTTGATGTGGGGGTAGCCCGTGCCGATGTCCCAGGCGACGCGGTAGCCCCAGCGCAGGTGGTTGCCGCCGGTGTTGGCGTTCGCCCGGGTGCGCCACGAGGGCGCGTCGCGGGTGGAGCCCGCGGACACGGGGCCGGTCTCGAAGTCGACCATCGCCGCGTGGTCGCGGGGATGGAGGCGGCAGATCTTGCCGTCGACGAGGCGCCAGGCGTAGCGGGCCTTCTCCTCGGGGGTGGCGTCGCGGCACTGCGCCGGGTCGAAGATCGCCATCTGCCGGGCGAGCTCGGTGTAGTGGATCGGCAGCACCTGCGCGCCGCCGTCGAGCACCGGGTCGTCCCAGCGGATCTGGTCGAGGTCCGAGAGCTGCGTGACGAGCCGCTGGCCGTAGTCGTTCTGCCGCTCCGGGGTCATGCCGCCGCGGGCGGGGTCGGACTCCATGGTCTCCAGCACGCGGCCGTAGAGGATGCCCATGGCGTAGTGGTCATACGACCCGATGCCGACGGTCTCGTCGAAGCGCTCCCACTGGTACTCCATGACGGAGGTGTTGCCGAAGTAGTCGATGCCCGCGTGCGGCTCTGAGCCCTCCCGCAGGCCGAGCTCCTCGTCCGACGCCGGGTCGAGGTACCGCGGACCCATGCAGTTGTCCTGGTTCTGGTCGGCGTTGCGGGTGTTGGCGCAGTTGTTCACCGTGCACACCGGCGTGCAGGTCTGCGTGGCCGCGCCGTTGCGCGTGCGCAGCTGCCAGTACTGCGGGTTGTAGTTCATCGAGTCGTAGCTCGACACGGGCACGTGGTAGAGCCCGAGCGAGTGGCCGATCTCGTGCAGCGCGATGCCCTTGTAGGCCTCGATGCGCAGGTCGTTGTAGATGCGCCGCGAGCGCTCGGCGGGCGAGGCGGCGGCGTACTTGCGCGCGAAGTACCGTGCGACGCCCTGCAGGTCGACGCTCCCGATCATCGGCGCGGCGCCCATGTCCTGGAAGCAGAACCCGCGGTGCTCGAGGCGCTGTAGCAGCGAGTGCCAGGTGGTCTCGGCGACCTCCGGGTCCATGCGGCGCAGCGGCGAGGCCTGGTCGAGCAGCGACTGGGTGCGCTGCGAGCGGGGGTCGAAGCCGAGGTTGGCGAGCCAGCTCTCGTCGACCATGTCGGCCTCGAGGGTGGTGTTGCGCAGCGCGGCCTGGGTGGCCTCGACGCGCGCCGCCGTGCGGGTGGCGCCGGGCGACACCGGGGCGGAGTCCTGGAAGGTGCGGTCGTGCTGCGCGAGCGCGGCCGCGGGTGAGGCCTGCGCCTGGGCGCGCATCCCGAGATCACGGGCGGCGTTGGTGCCGTTCACGGCGCGCACCCGCTCGGCGATGTCCTGGTCGCTGAAGCGTCGGCGCTGCTGGCTCGCGGGGTTGCGCACCACGTTGGCGAAGCGGGTCGAGGCGGCGCCGTTCACGTAGTCCGAGACGTCGAGCTCGCCGAGGGCGAGGAGGATGAAGTCGCGCTGCTGGGCGGCGGCGTACTCGGCCGAGCGGCCGATGTTGGTGCCGCCGTTGGAGACGACCTCGCCGGTGAGCGGGTCGTAGCCCCAGTGGGCGATGCCGCCGAAGGGCGCGCGGGTGCGGCCCGGGATGTACGTGATGTGGTTGAAGCGCACGTCGCCGAGGCGCGCGGCGTAGCCGGGCTCGCGGCAGGCGGAGGAGTCGTCGGCGCGCACCGGGTTGTGGCAGATGACCACCGCGGGGCCGTTGCTGGTCTTCGGGCGCTCGGCGAGCCAGGCGCCGTCGCCCTGGGGCTCGACGGCGTTGTCGAAGTACTGCGCGTGGCAGGCGGCGCGGTCGCCGCCGGTGCGGCGGCACTCGACCTCGCGGGAGTTGGCGATCGCGGACATGATCGCGCGGTTCCAGGAGTCGATGATGTCCTCCGAGGCGCCGTGGACGAAGCGGTTGGAGGCCACCTCGGCGGGCGTCGGGAAGCGGTACGTGTCGTTGCCCTCGGCGCCGGCGACCACCACGTGGTCCTGCATCTCCGGGGGCATGTCGGTGTTGGTGTAGTAGGCGATCGGGCGCACCTCGCGGCGGCGGTACGGGATCGTGCAGCGGTGCATGATGACGTCGCACTGCGAGCCCGCGCGCTCGGCGCTGGAGGAGCTGCCGCAGGCGTCGGCGGTGCCGTCGTTGTCGGCGTCGGCGTTGGCGCTGCACTCGACCGCGGGCGAGAGGTGCGACCTCTGCCAGAGGTTGTGGATCATCGCGAAGCGGTGGAAGTTGTGGTCGACGAGGCCGTATCCGGGGTCATAGCCGTTGCGCTCGGCGCGCGGCCCCCCGACGAGGTCGTAGGGCTGGCGGGTGAGCTCCAGCGGCTCGAAGTCGCGGTCCTCCACGCGGCGGAAGGAGGTGCGGATGACGGTCTCCTGCTGGGCGCAGGAGTAGACCGGGCCGTTGGCGAAGAAGTTGGCGATGAGGCAGGTGGGAATCGGCTCTTCGAAGAGGTTGGAGTTCTCCGGGTTGACGAGCCACTTCGAGGTGATGTCCAGGTAGCCGCCGGGGTGGTTGCGCGGGTTGGTCGCGGCCACGCAGGCGCCGGTGGTGGTGTCGCGCACCATGCCGGCGGTCATCTCGCAGAAGTTGTTGGCGTCCGGGGAGGCGGGGTTGGTCTCGTTCCAGGCCACCGGGGAGAAGGACATCTCGCCGAAGACCGAGCCGTACCAGACCCACGACCAGTCGGGGTTGTTCACGAGGTTGCGCGACCAGTCGACGCGGATGAAATCGCGCTGGTGCCACCGCCGGTCGGTGACGTTCTCCTCGACGACGTTGATCTCCTCGCCGGTGGTCGGGTTGTACGCGCGGCGCTGGTCGAAGTGGCTCTCGATGCGGTACGCCGCGACGATGACGCCGTGCGGGGTGCGCTGCGCGCCCGCGGCGCGGCCCTCGCTGCCCTCGACGTACTCGTACGACTTGCGCGCCAGCAGGAAGTCCTCCTGGACCTCCCAGCGGATGCGGTCGACGTCGTCGTAGGTGCCGACGGGCATCATCGAGTTGTCGGCGGTGCCGTCGACGACGAAGTTGTTCGCGTAGAACTCCGGGTCGTCGGCCTGGTCGGTGTAGTTGGCGCCGACGAAGAACGACTTCGGCAGCGCGTTCTCGCGGACTCGGTTGATGGGGTCGCGCTCCTGCGCGCAGTCCATGCCACCGGCCGAGAGGGCGGTGAGGCAGAGCACCGCGAGCGAGCGCCAGGGGGTGCGAAGTACCGGAGTACGGGCCATGGGGAGGAATAGCTCCTTCAACGGGGACGTTGGGTGGGCGATGCGCGGGCGTCCCGACCGGCGGGCGTACGCCCGACGGCGGAGACAGAGGCGGGGCGGACGCTACTACGGCTTACCCCGGGGGGTGAACCACCGGGGTCAATGCGCGCTGATCGGGACCTCCGCGCCGACGCGGCGACCGTTGGCGTCGAGGCGGGCGAAGCGCAGGGTGATGCCGTTGGTGTCGAGCTGGGTCCAGGCGGCGGCGTAGCTCCGGCCGTTCCAGGCGAGGGTGCCGAGGGCGCCGAGGGAGGCGCGGCCGTTGAGCTGGGTGAGCGAGCCGACGAGGGCCCCGGAGGCGTCGAGCCGACCGAACTGCACCGTCGGGGTCTCGTCGTCGAGGCGGGTGAACACCAGGCCGTGCTGCGCTCCCGCGGCGACCAGCGAGGGCTCGACGTTCAACGCGCGGCGGTCGGTCACGGCCTTGCGGGGCAGCGCCGCGCCCGAGCTGGAGACCCCGCCGAAGGCCAGGCCGTTGCGGAAGGTGTCCTCGGCGTCGTCGAACTGGTCTTCCCAGACGGCGCCTACCTGGCCGTCGACGGCGTCGAGGGCGATCGAGCCGTTGCGTCCCGCGTGACCGTCGAGGCGCACCGCGGGAGCGACGGCGCCGCCGGCCGAGACGCGGGCGACGAAGGTCTCGGCGCGCTCGTCGCGGGGGACGAAGTGGTTCCAGCCGACGGAGAAGCCGTCGCCGAGGGGGGCGAGGCCGACCATCCCGAGCACGAGCTGGTTCGCGGCGACGGTGATCGGCGCGGCGATGGCGCCGTCCTGACCGAAGCGCGCGAGGCGCACGCTGATCTGGCTCGACGCGCTGGCGGAGAAATACCCGACACCGTATTGCGCCCCCGCGGCGACGACGGTGGAGAGCACCGCGAGGTCGCCGTCGAGCGAGACCGGGGCGCCCTGCGGCCGGCCGCTGGGATCGAGGCGCAGCACCTGGCTGGCGATGCCGTCCTCGCTGACGTCGAGCCAGCCGACGGCCCAGCCCGCCGGGCCGCGGGCGAGGCGCGGACGCAGCCGCACGGCTCCCCCGCGGGTGAGCTGCACCGGGGCGCCGCGGCGCTTGCCTTCGGCGTCGAGGCGCGCGAACCAGATGTCCGCGGTCTCCTCGCTCACGGCGGTCCACACGACGCCGTAGCCGTCGCCGTCGACCGCGAGGTGCGGGTACACGTTGACGCTCTCGTCCCGGGGGGCGACCTCGCGGATGCGAGCGCCCAGGCGCAGCGGGTCGACGCAGCGATCGCCGGCGCCGCACATGGCGTCGGTGACGCAGGCGACGCGGCCGGCGGCGCAGTGCCCGAGCGACCACGCGACGGCGCGGGTGTGCGCGCGGGCCACCGGCGGCGGTGGCGTCGGGGCGCAGGGGTGGAGCGCGGCGAGGGCGACGGCGCCGACCCCGAGGGCGCCCGCGAGGAGGCCGGAGCGCCGTACGGCGGCGGCGCCGAAGCGCTGGCGGGCGAGGTGGAGGGCGAGGCCAACGATGGAATCGGGTCGACGCATCGGGTTTCAGCTCCTGGTGGGCGGTCGTTCGAGGGCGGCGGAGCCTATCACCCGGAGCTGACGCCGCCGTCCCGGGCGATGCTATGAAGAATCGACGATGCTGAACGAGCGACAGGACGAGGTGGTGCGGGCGATCACGGACGACGGGTCGTTCCGGGTGGTGGCGCTGCGGACGACGGACACGGTGAAGGCGATCGTGGCCGCGCAGCGGGTGAAGGGCGACGAGGCCCGCTGGCTCGGCGAGCTGGTGACCGGGACCATCATGGTGCGCGAGACGATGGCGCCCGACCTGCGGGTGCAGGGCGTGCTCCAGTCGGCGGTGGGGCGCGACGCGCTCATCGCGGACTCGCACCCCGACGGCGGCGCCCGGGCGCTGGTGCAGCGCACCCGCGGCGGAACGCTGGTGCTGGGCGACGGCGCGGTGCTCCAGGTGACCCGCACCCTCCCTCGGGGCAGCGCCCACAAGGGCGTGGTGCGCATCACCGGATCGGGCGGGGTGTCGGCGTCGCTGATGGCCTACCTCCAGGAGTCCGAGCAGGTGGCCTCGGCGATCGCGGTGTGCACCGTGATGGACGGCGACGAGGTGGTGGCCGCCGGGGGCTACCTGGTGCAGCTGCTGCCCGAGCTGGGGGAGGGTCAGCTCGCGGTGATGACGGCGCGGCTCGAGGACTTCCCGCCGATGTCGACGTTCTTGAAGGACGACGCGACGACGCCGCAGACCCTGCTGGCGGAGCTGCTCTACCTGATGCCCTACACGGTGGTGGGCTCCGGGGCGGTGCGATACCAGTGCCGGTGCGACTCGCAGCGGCTGCGGGCGACGCTCTCCACGCTGCCCCCGGCGGAGCTCGAGTCGCTCATCGCCGAGGGCAAGGACCTCGAGATCGAGTGCGATTACTGCCACGTCGAGTACCGCTTCCCCGTGAGCGAGCTCAAGACGCTGCTGGCGGTCGACTGAAAGCAGATACTGGGAGGGGGCCTGTTGGTGGGCCGTGGGGGCGTGGTGTATCGTCCGCCCGACCGACGCGGAGCGTGTCCGCTGGAAGAGTCCAGCGGACCGAGCGCGCTGCTTCGGCTGAGCGATAGACCCCCCTGAACGGAGTTCGAGCATGAGCGAAGCGCCGCGCGCCGAGGTGGAGCTTGTTTTCGAGGGACCTGGCGGAGGCTGGCGCCCCGTGCACGTCTTCATCGACGAGGGCATGTCCCGCCTCTACGAGGCCTCGTTGGTCCTGGCCAACCGCAACGTCGGGGCCAACGTCGAGGAGCTGTTCGAGCGCAACGTCAGCCTGGAGATCCAGCGCGGCTCGGTGAGCCGACCGTTGAAGGGCATCGTGCGCCGGGTCGAAGACCTCGGCTCCACCGGGATGTACCGCTTCGCGCGCATCGTGGTGGTCCCCTCGCTCTGGACCCTCTCCAAGCGGGTCAACTCTCGCATCTGGCAGGACGTCAACGTCCTCACGATCATCCAGGAGGTGCTGAAGGACGCCGGGGTCTACCAGGGCAACGGCACCATGGCCTACGAGGGCGCGCTCGATCAGCTCCCGCCCCGCGAGAACTGCGTGCAGTACCGCGAGACCGACCTCGACTTCGTGCAGCGGCTGCTCGAGGAGGAGGGCGTCTCCTACTACTTCAAGCACGACGGCGACGCGGAGACCTGGCAGCTCGTCGAGGACGGCCACTCGTGGGAGGCGGTCCCGACGATGGACGGCGCCGCGGTCAGCGTCATCGACGCGGCGGGCTCCTCGACGGCGGGCTCGGAGACCGTGCTCTGGTTCGACTGGCACCGCCGCACCGGCACCACCGGCGTGCTGCTGCGCGACTTCGATTTCACGCACCCCCGCGCGGTGCTCGACATGAGCCCCCGCAGCCCCGGCGACGGCGGCCTGCGCCCGGTCTACGACTACCCCGCGCGCTTCACCCTCGGCGCCTACGACGACGACGCCCACGTCTACCGGCCGCACCACGGCCAGCGGCGCTCTCGCGTCCGCTACGAGGAGACGCAGGTCGAGAACAAGGTCGGCCACGGGCGCAGCACCGTCACGGGCTTCTGGCCCGGCCGCGGGCTCTCCATGACCGGCCACCATCGGGCCGAGCTCGACCGCAACTACGTGCTCCTGAAGGTGCAGCACCACGTCGCGGCCTGGGGAGACATCCCCGACGACATCCGCGAGAGCGAGCACGTGAAGTCGCTGCTGCGCACCTTCGACGCGGAGACCGAGACCATCCCGTCGGGCGGCTCGGCGGTGTCGACCCGGTACTGGAACACCTTCGAGTGCGTGGCCTCGGACACGCCCATCCGGCCCGAGCGCGACACGCCGCGGCCGCTGGTGCACGGGCCGCAGACGGCGCTCGTGATCGCGGCGCCGGGCGAGGACGAGGAGGAGATCTCCACGGACTTCCACGGCCGCATCCTGGTGCGCTTCCACTGGGACCGCCCGGAGCTTCGGGGCTCGTCGCAGAGCGGCTCGAAGTCGTCGTGCTGGATGCGCGTGGCGCAGAGCTGGGCGGGCGCCGCGTGGGGGTCGATGTTCATCCCGCGCATCGGGATGGAGGTCGTGGTGACCTTCCTCGAGGGCGACCCCGACCGGCCGCTGGTGACGGGCTGCGTCTACAACGGCGAGAACAACACGCCGTACCCGCTGCCCGCGGAGAAGACCAAGAGCACCATCAAGACCAGCTCGTCCAAGGGGTCGCAGGGCTTCAACGAGCTGCGCTTCGAGGACCTCAAGGACAACGAGCAGATCTTCATCCACGCGCAGCGCGACATGGACTCCGTGGTGCGCCACGACCAGACCCTGGTCGTGGGCCACGACCGCACGAAGACCGTCCAGGGGATGGAGCACGTGACGGTGCAGAAGGACCGCATCACCAGCATCGTGCAGAACGACTCGCTGGACGTGGAGGGCAACAGCTCCATCGCGGTGCACGGCGGGGCGGGCGCCTCGCTGCGCGTCGACACGCACTTCGCGGTCACCGCGGAGTCGAGCATGGGCTTCAAGGTGGGCGACTCCAGCATCATGCTGCTGCCCAACAAGATCACCCTGAGCTCCCCGACGATTCACATCATCGGCGGCTCGCTGGTCAACATCAACGGCGCGCTGGTGAAGATCAACTGCGGCGAGACCGAGAGCAACACCATCGCGGTGCAGGAGACGGCCGCCGCGGCGGCGGTGAACCTCCAGGGCACCGCGGGGGGCCTGCTCGCCAAGCTGAAGAACGCCATCAACCCGGCGCAGATCGCCGAAGCGGTGGACAAGGGGCTGAAGAAGCTCCTCGCCAAGGCGGGCGTCCCGGACCGCATCGCAGAGCGCCTGCAGGGCCTCGCGAAGACCACGGTGACGGAGCTCGCGACGGCCCTGAAGGAGGGGCGCAAGCCCGACTTCACGAAGCTCCGCGAGGAGGCCCTCGCGATGGCCGAGGCGGAGATCACCAAGGGGGTCGAGACGCTCGTCGGCGATTCCTTCAAGACCCTGGAGAACAACCCCAGGGTGAAGTCCAGCCCGCTGCTCTCGGGGCTCGTGAAGGAGATGAAGGGCGTCACGACCACCGCGGCGACGTGGGGCGTGCTGCGGGCGGTGCAGCTTGACCAGGGCATGGCGCGCGACCCGTTCTGGACGGTGCTGAAGCAGCGAAACGGCGCGGACGTCGCGACCTTCCTCAAGGGCCCGGCGCTCGAGGCGGGTCAGGGGGTTCTCCAGGCGTGGATCGATCAGCGCGGCCTTCCCCCGCAGGCGGCGAAGCTCGCGGCGAAGGGGATGAAGCAGCTGAACGACGTGATCTCGAAGAAGATCGACCAGCTCTTCCTCCCGAACTGAGGTCGACGCCGTGCTGGTCATTCGCCAGTCGCAGATGGACGCCCTCGCCCGATCGGCGATGGAGCCCTTCGTGGAGAACGTCATCGGGCACCTCCGCCGGGTGTGGCCGGAGGAGTGCGCGGCGATGGGCGAGGAGGGCCTCGAGGCCTTCGTCGCCCGTGGCTTGGCGAAGTGCGACCGCTACGAGATCGAGACGGAGTACGACGTCGGTCGCTTCTGCGACCTGATGCTGCTCCTTACGCCGGACTTCGATGAGGACCCGAACATCCCGTGGGCGCAGGACATCCTGACGTCGCCGGGCTTCGACGGGCGGGTGAAGGTCGATCAGCTGATGGAGCGCACCGAGACGTTCTGCCAGGACATGATCGACGCGATCGACGCGATCGAGGAGTAGGAGCGTCCGCGATGGGTCTGTACGATTATTTCTTCGGTCCCTCCACGCCGCCCCCCCCGACGGCGGCGCAGCGGGCGGCGGCGCAGCGGGCGGCGGCGCAGCGGGCGGCGGCGCAGCGCGACGCGCAGGCGAGGCTCTGCCAGAGCCCGACGCAGCGCACCGGCACGCTGCCCTGCGGTCTGCCCATCAAGGTCAACCCCTGCGACCTGAAGGACCTGAAGATCACCGAGGTGAAGAACGGCTCCGGCCAGGCCCCGTGGGTGGGCACCGAGCCCGAGCCGAAGGAGCGTCAGGTCCCGGCGGCGTTCTTCCTCACCAGCAGGGGCACCCCCAACGCGAACCCCTACGTCACCGGCACCATCATCGAGGTGACCGCCGGGTCCCCGAAGGACTTCCGCAAGACCACCATCAACATCCTCATCGAGGAGGACTACCAGTTCTGCACGCAGGAGACGCACCCGCACCTCGTGGTGATCGACCCGCTCGGCAAGAACACCACCCTCCGCGGCGGCAAGTCGCACTCGATCCAGGTGTTTCGCAAGTCGCGCGGCACCGACGAGAGCCGCTTCTCGAGCTTCGTGGACATCTGGCCCGTGCGCTGGGGCTTCCAGGACTACCGCATCAGCGCGTGGGTCTGCGGCGTGCGCAAGGGCGGCCCCGCGGTGCGCTCGCAGCACACCGCCATCCGGGTCTATCCCTCCGACCAGTGGCAGCTCGAGATCAAGGCACCCTCCCTGTTCTCGGGCTCGATCAAGCACGGCACCAACACCTGGGATGCCAGCAACCCGACCTCGAAGACCACGGCCACCGCGACGGCCAACCTGCGCAACACCGTCGCCACCGCCAAGGGCGAGCGCAGCGTCTCGGGCGGCGCGGCGAGCTACACCGGCAGCCTGGAGTCCAAGGCCGCGGGCGGCACCAACGGCGAGATCGACACGCGCGTCAAGGTCGAGCTCAAGCGCAACGGGGACAAGGTCCTCGGGCTCGACTGGATCCTCACGGCGATCAACGCCCTCAAGAACATCGAGGCGACGGTCAAGTCGATCACCGACGCGATCAAGAAGTTCAAGCCCAAGGTGGGCTGGGATTTCTCCTTCGGCATCGAGGTGCTCGCCGGCTCCCTCAAGGCCACCTGGGGCTTCAAGGAGCACCTCGATCGGCGCGTGTTCTTCGCCTACTCGGTCTCGGTCAAGCTCACGCTGCTGAAGGTCTCCTTCAGCCTGGCCTTCGGCGTCGACCTGACCATCAAGGGCTACGGCTTCATCGCCAACATCGAGGGCAAGATCGAGGGCAGCCTCACGGTCTCCGCCGACGTCGAGCGCAAGACCCCCGACGAGACGCAGTGGAAGTTCGCGCGCTTCAAGACCGACTTCCCAGCGACGCTGACCGCGAAGGGCATGGCCATCCACGACCGGGTGCTCTCGCTCACCGCGGGGGCCGAGAGCGGCTTCGAGAGCGACGGCAAGGTGGGCTTCGACCCGCAGGGCTTCGGCGTCCAGGTCACCAAGATCGAGTTCAAGGGCATCACCCTCAAGGGCCGCGCCGTGGTGATCTCGCTCTTCGACGTCGACGTCGACTACAAGGTCATGCAGAAGCGAATCGTCGGCGGCCCGATGCGGTTTCCCGGCTGACACGGAGAGAATAGATCGTCATGGCGCGCTCGGCGGTGCTGCTGGATGTCACGGTCGAGGGCTGCGACCTCGAGCTCTACGTCAACGACATCCCGCTGATGCGGGTGCCCGCCGCGGCGGGCGGGGGGATGTTCCAGTGCGATCACGTCCTGGTGCAGGGCGAGAACGTCTTCGAGGTGCTGCTCCACCCGGGCTCGACCCCGTCGGTGGCCCGCACCGAGAAGCGCTCGCTCCCTTCGGACGGCATCGCGGTCGAGGTCCGCGCCGCGCTCTGTCCCCCCGGCACCGCTCCCGGCGAGGTCGGCACCACGGCGCTCTTCCGCTTCGGTGAGCGCCTGCCCGGCGGACCGATGGAGTTTCCCCGTAGCGTGAAGACCACCCACGTCTTCGACCGCACCGAGGGCCCCTGGGCGTGGGAGCGCGCGGAGCAGCTGCACCTCGACGGCGCGCTGCTGCAGGAGGCCACGCGGTACGTGCAGTCGATGCACGGGTCGCTGGCGCGCAAGAGCTTCCCTGGCTTCTGGGCGCACAACGAGACCGCGCACCGCGAGGTCGCCCGGGCCTTCGACGTCCCGCTCACCGAGCGTCAGTCCGCCGCCGAGGGGGCGCTCAACAGCCAGTTCGCCGACCCGGCCTTCGCGATGGCGCCGCTGGTGGCCGAGCAGTTCGACTACCGGCTGGTCGCCAACGGTCGGCTGCTGGAGTGCATCGCGAAGGACTGGCGCGCCGTGGTGCGCACCGAGCCCGACTCCGAGGGCAACGTGATGCGCTTCCCCATCATGGTGGGGCGCATCGACGGCAACCTGATGGGGCTGCGCTAGGGCGGGATCCGCTCTATGCGTTCTGCAGGCTCAACTCGATGGGCGTCGCGGTGACGACCCCATCGGACGAGCGGGCGTAGCGGGTCATCACCCGAGGGTCGGCCGACTCGGCGAGGATGCAGGTGAGGGGACCGAAGAACGCGGCGCTCTCCTCGGGCGTGAGGCGGGCGAGGTGCTCGGCGAGCCTCGCGGGGTCCCAGTAGCGCACCGAGCCGAGGCGCGCCTGCTCGTCCCAGGTCACCATCGAGATGAGGTGCTGGTAGACCTCGATGAAGGTCTGCGGGCTCACGAGGAAGATCGCGTGGCCGCGGCCCCAGGTCTCCTCGAAGACGTCCGCGAGGCCCGCCGTGGCGGGGGTGAGCGACACCAGGAAGGGCGCGGTCTCCCCGAGGTCGTCGGGCTCGCGCGTCTCGTCGAAGGCGCAGAACTCCTCGCCGATGCGGTTGACGAGGGTGATCAGGTCGGGCTCGCGGGCGCAGTCGATGACGGCGAAGTAGTTGCCCTCCTCGCTGTGCAGCGCCCAGCGGGCGCAGTCGTGCGGGGCGCTCTGCATCCCGCGGAGGAGGTCCTCCGCGGTGATCTCGCCGGTGGTGCTGGCGGCGCTCGCGGGGGCTTCGAGCGCGTGGTCGGTGAGGGCCACCTCGAAGATGGTCTGCCCGGCGGTGATGCGGTCGCCCGTCGCGAGCGTCGCGTCGGCGACGGGCGCGTTGTTCACGAAGGTGCCGTTGTGCGACTGGAGGTCCCGCACGCGCGCGCCCTGCTCGTCGCAGTAGAGGGCGAAGTGGACGTCCGAGAGGTACACGTCCTGGAGCACCACGTCGGACTGCGCGGCCCGGCCGAAGGTGCGCGGCGTCCCGGCGGTGACCTGCACCGAGTGGCCCGCGTGGGTTCCGTTGAGGATCGTCAGGTTGAGGATCATGGAGCGCCTTCAGAGAGGGGGAAGGGGAGGGCGGAGGAGCCCTCAGCGTTCGGGCGGTGCCTCGGGCAGCGGCTCGGTGTCGCACCGCACGCCGTCGTCGCCGCGGGTGAAGCGCAGCAGGGTCTCGCCGCGAGGGCCTTCGGTGACCCACCACGAGATCGGACCCATGAACGCGGCGAGCTCGTCGGGGGTGCAGGTGGGGAGGTAGCTGCGGAGCACGCGCGGGTCGTAGAAGCGGAAGAGGAGCCGCTTGCCGTCCTCGGACTGCACCTTCAGGAAGCGCCGGAGGTGCCGGCGCACCGAGAAGAAGTCCTCCGTCGTGAAGAGGAAGGTGCCCCAGCTATCGCCCCAGCCCTGCTCGAGGATGGCGTCGAGGAAGGGCGCGTCGGGCGGGACCTCGACGAGGTAGGGAGCGACGTCCGAGAGCCCTTCGCCCTGCCAGCCCTCGTAGAGCGAGCGGTAGGTCAAGCCCGACTGAAGGATCGTCGGGAGCACCATGTCGTGTCGGGCGGCGTCGAGGAGCGCGAACATCGGCGCCTGGTGCTGCGCGAGCACCCAGCGGACATGCTCGATGCGGTCGGTGAAGTCGGGGCGCTCGGACACGGTGGGCGGTAGGGCGTTGCGGGTGGAGGAGTGGAGGGGGGAGCGCGTCAGTGCGCGGTGTTGCTCATGCGGGCGCGAGCTCGCTCGCACTCCTCGCAGAAGGGGACGCCCGAGCGCGCGGCGGCGCGGAGCACGGCGCCCTGGGAGACCGATCCGATGAGCACCGTGGGCTCGCCCTGGACGATCACGCCGCCGTGGGAGGTCGGGTCGCCGAGGCGGGCCGCGTGCTTGTTACCGATGAGCACCGTGGGCTCGCCCATCTTGATGCTGTCGGGGGGCGCGTTGCACTGGGCGCTGTCGCCCACGCGCGCCGCGGGCTTGTTGCCGATGAGCACCGTGGGCTCGCAGCCGGGCAGGATGGGCCCGCCCACGTGGGGGACGGGGCCGGGCTCGACCTTCGGGCAGACGTGGTTGTCACCAAGGCGGGCGGCTGGGGGCATCGATCACCTTCGGTTGGAGTGGCGCGATGCCACCACACGGCGTGGGCCCGCGTCAATGCGATGACCTCGAGGCAGCCGACCGATACCATCGTTCGGAGCGGCGTCACCCCCGTTCCATCCGCGGGCCTTCGCGCACCTTCGATGACGACGAGAGCACTCCCCCGCCGCGCCCGCTTCGCCATCACGGCCGCCTGCGCGCTCGCCCTCTCTCCGCTGCTCCCCCGCGCTCTCGTGGGCCGCGACGCCGACGCCCTCTTCGAGGGCGAGGCCTCCGCGCAGGACGCGCTCGCCCGCACCGTCGCCGACTACGTCGCTCACGACACCCGCGCCGGGTCCTTCCACACGGGATCCACCCGCTTCGACGGCGAGTGGGCGCTCGCCACCTCGCAGATGGCCGCGCTCGGCCTCTCGCAGGTGATCCTCGCGCACCCCGAGCTGCGCGCCCGCTACCTCCCTTCGCTGCGTGCCGCGGTCGACCATCTCCTCCGCCCGGAGACCTTCGCCTTCGGAACCCAGGCGTGGGGCGCTCCCGCCCTCGAGAGCCTCGACCAGGACCGCGGCCACGCCTACCTGGGCTACGTCGCCCTGGCGATGGGGGCGCTGCGGGAGGTCGATCCTGGCACCCCGCACGCCGCCCTCCACGACCGCATCGTCGAGGCGCTCGCCCGCCGCCTCGAGGGCTCCCCCGTGGGCGTGATCGAGACCTACCCCGGCGAGGCCTACCCCTGCGACCTCGCGACCGTGGTCGGGGCCATCGGCCAGCACGCGCGGCTCACGGGCGCCGACCGTCGGGCGCTGATCGCTCGCATGGCAGCGGTCTATCGCACCCGCTGGACCGACCCGTCGTCGGGCTACCTGGTGCAGACGGTGGTGCCCGAGACGGGGGCGTGGGCCTCGCCGCCGCGAGGATCAGGGACGGCCCTCTCGTCGTACTTCCTCTCCTTCGCCGATGCTTCGCTCGCCCGAGAGCTGGGCCACGCCGTCGCCCGCAGTGGGACGCGCACGCTCCTGGGCTTCGGCGCGGTGGCGGAGTACCCACGTGGAACCGCGGGGCAGGGCGACATCGACTCAGGCCCCGTGGTGCTCGGGGTGTCGGTGTCCGCGACCGGATTCGCCCTGTCGTCCGCTCGGCAGCTCCGTGACCGCGAGCGCTTCCGGGCCCTCTACCGTACGGCGTCGCTCTTCGGTGTTCCGGTCTCGCGCGGCGCGGGTCGGGCCTTCGTCGCAGGCGGTCCGATCGGGAACTCCATCCTCCTGGCGATGCTCACCGCGAGGGCGCCGTGACCCTGTGGAAGAAGCGCGTCGCCGCCTCGGTGCTGGCGCTGCTCGTGTACGAGGCGCTGGTGCTCGCGCTCGATCGCATGGGGCTCATCGAGCGCCTGCTCTCCCCGTCCGGCGCGGGCGTGGCGCTGGCGCTCGTCGCCGCGCTGTCGATGTACGCGCTGCGGCTCGCGCTGATCTTCGTCGCGCCCGGGGTGGTCGTCGCGTGGCTGTTGATCGCGGCCCTCGAGGCGCGGCGCAGCGCCCGCCCTCGCTGAGGTCCGGGGAGTCAGTTCGCCGAGACGAAGTGCCAGCGCTCGATGCCCTCGCCGAAGCGCACGCCGGGGCCGTGGTCCCACCCCTTGAGCGAGGCGGAGACGGCGTAGCGGTCCGAGCCGAAGGCCAGCGGTAGCAGCGGCAGGCGCTGCGAGAAGCTCACCAGCAGGCGCGTCTGGAGCTGCTGCTGTCGCTCCGGGAAGAGGGCCCGCTCCTCGCGCTCGGCCAGCTGCGCGACCTCGTCGGTGAAGGCCTCGGTGCGCGTCCCGGGGAGAAAGCGGCCGTCGCGGCGAGGGAGGTTCCAGAAGCGCCTCGGCTCGGTGTCGCGCTCCGCGGTGATCACCTGGAGCAGCGCCCCGCCGTGCGTTCGGCTGCGCGCCAGCGCCGCCACCGAGGGGACCTCCCGTACGTCGACGGTCAAGCCCGCGGCGGTCCACGCGTCGGCGATGAGGCGCGCGGCTCGGCGCTCCACGGCCCCGGCCCCGTGGGTGAGCCGCAGCGTCTGCCCTGCGACGCCCGCCCCCGCCAGCGCCTCTCGCGCGGCGTCCTGGTCGAAGGGCGAGCGCTGCACCCCGGCGGGTTCCGGGCCCGTCCGAGGGACCACCGCGGGGCGGCCCGCGTCGCCGAACAGGCTCTGCGCAAAGGCGTCGCGGTCGATGGCCTGGAGCAGCGCCGTGCGCACGGCGCCCGGGTGGAGCATCTCCACCTCCGGGTCGGGCTGGAGCACGTAGAGCTGGTTCGACGGCCGCTGGAGCACCGATCCCGGGGCCCTGGCGGCGAGCGCGCCGGCCTCCTCGGCGGTCAGCACGGTGGGCGCCACGAGGTCGAGCTCGCGCCGCTCGAAGGCGGCGGTGAGGGCGGCGTGGTCCGCGAGGCAGCGCACCTCGACGCGAGCGATCGAGGGCGGACTCCCGAGGAAGTACGGGTTGGCCTCGAGCACCGCCTCTCGGCCGGCCGTGAAGCGCACGACCCGATAGGGGCCGGTCCCGGGCAGCGGGCGGGTGCGCCGGGTCTCGGCGACCGCATCGTAGCCACCGCGGCGAAGCACCTCACCGAGGGCGTGGCGTGGCAGCGGCTGCACGCCGTCGAGCGCCCGCACCAGCACGCCGTCGTAGACGATGGTCACCGTGCGGGCGTCGGGCGTCTGCACGGCGCGAACGTGCGGGTCGGGGGAGGCCTCCAGCGCGAAGCGGAAGTCGTCGCTGGTGAGGGCGCGGCCGTCGCTCCAGCGCAGGTTGGGGCGCAGCCGCCAGCGCACCTCGAAGGTGCCGTCGGGGTTCACCTGGAGCGCGTCGTTGCCCACCGCGGGTAGGCGCTCGGCCAGGAAGGGCACGCGCTCGTCCTCGGGGGTGACGAACACCAGGCCGCGGCGGGTCCCGAAGGTCACCACGCTGGTCATCAGCGAGGGGAGCTCGGCGACGCCGACGCGCACCAGGTCGCGGGCTGACGCGAGCCTCGGCGCCGCGGCGAAGGATGAGGGGCGCGGAGGCGTCGGCGGACGACCGGCGCGCAGCAGGAAGAGCGTGACCATCACGGCGCCGGCCGGGAGCGCGAAGCGGCTCACGACGTCGATGCGGCGGGAGAGCGCCACGTGCTCGTCGCGGTGCAGCCAGTAGACCGCGACGCTGCCGAGCAGGGCCAGGGCGGTGACGCCGTAGGCGACGAGGAAGAGCGAGTCGGCGACGGTGAGGTACGCGACGTCGGGCATGGTGCTCGCCACCGAGAACTGGAACGCGAAGCACGCGAGCAGCGCCGTCACGCCGATGCCCGAGCGGGCGTCGATGAGCTCCGCCGGGAGGAAGAGCGCGAGCATCGCGACGAGCAGGATGAGCACCAGCGGCAGGAAGAGCTTGAGCGCCACGGTGACCACCGGGCGGCGCAGCGTGACCTCGAAGCGCACCCGGTGGACCGTGGTGCCGTGGCCCTCCTGCGCGAGGCTCCCCAGGTCGGACGGGTACTCCAGGCGCTGCGCGCGAGGGCGGAAGTGCGGCGAGTAGTCCCAGCCGGTGATGCTGAAGTGCCCCTCCATGCCGCTGCCGGTGAGGTCGGGCATCAGGACGCCGTCGCGCTCCGGCAGCTCGAAGGCCACACCCAGCGCCTGGTCGTCGAAGGGGAAGCGCTGCAGCGGAAACTCCCCGCGCAGCGTGCCTCGCAGCCGCCACCGACGGACGTGCCAGCCGGCGTCATTCTCGGTGCCCAGGTCGTCGCGGCTGAGGCCGCTCTCGTTGGCGATGCGCAGCATCGTCGGGTTGAAGTCCCCGAGCCACTTCACCCATGCCTCCATGTCGACGTCGAAGGTGCCGTTGCGCTGGTCGAAGCGGGTGACGTCGCGGAGGTAGATGCCGACGTACACCCGCCTCGCGGGGTCGGCGGAGGCCTCCCTCGGAGCGAGCGCCACGAGCGCCACGAGGAGCGCACCCAGCAACAGGAGCAGCGCCCTCGCGGCGACGGATGGAGGGCGCCCGAGGAGACGTGGAGCGTGGATGGAGTGCACGGCCCCGGAAGGAATCATCGCCCCTCGCGCGGGGCAAGGTCGGGCTGCGAGCGTGGGGCGCGCGGCTCAGCGACCGCGGGCGAGCAGGAAGGCCGAGGCCCCGACGCTCACGATGAGCAGCACGGCGATGGCGATCATGATCCAGGCGGGCTGACCGGCGATGGTGCGGGCCGGGGGCTGCGTGGGCATCGACTCGGACGTGCGCGCCGGGGCGCCCATGGCGAAGGCCGTGTGCATGGGCGGCAGCGGCTGCGCCTGCGGGCCGGGCATCGACGGGTGCAGCGGGGGCATGGCGTTGGCGGCGCCATACTGCGGATAGGCCCCGGCCATGAGGGCCTCGATGGGCACGGCCATGGTCGGCTCGACGGGCGGCTGCGACGGCGGCGAGGAGGGCGTCGCGGTCGAGAAGGGATCTCCACCGAAGGGATCACCCGCCAGGGAGTCCCTCGCGAAGGGGTCGCCGGAGGCGTCGGGAGGGCTCGCCAGCGGCGAGATGAACCCGCTGGGCGCGATGGTCGCAGGGCGCACCCGCTGCATCTGGTTGGTGGCGCGCAGGTCGCTCTCGTCGCGCTTCGGGGCGACGGGGTTGAACCCCCGGGCTCGCATCGGGGCCTTGAGGGTCGCCATGACCTCCGGGGGAGGGCGCCGCTGGGCCTGGAGTTCGAGCTGCGCGAAGGCCTCCGCGGTGTCGATGGCTCGGGTGGTGTTGCTCGGGTCGGAGCGGCCGCCGTCCTCGTAGGTGTGCGGCGGAGGCGGAGGCTCGGTGCCGCCCGCGAGGCCCTGGGACATCACCTGAGTCCCGAGCGCCGGGTCGAGGTCGGAGTCCCCCTCGAAGGACTCACCGAAGAGCGACGCGGCGCCCCCCTGGGGCAGTCCGAGCGTGCCGTACGCGCTGGGGTCGAGCGAGGAGAGGTCGAGCGCCATCGTGCTGTCCTGCCGGACCTGCGCGTCGGGCGTCGACCGAACGAAGGCTCCGTGCCGGGCGAGATCGATCATCTCCGTCGACTCGCTCACCGGTCGGGCTGCGTGCATCGCGGGCGCCGGCACCGTGGCTGCGGGCATCTGCACCGTGGCCGCCGGGCTTACCGGCGGCGTAAACGGCGGAGGGGTCGGTCGCGCGGCGGCGTAGTCGGGCATCGACGGCCGCGGGGGCGCGAGGTCGGGCATCGACGGCCGCGGGGGCGTCGGGTCGGGCCTCGACGGTCGGGAGGGCGCCGGGTCTGGCCGAGAGGCGCGCTGGGCGGGCGCGGGCTCCTGTCGGCGCTCGGCGGCCTGCCAGCCGTCGATGACGGTGGCGGACCGTGCGCCGCCGCCGGGGGCCGAGCGCACCAGCGAGGACGCGTCGCCCAGGCTGGTCGGGACCGGCGGCTCGGCCTCGTTGCCCGCGGTGGGCTGCCACTCCCCGGCGGCCTGCCAGGCGTCGCGCAGGGCCCGCTGGAAGCGCTGCACCGAGGGCGTTCGCTCCTTCGGGGAGAGCTTCATCGCCGCGGCGATGACCTCCCAGACACCCCTCGGGACGTCTTCGCGCAGGGTCACCAGTCGGTCGAGGGCCTGGGCCCGGCTCTCCTTGATGTACTGCCACCAGGTCTCGCGGCCCTCCGCGCGAGGCATCGCGGAGAGCGAGAGCATCTCCACCAGGATCACCGCGAGGGCGAAGACATCCGCCGTGGGCGGCTCGTTCCATCGGCCGCCGTGCTGCTCGGGGGCCTGGTACTCCCACCACGCGCCGATGGATCCGACGCTCGCTCCCGGGGAGAAGGGCGCGAGCCCGAAGTCGCCGACCTTCACATGGTGCTGCCCCGGGCTCACCCGCCGCAGCAGGATGCTCCTCGGCGTAAGGGCCCGGTGCACCACCGGCTGCGGCGCGACGGCGTGGGCGAACTGCACCGCGTTGCAGGCCTTGTCGAAGATGCGCTGCACCACGGTGACGCCCGGCCTCGTGCCCGCCTGGCGGTGGCCTCCGAGCCAGTTGGCGAGCGAGCGGCCCTCCAGGCGCTCGGTGACCATGTAGAGCCTGCCGTCGGTCTCGCCCCCGGCGAGCACCCCGAGGATGCCCGGGTTGCTCACCGGCCGGAGCCTCGTGATGAGCCCGTCGAAGGCCTCGCGCGTCGCGGCCCCGCTGGGGCTCGGCGCGCACAGGAACTCCACCTGCGCGGGCGAGTCGGGGCGCTGAAGGTCGCGGGCGCTCCAGCACTCTCCCAGGCCGACGTCCGCGAGCGGGGCGTCGAGCTCGAAGCGTTGTGCGATGCGCTGTCCTCGGCTGGCGGTGTCGTCCACCCTGCGGGTGCTCCTCGATGGGAAGGCGTGAGGTTCTAGGCGATGAAGCTACGCTGGTACGAAGGGTCTTCGGCCGGCATCACGAAGGGGGTCGCCTCGAGCGGCTTCGCGGTGTCTAGCATCACGGCGAGCTCGCTGGTGTCTCTCGATCCGATGCTGCCCTCGTAGGCGCCCGGGTGGGGGCCGTGGGGGATTCCCATCGGGTGGTACGAGAGGCTGCCCGGGCCGACGCCTCGCCGGGAGGTGAAGTTGCCGCGGGAGTAGAAGAGCACCTCATCGCAGTCGACCGAGCTGTGCGGATAGGGACAGGGAATCGCCTCGGGGTGGAAGTCGACCATCCGCGGGACGAAGCTGCAGATGAGCGCGCCGCGTGTGGCGAAGGTGCCATGCCACGTGGGGGGCAAATGCACCAGCCCCGCGCGAGGCTGGAAGGCCAGGATGGGGAACGCGAAGGGGTACACCGACCCGTCCCAGCCCACGACGTCGAGGACGGAGTGGTCGAGCTCGAAGGCGTGGAAGCGGTCGCGGCGCTTGACCACCACCGTGCGGATGGACTCGTCGAGGGGCCCTCGGAAGTCCACCGGGCGGAAATCGCGGTGGCAGTAGGGGGCGTCCATGCGGAGCTGCCCCACCTCGTTGCGCCACTGCTTCGGGAGGTGAAGTCCCCCGCGGCACTCGACGATGAACCAGTGCTGCGCCACGCCTGGGGTGAGCTCGATGCGGTGGGGGATGCCCTTGGGGATGACCACGTAGTCGTCGGGTCCGAAGGGCAGGTCGCCGAGGATGGAGCGCACCACGCCGCCGCCCGCGTGCACGAAGATGCAGTCGTCGCCGTCGCCGTTGACCACGTAGACCGGGTCGTCGGCGTCGGGGAAGGCCACCGAGAGCACCACGTCGTCGTTGAAGAAGAGGGGGGTGCGGGCGTCGACCGGCGCGCCCGGGCGGCGGGTCATCGACTGCGTGCGGAAGTGGCGCTTGCGCAGCGGACCGGGGGGGAGCGCCTCCGGGGCGGGCCAGCCGTGGGGCGACTCCGCGGGGCGGTGCGTGTGCGGGCGGTGGGTGTGATACGCGATGGTGTAAGGCCCCTCGAAGCCGTCGCGGGTGATGCACTCCTCGTGGCGCAGCGCGCCGGAGCCATCACGAAACGCGATGTGGTGCTTCGCCGGAACCTCTCCCCGCACGATGCGCTCGAGCATTGGTGATGACCTCTATGGAAGGGTTGTCAGGGTTGCGCGTCGGGCTGCGCGTCGGGGTGCGAGGCCTTGTAGGCCTCCAGCGCCTGGAGCCTCGCCTCGACCCGGAGGAGGGTGGGGTAGTCCGAGACGTCGACGCCGAAGCGACGGCAGGCGTAGAGCTGCGGCGCGAGGCAGCAGTCCGCCAGGGTCACCTGGTCGCCCACGAGGTAGGCGCTGGCCGAGTGCACCGCCTCGGCCTCCAGGGCGCGCATGCCGCGACCGACGAAGTACCTCGCCCAGGCGGTGGCGTCGCCCTTGAGCTCCTCGCGGACGTAGCGCATCACCTCGAGGTTCTGCAGGGGCTGGATGCCGGCGTTCACGATCTCCGAGAGCTGCCGCACCCTGGCGCGGACGAAGGGCTCCTCGGGCAGCAGGCGCGGGCCCGGGAAGGCGTCGTCGAGGTACTCGATGATCGCCATCGACTGCGTGAGGCGCATCACCTCGCCGCCCTCCATCCACTCCAGCGTCGGAACCTGCTGCAGCGGGTTGAGCGCGGCGTAGGGCTCGCCGTGCTGCTGGCCGCCGTCCTTGAGGAGCGAGACGGTCACGTACTCGTAGGGGATGCCCTTGAGGGCGAGGGCGAAGCGCACCCGCCATGAGGCCGAGCTGCGCCAGTAGTTATGGAGCTTCATCGGGCCTCCACGCGCTGGACGATGTCACCGAAGAGGTCGCGCCCGGAGGCGTCGGCCATGCTGATGCGCACCACCTGGCCGTCGACCAGGAAGGGGGTGCTGGCCTTGCCGGACTCCAGCACCTCCCGGGTGCGGCGCTCGGCCAGGCACGAGATGCCGCGGGCGGGGTCGGTGTTGGAGACGGTTCCGCTGCCCAGGATGGTGCCGGCGGTGAAGGCGCGCGACCGGGTGATGTGCGCGATGAGGTCGAAGAAGGAGAAGTGCATCTCCGGGCCCGCGTCGGTGTCGCCCACGAGAACACCGTCGAGCTCGGTCTTGAGGCGCAGGTGCACCCGGCCGTCCTTCCAGGCGTCGCCCAGCTCGTCGGGCGTCACCGCGAAGGGCGAGAAGGCCGTCGAGGGCTTGGAGCAGAAGAACCCGAAGCCCTTGGCGAGCTCGTCGGGGATGAGGTTGCGGAGCGTGACGTCGTTGACCAGCATCACCAGGCGCACGCACCTCGCCGCGTCGGCGGCGGAGGTCTGCGCGGGCGTGTCGCCGAGCACCACCGCGACCTCGGACTCGAAATCCAGGCCCCACGCCGGGTTGAGCAGGGGCATCGGGTCGCGAGGGCCCAGGAAGGTGCCGGAGCCCCCCTGGTAGATGAGGGGATCGGTCTCCAGCGTGGGCGGAGGTTCGGCCCCGCGGGCCTTGCGCACCAGGCGCACGTGGTTGAGGTAGGCCGACCCGTCGATCCACTCGTAGGCGCGGGGGAGGGGGGAGTGAAGGGCCGAGAGGTCGAGGCTCAGGGCCCCGGGGCCCACTTCCAGCGAGAGGGCGCGGAGCAGGGGCTCGCAGCGGCCCCAGTCGTCGAGGGCGGCCTGCATCGTCGGGGCGACGGCGCGGGCCGAGCGGTAGCTCTGGCCGTCGGGCATCACCACGATGAGCGCGCCGTCCCGGGTGCCGTCTCGAAGTGTCGCGAGTCGCATGGTGCGTCGTCGCTTACCATCATCGCGCGATCGCCAGCAACGGTCCCGCCAACGCTGTATGGTTCGGCGGTCGTGCGTATCCCGCTCCATTTCAAGCTCGCGGCGAGCTACCTGCTCGTGGTCGGGCTGGTGCTCGTCCCGACGGCGGTCTACCTCCAGACCTCGCTGCGCAAGGGCCAGCGCCACGCAGTGCGCGTCGAGCTGCAGGGAGAGCTGCGCGACCTCACCGCCCGCCTCGACGCCGCGCCCGCCGATCAGCTGAGCGCCCGCATCGACATCCTCTGCGGCGCCCTGCCGCTGCGCATGACCGTGGTCGACCCCGGGGGGCGGGTGATCTGCGACTCGCGCTACGCCAACCTCCGCAACCACGGCGATCGGGACGAGATCCGCCAGGCCTTCGCCGACGCCGAGGGCTTCGCGCTGCGCCCCTCGGCCACCACCGGAGAGATGACCCTCTACGTCGCGAGGCGCTTCCCCAGCCACGGGCAGACGCGCGGGGTGATCCGCCTCTCTCGGCCGGTGTCCGCGGTCGACGCCGCTTCGGTGCAGGTCGCGATGGTGGTGCGCCAGACCAGCGCCATCGCCCTCACCGTCGCGGCGCTGCTCAGCCTGCTGGCCGCGATGGTGGCCTCGCGCCCGCTGCGGCACATGGCCCAGGCCGCGCGCTCCTTCTCCGAGGGCGATTTCGCCGCGGAGATTCCGGCCCCGAGCGACGACGAGATCGGCGAGGTGGCCCAGGCGCTGGAGCACCTCGCTTCGCAGCTCCGCGGCAAGCTGCTGGCCTCCGGCGCCGACCGCAGCACCCTCTTCGCGCTGATGGACGAGCTCCCGGTGGGCCTGATCCTCTACGGCGCCGACCGCAAGCCGACGCGCATCAACGGCCTCGCCCGCCGGCTGCTCGGGCTGCGCCCCCACGACGAGCAGGCCCGCGGGGCCGAGCTCCCAGAGCTGCCGGGATGCCGCGAGGCCGTCGATCGGGTGATGGAAGACGGCTTCACTCGCGAGGTGAGCCTGACGCCCCCGTGGCTGGAGGGCTCTCCCCGCCGGGCGCGCTGGCTGGCGGCCTACGCGCCGGACGGGCAGCGGTGCCCGGCGCTGGTGATCCTCGACGCCGGGTCGGCGGGCGAGCTGTCGGCGGCGAGGGCGATGATCGTCCGGTGCGCGGAGGTGCTGCGCGACGTGGCCTCGAGGCGCGACCCGACGACGGTGGCGGCGCACGCCGGGGAGCTCGGTCGGGCGGCGGAGGCGCTGCTGCCGGTGGGTCCGCCGACGCACGAGGGCGTGGAGGTGCTGGCCATCGGGACGCTTCTGCGCGCGGCGCAGGAGGCGCTCTCGTCGAGGCTCGCGGCCGAGGGGGCGAGGCTCGACGCGAGCGGGGCGGACTACACGCTGGCGGTGGTGGAGATCGACGGGCGGGCGCGGCGCGCGGTCGAGGCGCTGCTCGCGTGGGCCATCGAGGCGAGGGCCGGGGCGCTCACGGTGCGGGTGCGGGTGGCCGCGGCGGACGGCGCCGCGAGGGTGATCGTGCGGGGCTCGACGGAGGTGGCGTCGCCCAACGCGGAGCTGACCGGGTGGCTCGGTCCCATGGGCGGCGCCGTGGGCGAGCGCGTCAACGAAGACCAGGTGGAGCGATGGGTGAGCCTGGCCCTCGCGTGAAGCGCGGCGTGCGCAAGGGCCTGGTGGTGCAGGGGGAGGTGCACGACCGCCTGCAGTTCGAGCTGCGCTTCAACTACCCGGTCGGCGAGCCTGGTCGGTGGCGCTTCGACGTCGACGCGTACTTCTTCGTGCCGCGCAACGTCGGGCTCAACCGCGCCAACTACTCGCGGGAGCAGTTCTACTCGGACTTCACGGCGTACATGCGGGTGGACGCGAGCCCGCTGCCGCTGGAGCAGCTCGCGGACGAGACCAACCCCGCCTCGCCGCTGCACCAGATGGCCGAGGTGCTGCGACGGCTGCGGACCTCGGAGCGGGTGCCGACGCGGCCGGTGCAGGTGCACGCGAGGCTCTTCGCGCACCTGTTCGTATCGGCGATGAAGTCCGAGCTGCGGCGCTGGGAGAAGCGCCTGCAGCGGCGGCTCCGCAGCGAGACCATCGACCGCCGGGGGAGGGGAAACTCGCTCTTCCCCCGTCCGGTCGACGCCCCGATGGCGCCCGTCGACCCCGACGGCCGGCTGGAGGCGATGCTCGAGGAGATGCTCAAGCGCGTGGCGCGGACGCTGCGGCGGTACCGCGAGGTGCGCGCCGGCTGGTGGCCCTTCGAGCGGCTCTGCCACCAGTCGGTTCCGCTCGCGATGAGGGCGGCGGACGAGTACATGAGCCTCGCGCTGGAGGAGCGCCTCGCGGTGCTGGCGCGCGCCGCGGAGTCGGCCCGAGACGGGACGGGCTTCGTCGCGAGGGTGCAGCTGCGGGTGCGCGAGCTGGCCCGGCAGGAGGCGGAATACCGCGAGAGGTATGGCTACCTGGTGCTCGACGGCCGCGCTCTCTCGGAGGACTCGCAGGCCTTCCGGGCGCGGCGCTCGGCGCCCGCGGGGGAGCACTTCACCTGGCGCGCGTCGGCGCTGAAGAAGAACGTCCAGCAGGCGCTCTACCTCGACCTTCGCGGGTCGCGCGCGGACACCTTCGTGCGCAACGCGGTGGCCTCCACCGGGGCGGCGCTCGCGGCGATCTGGGCGCTGGCGACGCAGATTCCCACGCAGCTCGCGGGGCTGCCGACGCAGACGCGCTTCCTGCTCTTCTCCGGCGCGGTGCTCGCCTACGTGCTGAAGGACCGCATCAAGAACCTCACGGGCGAGTACCTGTTGAAGCGGGCGAGGGTGTTCGACCACAGCTCGGTGGTGCACGGCCCGACGCTGGTGGAGATGGGCCTCGGGGACCTCAACGCGCGCACCGCCGAGGCCGTGCGCTTCGTCGACCGCGACTCGCTGCCCGAGGAGATCAGCGAGCGTCGGGTGGACGACGACCCGCGCAGGGTGGGGCCCAACCCCGAGGAGGTGATCCATTACCGGAAGCGGCTGGAGGTCGACAGCGAGGGGGCGAGGGCGCTGCCGGAGGGCTATCGCATCCGGGACATCCTGCGGGTGAACGTGCGGCACTTCCTGCTGCGGCTCGACGACCCGAAAGACCGGGTGACCTACTTCGATGTCGGGAGAGGCTGGTTCGACGAGAAGGACCTGCCGCGCGTGTACCACGTGCATGTGCTGATGCGGGTGCGGCAGCTCGGTCCCGGCGGGGTCGCGGCGGAGGAGCTCGCGCACCTGCGGCTGGTGCTCGACAAGGACGGGATCGTGCGCGCCGAGGCGGTGTGACCCCTCAGTGAGCGTCGTCCGGCGCCTGCACGCCGCGCTCCTTCAGCCACTTTCGGAAGTCGTCCTTGTCGATGGACTTCTCCAGGCCCGCCAGCGGCTCGATGGAGTCGTTCTCCACCAGGGCCTTGAGGGCGTCGTCCATCGCGATCATGCCCTCCTTCTTCCCCAGCTTGATGAGCCCGGAGATCTGGTGCGTCTTGCCGTCGCGGATCATCGACGACATCGCGTTGCTCCCGAAGAGGATCTCCACCGCCGCGCAGCGCCCGCCCTTCTTCTTGCGCAAGAGCTGCTGCGCCACGACGCCCTTCAGCACCGAGGCCAGCGTCCCTCGCACCCCCGGCTGACGGTCCGCCGGAAAGACGTTGACCACCCGGTCGATGGTCTTGGCCGCGGAGTTGGTGTGCAGCGTCCCGAAGACCAGAACCCCCGTCTCGGCGGCGTTGAGGGCCATGGAGATGGTCTCCAGGTCGCGCATCTCTCCCACGAGGATGGCATCCGGGTCCTCGCGCACGGCGGCTCGCAGCGCCGCGGAGAAGCTCTTGGAGTGCGGACCGATCTCGCGCTGGGACATCAGCGACTTCAGGTTCGGATGCACGAACTCGATGGGGTCTTCGATGGTGACGAAGTGCATCGCGCGCGTGGCGTTCATCTCGTTGATGATCGCCGAGAGCGTGGTGCTCTTGCCCGACCCCGTCGGGCCGGTCACCAGCACCAGGCCCGAGCGCAGGTGCACGATCTTGCGGATCGACTCCGGCAGCCCGAGCTGCGCCACGGTCATCAGCTTCGTCGGGATGATGCGCAGCACCGCCGAGTCGCCGCGCTCCTGCCGGAAGAGGTTCACCCGGAAGCGCGAGACCCCGGGCACCTCGTAGGCGAAGTCGATGTCGCCGGTCTCGACGAACTCGTGCCAGAGGTGCGCCGGAGCGATCGGCTCGAGGAGCTGGACGAAGTCCGTCCGGTCGAGCGTGCGGTAGCGAATCGGCTCCATGCGCCCGCTCAGCCGGAAGATCGGAGGACGGCCCACGGAGAGGTGCAGGTCGCTCGCTCCGCGGTCGTTCATCAGCCGGAGAAAGCGGTCGATGCGGTTCTGCCCGGGGGTTCCCGGCGCGGTCGTCGGCAGCACCGGCTTCGTCGCCACGACCGGCGCAGGCGCAGCGACCGGCACAGGTGCGGGCGCAGCGACCGGCGCAGGGGCCGGGACAGCGGCGGGCGTCGGGATGGCCTGCGCGATGGGGGCGGGCGGCTGCGCGGCGACCACGGCGGGCTCGCTCCGCCGCGAAGGGGCGGTGCGCGGCGCGTGCGGCAGCAGCATGGGCTGGATCACCGGCTGATCGGGCTCCGGGGGCGCGGGGAGCGTCGGCGCGGGGGAGGGCGCGCCGCGGTGGGCGTGCTCCTGCGGGCGCACCGGGGGGATGGTGGCCCCGGAGGGATGGGGGCGCGATCGCTGGACGACGACCTCCTCGGCGACGACCGCGGTGCGCCGCCCGACCATGGGCTGCTCGACGCGCTCCTCACGGACGCCGCCGAACCGCTCCTCTCGCACGGGCGTAACCCGCTCCTCACGGATGCCCCCGAAGCGCTCCTCCCGCACCGGCGCAACCCGCTCCTGACGGATCTGCGGCGCGCGATCGGGCCGAGCCGGGACGACCTCCTCTCGCACCGAACCGAGTCGCTCCTGTCGTGGCGTCGACGGTCGCTCCTCTCTCGCTCCCCCGAGCCTCTCCTCCCGCACCGATCCGAGTCTCTCCTCCCGCACTCCCCCGAGACGCTCCTCTCGCACCGATCCGAGTCTCTCCTCACGCACTCCTGCGGCTCGCTCCTCCCTCGCGATGGGGGGCTTGCTGGGGCGTCGGGACGGGCGCTTCTCGTCGCTCATGCCTGTGCTCCGCTCGAGAGTCGCGCCTCGAAGGCCTCCTTGCGATCGGCCCGCGCGAACGCGAACTCCGGCGTGATGAGCCCCGCTTCGAGGAGGTCTTCGAGGCTCTGGTCGAGGGTCATCATCCCCGCCGCGCGGCTGATCTGCATGAGGCTCGGCAGCTGGAAGGTCTTCTGCTCTCGGATCATCGTCCCGACGTTCATGATCCCCTTGAGCACCTCGTAGACGGCGATGCGCCCCTTGCCGTCGGCCCGGGGCGCGAGGCTCTGCGACACCACGTACTTCAGGCTCTCCGAGAGGCCCATGCGCGCCTGCGCCTGCTCGTCGGGGGGGAAGCTCTCGATAAGCCGGTCGACGGTCGCCACGGCGCTGGTGGTGTGCATCGTCGCGATCACCAGGTGGCCCGTCTCCGCGGCGGTCATGGCCATGCGGATGGTGTCCACGTCGCGCATCTCGCCCACCATGATGACGTCCGGGTCCTCGCGAAGGGCGGCGCGCAGGGCGCGGGCGAAGCTCCCGGTGTGGCGCCCCACCTCGCGCTGGTTGACCAGCGACGACTTGGCCGGGTGAACGAACTCGATCGGGTCTTCGAGGGTGATGATGTGGTCGCTCTTGGTCTCGTTGATGAGGTTGATGATCGCCGCGAGCGTGGTGCTCTTGCCTCCGCCTGCGGGTCCGGTCACCAGGATGAGCCCCTGGTGGAAGTCGAGCAGCTCGGTGAGCTGCCCCGGCAGGCGTAGGTCCGCGAAGGTGGGCGGGATGTTGGGGATGCACCGGAAGGTCGCGCACATGCCCTTGCGCTGGCGAAACGCGTTGGCCCGGTAGCGCCCGACGCCCGGTACGGCGTGGCAGAAGTCCACCTCGCCTTCGGACTCCAGCGCCTTCAGCCGCACCGGATCGATGATGCCGGTGATGAGCGCCTCGCACTCCGCGGCGCTGAGGGGCGCCTGGTCGATGCGCTCGATCACCCCCGCCACGCGGATGTACGGCGGCTCGCCGACGGTGACGTGCACGTCCGAGGCGCCGCGCTCCCGGGCCAGCGCGAGCAGCTTGTCGAGCGCGTCGTCGATGCGCTCGCTGCGCACCGCGGCGGTCTGCTCCCGCCCCACCACGCCGCCCACCTCGCGGAACATCTCCGCCGCCCTCGTCCTCACCTCCTGGTCGGCGTCGCCCTCCATCACCCGCTGGAAGAGCTTGATCATCCGAGGGTCCTTGGAGCGCGCGCAGGCCCGCAGCACCTCCATCCTCACCTCCGGCCGCTCGTCCTTCAGCAGGTCGACCAGCGCCCGCAGCGCGCTGTCCCCGCCGATGGAGCCCAGCGCGTCGATGGCCGCCCAGCGCGCGTCCGGGTCCGCGAGGGCCTTCACCAGGTGCGGCACCACGCGCTCGTCCTTGAGCTTCCCGAGGGTCTCGCAGGCCGTGATGCGCAGCCACCAGTCGTCGTCCGCGAGCAGCTTCACCACCGGGCCGATGAGCCGCGGGTCCTCGAAGTGCTCGGCCAGCACCAGGGCCTGCATGCGCACCTCCTCGTCGGGGTGGTCGAGCAGGCTCACCGCGGGGCGCAGCACGTCGTCGCCGAAGGTCTTGAGCGTGTTGAGGATGCGCGTGCGGAGCCAGCCCACCATCGAGCGCGACTGCTGCAGGATCTCCGTCAGCACCACCTCGGGCTTGCCCGTCGACAGCAGGATCTCCACCGCCGTGCGCCGGATCGCGTCCTCCCCCTCGGCGAGCAGCCGGTGGAGCTTCGGCTGAAGCGCCGCCGGGTCCGTGCGCCCGGCCTGCTGGATCGCATTCAGCGCGTGCGCCCTCACCGCGGCGTTGTCCTGGGCGAAGCGCTCCAGCATCAGGTCGGTGACGTCACCCCTCGGGCGCTGGAGCCCCGAGAGGGCCTCGATGACCCGCTCCCGAAAGCGGTCGTCGGGGTCGTTGGCGAGCGCGATCAGCTCGTCGACCATGGCGTCGACCCCCTGGTCGGCCACCAGGCGCTGGAGCGCCGTGACGCGCATCACCGAGGGGGCGTCCTTCAGGGCCCGGCGGGCGAAGGCGAGGCGCTCCTTGGAGGGGAGCTCGAGCGCGGTCTCCCACCCCACGCGCTGGCGCATCGAGTTGGAGTCGCGGAGCAGCTCCTCGATGGCGGGCGTCACCAGGTTGGGCGGCAGCCTGGCGATGACCCGCTGCGCGAAGGTCTTGGCCGCGGGGTGCTGGGTCTGCATCTCGCTGAAGAGCAGCGCGATGGAGCGAGGGTCGGCGCGGCTCACGAACATCGACGCCGCGGCCTGTCGCACCGTGGCGTCGCCGACCCACAAGAGGGGTACGAGCTCCGAGGGCTTGACCGAGTTGTCGTCGCGCAGCGCGGAGAGGGCCGCGAGCTTCTCGTCGTCGGTGCGCCACTGCGCTTCTTTGACCTTCTGGAGCGGAGAGCGAGACGAACCGAACAGCGCCATCCAAACCTCCACGACGCCGCCCTCGCGACCCGCGAAGGGTGAACGGCGCGCTTTGCCCGCGCAGTATCGCGCAGTCCATTCGGGGCGGGGGTTTGAATCCGCACCGCCGGCCTTCCCTCCCCGGTTCCTGGCTGACCCGAGCGGGCGGGGGCTATAGCCACGGGTGATGTCGCTCACCTCCCGCATCGAGTCGTTCTGCGAATGGCTCACCCACGAGCGCCGCGCCTCGGCCCTCACGGTGGAGCACTACCGCCGGGACCTCGACGCGCTGGCGGCCTACGCGCGGCTGCACCGGGGCGCCGAGGTCGACCTCGACGGCATCGACCTCACGGTGCTGCGGGGCTGGCTCGCGGAGCGCTCGAAGACGAGGGTGGGCGCGACGCTGGCGCGCAACGTCTCCGCGGTGAAGAGCTTCTTCCGCCACGCCCTCGGCGCTGGCTGGAAGGGCGAGGACCCGACCGCCCGGCTGCTGGCCCCGAAGGTGCGGCGGCGCCTCGAGCGGCCGATGTCTGTCACCGACGCGGGTCGCATGATGGACTCGCCGAGCTCGACCCCGGAGGCGCCGATGAAGGCCGGGGCGTCGGGCGCCCGGCAGGTGATGGTGATGAAGCGCGACCGCGCGCTGCTGGAGCTGCTCTACGGCAGCGGGCTGCGGGTGAGCGAGGCCGTGGGCCTCGACCTGGGAGACCTCCAGGGCACGACCGCGAGGGTGCGGGGCAAGGGCAACAAGGAGCGCGTGGTGCCGCTCGGGCGCCTCTGCGTCGAGGCGCTCGACGCGTGGCGCGAGGTGCGGCCGGGGCTCACGGACGTCCGCACCGGCACGCAGGACCCGAGCGCGGTCTTCATCGGCCGCGCCGGCAAGCGGCTGGGCGTGCGGCAGGTGCAGCTCCTGGTGAAGGAGTACGGGGCGCTGGCGACGGGCACCCACGCGGTGCACCCGCACATGCTCCGCCACGCCTGCGCGACGCACCTGCTCGACGGCGGGGCCGACCTGCGGGCGATCCAGGAGATCCTCGGGCACGCGAGCCTCTCGACCACGCAGCGGTACACGCAGGTCTCGATGAACCAGCTCATGAAGGTCTACGACGGCGCCCACCCCCTGGCGCGGGCCGAGCTCCCTTCAGTGCCGGCAGTTGCCCAGCGTGACCCGGTGGAAGCTGATGCCCCGGCGAGACCGGGTCGCGACGCCCACCGCGTCGGCTGAGACCGCGAGCGCGGGCTGCGTGGCGATGCCCTCGACGCCCCGCAGGGTGACCGGCTCGCGCTGGGGGTTGCCCTCCTCGTCGAGCAGCGACACGGCCACCCGGCGGTCGCCCTCGCGCTCGGACTCCCAGGCCAGGAGCAGCGTCCCGTCGCCCACGGCGGCGAGCGCCGGGGACGTGGCGACCTCCCCCTCGACGCCGAGCTCGCGGGCGTCGCTCAAGGGGTTGCCCCGCGCGCTCACCCAGCGGAAATAGAGCCGCCGCTGGCCGTCGCGCAGCTCGCTCCAGGCGAGGCCGTAGCGCTGGCCGTTCCATGCGATGGCGAAGCGGCGCTCGGCGCTCACGTCGCCGATGCGCGCGTCGGTCATGCGCCGCACGCTCCCTCGGAGCTGCCCGAGGCCGTCGAGGCGGGCCAGCTCGACGCCGAACACCTCCTGGCCCGCGGTCACGTACGCGGCGGCCCACTCCTGGCCGGTCCAGAGGAGCTCCGCCGGGCCGAGCGCCAGGGAGCTGTTGCGCATCAGGGTGAGCGGCGCGCCCGGGCGGTCCCAGCGGTCGAGCACCTTGCCGTAGACGCTCCAGCGCTGGTCGGCCTCGCGCGCGGACCAGACGAGCCCGGTGGTGGTGCCCGTGGTGGCGACCGCTGGATCGATGTCGAGGCGCTCTCCCCGGGTCATGCGCCAGGGGCGGCCGACGGCGCTCCCCCGGCTCGTCACGCGCGCCTGGTAGATGTCCCCGACCTCGCGCAATCCGCCCGTGAAGAACACCGACCAGGCGGTCTGGTTCCAGCAGACCGCCGGGGCGCTGGCGTAGGTGCGGCGCTCGCTCACCCGCAGCGGCGGCCGGGGGCGGCTGCCGTCGGCGTCGATGCGGGCGAAGAACACCGCGGGCTCGTTGTCGATGGTCTCCGACCAGACCACGGCCCAGTGCTCGCCGTTCCAGGCGATGCGCATCCGACCGGGGTCGGCGCCGCGGGAGACCTCGCCGGGGGCGTCGGAGCGGAGCGCGCAGCGGCGGGTGCCCCCGTCGACCACCGGAACATCCGGGGGCTCCACGTGCGGTCGCCTCCGCGGCGGCGGCGGGGACTCGCAGCCCGCGAGCAGCAGCGCCACGGCGCACCCGATGGTCGCGCGACGCACGGCGCTAGCGGCTCCGTGGGTGCTGCGGGACGAAGCCCATCACGTGGGTGAAGCACGCCCCGAGGCAGACCGAGAGACCGAGCACGTAGAGCCAGAGCAGCACCGCGAAGAAGGACGTGGCCGCGCCGTAGCCGCCGCCCAGCCGCGGGATGAGCGAGAACCACTGGCTGAGCACGGCGGAGGCGAGGGTGGCGAGCACGCCGCCGAAGAGCGAGCCGAGGAGCGAGAGGCCTCGCGGGGGCGCGTCGATGGTGCCGTGGCGGTAGTAGATCATACACAGGGTGGTAAAGCTGGCGGCCACGAGCGGCAGCCTGAACCACTGTGACGTGAGCGGCTCGAAGACGTCCATGGGGAGGCCCGTGAGGCGGCCGAGGAGGGCGCCCACGCGCGGCCCGAGGGTGACCGCGACGGAGGCCACGGACAGGGCGAAGGCGACCGCGAGCCCGAGGATCACCGAGCGCAGCCGGCGGCGCCACCACGCGCGCGGGTCTCGGCGGCCGATGATCTCGAGCGCCGAGACGATGGCGTCGGAGGCGGAGGAGAGAGTCCAGACGAGGCCGAGCAGGGAGACCACGAGGACGAGCGGGTTGCCGGCGCGCCGGACCTGGCTGGCGACGACGTCGAGGAAGGGGGCGGAGACGCTCGGCACGATGGCGCGCGCGAGGTGCTCGAGCCCGCTGCGGAAGGTGTCGTCGCGCAGCGTCGAGAGGGCCGTGAGGGCGAGCGAGAGCAGCGGGCCGAGCGCGAAGACGGCGCTGAAGGCGAAGCTGGCGGAGAGCGTGGGGACGTCGGCGCGCACCGCGAGCGCGAAGAAGGCCCGGGCGAGCTCGCGCCGGCTGGGCGTGACGGTCGCGAGGCTGCGGGAGGCTCGGGCCTTCACTCGGACGCGCATCGGCAGGGCTGCGGCGTGGAGTATCGCGGAGCCGCCGCGGACGGTTGTATAAACCCACGCATGCCCCTCAAAGAGCGCTACGTGTGGATCTGCACCAACCGTCGGGCCGACGATCACCCCCGGGGGTCGTGCGCGGCCAAAGGGTCCGAGGCGATCATCGAGGAGCTCAAGCGCGCCACGAAGGTCGCGGGGCAGGGGCCTCGCGTGCGGGTGATGTCGTCGAGCTGCATCGATCAGTGCGAGCACGGCGTGACCGTGGCGGTGATGCCCGACGGGGTGCTGCTGGGCCAGATCACCGCGGCCGACGTCCCGGCGCTGGTGCGCGGCCTGGAGACGGCGGGCGGCGTGCTGGCCGAGCCCTCGCTCGCGCCGCGGCAGCTCACCGAGGAGAACACCACCCCCGAGGCGCTGGCCCGTCTGCGCCGGGGCTGAGCGATGACCCGGTCGGTGATCGTCCACGGCGGGGCCGGCAGCGTGGCCCCCGCGCGACGGGCCGAGCACGTGGCGGGCTGCGAGCGCGCCGTGGCGGCGGCGCTGGCGGTGCTGCACGGCGGAGGGAGCGCGCTCGACGCGGCGCAGCGGGCGGTGGAGGTGCTGGAGGACGATCCGCTCTTCAACGCGGGGCGGGGGTCGTGCCTGCACGAGGACGGCGGGGTCGAACTGGACGCGGCGCTGATGGACGGCGACGGGCTGCGCTACGGGGCGGTGTGCGCGATGCCCGCGGTGCGTCACCCCATCGCGGTGGCGCGCGCGGTGATGGAAGACGGCCGCCACGCGCTCTACGCCGCGGAGGGAGCGATGCGCTTCGCCGAGTCGCGGGGCTTCGAGCGGGTGCCCGACGAGGCGCTGATCACGGACGCCGCGAGGTTGCGCTGGGGGGCCGTGCGCGCGGGGAGGGCGGAGAGCGGCTGGGCCGGAGGAACCGTCGGCGCGGTGGCCTTCGACGGCGCCCACGTGGCGGCCGCGACGAGCACCGGAGGCATGACCGACAAGCGCCGAGGGCGCGTCGGCGACACCCCCCTCCCGGGCGCCGGAACCTACGCCGACGACCTCGCCGGAGGCGTCAGCGCCACCGGCCACGGAGAGAAGATCTTACGGGTAGGGGTAAGCTTCCTGGTGATCTCTGCGCTGCGCGGCGGGGCCGATCCGATGGCGGCCGCGGCGGAGGCGATCGCCATGCTCGCGTCGCGGGTCGGCGGCACCGGCGGGGTGATCGCGCTCGACCGCGCGGGGCGGCCGGGCCGAGCCAACAACACCGAGACCATGACCTGGGCGTGGGGATCGACGGACGGGGCGAGGGGGTCGGGCTGGTGAGGCGAGGGTCGCTGCTGGCCTCGCTGCTGCTCGCGGCCTGCGCCTCGACGCCTCGGCCCGCGGCGGTCACCGCGGCGGCCCCGGCGCCCCGGGTGGCGGACTGCGCCCGCTTCGCCGCGGCGCTCGATGCGGCGCGCTCGGAGCCGTCGGCGCTCCCGGCGATGGGGGTGGCGCTGCGCTCCGCGGCGGGCGAGCGCACCATCGGCGGCGACGCGGCCTCGGACGAGCGCGTGAGCGAGGTGAGGGCGCTCGGGTGCGTGGGCGACTCGGCGCTCGGCCTCGTGCGCACCGACTGCGGCAACGCGACGCTGGTGACCTTCACCGGGCGCTCCGGAACATGGACGCCGAGGGCGCACCTCTCGCTGGTGGATTCGGGCCGACCGGGGAGCTGCGTTCGCTCCACGGTCGAGGTGACGGCGGTGGCGCTGACGACCGCCGCGCCTCGGGAGTTCGCGGTGGAGACCGAGGTGGCGAGCGACGACGGCGACGAGGGCAGCGGGCGCTCGCTGCGGGTCGCCCGGCTCGGCGACGACGGCGCCCTGGACTGGTACGCGGGCCAGGTGGCCCTCGGGTCCTTCGACGAGGCCACCGGAGCGGAGACCCGGGGACGCTGGGACGTCATCGACGAGCTGCCGGTGCCGCGCGACCTCTACGTCGAGCAGCGCCCGCTCCACGGAGGCCTCGGGGGCGAAGCCATCGGCAGCGAGATTCGCCGCGAGACATGGCGGGTGCGCGAGCGCGCGCTGGAGCGAATCGACGTGACCCGGGAGCGGGTGCTCCCGACGCCTGCGGCTCCCCGGGCGCTGCCATAGGGCCTGACGCACGTCGCCAGAGGCTTACCGTTCGCGGGCGCCGTTGCTATACCTGCTGCCCAATGAACTTCCTTTCACTGCGGCGCGTCGCGCCGTGGCTCCTCTCCCTCGCCGCAGTGGGTTGCGGCAGCGGCGCAGGCGATCTCGCCCCCGCCCTGGACGCAGGCGCCCTCGTCCCCGACGGTGGCTCCGCGGAAGACGCCGCGGGCGTTACCGCCGACCTCGCGGAGCCGCCCCCGTGCGGCTCCACCGGCACCGGCCGTCTTCGGGTCGCGCTCGGGCTCGACCCGGGCCTGGAGGTCCGCGCCCCGGAGGTCTGGCTGCTCGTCCGCTGCGGCCCCGTCGGCGGCTTCGAGCGGGTGCTCCGGTGGGACCGCAGCGCCACGCAGACCATCGACGCCCTCGGCCCCGGCAACTACGAGGTGATCGGCTCGTCCTTCATGGCGCCGTGGTCGTCGTCGAGGAGGGTGATGCTCGCCGAGGGCGCCACCGCGGCGGTCTCCGTGACGCTCCCTTCGGCGCCTCCGGTCCTGGCGCAGCTCCGCAGCGGCGTGGGCACCTACGGCGACCCTTCGGTCTGGCGCGCCTCGGTGCCGCTGGCGAGCGGCGGCTCCACGGCCTCGGTGGCCTCGCTCGAGGTCGAGGCCCGGCCCTACATCAGCGATTCCCCCACCACGGGTGGCTCCTTCCTCTCGGTGACCGCGGTGGTGCGCAACCCCTGCGCCAACGACCAGTGCTCTCCCTTCATGCTCCGCGCGCTGGAGATCCGGACGCGCGCTGGAGACGGGCCGACCGGGCTCCAGGGCTTCCTCTTCCCCGAGGACGAGCGCCTCGGGCCGGGGGAGAGCAAGTCGGTGCCGCAGCCGATGGTGGTCCGCGGGGCGATGCCCGACGACTCCCACGGCATCGAGCTGGTGCTTTACGGCGAGGTCGTGCGCCCCGCGAGCGCCCGCCCCTAGACACTGGTCGCCGGTCGGGGCTATCGCTCCGCCACCATGGCAGACCCCATCTCCCGCAGCCTGCACGAGCGCGCCCTCCGACGAATCCCCGGCGGCGTGAACTCCCCCGTACGAGCCTTCCGAGCCGTCGGCGGCGAGCCCATCTACGTGGCCCGCGCGGAGGGCCCCTACCTCTGGGGCGCCGACGGAACGCGCTACATCGACTACGTCGGCTCCTGGGGGCCGATGGTGCTCGGGCACGCGCACCCGTCGATCCTCCGGGCGATCACCGAGGCGGCGGCGATGGGGACGAGCTACGGCGCGCCCACCGAGCGCGAGGTGCTCTTCGCCGAGGCCCTCTGCGAGGCCGTCCCCTCGATGGACAAGGTGCGCCTCTGCTCGAGCGGAACCGAGGCCTGCATGAGCGCCCTGCGCCTCGCCCGCGGCTTCACCGGCCGCGACAAGGTGCTCAAGTTCGAGGGCTGCTACCACGGCCACGCGGACTTCCTGCTGGTGAAGGCCGGCAGCGGCGCGGCGACCTTCGGCGTGCCCGACAGCGCCGGGGTCCCGGCGGCGGCGGCGCTCAACACCCTGACCGCCCGGTACAACGACCTCGACGCCGTGCGCGCGCTCTTCGCCGAGCAGGGCAGCGAGATCGCCGCGGTGATCGTCGAGCCGGTGGTGGGCAACATGGGCTGCGTCCCTCCCGCTCCCGGCTTCCTCGAGGGGCTGCGCTCGCTCTGCACCGAGCACGGCGCGCTGCTGGTGCTCGACGAGGTGATGACCGGCTTCCGGCTGGCGCGCGGCGGCGCCCAGGCGGTCTACGGCGTGAAGCCCGACCTTACCACCCTGGGTAAGATCGTCGGCGGCGGCCTGCCCCTCGCGGCCTTCGGCGGCCGCGCGGACATCATGGACCGGCTCGCCCCCATCGGGCCCGTCTACCAGGCCGGGACGCTCAGCGGCAACCCGGTCGCCACCGCGGCGGGGCTCGCGACGCTCGCGCTGCTCACGCCCGAGCTCTACGTCACGCTGGAGCGCATCGGAGCGCGCCTGGAGTCCGGCCTCCGCGACGCGGCCCGCTCGGCCGGGGCGACGGTGACGGTGCAGCGCGTGGGCGCCATGTGGACGGTGTTCTTCACCGACGCGCCGGTTCGCTCGTGGGACGACGCGAAGGGCGCCGACACCAAGGCCTTCGCGCGCTTCCACCAGGGGATGCTCAAGCGCGGGGTGTACCTGCCGCCGTCGCAGTGGGAGGCGGCGTTCCACTCGGTGACGCACGACGAGGGGGTGATCGAGGCGACGCTGGCGGCGGCGGTCGAGGCCTTCCGCGAGGCGCGCGGGTGAACGCCCTCACCGGGGAGCCCCACGGACGGTGGGGTTTCCCCGCGGGCTGTGGCATCGTCCGCGCGATGGAGACGAGGCGGTCGGCCGGCGCAACGCCCAATTGGGGATGGATCCTCTGCGCCACCCTGGCGCTCGGCTGCGCGGAGGAGCCTCGGCGCTTCAGCGGCGACGCCACGGTCGTGCCGACGGACTTCGGCGCTCCGCGCGACGTAGGCCGCGACGCCGCGGACGCGAGCGACCTCGACGCGGGGCTCGACGGGGGCCGCGACGCCCGGGTCGACGTGGCGGTCGACGCGAGCTCCGACGCCTCCGACGGGCCGCGCGACGTGGTCGCCGAGTCCTCGGTGCTCGGCTGCCGCAGCAACGCCGACTGCCCCTCCCCGGACCTCTACTGCAACGGCCCCGGCTGCGACGCGCCCGGCTTCTGCGTTCCCCGTCGCGCCGCCTCCAGCTGCATGATGGTCGACGCGTCCGCCGACGACCTGGTCTGCGGCTGCGACGGGATGACCTACGGCGCCCTGTGCCAGCTCCAGGTCGAGGGCGTACGCCTCGCTCGCTTCGGCCTCTGCCCCCGCGACTGAGAGCGCCCGATGCCCTCCGTGATCACCGCCTTTCGCGACCTCGACCGGCTCCGGGAGATCGTCGCCGTCCTCTGGCGCCACGGCTTCGGCGAGGTGGTGCAGCGCCTCGGGCTCGACACGCCCCTCGTCGCGCACGGCGCCGAGGCGACGGACCCCCGCTCGCACTCCCTCGCGCAGCGCGTGCGCTTCGTGCTGCAGGACCTCGGGCCGTCCTTCGTGAAGCTCGGGCAGATCGCCTCGACGCGCGCCGACCTCCTCCCCTCGGAGGTCATCACGGAGCTCAAGATCTTACAGGACGACGTAAAGCCCATCACCTGGGACGCGGTGCGCGAGGAGATCGAGAGCGAGCTCGGCGGCCCGGTGGGCGAGCTCTTCCTCTCGGTGGATGAGCGCCCGCTGGCGAGCGCGTCGATCGCCCAGGTGCACCGCGGCCGGCTGCCCCCGGCGGCGGAGGGCGAGGTGGCCCGCGAGGTGGCCATCAAGGTACAGCGGCCGGGGATCCAGGAGACCGTCGCGCGCGACGTCGACCTGCTCTACTGGTTCGCGAGGGCGCTGGAGCGCGCGGTGCCGGAGTCGCGGCGGTACTCGCCGGTCGACCTGGTCGCGGAGTTCGACCGGAGCATCAAGGCCGAGCTCGATTTCCTCCAGGAGGCCGACCACGCCGAGCGCTTCGCCAAGAACTTCGAGGGCGACGCGCGGGTGCGCTTCCCGGGGGTGTTCCGCTCGCACTCGGGCAAGCGGGTGCTGACGCTGGAGTTCCTCGACGGGCGCAAGCTCAACGACGCGCTCGCGCAGGGTCTGGACGGCCGCGCGCTCGCCAGCACCAGCGTGCACGTCGTCATCAAGATGATCTTCGAGGACGGCTTCTTCCACGCCGACCCGCACCCGGGAAACCTCCTGGTGCTCGGGTCCAACGAGGCGCCGGTGGTGGGGCTCCTCGACCTCGGGCTCGTGGGCCACCTCTCCGGCGCCACCCGCGACCGCGCGCTCGACCTGATGGTGGCCGCCGCGCGCGAGGACTACAGCGCCGTGGCCGACGCCCTCTACGCCCTCGGGCGCCCTACGAGGAAGGTCGACATGGCGGCCTTCCGCACCGACGTCGAGACGCTCGGGCGCAAGTACGTCGGCCGGGCGCTGGGCGAGATCGAGGTCGCCGCGGTGGTGCGCGACCTCATCTGGGGGGCGGTCAAGCACGGCATCGACATGCCCCCGGACTTCATGCTGGTGGGCCGCGCGCTCATGACCCTGGAGGGCACCGCCCGGCAGATCGCGCCCGACCTCGACGTGTTCTCCGAGGCGAAGCCCTACCTGATCCGCCTGGTGGCGCAGCGGTACTCGCCCGACAAGCTCACCGGCGACCTGGTGCGCACCGCGCTCCGGATGAGCGGGATGGCGGGGCAGATGCCCGAGCAGGTCTCGGAGATCCTCGAGGACCTCCGCAAGGGCCACCTCACGCTCAAGACCGCCGACGCGGAGACGCCGCTGGCCTTCGACCGGCTGGGTCGGCGCCTCTTCGCGAGCCTCGTGGTGGCGTCGCTCGTGCTCGGCGGATCGGTGGTTCTCGCGATGGGCAGGCTCCCCTGGGTGGGCGCCGCGCTGCTGGCCGCGGCCCTGCTCGGCGGCGGAGCGCACGTCGTGACCGACTGGTGGCGCGCGCTCGGCCTGCGCCGCTGAGGGCCTACTTCGAGTCGGTGAGAAGCTCGATGGTGAACTCGTCGCTCTTCGCCTCGATGGCGTCCGGCGGGGGAAACTGCGACGGGCTCACGTCGGGCTCGTCGAGGAGCCGCAGGTAGACCTTCGCGGGCCGGTGCGTGGGGTCGATGGCGAGCGCCTCGCGCCAGGCGAGGGCCGCGTCGTCGTGGCGCCCGAGGGTCATGTACATCACCCCGAGGGCCACGCGCGCGGGCACGTAGCTGGGGTTGATGTTGACGGCGATCTCGAGCTCCTTGCGGGCCTCGTCGACCTCGTGGTCGGAGCGGAGGCACATGGCGAGGCGGGTGCGCAGGTCGGAGTAGTCGGGGCAGAGCGCGAGCCCGCGGCGGTACTCGTCGATGGCCTCGGGCCACATCCCGAGCTCCTCGTAGGCGCGGGCGACCTCGCCGTGGAGGTTGGCCACCTTGCCGCGGGCGTAGGGGTCGATGCGGTGGCCGTGGCGGGCGCGCTCGGAGATGGTCCCGACGACCTCGCGCGCGGCGGTGTACGCGCCGAGCTCGTTGCAGACGATGGAGAGGTTGAGCGCGGCCTCGGTGTAGTCGGGGTTGAGCAGCAGCGCGCGCTCGAAGCAGAGCCGCGCCTCGGCGAGCTCGCCGCGGTCGTTGTGGATCACCCCGAGCATGTGATGCACGTCCGCGAGGTCGTCGCGGAGGGTGAGCACCTCGCGCAGGTACGGCTCGGCGCCGACGTAGTCCTGACGTTCGTAGAGTTCGCGTCCGATGGTGAGGTGCTGCTTGAGCTGGTCGGTCACGGGTAATCCTCCGGAGGGGGGAGTCTACTGTCGGCGCGTGCGCTCGGCGGCCGCCGGGCTGGCGGGCCTCGTCACGGGGATCACCGCGGAGTCGGTGTCGGGTGGCACCGAGGCCCCGGGCCCGACGCGAGCGAGGTAGCGCCGCGCGGCCTCGACCTGCGGGCTCCTGGGGTAGGACTCCAGCAGGGCCTGGAACGCTCCCCGGGCCTCGGGCTGGCGGTTGCTACGGAGGTAGAGCTCACCGAGCTGGAGGAGGGCGCGGGGCTCGAGGCCGGAGCCCTCGTAGTTGCCGATGACCCCGAGGAGGCGGTTGATGGCCGCGGGGTATCGCTCGCGGGTGACGTAGAACTCCGCGACGTAATACTCGTGGCGCGCGAGGAGCAGGCGCACCTGGCCGAGGAGGCGTCGCGCCTCGGCGAGCTGCGGGGCCTCGGGGTAGTCTCGGATGAAGCGGGAGAGCGCCCCCTCGGCGTCGTGCACGGAGCTCAGGTCGCGCTCGTAGCTCGGCGGCACGAGGAACCAGTCGTCGGGCATCTGCTTGACGTAGCAGTGCGCGATCATGAAGTGCGCGTGCACCGACTCGTCGGAGGAGGGGTGGTACCGGAGCCAGGCGCGGTAGGCCGCGAGGGCCTCGGTGTAGGTCTCCTGCCGGAACATCACGTCGGCGAGGCGGAGCTCGGCGAGCGTGGCGTAGCGCGAGGCGGAGTACTCGCGCTGGACGGCGCGGAAGGCCTCCGTGGCCTCGGGCCACTCCTCGTCGCGGAAGCGGTCCATCCCGCGCTCGTAGGCCGCCTGCGCCTCGTCGCTGTAGTGCAGGGAGCCTCTGGCGCTCTGCGTCCCGGCGCAGGCTGACACCGAGGAGAGGAGCGCGAGCGCAATGGGGAAGGCACGGAGGCCGGACATCGCGCGGAACCTAGCCGAAGGCGCTCACGAACGGCAACCCCGCGCGGCGGATGCGCTACCGTGCGCATGGCCCTAGAGTCTGCGGAAGCCCGCGACGAGGCGAAGTGAGAGGAGCAGCGATGAACTCAACGAAGGCGCGATGGATGGTCTCGGCGGCGGTGGCGGTGGCAGGGGCGCTGGCGCTCGGCGGCTGTGTGGTTCGCGCGAGGGCGCAGCCGGTCTACGTGCGGCCCGCGCGCGTGGTGGTCGGCACGACGTACCAGCAGCCGGTCTACCAGCAGCAGCCGGTCTACCAGCAGCAGCCGGTCTACCAGCAGCAGCCGGTCTACCAGCGACCCGTGTGCGGGCAGTGCATGCAGGGCGCCGGTGAGGCCTGCAACGGGTGCGACGACAACTGCAACGGGGTGGTCGACGAGGGCTGCCGCTAACGATCGCCGAGTCGGCGTGCCGCGAAGAAGGGCCACACCAGCTGCGCCCAGTTCGACGGCACGCCGTGTCCCTCTCCATCGAAGAGCTGCGTCACCTGCGAGTGGCCGCGGGCCGTCATCAGATCGGCGAGCGTGCAGGTGTAGTAGACCGAGACCATCGGGTCGCGGGTGCCGTGGGTCAGCAGGCCCGGCGGCATCCGCCCCGAGCTCGGGACCGCCACCGGCAGCTCGGCGCCCGCGCAGGAGCAGTACCCCGACTGCGTGCGGAGCGCGGCGCAGGTGGTGCCGGAGCCCTGGAAGCTGCACGAGGTGGTGCGCCCGCAGCGCACGAGGCCGCCAGAGTTCTCGCTGAAGGCGGCGATGCGATCGCGCAGAAGCACGGCCACGAACTGCGCGAAGAACGCGCCGTTGGAGTGCCCCATCGCGTAGATCCGCATCGGGTCGACGCCGTACGCGCGCCGCGCCTCGGCCATGATGGCGCGCACCAGCACGAGGTCCTGGTTGTTGTTGATGTCGGCGTTGGGCGCGGTCTCCCAGTAGGTCTCCTCGGTGGCGTGGTCGAAGTCCCCGACCGGTCGCCAGCGTGAGGTCGGCGCCGCGACGATGACCCCCGCGCTGTTGGCGAGCGTCTGCGCGTTGGACTCGGTCAGCACCACGGATCCATCGCCGTTGGTGCCGTGGAAGAGCATCAGCAGCGGCGGGGAAGCCCCGGCGTTGGTGGGCACCACGAGCACCACCGAGCGACGCTCGCCCTGCACCGTGAGCGTCGCGGTGAAGCGCCCGGTGCGCGCCGCGAACGACCCGCTGTAGGCGACAGGATCCGTCGAAGGAGAGCCGGTGGCGCCGGTGTCGACGGGGGGGACGTCCACTCCGACGTCGACGGGGGGGACGTCCACTCCGACGTCGACGGGAGATCCGCGGTCGATGGGGATGTCGATGGGAGATCCGCGGTCGATGGGGATGTCGATGGGAGATCCGCGATCGACGGGGAT